>Ga0080064_1000032_pt1 | contig 431111 bp, 406 predicted proteins | sample Subgrocontami54m_FD_69260 | JGI IMG/M metagenome (GOLD analysis project Ga0080064, IMG submission 69260) | Subsurface groundwater microbial communities from S. Glens Falls, New York, USA - GMW46 contaminated, 5.4 m (SPADES assembly) (version 2) ... | reverse complement strand
GGTTGGAGGACTTTAACGCGAAATTATTTCAGGCAGCCACGCCACAAATCTCTCGAATCCCAGAAATCCATTTTTAGTTCGATACCACGCCAGAAATAAAAGCGAGTTTTTCAACAGAATTTGCCATTAAGCGACCTTCGAGCCATCCGTTTTGACCGTCAGTTATCTGGCGAACAACGGCCATTCAGCATTGGTACTTTCCATCAACATCTATAAATGAATCTCCTCTCACCACACGAAGGAGTTCATGATGGAAATCCATTCAAACACCAAACCTGTTCCCTGGAACAAAGGCAAACTCACCGGCCAGAAGCCCCCGCTCAAGCAGAAGGAAATCTGGGCAATCCGCATTCACCTGCAACTGGCCAAGCAAACCCGCGAGTTGGCCATGTTTAACCTTGCCATCGATAGCAAGTTACGTGGTTGTGACCTGGTTGCCCTACGGGTGCAGGATATCGCGCATGGCGTTCAGATTGCCCCACGGGCAATCATCATGCAACGCAAGACCCAGCGGCCAGTGCAGTTCGAAATCACCGAGCAGACGCGTGACGCACTTGCCGCCTGGATAGCCAAGGCTAAGCTTAAGCCAGAGAATTATCTATTTTCCAGCCGGGTACACGCCTCGCCACATATCACCACCCGGCAATACGCCAGGATCGTCCACCAGTGGGTGGCCTCGATCGGCTTAGACCCATCCGCCTATGGGACACACACCATGCGCAGGACAAAAGCCACGTTAATCTACCGGCGAACCAAGAACCTGCGCGCTGTTCAACTACTGCTCGGGCATTCCAAACTGGAGAGCACCGTGCGCTATCTTGGTATCGAGGTAGATGATGCCCTGGAGATTGCCGAACAGACCGAGGTATAGCCAACAAGCGACTGCCTGGATGGGCGGTCAGAGCCCCCATTATCTGAGAACGCCATAGCTTGGTTGCTCGACAAGTTGCGCCACTCCCGGCACTTCTTGACAACCAATTCGCTGTCAACCATGATGGCATAAACTGAGATAAACAAGTCCGGCTAGCGGCTAGTATTACAACAAGACCGTCAAGCCGGTAAATTACGGGTAATTAGGGAGGGGGAATGGGGTTCTTTCGCGCGGCGTTCGCCTGCGTTTTCCTTGGGTTATCCAACCACCCTGTCCATCATCGCGTGGCGCGCAAAACGCGGCTTCCGTGCGATGATTTTAAAAGCCAATATTTTGATGTCTGGCCGATACTAAAAAGTAGTTTGGCTTATGTAGCCTGCATTTTTTTGATTGCCTTTGCTGAGCTGTCGCATGCAGCTACTGTTTCTGCTATAACGCGATATACGTTTATGGGGTTTACGGATAACTCCGCCAATATGGCATGTCAGACTTCGGGCTTAGCTTCATGGTGCCCAAGCTGTAATTATTTTTATGAGGTTAATGTTACTTCTACAACATTTTCTTGTAAGGCCAATTATTATGGTCAATATCCTGATTCGTATATCGCGACTGGGGGTAACATTGGTGTTGGCTGCCTATCCGGCTACACTTTAGATTCTAATCTGACAACTTGTTCTCCTGTTAGCCCGCCCTCTCCAAAGAATTATGGTTCCCCAGTTTCATGCTCTGCAACTCCTGTTACTCCACACCCAATCGGCCTTGGAACCGGCAATAAATATCTGGACGAAATGGTTTTTGTCGGAACAGGCGGTTTTCCTCTTTTTTTCAGCCAGGTTTATAACAGCGCCGATACAGTCTCCCCCTCGCCGTGGCGAACCAACCCGAGTGGGCGTTCTGTTAGCCTTGGGTCGGGCGGCACAGCAGCGACCATTCAACGTGGCACCGGTAAAGGCATCGTTTTCTACTTGAGCGGCACCACATGGGTAACGGACACCGACACAACCGATAAGCTGGTTAAACTCGCATCCGGTTGGACCTACGCCAATGACAATGACGAAACCGAAACCTACGATGCCACTGGCAAACTAATCACTATCACTAACCGCGCCAGCCTGACGCAGACGTTTACCTACAGCGCCGCCGCCACGCCCATTGCCATTGCACCGACTGTAGGACTTTTGATTCGCGTCACCGACGCCTCTGGCCGTTCGCTCAACTTTAGTTATGACTCATCTTCCCGCATCGTCAAGCTGACCGACCTCGCTGGAGGCGATTATCTTTACGGGTACGATGCTAACAATAATCTGACTTCAATCACCTATCCCGACAACTACAAACGCCTCTACCTCTACGAGAACAATAGTACCTATACCAGCAACACCCACCGACCCCACGCGCTGACCGGTATCGTCGATACCAATGCTAGCGACCTCACTCCAACCGGTACGAGCGGCACCCGCTTCGCCAGCTATTGGTACGATGCTAATGGCAGAGCATACAAGGAAGAGCATGCGCCTGATCTTTCACTTGGCATCGACAAATACCAGCTTACCTACAGCACAGATTCAACGACTGGAAATCCCACCAACACCGTCGTCACTGACCCGCTCTTAACACAACGTACCTACAACTTCCAAACCATCCTCGGCGTCGTCAAAAGCACCGGCACCGACCAACCCGGCGGCTCCGGCTGTGGTGTCGCCTCCAGCGCAACCACCTACGACCCCAACGGCAACATCGCCAGCCGCGCCGACTTCAACCAGCATAAAACCTGCTACGCCTATGACCTCACGCGCAACCACGAAACCGCCCGCGTCGAAGGCTTGGCGAGCACAGCCGACTGCGCCACTGCCCTGGCCGCTACAACCTTTATTGGTGACGCCCGCAAGATCACCACTGAATGGCATAGCACCTTTAGGCTACCCACCAAGATCACCGAATCAGGCAGAGAATCCAGCTATACCTATGACTCCAGCAGCGGCAATGTTCTCACCAAATCCATTAAGGACACCGCCACCAGCAAAACCCGCACCTGGACTTACACCTACACCACTGCCACCGACAACACCCTGGTCAACCTGCTCAAGACCGTAGACGGCCCACGCACCGATATAGCCGACACCACCACCTACACTTACTACACCGCTGACGACACCACGCTTCCCATCCCCAAATACCGCCGTGGCGATCTCTGGAAAATCACCAACGCCCTCAACCAGACCACCACCATCACCAGCTACGATGGCAACGGCCGCCCGCTCACGATTGTTGACCCCAACACCGTCACCACCACACTCACCTACTGGCCGCGCGGCTGGCTCAAGTCCAAGACCGTCGGCAGTAAGACCACTAGTTACGACTACGACAATGTGGGCCAGCTCACCAAAGTCACCCTGGCCGATGGCAGCTACATCCAATATACCTACGACGATGCCCATCGTTTGACCGATATTACGGATAGACTCCTCAACCGCGTGCACTACACCCTGGACGCGATAGGCAACCGGACTAAGGAAGAAGTCTTCGATGCCAACAGCAAACTCACTACCCAAAAAGGCCGCCAGTTCGATGACTTGAATCGCCTGTGGTATGACATTGCTTATTTCAACGACCCGAATGCTATCAACCCACCCAAGACGCTGTACACCTATGACCCGACTGGCAACCTCAAGACCATCACTGCACCGGCGAACAACAGCAATGACGCCACTTACCGTACCACCAGCCTCGATTACGACATGCTCGACCGGCTCAAGTTTGTGATGGACCCCATCAGCACCACGGTACATCCAACCCAATATGGCTACGATGGCCTTGACCAAGTGAGAAGCGTGACCGATCCGCGCAACATCACCACCAATTACACCGTTAACGCATTGGGGGATGCGACGCAGGAGGCCAGCCCGGACACAGGCACCACAAACCGAACCCTCGATGCAGCGGGGAATGTGAAAACAGGCACCAACTCGAAAGGCGTTCAAGCTACATTTATTTACGACGCGCTGAACAGGGTGGCTTCCGTCACCTATCCCAGCACGGGAGAAAATATTACCTATATCTGGGATACCGGCACCGGCTGCACGTATGGCATCGGGCGGCTGTGCCAGAAAATTGCGGGGAATGGTGCCACAACCAGCTTTGCTTATGATGATCAAGGCAACCGTATCAAGGCTACGCTGCTGCGAGCAGGCACAAGCTTTGTGACCCAATTTGGCTACGATGGCGCTAACCGTTTGACCACCATGACGAACCCCGCTGGCGAAACCGTCTCACTGGGGCGCACCAATCTCTATGGCCAAATTGATTCTGTATCCACTGCCAACGGTACCGCCAACAACACCCTGCAAAATAAAATTACTTACGACGGCACCGGGCAAGTGACCAGCCAAACACTGGGCAACGGCGTCATCCTCAAGGCCAGCTACAACCTCAGCGGCCAGCCCATCACCGGACGCTTCAACAAGCCGGATGGCGACCTGAATAATGACGGCATCGTCAACATCGTCGATGTGCTGTTTGCCGCGCGCATCTCTGCCGGACTCATGACGCCCACACCCGACCAGCTCGACCATGGCGATGTCGCCCCGGCAGGCAACCCCAATGGCAAGATCGACGCGGTGGACGTGATGCGCATTCTCAGAAAACACGAGAAGCTGGAAAACTTTTAGATGCGCGCCCTGAAAACGATCACTCAAGTATTTGACCGATGCGCGGCAGCGCGGGTGAGGGCAAGCCTCGTCCTGTGCATCGCGGCGCTCATCTTTAGCCCGCTGTCCACCCATGCCGAAACCGCCACCCTGCAATATGACAACAACGGCAACATCACCCAGCGCACCACGCCGCTGGGCACCACCACGTATACCTATGACCCGTTGAACCGCCTCAAGAGCGAGGCTGGCCCGGCCAAGACGCAGAACTTTACCTACGATGAAAATGGCAACCGGCTGAGTGACGGCGCGGGCAGCTACACCTATGAGACCGGATCAAACCGCATGCTGACCCGGCGAGGATTAGCGGTCACAGTGGATGCGACAGGCATCATCACCGCTGACGGCACTGGCAGAGAGTATGTCATCAACCAAGCCGGACAGATTGCCCAAGTCAAGCAGAACGGCATTCTGATCGCCACGTATGAATACGATACCAATGGTCTACGCATGAGCAAGACCACTACGGCCAACGCGCCGCAGGGCGCGCAGACTATCGTTTATCATTATGACCTGGATGGAAGGCTGATAGCCGAGACCACCGCAACCGGCAGCCCACTCCGTTCGTATATCTGGCGTGACGACACGCCGGTAGCACAAATCGAATATGTTCCCAGCCGCAAAATTTATAATTTCAATGTGGATCAGCTCAACACCCCGCGCGCGATGATGGATGATACCGGGAAAGTGGTGTGGCGCTGGGAGTCGGATGCCTTTGGCTCGACACTGCCCAACGAAGACCCGGATGGGGATGGCGTCAAAATGACATCGAATTTGCGTTTCACTGGACAGTACTATGATCAGGAAACGGGGCTGCATTACAATTGGCATCGGTATTATGATCCGAGTATGGGGCAGTATCCGCAAGCTGATACAGTGGGGTTGGCCGCTGGAACCAACTTGTATCAATACGTAAATTCTAATCCACTCATTTACATTGATCCGCTTGGCTTATCTGGCGGTCCAGCCGCGAAAGGCACAACTTACCCAAAAGGCAATATACCCAAGCCTGCCACCCCGAGTAAGAATGATCCTGGCAGCGCGGATGGCGCAGTTGATGGTACTAATGGTTTGTTGTGCGGGCTTGGCTTGAAGAGCGCGTGCATACCGGATGAAGCCACCAGATGCGCCGAATGGCAGTGCACACCAAAATGCGGTAAACCGTACAGGCTTTATCGGTATATACCGAGTCTTAACGATCCTGATACGCCATGCGTGTGTGTGAGAAAAGAAATAAATCCAAATTACGACGGTAGGGTTCCTGGGCTATAGAGGGTAGATGAAATGCGAAAAATAATTATCTGGGTAGTGGTTTTGATTGTTAGCCATGTGGCGGCTTTCTTTGGCGGTTCAATTGTTGGCGGAAAAATATCTAAGAATTACCTGTCCCAGGAATTCGAGAAAGCCAACGCTCCTATTATGCTTGCGCACTATGTACAATTTAGAGACTTCGCTAAGAGTGTTGGAACCGGCAAGCTTGATAATGCCAAGTGTAGTGCCGAACTGGGCGCAAGCTCAAACCTCGATGACATTAGGGCTTGCTTGGCAGACGACCACTGCAAAACATCAATCGAGAAAGATGTTCGCCAATTGGCGCCAGAAATTATATCTGGTGCACCCTTGGGCTTTGACTACAAGAAAAAAGAGGGTGCAGTAAGACGGTGCGAATGACAACGCGGGGCCATGAACACTCGTGACCAGGCCTAGAAACGTAGCGTTCATGCAGGTTGTTAGCTTTGCTGTGCGTTATTCCTGAGAGAGTCTTTAAAACAGAAAAACCTCTTCACGCAGACTGATCGGTTTGACCTGCTCAGGCGGGCGGTGAATCCGCTGTATGTACAGTATAGCGAACCGTCAGATTTGCAGAAGGAGTTGAATCAGCCGTTCAGCTACACGGGCAACAACCCGGTTAATAGGATTGATCCATATGGCTTAGAATGGAGTGGAAATATGTGGACAGGCTTTTCTCCTCAGCAACCAGGCTGCGATGTAGTCGGTGAGGCACCGTTAAACCTGAACAAAAATGAATATGCCTCTAAACTATTTTCAGTTTGACCTGAGTATGCGTCAGGCAAGCGTTGAGCAGGCGTAATGGCAACTCGGCCTCCCACTCACGCCGGTTGAACCGATAGCAGAACTCATTGAGATACTCTTGCAAATACTTGGACGAAACGCCGTGATAGGTGCCCAACAAAAATGCCTTGAGATTGCCGATGGCAATGTGCACCCAAGGCAGCCATTCGCCCGCCTTGTCGGGCGGCGTCACCCGTGCGGCATGATGCTGCGTCTTGCCGATCTCCACCAAAGAGGCCAGCGCATCGCTGCGCACCAACTGACTGGGCGGGAGGTGCCGTTGAACAAACTGCGCCACCGTTTCACGGGTGACAGCAGAGACCTGCTGCATCGCGATAAACCCGGCACGCTTGTCCCGGTTCTCAATCGCCACCAGCACCGGGGTTTTGCCTTCGGCGCCGCGTCCACGCTTTCCACTGCGTCGGCCACCCACCAGGGCATCGTCAATCTCGATCAGGTCATGCAACCGGTAGACGCTGTCCCGGTGACCCATGGCGATGCGGATCTTGCGCAGCATCCGGCTGGCGGTAATCCAGGACACGCCGATTTGTTTGGAAAGACGCACGGCGGAGATGCCGCCCTTGTCCGAGGCAGCCAGGTAGATCGCCCAGAACCACTTGCTCAAAGGCAGGTTGGTGGAGTGAAACAGTGTCCCCGCAGTCAGCGAGGCCTGGTAATGGCACTTGGAGCATTCGTAGGAATGGCGCGTGGTGATAGCATATTCATGATCGTGCCCGCAACGCGGGCAGCGGAACCCTTCCGGCCAGCGTTGCTGCGCCAGCGCCTGAATACAGGCTTCTTCCGTTCCATACCGCTTCTGCCAGTCCAGCAGGTTAGTTTCCGTCGCTTTCATGATTCAACTCATTATCTCGTTGATATCAATACGTTTGGCAGGTTAAACTGAAAATGGTTCAGAGGCATAAAAATGAATGCGCCAAGAAATGCTGCGCTAAACACGATGCATGCTATAAGAAAAATAAGTGCAATGTTTCCTCATGGAATGTTCCTGCTTACTTATTTAGTCCCTGTGGAAGGTGTAATCTAGAAGCGGCCGCTTGCATCCTTAGCACAGCTTCCAACTGTACGCCTGGATCGTGCAAGAAATAAGGACGACCACGCATGAAAAATGCAAACCTTTATAAAGCAATTTCAATATCGATATTCCTGGGTTTATTTATAACCAAATGGAAATGGGTATTCAATTTTATTGGAATAAATTTCCCTGAGTCCCCAAGTGAATCGATCATCACCCATGAATATTATTTTGGCTTATTAGCGGCTATTGCTTTGGGCTTCTCTTTTCCAAAACACCCAACTCATTGCGGTATCTGGCTGATGTTTGGCCCCGTTCTAATTACCCACACAATATTTATATTTATGCACGGCGTCCCAAATATGTGGCCGGTAGAATTATTTCTCCTTGCGTTATTGACTATTCCTTATGTCATTCTTTCATACGTTGGATCATTGATTCGGCTTCGTTTACAAAGCAAACCTCGGAGCCAGGTCTAGATTCGTAGGTGCTTAAGTTAATTTTAAAAACAGCCCCCCCAACCCGCCTTCGGCGGGTAGCTGCAAAAGAGAAGGGCCGCTCTCGCGGCCCTTCATTTACTTCTGCTTATCCGTCACGAACCCGATAGGCCGTTTCTTCTTTGGCTCCGGTGGTCGCATCAATTCGCGGATCGCATCGATCAACCCGGCGATGGCCTGATCGTGGGAATCGAGCTTGCGCTCCAGGCGCGTCTCCAGTTCGGCCAGCTTGAGCGCCAGCTCCTTGTTCCCGGTTAGCAGTTCGCGTAACGCCACGAAGGCCCGCACCACATAAACCGACACCTCGGTCGCTCTCGGACTGTTCAAGATAGTTGCCGCCATGATCGCCCCATGCTCGGTAAAGGCATAGGGCAAATACTTGCGGTGCTGGCCGCGCCCGGTCTTTAAGGTCGCAAATTGCGACCTTAAAGCCGCCCATTCCTCCCCGGTCAACTGGAACATAAAATCTGCCGGAAAGCGTTCCAGATTGCGCCTGACCTGCTCGTTGAAACGCTTGGTTGGCACGTCGTAGAGCATCGCCAGATCAGTATCCAGCAAAACCTTTTGCCCGCGCAGCAGCAAGATGCGTTGTGCGATGACTTCCAGCGGCAACACCCGTATCAGAAGTGTTATAGAAGAGAAAAAACCTCCCCCAACGCGCATTCGGCGGGTAGCTGCAAACATGCATTGTCTCCTATGTGTTTAATTTGTGACGTTCGGCAACATAGTGGTGAGGGTCGCATAAGGGTCGCGTGCTGCCTGTCACTACCGGTAGCATCACAGTCAAAGGGATCATTTTTTTCAGTTTTTATTGTCACGCTTACCCGGCATCGCATTGATTATTAACGCAATACACCGGGTTTTAAGTTTGCTTAAGCATCTGTTTTGTAACACTATTGGCCCGCCCTCTCTCGCCAACACTCGCTGACACTCGTCGAATTTGTCACGTACAACCATGAGCTGATCAGATTAAGCGTTCTGAATAAAATCAGCATGTAGTCATATTTGTGCAACAATACCCCAACCCTCTGCTTCTGAATCGAAGAGGTCGCTAATATTCTGTCATTCTGAAGGGAGGCCGCATGCCTGGGGCTTATGCACACATCACTCTGGTTAACCACTTGAAGGTGCCGCAACACTTGGAAAGTGTGCAGGGCTTCGATCCCTATGGCGCAACTGCGGTATTGGATTACTTCAAATTCTGTGAACTAGGGGCGGTGAGCCCTGATTATCCGTATCTCGTCCCCACGGACAAAATGGCCTGCAAATGGGCTGATTCCATGCACTACATCAACACGGGTGGCATGATCAAAGCAGGAATCCGCGTCTTGGCCCAGATGGAACGCAACGAGAATTGGCGCAAGGCATTCGCCTGGTTGTGCGGATACGCCGCCCATGTCGGCGCCGACATGACGATTCACCCGGTGGTGGAAATGAAGGTGGGCACCTATGCCCAACACAAGAAAGAACACCGGATATGTGAGTTAAACCAGGACGCTCACATTTTTCAACGCCTTAATCTCGGCGACATCGGCCTTGCCGAACACCTGGATTCAGGGATTTGGGGATGCTGCGACACTAAAGATAGCGGCAAACTAGACTCTGCCGTTGCCAACCTCTGGAAATCTATGCTTAAGGAGTGTTATCCCAAGGAGGCTGTAGCCAATCCACCGGATCTGGATAAGTGGCACAACTCCTTCAAGCTTGTGGTAGATAATGTTGCGGAAGAGGGTAACAAGCTTTTTCCAGCCGCACGCCACTTGGCAGTCAACAGCGGCTTTACATATCCCGAAGTAGGAAAAATTGATAAGACTTTTATCCTCGGGCTGAAGGTGCCTGGTGGCCAGATGGATTACGACGAGATTTTTGACAAAGCCGTCGAAAATGTGAAAACGATCTGGTCGCTGATTTGGAAAGGCGTCTTTGCCGGAGATAAGGGCTTCGAGGTGAAGCTCGGCAAATGGGATCTCGACACAGGCCGGGATGAAATGAAAAACCTCGTTTTCTGGAGTTGAACATGATTATTAGGACCAAAGCCTTGGCTGGATGCCTTGCCTTATCCCTAGTGGTTACAGCCTGCATCGCTGGCGCCGGCTTCGACGATGATGCCATGCTCATCAAGGCGTCACAACTTACTAAACTCTCAGCAGTAGTTGAATCAACGGTTCGTTACAAGAACCCACCGGGTGACCTAGATGAACAGAGCCTGCTCAAGCTCGCAACGTTACATGACCCGCAGCTACTCGAAAATTTCTCCGGTTTCAAGGTTCGCGTGCTCTCTAAAGAGCGCCATAGTGTGGTGTTAGTCTGCACTGAAGATGGGCAGCGCGGACTCTTGGAAGATGCAGCATGCACACTGGCCTTAGATCGGCACCACTGGAAGGACTTACAGAACCCTCCGTGTGAATTTACAGTGGCAACAGAGACTGCCTGCCTACCCCCCCCCCCTAGCAGGGTCCCGCTAGTGCTTATTCGTCCGCTATCAATCTAAGAATGGTCGAAACATCCGACACCCTTAGTTCTGAGACATATTTGATCTCAAAAAAACAACGGATTGTGAGTTTCATTAAGTTATTGCCCCGCCCTCACTCGCTAACACTCGTCAAATTTGTCACGTTATAAACTTCTACTTTGTGCCAGTTTGAGACCTTTGGAAAAGGTCCAGATAGCGGACGTTTTGAATCAGAGATCAAATTCTCTTCATTTCAGCGAGTTTCCTATAATGCGCACCCAACGCAGTCAATTTGCAACCTGTTGATTCTATTGCAGCATAGTACATATGTTCCACATTGATTGGAACAACCAAACCATGCCTATTACACATTTGCAGCTCTTTGAAAACACGTACGTTATCTTCATTCACCGGAACATTCTTGAATTCAGCAGGTACGTTCTCACGATCAGGTTCAAATGAAGGATCAAGCGAGAATGTACTGGTGACATCAGGAAAGTATTGAGGCAAACGCCTAAGGGTTTCTAGCGGAATTTTTGGATTCACCTGCCGAAGAGTTACGAATGTCTGTACATTTGCCTTGTAAATAGGACGTTGCTCCCACGGGCCCAGTGTCTGATCAACGTGAGAATAGACTGATGCTGGAGTTATCCGGCCACAAACATCAGCAGCGCCTCCACTTAACCCGTCCAGTAGAATGTTGGTAAACAATCCATGCCCATTCATTTCATCCGCAGTCCCGCTGCGATGGCAGGCGGTCAGAATGGTTACACCATTGCCAATGGCAGCGATATGTTCATTACCCAGTGCTGGCACCTCCCCGGCGAATCCTGAGTGACAGCTATCGAGAATGATCACAGTTGATTTAATGCGCGGGTACGCTCTGTTGGCCAAGCCCAATAACTCAGAAAGTGCAATTCCCCACGAACCCTTAGCACCATTCTGGCTAACGATGTAACCAGCATTTGTGTCTGGATTGATAATACCGTGACCAGCAAAGAACAAAATAACTGTATCTGCGTCGCCTGAGAATAATTCGGAAATAGCCGCGCTTAGAACAGCCGTTGAAACATTAGTCTCATTACTTGTCAAAAGACGGATGGAGAAATTCGGCGATCCATCTCCATTTTTTTCGAGAGTGTTGGCTATAGCGACAGCATCGTTTACACACCCGCTCAAAGGGCTATTGGGATAATCATCTATGCCAACGACGAGAGCTTTCTTCATGCCGAAGCTTCAATGGCTTTTACAACACTTACACCATTCCACTTAACGATGGCGTGAGCAGCGTTTTTTACGACGGCGGAAGTCTTTTCAGCTCCCCATGGCTCAATAGCAATGATGCGCTTACCCAATTTCTTGGCCATCTCGATTTCAATATTAATCCACTTGCTGTAGCTGGCATAAACCCCAGCCAAAATTAGCACACAGGAACAGCCTTTCATTTGGGCTTCAATTGCCGCGCGTAGGGCTTTGTCTGATGGCGCATTATGAATCGGATCATCTTTGGGGACGCTGTGATTATGATAGTTAAAACTAGATGGTGAATATTTCTGAGTATCCAGCAACCCCACCATTTTGTCGTATGCGTCACTATATCCCCAACTATGGCTGATAAAAATTTTGTAAGTTGCCATCGTGCTCCCCTTTTTTATTCAGTAAGAAATATTGCATGCAGCCCATATTCACGTAAGGGGCTACGGATATTTTGTTACAGGGGCCGAAGCCCCTGTCTCTTACTTCTTAGCCTTTGGTTTATCACGCATCTGGGTAAGAGCTGACCCAGCAAGACTTTTCTCCGCAGGAGTTGATTTTGGGTTGCTCAGCACTTTGGATGCAAGAGTCCCTACTTTCTTGCTAGTAGTTTCATTCTTCGCCATTTTTGATTTCCTCCATGGCAAAGCGGTGGCAGCTTTCAAAGATGGTTCAGATGTCAACGTTGACTCATAAAACTACCTGGGCTACAGTGACATTTCGGGTTCCAAAGTCATCTTTGATTGGCTGTTTTTATCGCCTCGGCCAGAAAACCCGATCGGGGCGCCCTCCGCCAATCCACAATATATTGTGGATTTATACCAAAGTTACTCACTATCTTGTGGTATGTCAACAAGATATGCTGAGTTTTTATACAATCTGAATAAATGCCAAATAAGTCGGTATATGTATCGCATATATTCGGTGTTATCTTGGATTGCCAAAAAACACGCAGTGCTCATTCATAATCCTGTGAAAATAACGCTTGAGACGGTTTTATAATCCAAAAGACTGCAGTCTGGCTTAGCCAGTCTGCGACAAAACCAGTCCCGCAAGGGGCTGAGGGTTGAATATTTAAATCGGTCATGGAATATAGTTCTTCCGCCACAGGAAATAGAAAGCGACTGTACTCTTTACTAGAGATGGATCGATCCTCAAAAAGTGGAAAACCTCCGCCCTGACAAAATCCTGACTGTAGAATTTATCGCCAAACTGGCCCCGCAATACGTGGAAATTCTGCGCGAATTCCAGGGCAAGGGTGGATGGATTCGGATGCCAGAAAAACTGGAAGCACGCATAAAAAACCTTAACCTAAGCAACTACGTGCTGCTATATGAAGACGAGAAACGCATTCAAGTCAGCCTCATGCTTGGGCTGTACGGGGAAGAGGGGTTCAAAGAATGGCGTACCGAATTTGAGGCCTCCGGGCCAGAAACGCAGCAATCATTCCTTGACGATCTGACTGTGGATGCCATTACCGACGAGGGCTGGGACTGGCTGGATGAGGCATTTCCGGACACACCCGAAAAGGAAGAGATTCAACGCCAGCAATTTGAATCCCTCTCCGAAGAGGAGAAACAGCAAGCCATTCGGCAAGCACAGTTTTTTTGGTGCTATTTTTTCTCGCATTTCTATAATTTTCTGTCCATCATGATTCACGGCCAGAAACTTACCTCTCTAGTACCACAAGCCATGACCGGGGACGATGATGCCTTGTGCAAGGCCATCCAGATTGACCGCCGCTTGCTTTTATTTCACCCTTATTTCATGGATAGATATTTGAAGGCCCAAAATAATGGCGAGCAGAATTTACTCGACAAGATCGGCTACCGGATGGCGAACCCCGGCACGAGAGGTCAAATCCGTTTCCCAGGCTTGTACCTGGTATTCGCTATGCTGGAAGGTGTGAGCTGGCTCGATGATCTTACCCATGAGGAAATTCTCGATATTTGCGATGAATCCGAGCTAGATCGCTGGCAAAATCGGATTGATGATGTTAATTCATTGACTAAACAATTAGGCAGATACCGGAAATTCCAGAAAACAGGTGGATTGTCAATGCAGTGAAATCTTTTTTTACAGCATTCAGGTTGATTCACCTAGTGCATAAAGTCCTTATCCGTTGCAGGCGCATTCCGCTGCCCGCCACTGGATAAGGAATCATCATGCACAAGCAAGACAACGTTTCACCCGAAGCTGTAACTCCTGGCAAAGAATCAATCGAAACCGCAGTCACCCAGCCGCCCGCCCGAACGCACGCGAAGCGCGCGCCGGACGGACGGATGGGCGGCAAGGTTGAACAGGATACGGAGCCTAGTAACACAGTATCCAATAACTGCAATTCAGAGTATTTCAAGCCTCTTCGTTGGGGTGTTGATAGCCTTTACCTCTCCTACCCTGGCGAAATCTTCCACGACATTGATGTCCGACTGAAGGAACTCAAGATAATCGCTCAATCCCCTGACGATCATAAAGCAGTTCTCGCCCAATACCCTATAGAGGGTCATATCTTTGAAGTGAAGGACAAGGGCACAAAGTTTTTCCCCTACATCCTGGTCGATAACGCCTTCCATATCCAGCTCTCCCGCAGCAAGGCCATGCCGCTGGCCTACGTCCAGATTTCCAGCGAATACCTGACCCATGTTGGCCCTGCCGAAGCCGAGAAAGCGCTTCGCCAGATCGTGGAACAGTTCGGAACCATCAATGAGCCCGCCAACGTCAGCCGGATTGATCTATTTGTGGATTTTTTCAGCTCTGAAGATATGGAAAGCTGGAGTCGTCATGCCTGGGTCACTCGGGGTTCAAGCACCAATCAATATTCAGTGGAGGGTGAATTTTCCGGCTGGGTCATTGGGGTTGGGGGTGTCATCAGTTGCCGCCTTTACGATAAAACCCTGGAAATCGAGAAGCAATCCAAGAAATTCTACCTCCTCAAGCTTTGGAAAATGGCTGGCTGGAATGGCACGGATAAAGTCTGGCGGCTTGAGTTCGAAATCAAGCGGGAAGTGCTCACCCAAAAGGGGTTGCCGAAGCTCAATCATGTACTGTCTAACATCAACGGCCTATGGAGCTATGCCACTACGGAATGGCTGCGCCTGACCCTGCCGAATCCAGACGATAAAACCCGTTCCCGCTGGCCGATTCATCCTTTGTGGGGCTATCTGTCCTCGGTGGATTGGGAAACCAATGGCGGCCCGTTGTCGTCACGTTTTACTGCCGCCCGATTGCCTGGTGATGACAAGCTTTTCAGCATGGGCCTCAGCACGATCATTTCCTACATGGCGCGGGAAGGGATCACGGATTTGTATGCCGGGTATGAAGCCTTTATCGCTGCCTTGTATGACTATCACGCAGGCAAGAGCCATTTCCTGGGCCTGCCGTTTGATGATTACATCGCGGAAAAGGTCGCTATCAAAGCGCGCCTGTTCAATTCCATCCTGAACGGCAAGGAACCCACGGCAAAAGAGAAGCAAGCGGCGCAAGAAAATCTGGCGGAACAGTACCGGAAACAGTCGGACGGCGAATGACATGGAAGAACAACCCGTCCTCCCGCTGCCTCCGGTGCGCTGTTTAACCAAGGATCAGGCTGCCGAATATTTGGGCATTGGTGTCACGCTCCTGTCAGAGTTGGGCATCCCCACCATCAAATTCGGTCGCCGCTGCGTCTATGACAAAGTTGACTTGGACAACTGGCTGGAAGAATATAAGCGTCGAGGGCGGGCCGGAAAGGAGTTTATATGGCCCGTGAAACTGGAGTCTACCGGAGGCCAAATTCAAGGTACTGGTGGATCAATGCAACACTCCCCAACGGCAAGAGAATACGCCAAAGTGCTGGGACTGAAGTTCGAGAAGAAGCTGAAGCCTACCTCACGAAGTTGAAACACGAGGCCTATCTTGAAAGCTATCTCGGGGTTAAACCCAAGCGCTCCTGGCAAGAAGCCGTTGTCCGGTATCTCCAACTGAAGTCTAGCTTGAAGGACATAAAAAAACAGCACCGCATGTGTTACTCGCTTCATCCCTACTTGGGGAATTTGATGTTGAGCGACATCAACGGTGATGCAATCTGGGACATTGCCCAGCGTTTTCTGCAGAAAGGAAACAAGCCCGCGACGGTAAACCGTTATTTGGCTTTGATCCGAGGTGTTCTCAGGATGGCGCGTGATGAATGGCAATGGCTGGATTCAATCCCGAGAGTCAAGCTTCTGCCCGGCGAAGTTGAACGCGACCGCTGGCTGACTAGGCAAGAGGCTGACCGCTTGATTGCGGCTTGTCCCGAAACCCAGGCAGCTTTGGTTCGCTTCGCTCTAGCCACAGGTTGTAGGGCAAGCGAGATAACCGGATTGGAATGGAACCGGGTTGACCTCGAAAGAGGAACCGCCTGGCTAAACCAAACCAAGAATGGAACGCCGCGAGGCGTACCGCTTAACATTGATGCAATAAATGTACTGGAAGAACAGATCGGTAAGCATGATCGTTATTGCTTCGTTTTTCGGGGCAAACCGATTCGGTGGGGGTTGACCAACAGCAGTTGGAAGGCCGCTATTAAAGAAACCGATTTGGAAGGTCTGCGCTTCCATGATCTCCGTCATACCTGGGCCTCTTGGCATCGGCAGGCAGGAACGAGCTGCGACGAGCTGAAAGAACTAGGAGGATGGAAGTCACGCAGTATGGTGGATCGTTATGCGAAATATGCCACGGAACATCTTGCGGTAGCAGCATCTCGTATTGAACTCGGACAGCGGGGAAATGTGTTGGAATTGTCACATTTTCGTCACACTCAAAAACAAGCGGGCTAGAAGCAATATTCTAACCCATTGTTTTTGCTGGTGCCCGGAGCCGGAATCGAACCGGCACAGCCGTAAGGCCGAGGGATTTTAAGTCCCTTGTGTCTACCTATTTCACCATCCGGGCCATGATTTATTCATGACGTTTCTGGAAAACGTCATGACAATACACGCAATAAATCGAAGCGCGTGATTTTACCACAGCCGCGCACTGTCTCATTGTTTTAAACAAACCGTCATACTTCCCCAACTTTTGGGTATTATCTTGTTTTGGGTAATAAGCGAAGGTTCATAAAAATGATATCCCCGAAAAATTCGTTGAGGCCGGCTCTGATCGGACTGTGCGCTTTGCTGCTGAATGGATGCTCCACGGGACAGATCGTGGCACGTTCTTCTCTATCGATCATGGATAGCGGCGTGGTTGCGATGAACCGGGAGTCCGACCTGGAATTGGCCAAGGCGGCAATTCCCGCCAATCTCAAACTGGTGGAAAGCCTGACCCGTGAAATCCCCGCCAACCGTGAGCTGAGAATTCATGCGGCGCAGGGTTTTTACGGCTATACATTCGGCTTTGTCGAGGACGAAAATCCTGCTCGCGCTTCAGCGCTTTACCGCAGAGGGCTTGAGCATGCGCTGGCAGCTCTGGATGCTGCCGGACTGGGCGACCCCCTGACCATGCAGCGGGATGTGCTGCATCAGAAGCTGGCTGATCTTGGGCGCGATGCGGTGCCTGACCTGTTCTGGGCGGCATCCAACTGGGCCAAGTGGATCGACATGAATCGTACCGATCCGGCGCGCATTGCCGACATGGGGAAAGTGGAAGCCCTCATGCAACGGGTGCTGGAACTGGATGAAACCTTCTATTTCGGTGGACCTCATCTTTTCTTCGGCGTGTGGTATGGCAGCCGTCCACCGATGCTGGGGGGTAATTTTGCGCTTTCGGAAATGCATTTCGACAAGGCGCGAAGGACCACGCAAGGCAAACTGCTGATTGCTGATGTGCTGTACGCACAATATCTGGCGGTGCAGCAAGGTAACCGCAAAGTATTCCATGACAAGCTCACCTCAGTAGTCAACACGTCGCCGGACAGCTATCCCGAAATGGCGCTGGCCAACGCAATTGCTCAACACAAAGCAAAAATGCTGCTAAAAAATGAGGAGGAATTATTTTGATAATAAAAAGACTGGTATTTTTCCTGTTGCTGTTATGTGCTTTTACAGCACGGGCGGATGAACCTTATGTGCTGAAATTTGCCACCCTCGCGCCGGCGGGCTCGACCTGGATGAATGTGATCACGGAGTGGGCGGGCAAGGTGGAAAAAGAAAGCCAGGGCCGTCTCAAGTTCAAGTTCTATCCCGGCGGTGTTTCGGGAGATGAGCCCGACATGATCAGAAAGATCCGCTTTGGCCAGATTCACGGCGCCGCGATGACAGGGCATGGCATCGGCTCCCTTTACTCTCCGGCACGCGTTCTGGAAATTCCATTCCTGTTCCGCAGCTATGAAGAAGTCGATTATGTGCGCGCGCAGATGATGCCCGAAATCCGTGCCGGTTTCCGCAAGAACGATTATGAATTGCTGGGATGGATGGAAGTCGGCTTTGTCCGGTTCTTTTCCCGCACTCCCATACATTCCATGGACGACCTGAAAAAACGTCGTATCTGGCAGTGGCAAGGCGACCCTCTTGCCGCCGCGTTTTTTAACGCCAGCAACATTGCTCCTGTTCCATTACCGATTACCGAAGTCTTTACCAGCCTGTCCACCGGACTGATCGATACGGTTATTGCGCCGCCCCTGGGCGCCATCGCGCTGCAATGGTTCACCAAAACACCCTACATGACTGAAGTTCCCATGGCGGACGGCATAGGCGGCCTGGTCGTATCCAGCAAGTTTTTCAATCGCCTGCCCAAGGATCTGCAGGAACTGCTGCTGCGCACCGGCAACGAAGCCAGCGATAAACTGCTGCTTGAAACGCGCAAGGATAATGAAAAAAGCCTGGGCGTGCTGAAGCAGAATGGCGTGACTTTCACCCTTGGGTGGAAAGACATCAAGGAAGCCGACGTAATCAGCATCCGCGACCGCGCAGCCGCCGACCTGGCAAAGAGCGGTTACATCCCGATAGAGGTATATGACCACGCCCGCAAGGCGCTTGCCGAATACCGCGACAAAAAAGCCAAACAAAAATGAGCCACCACGCCCGCAACCGCTCTTTGCCATCGAGAATTGAGCAAACCCTGACCCGCGCAGAAACGCTGGCTGCCAGCGCCTGTCTGGTAGCGATGCTGGTTTTGTCGCTGCTCGAAATCGGCGCCCGCAACTTCTTTCATAGCGGCATCCCCGGCGCATCGACGCTGATTCAATATCTTGTACTGTGGGTCAGCTTTCTCGGCGCAGTAGTCGCGGTACGGGAGCGCCACATCAAGATCGACATTGCCACGCACCTGCTTAGCGAAACCTGGCGAAGCAAGCTGGAACGGCCCATCTTCATTTTTTGCACGCTGGTATGCTGCACGCTGTTCTGGTATGCGGTGCGTTTCTGGCACGACGAATGGATTAGCGTATCCAGCGATGAGAAATGGATTGCCGCCATGGGAATTATTTTCCCGGTCAGTTTCTTCCTGCTGACTCTGCATTTCACCTTGCGCGTCATCATCGGCCCGCGCTCTACAAGGCGCATAGCATGACGGCCACTATCGTCATTCTGCTGCTGATCTTCGCCGCGCTGGGTGTACCGCTGTTTGTCATAATTGGCGCAGGCAGTCTGGTCGCGGTATGGTCGGCAGACCTCGACCCTGCCGTGCTGATGGTTGAAATGCTGCGACTGGCCTCCTCGCCCAACTTGATGGCTATCCCACTATTCACTTTGGCAGGCGTAGTACTGTCCAAAGGAGGCGCCCCGGAACGGCTGGTAAAACTGTTCAATGCCGCCTTCGGCTGGTTGCCGGGCGGACTGGCGGTGGTCGCGCTCACCACCTGCGCCTTTTTCACGGCGCTTTCCGGCGCCTCCGGCGTCACTATCCTGGCTTTGGGCGGATTGTTATATCCCATGCTGCTGCGGGAAGGCTACTCCAAGCGTTTTTCGCTCGGTCTGCTGACCAGTTCCGGCTCGCTGGGGCTGCTGTTCCCACCCAGCCTGGTGGTGCTGCTATACGGCATGGTTGCCGGCGTCAACATCGAGCAAATGTTCAAAGCGGGCATCATTCCCGGCCTCATCCTTCTGGTCATGCTATCGATCTACAGCATTTATGCAGGGAAGGTGGATCGTGTAAGGAGGGAGCGCTTCTCGCCCAAGGCTCTGCGGCGTGCCGTTCGTCATGGCATCTGGGATTTGCTGCTGCCCGTAGGCATCATTGCCGGCCTGCTGGGCGGTTTTGTGACCGTAACCGAGGCCGCGACCTGCACCGCTGCTTACGCGCTGTTACTTGAAGGCGTAATCCACCGCGACCTGACCCCGGTTACCCAGATGCAGGGCTTCCCGATCGCAGGAAACCTGCTGGAAGGCGTACTCCGGGAAACCTGCGTATTGAGCGGAAGCTTGCTGATTATTCTGAGTGTGGCAATGGGGTTGACCAATTCCATGATCGACGCGCAGATACCGATGAAAGTCATGGCGCTGCTGGAAGATAACGTCACCAGCCAGCTCCAGTTCCTGCTGCTGTTGAATGTCTTCCTGCTCGCTGTCGGTTGCGTGATGGACATTTTTTCCGCCACCGTCGTGATCGTACCGCTGATCCTGCCGATCGCGCTGCGCTTCGGAGTAGACCCGGTCCACCTCGGCATCATCTTCCTGGCGAACCTGGAAATCGGCTACCTCACACCACCGGTGGGCATCAACCTGTTCCTGGCCAGCCAGAGGTTCAAGGAACCGATGCTGAGCCTGTTCCGTGCCTCATTCCCGTTTCTGATGATCATGCTGGTCTGGCTGGCGATCATTACCTACATTCCAGCGCTATCGCTTTACTGGAAATGATTGGCCCTCTCCCCCGGCCCCTCTCCCGCAAGCGGGCGAGGGGAGTCGTGGTGAAAATCATGCTCTCCCGTAAACATCGTCAAAACGCACGATATCGTCCTCACCGAGATATTCGCCGCTCTGCACCTCAATCATGACCAGATCCGTCCGTCCGGGGTTTTCCAGGCGGTGACGGTGGCCGGCGGGGATATACGTGGATTCATTGGTTCGTACCAGCATGTTTTTGTCATCATTAACAATGCTGGCTGTGCCGCTAACCACTATCCAGTGTTCGCTCCGGTGATAATGCATTTGCAATGAAAGCGAAGCGCCAGGCTTGACGACGATGCGCTTGATCTTGAAATTACTGCCCTCTTCCAATACCGTGTAAGTTCCCCATGGCCGTGCCACAGTACGGTGCAACTTGTGACTATCGTGATTCATCAGCTTGAGCTGTTGAACCACTTTCTTGACATCCTGCGCACGCGATCGGTCAGCCACCAGCAGCGCATCCGGAGTATCGACAATCAGCAGGTTATCCAGGCCGATTGCCGCCACCATACGGCCCTCGCTCTGAATGTAGGAATTACCCACATCGACCAGCACCGCCTCGCCGATAACGCGGTTCCCTGCCTCGTCCGGAATGGTAAGGCCACTGATGGCGTTCCACGAACCAATATCGCTCCAGCCGAAATTGCCTGGAACCACCGCAACCTCCTCAGACTTTTCCATTACCGAATAATCAATGGAGTTTTCCGGGATGGCGGCAAAAGTATCCGAGTCAATTTCCATCATTGGCATATTGCCCTGTGCTTTGCTGCGCGTCGCCTCCCAGCAAGCCAGGGCATGCTCGTAAATGGAAGGTGCATGCAGCTTGAACTGCGCCAGCATGGCCCCTGCCTTGAAGCAGAACATGCCGGAATTCCACAGATAGCGGCCTGAATCGACGTATTCCACAGCGGTCTCGTAGGAAGGCTTTTCGACGAAGCGTTTGACGGTGTGGCCATCAGCCTCGATGTAGCCAAATCCGGTTTCCGGTGCGTTGGGAACAATACCAAACGTCACCAGCTTGCCTTGTTCCGCCAAGTCACGGGCCTGCTTCACGGCAACGGCAAACGCTCCCTGATCTTCAATAAGATGATCTGCAGGAAGCACCAGCATGATTGCCTCATCGCCGTGATCGGCAGCGACTTTCAAAGCGCCCAGCGCAATCGCCGCAGCCGTGTTACGCCCGAAAGGCTCCAGCAAATAGGTATCCACCAAGCCAGGAATGGCTTTCCTGATTGGCTGATACTCATCCCTGCTCTTGAAATAATGCTCACGATTCGTGATAGTCAGCACCTCGCGAACACCCTCAAACGCAGAGGCCCGCGCAAAGGTCTTCTGCAACAAGCTTTGGCCGTCAGGCAGCTTCATGAAAGGCTTGGGATGCGATTCGCGGGAGATCGGCCACAAACGGGCGCCGACGCCACCTGAGAGAATGATGGGGATAAGCATATTTACCTTAAAATCATTGAGTAGTCAGTCAAGTTGAATCGCATGGAGCAACTCAAACAGTCCGCCTCCCCCTTTGCAACAGGGGGATTAGGGGGATTTAGCAGAGCCGGGGCTTGCCGCCACCGTTAAATCCCCCCTGCCCCCCTTTTACAAAGGGGGGAAATTATCAAATCTTGGCCAGCACGCCCTTCGCCTCCTCAATCCCTGGGAAGCTGGCTTTCGAATCAACCGCTTTCTGCAGAGCAGCCTTCGCTGCCTTCATATCGCCTTTCTTGTGCAACGCCATTCCCAGGTGGTACTGGAAAATCGCGATCTGAGGCGCCTTGTCCGCCGCTTTTTGCAGTAACGGCAAGGCCAGGTCATTCTGACTCGACCTGAAGTAAATCCAGCCCAGTGTATCCACGAAAGCCGGATTATCCGAGCTCTCGAATTTCTTGGCCAGTCCCAGCGCCTTGTCCAGGCTGGCCTTATCGCCTTTCTCGGTGAGAAGAGAGGCCAGGTTATTCGCCGCAGCATCAACCCCTGGGGTTTTCTTCAGTACGGCTTCATATTCAGCCATCGCCTTATCATTATCACCAGCCCGCTGATAGGCCTCCGCCAACGACATGGACATTCTGCCATCGCCCGGAATCGCAACCAGTCCTTGCTGCAAGGTTTGAATCGCAGCTTTGGCATCGCCACGCATCAGGTTAAGATTGGCCAGATCCAGATAAGTCGCGTTTGCCTTCGGATTTAGCTGGATAGCCTTGCGGAATGCGCCATCGGCCTCAGCGTATTTCTTCTGATTAACGTAGACCTCCCCCAGCAGCAGGTGAGCCGTGAAATTGTCTGGCGCTGCCTGAATTGCCTGATTAATTCGGGCAACTGCCTTGTCTGCCTTGCCTTGGACCGCCAGCACATTAACCATCGCCGTCAAAGGTTCGATCGACTTGGGCGACTTGCTCAGCGCCAATTCAAATTCCGCCAGGGCCTGGTCGAATTTCTTCTGCGCCTGATAAATCAGGCCCAACCGGTAATAACCCACCGGCTGTTCAGGTGATGCCGCCTTAAGCTTGGACATGGTAGCTTCGGCAGCGCTCCAGTCCTTCTTGGCCGCCTCCATCTCGGCTTTAGCCTGAAGAGCGCGCAAATTCTTCGGATCCGCCGTAACAACCGCATCGACATCCTTCAGAGCCCCATCATAATCCTGGGTAGCCGCCAGAAAATCCGCTCTGGCCATCCGCACATTCGGATTATTGGGGAATTTGGAAACCGCATTGCTAAATGTTTCCTTGGCCAACTCAGGCTCTTTATTCGCCAAATGCGCCTTGGCCAGAAACCCGAGCAACTCAACCGAATCCGGCTGATCCTTGAGCAAGCTGCGGAAATCGGTAATCGCGCTCTTGGCATCGCCCTTTACCAGAAACATCTTCCCTCTGAGCAGTAGCGCCTGGTTATCTTTCGGACTCTCCTTCAGCACCTCGGCGACCAGCTTCTCTGCGATTTCCTTCTTGCCCGCCTGCATTTCCAGCTCAGCCAGCTGGTTCCTTGCCTTCAACCCTTCCGGCCCGGTCTTGTCGAGATCGATAATATCCAGATAGAGCTTCCGCAGCTCCTCCGGCTTGTTCATTTGCTGGTAAATCTTGGCCAGGCCAAAACGCACCTTGTAAGCCTTGGGTTTGCTCTGAATGACGGACAGCAACTCCTTTTCAGCCGCCCCCAGCCCCTTGCCCTTGCTGGCCGCCAAAAACTCCGCCAGCAACAGATAGCGAGTCTCATCTTCCGGATCCACCTGGATTGTATCGCGCAGCGACTTCTCAGCCTTGTCCGCCTGATTTGTACGCGCATAAAAAGTCGCCAGATTGACCCGATATTCCAGCTTTTTCGGATCAACCGCAATAACCTCAATCAACTGCTTTTCTACACTGGCAATATCGTTATGTTTGGCCGCAATAGCCACCAGACTCATGCGCAGAGAAACATTCTTGGGATTATCCTTGATCCCCTTTTCCAGCACTTCCTTCGCCTTCGCCTCGTCGCCCTTCTTGGTGTAAAGCGCAGACAACAAACTCACTGCCTCAAACTGCAAAGGGTCCGCCGCAATAACCTTGCTGGCCTCCTGAATGGCGCCGTCGTCATCACCCTTACGCGCCATCAGCGCCGCCTTCAAAGTATGAGCCGCAGGATCCGCAGGTTTCTTGGCAAGAATCTCATCAGCCATCTTCTCCGCCTTGGCGGTGTCGTTGGACAACAAATAAATTTTCCCCAACTTGGCTTTGGCTTCAAGATGCTCGGGGTTCAATTCCAAAGCCTTTGAATAATTACCATAAGCCTTCGGCCAGTTATTCTGCTGCTCCTCCATCACACCGCTCATGTAATAAGCATCGGCATTCTTGGGATCGATCTGCAGCACATTCTTGAACTCGATCCGGGCTTTCTCGTAATCTGCCTGCTCCAGATAAGCTTTACCCTTTTCCATGTGTTTGGCCTGGCGCTCCGCCTTGCCGCCACAACCCGCCATGGAAATAGAAACCGCCAGCAGCATCGCAAGCAAATAGGATGGTTTATTGTTGAACTTCATGTCACTCCTCCAAGAGCATCTTTAAGTTAAATTACTACCGGCAAAACCGGTGGCTTATTGTTTAAGCGCTTCAAAGGCGCCCTGAAATCATAAACCGCCCAAAGCAACTGCGATCTCATCCTCCCCCTTTAACAAAGGGGGAATGAGGGGGATTTAAAATACCAGAATCGCACGTCAGCGTCCGCAAATCCCCCCTAGCCCCCTTTTTCAAAGGGGGGGAATACTGTACCGCCCCATAAAATCCTGATAAGCCTTCCCAATACCCTCATCCATCCCTGTTTTCGCGCGCCATCCCAATTGATTCAAATGCGTCACATCCAGCAGTTTCTGCGGCGTCCCATCCGGCTTGCTGGAATCAAAGACCAGTTCGCCCTGAAAACCCACCACCTTGGCCACCCGTTCCGCCAGCTCGCGAATGGTAATGTCTTCACCGACACCAATGTTGACGAATTCCCCGGTATCCTTCGCATCCCGATTTTCCATCAGAAACACACAGGCATCAGCCATATCATCTCCGTACAAAAACTCGCGTCGTGGCGTACCACTGCCCCACACACCGACCTGCGCATCTCCACGTGTTTTGGCTTCGTGCATCTTGCGTATCAGCGCCGGCATCACATGCGAATTCTGCAGGTCGTAATTATCTCCCAACCCATACAGGTTGGTCGGCATCACACTCATGAAATTGGTACCGTACTGGCGATTATAAGCGCCGCACATCTTGATGCCGGCAATCTTGGCAACCGCGTAGGCCTCGTTGGTCGGTTCCAGCACGCCCGTCAGCAGATGCTCTTCCTTCATGGGTTGAGGAGCGAACTTCGGGTAGATACAGCTTGAACCCAGAAACAGCAGCTTCTTTACCCCATTGGAATAGGCCGCGTGAATCACGTTGCTCTGGATCATCAGGTTCTGGTAGATAAAATCCGCCGGATAGGTATTGTTGGCAACAATCCCCCCCACCTTCGCGGCGGCCAGAAACACATGGTCCGGCTTCTCCTGCGCAAAGAACTCTGCCACTGCCCGCTGATCCTTCAAATCCAGCTCGGCATGCGTGCGCGTCACGATATTCGAATGGCCGCCCTTTTCAAGACGACGCATCAGCGCCGAGCCTACCAAACCACGGTGGCCGGCCACATAGATCTTGTCACCGGACTGCATGGCCTTACTCATGATGATCAAACGTTTTAAAGCCCTCACGCCGGCATAAATCATCCCGCTCAGAAGCCTTCAAATCTTCGCGCACCATTTCAGCGACCAGTTCCTTGAACGTCACTTTAGGCGTCCACCCCAGTTTGGTTTTCGCCTTGGTCGGATCACCCAGCAGCGTCTCCACCTCGGTAGGACGGAAATAACGGGGGTCGACCGAAACGATGCACTTCCCGGCCGCGTCATAACCCTTCTCATCCACGCCCGAACCTTCCCAGCGGATTTTAATCCCCAACTCTTCGGCTGCGGCATCGACAAAATCACGCACGCTATACTGCACACCCGTCGCAATCACGAAATCCTCCGGCTTCTCTTGTTGCAGCATCAGCCATTGCATTTCAACGTAATCCTTGGCATGGCCCCAGTCGCGCTTGGCATCCATGTTCCCCAGAAACAGACAATCCTGCAAACCCAGTTTGATACGCGCCAGCGCCCGGGTGATTTTGCGCGTCACAAAAGTCTCGCCGCGAACAGGGGACTCGTGGTTGAACAGAATACCGTTGCAGGCATACATGCCATACGCTTCACGGTAGTTGACGGTAATCCAGTAAGCATAAAGCTTCGCTACCGCATAAGGCGAACGCGGGTAAAACGGCGTCGTTTCCTTCTGTGGAGTTTCCTGCACCAGCCCGTAAAGTTCTGAAGTAGATGCCTGGTAAAAACGACTTTTCTTCTCCAGCCCCAATATCCGAACAGCCTCCAACACCCGCAGCGCGCCCAGCGCATCCGAGTTGGCCGTATATTCCGGCTCCTCAAAAGAAACCGCCACATGGCTCTGCGCGGCCAGGTTGTAGATTTCGTCCGGCTGCACCTGCTGAATAATCCGAATCAGGCTGCTGGAATCCGTCATATCCCCGTAATGCAGAATGAAATTCCGGTTCGAAACATGCGGATCCTGGTAAAGATGGTCGATGCGATCAGTATTGAACAACGACGCACGGCGTTTGATGCCATGAACGATGTAACCCTTTTTGAGCAGAAACTCTGCCAGATAAGCCCCGTCCTGCCCTGTAATACCTGTAATAAGCGCTACTTTTTGCATGTTATTCTTTCCTGTATTAAATGATCCCACTCATCAAAGTTGCAACAATCCCTTGGCACCCAGAATACCAGAAGCCGCCATCACCGAAATATCCAGCGCCCTGCCCCAGAACTTGTTGCCACGGTTGATGATGATTTCACAACCGTAGAACAAAATCACCCCTTTGAGCACCATCTCACCGAATGCCGAATCCGCCGAAGCCCCATCCATGAACAGGCCACTGGCGATAACCAGGAACACCACCAGATAATCCATCGGTGTCGAACGGAAATCAACGTCTTGCACATAGCGCACCACGATAATGATAGCCAGGGCCAGCGCAGCAAAATACGCCCAGCGCAACTCGGAAAAATCTTCCGGCAACTGCAAGGTATATTGATGAGTCAGATAAACGAGAAACGCGGCAGTACCGTAAATGGCAATCCGCACCAGGTAGGAGCTACTCTGTATGCGATCGAAAAGCATCGCCACCAGCAAAACCACCGCAATGGCAACCCCGGTCAGCCCGAAATCGTGCGGCACATCACCGACCCATAAGCTGACGACGATAAAATAAGCCGGAACCGTAATCCTGATGAACAGGATCGGCACAGTGCTAAATAACGGATGGTTCTTGAGCGACAGAACAAACCGGCTCAAACGGGATTCCGAACCATGCCGATTAACCCGCCAGCCAGTGCGTTCTCCCACAACAAGCAATACAAAAACCAGTGCGCATACACCCAGGTACAGAGACAACAGAATCGCATCAGCCTCGTACCGTAACGCCAGCGCGCTAAGCACAAAAAATGTCTGAATAGCGTAAATAACCACGACCGACTGATAGTGATCGAAACCCAGATCGAGCAGGCGATGGTGAATGTGATTTCGGGTCGCCTTGAACCAATTCAAACCCTGGTAGGCACGCTGGGCGAACACAGCGAGAATATCCACAATCGGCAGGCCGAGAATCAGCGCCGGCACGGCCATACTCAAACCCGTATTGGTCTGCTGGGTCAAAATCACCGCAAGCGTACCCAGAGAGAAACCAAGAAACTGGCTGCCCGAATCCCCCATGAACACGCGTGCGGGGTGCGTATTGAAACGCAGAAAACCAAACACACCGCCCATCACCGCAATGGCGATCATCGTCACCGCAATGCCATCCGCAACATAGGCCAGATAAGCGATGCATGCCAGACTCAACATCGACTCGCCGGCCGCCAAGCCATCCAGACCATCGGAGTGGTTAATCGCGTTGATCATGCCGACAATCGCAACCACCGTGAACGGCTTGCCGATATAAGCGGGCAGCGGATCGTCCATAAACGGCACCAGAGCCACCCAGACATCGCCGAAATAAACCAGGCCAATCACCGCAACAAACTGCCCGATAAACTTGACGTAATGGCCCAGTTCCCGGCAATCGTCCCAGGTACCAAAAACCAGCAGCACAACCGAGCCAAAGAGATAAAAAGCGATAGCGGAACTGATCGGCACCCACAGCAGAATGGAAATCAGCGCACCAAGCACAATGCCTATCCCGCCCACTCGCGGAATCGGCACTGCATGAACCTTGCGCGGATCCGGCAGATCAACCATCCCCAGCACCGGCGCCAGACGAATCATAATCGGAATGATCGCCATACTGACAAGCAAAGCTGTCAGCAATACAAAAAGAAAATTCAAGAACCCCTCCCCTATCACCCCATAGTTTAAGGGCAACTTATTATGCTTTTATGAATTTACAACATTAACCACTACAAGTCAGTCACATTAAGCAAGCGGAATACCCCCTTTGTAAAGGGGGGTAGGGGGGATTTAACGGTGGCGGCAAGCCCCGACCCTGCCAAATCCCCCTCAATCCCCCTTTGATAAAGGGGGAGGCGGTTTGTTTGTGTTGCATCCATTGCTGTTACCCCTCTCCCCAACCCTCTCCCGCAAGGGGGTACAGTCATGTAGGTTGGGTTAGACGCAGGTTTTTGCGCCGTAACCCAACAAAACCCAATCATCCTTCTAACCGCCGGTTTACCTAATTAAATTATCACAAACCCATTTCTAGCATCGGAATGGGTTTGTGGTCTTTGTCGAAAGAATACCCAAGTAACGCCATCGCTTCGGCGATATCCGTGTTTGGGAAATCCTTCCCTTCGAAATAAAGAGGCATTCCGCGACTCTTCGCAAGCGCGTAAGAAAACAAGTCGCCATAATTCAGGTCGGCGGCTTTATTCAGCCCCTTCCCATAATGAATGAAGCCATAGCGGGCATGTTCCACGGCGGCCAAGTCTACTGGCACAATCTCTATGCGGTAGTTCGCAAGGAAACTGTCCAGCACAGGCGGGCCCGATGGCCCTTTCCGCCCAATAATTAGTTGAGACAGCTCAACGAGCGTGCCGGCACTCATATATAGGGCTTCGCTCTGTTTGAGAGCGGCTTTGAAGGCTGTGGCCGAAGATCGATTGTCAAAAACACTCATGACCGCCGAAGAATCGACAGCCGCTTCACTCAGCCTTTTGCTGGCTCTCATACTGGAAGGCCGTTTTCGTCGTATTCAATGAGCTCTTCATACGGCCTGGCGTCTAATGTCGGCAATTCTTCATAGTGCTTCAAGATAGCCTCGATGTCATCCTTGCTGTGCCTTGAGGTTCGTGCTCTGGCTAGCAAAGCCTCCTCCAGCAAAACAATCGCTTCTTGATTGATGGATCGCCGATGAAGATCAGCCTCACGGCTAATCAGTGATTTTATTTGTTCTGGAACCTTTTTAAGTTGCAGTTCTGCACTCATGCCCTGACTCCTTGCTTTGAGATGGATATTATTTTTATAAGTGTAGCGCAATAAACCCAAAACACAACCATTGCGGGTTTATTGTGCAACCATCCTTTTAGTCGGACGAGCACTGGTGGGCCAACATGCCTATAAAGACGCCATAGAAGATTTTATTTTCAAGCTGTCTATTGAATAATCAACCCTTCGCCTCCCCCTTTGCAAAAGGGGGATTGAGGGGGATTTAAAAACACCAAAATCACACACCACCGCTCCAGAACCCCCCCCCCTCGCCCCTCTTTTACAAAGTGGGGAAGCCACCCAACCCCATCAATCCGGCACAAACCCACCCAACCTACCGCTAACTTCACGCGTAAACGCCACCATCCTTTTCTCCGCAGCGGCAATATCCTCACCCGGCATCACCGGCGCCACCAGCCTGACCAACGCGCCATCCGTACGATTCCGCGTCAGCGCATCCCAGAAAATAAACCACTTCACCAGATACTCATTGGTAATCACACGCCCACGCTGCTGAAACCAGTAATACGTCAGCTGCTTTTGCTCGCCCATTTGAATCACAGCCCGGTTCACCACCAGAGGGCGACCATTCATGCTTACCCCCTCCACCGTATGCTCCGCCAACCCAACCATTTTCCAGCCACCGCCCGGAATGCAGGTGCGCGGCGAGTGAGCCGATTCGCCCTTACGCTGGGTAGCATAATAAGCCACGTAAAAATTGACCGGCTTACCCGGCTCTTCAGCAAAATCAACCAGCAAATAATCATCGAGCTTCAGCTCTTTCAGATAAATCTGCTCAAGGCGTTCCTCCTTGCCCTTCCACTTGCCCAGTTCCGTGGGGAACTCAGCAAAAGCCTTGCGTTGCGGCTGAATTTCCACCCGCTCCGGCATAAACAAAGTGGCCGCCGCCACCGCCACAACCACAAGTATCGCTGCCATGAAAGACCTGGGTAGCGTGCGGGCGTTAACCTGCGCACCAGCAGGCGTAAGAGCCGGCAGTTCCAGCCCAAAAGCCTCCCGCAGCGGCAGGCGATTCTTGCCGATGCGGGAAAGCAGCCACATTTCAACAACCAGCACCGCCGTGCACGCCATGAACACCGCCCAGCCCTCGAAATCGTGCAGGAAGCCCTCCGCCATCTCCTTGCCCCAATACTCGACCGTTACACCGATCAAGCCGATACGGAAACTGTTCATCAGCACCGTAACAGGGATGGTCGAAAGAAATACAAAAGCACGCTTCCAGAACGTCGCCTTGAAAAAATAGGCCGCCATAAACCCAAGAGTCATCAGCGGAAACAAATAACGCAAACCGCTACATGCCTCCACCACCTGCAACTTCATGCTGCCCAGATCGATCACGTTCCCCTCAAGGAACACGCTGATGCCAAACAAACGGATCACCCATACTCCGATATCGGATGAAATAAACTGTAAACGAGTGGAGATTTCAATAAGAAAAAACATGGGTAACGGAATCATGAAGGCCAGAAACAAAAGTGGCACCGCTATGACCTTGAATCCACGCCAGCCGGTATAGGCAAGCGCCACCCCCGCAATGAGCACCAGGAAGGAATATTGAACAATTAGAAAAAGAGTGCTCAGATTACCCAGGATAAACAGCATGAACCCGAGAACAACGAGAGCGAATCCAGCCCAGGAACCCTTGAAGTCAATCCGTTCAAGCACATCTTTCTTTTGCCATAGCAAAAACAAAGTGATGAATGGGATCATATAGCCATAGCTATATTCTTCTTTAGTCTCCCAAACTCTAACCAGTTCTTTTAACCCCTCCCAATATACAAAACCCAAGAGAAGGGCAACCACTGCAAAAGAAAGCCATACCAACGGCGTTTCCTTCCATACGGATATATTATTTTTCGTTGCCTCTGTCACCGTAACAATCCTCCAATAACCCCACTTGTTAGACTAAACTCAAGTAGGTAGTGATTTATTTGTTAGCCTTAATCGCTTTCTCGTATACCCCTACTGTTTCGGACGCAATTTGATTCCAATTGTAGTGAGTTTGAAGCATTAGTCTGATTTCTTCTTTCTCGGCTGTATCAATACTTGCACTAAACAGCGAAGTCAACTTTTCAGCTAGCAAGTTTACATTACCGCACTCAAAATAATGGTCTTTACGTAGCGGCACTTCGAGATTCGCCGGAATATCCGACACCAGGACCGCAATCTCGTAACTCAAAGCCTCCAGCAATGCGATTGGCAGCCCCTCATGATAGGAAGGCAGCACGAAGAGCTTTGCATGATGAAAGATTTGATGCAGCTTGTCTCCCATAATGAATCCGGTCAGGACAATGCGCTTGTCGCTTGCAGCCAATTTTTTCAAATCAGCACTGTATTTATCCTCGTGATCGGCATCGCCAGCAAGCACCAGCTTGCAATCCAGGGCGGTTGCCTTGAACGCATTGATCAGATCATGCAACCCCTTCTCAGGGACAAAACGCGCCGCAGCCAGAATATAATTCTTGGACTGCAGACCAAGGCTGTCGATGTAATCCGCATTGGGGCTAAGCTCAGGGATCACCACGCCATTATAAATAAGATGACTTTCCCTGCCACAACGATCACGCATAATTCTGGCAATGACATTCGAGATAACGATAATCTCATTCGCAAACTTGCCGCCCAGGTACTCACCGAGCATCAGCACCCGCTTGGCTATCCAGTTCCATTTTTGCCGGTCATAGTCAGGGCCATGATTGGTAATAACGACCTTCAGGCCAAGCAAGCGGGCAAAGGGCACCATGATCGATGGGCCGATAGCGTGAATATGGATAACATCGGGCTTATATTTCTTTGCCTTTAATATGGCAAGAAAAGTATGAATAATCGCCTCAATACTTTTCTTTTTTGGTGTGTAGATATCAACTAGCTGCACGCCTGACCAGCTGGTCAGCTTGTCTTTGACATAGGTGGATCGCCTGGCGACGATGACCTCGTGCCCCATTGCGGCAATGAGGGGATACAGCTTTTCGCAGTGAGATTCAACACCACCCGGTATTTGCGGAATGCCTCGCGTCCCGGTTACAAAAATTTTCATAGATCATTTAAACCACATTAATTGAGCAACCAGTAAAAGTGGTTTACTAGTCAGTCCGTAACATATCAGCCAAATCATCTTCCGTGAGCACAACATCTGGCTTTCTGGCGACCACTGGAATATGAATCGCTTGGCCTCCACGCAGATCACCTTGGCGTGGATCCTGGCCGACATCACATTTAGGAATGGAATCTATACAGATCGGGCGTCCGAGCAGTGACTTGATCTTATTTTTGACGACCCATTTTACCGGATGCTTGATGTATGTCTTCATCACCGGAGCGGCTGTGCCCACCATCCAGCAATTCTTCGGACAGGTGCGCACCAGTCCTCTCACCTTGTTTGCCTGTTCGCTGAACCAGAGGTCTTCGAATTTATCGACGTCGCGAATATTGCCCATCGATTCCTTCCAGTACCTTTCTTCCAAGCCGTTACAGGGATAAACATCACCATAAGGCTCAATAAAAAAGTTGGCAGTCCCTGCCTCGCAAGGCAACATCCTCGGGTTGCCCCGAATATAGTTGATCAGGCCCAGATTAAAGAAAGCTCTAAACCAACTCTTGGGATGGTTTGACTTCATTAATTCTTCAATCAATGTATGGAAGTTACCAATAACTTCTTCCTTGTTATCAATAAAGTTATCATCTTTATGGAAATAGTATGAGTTATGGAAAGCGGCTGTCGCAAACTCCATGCCCAGTTCTCGTGACAGCTTGAACAGTTCCAGCATGTCACCGGAATTCTTGTTGGATACCGTGCAACCATAGCCGATATCCTTGATGCCCCGTTCCTTGAGCCCCAACAACACCTTTAATCCACGATCAAAGCTACCTTCGCGTCCGCGCAAATCATCATTTTTCTGCGACAAACCCTCGATACTCACACGAATACCAATATTGGGAAAACGCTCAGCCATCTTGAAAATTCTATCGGTATGCCAACCGGAAGTGGAGATGACAATACGTTCGGATTTCTTGGACATGACCTCAACAATATCTTCGAGGTCTCGACGAACAAACGGCTCACCGCCTGTGATATTCACAAACTTGAAGTTCGGCAGTTTTTCCAGGTCTTCTGCTGTGATTTCCCTTTTTTTGTCTGTTGGATTTTCCCAAATATCGCACATCTTGCAACGCATTTGGCACCGATACGTCGTGATGATGGAAACATCAGTGGGCATCATATCGCGATTCATAACAGTCCCTTAATTAAGTCTTAAATAGCTTTATAGATCAGATTTTACAAAACTTATCATATCAGAAAGCCTGCATTAGTTTACTATTTTACTAATGTATTACTACCGCAATATTAATGATGAAAAAGATGTCAGATTCAAGAATGACGTGCAATTTTGAGTAATGCAGGTTGTAAGGGCGGGTCCGGTAACGGTCAGGTCAAGCGCGGCCACTACAACTTATTACATCTGCAAACAGGTTCTCTAATTTAGACAAATGCGCTTTTCTGGAATACTTGCCTTCAATCACACCTTTACAAGCCTCACTCAGTGACCCCAGTAGAGCACGGTCTTGCGTCAGTTTGGTGAGCTTTTGCGCCAAGTCATCCGCATTACCCATTTCGAAAAGCTCTCCGGTTTGCCCCGCCACAACCAATTCGGGTAGCGACCCTATATTCGAAGCAACAACCGGTGTGCCTACCGCATAACTCTCTAATACCGAGTTAGGCAGATTCTCATACCACCGTGAGGGAACAACGCTCAGCAGTGACGATGCAAGGTACACATCCACCTCTTCTTTTGCCAGCCTGCCGGTAAATTTGATTCGGGCTTCCAACCCATGAGACAGCACCATGGTTTTCAGCAGATTCATATAGTCGCTGCTTCCTTCACCCATTATCACAAGCTTCAATCCGTCGGTGTGCGACGTATTGCACATCATGATAAATGCCCGAATCAGGATATCAACGCCTTTTGTAGGATCAAGTCGGCCAACGTATGTAATGTAGTCCCCATCATTTTTACTTACATATCCAGCTTTGCCGACTTCAGCAAAGGTTGGAATCACCTCCAGCCTGTCTTCACTGAAGCCGCCCTTCATCATCATTGATTTGGCAAATTCATTCGTAACAACAAAGCGGTCAATATAGTCAAAATACCCTTTTGCAAGATGATATTTTGTGGCCGCAAAATTTAAAACGGATGCGGCAAGGCTACCCTTGACGCACTTGTATTTGATGCTTGGAAGGAGCGAGCCGCCCACGCATTTCTCACAGGGCAAGTCATCTCTTAAACAGTGTGCCTGCGGGCATAGCATTTGGTAATCTGACAACCTGACCACGATCGGCACTTTTCTTTTTTTTAATGCGGCCAGCACCGAAGGCGACAATTTCCTGAGGTAATGCAGCACATATGCGACATCTGGCTTTACATCATCTATCAGCCTCAGCAAAGCCTGCTCGACCTCATCTGAGTAGAAAAGACGCTCTATTGTCTTGAGATACGTTTTTAATCCGGACTTGTGCTCGTTGAAATAGATGCTTCCACTTTCATCCAGCGGTGACACAAAATAGCTAGAGTACTCATTGGCAACATTCACAGAGTAATTGATGGAAAAGGGGATGACTTGATGTCCATTTGCCGTCAACGCATCCTGGACATTGAACATGTATCTCTCGGGACCGCCAGAGACAAAGTAACGATAATTAATTAACAGTATTTTCATGACGCCGACCAAGAACCATGCTCAATAGACCCACTTACAGGAAACAAACCGAATATCAAATCGTCATCGCTTGATCGACGCAATAACTCCACGAAGCACAGAATGCGGCAGTAATATTTTCAGGAATACCCACCCACCATGCACCACCATCTCACGGAACAATAATAAAGTTCCCCTGATCACACCCCGCCCAACATAGCACCGGTAAAAGACAGTTCTGATGTTAAACGGGTGTCTTATATCTCTAAAGGCATGTATCAGACCCGTAATACTACTTTGGCGTAGGTAGTGATGGAGATAATTTGTATTTTCTTTGGTTAGGACAATACTCGATGGCACGACTAGCAATCTGTAGCCATTTTCCTTCGCCCTATTGAAATACTCGAGATCGCTATAATGCTGAGGAAATCTCTCCGCATCAAATAGCCCGATTTTTTCAACACATTCAATAGGCGCCAGCGTAGATCTGCTACCTATCAGATCCACGGCCATTGCTTGTTCCATACCCTCCGCAGACTGACCCCGCCTGTTCTCTCTTATCCTTTTCAGGAGCCCCGTATAATTGAAGCCGGCATTAAGTATTCGTTCGCCATCTATATTCAATACAAGCGAAGTACATATGTTCTTGCTATCGGATTTGGCCACCCGATACAACTCATCGAGAGCGCCCTCTTTCACGACATTATCATCGTTAACGATGTAGACATAGTCATAACGATGCTCTAGCGCATAACGCAGGCCCACATTCACACCCCCGGACCACCACAGGTTCCCGTTCCCTTTTTCCAGGATCACATCCGGGTAGTCCTGGGATATTCTTTCCGAGGTGCCATCAGTAGACCCATCATCAACAACCAGGACATCGAGATGATACAAAGAGGATTTATTCCCGATCAGGCGAGACAGGCTATTCACCGTGTGACTCGCCCTGTTGTGCACAGGCATAACCGCTAATATTTTGTCTTCGCGCATGGGCTAGGTCTTGCCTTCGGACACGCCCTTGATGACGTCAACAGCCCAAACTTCAAGATGAGTCCTTAACAGCTTATTCATCAAGTAGCCCATGAGACTGGCTCTCGGCTTGTAGTTTCGGACAAATCCCCCCCACGCACCCGATCCCATACGCCAATTTATTTTGAGTATGAGGTAAACATACAGAAGGGGCGTAAACACCTTCCTGGACAACAGGACACTATCCCGCGCCGCCTCTCTCAAAGGCATGTCCGGCCAGTAGCGCTGCCGCAATAATCTTTTCTCATTCTCTATTTCATTTGCCATCGTGCTTCTAAGCGTATCGCCATGATTCAACTCAATGGCAACAACCTCGTTTATCTTGCCGAAGCGATAACCCCGCTCCACCAACCTTAACCAGTATTCGCAATCCCCCAGATATTTGACCTCGCGCCTGAACTCACCGGCATTCTCCCAGCACCGCCGCCGCATAAACACGGTTGGCTGCGCGATAATGCCGCCCGCCCTGAGCCAGGTCTCAGGATGCGGCATATAGAGGTTGACATGGACCTTACCTGTTTCACAATTGGCAACCAGGGTATCGCCATACACCACATCCACGTCAGGATGCTTTCTGAAATAATCAACAACGGCCTCAAAGACACCCGGCGTGTACAAGTCATCGCTATTTATGTAGGCAAGAATATCGCCCGCAACCCTGCCAAACCCCTTGTTGATCGCATCGTACATGCCATCGTCTTTTTCCGATGCATACGTCAGGCGTTTGTCACGCTTCCGATAATCTTCCAGCAGGTCCACGGTGTTATCCGTTGACCCGCCATCCATGACGACGTACTCGACATGTTTATAGCTCTGGCTTAAAACCGATAAGATCGTATCTTCTATATAGCCAGCCCTGTTATAGGTTGGCGTCACAATACTTATCAGTGGATTTGCTTCATTGTTCATGACTGAGCACACGCATTCTTTATTTTAATCGCTGTTATCGGGCACAGAACGAGACACAAACCAATTATGGTTTTTTGTTCTACTTGTTTCTTCTACCTATTAATGGACCATCCTGATCTTCTGATCGATACTGTATCTCAAATTTACTACGCTATGCGCCGGGACGACGATATTATCGCTTGCCACGTTAGTTAGCGTCTGTTTCACAATACTTCCCTGACGCTCAATTCTGGACGATTCAAGCCCATTGGCTTCGCTCCCTGACAGGCGCGTATACTCGACAAGCCTCATGGTTCGCAGCAATTTCTTCTCATCCACAGTGATACGGATATCCCGGTCATTGCTCCTGTTCAGCAAAGTCAAATTCACCATTCCGTCACCTTTGTTGATCGTTGCGACCGCATCAATATAACCGACACCTTGCATACCCGCAGCAGGTGGCTCTGACTTTAAATGGGGGGAATCAAATTTCGGAGAAGCAATTGAGATATCCAGTAGTTCGTTATTCACGTGCGCCGAGTACATCGTCAGGACATCGTATATGGGGTTAACACTCCCGTCTTCGCGCACAAGATTGAAACCCCACTGCCGGCCATTGAAAGGGAATTGATTCAATACCTCCACGCGCTGCCGGAAAACCGTATTCATCAACCCCGCATACCATATTGCCGACTTCAGCTTCGCCGACTCGAGTGACTTGACCCGATCCATCGGTGACTCGTCGAGCCCATACCCTGGACTTGCTTCGGTTATAAACATTTTCAAACCCGGATAGGCCTCTCCTATCCATCCGAGTTGCCTCTCTATGGCCTGATTACTCCCGAACAACACCTGGTACTCATCTTGTTTTCTATTCCAGATGCTTGCCGCTTTAGCGTTCTTAACAACAACATCTTTAATATACAAATTCCTGTCACCGACACCAGGCACCATAAGATCATTCGTGAAACTGACGTCGATCTTATGCGTGCTCCCGGTCAGCTTTGTGCTGACACAATAATCTTCCCATCTATCGCCATCTACATTGAATGTTCTGACAGCCCCATCTATCTCCACACGCATTTCCGGGGCGCCCAGCGCCCGACTGCCCCGCGCCGTCACACATATCCTGTACTCACCATCCTTGTCTGTTCCGAATGTTCTCTCGCTATGCCCGTTTGAGGTGAATGCCGTCTCCATCGGGACTTTATGCGGGAAGCTGTACACATGTATTGAAAGCCAATCGATGACTTTCTCATCGATATCCGGTTTGTGTTTCAGTAACGTTGCCTTATTCCACCTCAGCAAAGGGTCAGCCGTAACACCTACTTTGATGCTTCCATCAATACCTTTCATCACTTTCGCGAATAAATGCGCTCTGCTCAGGTAACTTCCATCCTTGGTGAAATAAATCTCGTTGCCAATCTCCCAATATCGAACACCAATGGGATCTTGATGGCCCAGCTGCGCCCTCAACCAGGAAAAGTATCCCTTGGGCGCTTTGTCTGCAAAGCCGTAAGAACCCAATGTCCATTCTTTGCCAGCTTCGGCAGGAGATTTCATATTGCAGAACTCAACCAGGTTCATCGCCTCCTGCAAGGTTCCGCTGGAATAGTTTATTTGCAGCAGGAGTTCGGCATTGACTGCCTCGGTAAACTCGGCTATCTCAAGAATGCCCAGGTACTGTTTATATTTCCTTCCATAGCTGTCCTGGCTGTCCTTTCTCTCCTCTACCGGCCCAACGCCTTCACCCCAGTGATAGCGCTCGCTCTCCTGGCCGCCTGGGTAGCGGATGATTCCCAATTTCAGGTCTTTTGCCATACGCGACAAGGAAGGGTTAAGAGTCACTTTGCCGCCCCCCTGATATACCAATACATCATTAGAGAACCGTTTAGTCTTGATATTCTTTTCGTTGTTGACGATGATATTCGTGCCAACAACTGTTCCCGGAATTTTATGTCCCAATATGCCATTCAACGTTATTGTCGCGCTATCCCGTTGATTGGGTTCCACAGATCCACGATCTGCATGCAACACACTCGCAAATAGTGTCGCGGTGACAATAAGGAGTCGGGACAACCAAATCACTGGCATGAAATCTCCGGTCGTTTTTTCCAATGCGGGTGTCTGGCGCGAATTCCGTGGCATCTAAATGCTCAATAGCATGGAATATTTATCGACGCACACAATCCATGTAGATTCAATTGCCGGCTAATATTTCTGTGTATAGATCAATGCATTGTTTTGCCACAATTCTGCTATCAAATTTAGCAACCACTTTTTCTCTTGCGGCAGCACACAATTGCTCATAGTTTTCGTTGGTTATAATCCACTCAATCCCCGCTGCAAGGTCTGCCGTATCAAAGGGTTTCGCAAGATACCCGTTGATTTTATGGTCCACAATATCCAACAACCCTGTATGGCCAAAGGCGACAACGGGGGTGCCACATGCCATGGCTTCACTCGCCGTTTGTCCAAAAGCTTCTTGCAAACTGGGTACAACCATTACATCGGCAGCGCTATAGAGAAGACGCAGAGAAATATCGTCATGCAATTGACCAAGGTAATGCGCTTTGAATTTAAAGCGATGGGGGGTTTTAGGTTCACTACTGCCAAACACTGCAAATTCGATGTCGTCGAGTTGGACTTTGTCCAATGCTTCGATTAGTTCTGCAAATCCTTTGCGCCTGTCACCGGTGGCATTTATCGCTCCAAAAACGATTAATTTTTTGTCTAGCGGCAAATGCAGCAAGGCTCTGGCTTCATTCTTTGGAACCGGTGCATATATCCCGGTATCAAGAGGGTTCGGAATATTGCGGATCGTTCTATCCCGAAATAATGCACTTTCGGCGGCGCAGTCCGCCATCCATTTGCTTACACCGATAATAGCTAGTTGCCTAATCCCGGAAAACGCTTTTGATTTTCGGTTAAAAACTCTACGGCTCAAGTCGTTTTCTTGGGTTGACCCCAACTCAGGGCAAGAACCACATCCCTGTTTGTGCTTCTCACATTCATATCTTACATGGCATCCACCCGTGAATGGCCAATTGTCATGCAAGCTCCACACGATCGGCGCCCTGATTTTTGCAATTTCCTCTATGCTCATCGTGCTGCTACAGATCCAATGGAGATGCACGATGTCTGGATTGAGCGCATTGATCCGATCTGCCATGCCTGAAAACGGAACGATGGCAGGGGAAAACCGGTCTGCTGTGCGATTCTTATAGCGTCTCAGGAGAAACGTATCAAGGCGCCGATAAAATGGTGACAATAATTTTTGCACTTTTGACTGCGCCGCAATGACAGTATGGTCATCGCCGGATTTTGTTTTTACCAGCATTTGACTGTCAACATGCTCATTGAGCAATGCTTTATGCAGCCGGTAAGCAGCCCTCGCCGCACCGCCATGCATATCGTAGGTATTGATATGGAGCAATTTCATAACATCACTGTTGAAAATATTTCATAAAACGATCGGTTGGACCTGCTCCGCCTGATTGCTTCCGGCCATTCAGAATTCCGGAATCAGCCAGGGCATAGGCACAAAAAAAATATTATTGCCGGCGGCATGCCGGCTGGAATTCCCCGCAATGTCTTCTCAGGTTGTTGTGAAGAACATGTAGTTGTTATTATGTATCGCCCGGTATAGGGGTTTAAATGCATTTTTCAGCAAATTCCGACCGCTACTCCCTGTAATGGCGCAGACATATTGACTCAGAATCGGTTGGCGCACGGGTTTCAAATTTGCTGCGGCCCCCAATGCAAGAAGCGATTTATATGAGAAGCAGTTTATATGTTCGAGAGGCTGGACCGAGTTACCGCTGAAATCCTCCCATTTGTGGAATCTGGCAAATGCCCCATCACCATAAACGGACCTGGAGAAAGAAAATCCATACAACCTATTGGGGACAGATACCTTGATCAAACCATTTGGCTTGAGGGACTTGCCCAGATAAGCCAATAGGCCAACAGGGTCGGGAACGTGCTCGAGCACCTGCTCAGTGCTAATGAAATCCCATGCGCCACGGGGGATTTCATCGAATGCGATATTTTTTATGCCATTTTCCGCAGCAACTCTGATTTTGGCTGCGCTCATCTCGCTGCCAACGGCATCGCAGCCAAATGCCTTTGCCATCAGGCACCACTCTCCCCACCCCATCCCGAAATCGAGCAGCTTCAATTCATGCGGCGACTTTTTCAACCAACGCATTACAGATGTAATCTCCCTTGCAATCGCTAGGTAGTAATCAGCATCCTTCCTGACCTGGGCCAGTTTTTGCATCTCATCTGGATTGTGCAATTCATACAGCTTCGACATGAGATAATCGTTCGGTATTTCTTTCTGGTAAATCAAACTGCATTTTTCACACTTCAACAACGTGTATTTTGCATTGTACAAATCATCATCAGTAGCCCATGGGTAGCACTTACTCAGAAACTCCCTGAGATGACCTTCCGCATAAGGGATGGAGTAGAGTGTTTTTGCCCCGGTGTGTTTGCACACAGGACAACAGGGGCGGGTATCAAATTTCTCACTTGTCATCAGATGCTCCAGATTTACACAATTGATTATGTGACTTTGGGAAACTCATACGACTTGCGTTTGGCAAAGGCGTACCTTGGCTTATCAGCTTGAACATCTTCCGTACCCGAGGCCCTGTCCAGCCTGAAGCACACATAAGGAAGTGATAACAGTATCGCAATGATCTGCGAATGCCTGAATATGATCAGCGGAGTCCCGACTGTGATGTCCGGAATCACTGCCAGAAAGCCGCAAAAAAAAGCATCTCCCAGCGATCTGTAATATTGGCTTTTCCACTTCCTGCGCCTGACCCTCAGCCACCAGACTGCATAGCTGATCAACATACCCAGATACAGGGCGACACCGACCAGGCCGGTTTTAATGTATACATGCACAATCGTGCTATGCACAAAATCATGTTCCTTGTAGGGTGTAGCCCGTGGTGAATTTATTCCCCATGGCCCCAAGCCTAACAATGGATACTGATTTACCACATTCATCACTGCATAAAGCTCACTGAACCTGCCGCCCTTCAAATCGACATCGCCGGATTCCGTGGTGATATCCGATGCGATACTCGTGGACCATCGGCTGCCGTAAGACGCATCGAAGCGCGATTTTACGATGACCGAACCGAAGGCCAAGGCCGCCAGCGCAACACCAAGGATCAAAATCTTTCGGCTAGTTTTGGATGTCAAGAATACCCACAGAAAAACAAGAGCCAACCCAAACCACAGGCTACGACGATACGACAACATGATATTTGCCAGGCACAAGCCCATCATCAAATAATAAAACCACCGTTTGAATCCGCGATCCAGCGATAATCTGGCCCGGTTATACAGAATCACCAGTAAAATACTGAACAAGACCCCCTGGCCAGTATCGAAGTACGTCAGCTTTGAGGCTTGCCCGCCATAATTCTGATAGTAATTCGCCGGATCACCGCCAAATAAACCCCATCTCACGATTCCATACAGCGCCATGAATGACGTTACGTATACGAATATCTTGATGAACAGGTCGAGCTGCCTTTCATCGTAAATCCACCAACGCATCATCAGGTACAGTGCGTACAGATTGACGATATTGATCAATCCATACTGAGAAACCATGTTTGATAATGGAACCCCTGTGGTCAGGCCATAGAAATAATAGATCACTATAATCGCCACCATCAGCAAGAGCGTCATATCCAGCATGGCAGGAGGGCGGGTATTCTTGCTGCTTATTCTGCAACGCAGCATAGCTGCCACAAATAACACGTATAAAAATATATTGATCAAGGGAAACGATAGCGCCCCCATGCCGCGGCTGTATATTGTCGAATCTGCACTCTGGGCGCCAAACAGGGCCCCGGTGCCATATAAAGTTCCCGTAAATATCAGCAGCATGACCAGATAAGGCATCAATAAGAGCCTTGGCTTTAGCATGGCGAGCACTGTCATCAGTGCCATAATGGCAAGGAATGCGGCCGTGAAGAGCGGTGAATATTCGTAGGTAATGCTCATTTCCGGCACACCTCGAGAGCGCCTGTAAAGAAGCCTCCCCCGCATATCGAAGGCGCAACAAGACTTCCGTTGCCCAGAATATCTGGTGAGTGTCCAAGCTCTATAAGCTGATTGCCGAGCGTAATCGCATGCCGCGCTAACCCGCCCAGGAACTCATACGGCATGAGCTCACTGACCATGAAGATTTTCATTACGACCACCCCTTGACGACACGGCTTATAGCCCTGCCGGAGTATGCCACAACACGCGATTTGTCATTTTCATCGAGCACGAACAAATACGCGAAAACCGAATAGAGCACAGTGACAATCGTCGCCTCGGCCACAAAACTCAGAACCGAGTAGTCGGGCAACACCTTATTAACTTTTAGGGCAATGAACGTTAAGGCAACAACGCCCGAAAACACCCCGCCCCGCAAATATGAGGTGAGAATTATCTTCGACCACGGAATCCCAATCACCTTATCATGCACATAAACATTGAATGCGATTGCCATTATTATGGAGGACACGCTATAGCCGATGGCAATACCATTCAAGCCAAACATCTTGCCAAACACCAGCAGAAAAGCGATCACCACGGCGCCATGTACGAACGCAAAAATGCTCGTGACTTTGGGACTCCCCATTCCATCGTTCATCAGTGAAGGCAGATTTGTGGTCGTATTGAATAAGTACCCGACCGCCACCGCCATCAGGATAAACGCTGACTCATTTGCAAACTCCTTGCCCATCCATAACGCCAGGATGTCCCATGAGAAGAGGCATATAATCAGTGTCAGATATAAATTGATGTTAAAAAGGTAGCTTGTCATCTTTCTGTATATGACATTCAACTCCCCATGCCGCGACTGGGAACCCAGCGCACTTGCGATAGGGAAAATGACCATTGACAGCCGGCTGGAAATATTCATGACTCTTTCGACCAGCAAAAAGGGCACTGAAAACAGCGTCACTGCCGATGTCCCCAACAACGAGCCCGCAACGAACGTGCTGGCGTAGCTTGTGGTAACCATGCCAAGCCTGCCGGCAAAAGAGACCAGGCTATACGAAGAGATATCCTTCGCTATCTTCTTATCAATGCGTGGGCTGAATTTATAATAAGGCATGATTTTATGGATGGCTTGATAGGCCGCCAGTATGCAAATCACATTCGCAACAATCCTGGCAATAACCACTTCTAATAATCCATAGCCGAGCAGCAACAGCACCACTACGACACCTGTTCCACCGACCTGGAATAGTATCTCAATCTTGTTGCTGACATCGAACCTGTGAAGCCCCCTCGGAATGGACAGCAGATAGGTCTGCGTCATGAGCAAAAAGAACCCCAGCGCGGCGAGATAAAGCGTATAGCGGGCCATGTCGTTCAGGCCATCCGGGATTTTCAGCATCTTGAGCAACACCGGCTCAACACAGGCAGCGATAATCAGCATTCCAGCAAAACCGATGGCCAGATATGCCATCAGGCCAAAACTGACGACCTGATTTGCGCTAGCCTTGTCCTTCTTGCCGTCGTACTCGGCCAGGTACCTTATGCCGCCCCGTAGCATATTCATGTCCAGGAACGCGAAGTAACCCATGACAGCCATCACCAGGCTCCACACCCCATAGGCGTCGTAGCCCAGATTCTTGACGATGTAGGGGACGGAAAGTAACTGAACGATGGCTGGAATTATCCAGCCCACAATGTTGTAAAACGAATTCCGTGCGATAAAAAACCGACTCTTCATGCAAGCTTCACTGTCTAGTTAAAAGCGTTTGATACTGCAATCCAGGGAACCGCTGACTTATTCGTCTCACCGGCGAAAGCCGGTGTCCAGTGCTTTGAATTTTCTAGATTCCGGCTTTCGTCGGAATGACGATTTGTCATTTAATCAGCGCTTCCCTAGGGCTCTAGCCGTTCTGCCACATCAGCAACAGCGGCTCGGGTTTTCTAATGCACCCCGTGATAATCCTTGTACCACGTCACGAACTTGGTAATACCTTCCTGCAAAGGTGTACTAGGTGCAAATCCTACCGCGTTTGTCAGGCCATCGATATCTGCATAGGTCGCCACCACATCCCCCGCCTGCATCGGCAGCATGTTTTTTTCCGCTTTCCTGCCCACCGCTTTTTCGATGGTTTCGATGAAAGTCATCAATTCCACCGGTTCGTGGTTGCCGATATTGTATATGCGGTATGGGGCATAGCTGGTGCCGGGGTCGGGATTGGACGTGTCGAAGGCAGCATCCGGTGTGGCCGTCTGGTCGAGCACCCGCACCACGCCTTCAACAATGTCGTCGATGTAGGTGAAATCGCGCCGCATCTTTCCTTCGTTGAATACATCGATTGGCCGTCCTTCCAGGATGGCCCCCGCAAACAGTGATGGTGACATATCCGGCCTGCCCCAAGGACCATACACCGTGAAGAAGCGTAACCCGGAGGTGGGCAAGCCATAAAGATGGCTGTAGGTATGCGCCATCAGCTCGCTGGCCTTTTTGGTGGCTGCGTACAGGCTGACCGGATGATCGACGTTTTGATGAACGGAGAACGGCATTTTGGTGTTGGCGCCGTAAACGCTGGAGCTGCTGGCATAAACCAGATGTTCGATTTTGTGGTGGCGGCAGCCTTCCAGAATATTGGTAAAGCCCACAATGTTGCTGCTGATATAGGCGTGCGGATTTTTCAAGGAATAGCGCACCCCCGGCTGTGCAGCGAGGTTTACAACACGCTGGAAGCCTTCCTTGGCAAACAGGGCTTCCATTACTTCCTTGTCGGCAATGTCGAGCTTGATAAAACGGAATTTGTCGTAGGACTTGAGCTGCTCCAGCCTGTCCTGTTTTAGTTTTACATCGTAGTAGTCGTTGATGTTATCGACTCCGACGACTTCATCGCCACGTTCGAGCAAGCGCTTCGCTGTGTGCATGCCGATGAAACCGGCTGCACCTGTAATCAATATCTTCATTTGTCCCCTATCCCTCATTTATTATTATTGCTGCAGCAACTTGTATTGAAAATCGTAAAAAATGAAACCTTTTGTTTGGCGTTTGCCCTTCTGCAGAGCCCCCCTGCTATCGCCAAGCATCTTCGCACATTCTGTTAATTTTGGATCGCTTCTTCCAGCATAACGGTCATGGCGAACCGCCGCAGCAATGCGCTATGACCGTTTCTCTCTCCTGCCCCTCTCCCAGAGGGCTACCGCCTTCCCTCTCCCCAACCCTCCCACAAAGGGAGAGGGGGCAAAATCAATAGCGCGCAAAGAACCAGGTTAAGCAAACGGGTTAACGATGCGCAAACGGCCCTCAATCACTTGGCCATTCTGCATGTCTTCGGAATAAAGTGTATCGCAGCCTGCCTCCAGCGCCGTGGCAACAATAAGACTGTCGTACCAGGAAAATCCATATCGCTCCCGCATATCAAGGGTAATGTGAATGGTTGCCAGCGTAATGATTTCGACCCGGCACATGGCTGCCAGGGTGGTGATGAGATTACGGACTTCCGGCACCGGCATCGCCAAGCGCTTGGCCGCCACGTTAGCAGTTTCGGAAAGCACCTGTGTAGAGATGGAAGGGCTTCCGACAAACAGCGGTGTGGCAAGCAGCGCCTTGTTGGAAGTCGGGCCAAGCGCGTAGATGACAATATTGGTGTCGATAAACGCCTTACCGGGCATTGGCATCTTCCCGGTCGAACTTGTAACCACTGACATCCACCTTGAAGCTGCGGAAGAAAGATTCTATTTCCTCTGTTGTCTTGGGCACCGATGCAAGTCCGAGAGGTGTCTGCCTTACCTTGAGAAAAGCGATAAAATCCAGCACCTCTGCCTGCTTCTCAGGGGGCAATGTTTCAGCTTCGCGTGCAATGATGTCTGTGTATCCCATGATGTCCTCCTTGGCTCAAGTTTAGGGAAGCCCTGAACAAGTTCGTCACACCGGCGAAAGCCGGTGTCCAGCTCATTGAAAACACTGGATTCCGGCTTTCGCCGGAATGACAAATTCGGACTTGTTCAGTGTTTCCTTAGTGCCTGGAACTACTTTGGGTTATCTTCGCATATTCTGTCAATTTTGGATCGCTTCTTCCTGCATAACGGTCATGGCGAACCGCCGCAGCAATGCGCCATGACCGTTTTCCTCTCTCCTGGCTCAACTACCCGTTTTAATACGGCCTCTCCCCTGCCCCTCTCCCACAAGTGGGAGAGGGGTGCCTTCGGAAGCAAGCGGGGGAGAGGAGTAAGCCCCCTTTTCAAAAGGGTGGGGATTTAACGATGGCGGCAAGCTCCGGCTCTGCCAAATCCCCCTCAATCCCCCTTTGTTAAAGGGGGAGGTGCCTGTCTGTGTTGCATCTATGCAATTCAACTTGACTGACTATTAGCGCCCCACGCAGGTGTATTCGAAGCCCTGTGCGGTCATGCTTTCTGGTTCATAAACATTGCGCAAATCGATGAAGGCCCTGCCTTTCATCAATCCTTTGACGCGCTCCAGGTCAAGCCCGCGATACTGGTTCCATTCGGTCATCAGCACCACCGCATCGGCCCCTTCAAAGGTTTGATAAATTTCATCGCAGTAATGCACCTGGTCCGGCAACAGATGTTTGGCTTCTTGCATGCCTTCCGGATCATGCGCCCTGACAATGGCGCCCTTGTCGGTGAGCGCGGGGATAATCGCCAGGGAGGGAGAGTCACGCATATCGTCGGTTTCCGGCTTGAAGGTCAGGCCGAGTACAGCAATCGTTTTACCGCTCTCTGAACCACCCAGTGCGCTGCGGATTTTCTTAACCATGCGGGCCTTCTGGGCCGCGTTGACTTCCACCACCGACTCGACGATCCGGCACGGTGCGCCATGCTCTTGAGCAATACGGATCAGTGCCAGAGTGTCTTTCGGGAAACATGACCCTCCGTAACCTGGGCCGGCATGCAGGAATTTCTTGCCAATGCGGTTATCCATCCCCATACCTTTCGCGACAGCATGAACATCGGCGCCTACGGTTTCGCAAAGTACGGACATTTCATTGATGAAACTGATTTTGGTCGCCAGAAAGGCGTTGGAGGCATATTTGATCAACTCCGCACTTTCCAGCGTGGTCGCAAAAATGGGGGCCTCAATCAGGCTGAGGGGGCGGTAAAGCTCACGCAACTTCGCCTCCGCACGTTCGCTCTCGATGCCGATTACTACCCTGTCAGGCCGCATGAAATCACCGATGGCGGAACCTTCGCGCAAAAATTCCGGATTGGATGCCACGTCGAAATCCGCTTGGGGATTTTCTTCCTGAATGATTCTATGCACTTGTCGAGCGGTTCCGACCGGCACGGTGGATTTATCCACGATCACGGTGTAGCCCGTCAGATGCTTGGCAATTTCCTTGGCGGCAGCGTACACATAGCTCAGGTCGGCATGGCCATCGCCGCGCCGGGTCGGAGTGCCCACGGCAATAAAAACCAGATCCGCCCCTGCTACTGCCTCGCCCAGATTGGTGGTGAAATTCAAGCTACCCGCCTTCACATTTCTTTCAACCAGTACGTCCAGGCCGGGTTCATAAATTGGCATTTTACCGGCGTTAAGAGCCTCGATTTTTGCCAGATCCACATCCACGCAGGTCACATCAGCGCCAAATTCCGAAAAACACGCCCCGGATACCAAACCCACATATCCCGCGCCTATCATTACTACTTTCATACCATCCCCATTCAAGTCATATTATTAATTTTTAAAACTCTTAGCTCTGCTAACTGAAACTGCATCTTCTCATTTATCCGACTGACATCACAAGCCAGAAAAACGATTCCTTAGCCCGCCAGATCATTAACATACCAGTCCATGGCTTCCTTGAGCCCCTCGCCGATGCGGTGTGTCGGAGCATATCCCAGCAGTTTTTGCGCTTTGCTGATATCTGCCAGTGAATGACGCACGTCACCTGAACGGAAATCCCGGTAGGTGGGCTTGAAGCCCCTGAGATGGGAAAAACGCGGCTCAAGCAGCGCACGTATCGATTCGAACAGTTGATTCAGCGTGGTGCGGTCACTCACTGCCACATTATAAACTTGGCCCACTGCATCCGGATTGTTGGTGGTAGCGGCCAGCAGGTTGGCCTGCACGGTGTTGTCGATGTAGCAGAAGTCGCGGCTGGTTTCGCCGTCGCCGTTGATAAACACCGGCTCGTTCTTGATCATGTTGGCGACCCATTTGGGGATCACCGCGGCATAGGCGCCTTCCGGGTCTTGGCGCTGACCGAATATGTTGAAATAACGCAGGCCGACGGTTTTAAAACCATAACAGCGGGCGAACACATCTGCATAGAGTTCATTGACATACTTGGTCACGGCATAGGGGGAAAGCGGTTTGCCGATCAGGTTTTCCACCTTGGGCAAGCCGGGATGATCGCCGTACGTTGAGCTGGATGCCGCGTACACAAAACGCCGAACCTGCGCATCACGCGCTGCGACCAGCATATTGAGGAAACCCGTGATGTTATTTTCATTGGTCAGGATGGGGTCTTCCAGCGAGCGTGGCACGGAACCCAGCGCGGCCTGGTGCAACACGTAATCCACTCCATTGCACGCCTCTCGGCAATCTGCCAGGTTGCGTATATCTCCTTCGATCAGGCGGAAACTCTGCCATTGCGCGGTGGTGGCCAGTGCTTTTACCTGATCCAGGTTATGGCGGTGACCGGTGGAAAAGTTGTCCAGTCCGAGCACTTTCTGGTCCAGCTTGAGCAGCGTTTCCAGTAGATTCGAGCCGATGAATCCGGCTACGCCGGTAATCAGCCAGGTGGCGGGTTTGGCCTTGAGCGTTTGTTTGAGTTCGTCGTATTTGCTCATGTATCGCTCAGTAGTTATTTAAAATTCAAAGTCTGGTGTTTCCCCCATTTGCAAAGGGGGGCTAGGGGGATTTGAAATGGCTGGAATTAAAGACTCCGCGCCCACGTCGAAGGGCGGGTCTATGTAGATCGGTGATTTATATCCTCATGATTTCAATCAGTTTTTGCACGGTAACAATCTGCGTCTTGCCATGCCGCGCCAGAGCCAGCACATCGGCTTTATCGCCTGTCACCAGGTAATCCGCTCCACCTGCTTGCGCCATCGCAAAGAGAAAATCATCATGCGGATCGCGGCTAACAGACTGGGTTGGTGGATTTTCAATGTTAATCGCGAGAGACCGAATTGCATTAAGCATTCTGCCCGCCTGTGCTGGATGGATGCGACTACGGATAGCAGGATAACGGGTCACTCGCGAAAATTCTTCAATCTGCATGTTCCCCGTAACAAGCGTGAATCGATCACCTAGAAATGCTTCAAATAAGTGATGGGGTGGACCATTTGGGGCAATCAGGGCAACCACAAGGACATTCGTATCCAGGATAACCCGCATTATATCGCTACCGTACCTTGGCTTTTACTTGGGCTTCCAAACGCATTTCTGCGCGTACTGCACTCACTGCTTCATCGATAAGCGCTTCCAACTCCTCATCCGACAAATCAGCATTGCGCTGCTTCACGTCGACTGCTGTTTGCGCAAGGATCTCTTTCTGCACAGCGCGTTCGATAAATTTAGACAGGTCGCCTTTTTTCATCCCTTGCTGGGCTAGATAAGTGCGCAATGAAATGTCGGTATCCCTAGAAACTTTGATGGTCCAGCGAGCAGTATTTTCCATGATGCCTCCAATTTGCAGAAAAGCGCTTATGCGCTTATGCGCTCATTATGGCATACCATTTCTGCACTTTCCATAAGCTCCAAAGCGCCAAGGTGGTTATCTGGTTTTTTTATTCCCAATATCACTCGCCCGACCGCCATTGGGTACCTTCCCTCTCCCCTACCCCTCTCCCACAAGTGGGAGAGAGCTGGAGAGAGGGTATAAGCAGGCCTGTTTCACATTAGAAGATTACAACCGCCACACAGTCAAGCCCGCATCGCGCAGGGCTTGGGTGTCATAGGCGGATTTGACGTCGATGAAGGCGCCTCCCTGTTTCATCTTGCCCAAAAAGTCGGACAGTGGTCGCGCCAGGAACTCTTTGTGTGCCACAGCAGCCACAATGGCATCGGCCTGCGGCAACTTGTCCCAGGCGGTGAGGCTGACGCCGTACTCATGCATGGCTTCATCGGCATCGCCTATCGGCTCGTGCACCAGCACTTCGATGCCGTAGGTTTTGAGTTCGTTGATGATGTCGATCACCTTGGAGTTGCGCAAATCGCCGCAGTTTTCCTTGAAGGTGAGTCCGAGTACGATGACTTTGGCGCCCTTGACGTGGCTCCCCGCCCGTATCATCTGCTTGACGGTCTGTTCGGCGATGAATTTGCCCATGCCGTCGTTGATGCGCCGACCGGCCAGGATGACTTGCGGGATGTAGCCGAGCATATCGGCCTTGTGGGTCAGGTAGTAAGGGTCGACGCCGATGCAATGCCCACCGACGAGGCCGGGACGGAATGGCAGGAAGTTCCATTTGGTGCCGGCGGCTTGCAGGACTTCGAGGGTGTCGATACCGAGCTTGTCGAAGATGATGGCGAGTTCGTTCATCAGGGCGATGTTGAGGTCGCGCTGAGTGTTTTCGATGACTTTGGCGGCTTCGGCCACTTTGATGCTGGAGGCACGGTGCACACCAGCGATGATGACCGTTTCGTAAAGCTGGGCAACTTTCTCCAGGGATTCGGCATCGTCGCCGGAGACTACTTTGAGAATTTTGGTGACGGTGTGCTCTTTGTCGCCAGGGTTGATCCGCTCCGGGGAGTAGCCAATATGGAAGTCCTGCTTCCATTTCAGACCGGATTCTTTTTCCAGGATGGGGACGCAGATTTCTTCGGTGGCGCCGGGGTAGACGGTAGACTCGTAGATGATGATGGCGCCCTTTTTCATGTGGCGGCCTACACTGGTGCTGGAGCCGACCAAAGGGCTGAAGTCGGGCTGGTGCGCTTTGTCCACCGGGGTGGGAACGGCGACGATGATATAGTCGGCCTTGGCGATCAGTGCGGGGTCAGTGGTGACAGTGAGATGGGTAGCTGCGCGCAGGTCGTCGTCACTCATTTCACCCGTCGGATCACGGTAACGTTTGTAGCTTTCTACTTTCTCGCTAGACAGGTCAAATCCGATGGTCTCGATTTTTTTGCCGAATTCTACTGCCAGAGGCAATCCCACATAGCCTAGACCAACAACCGCAACGATACTCATCATTTCCCCTTAAAAAATTAAAGCCGCACATCTCCCGGCAAAACCCCATGGCAAGCCTCATTTCGCTTTCGGGCCAAATTCAATTAAGAGTAGCATAAGAAAAAAACATCTCAACCGGCGTACTCGTGATAACCCTCAGGGTTATTGACCTGCCACCTCCAGGCATCCTCGCACATTTTTTCAACGCCGAATTGCGCTTTCCAGCCAAGCAGACGTTCAGCCAAGGCGGGATCTGCATAGCAGGTAGCAATATCGCCGGGGCGTCTGTCCGCAATTTGGTATGGCACATCGCGGCCACAGGCTTTTTCGAAAGCTCGAACCATGTCCAGTACCGAGTAGCCGTGCCCGGTTCCCAGGTTGACCGTAAGCGGCTGGCTCCCTTCCCATCCATCCAATGCCTGTAGCGCCGCCAAATGGCCCTTTGCAAGGTCAACGACGTGAATGTAGTCGCGCACGCCAGTTCCATCAGGCGTTGGGTAATCACCGCCAAACACGTTGACATGCGGGCGACGCCCCACTGCCACCTGGGAAACAAAGGGCATGAGGTTGTTGGGAATGCCATTCGGATCTTCGCCAATCAGACCGCTTTCGTGTGCGCCGACGGGATTGAAGTAGCGCAGCAATGCCACCTTCCATGAAGCATCCGAGAGCACGAGATCGCGCAGCACGTCTTCGATGACCAACTTGGAACGGCCATAGGGGTTGGTGGCTGAAAGCGGAAAGTCTTCGTGGATCGGCACTGTAGCCGGGTTGCCGTAGACGGTGGCAGAGGAACTGAAGACGATCTGCCGCACATTGGCTATGCGCATGGCGAGAAGCAAGGTCAGCGTTCCACTGATGTTGGTGTCGTAGTATTCGAGCGGTTTTTCCACCGATTCGCCCACCGCTTTCAGGCCGGCGAAATGGATAACAGCTTGCGGCTTTTCTGCTTCGAAAATCTGCGTGAGCGCGGCGGCATTGCGCACATCGGCTTCATGGAATGACACCTTTTTGCCAGTGATGCTCTCAACGCGGCGCAGCGCTTCGCGCGAGCTGTTGCACAGGTTGTCCACCACCGCGACTTCAAACCCGGCTTCGAGCAGCACCAGGCAAGTGTGGGAGCCGATATAGCCGGCACCGCCGGTGATCAGTATTTTTTGATTTTTGGTCATTTTGTTCATTCCACGCAATTAAATATCCACTCAAATATACACAACAAAAAACTTACAGCCTCGCCGCGCTTCCACCCAGTTCCGGCACAATTCTGTAAAACAGGTTTTTCGCATTCTTCAGTTTGATTTCCTTCAAGCCGAATCCGACACGGACATGCCTTGCCACAGGCAGCGATGGACCTACGCCCGAATCCGCACCAAGCACTGTATAAAAACCCGGTGCCAAGGCGTGAGTACGAATCGTCAGTTCGCCATTGCTGAATGATACCTGGTTGCCACCATAGGGATTCGCCAGCGGTTCCCCGATAAAGATACCCTGGCCGGGCATCGCCACGCTTTTCCAATAAGCTTCAATCAGCGTTTCGCCGCTGGTGTAGTGGCCCACCAGAACGCCCGGATGCGGAAATTTTCCGGGGTAATTGCACGGCTCGACCACCGCGCCATAGCTGCCGGTCGCCCCCGCCTCCAGCCAGCGCAGGCTACTCATCTGAAAACTGTCGGTAAGCTGCCCACCCGCAGAAGTCAGGTGATCGGCAATCGCGCCGGGAATGTAGGTATTGGTTGTCAGCTTGGCGACCTGTGTCATGCCTGTGAAATAAAACAGCACGTCAGGTTTTTTCTCGATGTAGTCCGCCTTGATCTGTTCCAGCTTTACCACGCGTCCGAGGTAACGGCGTAGCGGCTCGAAACCCGGCGCCCGCACGTTGCGGTTTTTGTCGCTGGTGTCCACCAGATAGCCAGTGCCTGCAGGATAGGTGTTATCGGACTGCACACCGCGGTCGATCAGTTTTTTCACTTCCTCAAAGCTCGATCCCGCCAGGCTGAAGGTCGGACGCAGGCCGAAATCCCTGAACGGTGTGACGCTGGTCGAATCGAAATAGGGATTGGGTTTCGTAAACGCACAGCCGTTTGCACAGAATTTATTATCAAATCCGGCTGCAAACGCAGTGGTGATGGACATACAGTCAACGCGATAAGGTTTGGTCCAGGTCAGCGCAAAGGCCTGCACCTGCTGCGGTGTTTTAACATCGACCTTTGCCTTGATTCTGGCGAACTCGGCCTGGCTCATCACGGTTAAGCCAGGAGCAAAACTGACATGGATCATGTTCGCGTCCGGAATGCCGCGCCTGGTTTTGTAGTATTGGGCGATCTCGACACTGAGCAAGTCGGCATCATTGACGATCACTGCGAGGTCATCTGGGCCGAGGCTGGTTTTGGGGAAAATAACGGTGGGTGCCGGCACTTCGGAAATCGACTCGGCCCTGTCCGACGCAGCATAACCGGGCGACGTGCAGAACAATGCCAGCGCAAGGAACGGCGCAACGATGAGAGAGTGGCTTATTTTTCCCTTCGGCACGATTGCTTTTTACTTCCCATTAAAAAATACTCTCATGGTTCGTTGTCATCTGGAAGCGCCACTTTCGCCATAGTCGTAAGGTGCGTCCCACGCACCACGTCTACCCAGGTGCGGTCATTTTTCTCCCTCCTTTCCGTCTCATGTAGGTTGGGTTAGCGGCCTTATCGCGTAACCCAACAAACCTAAACTTCAAAACCTGTTTTTGGCGTTTAGGTTTGTTGGGTTACGGCGCAACAAACCGCGCCTAACCCAACCTACATGTGCTTAACCGGGGTCTGCCTCCGCCGCTAGCCCCCCCTTTTTGCGAGTTGGGCGAAAAGCCGCCCATCCCTGCCAACCCCGCTTCAACGGGGGTATCCCGCTGGTTTAACGTGACTGACTACTAATTATTTTTGTTTTTTTATGGAATGCACGGCGGCTTTTAACTTTTCATACAGTTCCGTGTGCACCAGCTTCAGATATTGGAGAACTCCAACATCGATCGCCTTGAATCGCGTTTTTCTACGTTCAACAACTGGATCCGCGCCATTACCGTTAGCTGCCGAAAGACTTTCCATGCCCTCCAGAGCATCATTGTCTGCGGCTACTTCCTGCTCAAATCTGGATACACGCTCGGGGATTATTTCCGGATTGATACCAGTCAGGAGATCGCTGCTCTTTTTTTTTCCTGCACTGGGAAAATACCGCCCTTTTGTTTGTCTGCCGCTACGTCGTTTACGATCTGCGCATCGATCTTCGCTTTTTGTTCCGCGAAGCCGTAAACCAGTGCGGTGTCGCACAACAAATTGATCAGTCGCGGAACGCCCTGGCTATGCTGATAAACGGCATCGCATGCCGCGTCTTCGAATAATTCCGGGTTATCTACACCGGCAACACTAATCCGGTGACGGATATAGGTTCGGGTTTCATCCTGGTTCAGCGCCTCGAGGTGATAATCCACCGCAATACGCTGGGCAAACTGCTCCAGATCGGGACGGCGCAAGGTGTCGCGCAGCCCCGCCTGCCCCACCAGAATCACTTGCAACACCTGATCCTTGTCGGCATTGACGTTGGAGAGCATGCGCAGTTCTTCCAGGGTTTCGGCTGCCATGTTCTGCGCTTCGTCGACAATCAGGACGGCGCGCTTGTTCTGGCCATACTGCTGGACAAGAAAATCGAGGAAGGTGTGGAACATCTCGACCTTTTCCTTGCCGCGATATTCCAGGTTGAAGGCAAACAGTATCCACTGCAGCAATTCGCCGAATGACTGGTGGGTATTGGAAATCAGGCCAACGGTCACGTCCGGCCCCATCTGCCCCAGCAGATGGCGGATCAGTGTAGTTTTTCCGGTGCCGATTTCGCCAGTGATTACGTTGAACCCCGCCTGATTCATCAGGCCGTATTCCAGCAAATCGAAAGCCATCCTGTGCTTGGGGCTGAAATACAGAAACCCTGGGTCAGGAATGATGGAGAAGGGTTTTTCACGAAACCCGTAAAAAGCCTCGTACATGCTCAGTAACCCTTGCGCTTGAGGAAATGCTTGATCCAGCCAGAAGGCGTCTTGGCACGGGTATCCGGCTCCAGGGATTTGTTCAGCACAGTACCTATCAGGTGGGTTGAATCCAGCAATCCTGCGGCACGAACAATATCCTCGTTTTTGGTTTTGGCTTCTTCCACCACCAGAAGGGCGGCATCCACGTAAGGAGAAAAAGCCAGCGCATCGGCAGCGGACAATACAGGAGGAAGGTCGAAAAGAACGATACGCGACGGATAGCGGCTCTTGAGTTCCTGCACAAGTTCTATCATTTTCGGGGATCTCAGCATTTCCGATGAATTCAGCAGTGGCTTGCCGCCAGGCAGAATCACGAAACGTCCGATCCCCGGATGAACCAATATTTCCTCCAGCGGTGTACCGGAAGTCAGATAATCGCTCAGTCCCGGTCCGTCGCGCATTCCGAAATGCTGATGTACCCTGGGATGACGCAAATCCGCGTCAACCAGCAATACGGTCTGATCCACTTCCATCGCCAGGCTGATGGCCAGGTTAATGGCAGTCAGCGTTTTTCCTTCATCTTCCCCCGGGCTGGTTACCGCCAACGCATTCCAGCCGTTTTCGCGCATCTTCTGCAGCACCTGGGTGCGCAAAATTTTGTAGGCATCGGTAAAGATGCCCGGCTCGAAGCCGCTGACAATCCGCTGCTCGCGCAGGAAATCGCGGGAAACCTTAACGGTTCGCGTCTGCGTATATTCAATCTGATCAACCGTCTCGCTGCCCCTGGCTTGTGACGCCGCAGGCTGATTCGATCCGCCAAACCCCTTGCCGGTATGGACTCGCTCTTCACGAGCCCTTTCAAGCGCTTCTCTTATGCGTTCCATATCATCCTCAGCCTAACCATATATCCAGCTTGCGCATAATCATGTACCAAAGCACGTCAAGCGGTATCCATAAAAAATGTATCAACAAAGCAACCAGTGTAATTCCAGAAATAACGCCAATAATAAGCGAGGTTTTGAGTTTAGATTCTTTACGCCGGTCTTCCGAGTTCTCCATGTAGGGAATCACCGAAAGCAGCGGCGCACCCAGCAAACCTGCCAGCATTTTCGAGCTCTTGATGGAACTATCCATGCTTTCCAGCACGCCCGCATAGGCAACTCCGCCCCCCAGCGACAGAATCATGCCCAGCAAAAGGATAGCCGGCCGATTGGGGCTATGTGGCTTTTCCGGCAGTTGCGCTGGGTCGATTAGCGTGAAGCGTTCGCCCTTGCTGTCCTTTTCCATCTGCTGCGCCACCTCGGCTTCCATTAGCTTGGCCTTGACCTCCTGGTAGCGCTTTATGGAATTCTCATGGTCGCGGTTCAAATCGAGATACTCGCGCTCAACTTGTGGCGCTTGCTCAAGGCGAGATTCATAGGACGCCATCTTCGCTTTCAGGTCATTACGCTTGATACGCAATGTCTTCAGTTCGTTATTGGACGATTCAAGTTGAGATTGCATGGCGATGTATGCCGGGTTTTCAGGCTTCTTGAATTTCGGCGCATCGTTGCTGGTTGCAGTTGTCTTTTTATGGGATTCTTCCAGCGCTGCTATAGCTTTCTTCGATTTAACAACATCGGGATGATCATCCGAATATTTCTCGCGCATGGTCGCCAGATCGGAGCGCATACGGGTCAACTGTTTGGCCTGCTCCTGCATATCTCCATCGCCGCCCGTTTCCTTTTTCAGCGCATCCATTTCCCGACGCATTTTGATTACGTCAGGATGATTGGCCGAATAAATACCAGACAAACTCGCATATTGCGCCTGCAATGCCTTGAGGCGCTCATCGGAATCGAGAATGCGCTCCCCACTGGCGGATATCATCGGGCTGTTGGGCTTCAATTGAGCCAACTGACCTTCCAGATAAAACTTTCGCTCTTCCAGCACGTTAAGCTGCCGGTCGACTTCCATGACTTCAGAATCGGTGCGATCCCGCATCTGCATGTTAAGGGAAGCAAGTTCAGGCAGACGACCCACATTCTTTTCCTTGAAATCAGCCAGCTTCTGTTCGATTTCCGAAATATGCTCGCTTAACTTGCTTGCCTCTTCAGCCAGAAACGTAGAAGTTTCGCTTGATTTTTGCTGCCGTGACTTAAGGTTCTCGTTGAGATAGAGAGAAGTCAGTTCACTCGTGACTTTTTGCGCGCCGGCTGCCGTTTCGTTATCAAATGACAAGGTAAACGCAATGGCTGCCATTGTTTTCTGACCACTACGCTTGTCGATCACATCCGCGCTCACCAAGTTAAATTTGACGTCCTTGCGCATCCGCTCCAGAACCTCCTCAGTGGTTTCACGCTGTCTCTGCCGGGGATATAGATTGTATTTCTCGATAATCTGCATCATGTTGGCACGGGTCATCACCTGCTGGCTGATCACCTGAACGCGCTGGTCCGCGTAACTGGTAATCGTGGAGCGCACCAGTTCAGTCGGGATTTCCTGCTCCTCGATCAGGATAGTTGCGGTAGAGCGGTAGACCGGCGGCAGCAATAAGGCCACCAGCACGCTGATCACCGCCAGGACACCGATAGTCGTCAGGATCTGCTTCTTGCGCCGGCGCAATGCAACCAGATAATCCTTCAGGTCTTTTGTTTGCTCTTCCATGATTCCTCTTTAATATCGTGATAGCCGCGCGATACGCCACTACATTGTCAGGATTTTTCAGCCCCAGTCGCCATGCTACCGGGAAATAGCCATTTTTGGCCAGTTATACGCCAGATTGAGATACACCGCGTTCGATGTTATGGCGCTGGCAGCGCTATCGGGTTCATACCGCGCATAGCGGTAGCCGCCATCGAGTGTCCACCACTCCGTGAAACGCCAGTTCAATTTCGGCTCAATCGTATAATAACGACTGCCAGGGTAGGTGATGCCAATATACTTGGTACGGTATGCGACCGCGTCGAACGAGCCCGTTAGCTTTTCAGTCAAATTCCTGTTCAGCGACACGCCAAACTTATCTGTCTCGACCAGGCCGCTACCGCTCGGGTTCGTGTCCCTGGACGCGAATCCACTCACCTTCGACGATTCTAACTTCTGCTCCAGCGAAGCATTAAAAGAAGACCCATTGCCGCGACTTTTGTCGGTGAAGGCAATTATTCCTCCATGATTAACAATCCCGGTGCAAAAAGTGCCTGTGTAAGGTGAGACAAAACCCAGGAAACCATTACAGCTATGGTTGGTATCAGTAACGGTTGTACGGTACCCCACCGACAAATCGCCACGCAAGGTTTCAGAAAACATATGTGTAGCGCTCGCTTGTATCCCACTCGTATTGTTTTTTCGAATAACAGTATCAGTTCCACCGGTCCCATAACCCGCAAAAACGGGTTGAGTGGGATCGCCTCCGGTATAAAGATAGCCGGGAACAAGGGATGGGTAAGAACTAAGCGCAGGCGCATAGTCTAATATCGAATAATTCGCTGACAGGCTCACCGTGTCCCGTTCGGACAAGCGGTATTGCAGTGTGCCCCCCGCCTGCTGAGAGGTGTAATCGTTCAGGTTGATATGCTGATCGTATTTCACGTCCTGGAAGTTGTAATCCAGCTTGAGTGAAACCCTCTCTGTCAGTGTGCGTGTCCAGGATGGACTCAGACTGAGCAAGCTGCGCTGGGTGCGGACCTGCACAACACCGGTGGCGATACGCTCGCTCTCAGCCGTCGAGTCCTGCTTGTATGACGCATTCATGGCCCAGGTATTGCGTTCCGACTGGAGTCGAGTAAGCAAAGTATAAAATTGATCGTTGCGGTTTTCCACCAGGGGGTCGCCGCTATATTGATTAATACTAAATTGCGCCGATCCGCTGACTTCCGACACTTCTGTTTTGCTGCTCAGCCTGACGCTGGGCGTAAGCCGGCTCTGCCACACGCCGGGATGAGACAGTGTCGTAAAACGAATGTTGTCGTTATATTCTTCGCGCAAGCTGACGGAAGGCTCGATCGACCACTCGGCGGCAACCACGGCACCTGATGAGGCAACACAGAACAGCACGGCGCAAAAAAAAGACGTCTCTCTCATGCGTAACAAATCAAATTGCATCAACAATTCAACCCTTCAGCCATTGGTTCGCGCAGTTATACTTTCGACTCACGGCACCACCACCACGTCTCCGCCCTTAAGCTGAATATTCTGTTCCAGGTTTTCACCATTTTTCACATCGGAATAGCGGAACGGGAACACGACATCCTTGCCGCCTTCCTTGCGCAGAACCTTGATGCTGTTCTCAGCGGCAAACGGCGTCAAACCATTGGCCATACTGAGCGCTTGAAGCACGTCCACGTAACGGCCGGCTGGAAACTCACCAGGCCTGTTTACCTTGCCGATGACATAAATCTTGTTGCCGATCACTTTCAGAAGCGCTATCGACACCACCGGATCAGGTATGAATTTTTCCAGACGCTGCGCGATTTCTTTCTTCAACTGACCCGCTGTCTTTCCAGCAGCCTGAACCTCCCCGATCAACGGGAAAGACATACCTCCATCGGGCCGAACCAGCACTTCTTTTTTAAGGCCCTCTTCCTTCCATACGGAAATTTCCAGAATATCCTCCGGCCCGATCTGGTAGCCCGAATCCACATCCACGACAGCAGGTTCAATCTTCGCTGCCACATCCATCGCAACGGGGTCAATCTTCACCGCTTCGGCCTGTGCCTGTCCGACTGGCTGTTCCGCCAGAGCGCCAAAGCTCAACATCATCCCAAGAACAAAGGAGGGTAATATCCGTGCAAAATTTTGTTTCATCTTGTTGGCCTGTATTTGTCTGAAAAATACCCAGGCAGCCCTGCCGCCTAGTACGAATATACTATCATTAGTTTTGCGTCATATAAATGACAATTCCGGATCAACTGGAAAAGCCTCCTGTTTATTATTCGCACCTTTTACCTATTTTCTCAACCTGACATGAGAAATTACCATCTGATAGACGTCATTGCGCTGCTCGCTACCCAACAACCTCAGTAAGTCCCGCAGCTCGACTTTTTTTGAAGGTTCACCTAGCGCTGTGCCTCGAAAGCTCAAGCCGTCACTCTTCGACCATTCCCCCTTACCAACCAGATGCAACACTCCCGATATCGTGGATACGCTGATCTGCGCTATTCTCTGATCGCCCTGAATATTCACCTTATAGTCACCGAGCGGCTTAACCTGACTCAAGCCCAAGGAAGCATTCCGCCATTCCAATTCAGCCGCACCACGGACACCTTGCTGACTGAAGGTAAATTCATCCGTGCTGAGTTTTAGTACTCCATTCGGCCGCCAGGTTTGCCAGGTCGGCATGAATTCAGTCAGGAGCGATACCGGCAAAGTGGCTCTCATCTGGCTCAGGCGCAGCTTGCCAAATCCCGCCGCAATAACGCCGCTGGAGTTATTCAGCCCATCCGCCACTTCCACCTTCGCCGCTAGCTCCAGGCTCAACAAGGGTAATAGAAGAACTTCCCAGTTGACACTGCCCATGGACTTAAGCTCGCCATCAGCCGTTTTGACCATCATATTCCGGGCCTTCCCCTGCCATAATCCGCCTTCCGGCTGTACCAGGAGAATCCGGTCATTGGTCAGACGCGGCAGCATCCATTCCATCATGCCGGCTGGCGCTGTGGCAATCAGGCTCGCAAGGTACAGACCAATCCCCGCCAGTGCGTAAGGCAGCCGACGATGGCACGGCAATCCGTTTGCCTCAGCCCTCATCCCGCCTTCCCGACCAACACCGCCTTGATCCTGACCATACCCGGTTGCGGCAATGCCTCGATCCGGCAGGATTCCAGGCGTATCCGATATTGCTCCTGCAAGTGCCCCAACCACCTGACCCAGTTATCGAAGGGAACAGAAGCCATCGTGATACTGATGCGCCCATCGCCCTCCACGCTGACTTGGCTCATGCTGTCGCGCATCTTGAAGGCCGCAGCCGAATTCTCAACCGCGCCACGCATCCCGCCCTTCGGCAACGCAGCCGATGCAGGAAGTGTTTTCAGTCTGCCCACTTCAGCCGCGTTTAAACGCATCTGCTCGGCATTCGCCCTTAACTGTGGCAGGCTGGCGCGCAATTTCTGGCGATCACGAACAATCGGCTGCCAGACATAAAAAACCAGCACCACGACCAGCAGCAAGCCAAAGCCGCCGCCGATCAGCCAGCGCTCACGCGGAGATGCCTGCATCCAGAATTGCTGGAGTTTTTCCTTCATATACCGTCCCCCCTCAGCATCAGGCGCACTACCGCGCCGCCCGGTTTTGGCGTTTCCACTTTTTCAATCTCGGCCTTCATCCCGGCAGACTGAAACCGCCCCCGCATTTGTTCAGGCGTTTGTGAGCCGCGCAGCTGCACATCGATCTTCAGGATGGCATTCTCGTATTGCATGGACTGGATAGAAACCGGCTCCGGCTGTGAGAGAACGGGAGCCGCTTTAGCCAGCACCGGCAGAAAATCCGCAGGATCGGACAAACCCCGCGCATGCCGCAACTCCGCAAGATTGCGCTGCATTTGCAGTGGGGCGTCCACAACCACTTTGGCTTCCGGAAAGGCCTGACGAAAGGCCTTTTGCATATCGGCATCGAGCTGGCGTTTTTCATAACTGAGCAGCAGCCAGTCAGCCAGGCCGCCGACCAGTTGCAGCGCAACAATAATGCCCGTCAGTATCAGGGGAATGCGCAGGCGCTGCCGCGAGTCCGGCTCGAATCTCGCCGGGGCAAACTCGCCTTGCAGCAGATTGACCCCTTTCTCCGAGCCGTATGCCGCCGTTGACCAATCCCATGCGCCGCTTACCGCCACCTTGACACCCAACCGAGTGGCCCAGCTTTCCAGATCAGGCGGCTCGGAGCCTTCGGCAAGCTGCAAATTGATTTTTCGGGGAGCGCTGCCTTTTGCCGCCGCTTCCTGCGCTGCCAGCAACAAACCCAAGGGGGGTGTATCTGCACCACCTCCATCCAGCGACTGGCCCGACACCATGCCCGTGCGCACGAATCCTTCCCGCCCGTTCCAGACCACCGTCCAAGTCCCCAGCGGCACTGCGGGCATCAAGGTTTCAGGCCACATCCGCCAGGGCGGCAAGCCCGCACTTTGCAGTGCCCCAATAACGCGCTTCATCCATGCCTTGTCGATCACTGCCACCACCGTTTCACCGCCGGGAAGCAGAGGGCCTGCAGCCACATGGATGGAATCGGGGTCGTACATCAACTTCTCTTCCACAATGTAGGGAAGCAACTGGAACATTTTGCGGCGGTTACGCGAAGGCACTTTTACCTGGGCCAAAAGCACTACGCTCGCAGGCACTACAGCCTGAATGCTATCGGCCTTGGGCATGGCAGATAAAGGGCCTTCCCCACGACGCAGGATGCCTCCGGCCTGATCGCGCAAAACCCATCGACACGCATCGGGTGTAGCAGGCATCAGCGCGGCAGCGTCTCCGGCGAAATGCTCAGGAATATAAATCTGCAGAAGCGACAAGCGTCATCCTTTAAAAAAACAGCGTGTTACCGCAAAGGACGCAAAGGAACGCGAGGTAACCCTATATATTTTCTTTCCTTTGCGCACCCTTGCGTCCCTTGCGGTGAAATATATCGCCGATCATATTGAAGCAGACTCAATTGGATTTTTTCCAGACCACAACCGGCCACCCTTCCCCCCGCCTCGCCAGCAAGGCCTTGTAACCAGACTGGGCGCGCCCGAAATTGGCCAGGCTTGTCACCATGAAATATCGGCTGTTCACGCTAAAATCATTATCCCGAATCTGCTTCACTTTGCTTGTAGGCAGGTGTGAACGAAAATTGGCCTGATCCTGAAAATGGCCGGATTTTCTTGCCTCCACCAGCGCTTTTGCATCGGCCATCGACAGATCCTGAAACAATGCCGCCAGCACTTCTGCAGGCGCCGTGTTGACATTGACCGGCGTCGGCTCGGGCAGTGCCGTCACAAAAGGACGCAGGCGTTCAACCATTTCTGGTGAGAATCCCTTGACCCGATACAGATTACCGACCTCGATCATCACCCGGTTTGCTGCCCGGTATGAGGGATCCATGGCCAGATAATCGATGTCTTCGGCACCGCCCGGATAGGTCGTCTCGGAATCAGCATCAATCCAGTCCACTGCGGCATTGACCAAATCAGACGGCAGAGCAAGCAGTTCCAGCAAACGCCTGAAAACCGCCACATCCGCCTGGCTGGCCTTACCGTTGCGCACCAGGTTGTTGAGATTAAACAAGCCCTGCTGATCGGTCGCACTCCCCGTGACCCGACCATTCTCGACCGGCAGCGGCGCCAGCACCGTCGCCCATTTCTCACCCAGGTGATCGACATTATTCTTGCGCGCATCGTCAGCCAGAACCGCCCGCGCCCAGTCAATCGCCGAGCGGGCAACCGCTTGCGCCTGAGCCTGATCGCGCAGATTCTCTACCTGTCTCACCCATATCTGCTGCTGCCAGGCCATGAATGCGGCCATGCTGGCAGCCAGCGCCACGAGCAGGATAACGGTGATAAGGGCGACGCCCCGTTCTCTTGCGCCTGCGTTCATGGCGCGAACACCCTTGTCACCTGTTCGCCCGATTCCAGGCCCAGCCTGACCTCGACCGCTCGCGGCAAGGCATCATTCTGCCCGATTACCGGCCATTTTGCCTGCCATACGCCCTTACCGTCCAGATAGCGCACCACAAAGCTTGACACATGGCCCAGCGCCAAGCTGACAGTGGGGCGTGTATGCGGTGCCTGATCCAGCACCGGCCATACCAGCAGCTCGATGTTCCGCTCACGCAAACGATAGCCGAATCGCTGCAAATCGCCCAGATGTCCTTGTTGGCCGGGCAAGCCCAACCGCGTGAATATCAGCTGAGCATCATTCTCGCCAACTGCTTCCGGTTTACCCAGAAAGGAGGGAGCTTGCAGATCGCCGCTGTCGCGCACCGGGCGGTCGACGGCGTTGGTCACACCTTCTTTCATCTGTGAGAAAAACACCGCCAGTTCGCGCCATTTTCGATTTTCGGCCACCAAGTGCTCGCGCGTTTCCAGCACCGCGTTCAAACCCCGGTACGCCACCACCGACATCACGGAAAAAATGGCCAGCGCTACCAGCAGTTCGACCAGGGTGAAGCCTCGTCGCGGGCAAGATAGTCCGCCTCCCCCTTTGCAAAATGGGGATTGAGGGGGATTTGCAGAGCCGAAGTTTGCCACTACCGTTAAATCCCCCCTACCCCCCTTTTGCAAAGGGGGGAGATGTCCCACTGTTTCAACTTGATTGACTGACATCCTCAATCTTTGCCCCTGCCCAAATACCCCACCAATTGCGCTAAGGCGTGCTCCTCATGATCGCGGGCGTACACCTTGATTTCAATCCGGCGAAAAGCGGTATTCGGCGTATTGGCAACAGTCTCTTCCCATCGCAGGGGCAATCCCGCCTGTTCAACCTCCCCGCTTTTTACCCCTTGATCGGGCCACACTGGCTGGGCGGCATGCTCCACAAGGCGGTTCTCCGCAACCCAACTCGCCAACAGCCGGCGTTTGAGTTCGTGAGAACTGTCAGTCATCTGTGCGGATGCACGCGCCACCGCCGCCATGGCAATAGCCAGGATAGCCAGCGCAATCAACACTTCCAGCAAGGTGAATCCGTTATCCCTATTCATCATTCTTCAGGACCAGCTTTCCCAGATTGTCGCCCATAATCGACACGCGGCTGGCATTCAGCCCAAGATCGAGTCTGAACGGCATATTCATCCCGCTCGGTGAAAAAACCAGGCGCTCATTCATGGCCGCCTTCACCGAGTTGATTTGCAGTTCCGCGAGCTTCACCCCTGGCGCAAGGTCGCGCTCACGGAACAGATCATCCCCGCTGTTGAGCGCCCACTTCCCTTGATCATCCTTCCGCCAGAAACGGGTTTTATCTCCCTCAGCCGACCACGCGATTTCCTTTCCGCTGATGATCGCCTCATCGCGTGCCTGCTCGAACAACAGCGCCAGTTTCTGCGCCTCTGTCGTCAGCACGCGCTTATCGTCCGGCATGAGATTGATGCTGACCATGGCCACGGTAATGCCGATAATCACCAGCACCACCAGGATTTCAACCAGCGTAAAGCCGGCCTGGCGCAAGACATTCATCCCGGAATTACAGGTTCCACGACCCGATATCCGCGTCGTTGCCTTCGCCGCCGGGCGCGCCGTCCGCGCCCAGGCTGAACACGTCGATTTCGCCGTGCGTGCCCGGATTCAGGTACTGGTAATCATGGCCCCAGGGGTCTTTCGGCAGGCGGTCGAGATAACCGCCGGATTTCCAGTTGGGAGGAATCGGCTCGCTGGTCGGTTTTACTACCAGCGCCTGCAAGCCCTGATCCGTGGCCGGATAGCGGATATTGTCCAGACGGTAGAGCTTGAGCGCCTGCCCCAGGGCGGCAATATCCTGCTTTGCGGCGATTATGCGCGCCTCATCGGGCCGCCCCATGACCTTCGGGACTATCAGCGCCGCCAGAATACCCAGTATCACCACCACGATCATGATCTCGATCAGGGTAAATCCGGACTGACGACGCTTCGAAATATTATTCATTTACCTACTCCTGCTGTTAACTAACCGCTTCTGCCCCAAGCAAAAAAAACCCCATATTATAATAAACATGCAGCACCAACGAAGGAGTGATGTTCCCATATCTGTCGCGGAAATAGCCGAATACCAGAGAAGGCACGAACACCGCAACAGCCCAAAGCGGCGGATGGTAAAACGCATGGGCCAGTACAAACAAGACCGATGTCAGCAGATTTGCCCGAGTCATGCCCCAGCGCTTTTCCCCGCCCCATGTGCGTAGCAGGAACTGTCCCTGAACCACCCCTCTGAACAGCAACTCTTCCAGCACCGGCTGCAACAGCACCAGAGACAGGAAAAGGAGAACATTCTCCTTAAGGGGAACCACCGGAAGCAAGCCAGGAAAAACCAGCCAGACGACCACTCCCGCCAGCAGCGCCAGCATGAACTGGCGGTCGCGATAAAACGGGCGATATCCGGCAAGCCCCACATCCGCCAGCAGGCCTTTGAGCATCAATGCACCAGCTGATTCATCTCGAAAATCGGCAACAGAATCGCCAGCACAATCACCAGCACCACCCCTCCCATCAGCAGGATCAGCAGGGGCTCGAGCAAGCCGGTCAGGGTCGCCACACGGCTTTGCATTTCCTGGGATTGCTGCACTGCAATGCGTTCCAGCATCTGATCCAGCGTACCGCTGGCTTCACCGCTGGCGATAAGATGGATCATCACCGGGGGGAACATTTTGCCGTGCGCCAGCGAGCGGCTGAAACTGCCGCCTTCCCGGACCATGCGCACGGTTTCTTCCAGCGCCCTGCGCATGGGTAGATTGCCCAGCACTCCCGCCCCAGCCTGCAATGCCGTCAACAGCGGCACCCCGCTGCCGACCAGGATAGCCAGGGTACTGGCAAGGCGCGCCGTATTGATGCCGCGAATCAATCTTCCAATCAGCGGCAAGCCCAGCAGCCACAGATGAAAGCGGTAGCGCACCGGGTCGCGCTTCAGCACCCTGCGCGCCCACCATACCCCCCCTGCAATCGCGGCCAGCCAGAATATCCAGGTCAAGCGCAGGAAACTGCTCAACCCCATCAAGGCACGAGTGAGCAAGGGAAGCTGCTGGTGCGTATTCTGGAAAACATTGACCACTTGCGGCACCACGTAGGTCAGCAGCCCGATCACAACGGCTACCGCCACCAGGGTCACCATGGCCGGGTAAATAAAAGCCAGCGCCACCTTTTGTCGCAGCGCATGCCGGTCTTCCATGTAGTCCGCCAGGCGCAGCAGCACCTTGCTCAGCTGGCCGGACTGCTCGCCGCTCTGCACCAGAGTTTGATACAGTTCCGGGAACACGCTGGGGTACTTCGATAACGCTCGAGCCAGCGCATGGCCAGCGAGCACTTCGCTGCGCACCCCGGCAAGGATTTGCCGCAGGTGCTGCGACTCGGATTGTTCGATCAGTGCATTCAGAGTCTGGTCGATGGGCAGGCCGGCATTCAACAATGTCGCCATCTGGCGCGTCAACAAACTGAGCTCGGAAAGCGGCAGGCCGCGCCTCAGCCACCATCGCCGCCCGCCGGAAACGCTCTTTTCCGACAGCGCCTCGACACGCACCGCGATCAACCCCTGCTCGCGCAGATTCGAGCGAACCTGACGCGGCGTATCCGCCTCGATCACACCCGATCGGCTGCGCCCCTCGGAATCGATGGCTTCGTATTTAAATCCGGACATCTCTCGCCACGCGCAACACTTCTTCGAGCGTAGTATCGCCGCTCGCCACCCAGCGCATGCCATCCTGCCGCAAGTCGATCAAACCCGCGTTCATGGCGTAATCACGCAAGGACTGCTCGGATCCGCCATCATGTATCATGCGGCGCAAATTCGCGTCCACGGTCAGCAACTCGTAAATTCCTGTGCGCCCCCGATAGCCGGTCATATTGCAGTTTGGACAACCAACAGCCGCATACAGGGTCTGTGGAGGATGCGACAAATTCAGCACAGCCAGCTCGGTCGCATCCGGCGTATAAGGGCTGCGGCAGTCCGGGCAGGTGTGCCGCACCAGACGCTGCGCCAGCACCCCCAGCAGGCTGGAAGCCAGCAAAAAAGGCTCCACACCCATATCGATCAGTCGCGTCACCGCACCGGCAGCGTCGTTGGTGTGCAACGTAGCCAGCACCAGATGGCCGGTAAGACTGGCCTGCACGGCGATCTGCGCGGTTTCCAGATCGCGGATTTCGCCGATCATGATCACATCCGGGTCCTGGCGCAGAATCGCCCGCAAAGCCCGGGCAAAAGTCATGTCGATGCGCGCGTTGACCTGGGTCTGGCCAATGCCGTCCAGATCATATTCGATCGGGTCTTCGACGGTCATGATATTGCGGGTGGCTGCATCCAGGCGCGACAGCGCGGCATACAGCGTCGTCGTCTTGCCCGACCCGGTCGGCCCCGTCACCAGCACGATGCCATGCTGCTGATGGATCAGACTGTCCAGGCCAGCCATCGTTGCGGCCCCCATGCCCAGGCCATCCAGATCAAGACGCCCATGCTGCTTGTCCAGCAGGCGCAACACCACGCGCTCGCCGTGTCCGGTGGGCAAGGTGGACACCCGCACGTCCACGGGGCGTCCCGCGATGCGCAGGGTAATCCGGCCATCCTGCGGCAGACGTTTTTCCGCGATATCCAGTTGCGCCATCACCTTGACCCGCGACACCACGGCGGCATGCAAAGTACGCTGCGGCTCGATCACGTCACGCAACTGGCCATCGACGCGAAAACGCACGACCGAACGCGTTTCATAGGGCTCGATATGAATGTCCGATGCCTTCTCGCGCAAGGCTTGTGTCAGCAGTGCGTTGATCAGGCGGATGATCGGAGCATCATCTTCGACATCCAGCAAATCGCCGATCACCGGAAGATCCTGGGTCAGCTGCTGCAAATCAAGATCCTGCTCCATGTCGTCCATCAGGCGTGCGGCATGGTCGTCAGCGCGCGCATAAACCTGGGCAAGACATTGTTCGAAAACAGCCGGCTCAAGCACCACCGCATGCAGAGGTCGTCCCAATGTCCTGCGGGTCTCGGCCAGGGTTTCCGCCTGTATACCATCGCGCACCCACACCTCGATCTCGATCCCCAGCTGGCGAACCGCAATCACGCCCTTGCTTTTGGCGACATGGTAAGGCAGAAGCTGCGTGATCTTGGGATCTGGTGTGGAAAGTTTTTGAATGGGCATGGCGTGCTATTGAGAATGTCCTGGAATGAGTAACCGGCGTAAATCCTTCACCGTCATTCCCTCCCCTTCAAGGGGAGGGTTAGGGTGAGGATGGGTTTAATTCAACTCCCATCCCATCCTTCTTGTCAGGGCAAAGGAACCACTTCAACCGGCTTAGGCGGCACTTCACTCACCTTGCCGGCGTCTTCCTTTTTCTTCTTCAATTCCGGCAACTGAGGCGCAGCAACATCCGGCAGGAACAAATGCGATCCCATCTGAGTCTTGCCCTGGACATTGCGAATATAGTCATAACGGTCGCCGGTCAACGACTCGGATGCCGCAGAATTACGCAATACCACAGGCCGCAGGAAAACCATCAGGTTGGTTTTGACATGCTTGCGCTTTTCGTATCTGAACAAGCTGCCCAGAATCGGAATATCGCCCAGCCCTGGCACCTTGTCGACGCCATCCTGCACATCGTCCTGAATCAGGCCGCCCAGCACGATGATTTCGCCGTCGTCCACCAGCACCGTCGACTCAATGGAACGCTTGTTGGTAATAATGCCGGCCTGGTTGGTCGTATCCTGAATACTGGACACCTCCTGCAAAATCTGGAGCTTGACCGTGCCCCCCTCGGCCACTTGCGGTTTGACCTTCAAGGTCAGGCCCACATCCTTGCGCTCGATGGTCTGAAACGGATTGACCGAAACCGATCCGCCCGTTACGGCAGCCGCTTGGGCATAGCTGCCCGTGATAAAGGGGACGTTCTTGCCGATAACAATTTTGGCTTCCTCGTTATCCATGGTCAGCAAGTTAGGCGTGGAAAGGATATTCGCATTCACGTCCGACTCGAGAACGCGCGCCAGAGCAGTCAACCCCGCGACTTCCTTGCCGCCAACGGTAATCCGGCGCAACAACCCCAGATTGAAACCGGTCGCAGGCAGCGTCGAACCTGTGGCCAGGTTGACGATATTGGAGCCCCCAGAGCCAAAGTTAACCCCGCCCACCACGGCGTGGTTCGGATTGCCGCTGCTAAGCGGAGACTGCCACTGAATGCCGAATTCCGCCGCCTTATCGATAGTCACTTCAGCGATCAGCGCCTCGACAAAAATCTGGGCGCGACGCGCGTCCAGCTTGTCGATGACGGCACGCAACGAGTTATAAACATTTTCCGGTGCGGTTATGATCAGCGCATTGGTTGCGGGATCAGCCTGAACGATGCCTGCCCCGGCAGGCGCTTGCGCCCCTCCCGCGACAGGCGGCTGACCAGCAGCGGTCTGTGCGCTCCTGGCCTCACCGGAAAGAATCGCGCGCAAGGTTTCCGCCAGCTTGCTCGCTTCGGCATTGCGCAAATACACCACATGCATGTTTCCAGAGGCGCTGGACGGCGTGTCCATTTGCGTGACCAGACTACGCACACGGCTTATCCGCGCAGGGTTATCGGAGCGGATAAGCAGGCTATTGGTGCGGACATCCGGGGAAACCATAAACCGCTGCCCGGGTTCTCCCGCAACCGCACCCGGCACTGCGGGAGCGGCCCCCAACCCCTCTGCCAGCAACCGGTTGAGTTGCTGCGCCAGATCCAGCGCCGACGCGTATTGCAGCTTGATGACGACCAGCTCGCCACCGCTGGGCTGGTCGATCGAATCGATGATCTTGTTGATGCGCTTCACGTTATCCGCATAATCCGTGATCACCAGCGTATTGGTATTGGGATAAGCGGCAATCGTATTGTTCGGGCCGATCAGCGGGCGCAGCACCGGCACCAGTTGGGCCGCCGACTCATACTGGAGCGGATAAACCTGGGTAACTATCCGGTCGCCGCTAACCGCCAGCGATTTCCCCGTCGTTACGCTGAAATTCTGTTTGGCATCCGCCTCTGGCATGATCTTCACCACACCCTGGCCTTCCACTGCCGAAAATCCCTGCAAGCGCAACGCCGATAGCAGAATCTGGTAAGTCAGGCTGCGGGGTACCGGCTTCGAAGAAACGATATTCACCGTCCCCTTCACCCGCGGGTCGATCACAAAATTCTTGCCGGTGATCACCCCGACCGCCTTGACCACCGACTCGATGTCGGCATTCACGAAATTCAGAGTGACCTGCTCCTCCTCTGCATTCGCGGAAACCATCCACAACCCGCACAACATCGCACCCATGACCAACCAGGCCCGGCAAAGCGCTCTACTCATACGTCCCCCCGCTGCTCTTTTTGAATTTTTATTGAATTGAATAAGTTAACATCAACGCCTTGCCACCGCGCAAGCCGATGAGCCTGACCTGCCCCGCCTGATTCAGCTGCTGATAGAACCGACCGATATCCTCATTGCTGGCCACAGGCTGACCATTCAACTGAGTGACCACGTCGTTCTGCTGCAAACCCAGCTTTTCTGCCAGACTGCCGCGCGGCGCATCCTCGACAATCAGCCCTTTCCAACCCGCGCGCGCCACAAATTTCCCCAGATTTGCCATCTGCTTCGGGTCTTGCAGCGCCTGATTCAACTCATTTTTGGAAAAGCTGTAACTGCCCGGTGCGCGCGATTGGACATTCAACCTGAAATCAGCATCCTTGGCAACGCCACCTGGCCCGGCAACTCTGGTTTCCAGGTTGAGCCGCTCAACCACCCCCTTGCGGCGCACCCCCACATGATCAGGATAAACCGCTGCCAGCGCCACCCCAGGGGCAATCTCCGCACCTGCTTTCACCGGCTGATCCGGCTTACCGTCCACGCTTAGAATAGCAAAGGCCGGCAAAGAGCCAATCGCCGCAAAAACACCGTGCAACTTCAAGTTGGAAAACGTGACCGGTTGCGATTCTGGCGCACTGCTTTCACCCGAGGCGCGACCGAAGAGATGGGAGGTAAAAATGACATCAGCGGCCACCGGAGCGGAGAGCAGCGCATCTGCGACAAGCATCCATTTCGCTTTTGGGGTCAACGCCAACCACGTCCATTGCGCCAGCATCCAGCACAACAGAACAATCAATCCACCCGACAACAGAGAAGCCCATCGAGCATGGAAAAATTGACGCAGTACTCGCTGCAAATCTGGGATAACGGACATATCCGAAAAGGATACCGTATGTGGGTATTTATGGGAATCACTCAGTTACATTACCACAGGCCGATGGCTTCGGATTAATGCCTCAAAAGCACACCGGCAAAACCATTAAGCCACCCAAGGCGTCTGCAATCTTCGCCTCCCCGTTAGTTCGCCCCTAGTTGCCGGGGTTTTGTCGAAATTATTTACATTTCAACGGACATGAAAAAATCGTCCATAAACAACTAACACATAAAAACATGGTGTTGTAGCAATCAAATCAACTCGGCATGATTATTGCTAGAATTTTGGCTAATAACTTCTTTGCTCGCCATGCCAGTCAAAGAAAGCGCCCTTTGCGCTTGCCTCCTCTCCCTCTCGAGGGAGAGGGCTGGGAAGAGGGTAACCCGCTTGCGGAAGGCTGGACACTGGGAAAAACCACGTGAAAAAAATTACCATAATCGCTCTTCTGCATCTGCTGACATTGGGCAATGCCTTGGCTGCACCGCCACCTGGCGTTGGCGCCATGGTGGAAGGCATCCTTCAGCAACACTTGGATCGAATCGACCAAACTCCGGCGCTTGCGGTCGAAACGGTTACCATCATTGTTGAAGCCGATACCCTTTCAGACAAGGATGTATCTCCTCATGGGGGCAAGCTACGCTACCGCTATGGCCGGCTGCACGAAGTTGCCATTCCCGGCGGCAAACTGTCCGCACTCCTGGCACACTTACCCGCCAATGTTTTAGCACGTTTACCCTATCATCACGAGCCCGTGGCTATCATCAGTCAGGGCGTCGCCAAGACCGGTGCAGCGGACATGCAGGCCATGGGGAATAGTGGCGCCGGCGTGAAGATGGGCATTATCGACCTGGGCTTTGCCAGCTTGTCCAGCGCACAGGCCTCCGGCGACTTGCCGGGCAACCTGACCATCACCGACTACACCGGAACGGGCGCGACAACAGGCACGGAGAACCACGGCACCAATGTGGCACAGATCGCCTACGACATGGCGCCAGGCGCCACCCTTTACCTCGCAAAAATCGCCACGGAAACCCAGTTAGCCCAAGCATTAGACGATATGGCTGCCGCCGGGGTGAAAGTCATCAACCATTCCGTAGCCTGGTTTGGCGCAGCGTTTTATGATGGCACAGGCACTATTTGCTCCATCGCAAATAGTGCAGATAGCAAAGGGGCGCTATGGATGAATGCCATGGGCAATTCGCGGACTGCACATTATCTGGGCACATTCACCGATGCCGATGCCAACCTGAGCCATGAGTTCGCCGCCGGCCAGAACTACAACACGATCAGCCTTACCGCCGGCAGTGCAGTGAAACTAATTCTCAACTGGGATGCCTACCCCACCACCACGACGGATTACAACCTTTATCTCTACAACGACATTCCAGACGCTGGCGGTGTTCTGGTTGCATCGTCCGCCTCCAAGCAAAGCGGGACATTAAACTCACGGCCTTATGAACAGATTAGCCACACGCCAGCCACCACCGGCACCTATTACATCGTCGTGAAAAAGGCAAAATCCACCACGCCCAACGTACGGCTGACCTTATTTTCAACCGGCCCGAGCCTGGGCAAATACACAACGGCCAGCAGCATTTTGCAGCCAGCGGATTGTGCCAATGTAGTTGGCGTCGGCGCGGTCAATCTGAGTGACGTGGCAGAAGGATTCAGCTCGGAAGGGCCGACCACCGATGGGCGAGCCAAACCGGAAATCTCCGCGCCAGACGGAGTGCAAACCTCATTATCCTCCGCTTTTTATGGCACATCAGCCGCATCACCCCATGCCACAGGCGCCGCAGCGCTGCTGCTGGCGAAGAATACAGCCATGACGCCCGCGCAGTTGCGAGCCGCTCTCGTAGTTGCGGTGAAAGATGTAGGCACTGCCGGATACGATTACCGAACAGGTTCGGGCCGCATCAGCCTGGATGCCGATGCGGATGGCCTGAATCACGACGAAGAACTGCTCTATGGTACTTCACCTATCAACGCGGACACCGATGGAGACGGCCTGTCAGATATGGCAGAGGTGAAAATATATGTCACCTCGCCCATCAACGCGGATACCGATAACGATGGCGTTTCAGATTACGATGAAATAATCGTGTATCAAACCAATCCAACAACTTCCAACAAGGGCGATATCGCGCCACGAGGCGCACCAAACGGCGCGGTGGATGTAGCGGATCTACTGATCATTACGCGTTTCGTCGAAAGCCTGGATGTGCCGACGGCGCATGAAAAAGCATTGGCTGATATGAATAGCGACAGCGTTCTGGATGTGCGGGATATTTTATTGCTACGGCGTAATTTAGGTTATTGACGGGGTGGTCATGAAAAACAAGGATATTAAGTGGTTAAGCATGCTGGGGCTTTGTGCCTGGGCTTTGCTGTCAGGCTGTACCAGCGTGAATACCTTCCCGAATATCGCCCGACCGGGGGATACCGTATCGGTCATGGTCGGCGGATCGGCGCAGGCACGCAAATCAAACGTGAGTGCGGTATTGACAGACGCAAGTGGCCAGGTATTCGACCTGCAAGCACTGGGCAAGGTGCGTTCAGTATTTAATCTGCGTACTGACGGACGCTCTATTGGCCAGCATTACTCACCCTATCTGGATAGCTATGTCTCCTGGATATTTGGCCATGAGCCCTTGCAGACAGTAATGGTGGCCGATTTGCCAGCGACGGCGACGGTTGGCCAGGCGACATTGTCTGTTGGATTCAATGGCGTGAACGACAATAGTTCCGGAGCGGGAAATCCGTTCACAGTAAAGATGGAAATTATTGCGGGTAAGGGTGCTTCCGAAAAATTTCTACGCTCTGCCCTCGGCGGCGATCAACCAGTGAATTTTAGCCGCCTCGAAACGGCACCCCATGCCCAGGTAAATTTTGGTACCGGCACCACATTCATCGGCGCAGCTTCTTTGGTGATCGATTTCAACGAGACCGTGGTGAATGCTAACGACCTTAATGTGTATGTGCCGGAGTCAACAGTGCGCGGCGACTTTTTGAATCCAGGGGCCTTTGGCAAGACGCAGCGCATGGTTTACTGGCATCAGGACGGGTTGAAACTCTACGTAGACATCGTTGCACCGCAGGGCATTGATCCGCGCTTTTTACAGCTTTTCGTAGTTCATCCGACGGGTTTGGCTAGCTCACCGGCATTCAGCATTGTGAGCGCCCAAGTGTATGGCACCGATGGCAATGCCATCGCAGTTACACCCACCCTGACTTACTCGCCCTAAGACTATCCAGCCTTAGTCCCCTCGCCCACTTGTGGAAGGGGCTGGGAGAGAGGGATACACGCCGCTTGATTCCAGGTGGCGCCATTGGGGTAATCCGTAACACGCCCCATGCTTTAAACTAAAAATTTACAGAAGGATACCATCCGCTATATAATTTTAGTTATATAGGAGATAAGTATGCTTACATTCAAAGTCACCACAGTAGGTGCGTCAGAAGGCTTCATTCTCAACAAGGAAGCAAAGGCCAAGCTCAATGTTCAGAAAGGCGATACGCTTTATCTGACTGAGGCTCCTGACGGTGGTTTGAGGATCACTCCCTACAACCCCGATTTCCAGCGACAGATGGCATTGGCCGAACAAATTATGCACGACGACCGTGAAATTTTGCGGGCGTTAGCTAAATGAGTTCTTGGCGCTGGATCAGGGCCGATTTGGTCTACGCCGTTCATGAAATCCAGTTGGCGCGGCATGGCGGGTTGGATAGCATACGTGACAAAAACGCGGTGGAATCTGCGCTGGCCCGTCCAGAGCAACTAGATGCTTATGGGAACCCAAAACCGGATGCGGCAGACTTGGCCGCAGCCTACGCATATGGCTTTGCGCGCAATCATGGCTTTAGCGACGGAAACAAACGCACGGCTTGGGTGATTGCTCGCGTATTCTTGGCGGACAATGGTCTCAGTTTGCAATTTTCAGAAATTGATGCAATCCATACGATGGAATCGGTCGCAAGCGGATCACTTGAAGAAAAGCAACTTGCGGACTGGTTCAGACAGAGAATCGTTTAAGTCCCGACACCCATTTACGGACCAGAGGCCACCCAAACCCCCTTCTCCCACTGATGGTGGGCATGGCAATCACTGCAAGAGTATTTAAGGGCTCTTTGTCTGGCATTGCCACGCCGAGCAGATTAAGGTAGCACCATAAGGTTCTTACCCATTTTCTTGTTTTACGCCATTTTTACGTTTTACGGAAAAGCTTGACATGACTTGCTTTTTGTAACTACAATAAGCATATGATCATCTGGGACGAAACCAAGCGCGAGAAGAATCTCAAGGATCACGGCATTGACTTAGCTGAGGTTGGTTGCGTGTTCGATGCCCAGATGATCACGGTGGAAGATGAGCGCGAGAAATATGGTGAGCAGCGCCTGCAAAGTTTGGGCTGGTTTCGCGACCGTGTTGTCTTCCTGGTATGGACGGAGCGCAATGACAGCGCCCGAATAATTTCCTGTCGTTATGGTGACAAACATGAAGCGCGAGCCTACTTCGAAGCCCTTAGCATTTAGCAAAGAACAGATGGCGGCAGCCATTGCTGCCGCGCCAGACCGAGCGAACGATCCTGAGTGCCCATACGATCCAAATGACGCTGCCGCAGTGGCGGCATTCTGGGCCAAAGGCAACGTTCGCCTTCCCGGCCAGCGCGGGCAGCAAAAGCGGCCAACCAAAGTACCCGTAACGGTGCGATATAGCCCGGAGGTCGTGGAGTACTTCAAAGCGACCGGCGAAGGCTGGCAGACTCGCATGAACGATGCCCTGCGGGAGTATGTAGAACAGCACCGTGCGGCGTAGCTCATTGGCATTTTAGTGGCCCAGCGTCCGAATTAACCGACTGGCGCGACTTTATCACACCAGTCCGAGTTGAAAGGAAAAGCTAGGCCAGAAAACCGTGGGCCTGTTGTTCTTGATGTCAAGATATGCTGAAATAATAAGGGCTCTGACCCTCATGGCATGACCCTCATGGCACTAATTGCCACGCTGAATCAAGTGCAAGGGAATATCAGGAAGATCGGAGCACGGCATTCAAAAAGTGGTGCGTTCAGTCGCGCCCAAAATAGAGATGGTGACCACGCTGGGGTAAGCAATCTAATTCATGCCCTGCTACCGATCCCGGGAAAAGGATTCCAGGCAAGCCGACTCTCTGCCGCCCCCTTTAACAAAGGGGGAATGAGGGGGATTTGGCAGAGCCGGGGCTTGCCGCCACCGTCCGCAAATCCCCCCTATCCCCCCCTTTTGCAAAGGGGGGGATAAAAAGCGCTGCGCTCAAGGGCGTGGTGGAAACGGTGTAGACAGGGATGGGCAAACCCTTATTCGGCCTTACCCTTTCTCTTCATGACAAACCCGACTTCCAGTCCAAACACTTCGCCGATTTTATTGAGCGTTTCAACTTGAGGATTGCCGGCCCCCGATTCAATCTTGCGCAGCGCCCCCAGTGAGATGCCACGGTGTTTTGCGAACTCGGGTTGCGTGAGTTTGCTGAGTTTACGAATTTGCTTCACCCCTTCCGCAAAGGACAGTTCGCCGCGCTGCACTGTTTCAAAGAATTGATCCCGCGCCTGGCGTTCAAGACTATGATCTATTTTTTTGATGCGCCGGTCCACGGACCATCTCCTTTGCAGCTTCTACGTTATAACGCAAGCGATCGATGACTGGCTGATCCAGGCCATGTTTTTTCATGGCCTCGGGCAAGGCATCCAGAACATCGTAAAAGTCAGCGAGCTCGTTGAAGACTTCATGCCTGACGGCATCGGTAGTCTCGATGTGCTCAAGGATTTCATCCACCCGGTCTATTTCACGCTTATCCTTTAACCAACGGCAGCTTCTTGCGATGATCTCCGGATCCATGAACATGGGAGCGAAGTCATACAGCGGAGAAAGCTGGATCAGGCCATCAGGAAATTGCTGCATGGCTGTGTTGCGGCCATGATTGTCCGTGTTACCCATGGCGCGATTCAGCAGTTCGCGCTTGATAAACTCAGCGATCTCTCTCGCAGGATCTGTTGCGTGACGGGCAATCGTATTGGCTAGCGTGAACAGGGATATGCCGCCGGGAAAACCAGGGATGCCGGCCACCGAAAGCAGGCTCTCCTGATGGATACGGATGACCTGGCTTTTTTCTTGATCCACCCTCCGATCAAATCGCTCAAAAAAAAGCATGTCATTCCTGGTGTAGCACTCGCCCTGGGTGCGCAGGCGGCAATCCCGAGCTATCGCAAAATAGATCGCTTCTATCCTGAGAACATCTCTATCTGCTTGCGTCTTGCCTCTCGGCAGCTTGACGAGCCAATGCCTATCGGCCAGTGCATCACTCAGAGCCGAATCTGCAAACCACAGGCCCTCCTTATTTTGGGTGAGCAAAAACTTGGGGGATGCCCCCTGAACACCTGTCGTGCCGGCGCTCAACATCGCATGCAACCAGATGTGATTCACAAAGGGCTCATGCCGGTTGATGATTTCTTCCTGGGTAAACCCTTCCACCGGCGCATCTGCATTCATTTCGCGCCAGCGGTCGAAATACTGGACCGCCGTATCGAGCCGGAGATTACCAATGGGATTGAATGCACCCAATTGCGCCAAGGGAATGTCCATGTGGTCGCCATCAGGCTTACCCAGCTCTTGCAGCAGATACTTACGCCCCAAGCCCTGCGGAACCAGATCGAACATGAAGGCCGGGCAGATGGGAACGCCGGCCTCACCCACTCCGATCCTCTCTCCGTGGACGGGCAGCGCCAGAGATACTGGAACCGGATTATCGCCGAATTGATAAATGGGCAAATAATCGAAGATTGCACGCGGCCCGTCCGTATGCCTTATCTCGGCAGTGGGATGCCATGCGCCATCTTTGTGAATTTCAATGATGCTTTCCATAATTTATGCATTTTAGCATACATAATATGGAAGCAAGAACAAATGGTTTATGTATTTAAATATACAAACTATATAATGCTGCGATTTGGTCAGCCCGTGGAGTATATCCGGGGGAGAGGGTGAGCTTAGTGACCCTATTTATTTCCGGCCCAATCTCCCGAACCCCACCAGCCCCGCCAACCCGGAAATCAGCAGCCACATGGCCGGGAGCACGGGAACGGGGACAATTTGTGGCGGCATTCCGGGGTTGGCGCAAAACTCCGGCTCCACATATGGGCATCCCCCGCTCATCTTGCCGGAAAAAATCATGCTCAAACCCGCAAACCCTCCACTCATGGCATTGCCCGCGACCCCATCCTGGTCGCCATCCAGCGTGATCAAGTCATAGCCTCCGCCAAAATAGGGCGTCATTCCAAAATCAGCCGTAACATGAATATTCTGGTTGCCTGCCCAGTCAAACAGCATGTCGGCATGGGCAACCCCGACCCGCATCGCGGTAAGGGTTATATCATGCAAATTTCCAGAGACGCCAAACAAAATGAGTGGCGATGTAAAGTTAGCCGTGCCGGTACCCGTGTCATAGTTCCACACCACGTTCCCGGTCAGTGATGACACCGGTTCCACAGGGCTGGATTCATACATCATGGCAAAGCTGCCCTGAAAATCGAACCATACCGTATAAGCCTGCGCCGGACTGCTGGCCAGCACTGCAGCAAATGCGACAGACACACCGAGTAACGGAAATTTTTTCATCAGTTCTCTCTCTTTTTTCAGCACGGGCGCCATGCGCACCCAACAAAACACAAGGGACACAGAAGCCACTGAAGATCAACCCTCAGCGCCCTCTGCGTCCCTTGCGGTGCAACTTTTTTACAGTGTTAGCAACGTTTAAACACTTTTCCTTCTCGCCCGCGCCACGCCCGCCAGACCCAGCAACCCGGAGCCCAGCAGCCAGGCGGCAGCGGGGACCGGAACCGGTGCGGTTTGACCAATGGAGGTGTAGGCAGCGGCATCGGTAGATGTATAAATCGAATGCCCCGTCGGACTAATCCACTCCAAGTATCTGGTGCCATCCGCACGCATCAGAAAAGCGAATCCCGCGTAGGCATTGGAATGCCACTTTGCACCCGGCGTTCCTACTTCCACGATCGTCACCGCCCATACGGAATCGCACGCCCCAGTCGTCTGATTGCAATCCTGGCGCATTTTTCTGGTTACGCCGTCAGCCTCGAAGGAATCTGCGGAGACCCAGACGCCAGTCGGTATGACATCAGCCCCCAGAAAAGAGACCTGATTCTTGTAATCCGTATCCGTATTACTGCCCGTGCCCAGAACAACTTTTGTCGGGTCCGTATTATTGCCTACCGCACTGCCCGTGTAATGTTGAAGATCGCCGCCAGCGGTTGTGATATCGACGGTGTAATCCCCGTAACTGCGCATCACCATGCCCGGTATCAACTGAGTGGATGAATAACTGCCTTTATTGGCAGCAGTGGTCGTATCTATTCCCCAGTCGTAATCGAAATATACATCGAAGGCAATATCAAACGTCACCTGGCCCGCCATCACTTCCAGGCTGTTCGGATTGGATTTCAGCGTCGAACCGCACCACCCTGCCGCATCAGAAACCGTATAAGGCTTGAAATTGATATGGGTATCTACCGCCTGATCCGTGGTAGCCGTATGATAGTTGTACGTATTGTACAAACCAAACGACATATCTTCCCGGGCAATTTTATAATTCCCCGCCTTGTCGATCTTCATATTGCTGAAAGTGCTGTTCGCCGGCGTGGTATAGCCCCACTGATAAAACTGGGTCTGCCCATCCATGCTGCCATTCGGATAAGCCGGACCATACATATCCGCTACCACACTCTGCAGTGCGTCCGACGTCTTCCAATCCGGCGCCTTGGTGACCACATGCTGGGTCTGTCCCAGATTGGCTTCATTGTAACCGGCGCCCACCTTGTAGTCATTGACGCCCACTTCAACACCCGCCATGGTCGGCCTGTAACCCCAGTCATTAAACTTGACCGTTCCGGTCGAGCCGCCATAGGTAGCCGCAGTGTAGGTCGAAGCCCAGGTATTCACCCCCGTCGATGCCATCACCAGCGGTGTCGCTGGCGATGACGCCAGCGCGGGACTGGCCAGTGTGCCCAGCACCATGGCCCACATGATATTCTTTTTCATTATTGCTTCTCCTCAAGAGCCTTGCCCGTCAGCGCACTCCATGCGCCGATTGCAATGACTCCAACATTAGAATGCCTTCAGCGCCCTGAATAAAAAGAGGCCGGAGCATTGCGCCCCAGCCTCATTCACTCAGATGGTCTCCGCCATCTCAAGCCTCATGCGATCATCTGCAATGTTAGGCTACAGCAACCTTGCGGCGAGCTACACCCACCAGACCCAGCAGGCCGGAACCCAGCAACCAGGCGGCAGCAGGAACTGGCACAGCAGCAGGAGTAGCCATGTTGAAGTTGGCGTTGAAGCCAGGGAACGGGCCGTCAATCATGCCAATTCCCAGGATGCCGTCAAGGTTCACGTCAGTGGAGGTGTAGGTGGTCACGCCGCCGGCGGTGGACACGTTCCATACGTTGAGAACGTCGATACCGGTGGTGCCGCCCCAAGAGAAGTCAATCATACCAGCCAACTGGTTTGCGCCCACCGTGAAGGTGTAGCTGCCGCCGCTTACGCCAGGTGCAGCGTCAACGGTGCTGACAGTGTGGGTGCCGGCGCCATACAGCGTGCCGCCCGAAGCAGTCCAGCCGATGCCGAAGAACGGCGTGGCGGAAGCAACACCCCAGGTACCGGCAGCGGTGTCAATGAAGCCAGTCAGCGTGCCAGCAGGAGCGCCGCCGACATAGCCGCCTACGGGGTTGTACATTTGGAAGTCGCTGGTGGCATTAATTGCGACAGGGGCAGCGTATGCAGAACCCATAGCCATAAACAGTGCAGTTGCCAGTACGGTCTTTTTCATTGCATTCATGTTGTAACTCCTCCAGTTTAAATAAAAGGTACTTCACTTGGTTGCTGCCTGGTACAAACAAATCGTTTCTACCGTGCTTGAACATGTAGCAAGAGGTGTGCCAGGAAACAAAATTATCGATTTGTTTGTTAATAAACAGTATGTTAATAACATTAACGCCATATTGACCGCCATTAACCCTGATTTAATTGTGTAAGGTTTTTCGACAGGAATTCTTGATATTGCGCGCCTCGATCACTGCCCAGAACCTCAACCAAAAATATACATTATTATTATCATAGACATAGAGATTGCTTTACACAGCCGTCCGCAATGCCAAATCCACCGACATCGTTCGTAGCTTTCACTGAAACATCCGCTGACCGCTCGCATGTCGCCTGATCCTGCAAGGAGGCATTCACTCAGAATCAATATTGAATCAGGCACACTGCGCAAAATTTCCGCCCATACCGCCAAGACCTCATTATTCATTTTAGGCAAGCTGTTAAATGAACCGAAGGTCACGATACCGCGGCAGGTCGCAGGCAGTTAAACCCCTCCCGGGCTGGTTTGCGAGGGCCGGTAGCATAGAAAACAGCCAGGCAGGCGGATCAGCACCTCTGTGTAAAATTGCTCGACTTCAGAGAGGAACCGCCAAGCTCAACGGCTTGTATCCTCATGCCTGGCTGAAGGATACCCTGGAGAAATTGCCGGCCTGGCCGAATAGCCGGATTGATGAGTTGTTGCCACTGAAAGCAGCGTTACCATAAAGCCTGATTCTCTTGGGGTGAGACGACTGGATGCTTACAGCGCTTCCCCTTGCCGGGCGAGTAGAGGACTTCAACCTCCAAGTGAGTGCGCCCTGCCGGGCGCACCAAAAAAATACCCCTCGCGAGAGGGGTATTTTAGGTTACACACCAGCCGAAGCTAGCTGCTGCGGCGGCGCCGCCAGCCGACATAACCCAGACTTGCGAGAAGGGCAACCAGCAGGCTGGCATCCTTGCCGGATGGGTCAACAGTGCAGCCGCCACCGCCGCCGGCGGCACCCAGTGTCGCAGCGGCTGCAGCAACAACCGGCGTAGCATCGCCCACCGGATCGACAATTACAGTATTCGCCGCACCATCGTCATCCAGCGCCCCCCCATCAACCACATTAATATCAATGGTTGTGGAATTCACTTCTTGATACTGGTTTGCTCCCGCGCCGGCCACAAGTAATACATAGTCCCCGGTTGACTGTTTAAATTTATAGAAAGCCTTGCCGGTGATTGTTCTCGGAAACACGATCCTGATTGTCGCAGCACCACCTGACACCACGCCGTTTACCGTGTACTTCACGAAGCCGTTATCGAAAGTTACGCCTGTCGGCGCGGATTTACCCAATGCTACAGCCTCACTCCCCGCAGCTGCAGCGCTAAGAGGCTCGGCTGAAACCAGATTTCCGCCAGTGACAGAAAGGGTGGCCCCACTCGCCGCTAGCGAAGCCGGCGCCTCAGTGGTAAAACTCCAAGTCGGGCTAACTGCCAGCGGATTACTAGCAAGATCTGCCACAGCGCCGGCTGCAGGCACCGTCACCACGATAGTACTGCTATTCGGCAAGACACCCGCCGTCGGAACGAAGGTAAATGTCTGGTTGCTGTTCGAAGCTTGAAACACCCCCGCCACTGCAACTCCGTTGGCTGCCACTGTCATCGCGGTTGCAGTAGAACCCGCCATCGCTTCAGAGAACGTAATAGCGATGGTTTGCGTGTTCAAGACATTCGCCGCACCGTTGAGTGGCGTCAGCGCACCAGAGACTGTCGGCGCAGTAACATCGCTGGAAGAATGCGTTGTAAAGCTCCAGGTTACTGCCGAGGCTAATGGAATACCTTTTGCGCTTTTCGCAGCTGTCGAGATTGTCGCCGTATGAAGCGTGCTCAGCGCAAGTGCGTTATGCGTGCAAGTGAAAGTCTTATTGGCGTTGGAAGCGACGATCCCCGTGCATATATTAGTCCCCGCATTGACGGCAAATGCGGCTTGTACCGAAGCCACATCCATCGCCTCGCTGAAAGTGGCCGCAATAGAAGTAGCCGCATTGGGCGCCACTGCCACTGCATTATTTGATGGCACCTGATCGTTTGACGCAACGGCAGGTGTCGTCGCCGCAGCAATACCATTCACGTTAAAATTGGCACTAAAGGTGGGGAACGCACCATCGATCATCTGAGAGCCGGAGTAGGTATCTGAATCCATGTTGGTATCGATTGAGACGCCATTCCACACGGTAGCGCTCGTGGTGCTCCCACTGATAGCTGGAAAATATGGAGAAACGGTTCCGGTTTGGGCCCAGGATTTGTTCATGCCCCACAGCACCAAGACGTCGATGTTGTAAGTAGATCCCCAGTCAAACAAGATGTGCGCCCCCACCTGGCCTGCGGGCACGACAAAGCTATAGGCAGATCCCGCTCCGCATGAGGGATTGCCCGCAGCACAGTTCGTATAAAAAGTGTAGGCGCCCGGCGCATAGATGTTCACGTGGTGCGCAAACCAAGGGACGCCGAAAAATGGGGTCGGGGAAGCCAAGGTGGCGTTGTTGCTGCCATCCGTCACCACCGAGGTGCGGTAGGTGCCGTCCCAGGTGAAAGTTACGTCTTCGGAGCCCCCAACCAACCCATTGACGCCGGAGAGCATGGTAAAGTTGTTGGTTGCAGTGCCATTAACGATGTCAGGCCCCATTGCTTGGGCCATGCAACTACTGAACAACGCCGCTGTGAGCAGGCGGATAAATATCTTTTTCATACAACTTCTCCTGAATACTGAATGGCCTTCAGCGGTTTGGCGAGGGCGGTCGCCCAACCTGGCGCAACCCCGAGCATCATGCTGAACACCTCAACACATTAAAATTTACTATTTAAGTTTGGGCGAGCTAAAATTTCAACGTATACGCGAGGTCCCATGACTGCTGGCGCATTTGCATGCCAACCAGGCCTAACTCTCCAGCAGGGCCCACTGTTCTGCCTTCCACCTTGACATTGGGGGCGTACATCCAGGCGAATGTCAACAACCCCTCGCTACCGAATCCCAGGATGGACTGCTCTCCCAGGCTATAAGTGAAGCCGGCGGTGTAATGCTTTTCTGTCACGGCGGTCGCTAGCACCGAAAACAGAAGCTGATCCTTCTGAATTGGCATTCTTCCGTAGTTGTAGCCTGCCCGCAGAGTCCAGTTATCATTGGGCTTGTACGCCACACCCATTTTCCAGACGATTTGATCTATCCAGCCAAAACCCGCGCCGGCAGGCTGCCCTAATGCGGTAGCTTCACCACTTACACCCACGTTCAAATTGCCGGAGCTATCTGGTCCACTATTGGCAAAAGCAGGGACATCAGAGTACTGGATCTTCTCCCAATCCAGTGCAACAGTCAGACTCTCGATGGGCTTGACGCCTATTCCAAAGGCAAAATTAGAAGGGATATCGAAACTCCCGTTTTCGGCGAACAAGCCCCTGTAATGTTCGAATTTCTGCATGTACACCTTGGTGGCGTAGGTCGCACCCAAGGTAACGCGTCGATCGAAGTAATACCCCATCCAACCTATCCTCGCACCCAGGCCATTGGCAAAATCGTGTCCATTGTTCGTCATATGATCAGGGCTAGCGGAGAAAGACTTGAAAGTACTTAAACCCTGCGCCAGAAAACGCTGCCGAGCGGGTACGATGGAAGCACCCACAGTATTCGCTTCATTGACCTTGTACGCAGCCGTGATTGGGACGATCAACTGAACGAGATCCGTACCCAGATAATTGTCACTGGAGAAAAAGTTGTTCCCGTTAGCGGCACCCCCAGTGTTGGGAGCAAACGTGACTCCACCTCCACCAGCAGGCAAGGCGGCGATACCGACCGTCAACTGGTCATCGAATGGCCAGACAAACCCCATGGCCGGCATCAGGTACAGGTTAACCTCACTATCCACATAGGTCCCATTCCCAGACATGACAGTCGTCGCCGCGCTTCTCGGCGGACGAAACAAACCCGCGCCCACATCGAATTGCGGTTGAATAAACTCGCCCAGACAGGCGGGGTTGCCCCCTACGCACATCGAATCTTGTGGCGAGGTCACGCCTACCCCGCCCATCCCGATCGAACCGGCACCGGAACCGATCATGAAAGAGCCGTTGGTGGCGAATGCGCTTGTTGAACCCGACAGCAAACCAACAATAGCCACCGCCAACAAACGATTGGACTTGATTCTCATGCTTCCTCCTGAAACGTCATTATTTTTTATGATCCCACCCTTCAATTAAGCAAAATGCTGGAGCGACTTCACGCCGCCCCAGCATTCTCACTCACTCAACTGAGAAATCAAAACACTTTACTAGAAAAACTTTTACTCAGCACCCGCCACCGTCTTCAAGGTAGAGCGGATATTGCCGGGGGTGGCCATGATCTTGCCGAAGCTGGTCATTTTCAGAGCTGGCCAGGACAAGGCGATACGATAGCGACCAAAGAAGCCCATGACCTTGTCGCCAACTACGAAAACTTCATAAGGCAGGGCAGCAATGTGTTCTGCACCTTCGATCCTGTTCACCCATGCGCCTTCACCGGTTTTCGGGTCGTTCATGGCGACGCCGAACACGGCGGTTTTCTTGTCGGCCATCACGACTTCGTAAACCTTGGCGGTACCACCTGCGCTCTTGGCCAGGTTGGCGCGAACGGTTTCCACTGCTTTTTCAAAGCTGGCGCTGCTGGCCAGATCGCGGTTGTCTTCGAAGTATTCCATGCCGAACATGTAATGGTATTTGGCCAGCTTGGAAGCTTCGACGTCGCCGCCGAAGGCTGCACCGGCGCCGATAGCCGCCTTCAGGCGAGATTCCACGCCTTTTACTGCGGCCTCGTTGGCGTCGTAATTGCTGCGGAAGTAGGCGCGATACCAGTATTCAGGGTTCATGTAGGAAACGGTGCCGTCGGCTTTTACGCCTACACGGATGCCGGCGCCGACGATGACGTCGCCGCCGATTTTGGCGATGGCGTCGAGGATGGCTTTGTCGGTGACGATGACTACGCCGTTATCGGCAAGGCCTTGGGGGTGATGTTTGCCAACTACAGTAAAGCCACCTGCCTGCAATTTTTTCTCGACCTGTGACATGACGGCATTGACGTCACCTGCGGTTACGCTATCGGCCTTGATGTAAGGCGAAAGCGCCAATGCAAACGGTGCCCATGCCAGCAATGCGAATGTTGCCAGAACTTTTTTCATCCAAGTATTCAATTGTGTCTCCCCCAGTTTTTAGTTTAATTAACCGCTCTTGAACCACTACCACTCAGCTACAAACGACCCTGACAGGCTGCATAAAACTATCACGTCGCCAAATCACAAAAATTATAAGCAAACTCTGTTCCTGAACCGAGTACTTTATGTTTTTTTTAAGGATTATACGGAAAATCAGTTTTATAACCAGCCATGAAATGTAAAGATTTCCGACAAGCTTTGCTCAATAATTATGCCCAGTTATGAGTCTTCTCTAATCTAAAATAACAAATTATTCATATAACAAAATGATAACTAGAGGCTATTAAAACCCACGGGACATCAGCAATGCTAAAATATAATCGTAAAGTTTATCGACAAAAAACAGGAAAGGCGCTTTATTTCTGTTTGTGGGTTAAATCGGTTGGGTAAATCCGCGCTCTGACGGGGACTCTTAAAGATTCGGCCTATGCGATTCCGCCATTTTTTAAATCCCCCTCAATCCCCCTTTGCTAAAGGGGGAGGCGAAGGTTTCGACAATGCACACGGCCACCATCACCGACATTACATGGGCGAGATTGAAACGGTCGAGTTCGTCAGTTATGAAGCGACGCAGGAAAGATTCCAGCAGGAATGGCTGGCAATTGTTAAACCAACACAAGGTAAGAAACCATGACCAAAATCGTGATTCGCACTGACGACGTGGCAGGCTTCTTCTCGCGTGCGAAGGAGGCTGCACAGAGAGCTGATCGAGGCGAAGCGTTTGAAGGTAAGGTAACGCTCTCGTTCGAAGACCCGCAACGGATGTTTACCGTGCTCTCGGGAGCTCGTCGCCGTTTGATGCTTGAGGTGATGCACGAGCCCAGGACGATTAATGAGCTATCCCATCGACTGCATCGCAACCGTTCTGCCATCACCAAAGATGTCGGACTACTGGAGAAGATGGGGCTGCTCGTTTCACAACGCCAGACCAACCCGGGGCACGGCATTCAAAAAGTGGTGCGTTCAGTCGCGCCAAAAATCGAGTTGGTGGCCACGCTGGGGTAAGCAATCTGATTCATGCCCTGATGCCGTTCCCGGGAAAAGGATTCCAGGTAAGCCGATGAATCGGCAACAACCACGCTCTCTGCCTCCCTCTTTAACAAAGGGGGAATGAGGGGGATTTGGCAGAGCCGGGGCTTGCCGCCAGCCTACTACCGCTTTGTATTCTGGTGTGGCAGGACGACTGCCGTCATGAACATAGCGCCGGAACGTAGAAAAGAACCTTTGTAAAGTCGCAGGCCCAAAGTTTGCCCACGGCACCAGAACGCGTTACACTGAATCGCAAATGCAATGCAAAGGAATTAACCATGAAAACCGCCACTATCCCATCGCTTCGCGTCGAGCCTGAACTGCGGCAGGCTGCTGAAAATGTTTTACAGAATGGCGAGAGCCTGTCGAGCTTTGTAGAGCAATCCATACGTGCCAGCATTGAGCGCCGGCAGATTCAACAGGAGTTCATTGCCCGCGGCCTGGCTTCGCGTGACGAGGCGCGACAAACCGGCGAATACTTCGCTGCCGAGGATGTTCTGCGCGAGCTGGACGACATGCGTGCCCATGCAGAAGCCAAGGCCAGTGCGTGAGCTATCGAGTTCGCTACACCAAGGCTGCCAGGGAGGATTTGCGGCGGTTGTACGGCTTCATTCTGGAGAGCGACCTGCAGGCCGCAGGCCGGGCACGGGATGCAATCGGCAAGGGTATCGAGCTATTAAGAGACTTCCCTTTTACATGCCGCAAAGCCATGCCCGATAACCCGTTTTTGCGTGAACTGGTGATTCCCTTCGGCGCTGCCGGATACGTCGCCCTGTTCGAGATCGAAGACACTGAAACAGTGACCATCCTGGCGGTTCGCCACCAGCGCGAAGACGACTACCACTAATAGTCAGTCAAATTAAATCGCATGGACACAACACAGGCAGACCACCTCCCCCTTTGAAAAGGGGGATTGAGGGGGATTTGGCAGTGCCGAGGCTTGCCGCCACCGTGAAATCCCCCCTACCCCCCTTTTTCAAAGGGGGGCTGCTATTGTGCAGCGCCCCTTTCGCAGGCGGATGGGGAGGTGCCGCGTATGTATTGCACACCACGCCGATTTAAGGAAGTGCGGATAAATAACAAATCGTCTTTCCGGCGAAGGCCGGAATCTAGATGGCTCAAAGCACTGGACACCGGCTTTCGCCGGTGCGACGGATAAATCAGCAATTCCTTAACTTGTCTGACTTCCAACCCTTGCTAGGAAATAACATCCGGGTCACGCCAGGTGATCCAGTCGGAACGGTTTTCTGCGACGTGAAATAGTGCGGCAACCACTTGCCGATCGTATTTCGATTTAGCTTCGGCAAGCAATTGGTCTAGCGCCTCGTCCACAGTCATTCCCGCTCGATAGGCCCTGGAACTGACCATGGCGACAAAGGCATTGGCGACGGCCAGGATTTTTGCGGTCGGCAGGATCTGCTTGTCGCGCAAGCCGTTGGGATAGCCGCTCCCGTCGATATGCTCGTTCTTTTGGGCAATCGTTTGGAGGACGGGACCGGTAAATTCCAGACCGGACAGGATATCGACAGAGTACTGGGCATGACGCTTGAGAACGTCCTGTTCATCCTGGCTGAGGGGCTCGATTTTTGTGAGCAACTCTTTCGGTATCATCAGTTTTCCGACGTTTGCCAGGTTTGTGGCCATTTCCAGCGCTTCCAGATCGTCCTCATTCAGCGTCATTTCCTTGCCGATTGCCAGGGCGACCTGGGCTGTTCTGCTGGAATGGTTGGCACAGAAGGGATCGTGCATATCCACAGCGCGCATCAAGGTGCGCAGGACTTGCTGCATCAGTTGCTCGCGCTTGTGCTGGGCCTCCTGAAGCGCGGTGATGTCGTGAGAAACGATCAATGCCGTCCTGGCGGCAGTCGGTTCGGATGCCAGGGGAACCGCCGTGGAGTTATAGATCAACCTTTCTCCCGGTTTTATTTCGAGGGTCTGGGTCAGGGTATGCGGGGTCCCGCCGGACAAGGCCGGGGCGGCCAGTTGCCTGATCTGCTTTGCCGTTTCCGGCCCGAAGACGCTGGAAGTGGTCTTGCCGGGAAAATCCTGTGGGGACAATATGCAGGCGGCAGCCAGGCCTTTGTTGGCGAACACGAAACGTTGATCCTGATCGACGATGTAGATGAAGTCGGTAATGTTGTCGGTCACGGAGTGCAGCAATTCAGACTGTGCGGCCAGTTGTCGTGACTGGATGCGAAGCTGCTCCGCGATCTTGCGTTCGCGCACGCTGCTACCGTGGCGCCAGGCTGCGATCAGGGTTGCCGCAATGAAAAAGGTCGCAAGCAGGAAAGAAGTCAGCAGAAAGCGCTGGTGGGCATTCGACTCTTTCAACGCCTCATCCGCGGCGATTTTTTCCACCAGCACCCAGGGCGTCGCCGGAACGGCACGGCTCGTTACCAGCACCGGCTTACCTTTGTAGTCCCGCTTCTGCGCGAATGTTCCCGCATTGCTCAGGGCGAAAGCGGCGGCAAGATCAGGGGTATCCAGCCGTAGCTTGAGCCGGAAAGGTTGGGTGCCGTCGGCAAGCGGGGTTAAATACAAAGCGGAATCGCCGTCACGGCGCACCAGCATCGCCTCCTCAGTTTGGTACATTTCCTTGCGAGCAAGCAACGGATAAAGCTCGTCACCCGCATTTTTCAATCCTAATAGAACACCGATGGGCCTGGGCTTTCTCTCGACGCTCTGCAACGGAAAAACGGGCACCAGAAAACCCATGGCCGGATGCTCGGCATCCCGGAGATAAAGATCACGAATGGCATCACCCCCCGTTGCCAGGACATCACGTATTTTTTGCTGCGTGTCGGCATCTGGCGGAGGCATGCCCGGCGTTGAGACCATCACCGCACCCGTTGCGTCGAACAGGGCCAACCCTGATCCAGCCCGGATAGCGACATTGGCTTTCACCGCATCGGGTCGAGATTTGTCCAGAAAACCTTCGCGCTCAGCGGTTGCCAACAGCAGATTCCGCAGGTAGGACTGCGGGGCAGGCTCCCCGCCGCCTGCATTGCTCGCCCCCGCCATGGCGAGCTCCGTCATGTAAAGTTGCAGTGAGCTATTTTTGGCCAATTCATGAAGTATCACGAACCGGTTTTTTACCCATGCATTAACCCCCTCAACCCGGTGGTCGGCGACAAGGCTCAGATGCACCTGCCAGTTTTGCAAATCACGTTCTTTTTCCCTGCCGGCATAAACAAACACGAGCATTATGCCGGCCACTAGCAGCACCGCCAGAAAGCCGAGTCCAAGCGAAGCGGGATTTTTAATTTCTTTTATTTTCATGGCTTATCCTGTTGCAGGGTACGAAAAAATGGGCTCTTGTGCATCATAGTGATTTAGAGCATTAGTTGGCAATTGTCTGGTTTTAATTCATGTGCATCCACCAATAGCTTTCATTCACCGAAAAAATAGGGGAGTAGTGCAGGATTTTGTGATGCGAAATCACGCTCTCCGTCTGGTTATCCAGGATGAGGATATCGTTGTTAATGTAAACGGCCAGAACCGCATGAGCGATTCTCAGGTTGGTATCCTGCACAGTCACGATGCGCATCGAATCGACGCCGAACCCCAGTTCCCGCAGGGAAAAGTACTTGAAGATCACGTAGTCTTCGCAGTCGCCACTGTTGAAAATGAATTCCCTGGGTGCGGCCCAGTAGTCGGCAACGCCGTAGTTGTCGATATCCTGAACGTATTTCATTCGGTTTCCGTAGGCGTTTACAGCCGCGAGCTGTTCCAGCGCGGACCTTCCGGCGAGGCTTGCCAGGAACTTTTTCCATGGCCTGAGCGGGCAATTCGTCACGCCTGGATTGCATTCCCGGTCAGCCTGGTCATCCCTTGCCCTGCGCTGCATCGCGCCGGTCCACTGCGGAAAGATGGCGAAGCCTTCACGCTTGATTTCTTTATACCCGAATAGCGCAATAACCGGCTTGCCGCCCTGGTCGGCCGCCTGCACGCCAGCCGCATGGCCAGCGCCTAAAACCGCCAGGATCAACAACACGGCAAAAGCGCCTATCGCCGAGAGACCAGACCCAATCGTCGCCCCTCCGAAAAGGCCGTGCCCTGAGCGAATTGCTGACACTCCTATCAACCGCATCGCCCCATGAATGATTCCTTTGTCACATCCTGCAATTGATGCAGGATGTTCACCCTGATATTCGTGCACTCAGCCGACCTGGTGCAACTCACAGTAGCCAGTGTACAAGATAAGCAAAACCGATTGGAGGCCCTGTTGAATCATCTATAGGTTCCATCATGTGTTTGTCGAAAATCTTTACATCATGAAAAAACAAAAGCGTAGTATCATCACGCGAAATTTGCTCGTCAGGCTCACCTAATTTAAATCAGGAAGAATGCACTTTGAAGGCCAACATCATGAAAAAACAAAAAAGAATGCTGCTGCTTTGCTTCGGACTGGCGGCAATGGCCGGCAATTCTGTGTCGTTTGCTGCAAATGGCAACAAGGATGACGTGGACAAACTCTTCAAGGAAGGCTTGTACCAGCGGGAACAGGGCCACCTGTACCCCGCCATCGAAGCTTTCCAGACAGTCCTGAGCCTGCGACCCGAACTCGACCGGGTTCGCCTCGAACTGGCGGTTGCCTATTACAAGGCGCTTGATTACGAGGCGGCAAGAGAACAGGCGGAAGCCGTTCTCCGCAAGCCGGACATCCCGGATAACGTCAGGCTTTCCGTTCTGGCCTTCCTGGCACAGCTCAAGAAAGATCAGGAGGCGTCATTAAAAGGCAAGGTCTGGGAACGCTCCTTTTCCGTGGGACTGATGCATGACTCCAACGTTAATGCCGGCCCGTCCAGCAATGTAGTGCAAGGCGGCATCCCTCTCCTTTCGCCAACCGACCTGGCGCGCTCAGATACCGCCGCGACCCTGTCTGCCGGCATCAGCCACAGCTACCAGTTTCCAACGCCCATGCGGATAGGCGATTCAGCCGCGCAGTTCCTCTGGCAGAGCCGCGCGAATTTCTATGCAAAAGAGAATTTCAGCGAACATGCTTCCAACCTGGAAGTCATCACCTTGAGCACCGGCCCAGCCTGGTTTGCTCTGAACAAGTGGAGGGCCAATGTCAACGTCAGCCTCGATCACTTCCAGTACGGGAGCGCCCCCCTTGCACGATATGCCTCCATACTCCCCAGCGTGACCTGGCAGATGGACAAGGGCGAGTTGACGTGGGATGTGCTGGTGCAAAAGAGGGAATTTGCACGCAGCGGCGACATCGGCAAAGACAGCAATTACACCGCCACTGGCGTCTATGTTGGGCACGTTTATCGTGATGGCAAAGCTGCAGCCCAAGCCGGATTAAGGCTTTTCCGTGAAGCCGCGGACCAGAACTATTACAGCAACGACGGCACGGAGTTTTTTGTCGGGGCGAGCGCTGTAACCTGGGAAAACGGCTCCGTGTATGGCAGATATAGCCAGCGCGACACAAAAATGGATGCCCTGAACCCGAACCTGGTGCCACTACTTACCGAGAACCAGAAAGACACCCTCAAGACTTACGAACTCGGATTCCACCACGACTTCAAGGATGCCGTGTTGAAAGACTGGAGAATCACCGGAAGCCATACCGCCTACCGGAACAGTTCGAATGTCTCTTACTACAATTACAATCGCAACATGACGGGCTTATCCTTGAGCCGCAACTTCGATTAAGAGCTGCTTAATAAAACTGTCACATGGCGCAGCTACATTTGAGCAATACGCTTCGAAATTGATTCCACAGGCAAATATCTGTCGACAAACTTTACATTTTTTGATCCGCCAGACGCCATCTTGTGGCAATGAATTACGCATAACACTTTGTAATAATTAAAAATCAAGCCAAGTGGCATCTTTATTGCTATAAACATTACGAGTAGTTAACGATTTCAGATATGCACAGCACTATAGCCATGGAAGGAAAATCCGCATCGTGAACACCAAAAGATACGCTACCTCTCTCAGCCTGGCGCTCGCCCTGGGAATTTCTACGGGAGCCTTGGCATCGCAGGCAAACCATGAAAATGAGTGGTCCAATATGGTTTCCTATGGGGAAACGACCATAGCGCAGGATTCGCCGGAAGACTTTGGCCAGTGGAAAATGATGGTACAGCCTGCAGCGGGGCCGACGGGAAATCAATTGCCTGCCATGACACCAATGCGTGTAGCCCACACACCAAACTCGGCTCCAATCCCGAAACCGACGCTGTTGCCAATATCAACATCACACACCACACAATCGTCTGTTATCCGGGATGTAACACCGCAAGGTGGAGTTATGCCGCAGCAAGCATCGTACTCAGCAATTGGGGCGGCGCCTGCAGCGTCTTTGAAAGACATACCGATTGAATTAAAGCATCGGTAACAGTGAAATGAAGCCAAGCAGACCTGTAAATTAGTCATAGAGACAGCATTCCCAAAGCAGGGAAATAAAACTTATAAGAGGAGCAAACCATGTCACACCACCGGAACCTAATATCACTCTGCAAAGGACATCGACTCATCTACGGATTGCTGCCACTCGCTACGCTTGTATTTTCTGGAATGACCAATGCAGCGACACTCTCATTCCAGAATGCAGCTGGAACTTGGACAAAAGACTATAGTTACGCCGCCACCGATACATACGCCCCAGACTTTATTCAGGGTATTGGGACAGCTGACCTCTACTGGGGGAAACCGTATTACTCTCCCACCGGTCCGCAAGAAAGCCTCATTTTCCAGGGAAACACCCAAACCACCACTGTTACGCCAGGCTACACAGCTTTTGAGATTGGCCGGCTAACCCACGCCAATAATGCAATTTGGGGAGTATCCAATATCACCAGCGCGAACCTGAGCTTACAGCTATCGCTGGCGGGGTCCCCTACAGTTAACTTTAGTTATAACTTCGATATTTCTCAGGATCCCAACACATACACCGACACGCTTACATTTAGTCCTGTTGGCAGCACTCAATTCAATCTTGGCGGCCAATCGTACTCGTTTAATTTGCTGGGGTTTTATGATCTGGGCCATATCTACACAGGCATAACGGTTTTAGATGATGAAACCAAGCAAAATTCACTGTATGCAACCGTTACAGCTATTCCAACCACCCCAGTACCCGCACCTGCAGCCCTTTGGCTTCTTGGCTCCGGCCTGATCGGCTTGGCCGGATTCGCCAAGCGTAAACACACACATCAATAAAAAAGCAGTTTGATGTTTGCTTCCAACCCCGCCGCAGAGCGGGGTTTTTCATTCCAGTTCGCAACACACCCGGGCAGTATGCTCATATTCAGTGGCAACGCCGTTATAATGGATCCATGCCAGCATAAACATGGTCAACAGAAAATGACGTCAAACAATCAATCAATCGTTGAACTCTCCAAGCGCGGATACGATCTGCTTCGCAAAAGAATGTTCTGGGAGGCCGAAAAGCATTTCCGCGATGCGCTTGCGCTCGACAATCGCAACAAATATGTGCTGGTGGGATTGGGCAACCTTTACTCGGCCCTCAGAAAATTTTCTGATGCGATCAGCTATTACGACAAGGCGCTGGCGCTGGACCCCGTCAACAAGTTCGCTCTGAGGGGCATAGGTGACGCCTATCGTGGGCTGGAACAACCGGACAAAGCAATTCCTTACTGGCTGCGCTATCTTGAGCACAGCCCCAGTGACGCGCAGGTGATGGCCCGCCTGGCAGATTCATACATGAAACTGAACAACACTGCCGAGGCGGAAATTTTTTGCACCAAAGCGCTGCAGTATGGCGCCCAGGACAAGGCCGCACTATTGGGCGTGGGATTGCTGTATTACAAGATTGGTGAAAATCACAAAGCTTTGTCCTGCTTCGAGCAGTTGCTTTCCCTTGATGCCTCGCACCTGAAAGCGTTGCTGATGGCGGGTGAACTTCATCAGCTGCTGACGAACTACGAACCGGCAGCGCGTTATTACAAACGCGCCCTCGACATCGCCCCCGAGAATCCGGTTGCTTTATATGGCCTGGCCAACTGCTCGCGCGGCCAGAAGGATCACACCGAAGGAAGCTTGTGGTGGGCCAAGGCACTGGAAAAGGACCCCGACAACCAACGCCTCAATACCCGGGCCGGGGATGCGCTGTTCAATACGGGAAACATCGAGGAAGCAGAGCGCCTTTTTCAGCGTAGCTTGCAAGTCGGCTTCGACCCCTATGCATTGCTTGGCCTTGCCAGAATTCATCGCAGTCGCAACAAGCCTGAGGATGCCCAAGCATGCTGCCAGAAAGTCCTGGAGCGAATTCCAGACCATCCACGCGCACTGGAAGAACTGGCTAAAATCCGCAATGTGCCGGGCAGTGAAAGGTGAGTGAATCACCACCTTTACCTCCCCCTTTGTAAAAGGGGGATTGAGGGGGATTTGGCAGAGCTGGATTTGCTGCTACCGTTAAATCCCCCCTACCCCCCTTTTTCAAAGGGGGTCTGTCTGTCACGGGAGGGGTCTGTTACCGCCATCAACCTTGCTTGAGCCCGTGACGGCTCATCAGGTCGTACAGGGTAGGTCGACTAACGCCGAGCAATTCAGCCGCTTTGACTATACTGCCATCCACACTCGCCAATACCTTCACCAAAGCCTTGTATTCGGCTTCTTCACGCACCTGGCGCAGATTAATCGGGGCTTCCAGGTCAATCGGCAGCCCCAGGTCCTCCCTGGTAATCTGGTAGGCATCCGCCATGATGACGGCGCGCTTGACGCAATTTTCCATTTCCCGCACGTTGCCTGGCCAATCGTAGTTGGCTATCGCGACCAGCGCCTCCGTGCTGAAGGTCATTGCTGGGCGCCCATTCTCGGCACTGAACTTGTTTTTGAAGTGATGCGCCAGCATCGTGGCATCACCCATCCGATCCCGTAGCGGGGGAATCATGACCACAATCTCGCTCAAGCGATAGTAGAGATCTTCCCGGAAACGACCGGTTTCGATCAGTTCCTTCAGCTTCTGGTGCGTCGCACAGACGATGCGGACATCCACGGGAATCTCTGTGCGCCCACCCACTCTTTCTATCACCCTTTCCTGCAGGAAACGCAGGAGTTTTGCCTGCAATGGCATGGGCAGGTCGCCCACTTCATCCAGGAAGAATGTCCCTCCATCGGCACACTCGATTTTCCCCAGCGTCTGCTTTGCGGCCCCGGTAAAGGCGCCCTTTTCATAGCCAAACAGCTCGCTTTCCAGGAGATGCTCAGGGATCGCCGCACAGTTGATGGCCATGAGGCGCTTCTCATTCCGCGTGCTCAATTGGTGCAGGGCTTTCACCAGCACTTCCTTGCCGGTTCCGCTCTCGCCCAGCAGCATGACAGAAGCATTCGATGGCGCCACTTTCTCCACGTTGCGGCAGACTTTTGCCATGCCGGGGTCTCGGCTGATGATGCCGGACAGGGGAGACTCGACCGTGGCTTGATGCATCCGGTGATTGTCCTGCTGCAGTGCGTGCAGGTAAAAGGCCCTTTTGATAATCAGACCCAGCATCTCGGGGTCAAAAGGCTTTTGATTGAAATCGTAAGCGCCCATGCTGATGGCCTTCACCGCATTGGTATGATCATGCTGGCCGGTTAGGACGATCACTTTGGTATCCGGCGCAAGCGCCAATATCTGCTCGAGAGTGGCAAAGCCCTCCGAAGCGCCATCGGGATCAGGGGGAAGCCCCAAGTCCATGGTGACCACTGCCGGCTCATGACGCCGAATCAGCGCAAGCGCGCTTTCACGGTCTCCGGCCACCAATACTTCATAGGCGTCAAAGCTCCAGCGCAGCTGTTTCTGCAGACCAGGGTCATCTTCGACTATCAACAGCTTCTTTTTATCCTCGCTCACCAGTTTCCTCTTGTAATGCTATGCAGGTTGCGCAATGGCCTGATCCTGAGAATGGAGCGGCAGAATCACGCGAAAAGTGGTTCCGTTTGATGGCTGGCTGGCGACCTCAAGCTGGCCTTCCAGTTCGCGTACGTATTCACGGATTTCAAACACGCCTATCCCCATGCCGGCTGACTTGGTGGAATCGAAAGGCTTGAACAACCGCTCACGAATGAACTCCTCGCTCATGCCATGCCCGGTATCCTCAACCTCGACTATCGCGGCGTCCTCCTGCCTGGATAAACGAACCCGCACCTGCCCATCTCTGGGGGTAGCCTCGATGGCATTCTGGATGAGATGCCCGATCACCCGCTCGAGGCGCGTCCAGTTAGCCTGTACCTCCAGGCTGCCATCCAGTATCTCGAGATCCGGCTTCGGCTTGGCGGCAGAGTGAGCCACCACGGCATGCTGCAACAACTTGTCCATGGGTACCGGGGTGGATTCCTCATGCATGGATTCGCCGCTTCTCAATTTCCGGGAGCACTCGTTGATCTTCTCAAGGAGTCCCGTCATTTTATGAACGGAATGCTCCAGCGTCTCGATCATATCTTTCTGAAATTCCGGTTTGCTCTTGTGCTCATCGGCATTGGAAAGCAGCAGCGCCAACTGGGTAACCAGGTTTTTCAGGTCATGTACCACAAAGGTGGACATACGATTGAAAGAAGCAAACTGGCGCGCCACCATCAGCGAATTGTCTGCTTCCTGCTGCGCGAGATGGCTGGCCGCCTGGCAACCGGCGATCTTGAGCAGATCGTTAACCTCCCAGTTCAACTTGATTCTGCTCCTGGGCTGGACCAGCACCACAAAGCCAAACAACCGCCCGTAATGGATCAGCGGAATCACTAGGCGAGCCTTGGGAATGACGCTCAACCATTGAGGAATGACCAGTTTGGAATATCTTTCCGGGTGAAGCGTGTAATCCTGCAAGTCGATGACCCAATGCTTGCTCTCGAGAAAATGGCAAAAAGCACTGTTCAGCGGCTCGGCTCCGCTAGCCATGGGCATATTCCAGTGCACAAGTAGTTCGCAGTTACCGGATTCCTTACTGATCCACAGGGCTCCACCGGGACTTTCCACCAGATCCGCGACGGCCTGGATGGTGCGTTCGCCCAGCCCATGCCGGCCATCAGATAGCGTACGGGTAAAGCGCAGCCACTCCTCCCGATAATCATAGTTGTAACTAAAGAAATGTTTGCTGATGAAAACCCTGAGCCAGGAACGCAACCTTCTGGAAAACCACACCAGAAACAGCAGAACCAATGCGCCGAATAAAAAGGCCACCTGCAGAACCGTTCCCCAGTTGCCTCCAAAGTTGCGAATGTAGTATCCCGCTGCGGCCATGGCCAGCAAATACACACCGGCGCCGAACATTGCGGTTGAACTCAGGATAATCTGGCGGGATATGGAAATGTTCAGCGACCAGTTCGGGTCTCGCGTTGCCGAGATGGCCACGAGGGGAACAACCAGCACGTTGACCACCCCGCGGGCGTTCCAGAGACCGATATCCACGCGCCGGAACACCATGGCTTCGCTGTACAGGTAGAAATCGTAAGCGAACGCACCGCCGACCCCAAGGCATAGAAACATGATCCCCCAACGCTCGTTGGGGGGAGCATTCCTGTAGAGTTGCTCCACCAGAGCAATGCCGATGATCGCCATCACGACGCGCCCGACGATGCCGGTCAGGAACCCCATTTCCCCCAGAGGGAAGCCGGAGACCGCATAGGAGTGGGAATAAGAATAGACCAGGCCGAGAAAGAGAAAAACATAGAAGCCCGCCAGAACTACCGTAATCGGTCTCACACTTCTGAAGGACTGGCCCTCGACCTGCCGGAAGGGACCCAGCAGGGTCAGCAGAAAAAATGTCCAGATTCCATTACGCAGGACTTCCAGTAGGTCCGAGCCGAGCGTGGACTGGTATCCGTGAGAGGCGTGGTAGGCAACCACGCCCGCCCAAAGTGCAGAAGCCAGGCAGGCAAGCGCCAGCAATTTTCCAGGCATACGACCGCGCCAGCTGGTCAGCGATAGACCGAACAGGACAAGATAAGCCAAAGCAGCCGACGTATAGCTGATTACGCTGATGTTGGTCAACATGGGTAGAAGATAGTCTGCAACCTAAACAGGATATTTATATAACGCTGCGGCGTCCGAATCTCAACCTGGAGTAGCAACACTTTCGGTCGCGCCTTGTTGTTTTATTGGAATTGAACCCTGCTTATTGTAAGGAATATTCCAGAAATCAATATGTTCGATTCAATGCCATTATCGTGAGCGATTATAAAACTAATTTTATCGCAGTGCGACCCTTGTTTTGCCTATGCTTCAAATAGGGTTGATCGCTGACCTGCGACATTACCGGCAAAGGCCAAGCAGGCTGAAATTACTGAACGAAAAAAATGGAGGCGGGGGTCGGAATCGAACCGGCGTAGACGGCTTTGCAGGCCGCTGCATAACCACTTTGCTACCCCGCCGTTGGAACAGGAGCGCACAAAAACGTGCTGAGTAACTGAAAGGGGAAGCATTTGCTTCCCCTTGGAATCTGGAGCGGGAAAAGAGACTCGAACTCTCGACCCCAACCTTGGCAAGGTTGTGCTCTACCAACTGAGCTATTCCCGCATTTAAGAAGCCGCTATTTTATCGATTTTGAAGCCAATGTCAACACAGAGTGTCATTCACTTTTCCCCATGAACCTGCGGTGCAGCCTGCTTTAGATAATAAACCATTGACCACAAAGTCAAAATCGCCGCGATATAAATCAGCCAGGTTCCCCAAATATGAGTGTCGATTACCTGCAATATTGGGTCGTGGTACAGCAGCAGCAGGATCGCCACCATTTGCGCGGTGGTTTTAAGCTTTCCGATGAATGAAACCGCCACGCTTTTACCCTGGCCTATCCCGGCCATCCATTCACGCAATGCGGAAATGGTGATTTCGCGTCCGACGATGACCAGCGCAATCAATGCCGGCACCCGGTCGAATTTAACCAGGATGATCAAGGCCGCCGCCACCATCAGCTTGTCCGCCACAGGGTCGAGAAAAGCGCCGAAAGCGGAAGTTTGATTCAGTGCTCGGGCCAGGTAACCGTCGAGCCAGTCGGTCACTGCCGCCACAGCGAAAATCAAGGTCGCGATGAGGTTGATCGACTGTGGATGCAACCATGTGGCTGGCAGGTAGAACACGGCTGCAAACACCGGAATCAGCAGAATGCGCAACCATGTCAGTAAATTTGGAATATTCAGTGGCACTAGTGAAGTCCCTGGTAAATTTTTTCCGCCAGCGTCTGGCTAATCCCCTCAACCTGGGCCAATTCATCCACGCTAGCGGCTTGCACGCCTTTCAAGCCACCGAAACGAGCCAGCAATTTCTGCCGCCGCTTCGCACCCACACCGCCGATATCCTCCAGCGACGAATGTAGGCGCGCCTTGCCGCGCCGCGCCCGGTGCCCGGTGATGGCGAAGCGGTGCGCCTCATCACGAATTTGCTGGATCAAATGCAGCCCGATATGATCTGCAGGTAATTGTAGCGCCTTTTCGCCGCCCGGAAAAATCAGCTGCTCCAGACCTGCTTTGCGCTCCACCCCTTTCGCCACACCGACCAGGCGAACATCGCCCAAGCCCACCTCGGCCATCACCTCCTCGGCGACTCCCAGTTGCCCCTTGCCCCCGTCGATCAGGATCAGGTCCGGCATGCGCCCCTCGCCTGCCGCAATCCTGCGGTAGCGGCGCGTCAGTGCGTCGCGCATAGCGGCATAATCATCCCCCGGCGTGATGCCGGTAATGTTGTAGCGCCGGTACTCGCCATTCTGCATGGCATAGCTGTCGTATACCACACACGAAGCCACGGTCGCCTCTCCCATGGTATGACTGATATCGAAGCACTCGATGCGCTTCGTTCCCTCCGGCAGATCCAGCGCCTGGATCAGCGCCAGTAACCGTGCCTCCTGGGTAGATTGCTGGCTGAGCCGCTGCGTGATCGCAAGCCGCGCGTTTTCCAGCGCCATCCTCAACCACACCCGCCGCTCACCGATGGGATTGGCGCTGATCTGAACTTTTCGAGTAAAGTGAAATTCGCGTAGCGGCTCGTTTGCCTCCTCCCCCGCTTGCGTGAGAGGATTGAGGAGAGGGCAACCCTCAGCAAAAAGCGCCTCCAGCATGCCGTCATCCAGCTTTTCACTGACTATGATCAGCGGTGGCACGGAGCGACCGATATAGTGCTGCGCCAGAAACGCCTCCAGCGCAGTGACCGCATCGCACCCGTCGGCATTCCTGGGGAAGAAGCTCTTGTCGCCCAAATGCCTGCCTCCCCGGATCATCACCAGGTTGACGCAGATCACGCCTTCCTCTGCGACACAGGCCACCACGTCCGCATCCAGGCCGCTCTCGCCGCTGACGAACTGCTTTTCCTGGATCGTACGCAAGGCCATGACCTGGTCGCGCAACACCGCCGCCACCTCGTAGCGCTGCGCATCCGCCGCCGCCTGCATGGCCGCTTCCAGGCGCTCCAGCACCTGCTGCTCCTTGCCTTCCAGGAACAACTCCGCTTCCTTCACGTCAAGGTGATAGCCCTCATCTCCAATCAAACCGACGCAAGGTGCGGTACAGCGCTTGATCTGGTAAAGCAGGCAGGGGCGGGTGCGGTTGTTGAAAACGCTGTCCTCGCAGGTGCGCAGCCGGAATACTTTCTGCAGCAACTGCATGCTTTCCCGCACCGCGCCGGCATTGGGGAACGGCCCGAAATACCGGTTCTTCTTGTCCGGCGTACCGCGAAAATACCCCAGCCTCGGGAAACGGTGACCGCTCAGCATGATGTAGGGGTAGGACTTGTCGTCCCGGAAAAGGACGTTGTAGCGCGGCGCCAGCGCCTTGATCAGGTTGTTTTCCAGCAGCAGCGCCTCGCCTTCGGTGCGCGTGACGGTGGTCTCGATCTGGGCGATCTGCGACACCATCAGCCCGGTGCGCGGCGCCAGCGTGGTTTTCTGAAAGTAGGAAGAAACCCGCTTCTTGAGGTCGCGCGCCTTACCGACGTAGATCACCTCCCCCCCCGCGTTGAACATGCGGTACACCCCCGGAAGATGGGGCAGGTGGGCGAGAAAGGATTTGGGGTCGAACAAGGTCAGTTATCGTCGAGCAGTTCACCGGCAAATGCCCAGTTTTCGTAGGGCATCTCATCGAAGGAAATGACCGTATAGGAACGGGGTTTGTTGGCGATGCGTTCCAGGGTGTCGGTGACTTCCTCGGCGATTTTCTGTTTCTGCTCGCGGGTGAGTGACCCGGCAATGCGGATATTGACGTAGGGCATGTCAGCTCCTTGGCATGTTGTTGCGGATATTGGCGAATACGGATTCGAACATTTCTGCGGTCAGGCGCCGGGTCTGGGTATTATAACGGCTGCAATGATAGCTGTCGTACAGGGTCATTCCCCTGGGAAGCGCATGCACCACGCCATGGCCGAAGGCAAACTCCTTAGGTTTGATCCCCAGCGCGCGCAATACCGACTGATGCGCGATTGTGCCCAGTGCGAGAATCGCCGCCCCATCGCCAAGACTGGCAATTTCCCCGCCGAGATAGTCGTTGCACTGCCTGATTTCAGCAGGCTCCGGCTTGTTTTGCGGCGGCAGGCATTTGACCGCATTGGTGATGCGGCAGTCGATCAATTCCAGCCCATCCTCCGCGCTGACCGAATCCGGTGCGCTGGCGAAACCGTATTTGTGCAGCGTCCGGTAAAGCAAAATACCGGCAAAATCCCCGGTAAATGGCCTGCCGGTGCGGTTGGCCCCATGCAATCCAGGTGCCAGGCCAACGATCAGCAAGCGTGGATCCCCCACGCCAAAAGGCGGCACCGGCCTGGCGTAGTAATCGGGATGATCGCTACGCACCTGCTCCAGAAATCCAGACAATCTCGGACACTGCTTGCAGTCAGTTGAAAAATATGGTTTATTTACAAAATCCATCACGTGTTTTCACTTTTAGTCATCATAGTTACTAGGGACTACTACTATCCACCTATTGCTTCGCTTTATAAATAGGTTGAGGATATCGTTTCGGAGTGTTCGTCTTTAAAATTAAGAAAGCCATCATGGCCAGCGACCCCATCTTGCAAGACCGTTTCGGCAGACACGTCGAGTACCTGCGCCTGTCGGTCACCGACCGTTGCGACCTGCGCTGCACCTATTGTATCCCGGAGGGTTTTACGGATTTCGAGGAGTCCGAAAAATGGCTCAGCTTTGACGAAATAGAACGTGTGATCGGCGCATTTGCCCGCCTCGGGGTCAGCAAGATCCGGCTGACCGGCGGCGAACCCCTGACGCGCCGCAACCTGCCCGAACTGGCGCACCGCCTGAGCGCCATCGATGGCGTCAAGGATCTCTCCCTCAGCACCAACGCCACCCAGCTCGCCAAACATGCAGTAGCGCTCAAAAAAGCGAAAATATCCCGCCTCAATGTCAGCCTGGATTCCCTCAATCCGGAACGCTTCAGCCAGATCGTGCGGCGCGATTGCCTGGATCAGGTCATGGCCGGCTTGATGGCCGCAAAAGAAGCCGGGTTTGCCCCTATCAAGATCAACATGGTGGTCATGGCCGGCGTAAACGACAACGAAATCGACGACATGGTGGAATTCTGCATCCAGCACGACTTCACCCTGCGCATGATCGAGGCCATGCCGATGGGCGAAACCGGCAGGAACTCGCAATATCTTGATCTTCAGCCCGTCAAGGCGCGCTTGCAGCAGCGCTTCGGACTGATCGATGGCGTGATGGCCGGCGGCGGCCCGGCGCGCTACCTGAAATCCCCGGATGGCGCCTTCACCGTCGGCTTCATCACGCCGATGTCGCAGCATTTTTGCGATACCTGCAACCGTGTCCGATTATCGGTCGATGGCACCCTGTACATGTGCCTGGGCCAGGATGAAAGCCTGGCGTTGCGTCCCCTGCTGCGTGCCGGCGCTACCGACGACGAACTGGCCGCCGCCATCCGCGCCGCTATCGAACTCAAGCCCCTGCGCCACGAATTCAATGAAAAGCCGGGCCAGGTGGTGCGTTTCATGTCTCTGACCGGCGGCTGAGAGCCTGCTCTGATGCCTGCGCCGCGCCCGCTGGTCGATTTTTATCTCGGCTCCGCGCCGGATGATCACGACAGAACATTCGAAGCCATTCTGGCGCACGACGACGAATGGCTCGAATACACCCACAATTTTATCCAGTGGCTGTTCCCGCTGACCAGCATCAGCGGCGCCAACCCCACCGCACCCGCGCTGGATGCCGCACAGATCGCCGAATTCCGCAGCAACCCGACGCTTCAAAAACAGCTGCTGCGCGCTTTCGATCGCATGCTGGGGTTTTACGGCCTGGACAGAACTTTGGACGGCATCAACAAAGCTCTCCACTGGGAGCAGCGAAAATCACTCTGGTTCACCCACCCCAGCCACAACCATCTGCGCATTACCCGGATACTCAAGTGCCTGAGCACGCTGGGGATGGGGCAGGAAGCGCGGATGCTTTACGACAGGCTGGCCTCACTAAAAGAAACCGAACCGGGCTGCGGCATCCCGACCACGGCATTCGCCCACTGGACCGATGCCGTTAGTCTCTACAAAGACGCGCCAAACCAAACAACCACCAGCTGGTGGGTTTGAGTACGGACTGGAAGTCCGGATACGCGCCGCCTAAACGACGCGTCCTGCGCTGATTCGGCGATTAACTCCCCTCACCCACTTGTGGGAGAAGGAGTTGACGCCGCACTTTCATCCACCGAATCTGATCACATTTAACGAAATACAAATTCAGCTAAAGCTGACCGGCTGAAGCCGGTGGTTTTAACCTTATGATCGACAATAAATACAAATCCGCGCCTCATTTGAGCGCATCAAAGAGATTGTTGAAGTCGTCCGACCAGACTTTGGCCTCCCTGTCCGGGTTGAGAGGAACGGCGGCCTGACGGATGGATTCCCGCTCCAGGACATGGGGATTGGCGGCTACCAGCACCCAGTCGGTGTTGCGCAGTGCCGGGTTGTCGTTTTCGTCATGGATCAGGACGGCGTGGAGCCCTTTGGCAACAGCAATCCGCGCCACTACCGGCGGTAACCAGAGGAACCGGTTAGTGACATGAAAGGCGATTATTCCATCTGAATTCATGTGCTTGAGATACACCTCCATGGCCTCGGCAGTGATGAGGTGGACGGGAATCGAATCGCCGGAAAAGGCATCCACCGCCAGCACATCGAAACCATGAGGAGACTCCCGCTCCAGCGACAGCCGGGCGTCGCCGAGCACAGCTTCAACTCGGGCACGGCTGCCAGCGATAAAGCTGAACTCGGTGCGCGCCATTTCAATGACCGCCGGATCGATTTCGTAGAAGCGGTAAACATCGCCAGCCTGGCCGTAAAGGGCGAGCGTACCCGCGCCCATGCCGATCAGCCCTATTTTCCTGCCATCAGGTCTGCTGCTGTTGATGGCGCGACCAATGCCGGCACTGGATCCATAATAAGCGGTGGCTTCGTGCCGGCGCGCCGGCGACAGGAACTGTTCGCCATGTTTGACCGAGCCGTGGAAGAGCTGGCGCACGTTGTCGGCGGAATCGTCACGTTGCGTGTCCGCGCTGAGGAGGGCGCCGTAAAAATTGCGCTCGATACGCCGTGCGTCCTTGAAATCAGCCTCAACCTGAACGAAAAGGAAATACCCGCACAATATGGCCAGTACCCCTGCCGCCGCCATCAAGGACTTGCGCTCCCGCAGCAATGCCATGGAAAGCAAAGCGGCAATGACCAGACCGATGCCAAGTTCGTAAAACGCCGGCAAGACGCGCGGCGCAACAAGCCCGACGGCAATGCCGCCCAAGGCGCCGCCCAGGGACAGCATGAGATAGAAGCGCGTCAGGTAGCGTGGCCCCGGTCGCAGGCGAGCCAGTTCCCCGTGAAAGAACATGCAGAAAAAGAACAGCCCAAGAGCATAGAGGGGTATGGCCACCTTGACGCTCACACCTCCCAGGGCATAGGCGCAAACAGCAAGCAGCAACCCAGTGGGCAGCAGAAAAACATTACGCCGGTACCAACGGTCGCTTTCGAAACACAGCACAAAAGTCAGCAAATAAATGGTCAGGGGCAACAGCCACAGAAAAGGAATGGCTGCGACGTTCTGGGTCAGGTGATTGGTGATGGCGAGCAGCATCCATGAACCCATGGCGGACAGGCCTAACCAGAGCAGGTAATCGCGCAGGACAGGATCCCAATCCCCCTCGGGATCATGTTTCTGGGCATGTGCTGCGGGCGGCAGGGCATGCAAGTGCCGCAGGTAATTGAGTGCCGCTCCGGAACACAGCAGCACAAACAGGGCATACAGCCATGACCAGGCATAGGCCTGCTGCAGCAGGGCGGCGTGTGGCTCGATGACGAACGGGTAGCCAATGAGCGATACCAGGGAAGCCAGGTTGGAGAGAGAAAAGTAACGGTAAACGTGAGCGTCCTGAATAGTGCGAGCCACCCATGTCTGGATCAGCGGACCGGTGGTGGAAAGCAGGAAATAAGGCAGGCCGATGGTCCCCAGCAGCAACCCCAGTATCCACAAGGTTGGCTCTTCCGTACCGCCGGGCTTCCAGTACGAGGCTGCCACGATCGGCATAAAAATCAGGCTGGCCGCCAGCAAGGCAATATGAACAGCCACTTGGCGACGGGCGCTCAGATTGCGCGATATCCAGTCGGAATAGGCGTAGCCTGCCAGTAACACCACTTGGAAAAACACCATGCACACCGACCACACTGCAGCAGAGCCGCCGAACCAAGGCAGGATTTGCTTGGCGATGATGGGTTGCACCAGAAACAGGAGGAAGGCACTGGTAAAAATGGTTCCGGCGAACAAAAACCTGGAGAGGACAAGGGTCATGATGGAAATTACCGGCTAGAGAATGCAGTGAGCATGCGCGCCACTTTGTTTAGTGTATCTCAATCTCCGTTTTCAGTATTAATCCAGTCTTGGCTGGAGCAGACTTTCGTGAGCAATCGTAGCCTCCCCCTTCCTTATGGAGCGCCCCTCTCCGCCAGCCGCGCCGCGCCCATCAGACCCACCTTGGGATTAAGCACGACATGAACGGGAATATCCCCCAGCAGGCCGGCAAAGCGCCCCTTGTCGGCAAATGCGCGCAGAAATGCGCCGCCTTCCAGCTTGCCCATGATCTGCGCTGCGATGCCGCCGGCAATGTACACACCGCCGCGCGCCAGCACCTTGAGCGCCAGGTTGCCGGCTTCCGCACCGTAGATGCGCACAAACAGGTCCAGCGCCGACACGGCCAGGTCATCTTTGCCGGCCATCGCACAATCAGAAATTGCCGCCGCCGGATCGCCGGCCTTCATCGCTGATTGCAGTTCGGCTGTTACCTGCTTGCTGCGACTGTCGCGCAAGAATTCGAAGATGTTCACCAGACCCGGGCCAGACAGCAAACGTTCGTAAGAAACATGGCCGTAACGCGCGGCGAGATAGCGTAGCAACTCAATTTGCAGCGCATCGGTCGGCGCAAAATCGGCATGGCTACCCTCTGAAGGAAAGGCATCGTAATAGCTTCCTTGCCAGACCGTAAAGCCTTCACCCAGTCCGGTGCCGGCGCCGATGACCGCACGCACACCGCATTTCTGCGGCTGACCGCCTTGCAGGGTCGCCAGATCCTGTCTTTCCAGAGCCTCGATGCCGTAAGCCACGGCCTGAAAATCGTTGATCAATCGAACCTGCGGGATGCGGAATTCCGCTGCGATCGACGCCTCATCGATACGCCAGGGCAGGTTAGTGATGTTTGCCCGCCCGCCATCGACCGGGCCGGCCACGCCAATACAGGCGGCGGCCAAGGAAAGGGAGGGGAAATCACGCAGGAATTTGGCGATTACCTGTTCCAGGCTGTGGAATGAAATGCTGTCGAAGCGCTGCTCGGCGAGCACGCCGCCGCCGGCTTCGAAAAGCCTAAGCAGCGTCTTGGTGCCCCCGACATCACCGGCGAGAAAGATTTTCTTGATAAGAGTATTCATGGCCAGAATGATAAACTACTCTGAATGATAATGTCGTGATCACAACACATCAAAGCGAGGCCACATGCACCCGGCAATTGACCAAGCGGTTTCCCAGGCCGGCCAGATCATCCTCGGCAAGGAACGCCAGATCCGGCTCGCCATCGCCTGCCTGCTGGCACGCGGCCACCTTTTGATCGAGGACATCCCGGGCGTCGGCAAGACCACTTTGGCGCACGTGCTGGCGCAGATTCTGGGGCTCGGTTTCCAACGCATCCAGTTCACCAGCGACCTGCTGCCCGCGGACGTCCTTGGCGTTTCGGTCTACGACCGGGAAAGTGCCTCCTTCAAGTTCCACCCCGGCCCGATTTTCGCCCAGCTCATCCTGGCCGACGAAGTCAATCGAGCCACCCCGAAAACCCAGAGCGCCCTGCTCGAAGCGATGGAGGAGCACCAGGTCACGGTCGAGGGTGAAACCCGCCCCCTGCCCGAGCCGTTTTTCGTCATCGCCACGCAGAACCCGATGCACCAGATCGGCACCTTCCCCCTGCCTGAATCGCAGCTCGACCGATTCCTGATGCGAATCGACCTGGGCTACCCGGACGCAAAGTCGGAACGCGCCTTGCTCCAGGGAAGCGATCGTCGCAGCCTGATCGCACAGCTTAAACCCTGCATTGATGGTAAACAGCTGGCCGCTTTGCAGGAAAACGTCCGCACCGTTCATGCTTCCGCAGCGCTGCTCGACTACCTCCAGGCCTTGCTCGAATTCACACGCCGCTCTCCGCTCTACGACTGCGGACTGTCGCCGCGAGCCGGCCTGGCACTGCTGCACAGCGCACAAGCCTGGGCCTTGATGGAAGGCCGCGACTACGCCATGCCGGAAGACCTTCAGGTGGTGCTGCCTAGCGTAGTCGGCCACCGTCTGTGCTTTGCTCACAGCGAAACGAGCGCCGGGTCATCCAGCCCCGCCCAACGACTGTTCGACGCCGTCGCTATTCCCTGATCCAGACATTCGTGGTTAAACCTGGAAAAAGCAGTTCAAGCCACAGAGAACACAGAGGTCACAGAGTTAGCGAGGGTTTTGACGTAATGTACTTTTCTCCTGGCGGGTGGGCTGAGAAAAGTGATCCACACATTGTTTTACCTCTGTGTTCTCTGTGCCCTCTGTGGCCAATTGTTGTTTTTTGTTATCCCCTGTTTTAAGGCTGACTCAGAGATGTTCCGACTCTTCAACCGCCCGGTGTGGCGGCGGATTTTCAACCGGATCGATGTGGAGAACGGGCCGATCACCCTCGACCGCCAGCGGATTTTCATCTTGCCTACGCGCCACGGACTGATGTTCGCCGGAGTGCTGCTGTTGATGCTGGTCGGCTCGATCAACTACACCCTGAGCCTCGGCTTCGTTCTCACCTTCCTCCTCGGAGGCATGGCACTGGTCTCTATCCTGCACACCTACCGCAACCTGGCCCAACTCACGGTAAGCGCCGGCAAAACAATGCCGGTCTTTGCCGGGCAACAGGCCAGCTTTACCCTTTGCCTGAGCAGTTCCAGCATGACTGAACGATACGCCGTCGGCGTGATGCTTGAAAAACAACATCCACAGTTCGTGGACGTTCCAGCCGGCGAAGCCATAACCACCGCGCTATCGGTGCATGCCCCGCAGCGCGGCATCCTCCAGCTTGGGCGCTTCACCCTGTTTACCCGGTTCCCGCTGGGCTTTTTCCGCGCCTGGTCGGCACTCGATCTGGACATGACCTGCATCGTCTACCCGCAGCCGGACAATACCAGGCTGCCACAGCTTTCCGGCATTCAGGGCCGTGGCGACAAGGCGATCGCAGCCGAAGGCAGCGACGACTTTCGCGGCATGCGCCCCTACCACACAGGGGATTCGCTGCGCCACGTGGCGTGGAAGGCTCTTGCGCAAGGGCGGGGAATGCTGACCAAACAGTTTTCCGGTCAGGCTCGGCCCGAACTCTGGCTGGATTGGGACGACCTCGCCGACATGGACACCGAGGCGCGCCTTTCCCGCCTGTGCCGCTGGGTGCTGGATGCTCAGAACGCCGGCCTGAGCTACGGCCTGCGGATACCCGGCTCCACCCTGTCACCGGGCAACGGCGAGGCACATCAGCGCATCTGCCTGGAAGCGCTGGCGCTGTTTAGCATAGCCCCTCACAAAAATGCGCATCCGTCTTGATAACGATACCTGGCTGCTGGCCGCGATGGCACTTGCCATCGCCCCACACGCCACGCGCCTGCCGATCTGGATCAGCCTGCTCTGCCTAGGCATTGGCGCGATGCGCCTGATCCAGGTCCGCCTGCCTGCCCGCTGGCTGCTGATCTTGCTTGCCGCTGCCACCGCAGTGGGCATTTACGCCAGCTACAGGACGCTGCTCGGTCGCGATGCCGGTGTCGCCCTGCTGGTCGCAATGCTGACCCTCAAGCTGCTCGAATCCAGAACCCTGCGCGACAGCATGGTGGCCATCTTCATCAGCTATTTCCTGGTCATCACTCACTTCCTTTATTCCCAGTCCATCCCTACCGGCCTGTACCTGCTGCTGGTGGTGCTGGTCATCACCACCACCCTGATCGGGCTCAACCACCCCGGCAGTCAACTCGAGCCGCGCAAGCAGCTGCGTCTGACCGCCGTGCTGATATGTCAGGCCGTGCCGGTCATGCTAGTGCTGTTCCTGTTTTTTCCTCGCGTGCCGGGCCCACTGTGGGGCATGCCCAGCGACGCCTATGCGGGAATGACCGGGCTGAGCGACAGCATGGCGCCCGGCAGCATCAGCAAGTTGAGTCAATCCGGCGAGGTCGCTTTCCGCGTGGCCTTCGATGGGCCGCCACCCAAGCCGGAGCAGCGCTACTGGCGCGGCCCGGTGCTGGATTTATTCGATGGGCGGAGCTGGTCAGCCACGCCAGTTCCCGGCCCGAAACCAGACGACATCGCCGTGACAGGCGACCCGGTCAGCTACACGCTAACGCTTGAACCGCATAACAAACGCTGGCTGCTCGCTCTGGACCTGCCTGCCAAACTGCCGCCCGCCAGCCGCCTTGGCGCCCGTTATGAACTCCTCGCCGATCAGCCGGTAAGGCAGCGCCTGCGGTATCGCGCAGTATCCTATCCGGATTACCGGGCCGGCCTCAGCCCAGGCGCGACAGAACTAAACCGCTCGCTGCGACTACCTGCATTCGGCAACCGCAAAACACGAGAAATGGCGGATGCCTGGAAACGGGCCGCGAAAGAGGATGGAGAAATAGTGCGTCGCGCCCTGGACATGTTTCGCAACGAGGCCTTCTTCTACAGCCTCACTCCGCCACTGCTCGGAACCAACTCGGTGGACGAATTCCTGTTCGATACCCGGCGCGGTTTCTGCGAGCACTATGCCGGCAGTTTCGTCTTCCTGATGCGCGCGGCAGGCGTGCCAGCCCGGGTAGTGACCGGCTATCAGGGCGGAGAATCCAACCCGTTCGGCAATTACCTGATGGTGCGCCAGTCCGATGCTCACGCCTGGGCCGAAATCTGGCTCAAGGATCGGGGCTGGGTACGCGTCGATCCGACTGCGGCGGTTGCCCCGCGACGCATAGAATCCGGCCTGGCTGCTGCGCTTCCGGCAGGCGAACCGCTTCCCCTGCTGGCACGTGTGGATAGCGCCTGGCTGACCCAATTGCGGATGACCTGGGATACACTGAACAACGACTGGAACCAGTGGGTGCTGGGCTATGGGCAGGAACGGCAATATGATTTGCTGTCACGCCTGGGATTCGAGATGGCCTCGTGGAAGGAACTGGGGGTCGGCCTGGTAGCTGGCGTTGGCGCGCTGTTGCTGGCATTTTCAGGCTTGATGCTGTGGCGGCGCGCCCCGCTTGGCGCAGACCCGGCCGCTGCGATCTATCAGCGCTATTGCCGCAAGCTGGCACGTGCCGGGATTATCCGCCAGCCCAACGAAGGCCCGGCAGATTTTGCCCAACGGACGGCAATGTTGCGCCCCGATCTGGCACTGAGCGCGACATCGATCAGCGAGCTTTATATCGCACTGCGTTATGCGCCGCACCCAAACCCCTCCGACTTGCGACAGTTCGGGAAGCGTGTAAGAGCCTTCAAGCCAAAATAAGGGCTTTATGCAGCTTCCACTATCTCAACAGGGATGCCGGCAGCGACCCGGTCAAACAGGTCCAGAAGATCTTCATTTTGCATCCGGATGCAGCCCTTCGAGGCAGGCACACCCATCTCCGTTCCGTCCGGCGTACCGTGGATATAAATGTAGCGGCGCATGGTATCGACACTGCCGAGCCGATTCCTGCCTGGCTCGCAGCCTGAAAGCCAGAGAATACGGGTAAGAATCCAGTCACGGCCGGGCGATTGCGCACCCAGCTCAGGCGTATAAATCTCGCCGGTCGGCCGGCGTTTGACGAACACGCTGTTGACGGGCTGGCCCGTCCCGATCTTGGCACGAATGATGTGCGAACCGCGCGGTGTGCAGTAGCTACCGCTCTCCTCGCCGACTCCATTCAGGGCGGTGGAAACACTATAGCGCCGGATCGGTGCGTCCCGGTCATCGAGCAATTCCAGGGTTTGGTCGGCAACGACTATCCTAATTCGCAACGTTATTGCCCTTTCCGCGCCGCTGTGCAAAAAAACCGCTCAACAGGCCGCCACATTCGTCCGCCAGAATTCCGCCCACCACCTCGGCATGGTGGTTCAGCCGGGTCTCGGCAGGTAGATCGATGATACTGCCGCAAGCGCCGGTTTTCAGATCGGAAGCACCGTATACCACGCGCTCGACACGAGCATGAAAAATCGCACCCATACACATGACGCAGGGTTCCAGGGTAACGTAAAGAGAACAACCGACCAGCCGGTAATTGCCCAGATTCGCGGCGGCATCGCGCAAGGCCATGATTTCCGCATGGGCGCTGGGGTCATGGCGCGAAATCGGCGCATTGAAACCGCGCCCGACGATCTCCCCATTCCTCACCACCACCGCGCCAACGGGCACCTCCCCCGCAGCCCAGGCATCGCGGGCAAGAACGAGTGCCTCGCGCATGAAACGCATATCTAATGAATCATCTTCCATAGCAGGTAAAACTATCACAGTTCCATGGGGGTGGTCACGCCTTTACCACCCGAAGTAAAATAGATAGGGTGCGAACAGAGCCATCGTCGGCATTAACCCAGAAAACAGAAAGCCCATAAGTGCCAGAGCTACAACATCAAAACGACATTCTCCGCGCCAGCCTGAATAGGGAAACGGCCCAGATCGCATGGAAGGAACTGCTCCGTTTTTTTGCCGCAGGGACGGTCATTGCGGTCAGCAATGAACTGGATTTAGTCGAAGTCGCCATTCAAATCTCGAATGACAACAAGGCGCTGATCGAACAATGGATGATCGAGAAGCGAGTCGGCAAGGTATCTGATGCACAGGCGAAAGATTGGCTGGAAACTGATGCCAGCTTATGGGCAGTGGTAGTCAGGCCGTGGATATTGGTTCAGCCGATAACCGAATAAGCACATCAATCCCGCGCGCCATTTTTTAAATCTGGAGGCGGTGAATCAGGATCACAAAGCAACGAACTGAAAAAACCCGCAAAACCCGGGAAAATATTTACTGCAAACGGGTCAAATTCACGCTTTCTCAGTAGCTCACAACGATGCATTTTTACTGCCAGAATCCCGTCGCTCGACAAGTTCCGCTACCGCCCCACAGAAGCCGTTCACGTTTTTCGCTCCAATGACAACAATGCCGCGTAACCGACCGGTGAGTGTTAATGACTGAAGAATATGATCCGTGCAACGAGACTCGCTGAACACGGTTTTCTGAAAGCCCGCTCCTCTGTCCATTGCGGCCTAATACAGAGGATGTCATACCTGCACGTCAACGGTGCCGCCTCTTTCCTGATTCCGCTGCAGCATTTCCAATGCATGCTGAAGGCCCGCCGCCTCGGGACTCTTGATGGCACTCTGCTGTAGCCTTTCCATGGCGCGTTCCAGACCCGTCGCGTGACTTGGCTTTTGTCGGGGCTGCTCCGCGGCGGTGGGGGGCGGCAAATTTTCGCCGGGTGCCGGCACATTATTGCCGCTGTAAGGGGCTACAGTTACCGTGGAGGAGGTAAGAATTCCTTGGTCTTTGGCTCGGCCAGACCAGCCGATTTTCTGGCTTCCTGCGCTCTTGTTGCCATGTGCTGCAATCCCGTTATGCTGGGTCCGCCATTAATGTTCATGATGCCTCCTGTTACATAGTGAAAGATACGCTTCACATCAAGCAGTTAACGTGCCAGAGCTGGATTTGGCACATAGTACTCATTGCACCTGGATGCAGGCAGTTCGACTGCATAAAAAGGGAATGCCAATAATGCAAATTGTCGTGGCAACGGGACTCGGTTGGCCCGGCGTGCGCACAGCATTGGATTTGTATGCGAGCGGCGGCATGTTGGCATTGAAGCCGTCTGTGCGTGGAAAGAAACCGGGCACGGGTCGCAGCCTGACAGCTGAGCAGGAACAGGCGATTCGCATGATTATTTGCGACAAGCGCCCCGAACAGCTGAAGGCGGATTTTGCGCTATGGAGCCGTGCTGCAGTCATGCAGCTGATCGAGCGAGAGTACGGCATCAAACTGCATGTGCGTTCGGTGGGCAAGTATTTGGCTCGCTGGGGCTTCACGCCGCAAAAGCCGATCAAAAAGGCCTACGAACAACGTCCGGAGGCAGTGCAGAAAGGCTGGATGAGGAATACCCGGCTATTGAGCAAAGAGCCAGGGCCGAAGGCGGTGAGATTCGCTGGGGTGACAAAACGGCGCTGGTCAATACGGATGACAGGGGCGCAGCTATACCCCAGTGGGCAAAACACCGGTCGCTTATGCCATCGGCGACCCGCCAGAAGCTCTCCATGATTGCCACCGTCAGCAAAGGTGCCCGCGAGAACCAAAGCAAAACTCCGCAACGCGGCAATCGATCACATGAGTGAACTTGAGAAGTCTCCAGAACGGATTAAAGCTTTCTTCCAAGACCCCAAGGTGCGCTATGCTGCGTATAGATTTATTCGGGCCGGATCAATAGACTACTCCCACTCAATCGTACCAGGCGGCTTGCCGCAGATATCGTAAACGACACGATTGATGCCGCGCACTTCGTTGATGATGCGGTTGGAGACTTTCCCCAGCAGGGTGTAGGGCAACTCTGCCCAGTGTGCAGTCATGAAGTCCTGGGTCTGCACCGCGCGCAGCGCGACGACGTAATCATAGGTTCGGCCATCGCCCATTACCCCGACTGCCTTCACGGGCAGGAATACGGCAAAGGCCTGCGAGGTTTTTTCATACCAGCCTGAAGCGCGTAACTCTTCGATGAAAATGGCATCGGCGCGACGCAGCAGTTCGGCAAATTCCGGCTTTACTTCGCCGAGGATGCGCACGCCCAGGCCGGGGCCGGGGAAGGGATGGCGGTAGACCATGTCGTGCGGCAAACCGAGCGCAACGCCGAGCTCGCGCACTTCGTCCTTGAACAGTTCGCGCAGCGGCTCAAGCAGCTTGAGGTGCAGGGTATCGGGCAGGCCGCCGACATTGTGGTGCGACTTGATAGTGTGGGCCTTCTTGGTCTTGGAACTGGCCGATTCGATCACGTCAGGGTAGATCGTTCCCTGCGCCAGCCATTTGGCGTTCGGCAGTTTTGCCGACTCGCTCTGGAACACTTCGACGAATTCGCGACCAATGATCTTGCGCTTCTGTTCCGGGTCGGTCACGCCGGCCAGATGCTTCATGAATTCCGCGCCGGCATCGACGTGGATGACCTTGACACCGAGATTATCGGCAAAGGTCTTCATCACCTGCTCGGCCTCGTTCAGGCGCAGCAGGCCGTTATCCACGAACACGCAGGTGAGTTGCGTGCCGATGGCGCGATGCAGAAGGGCGGCCACCACCGAGGAATCCACCCCGCCAGACAGGCCAAGGATGACTTCGTCCGATCCCACTTCGGAGCGGATCCTGCCGATCGCTTCCTCGACATAATCCGGCATGTTCCAGTCGTAACCGCAACCGCAGATACCATGCACGAAGCGTTCGAACAGCGCCTTGCCCTGCAGGGTATGGGTCACTTCGGGGTGGAACTGCACGCCGTAAAAATGGCGCGCTTCATCGGCCATGCCGGCGATCGGCGTAGCCGCGTTGGAGCTGATTACCTTGAAGCCCGGCGGCAGTTCCGTCACCTTGTCGCCGTGGCTCATCCACACGTCGAGCAGGCCGTGACCTTCCTCGTTGATCCGGTCCTGAATGTCGAGCAGCAGCGCGGAATGGCCCTGCGCGCGCACCTCGGCATAACCGAACTCGCGATGCAGCGCATTTTCAACCTTGCCGCCCAATTGCGCCGCCATAGTCTGCATGCCGTAGCAGATACCGAGCACCGGAACGCCCAGGTTGAACACGATGTCCGGCGCACGCGGCGTTTCCTCCTCGTAGACCGAGGACGGCCCGCCGGAAAGGATGATGCCCTGGGGCTTGAAATCGCGAATGAACTGTTCGCTTACATCGTAGGGATGCAGCTCGCAGTAAACGCTGGATTCGCGCACCCGGCGGGCAATCAGCTGAGTATATTGGGAACCGAAATCGAGGATGAGGATTTTCTGGTGCATGGTTTTGTCCGTGAGGGGTGAGGGGATAGACGTGAGGAGGGAAACCGGAGGGGTAGGCTTTACGCCTCACCCCTCACCCCTTACGCCTCACTCCACGTGGTAGTTGGGTGCTTCTTTGGTGATCTGCACGTCGTGAACGTGAGACTCGCGGATGCCTGCCGAACTGATTTCGACGAACTCGGCCTTGGCGTGTACCTCGGCGATGCTCGAACAGCCCAGGTAACCCATGCTCGAACGCACGCCGCCGATCAGCTGGTGAATCACCGACAGCACGCTGCCCTTGTAAGGAACCCGGCCTTCGATGCCTTCCGGCACCAGTTTGTCGGCATTGGCTTCCGCTTCCTGGAAGTAGCGGTCTTTCGAGCCCTGCTGCATCGCACCCAGCGAACCCATGCCACGGTAGGATTTGTAGGAGCGCCCCTGGAACAGTTCAATCTCGCCCGGCGCCTCCTCGGTGCCAGCAAACATCCCGCCCAGCATCACGCAATCCGCACCCGCTGCCAGCGCCTTGGCGACATCGCCGGAATAACGGATACCGCCATCGGCGATTACCGGCACGCCGCTACCTTTCAGCGCCTGTACCACATTGGCAATAGCCGTAATCTGTGGCACACCGACCCCCGCAACAATGCGCGTGGTGCAAATCGAGCCGGGGCCGATGCCGACCTTGACGGCATCGGCGCCATGGTCAGCCAGCGCCAGCGCCGCTGACGCAGCGGCAATATTGCCGCCGATCACTTGAATTTGCGGGAAGTTGTCCTTGACCCATTTCACCCGGCTCAGCACGCCTTGGGAATGGCCGTGCGCGGTATCCACCACGATCACATCCACACCCGCTTCAGCCAGCAGGGTAACGCGTTCCTCGGTGCCCTCGCCCACACCCACTGCGGCGCCAACCCTCAGCCGGCCCTGGCTGTCCTTGCATGCCAGCGGATGCTCGGTGGATTTCTGGATATCCTTGACGGTAATCAGGCCACGCAACTCGAAATCATCATTGATCACCAATACCCGCTCCAGGCGGTATTTGTGCATCAGCGTCATGGCTTCTTCACGGCTGGCGCCTTCCTTGACCGTGATCAGGCGATCGCGCGGCGTCATGATGTTCCTGATCGGCTGGTCCAGGTTGGTCTCGAAGCGCAGGTCGCGGTTGGTGATGATGCCGATCACATGACCGTGATCCACTACCGGCAACCCGGAAATCTTGTGCTGGCGAGTCAGGATCAATACATCCCTGACCGTCATCTCCGGGGAAATGGTGATCGGATCCTTGACTACACCACTCTCGAAGCGCTTTACGCGCGCCACCTGCGCGGCTTGGGCAGCGGCGGTCATGTTCTTGTGAACGATGCCGACCCCCCCCTCCTGCGCCAGAGCTATCGCCAGGCGCGCTTCGGTGACGGTATCCATCGCCGCCGAAATCAAGGGAATATTGAGGGAAATTTCTCGGGTCAGCCGCGTGGCGAGGCTGACGTCACGGGGCAAAACGTTGGAATAGGCGGGGACCAGCAAAACATCATCGAAGGTCAGCGCTTTCTGCAGAACACGCATGTTTTTATCCTTGTTACCAAAGCGATATTATACAAGTTTCGGCCATCACCGGCAAACCGGCTTCTCTAAGTTTTTACTTTACAGAGCATGCCAGTACGCTTGAACCATTGACGGACGTATAGTGAAACGCTATGTTAAAGCGAAAGTCACAACGCGAGACCCCGTCCCTCTCTCCTTCTGGGAGAGAGCCAGGAGAGAAGGCAACGGCCACACAAAATAAAACCTGAGGAGAGCAAAACATGCGTCACATCCTGATCAGCATCATCACTTCCAGTTTCTTGCTGCTTGGCGGCTGCCAGAGCGGCGGCACGGCGAAACCCGACTCGGTCGCCGCCATCACCCCTGCTGCCGAGCCTGCCAAACCCACACTCTCTGAAGAAGCCAGGCAGGCACTCGCCAAGGCCGAAGCCGACATCAAGGAAGCAAAAAACCAAAAGGCCCTGTGGACCACAGCGGAAGCTGCTCTGAAGAAAGCGCAACAAGCCGCTGCCCAAGGCGACAGCGCAGCCACCCTGAAATTTTCCAGAACCGCGAGCGAGCAGGCACGCCTGGGGCTGACGCAAAAAACCTATCCCTTAACCAAGTAATCCCACAGGTGCAAACCATGCGACAATTTTTGACGATCGTTTCAATGCTGGCACTGGCGACGGTCGCGCAAGCCGGGGTCACCCGATGGGTGGATGCAGATGGCAAGGTGCATTACTCCGACCAACCTCCTCCACCGACCGCCAAATCGCAAAAAACCCTGGACCTGAAGAACAATCCGGCCTCACCCCAAGCCGCACCAGACAGCAAAGTCGGGGAGAAAAGCCTGGCGGAAAAAGACCTGGAATCCAGAAAACGCAAGGTTCAGGCGGAAGAAACCGCGGCCAAACAAGCCAAGGATCAGGAAGAAGCAAAAAACAAAAAGGCGAACTGCGAGCAGGCGCGCAACCAGTTGCAAGCCTTGCAGGAGGGTCAAAGGGTGAGTAAATTCGATGAGAAAGGCGAACGCGTTTTTCTTGAGGACAACGAACGGGCCAAAGCCATAGCGGAAGCGAAAAAATCGGCGGATTCCTGGTGTAAATGAGTTGAATCAGGTCAGGGGCGCTTCGGCGTCTCCGGCCTCCTTCTTCATTTCTTTACCTTCAGCCGCACGTTTCCTGCGGACTTCCTTCGGATCGGCAATCAGCGGACGGTAAATCTCGATTCTGTCCTTATCCCGAAGCACAGCATCAAGTTTGACTTGCTTGCTGTAAATTCCCACCTTGGCGCTGGCCAGATCAATTTCCGGAAAATCCCGCAAGATACCAGACTGCGCTATCGCCTCGGACACCAAAGCACCCGACCTTACCCTCAAGGACAAGACCTCCTGTTTCTGCGGCAAGGCATATACCACTTCCACCGAAATATCGTCACTCATGATTCACCATATATCCCTTCAGCACGTTGAACAAACGCTTCGACAAAGCTGTTTGCGATATGACCAAAAACCGGACTCACCAGTTTCTCCATGATCTTGCTTGAAAACTCATAGCTGAGTTTAAACTCGATCTTGCAGGCCGACTCGTCCAGTTCGACAAACCGCCAACTGCCCTCAAGATGGCTGAACGGGCCGTGGCGGAATTTCATTTCGATCAGATGCGGAGCCTGCCGAACATTTTCGGTAGAGAAGCTCTGCTTGAGATGATGATAGTCGATATGCACCGTCGCTTCGAGCGCTTTGTCGCTATGCCGCAGCACTTCCGTCCCGCCGCACCAGGGAAGGAAATCCGGATATTCCTCGACCCGATCGACCAGCGCGAACATTTGCCGTGCCGAGTAAAAAACCAGCACGGACTTTTCCACTACGATCATTCAATCTACCGCTATCAAAAAATGTTAAAATACACGATTTCCCAAAGAAACTCACCAGAGAAATTCACCTGCCGATGAGCATCGCGCAAAATAAAAAAGCGTTTCACGACTACTTCATCGAGGAAAAGTATGAAGCCGGCATCGTCCTTGATGGCTGGGAGGTCAAGGCTATCCGCGCGGGGCGTACGCAGCTCAAGGAAGCCTACGTCATCATCCGCAGCGGCGAGCTTTATCTGCTCGGCTGCCATATCAGCCCGCTGCCGACCGCCTCCACCCACGTCAACCCCGATCCGGTGCGCACCCGCAAGCTGCTGCTGCATGCCGAGGAAATCAGCAAACTGATCGGCAAGGTGGAGCGTGCCGGCTTTACTCTCGTGCCGCTGGACATGCATTTCGTCCGCGGCCGGATCAAACTTGAAATCGGCCTGGCCAAAGGCAAAAAACAGCACGACAAACGCGATGCCGAGAAAGAAAAAGACTGGCAGCGCGAGAAGCAGCGTCTGTTACGGAACAAATAATGAAGGTTTTCGGATTCGCTGGTTACTCCGGCAGCGGCAAAACCACCTTGATCGAGCAGCTGATCCCGCTGTTCATAGAAAAAGGGCTGAAGGTGTCCCTGATCAAACATACCCATCACGATTTCTCCATCGACCAGCCGGGCAAGGATTCCTACCGCCATCGTAACGCGGGCTGCAGCGAGGTGATGGTGACTTCGCAATACCGCTGGGCGTTGGTTCATGAGTTGCGCGATGAACCGGAACCAGGGCTGAATGAACAGCTGGCGCGGCTTTCCCCCTGCGATCTGGTGCTGGTAGAAAGCTTCAAGAACGAAACGATTGCCAAGCTGGAGGTGCACCGAACCGCCATCGGCAAGCCGTTGCTTTTCCCTCAGGATCCGAATATCGTCGCCATTGCCAGTGACTTTCCTCTGGAAACGTCGCTACCCCAATTCAGGCTGGACCTGCCGGGAACGATTGCCGAATTTATCTTGCAACAAACAGGTCTCATACAACATGGATAAGAAACAAAACATGCTCAGCGCTGACGAGGCGCTGTCCTTTCTACTGGCGCGAGTTCGGCCCGCAAACAAAACCGAGCAGATCGCCACGATCGAAGCGCTGGGGCGGGTGCTTGCCGAGCGCCTGACTTCGGCGGTCAATGTTCCGCCATTGGACAACAGCGCCATGGATGGCTACGCCGTGCGTATCGCCGATATCACAAATGCATCGACCCGGCTGAAAGTGGCCCAGCGTATCCCGGCCGGCACAGTCGGGAAGCCGCTGGAAGCCGGGCAAGCCGCCAGAATCTTTACCGGAGCGCCGGTGCCCGCAGGCTGCGACGCGGTGGTGATGCAGGAATATTGTGGCGTCGAAGGTGATACGGTTACCATCGGCAAGCATCCTAAAACCGGCGAGAATATCCGCCGCTCCGGCGAGGACATCGCTGCCGGCGCCGAAATTCTTCCCGCCGGCATCCGGCTGCGTCCGCAGGAAATGGGGCTGGCGGCATCTGTGGGCATTGCAAGCCTGTTGGTTTATCGCAAGCTGAAAGTGGCCACTTTCTTTACCGGCGACGAAATCGTCATGCCCGGGGAACCTCTCAAGCCAGGCCAGATCTATAATTCCAACCGCTTCGTACTGACTGGCCTGTTGCAGGCGCTGGGCTGCGAAGTCATCGACCTGGGAATCGTGCCGGACGACTTTGCTGCTACCGTGAAGGTGCTCGAAGCCGCCGCCTCCGGAGCCGACCTGATCATCACCAGCGGCGGCGTCTCCGTGGGCGAGGAGGACCATGTCAAAGCTGCGGTGGAAGCAGTGGGCAAGCTCGACCTGTGGAAAATCGCGATCAAACCGGGCAAGCCGTTGGCCTTTGGAGAGATTGGCAAGGTACCGTTCATCGGCCTGCCGGGCAATCCGGTCTCGGCGTTTGTCACCTTCTGCCTGTTCGTGCGACCATTTATTTTACGCAGCCAGGGGATTACCACCACTGCCCCACAAGCCTTTTCGCTGAAGGCCGATTTCGACTGGCTGAAGCCCGACAAGCGCCGCGAATTTCTACGCGCCAGGCTACACACGGCAGAAAATGGCGAGGTAAGCGTCCAACTCTATTCGCACCAGGGTTCCGGTGTTCTGACATCCACAGTCTGGGCTGACGGCTTGGTGGAAGTACCGGAAGGGAAGGCTATCCACCGCGGCGAGATCGTCAAATTTTTACCTTTCTCCGGATTGCTCAACTAACGGCCATGGCGAACCGCCGTCCCAGATGATAATACAACGGTTCGCCATGGCCGTTTCCCTCTCTCCTAACTCTCTCCCAGAGGGCGAGAGGGACGATGTCTCGCTACGCGAGTTTTATGTTTACATGAGGAAGCCAGCATGATCACCCTGCTTTACTTTGCCCGGCTACGCGAAACCTTTGGCCTGTCATCTGAGCAAACAAATCTGCCAGCCGATGTCGCCGATGTCGGTTCGCTGACAGAATGGCTGCGTCAGCGCGGCGGCGCGTGGCAGGAAGAACTGGCCCACGGCAGACCGGTACGCGTAGCCGTCAATCAGGACATGGCCACCCCAGACACAGTCGTGCGTGATGGCGATGAGATCGCTTTTTTCCCCCCAGTGACGGGAGGCTGAAATGACCGTGCGGATTCAAACGGAAGATTTCGATCTCGGCGCGGAAATCCTTGATCTGCGACGAAGCAATACCAGTATTGGCGCAGTAGCCAGTTTCGTCGGCCTGGTGCGTGATCTGAATCACGGCACCACGGTTGCTGAAATGACTCTGGAGCACTACCCCGGCATGACGGAAAAAGCGTTGGCCGAAATCGTGGGGGAAGCGAAGCAACGCTGGAATATCATCGACACGCTGGTGATCCACCGCATTGGCCCGCTCAAACCCACGGATCAAATCGTGCTGGTAGCGGTCAGCAGCGCTCATCGTGGCGACGCCTTCGCCGCCTGCGAGTTCATCATGGATTACCTGAAGACCCGCGCCCCGTTCTGGAAGAAAGAACAGACCGAAGCAGGCGCACATTGGGTGGACGCGCGCGAGAGCGACGAGGCTGCCGCACAACGCTGGAATGCGCCTCCACGGTGATTCGCCTGGCTTAACTTGAACAAACAGGCATTCTCCGCTAAAGTTTCATCAGTTCATGCCGTTATCCTTTTCATAAACTGGATAACCGCTAATGGATCGCGAGGCGTCAATGACGTTATCGAAAAACGATCTGCAACCCGAAGGAATTAACCTTGAAGATCGATACCTCTGTAAAATCGCCGACCAGTAGCGGCGTCAAGGATACAGCGTCACGCGCCGCAAAAGCGGGAACCAACGCGCCGACTGCCGCACCGCAAGGAAAATCGGGTGCACAGGACAACGTCCAGATCACCGCGCTTTCATCGCAGCTTCAAGCCATGGAAAGCAGCATGGACAACGTGCCGGTGGTGGATAGCGCACGCGTGGAAGCCATCAAACTGGCCATTAGCGAGGGGCGCTTCAAAATCAATCCGGAAGTCATTGCAGACAGCTTGCTGGCAACAGTCAAAGACCTGATGCAGAACCAGAAGAGCTAATATTGACAGCCAACCCGGCAATCGCCTCCCCCTCCGACTTAGTCAAGAACCTGGAAGCAGAACTACGCGCATACCAGGACTTCATCCAAGTATTACAAACCGAGCAGGACACCCTGGTTCAGGGCAATATTGACCCCCTGCTCGAGCTGGCGCGGATCAAATCTGAAAAAGTGGTGTTATTGTCGCAGCTTGCCGATAGCCGCACCCGTTTCCTCAGCGAGCAGGGCTACCCTCAGGAACATGGCGGCATGGCAAAGTGGCTACAGCAGCGCGATGGCGGAAATCCACAAATTGCCGAACTCTGGCAACAACTGCTGGCTCTTGCGGAAAACGCCCGGCAACTCAATCAGATCAATGGAAGCATGATCGACACCCGTCTCAGGAACAACCAGCAGGCACTTGCCATCCTTCAGGCGGCGGCCAAACAGAGCACGCTGTACGGCCCGGACGGCCAGACCCAGGCGCTGGGCCTGGGGAGACCGATCGACAAGGTTTAGTTCAAGGGGCCTTGGTAGTGCGAACTTCCTCAGGCATGGCTTTTGACACCTGACTGGCCAGCGGTATATCGACAATCTTTTCCTGCTGTTCCGATAAAATCATCACCGTAACGCGCCGATTTCTTGCTCGCCCTTCCGGCGTACTATTAGCGGCAATCGGGCGAAATTCTCCATAACCCACTGCAACCAGACGGTCCGTTGGCGCTCCGCTCTCTGCGAGCAGGCGAACCACGCTACTGGCACGGGCTGTCGACAGTTCCCAGTTGGACGGGAAAGCGGGAGTGTTTATCGGTGTATTATCGGTAAACCCCTCCACCTGGATATCATTCGGCACCTTTGCCAAAACACCGCCTACTGCACGCAGCGCCTTGATCGATCCAGGTTCGAGAGTCGCTTGCCCTGGCGCGAACAGCACGCTGGCATTGATCTCGATCGCGATACCGTGAACACTCTGGCTGACTCTGACCTGCCCCTCTTTCACCAGAGGCTCCATCGCTTTAAGAAGAGCCTCGGCAACCCCCTTCATTTTTTCCTTCTGCTGCTTCTGATGGGCCTCCTGGGCAGGGTCAAGTTTGCGTGCAAAAATGGTTTGCTTCAGTACGGGCACCTGGGCGACATTCGAGGAACCCTTGATCGATGCATCGATCCGGAGTGCAGGGGAAATCGGCGTAGCGGCAGTCGGAGTGGTTTTAAAAGCGTTGACCAGAGAATCGCTCAGCACCCGGTATTTTCCCTCATTTACCTGAGAAACCGAGTACATCACGACAAAAAAAGCAAACAGCAGTGTAATGAAGTCGGCGTAAGACACCAGCCAGCGCTCCAGATTTTCATGCTCTTCATGCTTCTGTCTGCGTGCCATCTTGCACCGCCACCGGGAGTGACTCTAAATGATATAACCCTGCAATTTTGATTCGATCACGCGGGGATTTTCGCCGTTGGCAATGGATACCAGACCTTCTATCAGCATCTCGCGCATCACCACTTCCTGTTCGATCAGGTATTTGAGCTTACCGGACATCGGCAGGAAAAACAGGTTGGCCGACCCCACGCCGTAAACGGTCGCAACGAAAGCCACAGCGATACCGCCGCCCAATTTGGCTGGATCGCTCAGATTCTCCATTACGTGAATCAGGCCGAGCACCGCCCCCAGAATGCCTATGGTAGGGGCATAACCACCCGCAGCCTGCCAGACTTTTGAAGCATCCAGATGGTGTTTCTCATAAGTGGAAATCTCCACCTCGAGCGCCGCTCGAATTTTCTCTGGCTCGCCTCCGTCCACCAGCATTTGCAAGCCTTTTCTGGTGAAGGCGTCATCCAGATGATCCAGTTGCGACTCCAATGCCAGCAATCCACCCTTGCGTGCAAGGTTGCTCCAGACCATCACCTGCTCGATCAATAACTGAGGATCCGCCTTGGGTGGCCAGATGATCCATTTAGCCAGTCTCATTCCCTCAAAGAAAATCTTGGGCGAGCTCTGCAGCATGATGGCGCCCGTTGTGCCACCAAGGACGATGATAAATGCAGTCAACTGCAGCAGGGAGCCAACATGCCCTCCCTCCAGAATCTGACCACCAATAATCGCGGTAAACGCCAGCAAAATACCGAATATGCTGACTAAATCCATCTGTCTGCTCCGCTTTTTAGGCGAGCGACGAGGGGCGAGGGGCTACAGGATTGTCGCTTCGCGGATTTCCCCATCGCCTCTTGCCCATCGCCTCTTGCCTGTTTCGTTCTTTTCACAACCATTCCTTCAACTTGCTGCGCAAGCGTGCCATGGCCTGGCTATGCAACTGACACACGCGCGATTCACTAACACCCAGCACCTCTCCGATTTCACGCAAATTCAGCTCTTCCTCATAATACATCGCCATCATCAGCTTCTCGCGCTCCGGCAATATGCCAATAGCCTCGATCAGTTTTGCCCGGAAGCGTTCATCCTGCAGTTTAGCGAACGGTTCGGCAGAGTCGTCGGCACAGTGGCGCTCGAAAAAATCCTCATCCTCACCGCCCTGCATATCCTCATAATGCAGCAACTGGCAACCACGCGCGTCCAGCAGCATCTGCTGGTAATCATCCAGACTCACGTGCAACTCGTTGGCCACCTCGCGCTCGGTCGGGGCACGACACACTCGCTGCTCCAGCGCATTCATTGCCGTTTCGATCTGACGCAGCGTTTTTCGCGCGGAGCGCGGCAACCAGTCGCATTGCCGCAATTCATCCAGCATTGCACCACGGATACGCTGCACGGCATAGGTCTCGAACTGCGCGCCCTGCGTGTCGTCGTAATTGTTCACCGCATCGAGCAGGCCGATCATGCCCACCTGAATCAGGTCATCGACCTGCACGCTGGCCGGCAGCCTTGCCATCAGGTGATAGGCAATGCGCTTGACCAGCGGAGCATATTGAACGACGTATTGATTTTTCTCCAGTCCGGTTTTAGCGTACATAGCGCGATTCTATAACCGAAAGCCCGCCGCCGCCATACGACTGCTCTGTATCAAACGCTGCATGAAGGCTTCCAGACGCCCTTCCTCGCCCGAAGGTTGCGGCCATTGCTCCATGGTTTCCGCCAAGCCTCTGAGCGCTTTGGCCGATTCGGCGACGGGAAAGGCTTCCACGACAGGTCGACAAATCCGGGCTGCCTGCCTGAGCTTCTCGTCAAACGGCACATAGCCCATGAAATCGAGGGATACATCGAGGAAACGCACTGCCACCTCGGCCATGTTGTCGTACAGCGCCCGCGCCTCCAGCTCATTCTTGACCTTGCTGGCCAGGATATGAAAACGGTGTATGGCGAAATTCTGGTTGAGCACCTTGATCAGGGCATAGGCGTCCTTGATCGAAGAGGGATGCTGGGATACCACGATCACGATTTCCTGCGACGCCAGGGAAAGCGGCAAGACGTTGCTCGCAACCCCGGCAATGGCATCCACCAATACCACATCCACCGTTTTAGCGAGCTGACGGAACGATTGCACCAACCAGTCCTGGTCTTCCTGCCCCAATTCTCCCAGCACTTGCAGCCCATTGCCGGCGGAAACGATATCCACCCCCTCCGGGCCGCGCAGCATCACCTCATCCAGCGTTTTTTCGCGCCGTATCACGTGCATCAAGTCGTAGCGCGCGGCGAGTCCGAGCAGCGTTTCCATGCTGCCTTTGCCCTGCTGCTCGTCCAGCACCAGCACATGCCGACCGCGCTTGGCCAACGCCGCCGCGAGATTGACGACAATGTTGGTTTTTCCGACCCCGGTCCTGCCACTGGTCAGCGTCACCACCCGCACGGAATCCCGTGCCAGCAAACGACGCAGTCCCTCAGCCTGATCCTGCAGAAAATCAGCCACGTAGAACTCCCGCGTCACGGTTTGCTTCCCCGTAGCCAACCGACTCCACTCCTGACAATCCGCCGGTCGCCGCCATCACCAGCGGATATTCCGCTTCCAGCGGGGTAAACGGCGAATCTCCCTGAACGGGTTTCAAGACCCGATCCACCAGATAAACCGGATTGGGGAGATGCAAGTCTTCCGGCACACGCTGCCCATTGGCAACATAATGGAGCATCAATTTGTGACGGATCACCACGTCCAGCGCGGGGCCAATGCTGATCGCCTCATCAATTTTTGTCAGGATGCAGCCATCCATGTCATCCTTCTTGTAGGAACGGACAACATCTTCTAGCGTACTGCCCTGCCCGTTCGCGGAAAGCAGCAACAAGCGCTTGATGCCACGTCCGGCGCCGGACAGAAGCGCTACCTGCTCGGAAAGGCGGCGATCGCGCTGGCTCATGCCGACCGTGTCGATCAGGATCAGGTGCTTGTTCTGCAGATCGGACAGGGTGAGTTGCAAATCCGCCTCATCCTTGATCACGTAAACCGGCACGCCAAGTATCTTGCCGTAAATGCGCAACTGCTCGTGAGCACCGATCCGGTAGGTATCGGTAGTGATCAGCGCCAGGCTGGCCGGACCATGTTTCAAGGTGCAGCGCGCCGCCAGCTTAGCCACGGTGGTGGTTTTTCCGACTCCGGTGGGTCCGGTCAACGCATAGACTCCGCCACGCTCGACAATGTCATCGCCCGCCTTCACGACATGCAAGTTGTGCATCAGTGCCGCCTTCAGCCAGCGCAGGCTTTTCTCCAGATCATAACCGCTTGGCATTTTGTCCAGCAGCTGGCGCGATAATAATGGGCTGAATCCCACGCTCAGCATATGGCGCAGGGCCTCGACCTTGGCGGGCTCCTCGCGTTGCAGTTCTCCCCAGGCAAAGCCGGACAGCTGACCTTCCAGCATGCCGCGCAAGAATTTGATTTCGCGGATAATTTCCTGGGTCATCAGATCCGGCGGTGCATCCTTGCCCACCGTTTCCACCACAGCCGGTTTACCCTTTTCCTGCAATTCGGCGATTTGCGAACGTGAAATTGGAGATGATCCGACAGTAGGCAGCGGAGGTGGTGTCGGTTCGGCGCGGGGGGTAAATTCTGCCGGCCTCGGCAGCGGTTTGGCTGGGGGCGGAATCACAGGGTTGCCGGCCAGGGAGGACACATCCATATCTGCCACTGCCATGATCTCGATACCACCCGCCACCTGGCGGTTGGACAGAATGATGGCGTCGGCACCCAGTGCGTCCCTGACTTGGCGCAGGGCCTCGCGCGTGGTACTGGCATGAAACTTTCGGACGTTCATCCCCTACCCCCCAATACGGCGGTCACTCTGATTGTTTTGGAATCCGGCACCTCGGCATGAGAAATGACCTTGAGTTGCGGCACGGCGCGCCGCAGGAAGCGTGACATCAGATTGCGCAACGGGGCCTGCACCAGCAACACGGCCGGCAGACCTATCTGCTCCTGGTTCTGAGCCACGGCCTGCGCCTGTGCCAGCAGGTTTTCCGCCAGGCCGGGCTCCAATCCGGCACCTTCGGCGCCCGACGTCTGTGTCGCCTGCATCAGAATGCCCTCCAGGCCAGGATCCAGCGTAATCACTTGCAGTTCATTTGTGCCCGGATAAATTTGCTGGATGATAGCACGTCCCAGCGCGACACGAACCAGAGACGCCAGTTCGTCGACGTTTTGCGTACGTGGCGCATGTTCGGCTAGAGTTTCGATTACGGTGCGCATGTCGCGGATATGCACCCCCTCCTCCAACAGGCTTTGCAGTACGCGGTGCAACGTAGAAAGAGACAATAGCTTGGGCACCAGTTCCTCGACCAGTTTGGGCGATTCCTTCGCCAGATGATCCAGCAACTGCTGCACCTCCTCGCGACCCAACAGTTCGGCACTGTGCGACTGGATAATGTTGGACAGATGGGTGGCAATCACCGTACTGGCATCCACCACGGTGTAACCGAAAGTCTGCGCCTGCTCGCGCAAATCGGCCTCAATCCAGACAGCGGGGAGACCAAAAGCCGGATCACGAGTAGGCGTGCCGGCCAAATTTCCCATTACCCGACCGGGGTTGATTGCCAGGAACATGCCGACATAAGCCTCTCCCTGCCCCATCTCGACACCCTTCAAGGCAAGGCGGTAGCCGTTCGGCTTGAGTTCCAGGTTGTCGCGGATATGCACGGCGGGAACCACGAAACCCATTTCGTGAGCAAATTTCTTGCGTATGCCACGAATACGCCGCAACAGTTCTCCATCCTGATTCCGGTCCACCAGGGGGATGAGGCGATAGCCGACTTCCAGCCCCAGAATATCCACCGGCATCACATCGTCCCAGCTCACGTCGACCGGCTCGATCGGTGCCTGTACCGGTGCGGCAACTTCCAGCGCCTCGGGTTGCCGCGCGCGCTGTTCGATATAGTAGGCTGAACCGGCAAGCATGGTCGCCAGCAGCAGGAAGGAGAAATTCGGCATGCCCGGAATCAGGCCCATAACACCCAGAATCGTGGCGGTAATGTAGAGCACTAGGGGCTGACTGAACAACTGGCCAAGCATTTGCTGGCTCAGGTCCTCGTCGGTGGAAACGCGGCTGACTACGATACCTGCCGCAGTCGAAATTATCAGAGCAGGAATCTGCGCCACCAGTCCATCGCCGATGGTCAGCAAAGTGTAATTGTTGGCCGCAGTGGCGAAATCCAGGTTGTGTTGCAGCACTCCTATCGTCAACCCGCCGATGATCATGATCAGCATGATCAGAATGCCGGCAACGGCGTCGCCACGAACGAATTTGCTGGCACCGTCCATCGAACCGAAGAAATCCGCCTCCTGGGAAATGATGGAGCGGCGTGACCGGGCTTCATCCTCGCCAATCAGTCCGGCATTGAGATCGGCGTCGATCGCCATCTGCTTGCCGGGCATGGCATCCAGAGTGAAGCGCGCGCTGACCTCGGCGATCCGTCCGGCACCCTTGGTGATCACCACGAAATTGATGATCACCAGGATAATGAACAGGATGATGCCGACGGTGTAATTGCCTCCCACCAGAAAGTGGCCGAAAGCCTCGATCACCTTGCCCGCAGCATCGGGGCCGGTGTGCCCTTCGAGCAGCACGATCCTGGCGGACGCGACGTTGAGCGACAGCCGCAGCAGCGTGGTGACCAGCAACACTGTAGGAAATACGGCAAATTCAAGCGGCTTGGTGGTGTACAGGCTGACCAGCAGCACGATCATCGCCAGGGCGATGTTGAAAGTGAACAGCAGATCCAGCAGGATAGGCGGCAGCGGCAGGATCATCATGCCCAGGATCATGATGATCAGGATCGGGCCGGCCAGTTTGGTCATGCTCAGGCCGCCCGGCAAATTCATTCCTTCAACCCTGGCGTTCATGCAATTTCACTTTCCGGGTCAAGGCCCGGCGGCACCGGCAGGCTTCGTGGCAGTTGAGGCGCTATGCCCCCACTTGCCTCATAGCTGCGCAGCTGATAGACATAGGCCAGCACTTCGGCAACCGCCGTATAAAGCGCAGCCGGGATTTCCTCGCCCAACTCGCCGTGGCGGAAAAGGGCTCGGGCCAGAGGCGGCGCTTCCAGGATCGGAATATGGTGCTCCTCGCCCAGTTCCCTGATGCGGGCCGCCATCAGCTCGGAACCCATGGCGACGATGACCGGAGCGCCCATCAGCTTGTCCTGATAGCGCAGCGCCACGGCGTAGTGGGTCGGGTTGGTAACAATCACGTCGGCCTTGGGCACTTCCGCCATCATGCGACGACGCGCCATCTCGCGCTGCATCCGGCGGATCTGCGCCTTGACTTCGGGCGAGCCTTCCGACTCCTTGTTCTCCTGGCGCACTTCCTCTTTGGTCATCTTCAGCTTGGTGGAGTGATCCCACAACTGGAAGGGCACATCTATCGCCACGATCAGTATCATCGAACTGACAATAGTCAGGAAGGTCAAGCCAAGCAGACCGCCCAAATGCGCAATACTTTGATTGACCGATTCGCCCGCCAGAGAAAACATCGCTTCCTTATGGTGCATGATTACCCAGTAGGCCACGCCGCCAATCAAGACCGTCTTGCCCAGCGCCTTGGCCAACTCGACCAGGCTGTTCCATGAAAACAGGCGACCGATCCCTTTAAGCGGATCAAGGCGGCTGAAATCAGGCTGCAACGCCTGGAGGGAAAACAGCCAGCCGCTCAGCACCATCGGCGCAAAAACGGCGGCCACGACCATCAATACGATGAAAGGAAGAAAAGTAATCAGGGCGCTCAATGACAGTTGATGAAGGCGGGCCAGCATCATCAGCGGGTCGAATGCCGCAGCCCGGTCCAGCATCAGGCCACCACGCATCACCCCGGCCAGGCTGTCCATCAGTTGCGGCCCCATCACCATCAGGCCCGCGCCAGCAGCAATCAACACGGTAAATGTCGATAGCTCGCGCGAACGGGCTACCTGCCCCTTCTCCCGAGCCTGCTCTATGCGTCGCGATGACGCCGGTTCTGTTCGTTCTAAATCGCTGTCTTCCGCCATTTATCTCCCTCGGCCATAGGGCAGCGCAGGTAGCACATATGGTGTGAAGTTTACATTATTTCCACAAGATATAGTAGGGAAATAGGCGTTTTATCGGTTGGCGAAAAACCGCGCGCCGCTTGTAAAGTCGAGCGAGGTGGGGAGATTATTCGGTCTCGTCTATCCAGGCCATCTGGATCGCTTCGAGAATTTTCTCGTTGGACTTATCCGGGTCGTCATCAAAACCCGCCAGTTCGGCAACCCATCGATGCAAATCGGTGAAGCGGACATAGCGGGGGTCCACTTCGGGAAATTTTTCATAAAGCTCGATGGCAATATCCAGCGTATCAGTCCACTTCATGATGCCCTCCGTCAGTGTGACTCACTGGCCAGATTGATGGTGTATTTCGGGATTTCAATGACCAGGTCACTATCCTTGACGATCGCCTGGCAGGAAAGGCGCGAGTTCGGCTCCAGACCCCACGCCTTGTCCAGCATGTCATCCTCCAGTTCATCTGAGGGATCAAGCGATTCAAAACCCTCGCGCACCACCACATGGCAGGTGGTGCAGGCACACGCTTTCTCGCAGGCATGCTCGATTTCGATGCCGTGCTCCAGCAGGGTATCGCAGATGGATACACCGGGCTTCGCTTCGATTAATGCACCATCGGGGCAGAGTTGCTCATTGGGTAAAACTATCAGTTGGGGCATAAATTCAGCTTTCAGCGGTCAGTGATCAGCATTCCGAGCCCCAAACATTTTCTGAAGGCTGATAGCTGACCACTAGTTTTAAATCTCAAGTTCTTCTATTTTATGGCCGGTCAGTGCTTTGTGTACGCTCTGGTCCATGCGACGCCCGGCAAACATCTCGGAAATATGGTTCAGTCTTTCGACCTGCTCTTTGATCAGATGATGATTGGCCCCTTCCAGGACCAGGCGCAGCGCGGCCATTCCCTCATCGATCTCGGCACGTTCCGCAACGCTGAGCAGGCTGTCGCCATTTTCATTGAGCGCCGCCTCGATCGCCTCAATCAGGCGCCCGGCCTCGACTTGCTGCTCGCGCAAAGCACGCGCAGCCATGTCGGCCTTGGCATTTTCCTGTGAAGTGAGCAGCATCCGGGTAATTTCGTCATCGCTAAGGCCATAGGATGGCTTCACCACGACCGAAGCCTCCACACCGCTGCTTTTTTCACGCGCCGACACGCTGAGCAGACCATCGGCATCCACCTGAAAGGTGACACGGATCCGCGCTCCGCCCGCCACCATCGGCGGAATGCCGCGCAGTTCAAACTTGGCCAGGGAGCGACAATCACTCACCAGTTCGCGTTCGCCCTGCACCACGTGGATGCTCATCGCGGTCTGGCCATCCTTATAGGTCGTGAATTCCTGAGCGCGCGCCACGGGGATGGTGGAGTTGCGCTGAATAACCTTCTCCACCAGTCCACCCATAGTCTCCAGACCCAGGGAAAGCGGAATCACATCCAGCAACAGCCAGTCGTCGTCGGAGCGGTTTCCGGCCAGCACATTGGCCTGGATCGCCGCTCCCAGCGCGACCACCTTGTCCGGGTCGAGATTGTTGAGCGGCTCCTGGCGGAAGAATTGTCCCACCGCGCGCTGGATCTGGGGCATGCGCGTCGCCCCGCCCACCATCACCACTCCTTTCACGTCTTCAGGCTCCAGACCGGCATCGCGCAGGGCTTTTCGGGTGGGCGCCAGCGTCTTGTTGACCAGGCTGCTGGTGATATCGATAAAAGTTTCGGAGGTAAGGGTGAGATCCACCATTTCACCGGCACCAAGAACCGCCGTGATGCGCACTTCAGGTCGGAGAGTCAGGTCTTCCTTGGCTTCGCGTGCGTGGGTCAGGAGCAGGCGAGTATCCTGCGGCTTCACGCCGGACAGCTTGGCCTGCTCAAGTATCCAGCAATAGATACGGTGGTCGAAATCGTCGCCACCCAGCGCGGAGTCGCCGTTGGTCGCCAGCACCTCGAACACGCCTTTGGACAGACGCAATATGGAAATATCGAAAGTACCGCCGCCCAGGTCGTAGACGGCATAAACGCCTTCAGCCGCATTATCCAGCCCGTAGGCGACCGCTGCCGCGGTTGGTTCGTTGAGCAGGCGCAGTACGTTGAGTCCGGCCAGTCGTGCCGCATCCTTGGTGGCTTGGCGCTGGGCGTCGTCAAAATAGGCCGGCACCGTAATCACCGCCCCCACCAGATCACCACCCAGCGATTTCTCGGCACGATCGCGCAATACCTTCAGAATCTCGGCTGACACTTCGACCGGACTTTTTACGCCGGCCACGGTCTTGAGCTGCACCATGCCGGGCGCATCGACGAACTGGTAAGGCATGCTGCCGGCATCGGGCAGATCACGCAGCCCCCGGCCCATGAAGCGTTTCACCGAAACTATGGTGTTGTGCGGGTCCCGGCTTTGCATCGCCTGTGCGGGATAGCCGACATCTGTGCTGCCGTCCTCATGATAGCGCACCACCGAAGGCAACAATCCACGACCATTCTCGTCGTGCAGCACAACGCTCATGCCGCTCCTGACCGTTGCCACCAGGGAGTTGGTCGTACCCAAGTCTATCCCCACCGCCAGCCGATGCTGGTGTGGCGCGGTGCTCATGCCGGGTTCTGCGATCTGCAACAAAGCCATTATGCGTCCAAAGCCTCCAGCGCGTAGTTGATTTCCTCGCGCAGTTTTTCCATGAATTTAAGCTCGCGAACAATTTCCGCAGCCTTCGGATAATTCTTTTCGCCATCCAGCAAATCAGCCAACTTGTGCTGCTGCGCCTGAATCTCGGCGCGCAGCTGGCCACTCAAATGCTCCAGCTCTGGCGCATCCTTGGCCGCCTTGGCTTCGCCGATCGCCTCGCGCCATTCCATCTGCTGCATCAGGAAGGCGGGCGACATCGCCGTATTGGTTTCCTCTTGAAGCTCGACACCATTCAAATGCAGCAAATAACGGGCTCTTCCGAGAGGCTGCTTGAGTGTCTGGTAAGCCTCGTTGGCCTGCGTCGACCATTGCATCGACAACCTGCGCTCCGCATCGGAAAGATGCGCGAACTTATCAGGATGAATCTGACTCTGGATGTCGCGATAAGCCTGCTCCAACTGGATCGTATCGATCTGGTAGAGCGGTGGAATACCGAACAGCTCGAAATGGTTCTTACTGAAATCGAAATTCATTACGTGCCGTTCATGGTTCGGCCTAGAAGCCGACGCTCTCGCCGCAACCGCACGAGCTCTTGACGTTAGGGTTGTTGAACTTGAAGCCCTCGTTCAGTCCTTCGCGCACGAAATCCAGCTCGGTGCCTTCAAGATAGACCAGGCTCTTCGGATCAACGAGAACCTTCACACCAAAACTTTCAAACTGGCTGTCGGTATCGTTGAATTCATCGGCGAACTCCAGCGTGTAGGCCATGCCGGAGCAGCCGCTGGTGCGTACACCCAATCGCAAACCCACTCCCTTGCCGCGTTTTGCAATGTAGTTTTTGATATGGGTAGCGGCCTTCTCAGTCAGGGTAACTGCCATGCTCTATCTCCTTTACCAGAAAATCCATCAACCTTTGCAGGCAGCGGTTTCAACCATCTCGCCATGCTTGGCCTTGTAATCAGCCACCGCCGCCTTGATGGCGTCTTCCGCCAGCACCGAGCAGTGTATCTTCACCGGCGGCAACGCAAGCTCTTCTGCAATATGGGTATTTTTAATGGTGAGCGCCTCATCCAGGGTCTTGCCCTTGACCCACTCGGTTACCAACGAACTCGACGCGATCGCCGAACCGCAGCCGTAGGTTTTGAACTTTGCATCCTCGATCACACCATCCTTGTTCACCTTGATCTGCAGCTTCATCACGTCGCCGCAGGCGGGTGCCCCGACCATGCCGGTAGCAACGCCTTCGTCGTCCTTGCCGAAGGTTCCGACATTACGGGGATTTTCATAGTGATCCAATACTTTTGTGCTGTAAGACATTTTAACCTCCTGTAATTAATGCGCGGCCCACTGTACGGTACTTAGATCGATGCCTTCCTTGAACATATCCCACAGTGGAGACATTTCGCGCAAGCGGCCGATCTTCGCCTTCACCAGATCAATCGCAAAATCGATCTCTTCTTCGGTGGTAAAACGGCCAATGGTGAAGCGAATCGAGCTGTGCGCCAGCTCGTCGCTGCGGCCCAGGGCGCGCAGCACATAAGAAGGCTCCAGACTCGCGGATGTACAGGCAGAGCCGCTGGAAACCGCGAGTTCGCGGATCGCCATGATCAGCGATTCGCCCTCGACGAAGTTAAAGCTGATATTCAGGTTATGCGGAACCCGTTGCTCCATGTCGCCATTGACATGCGCTTCCTCGATTTGCGACAGCCCTTTGTAGAGCCGATCGCGCAGGTAGCGAATGCGCTCATTCTCGGTGGCCATTTCCTCACGTGCAATGCGGAATGCCTCGCCCATGCCGACGATCTGGTGCGTCGCCAAAGTACCGGAGCGCAGCCCGCGTTCGTGGCCGCCGCCGTGCATTTGTGCTTCAAGCCGTACCCGGGGCTTCCTCTGCACGTATAGTGCACCGATGCCTTTCGGGCCATAGGTCTTGTGGGCAGAGAAGGACATCAGATCAACTTTGAGCTTGGCCAGATCAATCGTCACCTTGCCGGTGGCCTGAGCAGCATCCACGTGGAAAAGTATGCCCTTGCCACGGCAAACCTCACCCAGCGCAGCGATATCCTGAATCACCCCGATCTCATTGTTGACCAGCATGACAGAGGCGAGGATGGTGTCGGGGCGCAGGGCAGCCTTGAATTTCTCCATATCCACCAGACCATTTGTTTCCGGCATGAGATAGGTGACTTCATAGCCTTCGCTCTCGAGGTGGCGCATGGTATCGATCACCGCCTTGTGCTCGGTCATCACAGTGACCAGATGCTTGCCCTTGCTTTTGTAGAAGTGCGCGGCACCCTTGATGGCGAGGTTGTTCGATTCGGTTGCGCCCGAGGTCCAGATGATTTCCTTGGGATCGGCACCAACTAGCGCGGCAACCTGCTCGCGCGCCTCCTCAACGGCTCTTTCCGCATCCCAACCAAATTCATGGGAGCGGCTTGCCGGGTTGCCGAATTTTTCGGTCAGGTAAGGAATCATTTTTTCCGCCACTCGCGGGTCAACCGGCGTAGTTGCAGAATAATCCAGATAAATCGGTTGCTTAATCATTTTTCACTTCTCCACTTTCCTAATATTCCCGTTCACCGGGCGCGACTCAAACTGCAACCGCCACCAGTCTTTTCAGACCGAGAATTTCGCCCTGTAGTGCCCGCAAAAATCGCTCAATCTGACTCATTTCATTATCCCTGCCCAGGCTGACGCGCACCGCACATCGCGCCAACTCACGCTCAACCCCCATGGCCAGCAATACCGGGCTCGGGTCAGTGCCACCGCTCCCGCAGGCTGACCCGCTCGCCACCGCAAACCCGGCACGATCCAGCGCCATCACCAGCGTTTCGCCATCGATGCCGGGAATGGCAAAATAACTGGTATTGGCCAAACGCTCGGCGCCATCGCCGAACAGCACCGCGCCCATTGTCCGCAGACCCTGGTCCATCCGCTCCCGCATTTGCCGGAACTGCAGCGAAAGCTCGGTCAGGCGACTCGCCGCCAGCACACAAGCCGCACCGAATCCGACAATCGCCGGGACGTTCTCGGTGCCGGCTCGCAACCCCTTCTCATGCTCGCCGCCAGTGATTTGCGGCTTGATATCGAGGCGCTTGTCCAGAACCAGGGCCCCGACCCCTTTCGGCCCGTATATTTTGTGCGCTGAAATCGTCATCGCATGCACGTTCAAGGCAGCAAAGCTGACCGGCACCTTGCCCAGCGCCTGCACTGCATCGGTATGCACCATTGCACCCACGCTGCGCGCCAGTTCTGCCACCCTCGCCACATCCTGCACCACGCCGGTTTCATTGTTGGCCAGCATCACCGACACCAAGCCGGTGGCTGACTCGCGCAGTGCAGTTTCCACATCATCCATTTCGAGCCGGCCAGCCGCGTTAACCGCCAGCCTCCTTACCTTCCAGCCCTGCTCGCGCAATTCCTGCGCCGGTCGGGTTACACTCGGATGTTCCACCGCACTCACCGCGATCTGCGAAGGCAGGCACTGCGCTGCCGCACCTTTAATCAGTAGGTTGTTAGCCTCGGTGCCACCGCTGACGAAAACCACCTGCGAAGGATGCGCACCGACCATGTCTGCCACCTGCTCACGCGCTTCGTCTACTGCCTTGCGGGCTGCCCGCCCGTACTCGTGACGGCTGGAGGCATTACCATAACGCTCCCGAAAAAACGGCAGCATTGCCTGCAACACGCGCTCGTCGAGCGGCGTAGTGGCATTGTGGTCAAAATACGCTGGCAACATCCGTTTTAGCCCCCACTCTGCGTTTCACCACAGACTGGGTATGGTCCTGAATCTCGGCCACGCCGGTCCCGCGTTGTTGCGCCACCAGATGTGCCAACGTAACCGACGCCAGATACTCGTATATTTTTCCGCTCAGATTAGTCCACAATTCATGGGTCATGCATTCGTGCTCGTCATGGCAGTTACCCAATCCGCCGCATTGTGTGGCATCAATCGGCTCATCCACCGCCTTGATGATGTCCGAGACCGCGATATCGTCAAGACTCTTGGCCAGATAATAGCCACCGCCAGGCCCGCGCACACTCTCCACCAGAGCATGGCGACGCAACTTACCGAACAGTTGCTCCAGATAGGACAGGGAAATTTTCTGGCGCTCGCTGATTCCTGCCAGCGTCACCGGTCCACCACCCCGGCGTAAAGCCAGATCGAGCATTGCGGTTACCGCGAAACGTCCCTTGGTTGTCAGTCGCATATTAATTCCTTCCCATGAAAGTCATGCGGCAACTCTATAATACCTTATTATTTTAGTCAACTATTTTATTTAAATAACTTGCATCGAACTGATCATTGGCCGGCGCCAGCGGTTCCATCTCGATCCCCATCTTCTTCAACTGCGCCAGGATCAGTTCGATACGCTGATCCAGCACCACGGTGTGATCGAGCAAACCATGGATCGCCTTAACCACCGGATCGTTCATGTCGGCGCTGATGGCATAGGCGGAAAACCCCATTTTCTGGGCCTTGCTTTCGCGCATTTCCGCCTGCGTCGGATCGATATTTCGCGCCGGAATCCCCACCGCCGTGGCGCCCGCAGGAACATCCTTCACCACTACCGCATTGGAACCCACTTTGGCGCCATCGCCGATGAAAATCGGCCCAAGAATCTTGGCGCCGGCCCCCACCACTACCCCTTTGCCTAGGGTGGGGTGACGCTTACCCTTGTTCCAGGAGGTGCCGCCCAGCGTGACACCGTGGTAAAGCGTCGAATCGTCACCGATCTCGGCGGTCTCGCCGATGACCACGCCCATGCCATGGTCGATAAACACCCGCCGCCCGATTTGCGCGCCCGGATGAATTTCTATGCCGGTCAGCCAGCGACCAAGATGCGAAACAAAGCGTGCCAGCCACTTCAGGTTCCAGCGCCATAAACGTTGCGCCAGGCGATGCACCAAAAGCGCGTGCAGACCCGGGTAGGTCGTCAGTACCTCCCAGGTAGAACGAGCGGCGGGATCCCGCTCGAACACGACCGATATATCTTCACGCAAATGATCGAACATCACTCAATACCAAATATAAGGAAAATATTATATTCCAGACTCCATTAGTCAACTATGGGTTTTTTCATTTATTTGTGAATTTTTCCACCGAAGTCAAAATCCCGCGCAGGATGCTGACCTCTTCCTTTTCCGGGCGAGCCCGTGCAAACAACCGTCTCAACCGCTGCATCAAGCGCCCAGGGCAAGCCGGATCGAGAAAACCGGTATCTACCATGGTCCGCTCCAGATGTTGATAGAACCGCTCCACATCTTCGAAACTGGCAGCCTCCATTGCCTTTGCAGCAGGCACTTCAGCATCCTCAAGAAAAGCCATGCGCAGCTCGTAAGACAGGGTTTGCACCGCAGAAGCCAGATTCAACGAGGTAAATTCCGGATTGGCCGGTATGGTGGCGAGCAGTTGGCACTTGTCCAGTTCCGCATTGGACAGCCCCGACATCTCGGTGCCGAAAAGCAGCGCCACCTCACCCTGAGGGGCAAGCGCCAACATGCGAGACGCTGCTTGATGCGCGGACAGCATTTCGTGGGATAGATCGCGCCGGCGGGCGGTGACCGCCACGGCAAGCACCGTACCGGCCAAGGCCTCGTCCAAGGTGGCGCAAACCCTTGCATTCTCCAGCACGTCCGCCGCCCCTGCAGCACGTGCATCGGCAACTGGATCAGGAAAAACCTTGGGGTTGACCAGATAAAGGCGCTCCAAACCCATCGTCTTCATAGCCCGCGCAGCCGCGCCGATATTACCGGGGTGGCTGGTGTGACTGAGCACGATGCGAATGTTATTCAGAACATTGGGTTTCTTCATCCGTGGTTTCCCATTAAAATAGCGGGGATGCGCTCAGCGTTTTGTTCCTTAACTTTCCCAGGATAACCCATGCATCCCATGCTCAACACCGCGGTCAAAGCCGCGCGCCGCGCCGGTCAGATCATCAACCGCGCCTCCCAAAACCTGGATTCGCTCACGGTCAAACACAAGAGCTTTAACGATTTTGTCAGCGAAGTGGATCAAAAAGCGGAAGATGCCATCAAGGAAGTCCTGCTGGAAGCCTACCCGAAGCACGCGATTTTAGCAGAAGAAAGCGGCGCACAGGGCGACTCGGAGTTCCAGTGGATCATCGACCCGCTCGACGGCACCACCAACTTCCTCCACGGCTTCCCACAGTACGCCGTTTCAATCGCCATGCAACACAAGGGCGTACTGACCCACGCCGTAATCTACGACCCCAGCCGCAATGACCTGTTCACCGCTTCGCGCGGCGCCGGCGCCTTCCTCAACGACCGACGGCTCCGCGTCAGCCGCTGCGAATATCTGAAGGACGCCTTGGTCGGCACCGGCTTCCCGTTCCGGGATTTCACCCACCTCGATGCCTATCTGGACATTTTCCGCGAGCTGATGCAGAAAACCGCCGGCCTGCGCCGCCCCGGTTCGGCTGCTCTGGACCTGGCCTACACGGCCGCCGGCCGCTTCGACGGGTTCTGGGAATTCGACCTGAAAGCCTGGGATATCGCCGCCGGCGCGCTGATGGTGCAGGAAGCGGGCGGCCTGGTAGGCGATTTCAATGGCGAACCGGACTACCTGCAAAGCGGCAACATCGTTGCCGGCAACCCTAGAGTGTTCGTGCAGCTACTCCAGACCATCGCCCCCCATCTGGCGGCAAAGGCAAAATAAAACCGCGCCCCATGAATTCCCCGGAGGATCTGTCCCGGCATACCCCGATGATGCAGCAATACCTGCGCATCAAGTCGGAACACCCCGACATGCTGCTGTTTTACCGCATGGGGGACTTCTACGAGCTGTTCTTCGAGGACGCGGAGAAGGCGGCGCAGTTGCTGGACATCACCCTCACCACCCGCGGTGCGACCGCCGGGCAACCGATCAAGATGGCGGGCGTACCCTATCACGCCGCCGAGCAGTATCTCGCCAAGCTGGTCAAGCTCGGAATGACGGTCGCAATCTGCGAACAGATCGGCGACCCAGCGACTTCCAAAGGCCCAGTGGAACGCAAGGTGATGCGCATCATCACCCCCGGCACCTTGACCGATGCGGCGCTGCTTGACGAGAAGCAGGACAAGCTGCTGCTCGCGCTGGTTCCGGGGAAGAATATGCTGGGACTGGCCTGGCTCAACCTTGCCAGCGGGCGCTTCAGCGTTACAGAAATTCGACCGAACCGCCTCGACGCGGCGCTGGAGCGCCTCAAGCCGGCGGAAATCCTGCTCCCAGAAGGCTACGCGAATGCCGCGCTGGAAAACCTGAAATGCCCGCGCAGAACCCTGCCCCCATGGCAGTTCGATTACGACTCGGCTTTGCAAAAGTTATGCCGTCAATTCGCCACTCTGGATTTGCAGGGCTTCGGTTGCCATGATCTGCACTACGCCATCGAGGCCGCAGGCGCCCTGCTGGAATACGCGAAAAGCACGCAGTGCGGTGCGCTGCCGCATATCCGTGGCCTGCAGGTCGAGCGTGAGGGCGGCTACGTATTGCTCGACGCCGCCGCCCGGCGCAATCTGGAAATTTCCGAAACCCTGCGCGGCGAACCCGCTCCGACGCTCTTTTCCCTGCTCGACACGACTGCCGGCAGCATGGGCAGCCGCCTGCTGCGCCACTGGCTGCACCATCCTCTGCGTGCCCCACATAATGGCGCCGAACTGCGCGCCCGTCTCGACGCCATCTCCCGGCTGATCGGCGAATCCGGCGTACCCGCCTACGCACAGGCCCACCAGGGCCTGAAGCAGATCGCTGACATCGAGCGCATCACCGCGCGTATCGCCCTCCGCTCTGCTCGGCCACGCGACCTTGCCGGTCTGCGCAACAGCCTGCTGGCCTTGCCGCCAATCGCCAGGGATACGGTGCTGCTTGACAGCCCGCGCCTGACGCAGCTGGCAAATCGGCTGCATGCGCCGGAAGCGCTGGTCAGCGAGCTGACTCGAGCGATCCAGCCCGAGCCGGCGGCGGTGCTGCGTGAAGGCGGCGTTATCGCCACCGGCTATGATGCCGAACTCGATGAACTGCGCGCGATCCAGAGCAACTGCGGCGAGTTTCTGCTGGCTCTCGAAGCCAGGGAGCGCGAACGCAGCGGCATCGCCAATCTGAAAGTCGAATACAACCGGGTACACGGCTTTTACATCGAGGTCACGCGCAGCCAGGCCGATGCGGTGCCGGACGATTACCGCCGACGGCAGACGCTGAAGAACGCGGAACGCTTTATCACGCCGGAACTGAAGGCTTTCGAGGACAAGGCATTGTCGGCCTCGGAGCGGGCGCTGGCGCGCGAGAAGATGCTGTATGAGTTACTGCTGGACAACCTGGCGCCGCATATTCCGGCGCTACAGGAAATCGCCGCCGCAGTGGCCGAACTCGACGTGCTGGCTGCGCTTGCCGAGCGGGCCGAAACCCTGGGCTGGGTCGCGCCTGAATTTACCGACGACGCGATGCTAGAGATCATTGGTGGCCGCCATCCGGTGGTAGAAGCGCAAACCGCCAACTTCATCGCCAACGATTCCTTGCTTTCCCGCACCCGCCAGATGCTCCTGATTACCGGTCCGAACATGGGCGGAAAATCCACTTACATGCGCCAGACGGCGCTGATCGTACTGCTCGCTCACTGCGGCAGCTTCGTGCCGGCAACCAACGCAAAAATCGGCCCGGTTGACCAGATCTTCACCCGCATCGGTGCATCCGACGACTTGGCCGGAGGCCGTTCCACCTTCATGGTGGAAATGACTGAAGCGGCCGATATCCTGAACAATGCCACCGATAACAGCCTGGTGCTGCTTGACGAGATCGGGCGCGGCACCTCCACCTTCGACGGCCTCGCCCTAGCTTGGGCGATCGCTCGCCATCTGATCGAGAAAACGCGCTGCCACACCCTGTTCGCTACCCATTATTTCGAGCTCACCCGGCTGACGCAGGAATTCAGGCAGATCGCCAACGTCCACCTCGACGCACTGGAGCACCGCGACCACATCGTGTTCCTGCACAGCGTGCAGGAAGGCCCGGCAAGCCAGAGCTACGGCTTGCAAGTGGCCCAACTGGCAGGCGTGCCCTCACCGGTGATTCAGGCGGCGAAAAGACACCTGCTGCAACTGGAGCAGCAAGGTATCAGCAATGGCATTCAGGGGGATTTGTTCGTCGAGGCGCCGCAGAATGCGGCCACTACGGAACTTGAAGAAGCGCTGCTTGAGGTAGAGCCCGACGAGCTCAGTCCCAAGGCAGCGCTGGAACTGGTGTATAAACTAAGGAAGCTGCTGGATTAACCTAAAAACAACGATTAACCACGAATGACACGAATGCTCACGAATAAGCACGAATTATTCGTGTAAATTCGTGGTCAATAGCTTTTTCCAAGAATCAATGCTGGTGGCCGTGCTCGCCATGCACATGACCATGGCCGAGTTCTTCGGCGGTGGCGGGACGCACGCCCTCAACGGTGCCCTTGAACAGCAGGGTCTGCCCGGCCAGGGGATGGTTGCCATCGATCACCACGCTTTCTGCGGTGATCTCGGTCACTGTGAAAACCTCGTCATCATCCGAGCCTTCTGCGCCAGCCTGAAACTGCATGCCAACCTCGATCCCGTCCATCGGGAAAGCGTCACGCGGTTCGACCCGCACCAGTTCATCCTCATATTCGCCAAAAGCGTTATCCGGATCCAGCGTCACTACCACGGTACCGCCCTCGGCGAGACCTTCCAGCGCCTCCTCTACGGCAGGAAATATCCCGTCATAGCCGCCATGCAGGTAACTGATGGGTTGATCACTTTTTTCCAGAAGCTTGCCAGTGCTGTCGCTCAATTCAAAACTGAGAGTCACCACCGAGTTTTTTGAAACCTGCATAAAATTATCCCATCTTTTTGATTAAATTAATTATTTCTGCTGCATGGCCACGCGGATTTACACCATAAAATACATGCTTGAGCATGCCTTGCTTGTCGATTATGAACGTGGAACGCAATATTCCCATTTTTTTCACACCGTCTTTTTCTTTCTCCTGCCACACGCCATATTTTTCGCACACCTTGCCTTCCTCATCCGCCAGCAGGCGGACCGACAGTCCATGTTTGTCGCGAAAGGCAGCATGGCTGATACAGTCATCCCTGCTCACTCCAAGCACAACGGTATCGAGCCGGACAAATTCATTGTCCAGATCACTGAAATCAATAGCCTCGATGGTGCAGCCCGGCGTATCGTCCTTCGGGTAAAAGTACAATACGACATTCTTTCCCTTGTACGCAGAGAGTTTGGCCATTTCCATATCCGCATCAGGCAAGCTGAAGCCAGGGGCAGGGTGTCCGATTTGCAACATAAAATCTCCTTCGCAGGGCACCACATTTTAAACGATTTCGCCCGGCTTGGAAGAGACATGCCATAATTAAGCCGAGATGACTGGCGAGGGCACCATGGCAGAAAACCCTGAAAAACCCCTCTTGCTGCACAGGCAATTAAACAGTGCAGCGGACTATATAGAAGCAATCGACATTCTGATCGAACTCGCACGGCACCGCTTGCGCATTTTCGATTACAACCTGGAAGACGGCGGTTACACCACATTGCACCGCCACGAACTGCTGCGCACCTTTCTGCTATCAAACCGCAGCAATCGGCTGGAAATCGTGCTGCATGACACCGACTATCTGACCCGCTTCTGCCCGCGCATGCTCAGCCTGCTCAAACAATTCAGCCACGCCATCACGATCCAGGAAACCACTCCGCAAGCAAAAAGCATCTACGACCCCTTTGCCATCGCTGACGAAACCTGCTTCTTGCACCGCTTCCATTATGACAGTCCACGCGCTTTGCTCGCACTCAACGACATTGAAGGCAGCCACCTGCTGATCAAGCGCTTCGAGGAAATCCGGGGCGCTTCGGCACCGGCGATAAGCGCAACAACGCTAGGGCTTTAAACCTATTCATTCTGCATGATGCATGCTATACGCCAGCCTGGCAAGAGCGCCAAACAGCCCGATAACGACGGGCCAAATTAATAATTAGCAAGAATACATAATTAGATACTAGAATTATTTAACAAACCTGCTAAAATCGCGCAGTCGGTTGGACATCGTTGATGTGGAAGCCGATTTGCATCAATGGTATGTAGTACAAATAGCATTTTAGACAAATCTTAAAACCCAAGTTTTTATAAGGAAACAATAAATGAAACATTCCGTCCTGCTCGCCGCCCTGCTGGCCCTGACCCTGACCGCTTGCGGCAAAAAAGAAGAAGCTCCTGCACCTGCACCTGCTGAAGCGCCTAAAGTTGAAGCACCTGTTGCCGCTCCTGCTCCTGCAGCCCCTGCTGCTGACGCCGCTGCCCCAGCTGCTGCTCCTGCTGCTGACGCCGCTGCCCCAGCCGCTGCTCCTGCTGCTCCTGCTGCTCCTGCCAAGTAAGCTTCGCAGTTCAGCAAAAAAAGCCGACCCATGGGTCGGCTTTTTTCTTGTCCTCTTGCGTTTGCCGCTAAAGAATCTGGCGCCAGCCAAACCCATCCAATTGATCGGCCACCCCGATCCATTCCGGCTCACAGTTCAAAACCCCACTCAGTGCAGCCCGGGCAAGCTCCGGCTTATTGTTCTTTTCACTAAGATGCGCCGCAATCAAGTGCTGTAACTTGCTGTTGTCCAGGCTCGCCAACAACCTGGCCGCCATGCTGTTATCAAGGTGGCCAAAACGGCCCGCAACCCGTTGCTTCAACATTGGCGGGTAAGTCCCTTCGCGCAGCATGTCGGAATCATGATTGCATTCCAACACCAAAGCATCGCAGCCACTCAAAACAGCTTCGATGTGTGGCGTGGAGCCTCCGGTATCGGTCAGCACGCCCAGCCTCCTGCTACCGCTACTAAAAGCATACTGAACCGGCTCGCGAGCGTCATGAGGAACGGGGAAAGGCTGCACCTCGATCTCGCCTGCCTGAAACGGACTATGACCATCAATCAGACGAATATCGGGCAGCGTTTGCGCAAGGGCATGGCTTGTGAAAGTGCCATGGGTCAGCCACACCGGCAAAGCATACCTGCGCGCGAACTTGACAGCACCGCCGATATGGTCGGTATGTTCGTGAGTAATGAGGATACCGGTAAGGTCTTCCGGTCGCAGGTCGAGGCGCGATAGCCGAGCCACCGTCTCCCTGATACCGAAGCCGCAATCGAGAAGCAAGCGAGTTTGCTTGACCTCGACCACCAGCGCATTACCCCGGCTGCCGCTGCCCAGGGAAGCGAAACGCATTGCGCGCCTCGCCGTATTATTTCAACTGCTCAAACAGCAAGTTAAGAATTCTGGCCGCAGTCTCGGAATTTTCGACCGCACCGTCCTTATTCAAAATATTGACTGCACTACCCTCGCTCGTAGCCATAACCTGAATACGGTACTGCTCCAGCTTGTCCTTCTCTTTGCTGTCACTTTTCCAGAAAGCCAGCTTGGACATAAAGCCTTTTTCTTCCTTCTTGCCGTCAATATCGGGATCAACATAACGAACGAAATAGAGTCCCTTGGAGCGGTCGCGGTCGACCACGGTAAATCCGACCCGGTCAAGCGACAGCCCGACGCGGCGCCAGGCGCGATCAAAGGTATCGTTCAGCGCAAGACTGCCCGCTCCGCCCTGAGTGCGAGTCACTTTAGCCCGATCACGCTTGCCATCCGCTGTCATCAGAGACTGGGAACGCGTCTCTTCGACCCCGAAGCGCACCATCAAGCGACGCAACATGTCGGCTTCAAGCTCAGGGTCGGCAGGACGCGGCTGCCACACTGTCCGATTGCCGCCATCGCCCCCTTCGATCACTTCATACATGCCGCGGTGGCTGATATAGATTTCCGCCGTGCCCTGTTCGGCACCGCGTTCCAGCCGGGTGCGGAATTTGTCTCGTTCGGCGGTGGAATAGAGCCCATCCATGACTTTGCTCAACACGCTGCGAATCGCATCCTGAGGAATCTTGGCACGGTTTTCCGCCCAGTCGGTTTCCATCACGCCGGATTCCGGCACTTCCAACTTGATAAGGAAACCGTTTTCCTGCCAGAATTCCTTGACCACCGGCCAGACCTGCTCAGGAGTCGCATTCACCACCAGCCAGCGCTGCGAGCCTGCGCGCTCAACCCTGGCCTTGTCCTGAGAGGGCAGCAGGTTGGATGTCGCCGTCGCAGTCTGCGGCTGACCTGATCTTTCCTTGTTGTACACCGACAAGGTGGCACTGCCTTGCGGGCTGACATCGGGCACGGCGAAGCGGTTGTCGGCTGTTGGTGAAGTCAGGTCCGGAGGGATTTCCAGCGGCGGCAGTTTGCCTGCCGACTTGTAATCAATTTTTTTACCTTCCAGCAAAGACGTCGAACCACAACCCGTCATTAGCACGACCGCAGTAAACCCCACAAATGCAGACAAGAATCGGTTATTCATAGACACCTTAAAATTTATTGCAGCACGCCAGCCTGGCGCATAGCCTGTTTCAAAACGTCGTGATGGCCCGCAGAGAGCGGGGTCAGTGGCAGGCGAATGCCATCGCCAATCAACCCCATCTGCGCCGCCACCCATTTAACTGGAATCGGATTGGCTTCGACAAAAAGCTTCTGGTGCAAGCCCAGCAACTTGTTATTGATGGCGCGCGCCGAGGCCAGATCACCCCTGAACGCAGCCTCGCACATTTCATGCATCAACCGAGGCGCCACGTTGCTGGTCACCGAAATTACGCCGTGACCGCCGAGCAGCATTAATGCCAAACCGCTGCCATCGTCACCGCTGTATACGGCGAAATCCGGCGGCACGCGCAGCAACAGGTCACTGCCACGCTCGATATTGCCGGTTGCATCCTTGATGCCGACGATATTGGAAATCTGCGCCAACCGCAGCACGGTGTCGTTCGCCAGATCGCAAGCGGTACGGCCTGGGACGTTGTAAAGAATCTGCGGAATGTCCACCGCCTCGGCAATCGCCTTGAAGTGACGGTACAATCCTTCCTGGGTGGGTTTGTTGTAGTAAGGCGTAACAAGCAAGCAATAATCTGCGCCAGCCGCCTTGGCACATGCCGTCAGCTCAATCGCTTCGCTGGTTGAGTTGGCACCGGTTCCGGCAATCACCGGAATGCGCCCGGCAACCTGATCCACCACGGAGCGGATCAGCAGGCAATGTTCGTCGAAATTCACTGTTGGGGATTCGCCCGTGGTACCAACGACGACGATGCCGTCGGTCCCTTCTGCCAGGTGAAAATCCACCAGCGCACGCAAACGATCCAGATCGAGACTGCCGTCATCGTGCATCGGCGTAACGATCGCGACCAGACTGCCTTTAAGCATGAAATTTTTCCACAAAAAATTTTAGGCCCTAAGTTTACCCGAATATCAGGTTGCGCGAAATGCTCAATCTGCTTCGCGTTCAATCGAGCAGCACTGCTTTTCGGCAGCACCGCCACTGGCCAACAGAACCTGCCCGGTAACCGGGTTGGGACGAAAAACGGTACAGCCCTTCAGGCCCATATCATAGGCCGCTTCATAAATTGAACGGAATGAGTCGAAATCAAATTCAGCCGGCACATTGATGGTTTTTGAAATGGCGCTGTCGACATGAGCCTGAAGCGCTGCCTGCATCCGGATGTGCGCCCCCGGCGGAATTTCACCGGCACGAACAAAGGCTGCGGGCAGCGTAGCCGCCTCACCATATTGCTGATGAAATTGATGGCAGGCATAGTCTTCCACTTGCACCTCACTAACATCCCCATCAGCCTCAAGGATGCGCCGCGTGAACTTCCAATCATAAATCGGCTCGAGTCCGCTGGAAACATTGTTCGCCAGCAAACTGATGGTTCCGGTCGGCGCGATAGCGGTCAGATGGCTGTTGCGCAAACCGTGTCGCTTGATCCCCTGCACGATATCAGCGGGCAAGGAGCGAATGAATTCACCCGCCAAGTAAGGGTCGGCCTGAAGTGCCGGAAACGCCCCTTTTTCACGCGCCAGTTCTATCGATGCCCGGTACGCACTGTGGCAGATCGTTTGCATCACCTTCTCTCCCAGTGCAAAAGATTCCGGACTGCCATAGCGAATTCCTAGCATCACCAAGGCATCGGCCAAACCGGTAAGGCCAAGCCCGATCCGTCGCGATGCTCGCGCTGTGTCCGCCTGCTTTTGCAGCGGAAAATGAGACAGGTCATAAACATTGTCGAGCAGGCGCACCGCCGTCGCCACGGTCGCTGAGATCCCCTCCAGGTCCAGATCGCCATCAGCCATAAAGGGACGCCGAACGAACTGCGTCAGGTTGATCGCGCCCAGATTGCAGGCGCCATAGTGCGGCAGGGGAATTTCGCCGCAGGGATTGGTGGCACTGATCCATTCGCAATACCACAGGTTGTTCATGCGGTTGACGCGGTCGATAAAGATCACGCCGGGCTCGGCGTAATCATAAGCTGCCTGCATGATCTTGTCCCACAGCGCCCGCGCACTGACACGGCGCAGCACCCTGCAACGGCGCGGCGTGCTGCTGCCTGACCACAACCGTTCCACCACCTCCCCGACCGATTCATCTCCGGTGAGCGGGAACACCAGCGGCCAATCAACATCCGCCCGCACCGCGCACATGAATTCGTCCGTCACCAGCACCGACAAATTAAAATGCCGCAACACACCCGGGTCTCGTTTTGCCGCGATGAAAATCTCAACATCCGGATGGTCGCAGCGTAGCGTCGCCATCATCGCACCACGGCGCGCACCGGTGGAAAGAATAGTGGCACACATGCTATCCCAGATGTGCATGAACGAAACCGGCCCAGAAGCGGTTACTCCGACACCACGGACTGGCTCACCGCTCGGTCGCAGGGTGGAGAAATCATAACCGACGCCTCCGCCCTGCTGCATGGTCAGCGCGCCTTCCTTGAGCGCCTCGAAAATACCGTCGAGCGCATCCTCGAATTCACCCATGACGAAGCAGTTGAACAGCGTGACTCGGTGAGCGGCGCCTGCTCCGGCGAGAATGCGCCCACCAGGCAGAAATCGGAACCCCTCCAGAACGCCGTAGAACCTCTGTTCCCAGCTCTCCTTATCCTGCCGCTCCACCCCAGCAAGCGCGCGGGCAACGCGATGCCAGGTATCCTCGACGGCCAGGTCGATAATCTTGCCAGACTCGCGGTAGCGATAGCGGATATCCCAGATGCGGGAAGAAATATCGGAGAAGGCAGAACCAGCACTCATCGAGGATTCCCAAAAACGAAAAAGGCGAGAACCGCACTAACGGTTCTCGCCGATTTCATAGGGGTCAACGACCGCAAACTATCTCTGGGAAGCGTACATCCGCTCCAGAAAAGCCTCGACATCCATCGCCGCCACATCCGCCGACATATCGCTCGTGCGCTGGGATTGATAATGAATCAGTTGCGCTGCAAGTTCCGCCGCCCTGCCTTGCATCATCACAATTTCAGGGTTCCAGCCGGCGCACATCACCTCTGAAGTATAGTCGCTCTCCACTTTGACAGAGCACATATCCATAGTCACTATCATGATCCACCTCCGTTTACCCGCACAATTGCTTCTGACGTCTGTAAATGTTATATCGGGTATTGCTGGGAGAAATAAAGGGGTAAATGAAAAATTACTTCCCGGCCTTGATCGCACAAATCCGCTGCACCACGGCACGCCCATTTTCAACAACGCACAATTCCTCATAAGCGTTGACTTCCAGCCGCCCTTTTACTTGTTCAAGCAACTCGCCTGACTTGAGGAGATAATCCGGATTACGCGGCCTGCCTAACAGTTGATTGCCTTCTGAGAAAGTTTCATAAATCAGCACCCCACCCGCAGAAAGCGCTTCGAACATGTGCAGAAATAGCGGGCGATGCAAATAGTTGGTTACCACAATGCCATCAAACTCGCCGACAGAATAAGGCCAAGGTTCGCCTTCAAGGTCTGCCTGACGCGTTACAACGCCGGGCAAAAAGGCCAACGCGGAGACGTCACGGTCCACCGCTTCGACCTGAAACCCGGCCTGAATCAGGAAACGAGTGTGCCGGCCGGTTCCGCAAGCAAGGTCCAGTACCCGACCGCCGCCACGAATAAGCGGTGCGCAACGCACCACCCATTCTGAAGGCGCGGAAACAAACGGCAGATCCGGAGCCATCAGGGTGCGGCGGGATTTGCCAGACGCAAGACTTGCATCGCCATCCGCAACGCGTCATGGATCAGGCGATCAAACAAGGGAACGAAATAAGGCAAGGCAATGGCAAGCACGACAAATCCAGCTGCCAGCGTGATCGGAAATCCAACCGAGAACACATTCAGCTGAGGCGCGGCGCGAGTCATGATGCCCAGCGCCAGATTGGTGATCAACAGGGCTGCCATGATCGGCATGGAAAGCAGTAACCCGGCGAGAAATATCTCGCCTCCCCACCCCGCCAGAGCGCGCCAGCCCGCCGCAGAATAGGGGGGTGGCGCCACCGGTAACGCCTGGAAGCTTTGCGCCAAGACCTCGATCATATATAAATGACCATTCAAAGCCAGAAACACCAAGGTGGCGAACAGTCCGAGAAACTGCCCCACCACAGGAATCTGGGCAGCATTTTGCGGATCGAATATAGTAGCGAATCCCAGACCCATCTGCATACCGGCAATATTACCGGCCATTTCCACTGCGGTGAAGATGATGCGCATGATGAATCCGATCGCCACGCCGATCACGATTTGTTGCGTCAAAATCAGGAGTCCGATCGCTGACCCCGGCTCCACCGCCGGCATACTGCCGAGAACAGGCGCCAGGACCAGAGTAAGGACAAAGGACAACCCAACCTTCACCCGCACAGGTATGCTGGGATTGCCCAGAATAGGAGCGCTACTCACCAGGGCAAGAATGCGGAAAAAAGGCCAGATGAAAGCCCCCAGCCAGGCGCTTAACTGGGCTGAAGTAACGCTGATCATCGACTACAGTTTATCCCACCAAACCTGGAATACTGGTAAACAGGCGGCGAGTATAGTCCATCAGCAGATTCAACATCCACGGTCCCGCAACCACCAGCATGACAAACATCACCAGCAACTTGGGGATAAACGACAGGGTCATTTCATTGATCTGGGTGGCGGCCTGAAAAATGCTCACCACCAAGCCCACGGCCAGCGCGGAGAGCAGCAGCGGCGCCGACACCAGCAGGGTGATTTCCACCGCCTGCTGACCAATCGTGATCACACTTTCCGGCGTCATGTGTAGAAACTCTGTACCAGGGAACCAATGAGCAGATTCCAGCCGTCCACCAGCACGAACAGCATCAGCTTGAATGGCAATGAGATCACGACCGGTGACAACATCATCATACCCATCGACATCAACACGCTGGCCACCACCATATCAATGATCAGAAACGGGATGAATACCACAAAACCGATCTGGAACGCGGTTTTGAGCTCGCTGATGACGTAGGCCGGAACCAGTATTTTCATCGGCACCGCTTCCGGACCAGGCAAGGGCGCGCTGTTGGAAAGCTTGATGAACAGAGCCAGATCATCCTGGCGCGTCTGCCGCAGCATGAAGGCCTTCAAAGGGGCAGTGCCCTTTTCCAGCGCCTGGTTGAAGTCGATTTTTTGTTCCGCATAAGGTTGATAAGCCTCTGCATAAATCTTATCGAACACCGGCGCCATGACAAAAAAGGTCAAGAACAGGGACAGGCCAATCAGAATCTGGTTGGGCGGCGCCTGCATCGTGCCGATTGCCTGGCGTAGCAGCGACAGCACGATGATGATGCGGGTAAACGCCGTCATCATCAGCAGTACAGCTGGCAGGAATGTCAGCGCTGTCATCATCAGCAGCGCCTGAATACTGAGGGTATAGGTCTGGGCACCAGCCGGCCCTGGCGTACTGGTGAAGGCGGGCAAGCCCGGGTCAGCCGCCATGGCCGTCAATGGCGCCAGCACGCCCAGCACCAGCAGCACGGCAGAAAACAATGATGGGGCTCCGCGCAGAACCAGTCTTGATTCCTTACCCAAGTTTGCGCCCCTGCATTGCTTGCTTAAGCCACGTTGAAAAGCCTGGCTCCCCTCCATTAGTCGGCGTCTCGGATGCCTGTGTAGCACTTTCCGGTTTAGCCAGCGTATGCAGGGAACTCACCTGTCCCGGCGCAACCCCCAGCACCAGCCAGGTTTCACCAATTTCCACCAGCACCAGCCGCTCTTTGGGACCCAGTGCAACGCCACCGATCACCTTGATGGCTCCGCCCGCACCAACCTGTCCCGGGGAAAAACGCCTGAGCAGCCAGGCAGAGCCAACTACTGCCGCCAGCACCAGCCCGAGGCCTAACAGGACCTGCAGCATGCCACCCATGGAAACCGGGGAAACAACCGGTACTGGAATTGCTTCCGGTGCTGCAAGAACAGCAAAAGGCAGAGAAAACAGAGTAAGCCCGGTAGAGAACCGCGCCACTGCCTCTTTTATCGGAATCATTTATGCAGTCTACGTATGCGTTCGGAGGGAGAAATAATATCAGTCAGGCGAATCCCGAACTTGTCGTTCACCACTACGACCTCACCCTGGGCAATCAGGCAACCGTTGACCAGAACATCCATCGGCTCGCCCGCCAAGCCATCCAGTTCCACCACCGACCCCTGAGCCAGTTGCAGCAGGCTGCGAATTGCCAGCTTGGTGCGCCCCAGTTCAACCGTGAGATTGACTGGAATATCCAGGATCATGTCGATGTTGTTGGGTGCTCCGGCAGGAATACCGGACGGAGAAAGCTGATCGAACTGCGCCTTGGCTGCGGGTGGATTGCCCCCTGAAAATGTCGCAGAGGAGGCCTGTTCGGCTAGTGCCGCACCCCAATCGTCTTCAGCCGGTGCGGCGGCAGAGGTATCTGCGGTCGCCTGCTCTGCCATCGCAGCAGCCCAATCGTCCGTGCCCGCCGAATCTTCAGTGTGTTCGTCAGCCATGCTGGCCTCCGCGACCGGTTTCGTCATCCGCGCCAGAGATGATTTTATTCACCTTGAGCGCGTACTGACCATTGAGAATACCATAATTGCATTCCAGCACAGGCACGCCATCCACTTCAGCGACAATCGCCTCGGGAATATCCAGGGAAATCACATCCCCCACTTTCATGTTCAAAATTTGTCCAAGATTAACCGGGGCCTCGCCCAGGTTCGCGACCAGGTCCACCTCTGCTGACTGCACCTGCTTCGTCATCAGATTTGCCCAGCGATGATCCACTTCCATGCGCTCACCCTGCATGCTGCTATACAGGATATCGCGAATCGGCTCGATCATAGCATAGGGCATACAGATGTGAAAATCGCCACCGCCCGAGCCAAGCTCGATATTGAAGGTAGTCACTACCACCACTTCGCCGGGCGTGGCGATATTGGCAAATTGGGTGTTCATTTCGGAACGAATATATTCGAAATCGACCTGATAGACCGATTCCCAGGCTTTCTTGTATTCGCCGAAAACGACTTCAAGCATACGCTGAATGATGCGCTGCTCAGTTGGCGTGAAATCCCGCCCTTCCACGCGCATGTGGAAACGTCCATCACCGCCGAACAGGTTATCCACGACCAGAAACACCAGATTCGGATCGAAGATAAACAGCGACGTACCGCGCAGCGGATTGATGTGCACCATGTTCAGATTGGTCGGCACGACCAGATTGCGAACAAACTCGCTGTACTTGAGAACACGCACCGGGCTCACGGAAATTTCAGCGGTGCGACGCATGAAATTGAACAGGGCAATTCGGAACAAACGGGCAAAACGTTCATTGATGATTTCCAGGGTCGGCATGCGCCCCCGAACAATCCTCTCCTGCTTGGCCAGATTATAGGGGCGAACATCGCCTCCCCCCTCTTCGGTGGCGACAGCCTCCTCTTCTCCGGTTACACCCTTGAGTAAGGCATCAACTTCGTCCTGAGACAGTATGTCGTCTGCCACGTGCGCCCTTTAGAAATTACTATTGCCTAACACCCTCATTACTGAATGACAAAGGATGTGAAAAACACGCCTGTCACGCCCTTGCCAGCCGCCTTGGCATTTAGTGGTTTATTTACTTGCTCCTGAATTTCAGCACTCAATTTCTGCTTGCCTTCAAGACCGGATATCTGCTCGGCACTCTTGCTTGAAAGCAGCAACAGCACGCCATTACGAATTTCCGGCATATGCAGCTTGACCAGATCAACCACGGAAGCATCAGTCACTTTCAAATCAATCCCGACCTGGAGGTAGTGTTCGCCACTCCCATCCACCTGCAAATTAACGGTAAAGGTCTCAAGAGTCACAAAAACCGGCGGCTTCGGTTTTTCTTCCTTGTGCTCGGCGGCCTTTGTATCTGACTGGGTGAAATACCATGCTGCACCCCCGCCTGCACCACCCAACACCAACAGAATACCGAGAATCAGAAACAGCTTCCCCTTCTTCTTGGGCGGAGCTTCCTCCACAACCTCTTCTTTTTCTTTTGCCTTGTCTCTTGCCATGCCGAACTCCCTTGCCGCTGCCGCTTCAGTCGTCTCTCCAGTCAATTCCAGAATAGACGGCTAAACAATATTAAAAACAACCAGTTTCAGATGATATTTTATGTTCTTTATAATATCAACTCAAATTAAATGCAAGAACTACTGCAAGCCCAAACAAGTTACCACCATCAATTTCATCGCCAGAAAAAACAAAAAGCAGCTATCTCATTGAGATAGCTGCTTTATTATTAACCGGCGCTCGCGGATGGATTTCAGGCAAAAATATCAACCATGCCATCGCGCACCCGTCCGGAAGGCTGCCCCGGCGCAGTCCTCAGGGCCATGACATCTTCCGCGCCAAGTCCGCCACGATTTCCTTCTTTACCATTTCTCTGATCAAAAGCTTGCTGCTGACTGAAAGATTCCGAGCCCACCGTCACGTTGCCCAGCATGATACCGTTATCAGCCAGCATTTCACGCAGACGTGGCATTGCCGCCTCGATTGCCTCACGCACAGCCGAATGATGGGAAACGAACAACGCGCTAGCCTGATCGTTGCTGATCGTCAAGCGCACCTCGAGCGGCCCGAGATTGGGTGGATTAAGATGCAATTCAGCCACTTGATGATTCTGGCTCGCCATCCACACCACCTTCTCGCCGACTGCTCCACCCCATTCTGCAGAACCGACTCTAGGCGCAACCGGCAAAGCCGGTAACGGCTCCGGATTCCGGAACGCGGCAACCATAGGAGAAGGACTCGCCATAGCGGACAAGTCAGCCGAGTGAAGCTCCCCTCCCACATTCTCTGCTGGAATGTTAACCATTGCCACCAGCCTGTCGGCAAACGACTGCTCAGAGGATATTGCTTGCGGCAAGCTTTTGCCGTTAGCGGCAATTTCTGCCGTTAACGGCGCCTTGTCGACCCTCGGCAGATGAATCATTGGCTCTTCTGCGCCAGATTCGGCAGAAATTCTGGCTCCGCTCCCCATCTGGGCAGGAATTGCCGGCATCAGCATTGAAGCTGTCAAGGCAGACAAATCAACTGGGAGCACCTCCACCCCTGCATTCGCAACAGGCTCAGCAATTTCCTTGAGCGTCACAGAAGAAAGTCCAGCGCCTTCTTTCTGCTCAAGCAATGCAGCAATGTCCTTCAACTGTTTGGTGAGAACCGCGCCGAAATCAAGCCCTTGCACACCCTCAAGCCCACTTCCCACTTCAGCGACAAGTGCGACAGCAGACGAGGCCTGACTGCTGCCAGCGCTGACTTGTGGAGATACAGCAGGAGTAATAGGTAATTGTGGCATTGGCCATCCTTTCGCAATCGCTTTAGGTTCAGCCGATATAAAGCAAGACGCATACCACCATCAGGAATGGGGAAGGTCTGTTGACTTGTTCTGTTTGAATTTGTTGCCTGAAAGCTCATCCTGCTCGCGCTGCTCAAGCTTGTCCTCGCGCTTTCTCTCGCTGCTCAGGTGGCGCTGCGACAGCGTATCAAAGGCCTTGAGCTTGAGTTGCTTCGCCTGCCATTCATGACACCCGTCTTCCCAGCGTTTTTTACAGCGTCCCACCTCATCCGCCTGCTGGCGGATGGCAACCTCGATTTTGCCCAAAAACAGTTGAAAATCCCTGAGCGCGCTCACCTGCATCCCCAGTTTCGTTGTTTGCAACAACTTTGCCCGATAATCTTCACGATATGCGGTCAACTGCCGGTACTTTTCCTCTGCTTCCTGCCACTTGACCTTGAGCGCATGCAGATCTCGTGCAGCAGCATCCGTATGATTCTGGGCAAGATCGAGCAGGGGCTGGAGAGGGAATCGCCGTGGCATATCTAATCCAGGGGCTAGGGGCTAGGGGCTAGGGGCTAGGGGCTAGGTATTGAACAATGCGGCCAGGCGGTCGCGGCTGTCCACATAATTCTCGCTCTGGTGCATATCCTGCTGCAAAAAAGCCTCCAACTGCGGATAAAGCGCCATTGCCTCGTCCAGCAACGGATCACTTCCCTTGACATAGGCACCCACGCTGATCAGGTCGCGACTGCGCTGGAAGCGGGAATAAAGCAGCTTGAACCTGCGCACCCTGGCCAGATCCTCAGGCGCAAGCAGTTCGGTAATCGCCCGGCTGACCGAAGCTTCGATATCGATTGCAGGGTAATGCCCTTGGTCGGAAAGGCTGCGCGACAACACGATGTGGCCATCAAGAATGGCGCGGGCGCTGTCCGCGATCGGGTCCTGCTGGTCATCCCCCTCCACCAGCACGGTATAAAACGCAGTAATCGACCCACCGCCTGTCTGACCGTTGCCGGCGCGCTCGACCAGTTGTGGCAACTTGGCGAATACCGAAGGCGGATAGCCTTTGGTCGCCGGTGGCTCGCCGATGGCCAAGGCGATTTCGCGTTGAGCCATGGCGAAGCGTGTAAGCGAATCCATGATCAAAAGCACATGCTTGCCCTGATCGCGAAAATACTCGGCGATCGACGTGGCATAAGCCGCGCCGTGCAGCCGCAACAATGGCGGAGTGTCGGCCGGAGCAGCAACGACTACAGAGCGCGCCAAACCGGCTGGACCCAGGATGTTTTCGATGAATTCCTTGACCTCGCGACCCCGCTCGCCGATCAAACCGACCACGATCACATCCGCGCTGGTAAATCGCGCCATCATCCCAAGCAAAATACTTTTGCCAATACCGCTGCCCGCAAAGAGCCCCATGCGCTGCCCCCTACCGACAGTCAGCAAGGCATTGATGGCGCGTACGCCGACATCCAGGACTTGCCGGATAGGAGCTCGACTAAGGGGATTGCAGGGACGGCTATGCAGCGGCACCTGGTGAGACAGATTCAGCGGTCCAAGCAGATCCAGCGGACGTCCGGCACCGTCAAGAATGCGGCCCAGCAGTTCATTGCCCACCTGGACCTGACGCACACGGTCTTCAGAACGACGGCGAAGAGGGGGGGATCCGCGCTGCCCGGTGACTCGTTGCACCGGAGTATCTACCGGCGTCACCCGCGCGCCCGGCACCAGTCCATACACATCAGTGGTAGGCATGAGGAACAATTTTTCACCGGAAAAGCCGACCATTTCAGCATCAACATCATGCCCGTCAGTCAGGTGAACGGTACAACTGCCGCCCACCGCAAGCTTCAGCCCCACTGCCTCCATCACCAGCCCGGCAACCCGGGTCAGGCGACCGGTCAGAAGCCAGGGACTGACGGCAGAAACAGTCTCGCCGCATTCCCGCAGAAAACCATTCCAGCGATCAGAGGGAGATGTCATGATTTCTGAGGGCAAGGGAATACCCTCTCCTCAATCCTCTCCCGCAAACGGGAGAGGAAGCAAACGTGCTCGCTTCGCGAGTTTCATGTTAACGGAGCTATTCAAGCCATGCACCGTCACGCCCCAGGGCGACGAGTATCCTTTTCCAGCGATTCTCCATGGTTGCGTCAATCTCGCTGTTTGTGGTTTCCACTCGACACCCGCCCCGCTCCACGCGAACGTCTTCAATCAGCTTCCAATGAAAGTGATTCAATTCGTCCGCCATCAGCGAACGCACCAAAGCAGCGTCCTCCGGATGCAATTTAAGGTGCGGATGCTGGCTTGCCTGAGGCAGGCTGTTCACTGCCTCGCGTATCACCGGCAGGACCAGTTCCGGTCGCACTCGCAAAGCCTCGCGCAACATCTGCCTGGCGACATCCAGCGCCAGGGAAAGCAGGTTCTGTGTCAATGTTTCATCAAACTGGCTCAGCGCCCCATCCAGAGCCGACATCAGTTGCGCCAGCCGCGCCAGCTCTGCATCAACCTTCCCCTTGCCATCCCGATAACCGGCGGCAAACCCTTCCTGATAGGCCTGCTGATGGGTATTCTCGACCTCCTCTGCCGTCGGCAAAGGCACAGTCGTTCTTGCCGACCCATCCAGCGAATTCAGCTCCCAGCGCTGATAAGCGCTCAATTGCTCCTTGGGAATGATATTGCTAGACAAAACTTTCCTCTCCCGCGCCGCCGATCACAATCTGGCCTTCGTCGGCCAGTTTGCGCACAACCTTGAGAATTTCCTTCTGCTCCGCCTCGACTTCACTGATGCGCACCGGACCCTTGGCTTCAAGGTCATCGCGCAACATTTCAGCAGCCCGCTGCGACATGTTCTTGAAGATTTTCTCGCGCAATTCCTCGCTTGTGCCCTTGAGCGCAATAATCAGGGATTCGGACTGCACCTCGCGCAACAGCAACTGGATAGAGCGATCGTCGATGTCGAGTATATTCTCGAAGACGAACATCTCGTCCTGAATTTTCTGTGCCAATTCGGGGTCGTAATCGCGCACGCTGGCGATGATTGCGGTTTCATTGGCGGTACCGACGTAGTTCAGGATTTCAGCCGCCGCCCTGACGCCGCCCATCACGCTTTTCTTGAGATTGCTGGCGCCTGACAGTAACTTGGTCAGCACATCGTTCAGTTCCCTCAGCGCAGAAGGCTGAATACCGTCCAGCGTGGCAATACGCAGCACCACATCGTTGCGCAGACGCTCGGTAAAAAGGCTCAGTATCTCACTGGCCTGGTCCCGCTCAAGATGAACCAGAATGGTGGCAATGATCTGAGGATGCTCATTCTTGATCAGTTCCGCCACTGAAGCGCCATCCATCCACTTCAGGCCTTCTATGCCGCTGGAATCGTCGCCGTGCAGGATGCGTTCAATCAGGTTAGCCGCTTTATCCGAGCCCAGCGCCTTGGTCAGCACACTGCGAATATATTCATCGGAATCAGCCAGGCCGGCCTTTTCACCCGCCTGAAACATGAAGTCATGCATTACCCGCTCCACCTGGACGCGGTTGATGCTGTCCAGGGCTGCCATGGCATGGCCTAACCTCTGAACCTCCTTCGGGCTGAGATGCTTGAATACTTCAGCCGCTTCCTCCTCGCCCAAGGCCATCAGCAAGATGGCGCTTTTCTGGACCCCATCTTCACTCATTGCCGCCTATCCAATCCTTGACCACGGTAGCCACCACTTTCGGTTCCTGTCGCGCCAGGTCCTTGACTGAACGCAAACGCTCTTCATATCCCAGAGTCGGAGCAATTGCGAAACCTTCGGCTTCTTCCTTATGCACCACCGGCGGCGGCGGAGTAGAGAGCTCCTTCAGCAGGGGGCGCAGCACCTTGAACACGACAAAGAACACAATTCCGGCAATGAGCAGGTTCTTGGCGATATCCTTGACCAGAGAAATCGTTGCCGGATCTTTCCAGATTGGCGCTGCCGGAATTTCCTCCGTCACCTCGCTGAATGAAGCATTCACCACATTCAGCGTATCGCCGCGATCCTGCCGGTAGCCCATGGCCTCCTTGACAAGATTATTGATCTGAGACATTTCCGCACCAGTCAAAGGCTTGGCAGTGACCTTCCCGTCCTTGGCCGTGGATTTCTTGTGATTGACCACGACAGCCACGGACAGGCGCTTGATACTCCCCACCGGCAACTTGACATGCTTGATGGTCTTGTCCAGCTCGTAATTGACGGTCGACTCCTTATGCGCCCCCCCACCCGAAGGCTGCGCGGGTGCGGCAGCTACAGCCGTGGCTGCCGGCGCGGAAAGCGGAGCGGCAGCAGCTCCCGGGGGCTGATTTGACAGGGCGCCAGGCACACCGCCTGCAGCCTGCCCTGCTCCAGCGGTGTTTTCATTGCTTTGTTGACTGCGAATTGCCGCCTCGGCAGGCGCAGGGTTGGGTTTGAAGGTTTCAGCGGTCTGTTCGGTTTGAGAGAAATCCAGCTCCGCCGCAACCTGCGCCCGCACGTTTTCCATGCCGGTAATCGGGCTAAGAATATCTTCGATGCGTTTGATAAAGCTTTGTTCCACCTGACGTAAAAATTCCAGCTGACTCGGGTCGAGGCCTGCGCCCTCCTTACCCTCGGCCGCAGAGCTCAACAGGTTGCCGTTCTGATCAAGCACGGTCACATTCTTGACCGGCAAGTCCGGCACGCTGCTTGAAATCAGATGAACGATGCCATTGACCTGGGCCTTGTCCAGCGTGCGCCCGGGATGGAGTCCAACCAACACGGATGCGCTGGGGTTTTTCTGCTCGCGGGTAAACACGGAAGGACGCGGAATAGCGAGATGCACGCGCGCGCCTTGCACGGCAGATAGTGACTGGATGGAACGGGTCAACTCCCCCTCCAGCGCACGCTGGTAGTTTACCTGCTCGAGAAACTGGCTGGTGCCCAGCTTCTGGTTTTCCATCAGTTCGAAGCCGACCACGCTACCCTTGGGAAGACCCTGCGAGGCCAGGCGCAAACGCACGTCATAGACCTGACCGGAAGCGACCAGGATGGCACCGCCCCCCTCCGCCATCTTGTAGGGGACGTTCATCTGCTGCAGGGAATTGATGATCGCGCCGCCATCCCGGTCGGAAAGATTGCTGTAGAGGACGCGGTAGTCCGGCGTCTGCGACCACATCCAGGCGCCGGAAATCAGCGCGATGGCGGCGGCCAGCGCCAGCATCAGCCCAATTTTTTGGCCGCCGGATAGACGGTTGAATTCTCTTAGACGGGCGAAAAGTGATTGCTGCGGTGCGACAGCCATATTATTTTACGCCTTGACTCCAAACTTGCGAGCGCTTGGTCTTTGCCCCCGAACGAGGGATTACAGTAATGACTAGTGCAGCGCTTTGCATCCCTATCAAACTTGCATGCTCATGACTTCGTGGTAGGCCGACACCAGCTTGTTACGCACCTGAACCATGGTCTGAAAAGAAATATTGGCTTTCTGCAGCGAAACCATCACTTCCTGGAGGTTGGCATTGGGATCGCCCTGCTCGAACGCTTTGGCCAGATTGGCCGTATCCTGCTGCGTCGCGTTCACCTGATCCAGAGAAGCCTTGAGCAGCGCCGAAAAGTCCGTTCCTCCCACCGATGCAGAAGCAGGCTCCTGGCCGGCGGCCAGAGCCGAAGCAGCACGCATCTGCCCAAGTAACTGATCAATTCCCTGTGTAGTATTCATCGCTTTCAGGCCTCCAGCTCGGATTATAGCTGCTTATCCATTACGACGACCATCTTTTGCCCGTCATAGCCTAAAAATAAAGCACATTTCATGCCCAACTCGCTTAATCACTGACCTGTTCCTTCACTTTCTTCGCGGTATTGCTGCAGTTTGTAACGCAATGTGCGCTCACTCATGCCCAGCTTTTCCGCAGCACGCTTGCGCGAGCCACCGACTGAAGCCAGGGTTTCCAGGATATGCGTCCGCTCCAGCGTTTTCATATCCAACGTGCCACCGGTCGGGACGGTCTTTCCTGAGTGCTGCACAACCGGATCGGACTTGGGCAGAAGCAAATTCGCTGTCTCCAGCATATCGCCGGGAGACAAAATCATGGCGCGCTGTATGACGTTTTCAAGCTCCCTGATGTTACCCGGCCAGGCATATCGCGTCAATTGCTCGGCGGCCGCATCAGACAGACTGATTCCGGGGCGACCCAGCGCATCACCCAAGCGGCCAATCAGATGCCGGGCCAGCGGCACGATATCCAGCGGGCGCTCGCGCAATGGCGGCAACTCCAGGGGAAACACATTGAGGCGATAATACAAATCCTCGCGGAAGTTGCCATGCGCCACCACCTCGCCCATATCGCGGTTGGAAGTGGCAATGATCCTGATATCAAGAGGAATCGCCTTATGTCCGCCGACACGCTCCACCTCACGCTCCTGCAGCACCCGCAGCAGTTTGGCCTGGAGCGGCAGCGACATTTCGGACACCTCATCCAGCAACAAAGTGCCCCCCTGTGCCTGTTCGAACTTGCCCGCATGGGACTGTGCGGCGCCGGTGAAAGCCCCCTTTTCGTAACCGAACAAAGTGGATTCGAGCAGATTTTCCGGAATCGCCGCGCAATTGATGGCCACGAACGGCTTGTCGGCACGCGGGCTGTGACGGTGGATAAAGCGCGCCATAACTTCCTTCCCGCAACCGGACTCGCCTGTAATCATAATAGTCGCGCTGGTGGCGGCAACCTTCCGCGCCAAACCCAGCAACTCGACCATGCGCGGGTCTTCAGCCACCATTTCCGCGCCGTTAGCCGGTTGCGCAGTAAGCATATAGCGCGCCACCTCAGCCAACAGGCTATCAGGCTCGAATGGCTTGGTCAGGTAAGTGCATGCCCCCGCGCGCATCGCCTCCACCGCCTTATCGATCATGCCATAAGCGGTCATCAGCAGCACCGGGACATAGGGGTAAGCCGACTTGATTTCGCGCAAAAGCGTATGCCCATCCATGGGGTGCATCTGCACATCCGTCACAACCAGGCCGACCCTGCGCTTTCCCAGCACTGCAAGCGCCGCCAGTCCATCGGCGGCATCCAGCGTCTCGTAGCCAGCCAGACCCAGCGTGTCGCACAAGGCTTCGCGCAGGTCTCGGTCGTCTTCAACGATCAGGATGGGCAATGTTTTCATCTAGGTTCGAAATTTGAAATTTTCCGGATTATAGCTTGGGTAGCCGCAGAATGAATTCGCTACCGCAACCTGACGCCGATTTGACCTGAACAGAACCCCTATGCGCCTCGGCCACGCCGCGTACAATCGCCAGTCCCAGACCGGTCCCGTCAGTACGGGTCGTATAGAAGGGCTCAAACAGGCGCTCCTGGGTTGCGGCATCGATTCCCTTGCCATTATCGGTCACCACAATCAACACCTGCCCATCATCCCCAATTTCACTCTTAAGGCTGACTTGCCCGCCCTTTGAGCAAGCCTGCATGGCATTCTCAAGCAGATTAAGCAAGGCTCCGGTCAACGCCTTGCGATTACCCAGCACGGTAGTGCCCCGGCTGTCATCCTGAATGCTGAAGTTCAGCCCGCGCTCGATCATTTGAGGCTCCATGACCTGTTGCAGGTCAACCAGCACGGAAGACAGCCGGACCACATCCTGCCCCCCGCCCTCTCCCTTCACGAACGACAGCATGTCCTGGATCAGGTGCTCGAGGTGACGAAGGCGCGCCAGAACTTTATCCGCGAAGCGGATCCGCTCATTTTCTGGCAAATCGAGTTTTTTCAGATGGGAAGCGTAGAGCAGGGCGGTGGCGAGCGGCGTGCGCAACTGATGCGCCAACCCTGCCGCCATCTCTCCCATTGCGGACAGCCTCTGATGCCGCTGCAACTCACGCTGCATTTTGTAGGCTTCAGTCATGTCATGAATCAGGAGCACTTGCCCGCCAGCGGCGTCCAGCGGGCTGCTGGATATACTGACCCGACGCGGCACAGCCCCGCCGACCGGCGCGAGATCCCACTCATGCGGCACCACGGTCTGCGCCAGCACGCGCGCAGCAATCTCCACCCAGGCTCGACCCATGAGAGCTTCCCCCAGCAGCTCCCGTGCGGCGGGGTTAGATTCGATGATAACGCCCTGCTGATCCAGCACCACGACGCCCGCAGGCATGGCGGAAAGCAGATGAGACAAACGCTGCGACAGCGCCTCCTTTTCCAGCAACTGCCGTCGCAATTCCACATTGGCGACGGCAAGCTCACCGGTCAGGCGCTCTACCTGCTGCTGCAGTTCCTGGTAAGCACCAGTAAGCTGCGCAGAAGCCTCGTTGAACAACGAAAAAGCCTGCTCCAGCTCCCTGGAATCTACCTGCTTGGGGGTATTCGACTTCGACAATGTGAAGCTCCATGGCCAGTTCGTGCCGAAATCATACCGTAATTGGTCGAGTCGTGAACGGTTATACCGGGAGACAGCTCATCGAGCACATTAACCGAGAACCGGACAAGCTTGCCTTGCCGATTGATTCGACACCCAATGACCAATCAAATGGAAATTTGCATTAAATCACCAGCCAATTTAAATTATGTGCTGAAAACAGCGAGTAACCGCCCGATTTACAAAATGCAACTTGACCATATTGAGGTATGATACTGAAAAATGTCCTGCCTGCCAGGCCCGACCTAGACTCGGGATCAGGACTTTTCACGGAGAGCAACAATCATGTCACAACTCTTAAAAAACATTGATGCCCGCACCAAGCTGGCCGGCACCAACAAGCTGGAAATACTGCTGTTCACTCTGGGCACGGACAGCCGTACCGGTCGCAAGGAAACATTCGGCGTCAATGTTTTTAAGGTGCGCGAAGTCATGCGCGTACCGGCGATCACCCACGCCCCGGACATGCCTTCCTCGGTTGAAGGCATGGTCAGCCTGCGCGGCGTCCTGGTACCTGTTGTCGATCTGGTAAAATATTCCGGCGTGGAAACCGACCAAAAGCCGGAAATCATGATCGTCACCGAATATAACGGCCACACGCAGGGGTTTCTGGTTGAAGCAGTCGATACCATCCTGCGACTTGACTGGGCCGCCATGCGTGTCCCGCCTGACATGCTCACCGCGCAGATGGGGGGCCTGGTCACTGCAGTCACCGAACTGACGGATGGCCGTCTGGTCATGATGATGGACGTGGAAAAGGTGCTTTCCGAAACCAGCCGTTATGATGACGAATACTTGTTCAACAACATCAAACCCATTGCAACGGAAAATCGCACCATCTTTTTTGCCGACGATTCATCCGTCGCCCGCAACCAGATCTCTCGCACCCTGGATGCCATGAGCATCCGTCACATCAGCGCCAACAACGGCAGGCAGGCGTGGGATGAACTACAAAAAATTGCCGCTCAAGCTGATGCAGCCCATGTCCCGGTCACCAGCTACATCCAGCTGATTCTCACCGATGTGGAAATGCCGGAAATGGATGGCTACGTGCTCACCAAACACATCAAGAGCGACCCGCGTTTTTCCGGCATTCCGGTTATCATGCATTCCTCCTTGAGCAGCGATGCCAACCAGCAACTTGGCCGGTCGGTCGGCGTGGACGACTATGTGCCGAAATTCGAGCCTCACAAGCTGGCCGCCACGCTCACCCGATTGTTAAACGAACCTGTTAAATAAATGGTGAATAGTATGGAAAAGCGCAACCCACTCCTCGATGCAGTGGATGCCAGAACCAAACTGGCCGGCTCCAACAAGATGGAGATCCTGCTCTTCACATTGGGAAGCGGGGAAGTTTTCGGCATCAACGTATTCAAGGTGCGCGAAGTCTGCCAGACCCCCAAGGTCACAAAATCCCCCAACATGCCTGATGGCGTCAAGGGAGTGATCTCCCTGCGCGGAAACATCATCCCGGTCATCGCGCTTGCCCAGATCATCCATCTGGATGAAGTCCCCGAAGACACCGGGCACACCATGATCGTCACCGAATTCAGCCGCCATACTCAGGGCTTCCTGGTGCATGACGTCGACCGCATCATTCGCGTCGACTGGGACCAGGTCAAACCCCCTCAAGCAATGCTGACCGGCAACGATGGCCTGATCACTGCGATCACGGAACTACCGGACGGCAAGCTGGTTTCAATACTCGACGTCGAGCAGATCCTGGCCAACGCGATTGGAATCGAACCCGTGCCCGACCTTGTCCCGGTCGAAACGGAAGCTGAACCGACGATATTCTTCACGGATGACTCTGCGATCGCACGCAAGGAAATCATCATGGTACTGGACAAGCTAGGGGTCAAATACCAGCAGGCCACCAACGGCCTGGAGGCATGGGAAAGACTGCAGAATATGGCCGCCCGCTCCCAGCAGGACGGCTCCACGGTGTACGACCAGATCAAGGTCATACTCGTGGATGCGGAAATGCCGGAAATGGACGGTTATGTCCTGACAAAAAACATCAAATCCGATCGACGGTTCGAAGGCATCCCGGTGGTCATGCACTCATCTCTTTCGTCGGAAGCCAACCGCGACATGGGCAAGCGTGTCGGGGTAGACGCTTACGTGGCAAAATTCGATCCAGCCGTTCTGGCCGACACGTTACGTCCTTTATTGCTTAGATAGACAGTCCAATGAATCACCACAACAAAATTCAGGCATACGCCCTAAACCGCGCCATGGCATCGTACAATGGCGCGATAAGCACAAAATATATTACCTGCGGAGTGGTCGATGGCCGATAAGAACATGAAATTCCTGATCGTTGACGATTTTTCAACAATGAGAAGGATTATCCGTAATCTGCTAAAGGAACTGGAATTTACCAACGCTGATGAAGCCGAAGATGGCGTAGCTGCACTCGCCAAGCTGCGCGGCGGCAATTTCGATTTCGTGGTCAGCGACTGGAACATGCCCAACATGACGGGCATTGAACTGCTCCAGGCCATCCGTGCAGACGACGCGCTGAAGCACTTGCCCGTATTGATGGTGACCGCCGAAGCCAAGAAAGAAAACATCATTGCGGCGGCCCAAGCCGGTGCCAGCGGCTATGTCGTCAAGCCTTTCACGGCGGCCGTACTGGAAGAGAAGCTGAATAAAATCTTTGAAAAAATGGGCAAATGATTAAGGAGACGTTTGGTGAGTAACGTTATTTCAGGCAGCGGGGATTCCGACGATCTGGAAGCCCTGTTCGACAGCATAGTCATGGCCAGCAGCACACAACCGGTTGCATCCGAAACCAAACAGGTCAACTCTGCACCAGTCACGACAGCCGAACCAGCGACAGAATCCGATGACGAAAGCCTGTTTTCGCAAATTGGCCACCTGACGCGCAAGCTGCACGATACGCTACGTGAACTGGGGTATGACAAAAAACTGGCAGAAACAGTAGATGCCATACCCGACACCCGCGAACGCCTCGCCTATATTGCGACCATGACGCAACAAGCGGCGGAACGTGCATTGACTGCCACCGAAGCTGCCCAGCCGATCCAGGAAAAACTCGAAGCGGGCGCGATCGGGCTCAGCTCAAAATGGCAGCGCCTGTTCGACAATCAGCTCAGCTTGGAAGAGTTCAAGCAACTGGCAGAAGAAACCCGCAGTTACCTGAAAGAAGTCCCCAGCCAGACCAAGGCAACCAATGCACAACTCATGGAAATCATGATGGCGCAGGACTTTCAGGATCTGACCGGCCAGGTAATCAAAAAAGTTATCGATATGGCCCACCAAATGGAGCGGGACATGCTGCAGTTGCTGCTGGCAACGACACCTGCCGATAAGAAAACCGAAATGGATGCCAGCTTGCTGAACGGCCCGGTAATCAATGCCGAGGGCAAAACTGACGTGGTGACCAGCCAGGTTCAGGTTGACGATCTGCTCGAAAGCCTGGGCTTTTAATCCAGTAATTTCCAATAAACTCAGTAGCCGAGAGAGACCATGAGCCACTTCGCCGGAATGGAAGAGTTACTACAGGATTTTCTGACAGAAGCGGGCGAACTGCTGTCCGATGTAGACAACAAATTAGTCGAGCTGGAAAAACGCCCAAGTGACAAGGCGCTGCTGAACGACATTTTTCGCGGCTTCCACACCATCAAGGGCGGCGCCGGATTTCTTAACGTCAACGATCTGGTCGAACTGTGCCACCGTACCGAAAACCTGTTCGACAAGCTACGCACCGGCGAGTTGGCCCTGACCTCCGAAATCATGGATGTCATCATGAACGCAACCGGCGTGGTGCGCACCATGTTCGGCTCGCTCGCCCAGTCGCAGTTGCCGGATGCGGCTGATGCGACGCTTCTGAAAGCGCTGGACTGCGTTCTGGCTGGCGAAAAGATGGATCAGGCCACCCTTGCCGCAGCAGATGAGCCCGCTAATGCAGACCAATCCGCCGCCCAGCAATCCGGCGGGCCGGATTGGCAGGCCTTGTATCACACCGTCACCGGCACTACCGCAGAAAGCAGCGCCGCACCCCAAGGAGTCATCCTGGAAACAACACCGGTTATCCATGCCGCAGCCCAGGTCGAACTTGCGCCCCGTGCCAAGACACCATCTGCACAGCAGCCTGCTGCCAAGGAAACCACCATCCGTGTAGACACATCGCGGCTGGACATGGTGCTGAACCTTTCCGGCGAAATCGGACTTACCAAGAACCGTCTCACCTGCCTGCGCGCGAACATCCTCCAGGGCAAAACCGATGGCGACACCCTCAAGGCACTGGACGAAGCCGTCAGCCACCTGGACCTGCTGGTGGGCGACCTCCAGAACGCGGTAATGAAAACCCGGATGCAGCCGATTGGCAGGCTGTTCCAGAAGTATCCTCGCCTGGCACGCGACCTGGCCCGGCAACTGGGAAAAGACGTCGAACTTCTGATCGTGGGCGAAGAAACCGAAATCGACAAGACCATGATCGAGGATCTTAACGATCCCATCGTCCACCTGGTGCGCAATGCGGTGGACCATGGCGTGGAAAGCACGCAAGATCGCATCGCCGCAGGCAAGCCGACCAAGAGCCTGGTAAAACTTTCAGCCATGCAGTCCGGCGATCACATCGTGATCGAAATCACCGACGACGGCAAAGGCATGCGACCCGACAACCTGCGTCGCAAGGCTGTCGAAAAGGGGCTGATCGATACCGAAGCCGCAAACGCACTGGATGACAAGCAGTCTCTTAACCTGATCTTCCTGCCCGGATTTTCGACCATGGACGTCATTTCCGATGTCTCTGGACGGGGTGTCGGCATGGATGTCGTGCGCACTAACATCCAGAAACTGAATGGGCGGATTGACATCAATTCAATCATCGGCCACGGCACGACCATTACCATCTCCCTGCCACTGACCCTGGCCATTCTCCCGGTCCTGGTAGTGCGCCTGGGCGAACAGCCTTTTGCCGTACCCCTTTCCATGGTGCGCGAGATCATCCAGATCCACCCCGAAGAAATCCAGCGTGTTTCAGGCCGCGCCACCATGGTGGTGCGCGACGAGGTTCTGCCGGTAAGGTCCCTGGCCAGCCTGATCGGTTGGCCGCAGGAGGGAATGCCTTCCTTCGGCGTCCTGATGCAGGCCACGGCCACCAACTTTATCCTGGCTATCGATGGTTTTCTCGGCAGGGATGACGTAGTCATCAAGCCGCTGCACGATATCAAACCCAAAGGCATAGCGGGCGCCACCCTGTCCGGTGATGGCCTGGTGGTACTGGTGCTGGATATCGAGGAACTGCTGGAAATGAGCACCGAGGCCACTCATGCATCCATGTTTACTGCGTAAGGGCTAGCTCAATGCAAGACCACGTCTATCTCGCCCGCCAGCCGATCGTTGATAACCAGCAAAAGATCGTTGGCTATGAACTCCTGTTCCGCCGCAGCGCAGAGGCCACCAGCGCCTCTTTTACCGATGACCATCTGGCCACGTCCAAGGTGCTGGCCAACATTCTGAGCAACATGGGGGCGGAATGGTTGCTGGGAGACAAACTGGCTTTCGTCAATGCCTCCACCTCCATGCTGATGAGCGATTTCCTCGAACTGCTGCCGGTCAACCGGGCAGTGCTGGAAGTTCTGGAAACCTCTCGTGCCACCCCGGAATTGCTGGCGCGCTGCCACGAACTCCGTGCGCTGGGGTATCGCCTGGCCCTGGATGATTTTGAGCTGACGCCAGAAAGCACCCCGCTGCTGGCAATCGCGAACTTCATTAAACTGGATATCCAGAAGCTGAACAAGAATGGGCAGCTTGAAACTCATGTTCACACCCTGGAAAAGCACCCTGCTCAGCTGATTGCAGAAAAGGTTGAAACCAAAAGCGAGCACAATATTTGCAAAAAATTGGGGTTCGCCTATTACCAGGGCTATTATTTCGCCCACCCGGAAACGCTAAGCGCCAAGGTCATCCATCCCGCCTACGCCGTCGTACTTGAACTGCTTAACAAGGTACGCAACAATGCGGAAATCAAGGATATTGAATCCTCCTTCAAGCGCGATGTCGCCCTTTCCTTCAAACTGCTGCGCTACATCAATTCTGTCGGCTTTGGCCTGTCCTGCGAAATCCAGTCGCTGCGCCATGCTCTGGCGATTCTCGGCTATCAGCAGCTATACCGCTGGCTGACACTGCTGCTCGTCACCGCAGGAGAGGGTAGCACCTCGCCCGCCCTGATGAAAACCGCCGTTACCCGCGGGCGCCTGACCGAACTATTGGGCAAAGATATGCTGGAAGCGGCAGACCGCGACAACCTGTTTATTGTCGGCGTGTTCTCGCTGCTCGATGTGATGCTGGAAATGCCCATGGAAGAGGTGCTGGACAAACTCTCTCTGCCGGAAGCGATCTCCGATGCGCTGTTGACCCGGCAAGGCCTCTATGGCCCTTTCCTGGATCTGGCAGTAGCTTGCGAGGAAGGGGATGTGGAGTACATTGAAAAACTGGCGTTTTCCCTGCAACTGGAGCCTGACAAGATCAACCAGGCTCACCTTGACTCACTGGCCTGGGTAGAAACCCTGGGAATATAAACGGCTCGGTAATGAGCAATGGGGACAACCTTTCGACCATCACTCCTCCCCCATTACCCATCACCTCACTTCAGAGAGCAGCTGGTTCGCGGCGGGCACCCGCCTCGTTCATGCGCTCCAGATATTGCTTCCAGAGCGCTTCCTGCCTGACGCCCAAGTCATGCAGGTAATCCCAGGAATACAGGCCGCTATCATGGCCATCCGAGAAAACCAGCTGGATGGCATAACTGCCCACCGGCTGAACATCGGTAATTTCTACGTCCTTCTTTCCCACCTGCAATACTTCCTGCCCCGGCCCATGCCCGCGCACTTCGGCTGAAGGCGAATACACCCGCAGAAATTCGCAAGGCAACTCAAAACGCTGGCCATCGGAAAATGCCAATTCCAGCATGCGTGATTTCTGATGGAGCTTGATTTCCGTCGGCATCGGCGTTTTATTATCCAATCCTGCCATATTTATTCCTTTCGATGATTCGGTGCAGTAGTAAAGATATAGCGAGAAAGCTGGATTTTAGATGGGGGGCGCAAACCGGATTTCAAGCCTGCGGGCCACAAAGAATAACCTTCCAATCCCATCAGTCCGGGCTATTTGCTGCCGTCCCCTCCCACCGCGACAAGCAGCTTATCCATCCAGCCATCGGGCAGTATCCGCTTTAGCGTGGCAAACAGATGGGTAGGGACAGTCACGTGATACCGAATTTTGGGGCGCCCGCTCTCCAGGGCATGGATGACTTTTTTCAGCACGGCCTCGGGCGGAAGCGTAAACGGCACTGCCGCACCCTGCTTGACCAGGCGATGCTCCATGGCAAGGTATTTTTCGCGGTGCGCGCTGTTTTCCACATCAATATTGCGCTGGTAGGCCTCAAAGGAATTTGCCCGAAAACGGCTTTCGATCGGCCCCGGCTCGATCAGCGAGACATGAATGCCGCTGCCGACAAGCTCCAGCCGCAACGTATCGGCAATCCCTTCCAGCGCGTATTTGCTGGCTATATATGCCCCCCGGTAAGGCAAGGCAACCAGCCCCAACACCGAGCTGTTCATGATGATGCGACCGTGACCCTGGGCGCGCATCACCGAGATCACCCGGTTGGTCAGCTCAACCGTGCCGAACAGGTTGGTCTCGAACTGCTCGCGCAACACCTCGCGCCTCAAATCCTCCACCGCGCCGGGCTGGCCGTAAGCGCCGTTGTTGAACAGGGCATCAAGCTGCCCGCCGCTACGCGCCAGAATCTCGTCCATCGCACGATGAATGGAAACCGAATCCGCCAGGTCGAGTTGCACACTTTCCAGACCATCAACCTCAAGCGCCCGCACATCCTCTACTTTCCGGGCCGAAGCAAAGACCCGGTAGCCGCGCTTTGCCAATCCTGCAGCGACGCATCGCCCGATTCCGCTGGAGCAGCCAGTGATCAGAATATTTCTGGCGGTCATGGCAGGCTCGAATCCTGAGCATAACTTCCATTCACACCCATTCCAAAGGAATATATTGACAACACTATCCCATCTCCATCAAAGTTATAACAAATACGTGGACGCTCATGCTACCTACCCTGGAAAACGCCCTGGACAAAATCTCCGAACTGGAAAGCCGCATTGCCAGGCTGGAGAGAATGGTCATTGGCAGCAGCGGGCTTGCTGCCAGCAACGCGCAGGCGCATGCGCCTGCCCACTCCAACCCACATCCCAGCGGAGAGATGGCCTTCCCTCAACTCAATGCGGAATTGGCAGAGGCGGAGGTGGCAATAAAAAAAACGCCCGCCATCCAACCCCGCCAGCCTGAAATCATCCACATCCAGTCTGCTCTCGAAACAAATTTCCCTAATATCATGGAGAATCTTACCCTTGTTTGGGGCAACCCGGAATGCGAGGACTACCTCAACAAGCTGATGATCAATAACCGCAGCAACCGTCAGGGCTTCAGCCTGGATATCATGAGCGAACTGATGCTGTTGATGGGGATTACAGAACGTGAACAATCTGACATATGGGCAGATGCCATCAAAATCGGAGACCGGGGCTAAGCCATGAAGCGGCCTGATTCTTACCGCAACCAGACTCAGCCATAACCGAGAATAATATCGCTGACACCGGCCACCCCTGAAATAAATAAAAAATAACAACCATAATCGAAGCGGAGGCGCGCATGGCACCACCATCGAAAAATCCCATGGAAATAACTGGCGAAATAAAAAACCACCTTGCCGGAGTGGAGAGAATGGTCATTGGCATGAGCATGTTCGTTGACAGCAAAGCTCCCCTGCCTCGACTCAATGCGAGATTGGCAAGAGAAACCGCCAGTGGCATGCCCGTGCAGCCGGAAACAAATACCCGACTATCCGCCATAGAAACCGATTTTCCCCATATCGCGGAAAAGCTTACCCTGGTTTGGAGCTATCCAAACTGCTTCTCATACCTCAGCGAACTGATCATTGACAACCGAGGCAACCGCAAAGGCTTCAACCTGGATATCATGAGTGATTTGATGCTGCTTTTGAAGATAACGGAACAGGTAACTCCGGACCAGTGGGCAAGTTATCCCGGCAAGCATCGTTAAATTCAGTGATGCTCAACCAGGCATGGAAATATCTTGCAACTCCTCATGGCCAGGATGGTTCCTACGCCAGTAAATCATTGATACAATGTTCAACAGAAAATAATCATCGGATACTGTAAAAATGCGTGCAAACTTTTTCAAGCTCCCGGCCGTGATGCTATTCAGCCTTGCTCTCTTTGGCTGCGCCACTAACGGTGACCCTCGCGATCCGCTGGAACCACTCAACCGGGGCATCTACAAATTCAACGACACCGTAGACAAAGCGGTGCTCAAACCGGTTGCCACGGGATACAAGGAAGTCATGCCTGATCCGGTACGCACCGCAGTCGGCAATTTCTTTTCCAACCTGGATGACGTGCTGGTTCTGCTCAACGATCTGCTCCAGTTCAAGTTCGACCAGGCCGCCTCGGATTTCAGCCGCCTGGTCTGGAACACCTCCGTCGGCATTGCCGGCTTGTTCGACGTTGCCACCCCGATGGATCTGCCCAAGCATAACGAAGACTTCGGACAAACGCTGGGATATTGGGGTATCAACAACGGCCCCTACCTGGTGCTGCCATTCTTTGGTCCCAGCTCGTTTCGAGATGCCGTTGGAACGGCAGTCGACTTCCAAATCGACCCGGTGGTGCAGCACACACCGGTTCCCGAACGCAACTCGGCGTTTGCCATCCACACCGTGGATACCCGTGCACGCCTGCTTGATACGGAGGAAATTCTGGACGAAGCCGCTCTCGACCGCTATGTTTTCCTGCGCGACGCCTATTTACAACGACGGCGCGGCCTGGTTTATGACGGCAATCCGCCACGGGAAAAGTTCGAGGATTAGGCCCATTCCGCTCCTTCGACTCCAGCTTCTACCCAGCCCTGAACTCCGCTCATAGCGGAGCAATGCTCAGCCATTTCTAGAAATTCGCCGCCTCAACCTCGAGGTAGGCGCGGCTGATATTCCCGCCCATGTTGGCTTCATATTCCCTGAGCTTTTTCCATTCGGCAAGATCCAGCGTATTGCGAATTTCGCTATCGCTAAGGCCTTTCTTGTACCCAGCTTCCACACCGGCATAGAAACCGGCCAGAAGCTTGTGCAGTTTGGCCACGTCCGCCTTGGTCATCAGTGGCCCATGGCCTGGCACGATGGTGGCAGCCTCGAAACCCTGTACCTTGGCGAGGGCCGCAATCCAGTTGCGGACATGTCCATCACGCATCACAGGAGTCGTAGTGTTGACCAGAATATCGCCACCGATGAGCACCTTATCGTCCGGCAGATAGACCATCATGTCACCCGGCGTATGTGAGCCACGCGGCACCCACAACAGCATTTTCACGCCTTGAAGACTGCGATTATTGCTGCTTTCTTCCTGGAAGGTAACCATAGCCGGCACCGGGCGGGTAGCGGGAAACTTGCGCCCAACCAGGTTTTCCATGATCTGCACCCATTCCTCGCCAGTCTTCTCAACCAGCGCCCTGCACTGTTCAGAGCTGAGGATTTCTGCACCCTTGAATGCCACATTGCCCAAATGATGGTCGCCGTGGTGATGGGTGTTGATGATGTGGGTAACCGGCTTGGGCGTGATTTTGGCAATCGCTTTTGCCAGGTGTTTGCCGACCAGGTCTGTGCCGCCGCTATCCACCAGAATCACGCCCCGATCGCCAATGATCACGGTGCTGTTCACCATGTAACCCTGATTGTGCTGACTGGGCAGGCCCATCGGGCCGAGCAGGGCGTACACCCGATCGTTGATCTTGACTACCTTGGGCTCGGGGACCTGTATCTGTGCACTGGAGGCATCAGCAATAATCAGGAAAAACATGGCCAGAAAAATGCGGGGCATGATTGCTCCTTAAAAAAGTCGGCGGAAGGATCAGGAAATAGCCTGGTAATACAGATTCTGCGGATGGTTGGCCTGAGCGAAGAAAAACCAGCGCTCGGCGAGCAGGCCCATGTATTGCACTACAAAAGCCGCAGACAGCAATATGCTCAAGGAAGAGGAAAGCCCGCCGGCAAGTAGCAGCACCGGCAGCGCGAACACCAGCACCAGGAACATCCATTTGACCGAGCGCAACAGACCTGCTCCCTTGCCATGAAAGAACTCGCGAGTATTGAATGAACCACCCATGAAGCCCTGGGATTTCTGCACGACTTTACCATGACGCACACCAATCGCCGTTTGCAATGTGGACTTCGGCTTCAGGCGCGCATTGCGCACCAGCGCTGCAACGCGTGACACCAGCGCCAGCAAGGTAATCACCATCGCCCATTTGCCATAGAATCCGACCAGATCGGGTGCTGTGTACGCCGAATAAGCCGTCGCCAGGGTAAAGCCGGAAGCACTGCCGAGAAGCAGGTAATTCACCACTGTCAGCGGGCTATGCCATTCCTGCAAAAATTTCAGACAGGCATAAATCATCGCCGTGCAAATGAACAGCGCGAAGCACAGCACCGTACCAAGCACGCCGAGCACCATCGTGGCATCCAGAGTCAGCGTGCCGAAAGTGACGAGCGGGACATGCCAGCCAAAGCCATGCGCCACGGCATAGAGAAACACCACGCCCATGAATCCCGGCAATACGATCACCTCGCGCGACAGCCAGGACGTACGCCATTTAGCCGCCGAGCGCCAAGCTCGCTCGGGATGACCGAGATGGAAGAAAGAAGCCACCAACCCCCCGATCAGGAACAGCAAGGCGATCAGGCTGCCTATTGCATAAAAACGACCATCGGCCTGTGCCGGCAACAAATGGAAAAAAGCATAAACCTGCCCTGTGTAAAGAGCCAGGAATAACCCCTGGCCGGCGCCGATCAGGGTAGTGAGGAAAATTACAGAAAACGCGGGATGCATAAAAACTCCAGTAAAAAGTGCTGAGTCCCGAGTGCTGAGTAAAAACCCTGCGTAGCTTCAACTACTCAGGACTTTCCACTCAGCACTCAGGACTAAATTACCAGCTGGTGACGTCGTCCAGAGATGGCTCGCTCTTATCCGGTTGTGGCTGCAGGCGCTCTTTCTTGAGCGGATTGTCGGCGCGCATCAGTTCATCGGCATGTATCCTGATCTGAGTCTTGCGCCTTGGCAGGTAGTGGTTGGACGGTTTGGTGCCCCACTCCGGCATCAGCGCATAACCGCCGCTCTCCCGGATCGCCACCGAAACTACCGACTCCGAGTCATGCACGTCGCCGAACAGGCGCGCGCTGGTCGGGCAGGCCAGCACGCACGCCGGCTTGCGCTCGGTTTCCGGCAAAGACTGGTCGTAAATCCGGTCGACGCAGAGAGTGCACTTCTTCATCACCTTCTGATGCTCGTCGATCTCGCGGGCGCCGTAGGGGCAGGCCCATGAACAATACTTGCAGCCGATACACTTGTCGTAGTCCACCAGCACGATACCGTCCTCCTTGCGCTTGTACGAAGCGCCCGTCGGGCAAACCGGCACGCAGGGCGGCTCTTCACAATGCAGACAGGATTTGGGGAAATGCACGGTCTCGGTATTGGGGAAACTGCCGATCTCGAAAGTTTGTACCCGGTTGAAAAAGGTGCCGGTCGGGTCAACGCCGTAGGGGCGATCGTCGGACATAGCGCCCGCCGGGCCGGAAGTATTCCATTCCTTGCAGCTGGTGACACAGGCATGGCAGCCTACACAAACATTGAGGTCGATGACCAGAGCGAGCTGGGTCATTTCCACTCTCCTTTTCCAGCAAAGAATGCCTGCCAGGTGCGCCGAACTTTGCTGGTGCCGGGCGCCGCAGGCACGGGTGCGAATTGCGGGGAAGTCTGTTCCGGCTCGCCCTCGTCCGCCTTGTAGATTTTCACCTTGACGTCATACCACGCCGCCTGCCCGGTGACCGGGTCGGAGTTGGAAAGATGGTCGCCATCGCGGTGAGCCGGCAACTCTTCGGAAATCAGGTGGTTCAGCAGGAACCCCTTTTCCGACTCGTTCGCTTCCGACGCCAGATTCCACGCGCCCTTGGCCTTGCCGATGGCGTTCCAGGTCCACACCGTGCCGGGCTCGAGCGCCTCGGTGTAACGGCACATGCAGCGCACCTTGCCGTGCATCGATTCGACCCAGATCCAGTCGTCGTCGGCGATACCCTGAGCCTGCGCGGTCAGCGGGTTCACGAACAGGTAGTTATGGGCATGAATCTGGCGCAGCCAGGCATTTTGCGAATCCCACGAGTGATACATCGCCATCGGGCGCTGTGTCACCGCATTGAGCGGATACCTGGCGTTGTCGCTGAGCTGAACCTCCAGCGGTTCGTAGTAGAACGGCAGCGGGTCGAAATAGGTCTCGATGCGCTGTCTCAGGCGCTCTGGAGGCTGGCGGCCATCGGTCTTGCCCTGGGCGGCGAGGCGAAATTTCTGCAGCACCTCGGAATAGATATGGATATTGATCGGCTCGGCATAGCGCGTCAGGCGGTGGCGCTGCGCCCATTCCAGATAGCCCTGATTCCAGTTGCGCATGTACTGGTAGGAACGCGGCAGGTGGTATTGATAGACGCAGTTGTTCTTGGCGTACATCTCCCACTGGCGCGGATTGGGCTCGCCGCGCATGAACTTCTCCCCGCCCTTGCCGCGCCAGCCGGCGAGGAAGCCGATGCCGGAACCCGGCTCGGTTTCGTAATTGGTGATGAAATCGGGGTAATCGCGGTACTTGCGCGAGCCATCCTGGTTGACGAACACCGGCAACTTGAGGCGCGATCCCAGCTCGATCAGCACCTCCTGGAACGGCTTGCACTCGCCGGTAGGCGGCACCACCGGAATGCGCACCGAATCCACCGGGCCGTCGAATTCCGAAATCGGCCGGTCGAGCATGGACATCACATCATGGCGTTCGAGATAAGTCGTATCCGGCAGCACCAGGTCGGCAAAGGCGGTCATCTCGGACTGGAAGGCGTCGCACACGATCAGGAAGGGAATCTTGTACTCGCCATCCTCGCGCTTGTCCTTCAGCATGTCGCGCACCTGCACCGTATTCATCGCCGAATTCCACGCCATGTTCGCCATGAAGATCAGCATGGTGTCGATAGGATAAGGGTCTCCGCGCCAGGCGTTGGTAATGGCATTGTGCATCAACCCGTGGACAGCGAGCGGGTATTCCCAAGAAAACGCCTTGTCGAGCCGCACCGGCTCGCCGTTCTCATCAACGAACAAATCCTCCGGGTCGGCTGGCCAGCCCAGCGCCATGCCTCCCAGCGGCGTATTGGCCCGCACCCCTTCCGGCCCCTTCGGCGTCTTGGCGCAGGGTGGAATCGGGCGCGGGAACGGCGCCTTGTGACGGAACCCGCCAGGTCGGTCGATGGTGCCGAGCAGGCTCATCAGAATTGACATGGCGCGGATGGTATGAAAACCGTTGGAATGGGCTGCCAAACCGCGCATCGCATGGAATGCGACCGGATTGCCAGTAACGGTTGCATGCTCCTTGCCCCAGGTATCGGTCCAGGCAATCGGCAGTTCGATCTTCTGGTCGCGCGCGGTGACGCCCATCTCGTGAGCAAGGCGGCGTATGGTCTCGGCCGAAATGCCGGTGATCCCTTCCGCCCATTCCGGCGTGTAGTCCTTGACCCGCTCCTGCAGGAGCTGGAAGGAAGGCTTTACCGGCGTGCCGTCATGCAGATTGAATTCGCCGAGGAGGAAGGGGTCAGCACCCTCGGCATGGGTGACCACCGGCTTGTTGGAAACACGATCCCACCACAGCTTGTTCTGTGGGTCGAAACAACCTTCCTCCTCCGGCACCTCGGTACGCACGAACATGCCATACTCGCTGCTCTTTTCATCGAGGTTCACCAGTTCGGCGGAGTTCGAGTACTGCACCAGGAAATCGCGGTCGTACAGTCCGAGGCGGATGATTTCGTGTATCAGCGCCAGCATCAGAGCACCATCCGTACCGGGACGGATCGGCACCCACTCGTCGGCGATGGCAGAATAGCCGGTGCGCACCGGATTGATCGAAACGAAGCGGCCGCCGTTGCGCTTGAACTTGGACAAGGCGATCTTCATCGGATTGGAGTGATGATCCTCGGCAGTGCCTATCATCACGAACAGCTTGGCGCGGTCCAGATCGGGCCCGCCGAATTCCCAGAACGAGCCGCCGATGGTGTAGATCATGCCTGCAGCCATATTCACCGAGCAGAAGCCACCGTGAGCAGCGTAGTTGGGCGTACCGAACTGCTTGGCGAACAACCCGGTCAGCGCCTGCATCTGGTCGCGACCGGTGAACAGCGCAAATTTTTTCGGATCGGTAGCGCGTATCTTGGCAAGCCGCTCCGCCATCAAGGCAAATGCCTCCTCCCATGAAATCGTCTCGAACTCCCCCGCACCCCTCTCGGAGCCTGGCTTGCGGCGCAACGGACGGGTCAGGCGGGCAGGGGAATACTGCTTCATGATGCCGGAAGAACCCTTGGCGCAGATCACACCCTGATTCAAGGGGTGCTCGGGGTTACCCTCGATATAGCGCACCTCGCCGTTCTTCAACGTAACGCGAATGCCGCAACGGCAGGCGCACATGTAGCAGGTCGTGTTCTTGACCTCGACACGGTCCTTGGAATTTTCCATATGACTGACTGATTGCTGCATGATTATTTTCTCGCTAAGCCGATGATTCCCAGCTTACTCAGGGTGCAATTAATATGACTATCAATACTGATTTTACAGACATTATGAAATCAGTTTGTTCACATTTATTTATATGCATATAAGAATTTTGATACAGTCTAATATACATACCGTATCAAAATTTAGCCGCGCCCGAACAGGCTTGAGTTGGGGACATAACCAGCCCAAACAGCGGTGGCCGCACCAATAAAATCGACCAAATTCTCGTCAATGAAGCGGATTTGCTTGGCAGCAAGCATGACAATCACTTAACATATTGATAAACCATGCATAATCATACTCCACTTTGACGAATAAATACCTTAATAACAATGCATTACACAATAGCTTCGGGGCTTTCCTGTCCCGCCTAAATGGATAACAAGAAGCTTTCCGAGCGGGACATCTGCACCAAGTTCATCACCCCGGCACTCACTGGGGCGGGATGGGATTTGCACACTCAAATTCGCGAGGAAGTTGGCTTTACCAAGGGCCGCATTATCGTGCGCGGCAAGATGCACACGCGCGGCCAGCAAAAGCGGGCGGACTACATCCTCTACTACAAGCCCAACCTGCCCATCGCCGTCATCGAGGCCAAGGACAACAACCACACCATCGGCGACGGCATGCAACAGGCACTGACTTATGCCGAAGCCCTCGACGTTCCTTTCGTATTCAGCAGCAACGGCGATGCCTTTCTGGCCCATGACCGCACTGGCCAGACCAGCCCCATCGAGCAGGAAATCGCCCTGACCCGCTTCCCCAGCCCGGAAGAACTCTGGCAGCGCTATTGCGACTGGAAGGGGCTGGCGACGCCAGAAACCCGCGCCACGGTTGAAACCCCATACTACGACGACGGCTCCGGCAAGACGCCCCGCTTCTATCAAGTCAACGCCATCAACCGCACCATCGAAGCCATCGCGCGCGGCCAGCAACGTATCCTGCTGGTGATGGCGACCGGCACCGGCAAGACCTATACCGCCTTCCAGATCATCTGGCGCTTGTGGAAATCCAAGGCCAAAAAACGCATCCTGTTCCTCGCCGACCGCAACATTCTAGTCGATCAAACCCGGACCAATGACTTCAAGCCTTTTGGTCAGGCCATGACCAAGATCACCAATCGTCAGGCCAACAAGGCGTTTGAAATCTACCTCTCGCTCTATCAGGCCGTCACCGGCACGGAAGAAGATCAAAACATCTACAAGCAGTTCTCGCCGGATTTTTTCGACCTGATCGTGGTGGACGAATGTCACCGGGGCAGCGCCGCAGAAGATTCAGCATGGCGTGAAATCCTGGCGTATTTCTCCTCCGCCACACAGGTTGGCATGACCGCCACGCCCAAGGAAACCAAGGAAGTCTCCAACATCCACTACTTCGGCGAACCGGTTTACACCTACTCGCTCAAGCAGGGCATCGAGGACGGCTTTCTCGCCCCCTACAAGGTGGTTCGCATCGATTTTGATATCGACCTGCTGGGATGGCGACCGAAAAAGGGCCAGACGGACAAATACGGCAACCTCGTCGAGGACCGCATCTATAACCAGAAAGACTTCGACCGCAATATCGTATTCGACGAACGCACCCAGCTGGTTGCCTGGAAGATCACGCAGTACCTGCAACAGACCGGCGAATATCAGAAAACCATCGTCTTCTGCCAGGACATCGACCACGCCGAGCGCATGCGGCAGGCGCTGGTGAACCTCAACCCGGAGCGGGTCAAGGAAAACCGCAAGTACGTCATGCGCATCACCGGCGACGAGATGGAAGGCAAGGCCGAGCTGGACAACTTCATCGACCCCGAAAGCCGCTACCCGGTCATCGCCACCACCAGCAAGCTGATGACCACCGGCGTCGATGCCCAGACCTGCAAGCTCATTGTTCTCGACCAGCGCATCCAGTCCATGACCGAGTTCAAGCAGATCATTGGCCGGGGAACCCGCATCAACGAGGACTTCGACAAGTACTGGTTCACCATCATGGACTTCAAGAAGGCCACCGAACTGTTCGCCGACCCGGACTTCGATGGCGAGCCGGTGCAAATCTTCGAGCCAGGCAGCGATGAACCGCCCGTGCCGCCAGACGAACCCGTCATTCCAAGTGAAGAGGAGCCGCTGCCCCCACCAGAACCGCCGCTCCCGCCCGAGGAACCCGGCGAACCGCGCATCAAATACGTCATCGGCGGCGAAGTCGCCGTCTACGTGATCGCCGAGCGGGTGCAGTACTACGGGCCAGACGGCAAGCTCATCACCGAATCGCTCAAGGATTACACCCGCCGCGCCGTGCGCAAGGAATACGCCTCGCTAGATGATTTCCTGCGCCGCTGGAGCAGCGCCGACAGGAAGCAGGTACTGCTCGAAGAGCTTGCCGCCCAGGGCATACTGCTGGAAGCCCTGGCAGAGGAAGTCGGGAAGAAACTCGGCAAGGACTGCGACCCCTTCGACCTCATCTGTCACGTCGCCTTCGACCAGCCGCCGCTGTCGCGCCGCGAGCGCGCGGAGCAGGTTAAAAAGCGCAACTATTTCACCCAGTACGGCGAACAGGCCCGCAAGGTGCTGGAAATCCTGCTGGAGAAATATGCCGACACCGGCATCGAATCCATCGAAGACATCAAAATTCTCACCCTCGACCCCTTCACCCGGCTCGGCACGCCGCCCGAACTGGTCGGCACCTTTGGCGGAAAAGCCGCCTACCTCAAGGCCGTGCAGGAACTCGAACAACAACTTTACCGATAAGCAGCCAACCCCATGAGCATCAGCACCACCATCAAATCCATCCAGGACATCATGCGCAAGGACGTCGGCGTCGACGGCGACGCGCAGCGCATTGGCCAGCTGGTCTGGATGTTCTTCCTCAAGATTTACGACGACAAGGAAACCGAGTACGAGCTGCTCGACGACGCCTACCGCTCGCCCATCCCCGAACCGCTGCGCTGGCGCAACTGGGCGGCTAACGCCGAAGGTATCACCGGCGACGAGTTGCTGGATTTCCTCAACAACCGGCTTTTCCCCACGCTCAAGAACCTGCAACCCGCCCACGACGACCGGCGCGGCTTTGTCATCAAGAGCGTGTTCGAGGACGCCTACAACTACATGAAGTCCGGCCACCTGATGCGGCAGGTGATCAACAAGATCGTCTCCGGCCTCGACTTCAACAAGACTCAAGACCGCCACCTCTTCGGCGACCTCTACGAACAAATCCTGCGCGACCTGCAAAACGCTGGCAACGCGGGCGAATACTACACACCGCGTCCCGTCACCCAATTCATGGTCGAGATGGTCGATCCGCAGCTCGGCGAAAAAGTGCTTGATCCCGCCTGCGGCACCGGCGGCTTCCTCACCTGCACCATCGAGCACGTGCGCAAGCACCAGGTCAAAACCGTCGAGGACGAGCAGCGCCTGCAAGCCAGCATCAACGGTGTCGAAAAGAAGCCGCTGCCGCATCTGCTGTGCACCACCAACATGATCCTGCACGGCCTGGACGTGCCCACCAACGTGCGCCACGACAACACTCTGGCCCGGCCCCTGCGCGACTATGGTCCCAGGGATCGCGTCGATGTCATCGTCACCAACCCACCCTTCGGCGGCATGGAAGAAGACGGTATCGAAAACAACTTCCCCGCCACTTTCCGCACCCGCGAAACCGCCGACCTGTTTCTCGTCCTCATCATGCACTTGCTCAAGGACGGCGGCCGCGCCGCGCTGGTGCTGCCTGACGGCACCCTGTTCGGCGAAGGCATCAAGACCCGCATCAAGGAACAGCTGCTGGAAACCTGCAACCTGCACACCGTGGTGCGCCTGCCCAACGGCGTTTTCAGCCCCTACACCGGCATCAAGACCAACTTGCTGTTTTTCACCAAGGGCACACCCACCGAGCACGTCTGGTTCTACGAACACCCCTATCCCGCCGGCGTCAAGAACTACAACAAGACCAAGCCGATGCGCATCGAGGAATTCGCGGCGGAGAAGGCCTGGTGGAATAACCGGGTGAAAAACGAATATGCCTGGAAAGTCAGCGCCGACGACATCAAGGCGCGCAACTACAACCTCGACATCAAGAACCCCCACAGCCCGGACGCCGTGATCCACGACCCGGACGAACTGCTGGCCGACTACGCCAACCTGCAACAGAAAATCACCGCCACCCGCGACCAGCTCAAGATCGTGCTCGCGGCTGCGCTGGAGGGCAAGGCGTGAGCGTGGTGCTGAGCGAACACCTGCCGCTGCTGGCGAGCGCGCCGGACGGCATCAAGAAGCTGCGCGGGCTGATTCTCGAACTTGCAGTGCGTGGCAAGCTGGTGCCGCAAGACCCCAAGGACGAACCGGCCAGCGAATTGCTGAAACGAATTGCGTCAAACAAAGCCGGTCAGAAATCGAAACCACTCGTTTCATTCAGTGATGATGAACGTCCTTTTGATGTGCCAGAGAGCTGGCAGTGGACGCGCTTTGAGTCAGTTTTTTCGCTTGAGTACGGTGACAACCTACCCGCCCCGAAGCGGACTAATTCAGGAGAGTTTCCTGTTTATGGTTCCAACGGTATTGTCGGGAGTCATTCGGAGTGTTCGGTAAATAGTTCTTGTATCGTTGTAGGGCGGAAAGGTTCTGCCGGGGCGCTAAACCTGTGCCTGAACTCTGGGTGCTGGGTTACTGATGTTGCCTACTATTGCATCCCGCCCAAAGAGCTTGATTTACTTTTCTGCTTCAAATTGTTTCACACACTTGGTCTTGCCGAACTAGGAAAAGGAATTAAGCCGGGCTTGAGTCGTAGCGAAGCTTATGTTGTCCCTGTAGCAATCCCACCCCTCTCTGAACAACACCGCATCGTCGCCAAAGTCGATGAACTCATGGCCCTGTGCGACCGGATGGAGGCAGAGCAGGCAGACGCGGAGGCCGCCCACGCCACCCTCGTCCAGACTCTGCTCGGCACCCTCACTCAAAGCCGCGACGCCACCGAACTGGCCGCCAACTGGCAACGTCTGGGCCAGCACTTCGATACCCTCTTCACCACCGAAGCCAGCCTCGACGCCCTCAAGCAGACCGTCCTACAACTCGCTGTCATGGGCAAACTCGTCCCACAAGACCCCAATGACGAACCGGCCAGCGAACTACTCAAGCGTATTGCCGCCGAGAAAGCCAAGCTGATTGCCGAAGGCAAGATCAAGAAGGACAAGCCGTTGCCGCCGGTGAGCGAGGACGAGAAGCCGTTTGAGTTACCGGTTGGGTGGGAATGGACGCGACTGCAAAATGCCTTCGACGTAAGAGATGGGACGCACGACACACCTAAATATGTTGAACATGATGGCGTTCCTTTGATCACCAGTCGTAACTTTGTCGACGGAAAAATATCATTCGACGACGTAAAGTTGATTTCGCATGCTGATCACGAATCAATCAAAAAGCGATCCGGTGTTAGCCAGGGTGACATTCTCTATTCCATGATCGGCGGAAATATCGGCAATCAGGTGATAGTTGAAACTGAGCGCGAGTTCAGCATCAAAAATGTTGCGTTATTCAAATACTACTTACCAAAGGACACCTTGCCTCCTTTCTTGAATCTCTTCCTAAAAACTGTCACGCTCAGCCTGCAAAAAAAGGCTGCTGGTGGTGCTCAACCGTTCGTGTCACTGTCTTTGCTTAGAAACATACCGATATCAATTCCCCCTATCGCCGAACAACACCGTATCGTCGCCAAAGTCGATGAACTCATGGTCCTGTGCGACAGCCTCAAGGCCGGCCTCGCCGAATCCCGCGCCCGGCAGGCCCGCCTTGCCACCACCCTGATCGAATCCGCCCTCCAGGCGGCCTGATAAGGAAACCCATGCCCATTCAGATTGTCGAAATTCTAGGCCGTTCGATCCAAGGGGTTACACATCCCTTTGTTTGCCGAGGCGAGGATGATTGCACCTACTTCGTCAAAGGGCATGGTGCGGGACGCCCTAGTTTGATTGCGGAATACGTGTGCGGCAAGCTGGCAGTGGCATTCGGCCTGCCGGTGGCGGATTTTGAAATCGTCGAGGTTGCGCCGGAATTGATCGAATGGGGCGGCATCGAAGATGCCAAGGATTTGGGGGCTGGGCTGGCGTTCGGCTCGCGCGCCTTGCCCCATGTGCAGGAATTCAGCTTCGCCCTGTTGCCCGCTGTGGATATCAAATTGCGCAGGGACATTCTGATATTCGACTGGTGGGTTCGCAACGGCGACCGCAGCCTGACGGAAAAGGGCGGCAACCCTAACCTGCTATGGGATCAAGATGCCGGAAAACTGGCCGTTATTGATCATAATCAGGCATTTGATCCAGACTTTGACTCATTGCGGTTCAGCCAGACCCATGTGTTCCACCAGGATTTACCGTCAGTTTTTGACGACATGGTTGAGCGGATGGCCTACCAGGCCCGTCTGGCGGTGGCGTTTGCCGAATTTGAGCAGGCCTGCGATACTGTTCCGCCCGAGTGGTGGTGGGTCGATCACGGGGTGCCCACCGACTTTGACCGCAATTCTGCGCGTGCTACTCTTGAACGATACATGGGCAACGATTTTTGGAGGATAGCGTGATGAAAAAAACCCTTTGCCAGTACGCTATCGTCCGTTTCCTCCCTTATCTGGAAACCGGCGAGTTTGCCAACGTGGGCATCGTATTGATGTGCCCGGAGACCGGATATTTCAACTTCCGCCTGATGACCCACGTCCGCCGCATTACGGCTTTCTTTGAAGAGCTGGATGCAGGCATTTACCGCCGGGCGCGCGCCGATTTCAAGAAAGAACTGACGCGCATTCAGGATTATCTGACTCCCCAAAATGAAACCCGTGGTTTTGCCGATGCAGAGCTGGCCCGCCACCTGTTTGCCGAACTAACGCGCCCGCGTGAAGTGATGATGCGCTTTGATGGTGCTCGCGCAATACTCGCCGACGATCCGGCCCATGAACTGGATGCCCTGTTTGCCCATTACGTTGAACGCAACTTCGCCACCAAGGCGTATCAGGAAAAACTGCTGGAGAAAACCGTACACAAGGTTTTACTGGGAGCGCATCTAAACAGGCAGTACAAGCCGCAAACCCTCGGCAATACCGCTACCTATCATGCCCGTTTCCCGTTTGTAAACATGCAGGGCAGCAAGGCGCTGAGAGCCATCAAACCGCTCCATTTGGCGCATGACGACCCCGCCCAGATTTTTGATCACGGCTGGGCCTGGAAGGGCAAAATCGAGAAGCTGCGCGCCTTGAACTTGCTGCCTGAACGGGTGTTGTTCCCGGTGCAGGGCCCCACCGAGGGAAAGGGCGAGCGGTTCGATATGTTCCAGGAAATCACCCAGAAACTGGCTGATGGGGGCGTGATTGTAGTGGCAGCTACCCGAGTCGATAAGATTATTGAATTTGCCACGGTTAACTAGAGATTGCGAGGACTATGCGAATAGGCCCGCGCTTCCCCTGTTTAGAATCAACAAGGGTCGAATTCGATTGATCTTGAATTGTTCTGATTTCCGGCACCAGAATCGCACAGATAGGGATGGCGGAGAGGGTGGGATTCGAACCCACGGTAGGTTTGAACCTACGCCTGATTTCGAGTCAGGTACATTCGACCACTCTGCCACCTCTCCGCAAGGCCTGCATTCTACCAGTTCAGGGAGGATAGTTGAACCTGAAACATGGACAAAATCGCCTATGACGGTCAAACTTTTGACATGCGCCTGTTTATTCCGCTGATCCTTGTGCTGGGAATGGGGTCGTGCAGCGTTCCAGAAAAACCCATTCCGCCGGTACAGGAAAGCCACGAATTGGTAGTCCTGACCCGCAACAGCCCCACCACCTATTACGAGGATGCGCAGGGCAATTATGCCGGGCTGGAATACGACCTGGTCAAGCTGTTCGCCCAGGAACTCGATGTCAATGTCCGCTTTGTCGTCGCAACCGAGTTCAACAAGATCATCCCCGCCCTGACCAAGCAACAAGCGCACCTGGTTGCCGCAGGGCTAACCATCACCCCGGAACGGGAAAAAATCATCCGCTTCGGCCCGGCCTATCAAACAGTTCAGCAGCAAATCGTTTATAACAATTTCACCTTGAAGCCCGATGATATCGAGGATCTGATCGGAAAAAGAATTGAGGTCATCGCCGGTAGCAGCTATGTGGAACGGCTCAAGCAAGCCAGAAAGACATCTCCCAAGTTGGAATGGCACGAAGTCATGACCATGGAAATCGAGGAATTACTGGAAAAAGTGGCGAATGGCGAAGTGGACTATTCGATCGCCGACTCCCATTTCGTTTCCATGACGCAGAACTTTTTTCCAGACCTGGGAGTAGCCTTCAACCTGGGCAAGCCGGAGCAATTGGCCTGGGCATTTCCGAAAGACGTCGATCCCAGCCTGTTCGCCAAAGCCCAGGAATTCTTCAACCGCATCCAGAAAGACGGTACGCTACGACGCCTGCTTGATCGCTACTACGGCCACATCGCGCGACTGAACCGCATTGACGTGGTCACCTTCCTGGAAAAAATGAATTCGACTCTGCCGAGCTACCGGAAGCTGTTCCAGCAGGCGCAGGAAATCACCGAAATTGATTGGCGGCTGATTGCCGCCCTGGGTTACCAGGAATCCCACTGGGATCCACTGGCCACCTCACCGACCGGGGTACGCGGCCTGATGATGCTGACCGCGGACACGGCCGATCACCTGGGAGTCAGCGATCGGCTCGATCCGAAGGAAAATGTTCCCGCAGGCGCCAGCTACCTGCTCACGCTGAAGGAAGCACTGCCGGAACGGATTCCCGAGCCCGACAGGACATGGATCGCCCTGGCAGCCTATAACACGGGAATGGGACACCTGGAAGACGCGCGGATTCTGGCGCAACAGATCAAGCTCAACCCTGACTCATGGACCGACCTGAAGAAAGCCCTGCCACTGCTGAGCAAAACTGCTTACCACGCCTCCCTCAAGCACGGTTATGCGCGCGGAGGTGAAGCAGTGATTTTTGTGGAAAACATCCGCAACTATTACAACATCATGATGAAATTCGAACCCGCCTATAAATCCTCGTATCCCGCACTGGCAGACACCAAGGAGGAAGTCAGGCTTGCAGCTTCTCCAGCCCGCCCAAATAAGGACGCAAAGCCGAAGGAACGGTAACGCTGCCATCAGCGTTCTGATAGTTCTCAAGGATCGCCACTAACGTCCGTCCGACCGCCAGACCGGAACCGTTGACGGTATGCACCAGCTCCGGCTTGCCTTTTTCGTTGCGGTAGCGCGCCTGCATGCGCCGCGCCTGGAATGCCTCGAAATTACTGCAGGAGGAGATCTCCCGGTAAGCGTTCTGCGCCGGCAGCCACACCTCCAGGTCGTAAGTCTTGGCCGATGAAAAACCGATGTCCCCACTGCACAGCGCCATCACCCGGTAGGGCAGTTCCAATTTTTTCAGAATGGCTTCAGCCTGGCCCGTCAGTTCTTCCAGCACCTCGTAGGATTTCGACGGATGGACGATCTGCACCAGTTCCACCTTGTCGAACTGGTGCTGGCGGATCATGCCGCGCGTGTCCCTTCCGTATGAACCCGCCTCGGAGCGGAAGCACGGCGTATGGGCGACGAATTTCAACGGCAGACTTTCCAGCGCCACGATCTCGTCGCGCACCATGTTGGTCACCGGCACTTCCGCTGTCGGGATCAGGTACAGCTTCTCGGTTTCGTTCTTCTGCACCGCGAACAAGTCGGCCTCGAATTTCGGCAGTTGACCGGTGCCGCGCATGGAATCGGCGTTCACCAGATAAGGCACGTAAACCTCGGTATAGCCATGCTTTTGGGTATGCACATCGAGCATGAACTGAGCCAGTGCCCGATGCAGCCGCGCAAGCTGGCCACGCATTACCGAGAAACGCGCCCCGCTGATTTTTGCTGCCGTACCGAAATCCAGCTGGTTCAGCCCCTCGCCCACATCCACATGGTCCTTGACTGGGAAATCAAAATTGCGCGGTGTGCCGACTTTACGCACTTCCACATTGTCATTCTCTGATTTGCCGGTAGGTGTGGTTTCGTGAGGCAGATTGGGGATGGTGAGGAGAATCTCGTTCATCCTGCCCTGGATGTCTTCCAGGTTTACTTCGGCAGTTTTCAGCTCGTCGCCCAGATTGGCCACTTCCGCCATGATGGCGCTGACATCCTCGCCCTTGGCCTTGGCTTGGCCAATCTGCTTGGAAGTGGCATTGCGCTTCGCCTGCAGCTCCTGGGTACGGGTCTGGATCGTCTTGCGCTCGTTTTCCAGAGTCCGAAAATCTGACGTATCCAGCGTGAAGCCGCGCGTCGCCAAGGCTTTCGCCACCCCATCCAGATCGTTGCGCAGCAATTGTATGTCTAACATAAAAGCTCCAAATTCATAGCCACAGAGAACACAGCTCACGTAGGTTGGGTTGAGCGTAGCGATACCCAACAAACCCAAACCCCCTTCGTCATCCAACAAAACCCGAACAGCCATCCATGCCTGGTCGAAGGAAGTTTAGGTTTGTTGGGTTACGCGATAAAGCCGCTAACCCAACCTACATGCTTATTTTTGTTTTGCCTTTTTATCCAGCTCGCGCAAATGCGCCAGCCGTTCGCCGATCTTGCCTTCCAGTCCGCGCGGTGTGGGCCGGTAGAATTCGACTCGCGGCATTTCTTCCGGGAAATAGTCCTCGCCCGCCGCATACGCCTCCGGCTCGTCGTGGGCGTAGCGGTAAGCGTGGCCGTAGCCCAGCTCCTTCATCAACTTGGTCGGCGCATTGCGCAGATGCAGCGGCACCCCGCGACTTTTGTCATTTTTCACGAAGGCGCGGGCATTATTATACGCCACGTAGGCGGCATTGCTCTTGGGCGCACAGGCCAGATACAACACGGCCTGCGCCAGCGTCAGCTCACCCTCCGGGCTGCCCAGCCGCTCGTATGTTTCCACCGCGTCCAGCGCCAGCCTGAGCGCGCGCGGATCGGCCAGGCCGATGTCCTCGGTCGCCATGCGGATGATGCGGCGACCGAGATAAAGCGGATCGGCGCCCCCATCCAGCATGCGCACCAGCCAGTACAGCGCGGCATCGGGATTGGAGCCGCGCACCGATTTGTGCAGGGCGGAAATCTGGTCGTAAAACTCCTCGCCACCCTTGTCGAAGCGCCTGCCGCTCCGGGCCAAGGCGTTCCTGACCAGCGCTTCGTCAATCTGCTCGACATGGCTGGTTTCCGCCGCCGTTTTCATCTGCTCCAGCAAATTCAGCAAGCGCCGCGCGTCGCCGTCGGCGTAACCGATCAGCAGCGCTTTCGCCGCAGCGTCAAAAGTCAGGCCGTGCAGGGCGATGTCCGCCGCCCGATCGAACAACAGCGCCAGTTCCGGCTCGGTCAATGCCTGTAGCACGTAAACTTGCGCACGCGACAGCAGTGCGCTGTTCACTTCGAATGAGGGGTTTTCGGTGGTGGCGCCGATGAAGGTCACCAGCCCCTGCTCCACGAACGGCAGGAACGCGTCCTGCTGCGCTTTGTTGAAGCGATGGACTTCATCGACGAAGAGGATGGTGTGGCGGCCGTATTGCTGCAAATTGAGCTGCGCCCGGTCGATCGCCTCACGGATGTCCTTCACCCCGGAAAGCACCGCAGACAGGGCGATGAAATCGGCGTCGAAGGCCTGAGCCGTAAGCCGCGCGATAGTGGTCTTGCCCACGCCGGGCGGGCCCCACAGGATCATGGAATGGAGTTTTTTCGATTCGAATGCCAGGCGTAGCGGTTTGCCGGGGCCCAACAGGTGAGACTGGCCGATCACCTCGTCCAGAGTCTGGGGACGCAGCCGCTCGGCCAGTGGGGCGCCGGGCGGAGCGGCGGAAAACAGATCAGTCACCGATCACGTCCACGCCCTTGGGCGGCACGAATTTGAATGCCTCGGGCGCAAGCTTGGGATTGCGTTCCAGGCCGGAAAAGCGAATCACTGTAGTCTGGCCAAAATGGTCGCGCAATTCCATCACTTCGAGCCCCTTCCCGGAGAAACCCATGCGCATGCTCTCGAAGGTGCTCTCCTTGTCCTTCGGCGTCGCCTCCAGCCATTCCATGGTGCCGCGCTTGCCGATGTCTTTCAGGTCAAAGTGTTTCTCGATCTCGTTGTTACCCGCCAACAAGGCGGCGGGACTCGAACCGAGCGCACGATCCATCGGCTTCACCGTGACCTGCTTGAGATCGACGTCGTACATCCACAGCTTGGCGCCATCGCCGACGATCAGTTGCTCGTACGGTTTTTCGTAGACCCAACGGAACTTGCCGGGACGGGAAAACAACATGGTGCCACTGGATTCCTGAACCGAGCTCATTTTCTTATCCAGGACTATTTGCTTGAAATGGGCCTTGGCGGATTTGACTTCGGAAAGAAAGGTTTTCAGGCTTTCCAGCGACGAAGCGTTTGCCGGAAAGGAAAGCAAGAAGGCCATAGCGATCAATAAGGTACGGGGAAATTTTTTCACAATGCCTCGAAAGGAGAAATTTAGCCTCGGTCGGACAGGAATCCAAGGAGGTGTGATGATACCAGCTTGCATTTCTGTAAGCCATTATGCCTTTATGGGAACCTGTTTATGCGGCTATTCCGGGAGGCTCTGTGGCCTCATCTGCGACGCCCAAGGCTTTGTAGGGCCCACGTCAGATCGAATTGGCTGCACCCTCCTTTGGCCGCTGAACCGGAAGATGCGCGCCATTTGCGGTACGCCTCGTTTGACGGGAGGTAGACGAATATCACGCCCATTTACTTCCGAGGTTCTCCAGGCCTGACGCAGGCAAATCCTCAGGGCTCATCAAGATGCGAAATTTGCAATTGGCCTGGAAGTTACGAAAGCAAAGCTCTGAAAACTGAGCAGCGCAGGGTTGGGCAGTACGGCGGCTGGATTACCACGAATGTAACTATTTCCTGCCGCGATCAGGCGTCTGAGCCTGAGCAGAACCATAGCTTGTTACCCTCGCTGTCGATGAAGCTGCCGACCAGTGACTCGCCATAACGCTCGACCGGATCCGCGATGACCACACCCATGGCACGGAGGGCGGATTCCGTACTTCTCGCGTCCTCAGTCTCGATTGTCACACGTGGGTTGAGGGCATCGGATGGCTGCGCATACCAATCTTTCTTGAACATCAGTATCGTGTCGCCGAGATAGTTGCCGACTTGCCTGCCCTCTTCAAATGCGGGACGGAGCGACAACGTATCGGTATAAAAATGTATTGCCCGCTCAAAATCCGTGACAGCCAAGGCGATAGCTTTGATACACAGGAGTTTAATGTGAGGTGTATTCATGTTCCGTCATCCTTTTTAGGAAGCATTCCGGTTCAGAGGTGCTCGGTAACATAATTCATGGCACCAAGGACAATTTAGCAGAATGGAAATTGTCCTTAACCAAGAATAGCAGGTAATCAATCCTATGCCAGGCGTGCGGAAAATACACAAACCGGAAGCAGCCGGCAGAAATTCAGGTCGAACGGCATGATCATCTATTGTTCGACCTTCGCGACCGAACGCAATGACCCGACATTCCACGCACAGGGCGAGACAATGGCATCCGCACCTCCGTGCTATCATCCGCCCATCCATGCGTATTCAAGATATCCGACAACGCCTGCGCGACCTGGGCGCTGCGCCTTGCCATGAAGGGCGCGTGCTGCGAGCCTGGAGTCAGGGACTGTCCCTGGACACCAAAAGACGGCGCGCCGAGAACTTTCTGCCCCTGGCCTTGCGCAATGCCATGCCCGGCCTCACCGCCGAGTTGCAGGGGCTGGCGCGCCTGCATTCCGAGCAGCCCGGTGAGGATGGCTCGGTCCGGCTGCTGGTGGAATTGGCGGATGGCCAGACGGTGGAAAGCGTGCTGCTGCCCCGGGAAGGGCTGTGCGTTTCCACCCAGGTCGGCTGTGCCGTGGGCTGCGTATTCTGCATGACAGGCCGAAGCGGCCTGCTGCGCCAGCTGGGCAGCTCCGAAATCGTCGCCCAGGTGGTTCTGGCTCGCAGCCGTCGGGCAGTGAAGAAGGTCGTGTTCATGGGCATGGGGGAGCCGGCCCACAACCTGGATAATGTGCTGGAGGCCATCGACCTGCTTGGCACAGAGGGCGGCATTGGTCACAAAAACCTGGTCTTTTCCACCGTCGGTGACCGGCGCGTATTCGAGCGGCTGTCGCAGGCCACAGTAAAGCCCGCCCTGGCCATCTCCTTGCATACCACCGACGCCGCCCTGCGCCGGCGCCTGCTTCCCAAGGCACCGGACATCACGCCAACTGAACTGGTCGAACTGGGCGAGATTTACGCCCGCAGCACCGGCTATCCCATTCAGTACCAGTGGACCCTGCTTGCGGGGATCAATGACACGGATGCCGAGCTGGAAGGTATTGCACGTCTGCTGGCCGGCAAATATGCCATCATGAACCTGATCCCCTACAACAGCGTTGACGGCCTCGACTACCGGCGCCCGAGCCGGGAGCGGGCTGCCGAGATGGCACGTAGCTTGCACGGGCATGGCATCCTCACCGCGTTGCGCCACTCCGCAGGGCAGGATGTGGAGGGCGGCTGCGGGCAGTTACGGGCAAGAGTGCTGGTGGAGGCGAAGGGAGCGCTTCAATCTGCGTCAACGCTGGTTATTCACCCCTTGGCGCGTCGATAAGCAAGCGAATATGCCACGTGAAATAAAGCATAAATTGGCAATCTGGCCAGGTTATGCTTAACGGTACGACAGGGTAAGGTGTTAACGCTAGGGATTTGGTGGGCGGTACTGGGATCGAACCAGTGGCCCCTGCCGTGTGAAGGCAGTGCTCTACCGCTGAGCTAACCGCCCAATCAAAGAGGCGCAATTAGATCATATCGACTATAAAACGTCAATAAATCAGCCGGCTCAATTTCTGCAAAGTTTGTCCGCGATTGTCGTAAAATAGCTGCTTTTATCCCACTGTAAAAGCACATGGTCCGCACTCGTTTCGCTCCAAGCCCCACCGGCTATCTGCACATCGGCGGCGCCCGCACCGCCCTGTTTTCATGGGCCTACGCGCGCAAGCACAAAGGCACTTTCATCCTCCGCGTCGAAGATACCGACCTGGAACGCTCTACCGAGGAATCGGTGCAGGCTATTCTGGACGGAATGAGCTGGCTCGGTCTCGGCTACGACGAAGGTCCGTTCTACCAGATGCAGCGTATGGAGCGCTACAAGGCCGTGCTCCAGCAGCTTCTTGACGAAGGCAAAGCCTATCATTGCTACGCCAGCAGGGAAGAACTGGACAAGCTGCGAGAAGAACAGCAAGCCGCCGGCCTGAAGCCACGCTACGACCGCCGCTGGCGAGACTCCAAAGCCACTCCGCCCGCCGGCGTCCAGCCCGTGATTCGTTTCAAGACCCCGCTTGACGGCGCAGTCGTCATCGACGACATGGTGAAGGGACGCGTCGTGGTCAGCAATGGCGAACTCGACGACTTGATCATCGCGCGCAGCGACGGCACACCGACCTACAATTTCTGCGTGGTAGTGGACGACTGGGACATGAACATCACCCACGTCATACGCGGCGACGACCACCTCAACAACACCCCGCGCCAGATCAACATCCTCAAGGCGCTGAACGCGCCCCTGCCGCAGTACGCCCATGTGCCGATGATCCTGGGCCACGATGGCGAGCGCCTGTCGAAGCGCCATGGCGCGGTCAGCGTGATGCAGTACCTGGAAGACGGCTACCTGCCGGAGGCGCTGCTGAATTACCTGGCGCGCCTGGGCTGGGCGCACGGCGATGAGGAGTTGTTCGATCTCGACCAGTTCGTCGAATGGTTCGACCTCGATGCCATCTCGAAATCGCCGGCCAAGTTCAATCCGGAAAAACTGCTCTGGCTCAACCAGCAATACCTCAAGAAGACCGACAGCAAGCGCTTGTCCGAACTGGTCATGCCGTTTCTTGAAACCGACTGCTGCAACCCCGAAACCGGGCCGCGCATGGAAGACGTGATCGACCTGCTCAAGGAGCGGGTGAACACCGTCGAAGAGCTTGCCGACGCTGCAGTATATTTCTACCGGCCACTGACACCCTCGCCAGAATTGATGGTTGAACATCTCACGCCGGAAATCATCCCGGTCATTCGAGACCTCCAGGAAAAACTCGGCCAGGTGGAATGGAACAAGCCTTCCATCAACAGCCTGATGAAATCGGTCGTGGCCGAGCACGGCCTGAAATTCCCCAAATTGGCGATGCCGCTACGCCTGCTTGTCACAGGAGAAACGCAAACACCTTCGGTTGATGCTGTGTTAGAATTGATAGGTCGCGAGGAAACCCTGAAACGGATTTCAACGCACATGAAAAGCTTTGCATAGTTGCACAATCCTGTTGACAAGCAACCCTCACGCCACGTATAGTGGCGGCCTTTCGGGGGTATAGCTCAGCTGGGAGAGCGCTTGCATGGCATGCAAGAGGTCAGCGGTTCGATCCCGCTTACCTCCACCAAGTTTTATCAGGTCCCCATCGTCTAGAGGCCTAGGACACCGCCCTTTCACGGCGATAACACGAGTTCGAATCTCGTTGGGGACGCCAGTCTAATCAGGGGCCTGGAGAAATCCGGGCCCCTTGATTTTGCACCATGTTTCATAGGTGCTGATCGAGCAGTTTGGAGTGGTAGTTCAGTTGGTTAGAATACCGGCCTGTCACGCCGGGGGTCGCGGGTTCGAGTCCCGTCCACTCCGCCAACATCGAAAAAAGCCAGCCTAACCGGCTGGCTTTTTTCATTTCCGAAACCCCTTAATCAATAAGCCTGCATATCGGCGCCATCGATGTCGAGCGAATGCCGCCAGAACTGGTCATCGCGGTCGAACAGACGATAGGTGCCGCGTGGGCCCCAACTGCCTGCGGGGTAGGCGTTGATGAAGTCGCGCTCCATCGACCAGACTTTCAGCACCGGGTCCACGACGCGCCACGCCGACTCCACCTCGTCGATGCGCAAGAACAGCGAATGGTCGCCCAGCATGACATCCAGCAGCAATCCTTCGTAGGCGTCGTAATCCTCCTCGCCGCCCTTGTGGTAAGTCGCATCCAGGCTGATCGTGCGCGTATTCAGATCCAGTCCCGGAACCTTGACCTGCAATTCCATTTTCAAGCAGTCGTTGGGCTGGATGCCGAGCAATATCCAGTTGGGGTGCGAGCGTTCGTGCTGCGCCTGCCGCAGCAGGTTCTGCGGCGGGTTTTTGAAACGAATGCAGATCGCCGAACTGTTCTCCGCCATGCGCTTGCCGGTACGCAAGTAAAATGGCACCCCGGCCCAACGCCAGTTATCGACGAACAGCTTCAGCGCGGCATAGGTTTCGGTGACACTGTCCGGCGCCACGCCAGATGCCTCCATATAGCCCGGAACCGTCTTGCCATCCACGCTGCCACTCGCATACTGGCCGCGAAAGGCGTGGGCATGCACCGCGTTCTGGGTAATCGGGCGGATTGCCTTGAGCACTTTGACCTTCTCGTCGCGCAAATGCTCGGGGGTCATGCTCACCGGCGGCTCCATCGCCACCAGCGCAAGCAGCTGCAATAGATGGCTCTGGATCATGTCGCGCAATGCGCCGGCATTCTCGTAATAGTCGGTGCGCCCCTCCACACCCAGCGTTTCTGAATGGGTGATCTGCACATGATCGATGTAGTGGTGGTTCCACAGCGGTTCCAGCAACAGGTTGGCAAAGCGGAACACCATGATGTTCTGCACCGTGCCTTTGCCGAGGTAATGATCGATGCGAAAAATTTGTGGCTCGTCCAGATGTTTGTACAGGCTGCTCTGCAAGGTTTGCGCGCTCAACAGGTCATGGCCGAAGGGCTTTTCGATGACGACGCGACGCCAGCCTTTTTTCTGCTTGAGCAGACCGATGCCGCCCAGCTTCTCGATGATGCCGGGGAATTCCGATGGCCGCACCGACATGTAGAACACCACATTGGGCGGAAAAGTGGAATCTTCATCCAGCAGCTTATGCAGCTTCTGATATGCGTCGGCATCACCTGGCGGGTTGGGATGATAATGAAACCGAGCGATGAACCGCTTGAATGCCTGTTCGTCGTAGCCTTTGGGGTACTTGTGGTGCAGCATGGTCGTCACTTCATCCAGCCACTGTTCCCGGCTCCATGACTCCAGGCTGGAGGCGAGTATCACCATTTTCTCCGGCAAGCGCCCTGCCGTTTCAAGGCGGAACAGCGCGGGTATCAATTTGATCCGCGCCAGATTCCCTCCGGCGCCGAAAATCATCAGGGTACAGGGTTCCAGGGTTTTCATTTTCCGCCCCCCGTCTGCTTCACCGCATGGCCCCCAAACGCGTTCCGCATCATGGAAAGCAGGCGATAGCCGTAGCCGGTCTCGTTCTGGCTGGCGAAACGCATTTGCAGCGCCAGGGTCAGAACGGGAGCCGCCACGCCCTGCTCCACCGCCTCTACGACAGTCCAGCGCCCTTCGCCAGAGTCGGCCACATAGGGTGCGACATTGTCTAGCGTCTGGTCCTGCTTCAAGCCCTCCGCAGTCAGATCCAGCAACCAGCTTCGCACCACTGAACTATGCCTCCACAACTCGGTAATCTCTGCCAGATCGAGCGAAAACTCCTGCTTGCCGCGCAGCAGTTCCAGCCCTTCGGCCATCGCCTGCATCATGCCGTACTCAATACCGTTGTGGATCATCTTGGTGAAGTGCCCCGAGCCGACCGGGCCGACATGCGCCCAGCCGCGATCGGGGGCAGGAGCCAGGGCCTTGAGCACCGGTTCCATGATCCTTGCGACCTCGGGGGTCGCCCCAACCATCAGGCAATAGCCGTTTTCCAGCCCCCAGATGCCGCCCGATGTGCCGGCATCCATAAAGCCGATGCCCCGCTCCGCCAACCAGGCACCGCGACGCTGGCTGTCCTTGTAATTGGAGTTTCCGCCATCGATGACAATATCGCCCTTTGCGAGCAGAGGGGCCAGCTCACGAATTTGCTTCTCGGTCGGTTCGCCGCTCGGCAACATCAGCCAGACCACGCGCGGCGATTGAAGTTTGGTTACCGCATCCGCGACGGAAGAAGCGGCGACCATGCCCTCTTCTGCGGCAAGACTGGCCACCATGCCCTGCGAGTGATCGTAACCAACCACCTCGACACCCCCGCGACGCAGTCGCCTGGCCATATTGGCGCCCATTTTTCCCAATCCCACCATTGCTAGCCGCATCGCTTCCTCCTTATTGGTATTCATTGAGGCCAATTAACCGGCTCATAAAGGCATTGCTGTTGAGAGCATACACGGTGTCTTCACGCATCGTAAAGGCGTATGACTGCGAGTTTCTCCAAATACGCAACCCGAAGAAAATAGTCGTGATTTTAAATTCACTACGCATTTTAACCATCTCAAAAATACAGATATTACCCGATTGATTTACTCAACTTAGTTGCTATATTTCATACTATGAATATTGATTATTCATTTGGCTTCCTGAGAGGAAAATCTTTTCAGGCACTTCGCCTGCGAAAAATTGGAAACATGTTCGCAGACTTCACACTGACCGGCTACCCGATTCATTTTCTGGCGCCGGTTTAAAGGAGAGAGAAAATGAAAGAAGCTCACATCAACTATTCAGGCATGAACCTGGACTACAAAATGGCAAGCGGGCTGGCTGCCGCTTTGGCTGAAAAAGATCCTTACATCACTGAACCTGTCATGGTTGCCTGGCATGACAAGAAATCATCGCGGATGTCGCCCGTGATAGCAGGCGCCAACATCAATACACGCTGGCTCGATTACGGGGAAAGCCATGGCGGCAAGCTGGAGGTTGACGTAAACGGTGAATTCGAATTCATCTTCGCCGACTCCAGCGCCTTTGATCAATATGGCCCCAGCCCTTACATCAACCTGCACGACGCCCAAGGCAATGAGTACCTTTGCCAGATTAATGCCCTGCGCGATCCGCACGACCCCAGCAAGGAAGCATGCGTGGTTCTGGACGACATGACCAGCAAAATGACATAGGGTCAATTAGTTCAGGACCGCCTAATCGCGAGCCTGGATTAGGCAAAATGTTTACTGTTATGGAGAAACGGCCATGTCCGAAAACAATTCGCTTGTTGCCACCTATGCAAACCACAACCTGGCCAAAGCCACGGTCGAGAAATTGCAAAAAGCAGGTCTCGACATGAGCAAGCTGTCCATAGTCGGGAAAAATGAAGACCAGCTATTGAAAACGGTGACAGTGGTCAAAGGCCTGAATGAGCTTGGCGAGGAGCAATATAGCTGCATTTCCAGAGAAACCATTCCTGATTACGAGGCTGAATTAAAAGCCGACAGGCTGCTCCTTTTTTTTCACGGAACATCCGATGAAATAACCCGGGCCAAGAGCATTATTGATACCACCCACCCCGAGAGCTGGAATGGGAACGTAGGCTGCTCCGTCTACTACGGATGCCTTGATTAATATTAGTGGCAGGCCGGAGTTCAGCCCGGCCTGCAATGACAGAAACTAAGCCGGACTTAGAAAGCAAGCAACCCCTTCTCTGATTGCATAAGCAGTCAGTGTTGGCGCATTGCACATCGTGTAAATCCAGCTTTTTCATCAGGTTAGAACGGTGTTTCTCGACCGTTCTGACACTCACCCCGGATGTAGCCAAATACGGGGGTTTTTCTGAATGTGTTTTGGGTGTTGCTTACCTGGAGTTATATCTCAAAACAGTCATTGAAGAATAAGGAGTCTGGTCATGAATGCTAAATCCCTGATCTCAGGCATGGTGTTGGCCCTGTCTTTCGCATTATTTTTATTCTCTCCCTTTGTTACGGCCAACGAACCCTACGCCAAAATCAATTACCCCCACGACGGGGAAAAACTGGCCGCCACATCCAGAAAACAGATTGATTACGAGGTTGATCCCGGGCCGCGAGGCGATCACATTCATCTTTACGTGGACAACGGCGAAGTCGCCATCCTGCGCAAACTCGCCGGGGTTCACCTACTTGAACCCATGGCGCCTGGGCCGCACACGCTCTGCATCAAGGTGGTGAACAAGGCACATGTACCAATCGGCGTGGAGCAATGCGTCAAGGTGAATGTGGAATAACAAAAGCATTTGAACCGCAAAAGACACTAAGCGATTAAACCTGGAAAAAGCAGTTAACCACGGAGATCACGGAGAACACGGAGTTATATCAAAGTATTATGCATGTTTCGTGTGTCACCTGTCGGGCGATACCAATGACTTCCGTAATATCTTGTTTTTCTTTGTGTTCTCCGTGTTCTCCGTGGTTCAAATGAGGTTTTAAGGTTAAAAGACTTAAACAACTTGTTATGCCAAGTTACTTAAACTGTTTAGTAACCTACCGATGGAGGCCAACATGAAAAAGGCAGATGGAATTGCGTGGATGCTGGCGATAATGCTCATCGCAGGTGCGTCCGGAGCATGGGCCCACGAAGAACGCGGACCACAGAACGGCGAGCCGGAAAAGCTCGGCGAGGTTAACTTTCCTGTCTCATGCAACGCTGCCGCACAGCAGGAATTCAACCGGGCGATGGCGCTGTTCCATTCCTTCTGGTTCGACCCGGCGAAGAAATCGTTCTCCAGAGTCCTGCAGCACGACCCAGAGTGCGGGATGGCGCACTGGGGCATCGCAATCATGTCAATGGGGAATCCGTTCGCGTGGCCGCCCAATCCAAATGCGCTGAAGGCGGGCGCAGCGGCAATGGCGGAAGCGCAGCGCGTGGGTGCCAAGAGCGAGCGTGAACGCGACTACATCGGCGCCCTGGGAGCGTTCTTCAAGGATAGTGAGACGACCGAACACCGACCGCGCGCGGTTGCATTCGAAACTGCCACGGAAGCCGTGGCGGCACGCTATCCACAGGACATTGAAGCGCAGATCCTTTACGCGCTCGTGCTCAACGTTACCGCACTGCCTACCGACAAGAGTTTCGCCAACCAGCTCAAGGCGGCGGCCATCCTTGAGCCGTTGTTCAGGAAATATCCCAACCACCCGGGGGTCGCCCACTACCTGATCCACACCTACGACTATGCCGAGTTGGCCGAGAAGGGGATTCCCGCTGCCCGCGCCTTCGCCGGGATCGCGCCTTCGGTGCCGCACGCGCTGCACATGCCTTCGCACATTTTCAGCCGGGTCGGCCTGTGGCGGGAAATAGTAGAGGGCAACCGCATCTCGTACCTTGCCGCGAAGAACGAGCTCGCCGAGAAAACTCTCGACATCGGCACCTACGATGCCCTGCATGCCATGGACTACATGTTGTTCGGCCATCTGCAGCAGGCGCAGGACAAGGCGGCGAAGAAACTGCTGGACGAGGTTGCAGCGATCCGCAAGGTGAACGTCGAAAACTTTGTTGCCGCCTATGCCTTTGCCGCGATCCCCTCTCGCTTTGCGCTGGAACGTGGCGATTGGAAGCAGGCGGCGGCGCTTAAGCTGTCGCCTGCCGATCTTTCCTGGAACAAGTTTCCGCAAGCGGAAGCGATCCTGGTTTTCGCGCGCGGCTTGGGTGCGGCGCGTATCGGCGACGTCGCGGCCGCGCGCAAGGATGTCGAGCGCCTGCAGGCCTTGAAGGAGGCGATGACGGCGGCCAAGATCGGCTACTGGGCCGGCCAGACAGACTTTCAAATCAGGATCGTTAACGCCTGGATCGCACACGCCGAGAACCGGCACGGTGAGGCGGTGCAACTTATGCGCGCGGCAGCGGAACTGGAAGAAGCCAGCGACAAGCATGCGGTCACCCCGGGCAATATCGTGCCCTCCCGGGAACTGCTTGGCGAGATGCTCATCGCGCTCAAGCAGCCGGCGCAGGCGCTCACCGAATTCGAGCGCTCCCTCAAAAGAGACCCGAACCGTTTCCGTGGAGTTTATGGCGCCGCACGGGCGGCAGAAGCCTCCGGCAACCGCAAAGCAGCCAAAGATTACTACGCAAAGCTACAGATCTTAACCGCTGATCGCGATACCGAGCGGCCGGAACTGGTCCACACCAAGACGTTTCTGACGCTACGATAAACACGATATCCCTCAATAAGGGGCGCGCAAAAGGCCGCCGCGCCACTTGGCTTGATCGTTATGTCTCAAGGACTCTCGTCTTCCAGCGCACACGAGAGGAAATTCCTGAAGTGCGCGATATCCGGATTGAAGGAGAAAAGAGCATGCGGATAGCCAAAGAGAGCGTGGACGTCAAGATGGAGATCCCGGGTGCCGTGATCCGTCAGCAAACGGATTTCGGCGACGCAACGGGATTAGGCAAGATCAGCGGCGAGTACTTCAGCCTCTCGGCTGGCGTCGATACCACCCCGCTGTTCAAGGGACTGGAAGGCAATATGTGCCAGTGCCCCCACTGGGGGTTCGTCTTGCGCGGCCAACTCACCACGACTGACGCGGATGGCGCGCAGGAGACGGTCAACGCGAATGATCTGTTTTACTGGCCACCCGGGCACAACGTAAAGGTAGACGCAGACGCGGAGATCATCATGTTCAGCCCTCAGCGCGAGCACAGCCATGTCATCAACCACATGATCGAGAAGGTGAAAAGTTAATGGCGCGGTGCTCTCGCCCATCGAATAACATCTCCAATGCGATGCCGAATAGCGCCGCCCAACCATGCGATCAAGCCGACGGTCCCGCCTTCGGCAAGCCCGCAGCTTGGCTTGAGCTATAACCAGAAGGAGGTAACACGATGAGCAAGGAAACACTCTATGAACGTCTTGGCGGTTATGACGCCATTTCTGCAGTTGTCAGCGACCTGTTGCCACGCTTGCGAGAGGGTCCGCAGCTGGCTCGCTACTGGCAGCATCGAGCGGAGGATAGCTTGAACCGGTCGAAGCAGCTCCTGATTGATTTTCTGTGTTCGGGTGCAGGCGGCCCCGTGTACTACACCGGACGGGACATGAAGACCTCCCATAAAGGGATGGGAATCAGTGAAGCCGATTGGTCTGCATTTTTGGGACACCTCCATGCCACTCTGGGGGCCTTTCAAGTCCCTCAGGCTGAACGTGACGAGGTAGTCGCATTTATACAAAGCACGAAAAAAGACATGGTCGAGGCATAGGTACAGAACATGGACCTCCAGAATCTGGGCTATGCGCTGACCCAGGTGGCGCATAACTTCGGCGCCTCTGCCGTGGTTGGCGGTGCCGTTGCCTCACTGTGGCTGGCGCCGCGCCAGGAACTTGATCGTTCTCTAGCCTGGCTGGTGTGTTTGGGGTGGGCGGCCCAGATTGCGAGCGGCGCCGCCTTCGGAGCCATCAGCTTCTATTACTACGGGAAATTTCCTGATATTGGCGGATTAGCCATTGCAGCGCTGGCGATCAAGGTGGCCTGTGCCGTTTCCGGCTTTTCCCTGGCGTCCTTCTATCTCCTGCGCGCCGCAAACTGGACCACCACATTGCGCCGGGAAGCCTGGCTTACGCTAGCCGGCCTTGGTGCCACGGCATTGACGGCTGCGGCATTTTTACGCTGGTTTTCCTGAGGAATATTTCCAAATCAGCGGATAACACCGCGCAGGCTTTCAGGCATTACACGTTCATTCTTGCGGATCAGTTCCCGCGCCACATCCAGCCTGTCCCACACATTGCACATCATCACGCCCCGCACTCGTTCATCGCGCAGGTAGTAGATCACGCCGGTATGGTTTTCCTTCTGCCAGTCGGCAAAAGTCTCAAGGCGGGTATCCACTTCACCGGTAGCCTCGTAACCGAACTCGAACAGATCGGAAAAGAAATAGGGCTGATAGGTGAAGGCTTCGTGGGCGCCGGCCATGTTGCGCCCGGCTTGTTTCCCCTGGCTCAGGGCGTTATCCCAGTGCTCGATGCGCATGCCCTGACCCAGCGCCCGGTAGGGGAAAAAGGCGTTGTCGCCGGCCGCGTGGATGTCCGGGTGGGAAGATTCGAGATATTCGTTGACCACGATGCCGTTGCCCACTTCCAGCCCGGCCTCCTGGGCGAGGCTGATGGAAGGATCGACGCCGATGCCCATGACCACCAGGTCCGATTCTATGCTTTTCCCGCTTGCGGTTTCGGTGCGGAACTTGTCTCCGTTTTTGCTGATGGCCGTCGGAAAGTCAGAATGAATTACCCGGATCCCCCGTTCCTGAAAATGCTGCTGTACCGCCAGCCCGAGTTTTTCCGGAAGCACCCGTTGGCAAAGGGTGGCGGAGGGAAATATCAGGCTGACTTCCAGGCTGCCGTTCAGTGCGGCAGCGAGTTCCGAACCGATAAAGCCGCCGCCGACGATCAGCACGGATTTTTTGGATTTTGCCTCGCTTTGCATCCGCAGGTAATCGTTGAGTGTACGGTAGTAGCAGATGCCTTCGAGATCCCCGCCAGGTATGGCGATCCGCCGAGGCTGGGTGCCCGTCGCCAGGAGCAGCTTGCCGAATCCATAACGCTCACCATTCGCGGCGGTGATGGCTTTTTCCTTCGCATCGAGCTTCTCAACCCTTTTCCCCAGCACCATGGATACGCCATGATCGTCGTAAAACCGCTGATCGTGAATAAAAATGTCTTCCACTCTGGCTTTGCCGAACCATAGCTTCTTGGACAGCGGCGGACGGTCATAGGGCAGGTGGGTTTCCTCGCCGACCAGCAGTATGCTTCCCTGGGTATCGCGTTCCCTGATCCCTTGAACGGCTGACGCCCCCGCCAGGCCACCGCCGACGATCACGTAATCAAATGCATTCATGGAATACCCTTCCGGCATCTGCCCCGGACCTTGCGATCATTTCCTGCTGCGCGGACCGGACGCTTTGGGGCTGATCGTGCATATCGCCTTCGGCGCATCGATGCGCAGCACGATGGATTCCCTGGCCGCGAAGTTGAAATGGGCCGAATCCGGGAAGGTATAGTCCACGGTCAGATCCTCTCCGACAAGCAAGGTACCGGCTTCAGGTGCGACCAGCACGGCGCCGGGGATATCGGTTTTGTAGATACCGTTGGTGCACAGTCCTTTCAGGTGATCGATCTGTAGCATGTCCGATCCCTCCGGATAACGCCGGAACAGATTATTGTAAAGCCTCGGCTCCAGGGCCAGCGCATAGGGGCCGTGGAAGTGGGCGCTATCCAGCAGGGTGACGGCAGCAAGGACATCGCGCAGCACCTGCTCCACGTCCATCCAGTCGCCGCCATCCAGATGGTTGCGATTCTCGACAGTGCACAAACCGGCCAGGCCGAACTCCGAATCACCCCGGTAAATCAGCTCTTCTTCGCGGGCGGCAACCTCCATGGCAGCCCGCGATGGAGAGCTCAGGTCGAGAGGGTGCCCCGCCTCCGTATAGGCGGCAATGCGGCGGCGGCCAAGGGTGAAGTGGCGGAATATCATGGGCACAGGAATCGTGCGCGAGATGACAGTGGTCGCGCCATGAGGAGCATGCTGGCGCTGGTCGTCGTTACCTGCCGGGGCGGCCACGTATCCCAGCCCGAAAGGCCCGTCCACCGGCAAAAAACGACGCGCCGTCAGAGTCTTGCGCGCCTCGGCTACGGCCACCTCCTCGATGCGCGCGAGGATGGCCACGTCAAAAGGGAGATTGGTGTTGTTCATATCATGCTCCTTTCATAGCGCCCACAGTCAGGCGCAGCGCCTCTGCCCCACCCTTCCCGGCCACCTCGCCGGCATCCTTGCCGGTCGCCTTTTTTTCCGCCTGGGTAATATCGCCCTGGCTGAACAGATAGGTGCCCAGAATTTCGTCCAGCCTGGGTGTACGGCGGCGCAGCCATTCCAGGATCATGGCCGCGTGCTCCATTTCCTCATGCATGTTGTGCAGCAGGATGGCGCGCAATTCGGCATCGGTGCAAGCATCGGCCCGCTGGTGGTACCAGTCCACCGCCTCGAACTCCTCCATCAGGGAGAGGATGGCGCGATGGGCATCCATCGTTGCCGGAGCAAGTTTTTCTTCACTTTCATGCAGACCTTCATGTGCCATGATTCGGCTCCTTTTCCTCCAGTGCGGCCAACCAGAAATTTCAGCAATTTTATGTATAGCACAGCCGTCCAGAAATAAAATTCGCTCCTGAATCAAGCGCCAGCCATCAGCGTGATCACTCGCAAAACAAGCCTTCCAGCCGGGGCGGCGACCTCGACATGACGCGCTTCAAGGGCAGTGAGTGTAGCCGGTGCGCGCAGGCTGAATTCGGCGGGGAGTTTGCCGGAAGCAAGCAGATTTTTTTCTGCCTGTCCCAACAACTCGGCGAAATTGAGTACCCCCAGGCCGGGCTCCGGCATGCCCAGCATGATCGTGGCCAGAGGCGACATGCCGATAACCCGCCAGTCCGGATCGGTGATCACCACCGCGCCGGGGAGCTGGCGGATAATTCCATTCATGCCGACCTTCGCCAAGGCCAGGCTGGACTGGATTCTCGCCAGCAGTTCCTTCTTGTTGAATGGCTTGCTGATAAAGTCGGACGCACCGGCTTCGATGCCCTTGATGCGTTCCTCCGCCAGGGACAATGCCGTCACCATGATCACCGGCAAGGCTGCAAATTCCGGATCGTGCCGAATCTCTTTACATACCTCGTAACCCGTCATGCCGGGCATGCGCACGTCCAGCACCATGGCATCGGGTTTTTCCCGCCGCAGCGTCTCCAGCGCCTCGGGTCCGCTGCTTGCCTCCAGCACCCGGTAGCCTGCATCCTTCAGGATCAGGCGCAGCAACTTCACGTTGGGCGGCGCGTCGTCCACAACCAGGATCGTCGCCCCGGCGGCAAAAACCTCGTCAAGCATGGCCGGCCCTCCTGCCATCCCGCAGGAAGCGCTCCACCACTTCAGGCAGCAGCCGGGTATCCAGCGGCTTGCTCATATAACCGTCAAAACCTGCCGCCAGAAAACGGCTTTCATCGTTCTTCATGGCCTGGGCCGTAATCGCCACCGCCGGCATTTCATCGAATGCCGGATCGGCCCGGACTGCGCGTATCACATCCAGGCCGCTGCTGTCCCCAAGGCGAATGTCCAGCAGGAGCAAATCCGGCTTGTCGGCCCGGAGCATCTCCATGGCCTGATCGGCGCTCGCGGCTTCCCGGATGCGGTAACGCTTGCCGCCCAGAATGACGCGAATCAACTTGCGGTTAGTGTCGTCGTCCTCGACCAGCAACAGGGTCTTGGGTTGTTCTTCCATCTTGTCCACCTCAGTCTTCCCGCTTATCTCTCATGAATAGCAGGGTGATTGCCGCCAGCAGCCGCTCTTCGATAAGCTCGTTATCCTGCATCAGGACAAACTCGATGCCGCCCCCGGTTCGCGCGCGCTCCTCCGGAGAGAAGGCAAGAGGGGTCAAGGCCAGAACCGGGATGTTGGCAGTCTCAGGCGCCGCCTTGAGGCCTTCCAGCAGGGCAAAGCAATCCATTCCTCCGGGCAGCAGATTAGTCACCACCAGATCGGGGTGCGCGCATTTGGCGAGGCTGGCCGCCTCTTCCACACCCAGCGCCTGGATCACCTCGTAGCTTTCCTGCGCAAGAATCAGGGCAAGCAGATTCAGCTCATCCGGGTCGGAGTGCACCACCATCACCTTGTGACAGGCCGTGTTTTCGCCCTCGCGGTGAACGCATCGCCTCAAGGCGTGGAGCAATTCGGCGCGCTCCACGGGCTTGACCAGGTATTCCGAAGCGCCCAGCTGGAATCCGAACGACTGCCTGTCCAATACCGAAACGATGACCACCGGGATATCACGGGTGCGCGGAGAGGTCTTCAGCTCGGATAACACCTCCCAGCCATCAAGGCCGGGTAGCAGAATATCCAGGGTGATCGCCAGCGGGTGGCACCGGCCCGCCAGCTCCAGCGCGCTGACGCCGTTGTCCGTGGCCAGCACGTCGTAACCGGCCTGGGTGAGATAAAGCGTCAGGAGTTTTGCCGCCTGCGGGTTGTCTTCCACCACCAGGATGGTATTGCCCGGATCGGGACACAACCGGGTTTCAGAACTGGCGCTCGCACCTTCCATCTCGGGTCATCCCCCTTGGTCATTGGCTATGGCACTGTCCGATTGCCGGGAATTCGGCGGCAGCAAGGGTAGCGACACGTGAAAAGTGCTGCCTTCGCCAAATTTGCTTTCGAGCCAGATGCGCCCGCCGTGTGCCTCCACCAATCTCTTGGAGAGCGCCAGACCCAGCCCGGTTCCTTCATGGCGCCTGGCATGAGAGGCATCCACCTGACTGAATTCGACAAAAATCCGGTCCATGTCCTCCGTGCGCATGCCGATCCCGGTGTCAGTTACCGCCACGTGCAATTGACCGCTCTCGATCGAACCTGAAACGACCACCCCGCCTCGGTCGGTAAACTTCACCGCGTTGGACAGCAGATTGAACAAGATCTGTTTGAGGCGGATCTGGTCGGCGGTGATCAAGCCGAGATCGGGCGGCAGGTTGACCTGGATGGAGAGCCCTTTTTTCTTGGCCGCGCCACGCAGGGCGGTGACCGTCTCCCGCATGGTCTGCGCAATGGGAAAGGTCTCGTAGAAGAGTTCGAGGTGCCCCGCTTCCACCTTGGCGAGATCCAGCACGTCGTTGATCAGCCGCAGCAGTAGCTGGCCGGCATTGTGGATATCGCCCAGGTATTCCAGCTGGTCGGCGTTGAGCGGGCCCGGAATCAGGTCCTGAAGCACCTCGGTGAAGCCGATAATGGCATTCAGCGGCGTCCTGAACTCGTGCGACATGTTGGCCAGGAACTGGCTCTTGGCGGCGCTGGCGGCCTCAAGTCTCTCGTTGAGGGCGCTGACGGCCTCCATCGCCACGTGATAGTGCGACCAGTAGCTCTCCAGCCCCACGTTCATGTCCAGCGTCAGTACCTTGTCCAGGGCCAGGCCGTACATCATGGCCGAACGGGTGTCATCCGCCCAGGACTCGACGATGATCGGATAGAGGATGCTACGGTAGAGGTGGAAGCCCCCGATGAACCATTCTGGATCGAGACCGACAGCGTGATGGATGTAGCCGATGCGCCAGCGCCGCTCGAAATAGGCCGCATCGTACGGGCCGCGCAGCGCCTGCGTGAGGTACGCTTTCTGGGCCTCCTTGAGGCGTGCCACCATCGCCTCGTCCTTGAAGACGCGCCGCGTCTTTTCGAAGGCGAGGAGGTGCTGATAAAACCTGTCCGCGATTTCATCCATGCGCGGTTCGAATACGCGCTCCAGCTCCCTGAGCATCGCCGCATCGCGTTCAGTGAGGTCGAGATAGGCCAGCCGATCGCGGATTTCCTCCTCGCTCAACACAGGCGCAGCCACCCGCAAAGGTTCGCTATTCCGGTTCATGCAGCCCCTCCCTCAATTTGACCCGTTCCTCCCGGACGGTCGAGGTTGGCTTGGCACCACTTAACGCCGCAGTCTTGTCTACATAATCCAATACGGCAGCCACGAAAGTCGCATGGCTCCAGGTCAGGGGGGAGACCGAAATAAAATCGCCGCTTTCCGGGTGCACCTGTTCCGGCAGCACCCCGGATGGCAGCGCCCGTTCGGCGGCCCACATGAGCAGGGGCAGTGCCTGCTCCAGGGACTTGCGGTTACGGGCCGCCGCGATACGGTACTGGGCGAGCCACAGAGTGCAGACCACCCATGGATTGCCCGGCACGCCTTCGCGGTTGATCGCACGCTGGTAGCTGTCGCCTTCATAACGCGCCAGTCCGCCGCTGCCCGCCTTGACCCAAAGCCGCTCCTCCACCGCCTGGGCGGTGCGCACCATCCGCTCGTCCAGGGGATCGTAGCCGCCGAAAATCACCAGCCCGAGCAAGCTCGCATCGACGGTCGTATCCCTGGTCTGAATCCCATCGTCGAACAGGATGCCGCGTGCGAAACGGCCTTCACGCTGGCAGTAGAGATGCTGGTCGAGAGCGGCCTTGACCTCCAGGGCGCCGGTCAGGTAGGCATTCACCCGTTCCTCGTCCTGAAACAGGGCTGCCAGGTTGGCGGCCGCATTCAGGCCACCGATCACGGTCGCCGTGGTGTAAGTAAAAACACCCCGGCGCTCTTCCCACAGGTCGTAAGAAGGGAGAGGCAAGTGGGTCTTGCCATCGCGAAAGCCCAGCAGAAAATCGGCGGCCCGCTCCACGAAAGGACTGTAAAGGGGGCGGATCTCCTCGATATCCCGGTGAACCCGGTAATGGTTCCAGATCGCCCAGATCACCAGCGCGGTTTCATCCTCCTGGATCGGCAACAGCATTTCCTCGCCCTGCATCCAGGGCTGCCAGGAACTGCCCACCGAACCGTCCGGGTTGTACTTGTGCATGAGAAAACCGGTCTCAGCAAGAATGCTTGCGGAATAATTGTAGTTGACCGCTTTTTGCGTACAAAATTCCAGAAACCGATGGCTGATTCTCCCATACCCGGCGCGGTCCAGCGCATCGGAAACAACGGCGCCATCCCGCGGCCAGACATAACTGTAGGTATCCTGGTTGAACTGGCGGATATCGGTATCGTTGGCCGCAATCACCGCCCCGCCCCGGTCAATCTGGGTGCGCAGGATCAGCAGGCTGCGCCGGTAGCGCTCCACCAGCAGCGCGGGCAGGCCATAAAAATCTTTTTCTCCCGCCAGTATCCAGCGCCGCCAGTAGTCGATGTTGCGCTCCACCAGGCGATCCGGGCCGATCTGGGTCACCAGACGGTGCAACTCCTCCACTTCGTGGTAGTTCGCCCCCACCGCCATCCAGTAATGGCAAACCTCCTCCTGGCCCGGCGCGATTGAAAGATGGATGCCGATCACCGAATCCACCGACCCCTGGGCAATCGGATTTCCGCCCAAGCTGCCGTTTTCCGCATCGCGCCAGGTTCCCTCCAGCCCACGGTGGCGCTTCGATCCGGTAGCGAAATGAGTCACCCCCAGCGTCGTCTCCGTCGCGCAGCTCATCAGGAAATAGCGCGGCCCCTTGTAGTGGATCAGGCAGGCGTTCTTGGGGTCGAAAAAAACCGTGTCGCCGATCTCGTTTTCCATCGCATTAAGATCGGCATGAAAAAAAATCCGTGGCGCCAGCAAGCGCGAAGACAGGTTCTGCACCCGCACCCGCCGCACCAGGATGTTTTTTTCGTAATCGATGGCATCGTTGAAATGAAGCCGCAACGGCAGGCGTGCATGGGATGCGGTAACTGCGGTGACCAGCGCATCTGTCATGTAGTCGCGCTGGATAACCCAGCTCTCGCGGTTGAGCCAGGAAAACTCCCCCTCCAGCCACACCCCGAACCGCCATGGATAACCAAGCGCATGGTTTTCCTTGCCGACGCGAGGATAGTAGAAATCGCGTATCTGATAATCGAAATCGAAAGCGGCGAGCAAAGTACCGTTGCCGATAGGCAGGTCGCGCGGCATGAATTTCACACTTGATGTTGGATGATTTTTTAATATAGATCAAATAAACAACTACCAGCTGGTGGGTTTGAATTACGGACTGAAAGTCCGGATACGCGTCGCCTAAACGACGCGTCCTGTGCCGATTCGGCGATTAACTCCCCTCGCCCACTTGTGGGAGAGGGGCTGGGGGAGAGGGTGATCGAAAAAAACGAAGACAATGCCACCCTCTCCCCAACCCTCTCCCGCCAGCGGGAGAGGGGGTTGACGCCGCACTTTCATCCACCGAATCTGATCACAGTTAACAAAATACAATTCAACCAAAGCGGGCCAGCTGAAGCCGGTGGTTTTAACCTTATGATTGAGAATAAAACCGACTGGCCGTCATGGTCTGCTTGACGATGCCAGCGGGTACCTTGGAGTTGTTGCGGGTAGCAAGTAGCAAGCAGTGTGGCTGTGCTATAAATAATTGGGGTGTTAATCGCCTGCACGATCTCTTTCTACTCACTCAGGAGAATTCCGATGTCCGCAAAAAAGTCGCAACCATCCACGAAGAAATCAGCAGAAGCATCCCGTATCACCGTCACCCCAGAACAGCGCGGCCAGATGATCGCCGAAGCTGCCTACTATCAAGCCGAGAGGCGCCACTTTGAAGGAGGCGATCCGATCCAGGACTGGCTTGCCGCAGAAACTGAAATATACGGTCTCCTTCAGCGCACCTGAAGTGGCCCTCATACGATGCACCTTCTATACAACACAGCACGGATGCACAGGGACAGGGGGCTGATATGACCACTCGCAAGTCGCCTGTTTGGAGCCCGGCGGAACTGCACCGTCATCTGAACGAAGGCAGCCGGTTCTCCATTCTGGACGTACGCAATCAGGACGAATTCAATGCCTGGAAAATCGAGGGCAAGGTTCCGATCCAGACCGTCAACATACCCTATTTCGATCTGCTGGACCTGGAGAAAGAAGACGAAGAAATCGCCGCAGCGGTTGCCCGCGCGATCCCGGGCCGACTGAAGGACAGCTTGCCCCGGAGCGAGCCGATCCTGGCCATATGCGCCAAAGGCGACACTTCGATCCACGTTGCCGAAGGGCTGCGGCGGCTCGGCTATCAGGCGTTCAACCTGGAGGGCGGGATGGCGGCCTGGGGCGACCATTATGAAATGCTGACTGTTGAAGAAACCCCGCGACTCTCCATCCTCCAGATCAACCGCCCGGCACGGGGCTGCCTCAGCTACCTGCTGGCCAGCGGCGGCGACGCCATGGTGGTCGATGCCGCGCGCCACACCGAGATCTACACCCGTATCGCCGCCGAGCGGGGCTGGCGCATCACGAGCGTGTTCGACACCCATCTTCAGGCCGACCATCTCAGTGGCGGGGTGGCCCTGGCGAAGGCACTGGGGGTGGATTACTGGCTGCATCCCTATGACGCCATCCATCCCGACGACCTGCTTCCTGCAACGTTTTCCTTCCGCTATCTGGAGGACGAAATGGTCCTTACGCTGGGCGAAGTGAGCATCCGTGCGCTCCATCTTCCCGGCCACACCCTCGGCATGATCAATCCGCTGGTGGATGACCGCTTTCTACTGACCGGCGATACGTTGTTCATCGACTCGATCGGCCGGCCCGACCTGGGCGGTCGGGCAAAGACCTGGACGCCCCTCTTCTACCGCTCGTTGCAACGGCTGCTGACATTGCCCGACCGCACCGTCGTGCTCCCGGCCCACTTCAACCACATGCGCGAGGCAGACGGTCAGGGATACTACCGCGCCACCATCGGCGAGCTACGTAGCCACAACGAGGGTTTGCTCATGTTAGGCCGGGGACTGGCCGCGTTCAGCGAATACATCCTGGAGAGCATGCCGGAATATCCGCAGTCCTACGACGACATCCGGCGGGTCAACACGGGCCTGCTCCAGGTGGACGAAGCGAAGGCCAGCGAACTGGAACTCGGGCCTAACCTCTGCGCCCTCACATCCCACGACGCAGGGCGGCGCCTTTCGACGTAGAAGGGCGTGGCGAGTTGCATGGCCAATGCCGACGACTATTGCACAGGCACCCTTTCGACCCATTAACGACGATGACGAACGGCAGCCTTCAGGCAATGTAGCGTTATGCGAGCAACTGAGCTATAGCGTGCATCCTTTTTACTTCCATTTTTCGCCTAGAAAAAGTAGACTGTTTTTCTAGGAAAATTGCGGGCGAGATGGCGATGCAATCTGTTAATAAAAAAGTGATTTTCAGGATATACGGACGCGGTAGGGGTTGGGCATTCTCATCGAATGATTTCGTCGAGGATTTCAGCCGCAGCCAGATCGATTACGCGCTGTCTGAGCTGTGCCGCGAGGGGAAGATCCGCCGTGTCTGCCGGGGAATTTACGACTATCCGAAATTCAGCAAGTTGTTGCAGCAGGAACTAAGCCCGGATTTTGACCAGGTGGCGCAAGCCTTCGCGCGCAAGTTCAACTGGCGCATCCAGCCTTCGGGCGATGCGGCGCTGAATCTGCTGGGGCTTTCCACGCAGGTGCCAGGACGGCTGGTATATCTCTCCGACGGGCCGAACCGCCAGTACGACATCGGCAATTACACACTGGAGTTCAAGAAGTCGGCGCTGAAGGATGTCGGCTTCAAATGCCGCGAGAGTGGGCTGGTCGTGCAGGCATTGAAGGCGCTGGGCCAGGAACGGGTGGACGACGCGGTGATCGCCACGCTGCGCAAACAACTGGATGAAATGGTGTGCAAGCGGGTGCTGAAAGACACGGTGACAGCGACCGGCTGGGTGTATGAGACGATCAAGCGGGTGTGCGGGGAGCGCGGCTGATGGAGTCGGTCGCGCGCCTGTCACCCGCCGAGCGCCGCGAACTGTTTGGTGAAACAGCTGCGCGCAAGGGCATGACGCCCGCTGTGGTGGAGAAAGATTTCTGGGTGTGCTGGACGCTGGGTAGGCTGTTTGCGCATCCAGATCTGTCGCGCTTGCTGATGTTCAAAGGCGGCACGAGTTTGTCCAAGGTGTTCCACCTGATCGAGCGGTTTTCCGAGGACATCGATCTGATTCTGGATTGGCGCGTAGTAATTGGCGAGGATGATCCGCTGGCAGAGCGTTCCGCCACGAAACAGGAAGCGCTGAACAAAACGATTGATGCCATGGCGGTTGATTACATCGGAGGTCAGTTGCTGGTGACGATTTCACGGGCGGTTGATCCAGTCTGCCGCTGTGAGCTGGCTGCCGATGATCTGCATGCCTTGAATGTCCAATATCCGGCTGCTTTTTCTGATGTGTATCTGCGACCGGAAGTCCGCCTTGAGATCGGGCCGCTCGCAGCCTGGTTGCCCCACGGCAATTATCGAGTCCAGCCTTATGCCGCAGAGGCATTCCCGCAGCTTTTCAAGCAGCCAAATTGTGCGGTACAGGCCATCCGTGCCGAGCGCACCTTTTGGGAAAAGGCGACAATACTGCACCATGAAGCCCATCGCCCTGAAAATAGCCCGCAACCGCTACGCTATTCGCGGCACTATTACGACCTGGCCATGATGGCGAATTCATCGGTGAAAGTCTCTGCACTGGCAGACCTTGCATTGCTGGAGAATGTGGTGGCGTTCAAGCGACGTTTCTATCGACGCCCTTGGGCGCATTACGAACAGGCAACACCGGGAACGTTCAGGCTGCTGCCCTCGGGGCATGTATTGACGGCAGTCGAGAAGGATTATGTGCAGATGCGCAACATGATCTTCGGTCGCTATCCCGGCTTCGACGAGATCATGGAGACATTGCGGACGCTGGAGGGTGCGATCAATGACCTATAGAAAATATGCGGTCGCAAATGGCGTCTTTACCTGCAACCCTCAACGAACGGCAGCTAACTTGGCTGATTGTCTTCTCATTCCGCTGAATACGACATTTGCCATATCCATGGGAAAATCATCCGGCAACAAATTGCCCACTTCGCCAATCACGGATTCCGTGGACTCAACAACATTCTCAATCAATTGCTCTGCCGCCGCGGCCCCGAGCCCGACTTGCTGCGCTTGGGCAATCCAGTGCCGTCGCTGGATTTTCTCAATCAGGTAGTGATTGGCACTTCCCCGCACCGCCATGGCAAGCTTGGCCTTCTGCGGGGAAATTTGATTCTGTCCTTTCCCAATGACGGGATGGGCAGAAAGTACGTCATAGATCGGCGTAGCTCGGTAGCCGCCACCGGGGCGATGGGCGATGCTGAAGTTCTTCCCGTGACCATCGGTGGCGGCCAGCACCCAAAAAATGATCTGGGTTTTGAAGAAGTTATTCCTGTCCTGCTCAGCCTCGTCCGACCCGAGAAGCAATTCCATGATTTGAGCAATGCCAGGGCCGCCGTCTGACTGATATTTGCGCAGTGGCGACGTACCGTTTGCCTGACACAGGTCTTCCTGGGGCAGACGGATGATCCAGCTTCCATCGCTTGATGGGGTGCGGTCGAATCGCTCGACGACGAGGGCTTTCTGGTCCTCGAAATGCCCGATTTCACACCGCGCTATGGGAATTTCGTAAGCCGCCATGATTTTTGAGCACAGCCACTCGTTCTCCACCGAGGTGCGCATATCGGCCTGCATATGGCCGACCAGGCCCAATGGCAACTTGAAGATGTGCGTTGTCGGGGTACTTCCATGGGGCAGAAGCCATAGTCCCTCGTGGCGCAACAGGGCGGTTTTCTCCTGCGCGCCCGCGATGGACAGCCTCAAGTCCTCGTCGTGATCATCTTGCCCCAAGGCTAGCACCGACGTGGTGTTGCTTAGTCGTTGCGCGATCCCCGCAGTGCTCAACTCCTCCCCGTTGATTTCATAGATGTCCGACGGCGCCTCATCTTCGGGGAGGAGTTGTATTGCACCAACGCAGTCCCGGCCCAGTTTTGCCAGCAGTTGAAAGGGATCAGTGCCTCCCGCTTGGTGACGTTGCGCCAGACGACGGCGAATGGCGTCGTTGTCGGGCAGAAGATTGTCGAAATAGTCGGTAACGACCTGCCCTTGGTGGGGCGCATTACCCGGCAAGAATGGAAGCGATAAGGACAAGGGACGGGACCGTCTGTCTTTAAGCCATTCGTCGAAGTAACCAAGGCGTTCGCCTTGTCGAGTGGTTTCCCAGTAGCCGACGGGGATGCCGTTCATCCAGATGTTCAACCTTTGTGTCTTTGCGCGGCGCCCCATGGTTACCAGCTTTCTTTCTTTCTCGCTGGAGCAACGATACGCGCCACTTTGACAACCACTGACGGTTTCTGGCCTATAGCCTTTAACTTAACGGGGCGTTTGCTGGCGACCTTGACGGAATGCGCCGCACCCTTGCCGGTAGCGGGAGAAGTTTGATCCAGCGAAATTTCAACATCCAGCATGCGCAGCACCATGAAAAGCCTCTCAAGCGTCGCTGTCGCCGGACTAGCTTCAAAGTAGGCATAACTTTGCTGAGTGATGCCCAGCCTTTCGGCCATGGCTGTCTGAGTCATGCCTTTTTCTTTGCGAAAACCCTTGAGGATCAGAGAGAGCTGGCTGAGAGTCTTGATGGGATAAATCACTTTTGCCTCCATTCATGAATCCTGTGGCAATACAAACCTTAGGCTGTAAATCGCATTAACAGCCCTGTGTCTGTATATTACATTTACAAATGACAATCTGTAAATAGTATTCACGTCCTACGTGCTAGCGATATTTTGTTCCAGATGCTCGCGCAAGAATTCGATGAAGCGTTGCGTCTTGGCCGGCAACAGGCGCGTCTCGGTCATCGCGTAAACGGGGGTTGGCGGACCCTCCCAATCGGGAAGGATTCGACGTAACCGCCCCTGCGCCACGTCTTCGGCAACGATTTTTTCAGGCAGGACGGAGATCCCCAGATCCAGAGTCGCAAGTCGCCGGATCAAGCCCACGCTATTGAGTTGAAACCGGCCACTGACGGCCACCTCAACCGACTCGCCCGCATTGTGCAGCGTCCATACGTTGGCCTTTGCCGTGCGAAATCCCAGGCATTCGTGCTGCGCTAAATCGGAGGGGTGGCCCGGTTCGCCGGAATGTTCGAGATAGTGAGGCGAAGCGTAGAGATGGCAGGACAAGTTGGCCAACTGACGCGCAATCAGATTCGAGTCCGGCGGCTTACCCATGCGGATGGCGACGTCGAAGGGCTCGGATACGAGATCAACCAGGCGAGGCGTCAGGTCGAAGTCAAACGTGATGCGCGGATAGCGGCGGGCGAATTCCGCGATCAGTGGCGCCAGATAGATATTCGCGAAATCCACCGGTAGCGAAGCCCGCAATACGCCACTCGGCTGAGCCAGCATTTCCCCAAGCTGTTCATGGGCCAACTTCGCTTCATCGACAATGCGTTTGCAGCGCTCGAAATAAATCTGGCCGGCTTCCGTCAGTTCGATCTTGCGTGTCGTTCGGTGGAGCAGGCGTAGCCCAATAGCCTTTTCCAGGGCACTGATCCGACGCGATACCGTGGAGTTCGGAATCCCGACGGCTTCAGCGGCATGACGGAAGCCCTTTGCCTTAACTACCTCCACGAACAAGGCCATGTCGTTCAGGAGTTCCATTTGCATTGCTCCATCAGTGGATCAATCATTTCGATTTTAGCTACTTTATCTCAAATTCGCTTTGGAAGATGATATCTCCACACTAACCCCACTGAGGAACACGCCATGAACCAACTCTTCACACCCGTTCGCATTGGCCGCCACACCCTGCCAAACCGCCTGATCATGGCGCCGATGACCCGGTCACGTTCTGACGATGCTGGAGTCCCCAGCGACCTGGTCAGCCTTTATTACGCCCAACGCGCCGGCGCCGGCCTGATCATCAGCGAAGGGGTTTTTCCTTCCGCCATGGGCAAAGGCTATGCGCGCACACCGGGAATCGAAACCGATGCGCAGATCGCGGCGTGGAAGAAAGTGACCGGGGCAGTCCATGACCAAGGCGGCCGAATCTTCATGCAAGTGATGCACTGCGGTCGCATCTCGCATCCGTCGCTGCTGCCGAATGACGCCCAACCCATCGCCCCCTCCGCGATCAAGCCGGCCGGCCAGACCTGGACAGCCGGCGGCTTGCAGGACTTTGTCACCCCGCGCGAACTCAGCCTGGACGAGATTGCCGGCGTGATCGATGACTACCGGTTGGCCACCCGCCGCGCTCTGGAGGCCGGCTTTGACGGTATCGAGCTTCACGCCGCGTCGGGCTACCTGCCTGAACAGTTTCTGTCTTCCGGCAGCAACCGGCGCCAAGATCAGTATGGCGGCTCGGTGGCGAATCGCACCCGCTTCGTGCTGGACGTTCTGGCTGCGATGGCGACCGAGGCCGGCGGGGATCGCATTGGGATCAAGATTTCCCCGGAAATGAACTTCAACGACATCGTCGATGCCCATCCCCAGGAAACTTACACCTATTTGGTCGAGCAACTGCGCGACCTCGATCTGGCTTACCTGCACGTCGCGCTGTTCGGCGCCAAGATCGATTACCACGCCCAGTTGCGCCCACGCTTCAACGGCACCTACCTGATGGGTGGCGGGCTCGACCAGAAGAGTGCTGAAGCCGCACTGACCGATGGCCGGGCCGACGCGGCGGTATTCGGCGGGGCCTTCCTGGCGAATCCCGACCTGCCAGAGCGATTCCGCCAGAGCGCGGCACTCAACACCCCTGACAAGAACACGTTCTACTCGCCCGGCGCCCAAGGCTATACCGACTACCCGTTCCTGAGCGGAACGAACGCTAGCTAAGGAATGCTGTCATGAGTGAAATCCTATCGAGGAAATACGCATGAAAGATCAATCGAGCTTGGAAATCCTGGCCTTCACCGACCCTGTGTGCACTTGGTGCTGGGGCAGCGAACCGGTACTGCGCAAATTGGAGACGTGGTACGGCGATGCCGTGCGCATCCGCTATGTGATGGGCGGCCTGGTGGAGGACATTTGCGCCTTCTACGACCGTGCCAACGACATCGGTGGCGATCCGGAGCATTCCAATACTCAGATTGCTCGCCATTGGCTGGAAGCGTCGGAACGCCACGGCATGCCGGTGCAGATAGAAGGCTTCCGGCTTTTCACCGCAGAGACTGTTTCCACCTATCCGCAGAATATCGCCTTCAAGGCCGCCGAACTGACGAATCCCGGCTTGGCTGCGCGCTACCTGCGGCGCATGCGCGAAGCATCCGCCGCCGAGGCGCGGGAAACAGGCCGCCAAGAGGTGCTCATCGAGCTGGCCAGCGACGTCGGCCTCGATCTGGCGGCGTTTATCGGTCACCTCAAGGATGGATCGGCCGAAAGAGCCTTCCAAAATGATATGGAGACAACGCGCCGCTACGGCGCGCGCGGCTTCCCCACTTTCGTGTTCCGTTATGGCGAGCGTGAAACGATGCTGCGCGAATACCAGAGCTTCCCCGCCATGCAAGCCGTCATCGACGCCTTGAGCGGCGGGCGGCTCCAGGGGCAGGCTCCAGAAAGCGCCCCCGAAAACCTGCTCGGCTTTATCCGCGCATACGGACGTGTAGCGCCGGTGGAACTGGCCACCGTGTTCGATCTTGCCATAGGCGAACTGGAAACGATGCTCACGGGCCTGGCTGAGACGGGTCTCATCCGCAGAGTGGAAGCGGGTAATGGATATTTCTGGGAGCCTGTGCCACTACCTGTTTGCGATGCAGAAAGTGGCATCTGCCGTGTGAAAGGTGAATAACCATGATGGGTCTGGAAACCACCGAGCAATGGCCGAACTGCTGACAGAGGGTTTGCGGAGTTGAAGGTCAGCTTCGGCAGGAGTCACCCTGCCAATCAGGGTGCTGGCACAGCGAGGTTTCTGCCTTTAGAATGGGGACTCGCCCCTCCCCCCGGAGAATAACAAATGGACAAGGCCGAACTAAAGGCAGGTTCCAAGCTGAAAACAGCCGTGGCTGGCGGCAAAGCCAAGAAGAAGTAAGCCCGGATTTTACAGTAATCGATATTCCGTCCCCCATGTTCACCCAAGCCACCATCAGCTTTCTTGAAGAGCTCGCCGCCAATAATAACAAGGATTGGTTTGTGGTGAACAAACCGCGCTATGAGTCTTTGGTGCGCAAACCGGCTTTGGATTTCATCGAGGCAATGGGGCCGGCGCTGGAGAAGTTCGCTCCGCAATTTCGCGCAGACACTCGCAAAGTGGGCGGCTCGTTGATGCGCGTGTTTCGCGATACGCGATTCTCGCGTGACAAGAGACCCTACAAGACCAACATCGGCATCCAATTCCGCCACACTCTGGGCAAAGACATTCATGCGCCAGGTTTCTATGTGCACATCGCCTTGGACGAATGTTTTTTCGCGGTAGGTTGCTGGCACCCGGATTCCGATGCCTTGGGCCGGATACGCGATTACATCGCGAAGAAACCCGAGAAATGGTTTTCTGCACGAAATGATAAAAAATTCATCGCCCAATGGGATCTTTGGGGCGACACCCTGACGCGCCCTCCGCGCGGATACGCTGCCGATCATCCGGCGATCGAGGATTTGAAACGCAAAGATTTCGTTGCCATCGCTCCCCTGTCTCTAGCAGAAGTCACCCGCCCCGGACTGGTCAAACTGGCCAGCCAGCGATTTGCCGAGACGGTTCCTTTGATCAAGTTCCTGTGTGAAGCACTGGACGTGCAATATTGAAAGCGGGCATTTAACCCGCGTAAGACGTAGGGCGCCAATAAGCGTAGCGCATTGCGCCGGATGAATACCTCCGCGATACTGTCGCCATGCCTGATTACCGTCGCGCCTGGCATCCGGGCGGCACTTACTTCTTCACCGTCAATCTGCTGCAACGGCAGGGGTGCAACCTGCTAATCCGACATGTGGACTTGCTACGCGAGGTGGTGAGGGCGGTACGGCAACGTCATCCCTTTATCATCCATGGTTGGGTGGTGTTGCCCGATCACCTGCATTGCGTCATCGAACTCCCCGCCAATGATGCCGACTTCGCAACCCGATGGCGATTGATCAAAATAGGTTTTTAGTTACGGTCGCTACGCTTAACGCCGATAAAGCCGGCATTAACCTCCACTGAAACTTCGTTTTCCAAGGCGTTACCGAAAACCGAGGCGCTCCCAGGTTCGCGTGGCACGCGGCGAGCGGGGCATATGGCAACGACGTTATTGGGAACATTTGATTCGCGATGAGGCGGATTATCGTGCGCACATGGATTACGTTCACATCAACCCGCTTAAACACGGCTTGGTCAGGCGTGTGAGAGATTGGCCGCATTCGACGTTTCATCGACAGGTGGAGCGGGGCGTTTATCCGGCGAATTGGGCGGGTGGCGGTGAAAATGTGCTCGAATATGAAGATTGACATACGGCGCAATGCGCTTCGCTTATTGACGCCCTACGCCTTACGCGGGTTGTGACTACAATACAAGTGTGATGCACATGTCGGTGCAATTGAATTTCCTATCCTGATGAAACCCCTCTTTCCCTAGGAGAAGTTAATGGCTATTCAACTTGATTTTTCAACTCTTAACTTACAGGATGCACTCGATATGGCAGTGCTGATCGAAAAGGAAGCGGAAGATCGCTACCTTTTAATTGCAGACCAAATCGGGCACCGGTATCCCGGTGATGCGGCGAATTTCTTTACCATGATGGCTCGAAACGAGCAGCGTCACGGTGCTGAAATTTCAAAGCAAAGACGCTTGCTTTTTGGCGATACTCCTTCGCGCGTCACAGAGAATATGCTTGAGAGCGATATCGAAGCCCCGGATCCTGGAAAAGCAATACGCTACATGTCCCAACGACACGCTTTGGAAGTCGCAATGGAGTCTGAAATTAAAGCTTACGAGTTTTATAACGGCCTCTTGCAGTTCATTCAAGATGCCACAGTTCGAGATCTGATCAAGAGCCTTAGAGACGAAGAAGTAGAGCATCAGAAACTCTTGAACGAGCAGAAGGCGAAGTATGCCGATACGTTGGAATCAGATTTTGACCCGGAGATCGACGAACCCCATTTTTATCACATACCGGAAAGTTGAGGTATTTCTGACGTGGGCCTGAGCGATTGCCAGGTAAATCAAACCCTGCGCCCCGCTTCGCGGCGGGCTAAACCGAGCTTGGCCGAGCGCTCGATTTTTTCCAGGAAGGCGGGAAAGTCCAGTCCGTACTTGGACCGCAATTCCTTCGCCAAATCGCGCAACCGGCGCCAGTTGGGCTCGAACATCGGATCCCTGAAGGCTAGCAGCACATGGTTGTGGTCCTCCCGCACCGGGAACATGATGACCTGATCATCGAAGACCTGCATGACCTCCCCGACCAGGCCCGCATAGGCCTGCGCGTCTCCCGCCAGATTCACCACCAGCACGCCGCTTCCCATCAGTTTGGAGCGGGCCTGTTCGAAGAATTCCCGGTTGGCGAGACTGGGGGCGAAACCGGTGCTGTCGAAGGCATCCACCAGCAACACGTCGATGCCTTTTTCCGTTTGCTCCAGATACGCTGCGCCGTCGGCCTCCTGCACCTTGAGATTGGGGCCATCGGGCGGCACCAGGAAAACGTCCCGCAATGCGATCACGTCGGGATTGTTTTCCAGCACCGTCATGTGCGTAGCCGGCAGCCGGTAGTGGCAGAACTTGACCAGGGAGCCGCCGCCGAGGCCGATCAACAACAGACGCCGCGGCCTGGAGCGGAACAGCAGGAAGGACATCATCTTTTGCGTGTAGCGCAGATCCAGGTCGTTGGGCTCGGCAAGGCGCATGGCGCTTTGGGTCAATCGCCCATCGAAATGCAGAAAACGCCGCTCGCCGTCGTCCAGGACGTAGGGCTTGGGATAAGTCTCGTCAAGCAATTGCGACCGCAACGCCTCCGCACAGGCCCAGGCCGGCTCCAGCATCAGCACCCGGCCACCGTGGGGATCGAAGGGGCTGGGCATTTCAAACCAGGGGGGAGCGGTTGCCCGCGTTGGCTTCAACTGCCGAAAGCCGCCACCAGGGCCGCGATCATGTAGGCGTGGTCGTGTACGCCGGCACTTTCGCGCACGCTATGCATCGCCCACATGGGCGAGCCGACGTCCACGCTGGCGACGCCCAGCTGTGCCGCCACCATCGGGCCGATGGTGCTGCCGCAACCCAGGTCGCTGCGATGCGCGTACTGCTGGTAGGGCACCCCGGCCTTCTCGCAAAACCCCATGAAGCGGGCCGCCGTCTCCGCGTTGGTGGTGTAGCGCTGGTTGACGTTGGTCTTGATGACCGGCCCGCCGTTCACCATGACTTTGTGGCCGGGTTCGTAGGCCGCCGGGAAATTCGGATTGTAGGCATGGGCCATGTCGGCGCTGATGAAGAAACTGCGCGCCATGGCGCGGCGCCGGTCTTCTTCGTCCAGTTTTGCCTGGGAACCGATGCGGGCCAGCACGTCGGCGATGAAACTGCCGCCGGCCCCGCTGGCGCTCTCGCTGCCGACCTCCTCGTGGTCGAAGAAGGCCGCCACGCAGGTGGCCGTCGGCTGCTCCGTCGCGATCAGGGCAGTAAGGGCGGCATAGGAGGACGCCAGATTGTCCAACTGGCGGCTGGCGATGAACTCCTCGTTCGTTCCCCACAGGCAGCCTTTCTGCACGTCATGGACCGCCAGCTCCCAGCTCAGCAGGTCCGCCGCCTCTCCCTGCACTTTATCTGCCAGCAGCTTGCGCAAGTGCGCTTCCGCGTCCTCGCCTTCGCCCAGCAGGCCCAGGATCAGCGGCAATTCGGTCTGCTTGTTGAACTTCAGTCCCTGTTCGTTCACTTCCCGGTTCATGTGTATCGCCAGGTTAGGCAGGCGCACCAGCGGACGCTCGAAGCGCAGCAGCCGCGTTTCCTGGCCCGCCGCCGCGCGCAAAACCACGCGCCCGGCCAGACTCAAGTCCCGGTCGGCGAAGGTAGCCAGGATCGGCCCGCCATAAACTTCCACCCCCAGGCGCGCCAGGCCATCGCCGGCCAGCGCCGCCTTCGGCTTGAGCCTCAGCCCGGGAGAATCGGTATGCGCGCCGACGATGCGAAAGCCGGCTTCCGCCAGCGACCGGCTGCCAGGCACGAACGCGATCAGCGACGCTCCACGTACTGCGTAATAGCGCCCGCCCGCCACAAGCTGCCAGCGCTCGCCCTCCTCGATCCGGGTGAAACCGTTAGCCCGCAGGCGCGCCTCGGCGGTCGCCACCGCGTGCCAGGGGCTGGGGCTGGCGTCAATAAAGTCGATCAGTTCATGGGCGGCGGTTCGGGCTTGGGCGATTGCGGGCATGGTGGGTGACGGTAAGTGTGAATATCAGGAGAATTATACAAGAGGAGCGGCGCCTGCCGAGCGACCTCTTCGACCGACCTGCGAACCGATACGGCAAGCGCAATAACCAACAGACACGCGGGGGACTTTCTGATCGAGGCTGGTGGTCAGCCAAGATGAAACGACTGTACGTAGGAGCGGGCTTGCCCGCGATCAGCAACGTTAATCGCGGGCGAGCCCGCTCCTACAATTTCCGCGTTGCCTTCACGCAATGATGTGGTGCACCGGCAGCTTGCTCATGTGCCATTCACCGGTCTTCGCATCGTATTGCGACGCGCTGAAGGCATGCCAGTCGGCATCGTTCAGTTGCGGATAATCGCCGCGATAATAGTAGCCCGGCCATCGGGTTTCCTGGCGGTATAGCGTGTGCCTTAACACGGCCTCCGCGGTCCAGACGCGGTGGTTGAGCTCCCAGGTTCGCTGGAGCTGATGGATGTCCTCGGCGCCGATATGGTCGAGGTCTTCCTTGAGCATGGTCAGCAGCTCCAGGCCCCGGTTGAGCATCGGCTCGCTGGTCATGTAAAAGGTGCCGATGCCGCCGGCGTAATCGTCCATGATCTTCTCCAGCCGTTGCAGGCCCTGAAGCGGCGAGATGTAGCTCGGCGCCACGCTCCCGGCGACGATTTCATTCCGGCCCACGGCGAAGTTTTCCAGCGGCTGGAATATTTCTTCCTGGAGCATCCTGATCTGCGCTTCGTCCACTTCGGGCGGCTTGCCGACCAGTTCCATGACATATTTGACGGCAGCCTTTCCGGCGATCCTGCCTTCGGTAAAGGAGCCGGACGAGAACTTGTGCGCGGAACCGCCGATGGTGTCGCCGGCCCCGAACAGCCCTTCTACCGTGGTCATCCGGTTGTATCCCCACTGGTAGTCCGCCGGGGCGCAGTCTTCCGGCCCGCTGGCCCAGGCGCCGGAGCAGGTGGCGTGGGAGCCCATGATGTAAGGTTCGGAGGTGGTCAGCTCGGACGGTTTTTCTTTAGGATCGATGTTCTGCGAAGCCCAGACCACGGCCTGGCCGACTGTCATGTCGAGGAAATCCTCCCAGCCGGTATTTTCTTTCTCCTTGGTGTCGAGCACCTGCTGGGTCTGCATGTAAATGGGGCCATTGCCGGCCTTGACCTCCTGCAGCATCGCGTGATTGCGCAAACAGGTCGGCAGCGGCGTGGTCTCCGCGTATTTGCCGACCAGGGCCTTGATCTCGTCGAGCCGGGCGGCCTCGTAGTTTTCGCCGCGGGCGTTGGTGGTCTGGGCTTTGAGCAGCAGCGACCAAGCGCCGACCGGGCCGTAGCCGTCCTTGAAGCGGGCGAGGACGACCCGGTTTTCCATCTGGATCATCTTGGCGCCGGTGCGCAACACCAGGCCGTAGGCCGAGGCGCTGCTCCACGGCGCATACCAGGTCTTACCCGCTCCTTCTCCCACCGAGCGCGGCTTGAATACGTGCGACGCACCGCCGGCGGCGACGATGACGGCTTTCGCCCGGAACACGTGGAGCTGCCCGTCGCGGACGTTGAAGCCGATGGCGCCGGCGACCCGGTTGGGATGTGTCTTGTCCATCAGCAGATGCGTCACCATGATCCGGTTGTACACTTCGCTGGCGGACTTCCTGGCGGCCTCGGCGATGATCGGCTTGTAGCTCTCGCCGTGGATCATGATCTGCCATTTCCCTTCGCGCAGGTATCTGCCGGTCTCCGGGTTCTTCATGATCGGCAGCCCCCACTCCTCGAACTTGTGGACCGTGGAATCGACATGCCGGGCAATGTCGAAAATCAGGTCTTCCCGCACCAGCCCCATCAGGTCGCCGCGGGCATAGCGCACGAAGTCTTCCGGCTGGTTCTCGCCCCACTGCATCCCCATGTAGCAATTGATCGCCGACAGGCCGTGCGCGACGGCGCCGCTGCGCTCGATGTTGGCCTTTTCGACCAGGACCACCTTCAAGTCCCGCCCCCAGTAGCGGGATTCGTAAGTGGCGCCGCAGCCGCCGAAACCGCCGCCGATGACGAGGATGTCGGCATCCACGAACTTGATGTTTTTGGATGATCGCAGGCTCATGGCATCACACCTCTTTCTTCTCTAAAACCGGGAGGATTTCCACCCCGAGCGCGGCGGGCTCATGCGCCAGCATCTGGGAGTTCATAGCATTTATATCGGGCACTTCGTAATCGGTTGGCGGCTTGATGGAGCCCCATGGCGTGGTCCTGATCGGAAAGGTGAACTCCTTCACCCGCCCGTCCCGATACCTGATTTTCCAGGAGATCGTTCCCTTGGCCTCTTCCCTGAGTACCCTGACGCTGTGGCCCAGCGGCGCGAAGTCCGCATAGCCGCGGACATCTATCGCATGCTGCGGGCAGGCCTTCACGCACGAGTAGCACTCCCAGCAGAAATTGGGCTCGATGTTGTAAGACCTGCGGTAGACCGGGTCGATGTGCATGATGTCGGAAGGACAGATATCCACGCACTCGCCGCAGCCGTCGCATCGCGTCATGTATGTGAATGTGGGCATCGCTCACCTCCCTTCGCTGTCGGCGTTGGCAGATCGGATGATCCGTCTGCCTCCTCCACTCTCCTCTGGAAAGCCGCTGCGGGCTTGTAGAACATATGGGCGAACTTGGACCAGGGAACGGAAACAAACAGCAGCGTCGTGAAGAAAATGTAGATACCGGCGAATGCCTGGGTCGCAACAGTGTTCTCCGCCATCTCCACGATTTCCAGAAGAAGCGCAAACGTCACGCTGGCGAGGAGCGTGACGATGAACAGGTCGGCGCGCACCAGCCGCCAGGGCGGTTGGCCGTCATGAACGACGTTGACCCTGAGGAAGAAGAAAAACCAGTAACCGCCAACAAGCGTCATCAGGACACCGATGTTCCACAGGACCGGGAGGGCAACCGGCGTGCGCGCCTCTGCCGGATAGCAGAATACCATCACGACGGTCGTGACCAGATAGAGCACGAAGCCATAGAACATCAGGGCATGGGAAATTCTTCTCTGCCGGTTACAGAATTCGCCGAACGTGGCGATGTCGTGCATGAGGGTCCGGGTTGCAATGGCGGCCAACTCCACGGCACTGAGTTGCTGCCTTGCAGCAGCCTTCGTTCGCTTCCTTTTTTGTATGAAGAATTTGAGCTTTTTCTCATAAAGAAGATCGAATACCGTTCCAACAGCAACCGCGAGCACCATCAAAACGAGGTAGCCCTGGATGACGGCAGGGGACACGAAAGCGGTCAGCGGAGTGAACGGATTGGTAGTGAACACATTACCTCCAATGCCAGCCTGCGTCCTTCTGGAGAGGCAAAGGCGCCTTGCCTTGCTGGCGAAGCCTATGTTTGGGCGAGAACAGCCCCCAAATTTTCTGGCGTTTGGGATTTGACCCAATTTCAGAAGCGGCGGGCATCGAAATGGGCTAGAAATTCAAAAAAACAGGCGCCCTGATAGCCGCCCTGGTTAACATACCGAGAAGAACGAATTGAGTCACACCTCGTAGCTCCTGTTCTGACAACTAGCGAGCCGAGTAGGTCGTGCAACTTACTTTATTTTGGACATGACAGACACTAATGCTTTCCGTCATGCATTCAAAGCCTTCGTTGAATTTGCAACTGCTGATTTTGCAGGCGCCTATTCCAGCGATTTGTCCGCTCCCTTTGGCTTTTCCTGAACCCATGAAAAACGTATCACAGCCTGGGTGTGTGCCGTCACCGACGGTAATTGCCCGTGCTTGGCAGTTTTTGTTGAAGTTATAGGCGCACTCAGTTGCTGCACATTCTGAAACGACTGGCATTTGAATACAGATTTTTTCCATGACCATTGCTCCTTGTAAAATAAATTACTCTGGGATGGTGTGTTGGCAGCCACGCCGTCACGGAATGGATCCGGGTCGTTGGCTTTGCGTCGCCGCCTTTCGACGGTTATGCCCTTTGACATACCTTATCAGTTTAGTCGGAATATTGGATACTTCAAGGGAGGGCATCCGGTTGAATTGCACCACAAAACAGCAACCAAAGCATGTGGTTACAAAGATACTAAAGCCGGTGCTATTCATATTGAATTCCTCTATATCTGTTCACGAACAGCCAGCCCATTGACGCACTTGTAGCCCTGGCTGGTGTTGCAGCGACCGCACTTGCCCGCGTCTAATTTCATCTTGCCGGGCAGGCTATACTTCTGAAAAAGGTATTTAAACCGCAAGGGCACAAAGGAACAATGTGTTACCGTAATCTTTACCGTCGCCAGAGAGGCGGATAAGGGAATAATTCATGACCGCGACCAGAACCGAAAACGACTCGTTCGGTGCCATCGATATCCCCGCTGATCGGCTATGGGGCGCTCAGACGCAACGTTCAATCGAACATTTTCATATCTCTTCGGAGCGCATACCGCAAGAACTCATCCTTGCACTCGCCGCAGTCAAGCGCGCCTGCGCGCTCGTCAACCGCGACCTGGGCCGGTTGAACCCGGACAAGGCGGCAGCCATTGTGCAGGCTGCCGAAGAAGTGTTGGCAGGACGCCGCACGGAAGAGTTTCCCTTGTCGGTCTGGCAGACAGGCTCCGGCACCCAGACCAACATGAACCTGAACGAGGTGCTCGCCAATCGTGCATCGGAATTGCTCGGAGGCGGACGCGGCGATGCCCGGAAGGTGCACCCCAACGACGACGTGAATCTCGGCCAGTCCTCCAACGACATTTTCCCCACCGCCATGCATGTGGCCGCCTGCCTGGGCATACAGCAGAAACTGCTGCCGGCGCTGGGCATGCTGCGCGCCGCGCTGGAAAACAGATCGCTGGCATTCGCCGAGATCGTCAAGATCGGTCGCACCCATTTGCAGGATGCCGTCCCTCTGACGCTGGGACAGGAGTTTTCAGGTTACGTGGCCCAACTCGATCAGGCCGAGCAGATCATTGCCGCCGCTCTCCCCTTGCTACAGGAACTGGCGGTTGGCGGCACTGCGGTAGGCACCGGACTCAACACCCACGCCGAATTCGGCGAGCGCGTCGCGGCGGAACTGGCGCACGGCAGCGGCATCCCTTTCAGAAGCGCGTCCAACAAGTTTGCCGCGCTGGCTGCCCACGATGGGCTGGTAGCCGCTCACGGTGCGCTCAAAACCCTCGCCACGGCACTCATGAAAATCGCCAGCGACATCCGCTGGCTGGCCTCAGGGCCGCGATCCGGCCTGGGGGAAATCCGCATTCCGGAGAACGAGCCCGGCAGTTCGATCATGCCGGGCAAAGTGAATCCGACCCAGTGCGAAGCGCTCGCCATGCTGTGCTGCCAGGTCTTCGGCAACGACGTTGCCATCACCGTCGGCGGGGCATCGGGCAATTTCGAGCTGAACGTGTTCAAGCCGCTGATCGCCCACAATTTCCTGCAAAGCGTGCGCCTGCTTGCCGACGGAATGACAAGTTTCGAAAAGCATTGCGCGCGCGGCATCGAAGCTAATCACGAACGCATTGCGGAATTGCTGGAGCGCTCCCTGATGCTGGTCACTGCCCTCACCCCGCACATCGGCTACGACAAGGCCGCCGAAATCGCCAAACAGGCGCACCGGAATGGCGGCACGCTAAGGCAGGCGGCCCTGGCACTGGGATATGTAACGGAAGAAGAGTTCGACTGCTGGGTGCAGCCCAGGGAGATGGTTCACCCTTTTGGCCAGGCTCGCTGAGTCACGCTTGGGAACATATTGCGGAATTAACCTAAAAACCTCATTTGAACCACGGAGAACACAAAGAAAAACAAGATATTACGGAAGTCATTGATATCACCCGACAGGTGACACACGAAACCTGCATAACACTTTGATATAACTCCGTGTTCTCCGTGATCTCCGTGGTTAACTGCTTTTTCCAGGATTAAGCCTGATTTTCTTGACGGATTAAACCCCTGTCCGCTCTACCGCCTTCAAAAGTTCGGTGGCTTCCTTCTCCGTAAGCGATTTCCAGGGCAAGGGGATCAGGCCAGGCACCCGTTCCATGTAACGCCGGTAGACGTCGCCGTGATACACCACCAGCTTCTTCTCTTCCAGCCGCGAACCGATGATGAAATAAGCCGTCATCATCACACCGGACAACAGCATTGAGGCGTTCATGTCGCGGGTCCAGATCAGCACCAGCCCGAAGGAATACCACGGATGACGCACATAACGATGAAATGGCGAAAGATGAAAGCCCTCCTGATCCTCCACCCGCTGGGTGTGTGATTTCCACTGGCGCAAGCCGAGGAATTCCTGGGTATCGTAATATTTCAGCGATTTCATGAAACCGAACACTGCCGCCAGCGCCAGCCCATTCGCCAGCCAGGCGCCCAGACCCTGCCAGGACCATAGCGCCGGGCCGGGGTGGCGAACCATCAGCCAGAGTATCGGCAGCAACATCAGCGCCGCGAAAATATTGAAGCTCAGCCGATATAGCGGCATCCGCTCCGGGTAATGCAAGGCGACCCAGCTTTTAACCCGGAGCGAAGCCAGCACCGAATGCAGAACGAAATATCCCAGCCAGAAGAGCGCCAGTAAAACCAGACCCCGCCAATCCATATCAGGCGCCGATTTCTAGCGCCCGCCACAGGCAGGCGCCCTTGCTGGCCTTGTCGATCTCGCCCAGGTAGGCAAGGTGCGCCTCCATCTCGTCCGGCGTAGCGGCCAGCACTACCAGGTCATGCGGCACGGAATCCCCACCCAGATCGGCGTGATGGTCTCCCGCCTCGGCGGATTCGATCATCAGGCTGTTCTGCCCGCGCGTCATGGCGAGATAAACCTCGGCCAGCAGTTCGGTGTCCAGCAGGGCGCCGTGCAGGGTACGGCTGGCATTGTCCACGAAATAGCGGCGGCACAACGCATCCAGATTGTTTTTCTGTCCCGGGTGCAGATCCTTGGCCATTTTCAGGGTGTCGATCACGTCCGGGCTGTATTTCGCGACCGGCTCCAGGCCGGCCAGCTTCAGCTCGCTGTTGAGGAATCCGATATCGAACGGCGCATTGTGGATGACCAGCTCCGCGCCGCTGATAAACTCGATGAAATCCTGGGCGATATCCCGAAAAAACGGCTTGTCCTGCAAAAATTCCAGGCTGATGCCGTGCACCTGCTGCGCGCCCGGGTCGATCTCGCGCTCGGGGTTGAGGTAATGATGAAAGTGATTGCCGGTCAGACGACGGTTGATCATTTCAACCCCGGCCACCTCGATGATGCGGTGCCCCAGGTTGGCGTCCAGGCCAGTGGTTTCGGTATCCAGTATGATTTGACGCATGGTTTATCCTCGTAACTCTTCGACGCCCCGATTGGCCAGCCTGTCGGCCCGTTCGTTACCTTCGTGCCCGGCATGGCCCTTGATCCACAGCCACTCGATCTCGTGCTGTGCGGCCAGCACGTCAAGCTGCTTCCACAAATCATCGTTCTTCACCGGCTTCTTGTCGGCAGTGCGCCAGCCGCGCAGCTTCCAGGCATGAATCCACTCGCTGATGCCTTTCTGCACATACTTGGAATCGGTATGCAGCCGGACAATGCAGGGGCGCGACAAGGCTTCCAGCGCCCGGATCACCGCGGTCAGCTCCATGCGGTTGTTGGTGGTGAGCTTCTCGCCGCCGCAGAGTTCCTTTTCATGCCCGGAATAGCGCAGCCATGCACCCCAGCCTCCAACGCCGGGGTTGCCCTTGCAGGCCCCATCGGTGTAGATTTCCACGATGTTACGCCGCAGCTCTGGAATTTCGTTGTTCTCTGCCATTTTCACTGTTCAGTTATTTTATTGTTGATCATCTTCTGCGGCACCGGGGCGAGCACTTTCTTTGCCGCTGAACTTCTATTCCAGTTCGGCATGATCAAATGCATGCCGGCCACCCTCTTCTTCGCCTGCAGGAAATACACGCCACCCGCCAGCGCCCACCAGCGGTCGCCGGCGTCTTCCATGAAGTGAAAGCGCCGCAACCATTGTTCGCTGCGAAGTGGCGGCTCATAACAGCACATCCGACCAGCCACCACATCAAAGCCGAGCAGGGCCAACCAATCCTTGATGCGTGGCAGGGAAATAAAATCTCCATGCCAGGGATAATTCCGCCTGCGACTGGGCAGGAACCGAGGCAGCCCCCACAGACTGTACGGGTTGAAGCCGCTGATAATCACCTGCCCCTCCGGCATCAGCACCCGCTCAACCTCGCGCAGAATCTGATGGGGATGAGCGCTGAATTCCAGCACGTGGGGCAACAGCAGCAAATCCATGCTCTGGCTGGCAAGCGGCAAACTCCCCGGCTCGGCAAGCAATTTGATCTCCGCTTTCTCGTGCACTGAAAATTGCTCTGCGGCGATGAATCTCTTCGGCATGCGATTCGTCCGCAACAGATCGGATTGGACGAAACCGATTTGCAGCGCATTGAAGCCGAAAATATCTGCCACCACCTGGTCGAAATAGGCCTGTTCGCGCTCGACCAGGTAGCGCCCGAGCGGAGTGGCTATCCATTCATCCATTGACATCATGCGAGCTTAATTCGAACATATGGCCATGAAAATTGTTCCTGTTCCTGCTTTCGAGGATAACTACATCTGGCTGATTGGCGGCGGGCGCTACGCCGCAGTCGTGGATCCCGGTGACGCCGAACCGGTACTGGACTATCTCGGACACCACGGGCTACGCCTGGCCGCCATCCTGGTCACCCACCACCATGGCGACCATACCGGCGGCATAGCAGCGCTGCTAAGACACTCCGACGTGCCGGTTTACGGCCCCCGCAAGGAAAATATACCGGGCCTCACCGACCCGGTCGGCACCGGCGACACGGTGCGATTGCCGGAACTGGGCGTGGAATTCGCCGTCCTCGACGTACCCGGCCATACCGCTGGCCACGTTGCCTATTATGGCGCAAATTCCCTGTTTTGTGGCGACACGCTGTTCACCTGCGGTTGCGGCAAGCTATTCGAAGGCACCCCTGCGCAGATGCACGCCTCGTTACAGAAATTTGCTGCCCTGCCCGACGATACCCAGGTCTATTGCGCCCATGAATACACCCTGGAGAACATCCGCTTTGCCAAAATAGTCGAGCCTGCCAATCGCCAACTCCTGGAGCGCGAAGTGCGAGACACGCTAACCCGGGAACGTGGCCTTCCCACCCTGCCTTCCACTATAGCTCTGGAAAAATCCACCAACCCTTTCCTGCGCTGCGAACATCCTGACGTGATCAAAGCCGCCAGCCATTTCTCCGGCGGCCCGCTGAATGATGCCGCGAAGGTCTTCGCTGCTGTCAGGGAGTGGAGAAACCGATTCTAGTTCAAGGCATTACCTACTGACCCCTGAGCCAGGAAAACGAAGATACTCCTTGACTCCGCAGGGGATTCTTGGCTAACATCGGCGGAGTTTCAATTACGCCGAAACAATCAACAACAAGCATGCGTTTCCCCTCCCTTCTGATTCTGGCACTGGCCAGCATTTTTTCATTGCCTCTGCAGTCGGCAAGCGCAGCCGACTTGCTTGGCCTCGATTCCTCCGAACAACCGGTCAAACAGGCTCTGGCCGAAACAACCGACACAGAGACGCCTCTGCAACTTCAGCCCAGCACCGGGCTTCTGGGCCCCTCATCCAAAAAACCCTTGCTTGCAGGTCCGTCGGAAGAACCTGTCGACTTGTGGGATCGCATCCGCGATGGCTTCGCCCTGCAGGAACTGGATTCGCCCCTGGTGCAGAACCACGTTGCCTGGTATACCAACCGTCCTGACTACGTGAGACGCATGGTGGAGCGCAGCCAGCTCTACCTGTACCACATCGTCGAAGAAGTCGAAAAGAGGGGCATGCCGACCGAAGTCGCCCTGCTACCGATGATAGAAAGCGCCTTCAATCCCAAAGCCTATTCCACCAGCCACGCCTCCGGCATCTGGCAGTTCATCCCTTCCACCGGCAAACATTTTGGCCTGGAACAAAATTATTGGTACGATGGCCGCCGCGATGTCACAGCGGCAACGGATGCAGCGCTGGATTACCTGCAAAAACTTCATGACATGTTCGGCAGTTGGGAACTGGCATTCGCCGCCTATAACTGGGGCGAAGGATCGGTACAAAGAGCCATTTCCAAGAACAAGAAGCTGGGACTGCCCACCGACTACCTCAGCCTGACCATGCCGCCTGAAACGCGTAATTACGTGCCCAAGCTAATGGCGGTCAAGCAGATCATCATGGACCCGGCAGCCAGAAACCTTGCTCTGGCCTCCATCCCCAACCGCCCTTATTTCGTCAGCGTCGCCTCCACGCAACACATCGACTTGGCCGTGGCCGCGCGTCTGGCCGGCATGCCGCTAACTGAATTTGTCTCGCTCAACCCGGCTTACAACCGCCCGGTAATCAATGCCAAAGGCACTCGCACCTTGCTGCTGCCGGTGGGCAAGGCAGACACCTTTACCAGCAATCTTGAAAACTACGACAAACCTCTGGTTTCATGGCAGTCCTACACCACCACGCGTGGCGAAAAGATTGACAACGTAGCGCGCCGTTTCAGCATCAGCGTCGCCCGGCTGAAAGAAATCAACAGCATTACCAAGCGCAACAAACTGTCTGCGGGCCAGACCCTGCTGGTACCTCTCAGCCATAACATAGCAGCTGCCCCCGTCATTGATGATACCCAGCAGGCGCTTGAACCCGATGATTACGCACAACCCGTCTCATCCCGCCTTATTTACGCCGTGAAGAAGGGCGACACCCTGGCCAGCATCGCCAAACGTCACAAAGTTTCGGCAGTACAAATCAAGTCCCTGAACAATCTCAAGTCCAACCGCCTCAGCAACGGCCAGAAACTGGTTATCCGCCAGGAAACCGTCACCGCACGCAAGCTTGCCGCAATCAAGGGCAAACCTGTGAAACTGGCCGCTGCCAGCAAGGTTAAGCCGGTGAAACTGACTAAGGCGAATAGCGCCAAACACAGCCAGCGCTATTACACCGTGCGCAGAGGCGACACCGTGGCCAGCATTGCCAAGCAGTTCAACGTCGCGACCAACGATCTCCAGCGCTGGAATAATATTTCCGGCAAGCGCGGCCTCACTCCAGGCAACAAAGTCACCCTGATGCTGCCCAGCAAGGGCTGATTCATCTGCCGGCGTTCAGCCGGTTTACTACTTCTCGGAGTATAAATAACAGCAAGTGCTGTGCGTTGCGCTAAAGTCAGCCACAGCAGGATAGCTTTGCCGGCATGCGGTCATGACCTGCGGGCAACGCGGGTGAAAATGGCAGCCTGAAGGCGGATTAGCTGGCGACGGCATATCCCCGGCCAGACGGATGATTTCCCGGCGCGCAGCGACATCCACCACCGGCACAGCCGAGAGCAGCGCCCGGGTATAGGGATGACGCGGCGCCTGCATCACTTCTTCCACCGTACCCCGTTCGACGATCCGCCCCAGATACATTACCGCCACCTCGTGGGCAAAATACTCGACCACCGCCAGATTGTGGGTGATGAACAGGTAGGCCAGGCCCAGTTCGTCCTGCAGCCCCTTGAGCAGGTTGAGGATTTGCGCCTGCACCGAGACATCGAGCGCACTGGTCGGCTCGTCGCACACGATCAGTCGCGGCTTCACCGCCAGCGCGCGTGCAATGGCGATGCGCTGGCGCTGGCCGCCGGAAAATTCGTGGGGATAGCGGTACTTGCTGTCGGGGGAGAGTCCGACCTGTTGCAGCAAGCGGTCCATGCTGTTCTGGCGGTCGCCAGGGCTCGAGGCCGCTCCCAGCGCAACCATGCCCTCCTCGATGATGTCGGCCACCCGCATGCGCGGATCGAGCGAGGAATAAGGGTCCTGGAATACGATCTGGAAATCGGCGCGTCGGGCGCGCAGTTCGGCACCCTTCAACTGCGTCAGCTCAGCGCCGGCAAAACGCACGCTGCCGGCAGTGGGGCGGATCAGTTGCAGGATGCTCTTGCCCACCGTGGTCTTGCCGCAGCCGGACTCGCCAACCAGCGCCAGGGTGCGACCGGGACGGATGACCAGCGACACGCCGTCCACCGCCCTGACATGGCCCGCCACCCGCTTGAACAGGCCCTTGTGGATGGGGAAGTGGACTTTAAGGTCGGACACCTCCAATAATTCATCCCCTGCGTAGGAGCGGCCTTGGCCGCGATCATCTGCATCAATCGCGGCCAAGGCCGCTCCTACGTGGGGGTGGGTTGGGGCGGAAGCGGAAACAGCGGCCAAATGGCAGCGAACACCATGCCCAGGCGCAACATCGCTCCAAGCCGGAATTTCGTTGTTGCAGCGCTCCCAGGCATAGTCGCAGCGACCGGCGAAACGGCAGCCGGAAAACTCCCGGTCCAGCGGCGGCACGCTGCCGCGAATGATCTCCAGCTGCTGACCGCGCCGCGCCGCACCCGGTAGTGAGGCAAACAGCTTGCGGGTATAGGGATGCTGCGGGTTGGCAAAGAATGCCTCGCGCCCGGCCAGTTCCACGATTTCACCTGCATACATCACTGCCACCCGCTGCGCCATTTCCGCCACTACGCCGAGATCGTGGCTGATCAGCATCACCGCCATGCCGCGTTCGCGCTGCAATCGGCGCAGCAGCTCCAGCACCTGCGCCTGGATGGTCACATCCAGCGCCGTGGTCGGCTCATCGGCGATCAGCAGGTCGGGTTCGCACGCCAGGGCGATGGCGATCATCACGCGCTGCTTCATGCCGCCGGAGAACTGGAACGGGTAATCATGGTAGCGCGCCCCGGCATCGGGGATGCCGACCGCGTCGAGCAACTCCAGCACACGCGCTTGCGCCGCCTCGCCCCGCAAGTCGGTGTGGCGATGCAGGGTCTCGGCGATCTGCTTACCGATAGTCATCACCGGATTGAGGCTGGTCATCGGCTCCTGGAAGATCATCGCGATGCGCTTGCCGCGCACCGCGCGCATGGCAATTTCCGGCAAGCCCAGCAAATCCTGGCCGTCGAGCAGAATCCTGCCGGATTCGATGTGCCCTGCCTCGGGCAGCAGGCGCATCAGGGACAGCGCCGTCATCGACTTGCCGCAGCCCGACTCGCCAAGGAGGGCAAAGGTCTCGTGGGGATCGATGGAAAAGCTCACGCCATCCACTGCCCGCACCTGGGTCTTGCCGGCATCCAGCCTGACCCTGAGGTTTTCGACTTGAAGTAAGGGCTTATTATTCATTCAAAAAAACCAAAACCATTTTAGCCACAGAGATCACAGAGCACACAGAGAGAACCGGGGGCGGAATTTGCCTTTCTCTGTGATCTCTGTGTCCTCTGTGGCCCAGCATTTATCTCACCCTCGGATCGAACGCATCGCGCACGCGGTCGGAAAACAGGTTGGCCGACAGCACCAGCACGAACATAAAGACGAAGGCCGCCAGCAGAGACCACCATACCATCGGCTCGCGCGCCATTTCCAGCCGCGCGCCGTTGATCATGTTGCCCCAGCTCTGCATGGACGGATCGACGCCGACGCCAACGTAGGACAGCACTGCCTCGGCCAGCACCAGGGCGCTGAAATCCAGCACGATCGAAATCAGCACGATGTGCATCACGTTGGGCAGGATGTGGCGGGCGATGATGCGGAAGTGGCCGACGCCAAATGCGGTTGCCGCCTGGATGAACTCCATTTCCCGGACTTTCAGGGTCTCACCGCGCAGCAGACGGCACAGCCCGGTCCAACTGGTGATGCCGAGGATCACGCAAAGGAACAGCAGACGGATGTCGGCACGCGCCGCCACGGTTTCGAACAGCTCCTGGTTGCTGTCCATGTAGACCTGCAGGATCAGCACCGCCGCCGCGATCAGCAGCACGCCGGGAATCGAGCTGAGGGTGGTGTAGGTGTACTGGATCACATCGTCCACCCAGCCGCGAAAATAGCCCGCCATGATGCCAAGCAACAGGGCGAATGGCAGCATCACCAGCGTGGTAAGCGTGCCTATCATCAGGCCGGTGCGGATGCTTTTCAGCGCCAGGTAGAACACGTCCTGGCCGACCTTGTCGGTGCCGAAAATGTGATACTTGGCGGAAAACACCGTAGCCAGGCAGACGCACAGGGCCAGCAGCCCGATGGTGGCCAGCAAGGTGCGCCAGGGAATCTCGTCGCGCCCCTGCCGAACCATCGTCCAGGCCGCGCCGGGCGAAATGCCGCGACACCGCGCCAGCCACAGCACCAGCGCAAACGCCAGTCCACCGCACAGGGCGAGCGCGTAAACGCCGCCCTGCAATGCCGTAACAGCCACATCCCCTGCCTGTTCCCGCGCCGGATCCTGCAAATGCGCCCCGCCGAACTTGAGGCGCGGGTAGTCGCGTACTTGCTTGCCTCCGGGCAGCTCTATGGTTTCCTTGGTATAGAGTTGCGCAGCAAATGGCGCAGAATAGGTTTTTTCCACCTGTTTCCTGAGCGGGCCGACCGTCAGGTCAAATACGCTCAGCACTTCGGGCGAGTAGTGCGTCTCTGCGCCGTTGCCCTGCTTCTCAAGCGGCAGGCGAAAATGCAGCGAATCGAGCACGCCAATGGCGACGAACGCCAGCAACACCACGGCGGATGCCACGCCGCTGCGGCTGCGCAGCAAGCGCCGCCAGGGCTGGAGCAAATGCTCGCGTTGCCGCACCCGCCAGACGTAAAACGCCACCCCGGCCAGCAGCAGCCAGAGCAGCATATCGGTCCACAGGAAAACGGGCTTGAATAACATCACCCTCTCCCCCAGCCCCTCTCCCACAAGTGGGCGAGGGGAGCCTTTGCCCTCTCTCCCTCTGGGAGAGAGTTGGAGAGAGGGTTGGCGGAAATGGCGGAACTACGATTTATCATAGATGCTCCATTCATTCAAGCCGTATCCTCGGGTCAACCAACGTGTAGGAAATATCCGTCAGAATCAGGCCGACGATATACAGCACCGAACCCAGAAACACCATGGCGCGGACTACGGCGAAATCCTGGGCATTGATGGCGTCGATGGTATAGCTGCCGAGGCCGGGAATGCCAAAAAATGATTCCGAGATCAGGCTACCCATGAACAACAGCGGGATCACCACCACCGCGCCGGTGAGGATGGGGATCATGGCATTCTTCAGCACGTGGCCGAACAGCACGGAAAGTTCCGACAGTCCCTTGGCACGCGCAGTGCGAACATAATCCCGTGAAGTTTCCTCGAGGAAGATGGTGCGATACCAGCGCGCCCCCGATCCGATGCCGCCGATGACCCCGATCACTACCGGCAGGATGATGAACTTGAGCGCATTGCCGCTAGTGTCAAAACCGGAAATCGGCGTCAGATGCAGCAGCTTGCTGACCAGATATTGCCCGCCAATGATGTAGAACAGGCCGGAAATCGACATCATCGCCACGCACAGAACCACTCCGGACAAGTCGATGTAAGTGGCGCGGAAGAACGCCATCAGCATGGCGAAGGTGATGTTGATCGCCAACCCGACCATGAATACCGGCAGCGCGATCGCCAGACTCGGCCACATCCGGGTTTTGATGTCGTGGGCGATGTCGCGTCCCTCGTCGGAGCGGCCAAAATCGAAGGCGAACATGGCGACGGATTTCTCGAAGAAAATCGTGTCGCTGGCCTGCTTCGCGCCCTGCGCGTTGCTGTTCCACATCAGCGGCTTGTCATAGCCGCGCTCGTGCTTCCACTTCGCGATCGCCTCCGGTGTGACATGCTTGACGCCCAAATGGATGCGCGCCATGTTGTCCGGCGTGTTGACCACGAAGAACAGGGCGAAGGTAAGCAGGTTCACCCCAATCAGGATGGGGATGGCATAGAGAATGCGGCGGATGATGTAGTTGATCATCTGGCTGCCTGCCTTTCTTTGCGCCGGTAAGCCGCCACGGCCGGCACCAGCCCGGCCACCAGCACTGCGGCCACCAGGCCCAGCGGCCACAGCAAAGGCTCATTCCACTCGCGCTGTTTTTTGGCACGCAAATCAGCATCGATGCGGACGTACTTCAGGCCGTTATTGGCCATCAGATTGGGTTTGACGTTCCGGTACCAGGCGTGAAACAGGCTGTATTGCTTGGGATGAAAACCCCAGATCCAGGGGGCATCGTGGCGCGCGATCACGAGCATTTCGTCGATGATTTTCTGGCGCTCGGGACTGTTGTCCATGTTCTTCATGCGCTCGAACAAGCGGTTGAATTCCGGGTTGTCGTAGTTGGCTGAGTTCTCCCCTTCCCCCTTCACCCGCGCATTGGGACCATAAAGCAGGAACAGGAAATTCTCCGGATCGGGATAGTCGGCATTCCAGCCCCAGTGGAAAATCTGCGCGTTGCCCTTGCGAATCTTGTCCTGGAAACGATTGTAGTCGGTGTTGCGCACCACCAGTTGCAGATCGACCGCCTGGAACTGCTTGCGGATCCAGTCGAGCCGCGCCTTGTCGTCCGGCCCGGTGGCGGTGATGTCGAGGTACAGCAGCAGCGGCTTGCCGGTCTTCTCGTCGCGACCGCCCGGATAGCCGGCCTCGGCCAGCAGTTTTTTGGCGTGCTCGAGGGACTTGCGTTTCGGCTTGCCGTCCACCCAATCATAGATAGCGGGATTGACGCCCTGCTCGCCTTCATGCGCGCCGAAAATCCCCGGCGGGATGGGTCCCTGCGCGGGGATGCCGCGACCGTTGGCGAAGATCGAGATGAATTCCTCGTAGTCGATCGCGATGGAAACCGCCTGCCTGAGCTTCTTCGCCTTCTCCGAAAGCCCACCCACCACCGGATCGAGCATGTTGAAACCATAATAATAATTGGTGGCGGTCACCGTGGTCTGGAGGCGAATACCCTTCTCTTTCATTGCATCAGTCACATTCGCCTCGCCCTGGGTGGCGACGCGCACCGCCTGGTCGAAGCTGTCGGAACTGATGCCGGAAGCGTCGTAATAACCCTGCAAAAACTTGTTCCAGTAAGGAATGCTTTCCTTTTCCAGACTGAACACCGCCTTGTCGACGAATGGCAACGGCTTGCCGGCGTCATTCAGCAGCCCGGCAGCGACGTCGCCCGGCTCGCCTTCGGTCGGATAAGTCTCGCCGTGGAAATTCGGATTGCGTTCCAGCACCATGCGCCGGTTCGGATCGTTTACCGTCAGCATGTAGGGTCCGGTACCAACCGGGTACCAGTCCAGGGTGAGATTCTTCTCGGCCATGCCGGGCTGGCCGTAGAAACGGTCGGCCTCGGGCGGCACCGGCGCGAAGAACGGCATCGCCAGCCAGTAGAGGAATTGCGGGTACTTGCCCTTGAGTTTCACCCGATAGGTATGGCGATCCACCACTTCCACCCCGGCCAGCGGGTAGCGCGTCAGATCGAGCCGAGTGCCCGGCGGCAATGCCTTCTGCGCGCTATCCAGCAGTTTTGCATACTCCTTCAGGCCGACGATGTACTCGCCCATCATGCCGAAAATCGGCGAATTCAGTTTTGGATGGGCCAGCCGCTTGATCTGGTGGACATAATCCGCCGCCTCCAGCTCGCGCGTGCCGGTTTGCGGAAAATCCGCCAGCTTGTAGACCTTGGCCAGATCTTCCGGCTTCAGATCGTGATACAGAAAGTGACCCTGCATATCGCGGGCAAATGCCGGGTGCGGCTGATAACGGACACCCGGCTTGATGCGGATTTCGTACACGCTGAAGGCAATTTTTTCCGCTGCGTTATCGACCGGCAGGAGCTTGCCCTGCGCATCCAGAAACAGCGGCTTGGGCATCTCAGCAGCAGCGAGCGGAATCAGCGTGTAGGGACGCTTCAGATAATGGTACTGCAGTGGCGGCTCATAAATCTGGCCGGTGAAGGTGATCTCGTTGGAACTGTAGGATTGCGCCGGATCAAGATGTTTGGGCCGCTCGGCGAACGATGAATATGAGATATTTGCGCCCTCGTCGGCGACCGGATAGGGGCTGTTCCAGGGCGGTGCGCCACAAGCCGCCAGAAACATTAGTAGCCCGCTCAACCAAACCGCAGACATGAAACGGCGTATTTTTCCGCCATGCGTCGTTGCATCCCCTTGCCGTATACCCCATACGGCAGCGAGTCTGCGCCTAGCCTGCCGAAAAAATCCATCCGTTTCATTTGTCCCCGTTTTGGTGGAGCGGGCTACTATCAACACAGCAAATAACGGGAAGAATTTCATCGGGTTTCAGTGTAGCGCAAGCAGCAGCCGGGTGCCAAGCAAGGATGCCCATTCAGAGAATTGGGTTATAATGCTGAAGTGATATCGATTTCCGAACAAACCGCGCTTATAAGGAAAAACAATGGGCTTTCTGACAAATAAAAAAATCCTGATTACCGGGATGATCAGCAACCGTTCCATCGCCTATGGCATCGCCATTGCGATGAAACGCGAAGGCGCAGAGCTTGCTTTTACCTACCAAGGTGAAAAAGTCAGGGATCGCGTTGCCGGCCTGGCTAGTGAATTTGGCTCTGATCTGGTATTTCCCTGCGACGTCTCCAGCGACGAAGAAATCAACCAGCTATTCATCGACCTCGGCAAACACTGGGACGGACTCGACGGCATCATCCACTCCATCGCCTTCGTGCCGAAACAGGCGCTGGCCGGCGACTACATCGACTCCGTCACGCGCGAATACTTCCAGATCGCCCACGACATCAGCTCCTACAGCTTCACCGCGCTGGCCAAGGCCGGACTGCCGATGATGCTGGGCCGCAACGCCGCGCTGCTGACCCTGTGCTACCTCGGCGCCGAGCGCACCGTTCCCCACTACAACGTAATGGGCCTGGCCAAGGCCAGCCTTGAAGCCAACGTGCGTTACATGGCGTCAAGCCTCGGCCCCAAAGGCATCCGCGTTAACGGACTCTCCGCCGGCCCGATCAAGACTCTGGCGGCAAGCGGCATTTCCGACTTCGGCAAGCTGCTTTCCTACAATGAAAAACACGCTCCAATGCGGCGCAACGTCACCATCGAGGAAGTTGGCAATGTCGCCGCCTTCATGTGCAGCGACCTCGCCAGCGGCATGACTGGCGAGATCACCTACGTCGATGGCGGGTTCAACATCACCGCGCTAGGCAATGCCGAAGAAGCGGTAGCGGGGAATTAAACTTAAAAAATGCATTTGAACCACGGGGCACACGGGGATCACGGGGTAACATCAGTTATGCTATGCAATCCTGTTCAAGCGCTCGCTGGGTGAATGAATTGATCATCCAAGCTCTCGTTTTTCCTCGTGCACCCCGTGTTCCCCGTGGTTAACTGATTTTTCCAGGGTTAAAGGCAGCGCAGCAAAATCTCCCTGACCTCCCTATCGGTCAGCACGATGGGGTTGGTCTTCATGCTGCTGCCGCGACTATTTGCCACGATCAAGTCCAGATCGGCTTCGCGGATGCCATAAGCACCCAGACCCGGCACCTTCATTTTCCTTGTCCATTCCCCGAGCATCTCCACCAGGAACAGGCGCGCAGCATCATCGTCCAGGTGCTTGCGGCTGAACAGCCGACCAATTCTGGCGTATTTCCCCAGGGCCGGGCTGCGCGGTTCGCGCTCTCCCAGCACCCGGATATTCATCGCCGTCGCCTCCGCTACCGTTGCGCCACAAGCCACGCCATGCGGCATCGGAAACAGCGCACCCAATGGCGCCGCCAAGCCGTGCACCGACCCCAGCCCCACCTGCGCCAGTGTAATCCCCGACAGCAACGCGGCATAAGCCATTCCCGCCCGGCCCTCGACCGCCTTCTCGCCGCCCTCGTACCAATCCAGCAGACCTTCGCGCACGTAGCCCAGGCCACTCAGCGCCAGCGCATCGACAAAGGGATTGGCACGGGTTGAAACGTAGGATTCCAGCAACTGGGTCAGCGCATCCATGCCGTTGGCGGCGATCAGGTCGGGCGGGCAAGAGGAGAGCAGCGACGGGTCCACCACCGCATATTTCGCCACCAGCAGATCATGGCGGAAAGATTTCTTGAAACCATCCGGCCCGTGCATGCTGAGGACGGCATTCTTGGTGGCCTCCGAGCCGGTGCCCGCAGTCGTCGGCACCGCGATGAAGGGCAGCGACGGCCCCTGATAAGGCAGTTCCGGTCCCACCCCTTCGAGGTGGTCCATCACCGAATTGCCGTGAGGCAGCAACCCGGCAATCGCTTTGGCGGCGTCCAGCACACTACCACCACCGATGCCCAGCACAACCTCGATACCGGCATGGCGGTATACCCTGACCGCCTGATCCACCAATCCGGGCGATGGCTCCTGCTCCACCACCATATCTTCCCAGGACAGCCCCCGCCCCTTCAGCGCATCGATCAATCCCTGCCAGTGCAGCGAGGCCCGAAACGACCTGCCCCCGGTAACGATCAGCACGCGTTTGCCGAACTGCCGCAACAGCTCCGGCACCTGCCCCAGGCTTCCCTCACCAAAAACGATTCTCGGCAAGCCTGAAATGGAGAAAGGGGCGATGCCCACCCCTTCGCTTGTATGGATTGTTTTGTCGCTCATCGCCAAATCTCAAGAATCATCACTTGTCTTGCAGGAATCCAAATTGAGGTATTCCCCCAGCCTTGATCGTCTGTATCCAGTTGTCCAGGGGGTTCTGCGGATAGGTCCAAAACTTCTTGCATAGCTCCAGGTATTGGATGACGGTGTCTTTCTCGCCTTTTTCCAACAACCCCTTCGCCAGACTCATGCTGGGGCCGAAAGACGTGAGCGTTCCCCCGCCAGGCGTTTGCCCCGCCTTGATCAAATGGGATTTGGCCAGTTCCACGTTGCTGTCCTTCAAGGCCAGTCGGCCAAGAATGATATTGCCGTAATGAACTGCCGGCCCAAAGCTTTCCTCACCTCTGTGCCGGTCAGCAATGACCAACAGTTCCTTGGCGTATTTCTCTGCCTTGGCCGGCTCGCCGGCCTCGAATGCTGCCCTGGACAGGTCTGCGAGGAGGTGTATTCTGTCCGATTCCGAAGTTTTGGCCTGGCCGGCCTTTTCCATCTGTTCCAGCGACTTCCTCGACCATTGCGCCTTGGCCTCCGGCGAAGATGCAGCCATCCTCATATGGCTATAGTACTCCCCCAAGGCTTGGTGCCAGGCCATGTTGCCGGGATCCAGGGATTGGGCCTTCAACAGGAGTTTCTCTGCCAGTTCGCCATAATCCCGTTTGCTTAACCGCATGGCCCGGATCATGAGGCCATACTGGCTCAGTATCATTCCGGTCGCCCCAACGAGCACGGGGCGTGTGGAAACCTCTACTTCTTTCAGAGCCTTCTGCGCAAAAGGCCCCTCCTGCTCAGCGGGGTTGACCGAGGTGGGGATGCCGTTCTGGTTCAGGGCGTCAATGCCCAGTATGCCAAGTCCGTAAAGGTAGCCACGGCGCGCGTCCCAGCCTGGGTCTTGCGGATGGAGCGTCTGGCCTTTCTTCAACAGGTCTTCCGCAAGCAGCTTGTCGTGGAGCTTAAAAAAGTCCGCAGCGTTGAGCAGCACCCGAGGCTCGCCCTTGTGTGCCTCGACTTGTTTAAGCCAAAGGGCTTTGGCTAGGTCATAGCCTACCCTGTCAGCCAGCGCGTGGCCGGTCGGGTCAAGGGTAACCTCCGACATGTGGGCGCTTTCCGTCCCTGGCTGGTTCTGGATGAGCCACAGGATATGCCGGCGGCGAGCTTGGAGGGTAGCCTCCCTGCCGATATCCCGGATCGCCTTGGTAAAGTAATAGCCCAGAAGCCGCGTGCGCAGGGCCAAGTCACCCGGCTGCGCTTTGAGCGCCTCCTCCAGCCTGCCCACCTCCTCGCGACTCAGGTTGCGTCCCTCCCGGGCGACATTGGGAGGAAAGACGCCGCCACCCGCACCCGTCTGGGCGGGAATGGATCTCTTTTCCGTGGACTTGCGGCTCCATTTCTCCGCCTCGGCCGGATTCTTTTCGACCCCCACCCCCCGCTCGTACATGTATGCCAGCATCTTCCGGGCCTTGGCGTCCCCCTGCTCGGCAGCTTTGTGAAACCACTTGGCCGCCTCGACCTCGTTCTTCTTGATCCCCCAGCCATACAGGTAGATATTGCCCAGGTTGAACTGGGCCGTGGCATCACCACGTTCAGCGAGAGGGGTAAGTTCCCTGAGTGCGGTGGCGTAGTCGCTGCGGTCCAGGGCGCCGAGACCGGACTGTATATCCGCCCGTGCCGACGCCCCCATCGTGGCCAGCACTAACCAGCCGATCAGAACAAGCCTTTTCATATCCAGTTCCTCATAGCGATCCTGCGACCCAAGCGGCCCCATGCCATTACCCGCCGCAGCGAGCCTCACCATCCTGATGAACGCCCTCATTTGTCCAATCAAGTGTAGCACCATGTTTCATTGCCTCGCGTTGAAGCGATACTCAAACGCACCACCCTGCCTGGCTTCCGGGGCCGGCTCGGATACCACTTGCCGTAATCGAATCGCGGATCTAGTGTAATACTTCACTCTGTTTGGAACTAATCGCCGCATGGTATCGGGTGCTGTAGGTCGGGCTTTAGCCCGCCAGAAGTAGGCGCCTCTAGGCGACATGTCGGTCTGAAGACCGACCTACGGGGGTGGCAAATAAGTTCCAGCAATTCAAAAGCACTACACTAGCGAGTAGTAATTCTTCACCCCGAGGCAGAATGGTGATTCCATGATTGCTCCACCGCCATAACCTGCACGTCAGCCCCGGTAACGATCAGCACGCGCCTGCCCAGCGGAGCAACTCAGGCACATCGTTCAAACGCCCCTCGCCAAATAGAATTTTCGGCAGGCCAGAAATAGAAAAGGGGAATATCATGTCAGCGACAATTCAAATGAAAAGCCCGATTCTACTGGATTGACCCGATACAAAAACAATCCTGAATTTAAGACATTTTCATCTTGCTTTATTGGTATATTAGAATATAGTTAAAATAAGCGGCGCAAATTCGGGTTGTTATATATAATTTTTTTGTACGGCAAAACTTTAATATCAATCTAAATTGGAGGACAACTAAAATGTTAAAAGTTATCGGTGGTTTTGTAGCGGCACTGGTCTTTGTGGGGTTCATGGCTTATAACTTCATGAGCAGCATGATGTTCTGGGAAATACCCAGCCCGTTCGGCGTCGAGGAAACTGCCGCGCGTATCCAGCAGAATATCCAGAATGCCGGCAATGGCTGGGCTCTGGCCGGCCTGCGCAATCCGGCCAAGGCCGTTGAAGCGGATGGTGGCAATGCCTTGCCGGTAATAATGGTCGAAGCCTGCAGCACCAAATACTCCGGCCCGATTCTTCGGGACGACAAAGTCCGCTTCCTCTCCATCCTGATGCCCTGCAAGATTTCCATTTACAAGAAAAATGACGGCAAAACCTACATTGCCGGGATGAATGCAGGACTGATGGGCAAGATGTTCGGCCCCCTGGTCGGCGAAGTCATGGGTCATGTCGCAGAGGACCAGGCCAAGTTCATCATCTTCGATGCGAGCAAACCTGCGCCCCCGTTGATCAAAGGCACGCCTGGCGCAGCCGGTGGCGCAGCTGCGGGTACTGGTGGCGGCTGCTAAGGCGGCATCGCACCAGAAATACCTTTCGCAAAAAAGACCGTATCAGGAGAGAGCATTATGTTTTCAAAATTAAAAATTGCCTTGTCCACGCTAGTGGCAGGGGCCACGGTGGCAGCGCTGACCGCTTTCGCCACGCCAGCTCCCACACCTGCGCAGACCGCAGCACAGGCGGCAACGCCTGCGCTAGCGGCGGTAGCGCCAGCTCCGGCAGCCATGATCAAAAAAGCCAGCAACTCCACCGCAGACCACAGCAAGTTCAAGGAGCTGCAAAAAGCCTTTAAAACTGCGCCTGAAATCACCAAGGCCTGCCTGATCTGCCACACCGAGGCCGCCAAGCAGATCCACAAGACCCAGCACTGGAACTGGGAGTACCGCAACCCGGAAACTCAACAGAAGCTGGGGAAAAAACACGTCATCAACAATTTCTGTACCGCTGTGGAATCGAACCAGAAATTCTGTGCAGCCTGCCACATCGGCTACGGCATGGAGAACGACAAGTTCGACTTCACTTCGGAAGAAAACGTCGACTGCGTGGTGTGCCACGAATCCACCGGCACCTACCGGAAAGTGCCAGGATTGGCGGGGCATCCTACCTATAAGGATATGGAGTTCCCTCCACATTCCGGCAAGATCGTCAAAGCCCCTGATCTCAGCAAAGTGGCACAGAGCGTCGGCAAAACCAGCCGCGCGAACTGCGGCACCTGCCACTTCAATGGCGGCGGCGGCGATGCGGTGAAGCACGGCGACCTCGACAGCACGCTGAAAGACCCACCCAAATATCTCGATATCCACATGGAGAAAAAAGGGCTGAACTTCAGTTGCGGCGAGTGTCACATGACCTCCGCCCACCAGGTTCCGGGCAGCCGTTACGCACCGACCGCAAAAGGCGGCAAGGAGGCTGCGCCGCACATGCGCGGCAAAGTTGACAACAGCAACCCCGCCAGCTGCCAGTCCTGTCACGGCACCAAGCCGCACCCGGAAAAAATGGCCAAGCTGAACGAGCATACCGACAAGATTGCCTGCCAGACCTGCCATATTCCGGAATTCGCGCGCGGTCAGGCCACCAAGATGACCTGGGACTGGTCGACTGCCGGCCAGCTCACGCCTGAAGGCAAACCGATCACCAAGAAGGATAGCGCGGGACGCAACGCCTATGACAGCAAGAAAGGCGATTTCACCTGGGAAGACCACGTTATTCCGGAATACATCTGGTTCAACGGCAAGGTGAATTACACCCTGCGCGAAACCAAGCTGGACCCCAGCAAGGTCGTCAAGATCAACAGCTTCGAGGGTAGCCCCAGCGATGGCAAGTCGATGATCTGGCCGGTCAAGGTGTTCCGCGGTCAGCAACCTTACGACTCTGTCAGCAATACCTTGCTGGTGCCGCACGTCTTCGGTGCCGACGGCGATTCATACTGGTCGAACTTCAACTGGGACAAAGCCCTGGAAGCCGGCATGAAGGCGGCCAACGCCCCTTACAGCGGCAAATATGGCTTCGTCAAAACCGAAATGAGCTGGCCGATCACCCACATGGTCGCCCCCAAGGCCGACGCGCTCACCTGCGCCCAGTGCCACAGCAAGGAAGGTCGCCTGAAAAACGTCAAAGGCATCTACATGCCGGGTCGCGGCGACAACAACCAACTGCTCGACATGGCTGGATGGGGACTCGCCCTGCTGACCCTGATCGGCGTGCTGATCCACGGTGCTGGCCGTATCTACGCTCACAAGAAAGGATAAGATCATGACCGTCGAAAGAATCTACGTTTTCAAACGCTTCGAGCGTTTATGGCACTGGTCCCAGGCCTCGCTGATTATCTTCATGCTGATCACCGGTTTCGAGGTGCATGGTTCCTACACGCTCTTCGGCTTCGGCAAGGCGGTGAGTCTGCATACCATCGCTGCCTGGTCGCTGATCGGCCTGTGGGTGTTCGCGATCTTCTGGCACTTCACGACCGGCGAGTGGAAGCAGTACATCCCGACCACGGACAAGGTGGTGGCCATGATCAAGTTCTATTCGGTCGGCATCTTCACCAATGCGCCGCATCCGTTCAAGGCGACTACGCTGAAGAAGCATAACCCGCTACAGCGCCTGGCCTATCTCGGGGTGCTGCTGTTCATCGGGCCGCTGCTGTGGTTCTCGGGATGGTTCTATCTGTTCTTTAGCGACTGGGGCGCATGGGGCGTGGATAAATACGTGTCTCTGGAGTGGGTGGCGTTCTTCCACACCGCCGGTGCGTTCATGATGCTGATGTTCCTGATCGCCCACGTCTACCTGACCACCGCCGGACATACCCCGACTTCGCATATCAAGGCGATGATTACTGGTTGGGAAGAAGTGGAATAAGAAACCTCTCTCCACTCTACACGGAAGCCGGGCAGTGAAAATTGCCCGGCTTTTTTGTTGCTCATATCTTTCCTATAATTTCCACAGTAGCTAACCACCCTGCTCCTCATCTTATTCAGGCAGCAGGATTTAGAATAGATATCTCCGTTTTTTATTGGACATCTTTATCCTGTTAGACTATATTTTTAGTACCGATGGCAAATGATTACATTTTTATATTCAAAAATAATGATAAGGAGAGTCTGTCATGAAATCCAAACTTTCGATGGCCATGATTATCGCAATACTGGGCACCACGGCATATACCACTGCACAGGCCGCTGATGGCGACTGGAAAGTTGGCCGCGTTTACTACCGCCAGGTGTGCACCAGCTGCCACATTGCAAAAACAGAAAAAGCCATTTCACCCACTTCCAAGACCAAGGCTGAATGGGCTGCCTATCTCCAGGCGGACAAACACGCCAAGGGCAAGGATAGCGTCAAGCAATACATCAGCCAGCAATACCGCGCCAGCATCAAAGCCACCAACAAGGCAGCGGAGAAATTCGCCGATGTGCCCGATCAGCAACTCATGGAAGACATCAAGGCCTTTGTGATCAAAGGCGCTAAGGATGGCGACAGCCCGGCCAGTTGCAGTTAAGCAGAACGGCCTGATCATGTTGTAAAAAAACCGGGAGCGTACGGCGCTCCCGCGAGTCACTTCCCTGAGGTGCTGATCATGAGTACTGAAAGCGGTTTTACCTGGCTCGCCGGCTTCAAGGCGGACTACGAGACAATTTTTGTCGAAGATTGGTCGCCCTATCTGGGCGGCATCCTGCTGGTGCTGGTGATCATCGGCCTGATGATCAACGGCCTGTTCTGGGGAGTGTTCGGCGGGGTCAAGTTCTGGGGCGACTGGTTCAACAACCTGATCGGCCTGGGTCCGCTTCTGGGAGTCTCGCAAGAACTCGACAGCTTTCTCATGCACCGCATGTCGCTGATGAACATCATGCTGGTGATGGGTGCATTCTGTGCGGCTCTGCTGTCACGCCAGTTTCTTCCACGCCGGCCACCGAAGCTGGAGTACATCTGGGCGATGCTGGGCGGCTGCCTGCTGGGTATCGGCGCTGCACTGGCCGGTGGCTGCACTACCGGCGGCTTCTTTAACCCGGTACTGCACGCTTCCCCTGCGGGCTGGGCCATGTGTGCAGGTTTGCTATTGGGCGCCGCCATCGGCCTCAAACTGTTGATGTGGACACTTGAAAACATCGAGTGGGGCATGGTGGCACCGCCCCCCATCAAGCTTCCGGATGGCGTTTTACGCATCTATCCCTTGCTCGGGCTTGCCGTGGTCGTAGGCGTGCTGCTCTGGGCCACCCAGTGGTATGGCTCCGGCAACGCGCAGCTTGCCGCTCGCGCCGTGATCGTGCTGGCGGGTTTCGCCATCGGCTTCATCATGCACCGTTCGCGTCTGTGCTTTGCGCGCGCCTTCCGCGAACCATTCATGACCGCCGAAGGGGACATGACCAAGGCCGTCATCCTGGCGCTGGCGATCGGTCTGCCCATCGCTTCGCTGCTGTTCCAGAAAAACATCATCGATCCCTACATCGCCATTCCGGCGACTTTCTGGATCGGTTCGCTGCTGGGCGGCCTGATTTTCGGCATCGGCATGATCTTCGCCGGCGGCTGCGCTTCCGGTTCACTGTGGCGCATGGGCGAAGGGCATTTCAAGCTGTGGGTGACGATCTTCTTCTTTTCCTGGACGGGATCCATCGCCAGTGCGCTACTCAAGAAGTTCAAGATCACCTCCATTGACGAAAGCAACGTGGAATCCTATGAGATGACCAGCGTCGGTTTTCAGGCCTATCTCCCGGATATGCTGGGTGGCTGGGGCTGGACACTGGTGATCAGTGGCGCGCTCCTGCTGGCGTGGTACCTGCTGGTACGCTACAACGAATCGACTGAAAAATTCACCGTCATATAAAAATACCAAGGAGGCAACAGAATGAACAAGCAACTGCACAATCTCGGCCTTGCTCTGGTTTTGTCTCTGCCTATTGCCCTGCCAGCCGTCGCCTGGATATCGCCGGCGCATGCGGAACAGGTCAAGGCGAAGGAAGGCTGGTACAACAAACTGGTGGATATCGAATTCGTCAAACAGAATGTCGACATCCCGCCCAAAAAGGGCGTCATGCTGATTGACTCCCGCCCTGCAGCACGTCAATACGACCCCGGCCACATCCCCGGCGCGATCAATATCCCGGACAGCAAGTTCGACCAGATGGCCGGCAGCCTGCCGCAGGACAAGAGCACGCTGCTGATTTTCTACTGCGGCGGCGTGGAGTGCATGCTGAGCCACAACTCTGCCTTCAAGGCGGAAAAATTGGGCTACACCAATATCCGCGTGTATGCCGACGGCTCGCCAAACTGGGCGGCCAAAGGCACAGGGCAAGCCGTTTCTGCGGCCTACATCAAGAAACTGCTGGATGAGAAAGCCAGTTTCCTGCTGATAGATGCACGACCAAAGCGTATGTTCGACAAGGGCGCCATTCCCGGTGCAATGAACATTTCAGACAGCGAATTTGACAAACATGTGGACAAGCTGCCGGCTGACAAGGCCACGCCACTGATTTACTACTGCGGCGGGCTGGAATGCGTGCTCAGCAATAATTCCGCCGAAAAAGCCCGCAAACTGGGCTATACCGACGTCAAAACTTATGTCGAAGGCTATCCGGAGTGGGTCAAGGTATACGGTGAAGCAGCTGCTCCGGCAGCCGCCAGCGGCGCCGGCGCGACAGCCAAGGCTACGGCCAGCATAGAAGCCGGCAAGGAAAAAGGCAGCATCACGGTTGCATCCTTCGAACGCATCATGAAGGAAAATCCGGATTCCCTGCTGCTGGTGGATGTGCGTGATGCCAAAGAATTCAAGGCAGGCGCCATCAAGGGTGCGATCCACATTCCCATCAACGAGCTGGAGAAAAAGATTGAAACCCTGCCCAAGGACAAACCCATTGTTTTTCTGTGTGGCACGGGAGCCCGCTCAGGAGAAGCCTACGACACGGCAAAACTGCTGCGTAGTGAATTGCAGGTCTATTTCATTGATGCCGAGATGAAATTCAACGCAGATGGCACGTTCAGCATCAAGGAGCGCGGAAAATAAGGCCCATAGTTCAAAGCGGTTGGCTGATCACCCACCCTGAACCCGTTGCAACAATAATTCGGACCATTACTGACATCATGCTTCGGAAGGATGCACCATGAAAACCCAGCTCCCACAATGGCCCGCCGCTGCCACGTTTATTTGCTGGCTAGCCACACTGTGCGCCTTAACCATGAGCAGCATGGCTGGCGCCGCCAATACCTCCACTGCCGACCACAGCAAGTTCAAGGAACTGCAGCAGCCGTTCGCAACCGGCCCGGACGTCACCAAGGCCTGCCTCACCTGCCACACCGAAGCGGCCAAGCAGGTGCACAAGACCAAGCACTGGACCTGGGAATTTCTCAACCCGGAGAACAATCAGCGCCTGGGCAAAAAGAACGTTCTGAATAACTTCTGCATTTCCATCTCGCAGAATTATCCGTTCTGTACCTCGTGCCATGCCGGTTATGGCTGGAAGGACAAGAACTTCGACTTCACCTCCGAGGTCAACGTGGATTGCCTTGCCTGCCATGACACCACCGGCAATTACAAGAAACTGCCCGGCTTGGCCGGGCACCCGGTTTACAAGGAGATGGAGTTCCCGCCCGGCTCGGGAAAAATCGTCAAGCCGGTGGACCTGAGCAAGGTCGCCCAGAAAGTCGGCAAGAGCAGTCGAGACAATTGCGGCGCCTGCCACTTCAATGGCGGGGGCGGAGACGGGGTCAAGCACGGCGACATGGATAGCTCGCTGGCTGCGCCAGACAAAGAACTGGACGTGCACATGGACGCCAGCGGACTGGATTTCACCTGCGGCACCTGCCACAAGACTTCCAGCCACGACGTGCCGGGCAGCCGCTACACCCCCACCGCAAGGGACAAGGGCAGTGCCCACATGCGCGGCAAACCCGCTGAAGGCAATCCCGCCACCTGCCAGGCCTGCCATGGCAACCAGCCACATCCAGTCAACCTGACCAAACTGGACAATCATGGCAACAAGTTGAATGCACACACCAGCAAGATCGCCTGCCAGACCTGCCATATCCCCTCGCTTGCTCGCGGCGGCATCGCTACCAAAATGTCCTGGGACTGGTCAACCGCCGGCAAGTTGGGGCCTGACGGCAAACCCATGACCAAGAAGGACGACCATGGGCACGTCATCTACGATTCCCGGAAAGGGGATTTCGTCATGGGCGAAAATGTCACGCCCGAATATTTCTGGTTCAACGGCAAGATAAAATACACCCTGCTTGGCGACAAGGTGGACAAGAGCACAGGCGTGACCCCGATCAACCGCATCGAAGGCAGCCCCACTGATGGCAAGTCGATGATCTGGCCGATGAAAGTGATGCGCGGCAAGCAGCCTTACGACCCGGTTAACCACACCCTGGTCATGCCACACACTGCCGGCAACGACAATATTGGCTACTGGAAGAACTTCAACTGGGAAAACGCCATTGCCGACGGCATGCAGAACATGGGCGCGCCCTTCTCCGGCAAAGTCGATTTCATCCAGACCGAGATGTACTGGCCATCCACCCACATGGTTGCGCCAAAAGAGAAAGCCCTGTCCTGCGTAGCGTGCCACGACGCCAAGACGGGCGGCCGCCTGAAAGAGGTCAAAGGTATCTACATGCCCGGTCGCGGCGACAACAACCAGCTGCTCGATATGGCCGGCTGGACACTCGCCCTATTGACCCTGATCGGCGTGCTGATCCACGGTGCTGGCCGTATCTACGCTCACAAGAAAGGATAAGATCATGACCGTCGAAAGAATCTACGTTTTCAAACGCTTCGAGCGTTTATGGCACTGGTCCCAGGCCTCGCTGATTATCTTCATGCTGATCACCGGTTTCGAGGTGCATGGTTCCTACACGCTCTTCGGCTTCGGCAAGGCGGTGAGTCTGCATACCATCGCTGCCTGGTCGCTGATCGGCCTGTGGGTGTTCGCGATCTTCTGGCACTTCACGACCGGCGAGTGGAAGCAGTACATCCCGACCACGGACAAGGTGGTGGCCATGATCAAGTTCTATTCGGTCGGCATCTTCACCAATGCGCCGCATCCGTTCAAGGCGACTACGCTGAAGAAGCATAACCCGCTACAGCGCCTGGCCTATCTCGGGGTGCTGCTGTTCATCGGGCCGCTGCTGTGGTTCTCGGGATGGTTCTATCTGTTCTTTAGCGACTGGGGCGCATGGGGCGTGGATAAATACGTGTCTCTGGAGTGGGTGGCGTTCTTCCACACCGCCGGTGCGTTCATGATGCTGATGTTCCTGATCGCCCACGTCTACCTGACCACCGCCGGACATACCCCGACTTCGCATATCAAGGCGATGATTACTGGTTGGGAAGAAGTGGAATAAAAACCTCGCCTCTCAAATCGTAAGGAGCATTCCATACAAAAATCAACCGCAGAGAGTGACGAAAACTTGGCGCTTGTCTTCTGACCCGCCTCACAATTCTGTTGATATTTCACTCTCAAGGAGAATTCCGATGAAAACGCCAGCCAGCATCAGACCGATGTTAGTCCAGCTCTGTGCGGTGTCTGTCTTTGTCATGGCTTCTGGAGGATCACAAGTCGCCTTTGCCGGCAAACCGTACCAACATTACGTCGTCGGCGACTCCACTGATGTGGTGGCACAACACCCTCCACGCACGCCTTCCCTTGTACTTATGGGTGGCGGCCCAGATGTGGATGAAGCTTTTAAATGGATGATCAACAAGTCCGGCGGAGGCAACTTTGTGGTGATCCGTGCCACTGGCACGGACGCCTACAACCCATATATCTATGGGATGGGTGGGATATCGTCCGTGGAAACGATCATCATCCCCAGCCATGACGCCGCCAACGATCCTTTTGTCCTCTCTCGCATTAAAGGTGCGGAAGCGCTGTTCATTGCCGGTGGCGATCAGAGCGATTACATCAACTTCTGGCAAGGCACACCGGTTGAGACGGCTATTCAGGATTTGGCGAGCAAGAACATTCCTATTGGTGGCACCAGTGCGGGCTTGGCAGTAATGGGGCAATACGCCTTCACCGCATTAAGAGGCACCATTACCTCGCCCACTGCCTTATCGAATCCCTATGACAAGACGCTCACCTTGGGGCGCGACTTTCTTACCCTTCCAGACATGAGCAGTCTGATTACGGATGCGCACCTGGATTCACGCGATCGCATGGGACGCCTGGTTACCTTTATGGCCCGCGTTGTCAACGACGGTTGGACTAACATGGCCCACGGCGTCGGCCTGGATGTGGAAACGGCGCTATTGGTCGACAATGGCATCGCCTCCCGGGCAGGCGTCGGATCGGCCTATTTTCTGAAAACGGTGGGTGTGCCGGAGGTATGCAAACCAAAAACACCACTGACCTACAGAAATCTTGGCATACAGCGGCTTTCCGGTAGTGGAACATTCGACATGCGCAACTGGGCCAGCTATGGCGGTGGCACCGTGGATTATTCGATTTCTGCCATTAATGGGGTGCTGTACTCCACCCAGGCAGGTGGAGCGATTTACTGAGTTTAGGATCGCTGAAACACATTTAGAAAAACCCTCGATTGCCTGATTCGAGGAAATGCGACTCAAGAGGACCAAGCCATCTCATAGGCACTTGAGGAAGAACGAGTGCAACTTCAGCGAAGGACTCTTATGGCACATTAGGTTCTCAGGGGCACACGATATTGTGTGCAGCCACCCTAAATCCCTGTTGCGCCAATTCATATTCTTACAATTCGTTACAATTCCTTAACATTTGCCGGTGCACGGAATCAGGCAGTGCGCGTTATTCAGGCAAACGCACACCACTTGATTAAGGAATAAACATGAACAGGCTTATGATTCCCACATTGATAGTCACGGCAGTCTTCAGCGCCAACGCCTTCGCTGACCGCGGCTGGGATGACGACTACCGGGGACATCGTCGTCATCACAAAGAAAAGCACGTGGTCGTACATCACGTCTACCAGGAGCCCGAGGTCATCTACCAGGCGCCGCCGGTGGTTTATCGCGAACGCGTCGTGTACCGTGACCGTCCGGTCTATTATGAAGCCGAGCCGCGCTACTACGAGCGGCCAGCCACTTATTCAGGGGATGGCTCGAACCGGTTGGCTGGCCAGGTTATCGGCGCGATCGCCGGTGGCGCACTGGGAAATCAGGTCGGCAGGGGCAATGGACGAATCGCTGCCACCGCGATTGGCGCGGTCATTGGGAGTGCGATCGGCGGAAACGTCGCCTACGCCGGTTACTGATCTGCACATTAACAGGAGAGAACTCTGGACAGCGGCTACTTATCAGCTTTTCCCTGGCGGCGCACCGACGCTACTGCTTGATGGGTCCGGAACTAACGTTGACACGATTGCGGCCAGCCGCCTTGGCTGCATACAGCGCGCTGTCGGCGGCGGCGATCAACTCGTCGCCAGTCCGACCATCGCGCGGAAAAGTCGCAACACCGAATGAGGCCGTCACCATGATCGGCGATGCGCCAAAGAGAACCGGAGCGGCAGCCATCGCGCTGCGCAACTGCTCGGCCCGTTCGACCGCGTCATCCTCTGCCATTTGCGGTAGAACCAGCAGAAACTCCTCGCCGCCGTAGCGGCAGTAGATATCGCTGCCGCGCGCGTGCTGCTTCATCAAATCGCCGAAGACCCGCAATACCTCGTCACCGGCAAGATGTCCATAGCGATCATTGACCGTCTTGAAGTGGTCGAGATCACCCATGATCACGCTGACGGGATGACCATGGCGTTCGGCTGAGATCAACTCCCGGCCCAGCGTTTCATCGAGGTAGCGGCGGTTGTAGAGGCCTGTCAGCGCGTCATGCGTCGACTGTTCGCGCAGCATTTCCTGCAAGGTCTGCACCTCGCGTTCGGCGCGGGTGCGTTCCGTAATATCCATAATCAGGCTGACCAAGAGCAATTTTCCGCTGGTGTGCATTACGCTGCCGTAGCTTTCGATGTCCACTACTTTTCCATCCTTGCGCAAACCGCGGAATGCGTAAGCAACCTGATCGGCTTCGCCGCTAAGCCGCATACGTATCTTTTCTGCGACGAGCGGGCGGTCGCTCTCGATGACGAGATCGAGTAGCCCTAACGCCCGGCTTTCTTCGTCGCTATAGCCAAAAATTTCAGTGAACTTGGCATTGGTGTAGCTCAACTTTCCATCTTCGACGATGATGATTCCTATCAAGGACTGATTCACCAGGATGCGGAATTTCGCCTCGGATTCGCGCAGTGCACGATTGATTTTCTCGTTCTCGTGCAGGGCCGCTTCCAGTTCTGCGGTGCGGTTGCGCACCTGTTCCTCCAGCATGACCGTAGTCTGGAACAGGCTGAAATCCGAGCTCTGGGCACTGGTGCTGCGTTCGGCGCGATCCATGAGCGCACGGATGATCTTGTTGAGCCGGGCGATTTCGCCTTTCAGCACCGGCTCGTCCGGGCTAAAGCCCGGCAATTCCGGGTCAGGCATCACCTGCCTCTGTTGAATCCGTGCCGATCGCAATGCCGACGAGCGTCTGGTTGACATGCACGCCATGAAACTGTTCTCCGTACGTGTTGAAGCCTATGGCGTTGTTTTTCTGAAAAACCTCACTAACACGATCTTTAAGGGCGCTCTGGGAAATCTCCAGTTTGCGGAGAATGCAGTCACAACCGAGAACGAGTTGTGGCTGGCCGATTTCTGCACGTATCTGCGAAAAGGTTTGCTCCAGGTTCTCCAGCAGGTCCAAGCCCTTCGCCACCCGAAGAACCAGCCCATCTTCGATGGCGCAGAAAAAAGTCAGGCTACCATCAGGATTGGCTTTCTGGATGGAGCGCACATAGTTCGTACCATCTATCATCACTACGACCGGCCAGGATGCGAAGCGCATGGGGTCAAGATCGCGCGCATCAATGCCCACTATTCGCGCATACTCCTGGGCCGCGGGCAGTCCGTTGATTTCTTTTACGATACGGCGGGCGGTATCGGCCTCGGTGACGACCAGCCTTTCGTCCGTAGCGACAAAATGCTGCGTCTTGAATAGTTTGAACGGCAATGGTGTGGTAATCAGAATCAGGATGGCGCTATCGGAGTAAAAGCGGCCCTCGAAATAAACATGGGTGGTACCAAAGTTCAGGCCGTCACCCGCCGAACCGCCGACCAAGGGTAACTTGCCCAGCGCGTTCTGCAATGCGCGCGTTACCGGCTCTTCGCGCACCGACAAGCCGTCGATCAGCAGCAAGGCAAAGCTGTTATCTGCGTCAGCTTGCGGCGCATGGCTTTCCAGCCTTTGCAACAATTCCTGGGCGATGGCCTGACCCGAGGCAATTTCGAATTGCTGCAATCGGTCGATGCGACCGCTTACGGCGCTAAAACTGCTGGCCGGAAAACTTGCTCCGGTAAGGCTGTGTTCCCGGTAACCGGCGGGGCCGATTTCTCCAGCCGTGGTGCAACCCACGACTTGAATCCCGGCAAACAAACTCTTCATTTCTTCAGCGAGCACTTCCAAATCGTACTCGCTGGAGCAGAAGAAAATCACCAGCGCCATGTCCGGCTGTTCCACCGCCGCGTAAAATTCGCGCGCGGCCTCATGTGCATCAGTGGCAGAAGACTGAGCCCTGCGTATACGGGTCCGGTTCTCCATATCGCCCTCCTCGTTTGATCGGAACCTCAGACCCGCGCCGCATACCAATCGAGGTACAGCCGCTCGACAGCAGCCCATGCTGCATAGACTTGAAATACCTTTGCCACAATTTAATGTAGCACAGCGGGACGGTAGATCAACTTTTGCGCCAGATCAACTCGCCCAAGTCAGCTTATTTATTTTCCAGATTTCGCCGCCACATCCCGCAAGAAGAGCAGATACTGCTGCCAGCCTTCGATTGGCCCGACATGCGAGAACACGACGATGCCATGCTTGTCGAGGACATAGGTAGTCGGGAATGCGACCGCCATTCTGCGATCCGGTATGGTCTTGCCGTTGGCCAGAGTCAGAGACTCGGTGCCCATCTCCTTAACTCCGGAATCATGCAGCGGCAGGGTTAAATGCTGTTGCTGCACCCACTGGCGCGCGGTGGCAAAATCCTCCCGCATCTGCAGCAGGACTAGCTGCACGCCGGAAGAAGCGCCCAGTTCCTGATGAAGCTTCTGCAATTCCGGCATTTCGCGCCGACAGGGCGGGCACCATGTGCCCCAGAAATGCAGCACGGTCACCTTGCCGCGCAGGTCGGACACCTTCATCGGCTTGCCGGCGGGGCTCTTGATGGCGAGATCGAAGAACCGGTCGCCACGCTCCTTGCCGATGTGCGCCCTGGCCGCTTCCGCGCGGCTCAGATAGGGCCCCCACAAAGTGGCCCAGCGCCTGGAATCGAACACCATCTTGTCATCGACGATATAAGGCACGCAAGGCTGCTCGGTTCCGTGCTGGCACTCCTGAATCGCCGCTTCGACCGCCGAATCAACTGTCGACTCATCGCCTTTCCAGGCCCATGCGCCACCGGGCGCGACCACGAAGGCGCGATGCTTGCCCGCCGCAAGAAACTCCCTGAAGCCCTCCTTGCCCCGGCTATCGACATGAGGAATGGTCTCGGCATCGCCCGGTTTTGCCGCAATCGCAGGCAAAGAGGACAGGCACGCTGCCATGACTGCAAATCTAAGGATAATCTGGATTGCCATATTCATTTGCGTCCTTCGCGTCCTCTGCGGTGAAACGCTTTTTTTAAAACAAAAAAAGCCGGCAAGTCGGTATTTTACTTCCATGCCGGCCGATGCAGCCATGAAAAATCAGGCTTTGACGAACGTAAATCTTCCGTCCTTGAAGTCCGCCTTGATGGTGTCCTTGGCCGCGAACTGCCCGGCCAGAATGTCCCGCGCCAGAGTGTTTTCCAAATGCGTCTGGATCGCCCGCTTCAGCGGTCGCGCGCCGAACACTGCATCGAAACCGGCTGCAGCCAGTTCGGTCAGCGCCGCGTCCGACACCTCCAGCTTCATCTCCATGGCCGCCAGGCGCTGGGTCAGATACTGCAACTGGATGCCGGCGATGGACTTGATGTGCTTCTCGTCCAAGGCATGGAACACCACCACTTCGTCGATGCGGTTGATGAATTCAGGCCGGAAATAGCTTTTCACCTCCGCCATCACCGCCAGTTTCACCACCTGGTAATCGTCCCCCTCCATCTGCTGGATCATTTGCGAACCCAGATTGGAAGTCATCACGATCACGGTGTTCTTGAAGTCCACGGTGCGGCCCTGGCCGTCAGTCATGCGGCCATCGTCGAGCACCTGTAGCAGGACGTTGAACACGTCCGGATGGGCTTTCTCCACCTCGTCGAGCAAGATCACGCTGTAAGGCTTGCGCCGCACCGCCTCGGTCAGGTAGCCGCCCTCCTCGTAGCCCACATAACCGGGCGGCGCGCCGATCAGGCGCGCAACAGAATGCCGCTCCATAAATTCCGACATGTCGATGCGGATCAGGTGTTCTTCCGAATCGAACAGGAATCCGGCCAGCGCCTTGCACAGCTCGGTTTTGCCAACGCCGGTGGGGCCGAGGAACAGGAACGAGCCATACGGCCGGTTGGGGTCGCCCAGCCCGGCGCGCGAACGCCGGATGGCATCCGACACCAGGCGCACCGCCTCATCCTGGCCGACCACGCGCTGGTGCAGCGCATCTTCCATTTGCAGCAGCTTGTCGCGTTCGCCTTCCATCATTTTGGAGACAGGGATGCCGGTAGCGCGCGACACCACCTCGGCGATTTCCTCCGCACCCACCTGGGTGCGCAGCAGCTGGTGCGCCGGCATGGCTTCGCCGGCTGTATCGGCGTGCTTCAGCTGCGCCTCCAGCTGCGGAATTTTGCCATACTGGATTTCGGAAACTTTCTGCCATTCACCCTTGCGAGTAGCCGCCTCCATCTCCACCTTGAGCCTGTCCAGCTCTTCCTTGATATGCTGGCTGCCCTGTACCTGGGCCTTCTCGGCCTTCCATATTTCTTCCAGATCGTTGTACTCGCGCTGCAATTTGACGATTTCTTCATCCAGCAGAACCAAGCGTTTTTTCGAGGCCTCGTCTTTTTCCTTTTTCACCGCCTCGCGCTCGATTTTGAGCTGGATCAGGCGACGGTCGAGCTTGTCCATCACTTCCGGCTTGGAGTCGATTTCCATCCTGATCCGTGACGCCGCCTCGTCGATCAGGTCAATCGCCTTGTCGGGCAGAAAACGGTCGGTGATATAGCGGTGCGACAACTCCGCCGCCGCGATGATGGCCGGGTCGGTGATGTCCACGCCGTGGTGCAGTTCGTATTTTTCCTGCAGGCCGCGCAGGATGGCGATGGTGTCCTCAACCGAGGGCTCGTCCACCAGCACCTTCTGGAAGCGGCGTTCCAGGGCAGCATCCTTCTCGACGTACTTGCGGTACTCGTCCAGCGTGGTCGCGCCGATGCAGTGCAGCTCGCCGCGTGCCAGCGCCGGCTTGAGCATGTTGCCGGCGTCCATCGCGCCTTCCGCCTTGCCCGCGCCGACCATGGTGTGCAGCTCGTCGATGAACAGGATGACGCGACCCTCTTCCTGGCCCACTTCCTTGAGCACCGATTTCAGGCGCTCCTCGAATTCGCCACGGTATTTGGCGCCGGCCAGCAAGCCGGCCATGTCCAGCACCAGCACGCGCTTGTTCTTCAGGGTTTCCGGCACCTCGCCGTTAATGATGCGCTGCGCCAGGCCTTCGACGATGGCAGTCTTACCCACGCCAGGCTCGCCGATCAGCACCGGATTGTTCTTGGTGCGCCGCTGCAAGACCTGAATCGTACGGCGGATCTCGTCGTCGCGGCCGATCACCGGATCGAGCTTGCCAAGTCGGGCACGCTCGGTGAGGTCCAGAGTGTATTTTTTCAGCGCCTCGCGCTGCCCTTCCGCTTCGGCGTTGTTCACGGCTTCCCCTCCCCTGACGGCATTGATGGCTTGTTCCAGCGCTTCCCGTGCAACTCCGTGCTCCTTCATCAGGCGCCCGGTCTCGCCCTTGTCCTGAGCGATCACCAGCAAATAAATCTCCGAAGCGATGAACTGGTCGCCGCGCTTTTGCGCTTCCTTGTCGGTGAGATTCAGGAGATTGTTCAGGTCGCGCGAAATACTCACCTCTCCGCCATGCTCCTCGACCTTGGGCAGTCGCTCGATCGCCTTGTGCAGAGCGGGTTTCAGCGCTCCAACATTACCCCCGGCACGTTGCAGGATCGAAGAAGTACCGCCGTCGTCCTGGTCCAGCAGGGCCAGCAGCAGGTGTTGCGGTTCGATGAACGGGTTGTCCTGACCGACCGCGAGGCTCTGAGCATCGTTCAAGGCCTGCTGAAACTTGGTGGTGAGTTTGTCGAAACGCATCATCAATCCCTTTCAAGAATAAATAGATATCTAACTCCTATATAGGGAATTACCCGAGAATTTCAAGGCCCAACCCATACATCCTTCAAAAAACCAGGCCGATGAGCCATCACATAACAATAAGTTTGCGCTACACTTTGCACCATATAATCCGCGTCTATTCCATGACTATTTCCCGGCTTTTCATTCTCGCATTATCGCTCTACGTTTCCGGCGTATGGGCCGCACTCGCTTCCTGAATGGGACGCACCGGAGTACTTACAGAAAATCTCAGAATTGATGAACACTAAATGACCCTCTCTACTACCCTGCTTCAGGATTCAATCCGCAGCAACGTCGAAGCCGCACTGGCCGAGGACATCGACAGCGGCGATCTTACTGCGCAGCTCATCCCGGCGGGGCAGGCGGCGCGGGCTTCTGTCATCAGCCGCGAAGCGGCGGTGCTTTGCGGAACGGCCTGGTTCGAGGACTGCTTCCGCAGATTGGACGCCCAGGTGGAAATAAAATGGTTCGCCCGCGACGGCGAAGCGATTGCTGCGGGGCAAACGCTGGCGGAAATCAGCGGCAACGCCCGCGCCCTGCTCAGCGCCGAGCGCCCGGCGCTGAATTTCCTGCAAACCCTGTCCGCCACGGCCAGCGCCACGCGGCAGTATATCGAGGCGATCAGGGGCGCTCATGCCAGCATCATGGACACCCGCAAGACCCTGCCCGGCCTGCGTATCGCGCAGAAATACGCGGTCCAATGCGGGGGCGGAAAAAACCAGCGTGTGGGCCTTTACGACGGCATCCTGATCAAGGAAAACCACATCATGGCGGCGGGCGGCGTCCGCGAAGCGCTGGCACAGGCCGCGAACATCGCTGCACCGGGGATATCGATACAGATCGAGGTGGAAAGTCTGGACGAACTGGAACAGGCGCTGGCCGCTGGTGCGACATTGATCCTGCTCGACAACTTCGACCTGGCAACCCTGCGCGCGGCGGTAAAGCTGGCCGGCGCCAGGGCCGAACTGGAAGCGTCCGGCGGCATCTCCCTGGAAACCGTGCGCGCCGTGGCCGAAACGGGCGTGCACCGCATCTCCATCGGCAGCCTGACCAAGGACATCAAGGCAGTGGATTTGTCGATGCGCTTCGAAAACAGTTAAGCAATTAGCCACAGAGAACACAGAGTTCACAGAGAAAAACATCGGCCCGCCAGATCACGCCCGCCCCCTTTGGATGAGTCCGAAATAATGGCACAACGCATTGATCTCTCTGTGTTCTCTGTGAACTCCGTGGCTTGATCTGCTTTTTTAAATCACAAGCCCCGCATCGCCCACCACCATCCGGTCAGGGTAAAGAACGACAGAACCAGCCCCACCGCCACCATCAGGTTGACCAGCGGCGGATCCAGGTCATGCTCGGTCGCCACGATGGCGGCGGTGATCATCGGCGGCATGGCTGCCTCGAACAGCGTCACCTGCGCCGCCAGACCATGCGCTCCGAATCCACCCACCAGCAGCAGATACAGCGCGAGCGGCGCCAGGATGAGTTTGAATGCCAGTCCCAGGGCCAGGTTGCGGCCATTTCCAGCGAGATGTCCCAGACGCAACTGGAAACCCACAGACACCAGGGCAAGCGGCGCCAGCGTGTCGCCCAGCCGCTTCAGCACCGTCGTCGCCCATAGCGGATACTCCACCGGGATCAGCGCCATTGCCAGCAGCAGCGCGATGAAGGGCGGGAACATCGCGATCTTGCGGGCGATGGTTCGGGCATCCGGCACCCCGGAAGAATACAGCCCGGCGGTGATGATGCCGAACGTGGACAAGGTCAAAAAGGTGCCGAGCTGGTCGGCGATGATGCCGGTCGCCAGCCCTTCCTGGCCGTAAAAAGTCTCGATCATCGGCAGGCCGAAGAACGAGGTATTGCCGAGGCCACCGGTCAGCATCAGCGCGCCGACGGTCGGACGCGGCAGTTTCAGAATCCGGCCAGCCAGCCAGAAGAAGCCTGCTCCCAGACCGAAATGCAGCCACGCCATGGCGGCAACATAAGCGAAGGCCGGCGTGAGGCGGATGTCATGGATATAGAGCAGGGTCAGCGCCGGCAGCGAGATGTGGATGATGAAACTGTTGAGCGTTGCGGGAGCGCTCTCCGGCAGGCGACCGGTTCGACGCAGCGCCATGCCGAGGAGAAAGCAGGCGACGAGAAGGATGAGATTAGACAAAACGACCGGTCCTGAGTCCTGAGTAGAAAGTCCTGAGTGCGTGGAATCGCTGCGCGATGGTTCTCACTCAGGACTCAGCACTTGGAACTCAGCACTCCGATTTCAAGCCGCGTTAGCGGCGATATAGCGTTTCACTGCTTCCGCATCAGCCGCCATGACTTCAAAGCGCTGCGGCAGGTTCTCTATCCCCACCAGGTCAGCCGGGCGCTCGGGTTCGCAGCCCAGCGCTTCGCGGATGGTTTCCTCGAATTTGGCGGGCAGCGCGGTTTCCAGGCACACCATAGCAATACCCGCTTCGCGGTGTTCCAGCCCGACCTTCACGCCGTCGGCGGTATGGGTATCGATCATCACGCCGTACTGTTGATGCATGCGACGTATCGTTTCCAGCCGGTTGGCGTGGCTGCTGGAGCCGGATTCGAAGCCGAATTCCCTGACCCTGGCGAAATACGGCGTTTTGGAAAGGTCGAAACTGCCGCCCGCATCCACTTCCTTCCATAGCTCATTCACGATTGCGGGATCGCGTCCGACCAGATCGTAAACGAAGCGCTCGAAGTTGGACGCCTTGGAGATGTCCATCGACGGGCTGCTGGTGTGCTCGGTTTGCGGACGGGGGCGATAGACGCCAGTGCGGAAGAACTCGTCGAGCACGTCGTTCTCGTTGGTGGCGACGATCAGCTTCCTGATCGGCAGGCCCATCTGGCGGGCGATGTGGCCGGCGCAGACGTTGCCGAAGTTGCCGGAAGGCACGGAGAAAGAGACTTCCTCGTCATTGCTTTTAGTCACCGCAAAATAGGCTTTGAAGTAGTACACCACCTGGGCAGTGACGCGCGCCCAGTTGATCGAATTGACCGCACCAATCTTGTGCCTGGCCTTGAAGTCCAGGTCGTTGGAAACCGCCTTGACGATGTCCTGACAATCATCGAACACGCCCTTCACGGCGATGTTGAAAATATTCGGGTCTTGCAGGGAGAACATCTGGGCGGTCTGGAACGGGCTCATCTTGCCCTGTGGCGAGAGCATGAACACCCTGATTCCTCTTTTTCCGCGCATGGCGTATTCCGCCGCGCTGCCGGTATCGCCCGAGGTCGCGCCGAGAATGTTGATCTCGGCGTTTTCCCTGGCCAGCACATACTCGAACAGGTTGCCGAGCAACTGCATCGCCACATCCTTGAAAGCCAGGGTCGGGCCGTAAGACAACCCGAGGATATGCAGACCCGGCTCCAGCGTTTTCACCGGCGTGATCTCGTCGCTGCGGAAAATCTCGGCAGTGTAGGTTTTGTCGATGATCGCCCTGAGATCGGCGGCGGGAATGTCGTCGGCGAAGCGGCGGATCACCTCGAACGCCAGCTCGCGGTAGCTCATGCCGCGCATCGCGGCGAGCTCTTCCTTGCCGAACCTGGGGTAAGTTTCGGAGATGGTCAGGCCGCCATCGGTGGCGAGACCGCCGAGCAGGATTTCGGTGAAGGTCTTGGGCGGCATGCCGCCACGGGTGCTGAGATATTTCATGTTTAAAACCGCCAAATTACCGTGAATAATTATGCGCTGAGCTCTTCCAGCCGTATCCGCGTCACCTTGCCGGAAATCGAAGACAGCGCCTCGATTTTGGCAATCGCCTGGTTGATATGTTTCTCCACGGTTTCGTGCGTCAGCAGGATCACGTCCGCCTGCTCCTCGCCTTCAGCCGGCTCTTTCTGGATCATGGCGTCGATCGAGATGCCCAGATCGGCCAGGATGCGTGTCACGTCGGCCAGCACGCCGGGCTTGTCGAACACGCGCAGGCGCAGGTAGTAGGAAGTACGAACTTCGTCGATCGGCAGCACCGGCACATCGGACAAGGCATCCGGCTGGAAGGCCAGGTGCGGCACGCGGTTCTCCGGGTCGGAGGTCAGCATCCGGGTCACGTCCACCAGATCGGCCACCACTGAGCTTGCAGTCGGCTCGGCACCGGCACCGCGGCCATAATACATGGTCGCGCCGACGGCATCGCCTTTCACCAGTACCGCGTTCATCACGCCTTCCACATTGGCGATCAGGCGCTTGGCCGGGATCAGCGTCGGATGGACACGCAGTTCGATACCCTTGTCGGTACGCTTGGTGATGCCAAGCAGTTTGATACGGTAGCCCAGCTGTTCGGCATAGGCGATATCTTCTTTGGTCAGCTTGCTGATGCCTTCGGTGTAGGCCTTGTCGAACTGCATCGGGATGCCGAAGCCGATGGCTGCCATGATCATCAGCTTGTGCGCGGCGTCGACGCCCTCGATGTCGAAGGTCGGATCAGCTTCAGCGTAGCCGAGTTCCTGCGCCTGTTTAAGCACGGTATCAAAAGCCAGACCCTTGTCGCGCATCTCGGTCAGGATGAAGTTGGTAGTGCCGTTAATGATGCCGGCGATCCACTCGATACGGTTGGCGGTAAGGCCCTCGCGCAACGCCTTGATGATCGGTATGCCGCCTGCCACTGCTGCCTCGAAGGCCACCATCACGCCCCTGGCCTGCGCCGCCTGGAATATCTCGTTGCCATGCAGCGCCAGCAGCGCCTTGTTCGCCGTGACCACGTGCTTGCCGTTGGCGATGGCTTTCAGGACCAGTTCCTTGGCCAGCGAAGTACCGCCGATCAGCTCGACGACAATATCAATGTCCGGGTTATTCACCACCGCCATCGGGTCGGTGGTGATTTCCAGCTCGGGACCGGCAAGTTTCCGCGCCTTTTCCAGATCGCGCACCGCAGCCATGGTCACCTTGATTTCGCGCCCGGCACGGCGGGTGATTTCTCCGGCGTTGCGCCGCAATACCGTGAGGGTGCCGCCACCGACGGTGCCCAGGCCTAACAAACCTACGTTGATGGGTTTCATGTTGTTTTCTATTTCCTAAATTCAATTAACCACGAATTACACGAATGTTCACGAATTAGCACGAATGATGAACCGGTTTTATTCGTGTTCATTCGTGTCATTCGTGGTCGGCTTTTTTCAAATTCTCAGCTTCACGTTCCATGCCGCTTGCGGTAATGCTCAAGAAAGCGCGCGATGCGGCCGATGGCTTCGGTGAGGTCGTCCACGTTGGGCAGGAACACCACCCGGAAATGGTCGGTACTGGGCCAGTTGAAGCCGGTGCCCTGGACCAGCAGGACTTTTTCCTCGAGCAGCAATTCGAGAATGAATTCCTGGTCATCGGCAATCGGGTACATTTTCGGGTCGAGCCGGGGAAACAGGTACATTGCTCCCTGCGGCTTGACGCAGGACACGCCGGGAATGTCGGTCAGCAGTTTCCAGGCCACGTCGCGCTGCCTGGCGAGGCGTCCGCCGGGCGCGACCAGGTCGTTGATGCTCTGGTAGCCGCCAAGCGCGGTCTGGATGCCGTACTGCGCCGGCACGTTCGAGCACAGCCGCATCGAGGCGAGCATGGTCAGCCCCTCGACATAGTCCTGGGCGTGACGTTTTTCGCCAGAAACCACCAGCCAGCCGGCGCGATAGCCGGCGGCGCGGTAATTCTTCGACAGGCCGTTGAAGGTAATGAACAGCACATCGTCCGCCAGCGAGGCGATCGAAGTGTGGGTCGCGCCATCGTACAAGACCTTGTCGTAGATCTCGTCGGCGTAAATGATCAACTGATGCTGGCGGGCAATTTCGACGATCTGCTGCAGCAGTTCCACCGGATACAGTGCGCCGGTCGGATTGTTCGGGTTTATCAGGACAATCGCGCGGGTGTTCGGGCCGATCTTGCCTCTGATATCATCCAGGTCGGGCAGCCAGCCGGCCTGCTCGTCGCAGATGTAGTGGCGCGGAATGCCACCCGCCAGGGTCACTGCCGCAGTCCACAGGGGGTAGTCCGGAGTCGGCACCAGCACTTCATCTTCGGTATTCAGCAGCGCCTGCATCGCCATCACGATCAGTTCGGATACGCCGTTGCCGATGTAGATGTCCTCCATCTGCACATCGCGGATCTTTTTTTCCTGGGTGTAATGCATGATCGCCTTGCGCGCGGCGAACAGCCCCTTGGAATCGGAATAGCCGGAGGCATTGGGCAGATTGTGGATCACGTCCTGGAGGATTTCCTCCGGCGCTTCGAAGCCGAACGGCGCGGGATTGCCGATGTTGAGCTTGATGATGCGATGACCGTCCTCCTCCATCTGCCGGGCGCGCGCCATCACCGGGCCACGGATGTCGTAGCAGACGTTGGCGAGCTTGCTGGATTTGAGTACGGGTTGCATGGCTTCGAGCCCCTTTTCGCGCTGGCGGCTTTGCCGCTCCACGGAATGTGCTAAAAAGGTATAATCTTACCCGACCGTCCCTTGTCCCGCAAATGGAGGCCCACCTTGAAGTTCCACCTGGCTGACGCTGCCGGCTTAAATCTTTTCACCGGCTACGATACCGATTATGTCGCGGTCAACCACCAACACTATCAAGCCAGCCTGATCGTGCTGCCTGACAGAATCATCGAAAATTGGCCGCCGCAAAACTTCGCAGCGCTGGAGGCCGCCCATTTCGAGGCGATTCTGGAGTTCAACCCGGAGATCGTACTGCTCGGCACCGGCAGCACCCTGCGCTTCCCGCACCCCAGCCTGACGGAGGCATTGATCCGGGCTTATATCGGCGTGGAAGTGATGGACACCCCGGCGGCCTGCCGCACTTACAACATCCTCGCGTCCGAGGGCAGAAGGGTGGCAGCGGCGTTGGTGCTGGATTTAGAGGCGAGAGGCTAGCCTCTAATCTTCACAACGTCCTGATCACGGCATTCTGCAGATCGGCCAGCTTATCCAGCACCTGATTCTGCAATTCCATCAACCTGGGGCGTAACTCCGCGACAGCCTTGGCGTCACCGGCATCACGCAGACGAATCAGTTCCGCGCCAACATCGTGCACCTTGGCATGGATCGGCTCGAGGTCGTAGTAACCGGTCAGATGGCCATAGCGTTCCTTGCCGTGGCCGTAATACCAGTGGCCGAATCGGCAGTGATGGTGGCTTTTCAGTTCCCCCTCGCTCAGCATCAAGCTGGCGCCTTCGATCGCCATCATCACCCGCTTGACCCATTGCACATGATCGGATTGCGCCATCAGCAACGGAAAATCGGCCAGATCCCAGCGCGTATTTGCCCAGCGCAGCCAACCCGGATCAGGCTTGAACTGCGCTATCCAGTGCGGCACCTGCGAAGCCGGCATCGGGCGTGCAATACCGTGCCCCTGCGCCTTGCCGCAACCCAGACGCATCAGCATCACGCCCTGCTCCATGGTTTCGACGCCTTCCGCAATCACATCCAGATTGAAAATGCTCGCCATGCTCACCACCCCTTCGATGATGGTGAGGTCACCCGAATCTTCCAGCATGTTGTGGATGAACGACTGGTCGATTTTCAGCATATTGGCGGGCAGGCGCTTGAGATAAGCCAGCGACGAATAGCCCGCGCCGAAGTCGTCCAGCGCAAAGCTGACGCCCAGTTCCTGGCAGCCCAGCATGATGGCGCGCACCGTCTGGATATCGTCGAGCGCAGCGCATTCCAGAATTTCCAGCTCCAGCGAACTGGGCGGAACCGTGGGAAATTCCGCAAGCACATCCCGCAGCTGACCAATGAATTCCATGCTTCTGAAATGGCAAGCTCCCAGGTTGATGCTCACCTGGGTGTTCAGCCCCTCTGCCCGCCACGCCGCCAACTGCCGCAGCGCATCCCGCAACACCCACATCCCGATATCCATGATCAGATCAGTCTGCTCGATCAGCGGCAGATATTCCATCGGCATCACCAGTCCGCGCTCGGGGTGATTCCAGCGCAGCAGCGCCTCGAAGCCGAAAGCCTCGCCACTGCGCATGTTTACCTTGGGCTGGTAGTAAAGTTCCATTTCTCCCTGCACCAGCGCCTGGGTAACGCGCTCCTGTTCCTGATAGAGGAAGCGGACCTCCTTGTCGAGCGAAATATCGAACAGGCAAAAACGGTTGCGGCCGGTTTGCTTGGCCTGATACAGCGCCTGGTCGGCATGGCGCAGCAGGTTGCCGGAATCGGCGTCGTTGAGCGGATAGATGGTCGCGCCGATGCTGGCGGTCAACTCCATCTTCCAGCCATTGACTTCATAGGGCCGCGCGATGTCCCGCAGAATCCTCTGTAACGCCGCTTCGGCCTCTTCCATATCGGCGACATTGGTGAGCAGCAACACGAACTCGTCCCCCCCCAGGCGAGACACCGTATCGCCGCCGCGCACGCTGAGCGTCAAGCGGTGCGCCACCTCGATCAGCAGCAGGTCGCCTATTTCATGGCCGTAGAGATCATTAATTTCCTTGAATCTGTCGAGGTCGATAAAGCCGACCATCAGCAGCTTGTCCATGCGTTTGGCACTGGAAATCGCCAATTCGAGACGGTCGGCCAGCAAGGAACGATTGGGCAGCTTGGTCAAGGCATCGTGCCCCGCCTGCCAGGTAATTTGCTGCATCAGCCGGCGCTTTTCGCTGACATCGTGAAACACCAGCACGCAACCGACAACGTTACCGCTGTTATCACGTATCGGCGAAACGGACTCCTCGATGGCGATTTCCCGCCCGGTGCGCGAATGCAGCAGGCCGTTGGTCTCCAGTTCGATCACCGTACCCGGGATCAGCGCCCGTGCTGCGTGAGTAGCCAGTGGCAGCCGGGGAGTTTCGCCAACGACGTTAAAGACATCCTGCAATTCATGTCCGCGCGCGTCCCAGTCCGTCCAGCCGGTCAGTTGCTCCGCCACCGGGTTGAGGTATTCCACCCGCCCCGTCATGTCGGTGGTAATCACCGCATCGCCGATCGAGGACAAGGTGATCTGGGCGCGCATCTTCTCGGCACGAAGCGCTGCCTCCGCCTGCTTGAGATGGGTGATGTCGCGGCCTTCTGCGATCAGCCAGACGATCTCGCGGCCTTTCTCCCGGACCGGCTTGAGTGAAAAATCCACGAAACGCGGCATCCCGTCCGGCCCCGGAAAATTGGTCTCATAACGGATGAATTCACCCCGAGTGGCACGTTCAACGGCATCGCGCAGGCGTGGCTCATCCTCCGGGCGCCACCACGGCGTATCCCAGAACGCCTTGCCAACGGCATCTTCGGCCCTGATTCCGACGGCATCCAGGGCACTCTGATTGATGTCCAGCAGCATGCCCTCCCGATCGACCAGACCGGCAAACTGGAAAGTCTGATCAAAGATCGCCCTGAATCTGCGTTCGCTCTGCGCCAGCGACTGCACCATCAGCTCCACGTCCTCAGCCATCCTGTTGAAAGCCTGAGCCACGCCCCGGATTTCCGCGCTCCCCGTCGCCTCCACCCTTACGCCGTGGTCGCCCTGCTTGAAGCGGATGGCGGCGACCGACAGCCGGCGTAGGGTTTTCAGGTTGCGGCGCAGCAGCAGCACCAGGAGCAGGATGATCGTCGCATTCACCAGGGCAATCATCTTGAACTGCGTCAGCAGGTGCCGCCACAGCCGGTTGAGGGACTGCACCGGATCGACGCGCAGCGTCATCGTGCCAAAGCTCACGCCATCCAGGGTGACGGGCGAGATTTTTTCTTCTGCGGGAACTGAGGCAAAGAGCACAAACCAGCCGGGTGCGGCAAGCTGCACCTGGCCTTCATCCTGTGCGGCCAGCGTACCCAGGCGCGACTGCCACTGGATACGACCGATATCGTCTCTTTCCTTGACCTGGGTATCGAGCAGTTGCTGGATCATGAGTACATCGCCGGTCACCACATAATTCGGCAACATCTGCTCCAGGAAGCGCTGCGTTTCCCGCAGCTCGGACCGATGGTGTTCGCGCACATAGGCGCTTTCCGTCACCACCTGAAGGTAACCGCGTACGCTGCCCGCAGCAAGAATCACCAATACAATGGAGAGCGTCAGGCGCGACAGAAGTCCCATCCTGTTCCATAACGCCCAGATATTCCCTAGGTTACTCACCATTCTCGCTCCTTGATATTATTTTAGGGGCTAGGGGCTAGCCCCTAAATTCTCCATCGCTCCCTGCATCTCCGCCAGCTTATCCAGCACCTGACCCTTCAGTTCCTGCAACTTCGGGCATAGCGCCTCCGCAGCCTGGACATCACCGGCATCACGCAAGCGGATGATTTCCGAGCCGACCTCATGCACCTGGGCGTGAATCGGTTCCAGCTCGTTAAAAATCGGCAGATGACCGTAGCGCTCACGGCCTTTGTCGTAAAACCAGGAACCGAAACGGCAGTGATGAAAATCACTCAACTCTGCCTCGGTCAGCACCATCGAGGTATCGCTGACCGCCGTCACTACCTTTTTGACCCACTTCAGATGATCCTGCTGCGCCACCAGCAGCGGGAAGTCGGCCAGCTCCCAGCGTACATCCGCCCAGCGCGACCAAGCCGGGTCAGGCCTGAACTGCGTGACCCATGCCGGCACATCGGCTGCGGGCATGGGGCGGCCGATGCCATAGCCTTGCGCCACGTCGCAACCCAGACGCATCAGCATCACGCCATGCTCTGAGGTTTCAACCCCCTCGGCGATCACGCCCAGCTTGAAAATGCTCGCCAGGCTCACCACGCCCTCGATGAGGGCCAGATCATCCGGGTCTTCCAGCATGTCGCGCACGAACGACTGATCGATTTTCAGGGTATTGGCGGGCAGGCGCCTCAGGTACGCCAGCGACGAATAACCGGTACCGAAATCGTCCAGCGAAAACCCGACACCCAGCTTCTGGCAAGCTGCCATGATCGCCCGCACCGACTGGATATCTTCGAGCGCGGCGCTTTCCAGAATTTCCAGCTCCAGCGAATCGGTCGCAACCGTGGGGTATCGCTCGAACAGGTCGCGCAGCTGACCGGGCAATTTATCAGTCTGGAAATGGCGCGCCGCGAGGTTGACGCTCACTGTGGCGTACATCCCCACTCTCTCCCATTCCGCAAGCTGGCGCAGGGCTTCCTGCAAAACCCACAAACCGATTTCCACGATCAGATCCGTGTGTTCGACTTGCGGCAAAAACTCCAGAGGGCCAACCAACCCGCGCTCCGGATGCTGCCAGCGCAGCAGCGCCTCGAAACCGACAATCTGGCCGGTGCGCATATTCACCTTGGGCTGATAATAAAGCCGCATTTCTCCCTGCCGAAGCGCCTGGGCAATGCGCTCCCGCTCCCGGAAACGGGAACGCGTCTGCTGATCGAGCGTCACATCGAACATGGCATAGCGATTGCGGCCCGCCTGCTTGGCCTGATACATAGCCTGATCAGCGTGGCGCAGCAGGCTTTCCGGATCGGAATCGTTGAGCGGATACACCGTCACGCCGATGCTGGCGGATATCTGCACCTGCCGACCGTCAATCTGGTAGGGCCGGGCAATATTCACCAACACCCGATCCAGCGCCGCCTCCATATCGTCAATATCTTCAATATCGGAGAGCAGTAGCACGAACTCGTCGCCTCCCAGCCTGGCGATCGTATCTCCAGCCCGCAATTCATTCAGAAAACGTTGCGCCACCTCTTTCAGCAACTGGTCGCCAAGCTCATGGCCATAGAGATCGTTGACTTCCTTGAACCCATCCAGATCGATGAGGCACAACACCAGCAATTTGTCCTGCCGCTGCGAATTGGAAATCGCCTGTTCCAGGCGGTCGGACAGCAAGGAACGGTTGGGCAGCCCGGTCAGCGGATCGTGCCCCGCCTGCCAGGTAATCTGCTTGATCAACCTGAGCTTGTCGCTGACGTCACGAAAGGCCAGCACACAGCCCATTTCGCTACCGTCCTGATTGCGTATCGGCGCGAAGGAAAAATCGATGGCGACTTCGTGGCCGTCGCGCGTCAACAGCAGGGAATTTCCTTCCGGCTTGACCTCCTCGCCATCGGATGACGCCTGACATGTGAGATTCAGCGGCAGTCGGGTCATTTCGCCAACGGTATTAAACACTTCGTGCAGCGCACGCCCCTGTGCTTCCATCAGGGTCCAGCCAGTCAACCGCTCCGCCTGTAGATTGAGATACTCCACCCGCCCCGTTACGTCGGTGGAGATCATTGCTTCGCCGATCGAGGACAGAGTAGCCTCGACGCGCGCCCGCTCGGCACGGAGATTGCCCTCGCTTTGCCGCAACGATTGCAACAACTGCTCCACTTTTTCCGCCATGCTGTTGAAGGCACGGGCGGCAGAACGAACTTCCATGGCGCCACTGGCCTGCACCCGCACGCCATGATCGCCCTGCTCGAAACGAAAGGCGGCAGCCGATAACTGGTTAAGCGTTTTCAGGTTATTGCGCAGCACCCATGCTGTCAGCAGCAGAATGGCAAGGATCGCCAGGGAAACCATTTTGAGTTGAGCCAGCAGGTGGCTCCACACGATATTGAGTGCCGGAGCAACATCGGCACGCAGCGTCAGCGTGCCGTAATCCATTCCATCCACCACGATGGGGAAGGATTCTTCCCGCTCGGGAATGACAGCGAAGCGCAGGAACCAGGCGGGCGCATCAAGCCGCACCGGATCTCGCGACTGCGCGACCCGTAAGCCAGAGCGTGGCTTCCATTCGATGCGGTGGATATATTTGCGCTCACCGAGCTGGGAATCGAGCAATTTCTGGATCTTGGGCAAATCACCGATCACTGACTGCTCGACCAGCAATAGTGCCAGGGAATGCCCTGTCTCACGCACTTCCGCCTGAAGCTGGCCGCCCAGGTAGACGCTTTCGTCGACCATCAGTAGATAGCTGCGCGCGATGGCTGCCGTCAGAATCACCAGCATGACAGAAAGCGCCAGACGCTGCAGCAGGCCGACCCTCCCCCATAATACTGATATTTTTCCCGGTTTTCGCACCAAGCCAGCATCCCTAAACCCGAAGATTTCAACAATCTACCACAATATACAGGCAGGGTGGCTTCGCCCCAATCTTCCTTCTCCCATCATCGCGGAATGATTTCCAGAAAATCATGAATGGCGCCGAACTCCGCCACATCCTTGGCCGGCAGTTGCGTATCCGGTCGATGGACCGCGAGCAGATGAGCGATGCCATAATCCTGCGCCGAACGCAGTACCGGCAAACTGTCGTCCACCAGCAGCGTGGCATGAGGGTCGTAGTTTTCGACAGACTGGAGCCTGCCCCAGAACCCGCCATGCTCTTTGGGAACGCCGATATCGTGGGCGCAGATCACCGCGTCGAAATAGCCATCCAGGCGGGTTTTGCGCATCTTCAAGGCCAGGCTTTTATGATGGGCGTTGGTCACCAGCACGATACGGCGGCTGCCTCGCAGCGCCGCCAGAAAATCGGTGACATGCGGGTGCACGGCGATGAGATGCTCCACTTCCTCCTTGAGCCGGGCGATATCCAGCCCCAGTTCGCGCGTCCAGTAATCCACGCAATACCATTCCATGGTCCCGACCACCTTGTGGTAGCGCGGCGCCAACGCCTCCTGCGCCGCCGCATGGCTCAGGCCATGCTTCTCGGCATAGCGGCGCGGCACATGCTCGAGCCAGAAATGGTTGTCGAAATGCAGGTCGAGCAGAGTACCGTCCATATCGAGGAAAACGGTATCGATTTGATTCCAGTTCAACATTGTTTCAGTCCTGAGTGCGAAGTCCTGAGTCCTGAGTCGGTTTTACCCCAGAAAAAGCAGTTAACCACGGAGATCACGGAGAACACGGTGTTATATCAAAGTGTTATGCAGGTTTTGTGTATCACCTGCTGGGTGATGCCAATAACTTCCGTAATATATTGTTTTTCTTTGTGCTCTCCGTGTTCTCCGTGGTTCAAATGAGGCTTTTAGGTTTACTCGACACTCAGCACTCAGGACTCAGCACTGTCATTGCGGCCCGAGCACGCGCAGCACTTCTTCCAGCGTGGTCAACCCGGCGTTCACCTTCTCCCGTGCATCTGCGATCATCGGCGTGGCGCCGATCTCTCTGGCCAATTTCGTCATTTCCAGGATGCTGGCGCCACTGGCGATGAGGTCGCGCATTTTTTCATCCGGCTCCAGCACCTCGTACACACCCAGCCGCCCGCGATAGCCCGTGCCGTGACATTTGGCGCAGCCCTTGCCGCGAAAGGTGGTGATCTTCGCCGCTGCGAACATCGGGCCGAGACGCGCCAGCAGTTCCGGCGCGGGCACGACCGGTTCGCTGCAATCGTCGCAGATGCGCCGCACCAGGCGCTGGGCGATGATGCCTTCGATCGCGGTGGCCAGCACATAGGGCTTGAGGCCGAGATCGAACAGGCGGGCGATGGTCGCCACGGCGGAGTTGGTATGCAGGGTCGAGTAAACCAGGTGCCCGGTGAGCGCGGCATGAAGCGCTACCTCGGCGGTTTCCAGATCGCGGATTTCGCCGATCAGGATCACGTCCGGATCCTGGCGCAGGATCGAGCGCAGCACCACGGGAAAAGACAGGCCGATCTTCTCCTTGATCAGCACCTGCCCGGCCATGTCGAGGTAATATTCCACCGGGTCCTCGATGGTGACGTAGTTCTTGCCGGGGTCTGCCTTGTGCTGCAGCAGGCCGTAGAGGGTGGTGGTCTTGCCGCTGCCGGTCGGCCCCGTGGTGAGAATGAGGCCTTGCGGCTTGTCCACCATGTTGAGCACTTTTTTCAGGTCGGCAGGAGAAAATCCCAGCCCCTCGATGCTCTTCACCGCTGAATTGCGGTCGAGGATGCGCATCACCACCTTTTCGCCGTTGATGGTGGGCAAAGTGGAAATGCGCAGATCGACGATCCGCAGCGGCGTCTTCACCGTGATGCGACCGTCCTGCGGGCGGCGCCGCTCGCTGATGTCGAGTTCGGACATCACCTTCAGGCGGGAGACCAGCGAGGCATGAATCTGGTGCGGGATGTGGATCTTGTCGGCGAGCACTCCGTCGATCCTGAGCCGGACCACCACGCTCTTGGTGCGCGGATGGATATGGATGTCGGAAGCGCCGAGACGTATGGCCTCGAGGATGATGGCATTGACCAGGCGGATGGCGGGGGGTTCCTCGGTGCCGCGCAGCAGTTCTTCGAGCGAGCGAGGGTCTTCCTCCTCGTCGATCACCACCTCGATGCCTTCGTAGGGATCGACAGTGGACACCAGGGTTTCCAGGTCCTCGAACGAGGGCTGATCCTCGCTGCCGTAGACTTCGGCGATCTTGGCCTTTATCGCCGCCACGTCCGCCATCACCACCTGGATTTCCAGCCCGGAAACAAAGCGCAGGTCGTCCACCAGCCCGGAATCCATCGGGTCGGCCACCGCCAGCATCAGGCGCCGGCCTTCCTGCTTGAGCGGCACCACCCATTGCCGCTCGCAGAAGCTTTGCGGAATCAGGGAGGCTATCGCCGGGTCAACGTGGAATTCGCCGAGAGCGACCTCCTCCACCAGGAAATCCTTGCGCAGGATTTCACGCAGGGTTCTTTCCGGCACCCAGTCGCGCTCCAGCAAGAGCTTGATGATCGGCTCCTTGTGCGACTGCTGCAGGCGGTGCAGCTCCTGCACCTGCTGGCTGTTGAGCAGATCACGCTTGTGGAGCATGATCGCGAGCTGGCTGCGGTTGGTCACCGCCATCTTCGCCAGCGCGCTGATCTCGTTGCTTTTCTTCGCGTTTTCCTTTTGCAGCGAGCGGTTCTTGCGGATCAGGTCGGACTGCTCCAGCGCAATCGCCACGGTCACGCGCAGGTCATCATCGTTCCACGGCTTGAGGATGAACTTGTAGACCGCACCCTCGTTGACCGCTCCCATCACCGCGCCGGTATCGGCATGGCCGGTAAGCATGATACGGATCATGTCGGGCTGGATCGCCTTGGCCTGTTTCAGCACCTGGGCCCCCGTCATCCCCGGCATCATGTAGTCGGAAATCATCAGGTGGAAAGCATCCCTGCGCAACAGGTCGATGGCCTCCGGGCCAGTGCTGGCAAGGACGATCTCGTAGTTCTCCTGGCGGAACACGCGCTGCAGCGCCTTGAGCACATTCGGCTCATCGTCCACCAACAGGATACGGTAAGCGCCCGGCTTGGCCTTTTCCGCCCGGTCCGGCAGTGCGACTTCTGGTGTATCGGTAAAAAGTGATGAGTAATTAGCCATGCTTCATCCTGAAATAGCCCTAAACCACGGAGTTGAATTGCGTTCTATCAAATCGGCAATACCACCGTGAACGTCGTTCCCTCCCCCTCCTTGCTTTTCACCTCTATCCTGCCGCCGTGGGTCTGCACAATGTCGCGGCAGACCGTCAGGCCCAGCCCGGTGCCGCTACCCACCTGGCGGGTGGTAAAAAACGGGTCGAAGATGCGATCCAGGTTTCCCTCCGGGATACCGCAGCCATTATCGCTGATATGGATATGGATTTCATTTCCGGCCACTTCGCTGCGAACCACGATGCGCCCCCGCTCGGCAATCGCCTGCGCCGCGTTGAGCAGCAGGTTGAGGAAGACCTGGTTCAGGTGCCCGGGCAGGCACAGAATCCTGGGCAGAGTCCCCAGTTCCAGCACCAGTTCCGCCTTGTCCTTGATCTGCCCGGCAAGCACATTACTGACGAAGCGCAGATTGTCGTTCAGATCGACGACTTCTTCCTCGGACTGATCGACGTTGGAGAAACCCTTGAGATCGGCGACGATTTTCGCCACCCGGTCGGCGCCATCCACGCTCTCGCGCAGCAGTGCAGCAAAATCCTCCGCCACAAATTCCATGTTCGCCGCTTCCCATGCAGCCTGGAATTGCGCCATATCCCCCGCCTTCATCAGCGCAGCCAGGCGCTCCAGGTCGCCCACGTACTGTTGCGCCGTACCCAGGTTACTGCGGATGAAGCCGATCGGGTTGTTGATTTCGTGCGCCACGCCGGCGGCAAGCTGGCCGATCGAGGCCAGTTTCTCAGCCTGGTAGAGCTGGCGCTGCGCGGTTTCGATGATATTCACCTGCTGCTTGACGCGCGCCTCAAGCTCCTCCGACAGGGATTTATAGCGCGCCTCGGATTCTTTCAGGGCGGCATGTTTTTGCTGCAACGCCGCGTAATCCTCCTGCACCGTCTCGATATGCAGCTCGGCAGCCATGTGGTAGCGCGCCGACAGTTGCAGCATCAACTCCACCATGCCGGCGGCGGCGGCAAGGCGCGCTTCATCGGCAACGACTGACTCGAGGTAACCCAGTGCCTCCAGATCATGGCGGATCACGACGCGGCGCGGCTGAGCGAACGGCGATGCATTCCCCAGAATCAACTTGCCTCCCGTAGTGACCAGGCGAAAGTCGCCGCCCAGCAGCGCTGCAAGCATTTGCGCCAGGCGCGCAAGCGGCACGCTAGCGAGCAATTCGGCTAGATCGAGCTCGCGGTCGAAAGTGCGCGCGTTAATCTCCAACTCAGCCCCCCGTCACGGCAACGACAAAAGACTGCTGATCGACGCCATGGGTTTCCCGCAAGGAAAAATGCTTGTCCAGCGCCGGATACACCTGCTCCAGAAGCCGGGCGAAGGTTTCCTTCACGCCATCGCCGATCAGCGCCGAGGAAAATACCAGCGGCCACGGCGCCTGTGCCCAGCGCTGGCTGATCTCGCCTTCAGACAGAATTTGCGCTGCGGGCAGATCGCGCTTGTTGAACTGCACCACCAGGGGCAGGGCGGAAAAATCCAGTCCGACGCGGCGCACATTTTCCTCCAGGTTCTGGAATGCCTCGGCATTATTGACCGACTGCGACCGCTGCGAGTCGGCCACGAACACCACGCCGTCGGCGCGCGACAGCACTGCCTTGCGGGTCGCATCGTGCGCCACCTGGCCCGGCACGGTGAACAGCTTGAGCTTCACCAGCCAGCCTGACGGGGTTTTGAAGCCGAGCGGCAACAGATCGAAAAACAGGGTGCGGTCATTCTGCGTCTCCAGAGTCATGATCTCCCCTTTCAGGTCGGGAGCGAGCAGATCATGCAGCCGCATCAGATTGGTGGTCTTGCCGCTCTGCGCCGGACCGTAATACACCAGCTTGATCGTGATCTTGCGATTTACTTCGTCGAATTCAGCCACTTGTCGGCTTCCTGTGCAGCGCTGTCTGAATGTTCGCTCTCGTCGAAGATGACCGAACCGTCCTCCCCCCAGCGCACCTTGGTGATCCCCGGCGAATCTTCCTCCAGCCGGCGCAACGCCATTTCCTGTTTGGAGATGACGCCGCGCTGCAGCCGCACCTGGTCGGCAAGCCGCTGGTTGTCCCGCAGCAGGTCGCGGTGTGCCAGCGCCTGCGCCACTGCCGATTGCAGATCGTAGTCGTGCCAGGGCTTGGCGATAAATCGGAAAATCTGCGCTTCGTTGATCGCCCCCACCAGCGCGTCCAGATCGGCATATCCCGAGAGTATCAACCGCTCCGCGCCGGGCTGAATTCGCTTGAACGCCTTGAGGAAAGCCACGCCGTCCATCTCCGGCATGCGGTAATCCGAAATCACCAGGTCGAACGCCACCCCATCCTCGGCGCGCTGCAAGGCTTGCTGCGGTGAGGTAAAAGTTTCCACCTGAAATCGGGAATTCTCAGCATCTTGAAACGCGGGCGAAGCAAACAGCCTGCGCAGGGCATTGAGAATGTTCTGCTCGTCATCCACCAAAATAATTCTATACATATCATCCCTTTCCTGGCCGCACATAAACAGCCTGGCATGGTCTCGCTCGCAACCTCAGGCTTTATTTTCCGGTTGCTTGATCGGCAGCCAGACGCGAAAGGTGGTGCCCTTGCCCACCTCGCTGCTGACTTCTATCCTGCCATGATGTTTCTGAACGATGCTGTAGGACAGGGAAAGGCCCAGCCCCGTGCCCTTGCCCACTGGTTTGGTGGTGAAGAAAGGATCGAAGATGCGATTCAGGTTTTCCGGCGAAATGCCCTTGCCGGTGTCGCCGAACTCCACCCAGACTTCCTCGCCCTGGACACCGCTGCGCAAGGTGATGGTGCCGCGCTCCTCGATGGCGTGGGCGGCATTCACCAGCATGTTCATGAACACCTGGTTGAGCTGCGACGGCAGGCATTCCACATCGGGCAGGCTGCCATATTCCTTGACGACTTCCGCCTTGTACTTGATCTCGTTCCAGACAATGTTGAGCGTACTGTCCAGGCCGTTATGAATGTTCGCCCACTGCCACTCGGCCTCGTCGACATGGGAGAAATCCTTGAGGTCCTGCACGATTTTTTTCACCCGGACGATGCCTTCCTGGGATTCGCCCATCAGCGCCGCCAGGTCTTCCTTGAGATAGGCGAGGTCGAGCTTCTCGCGCAGGGCGCGAATACTGGCCTGAGTCTCCGGATTGGCGGCGAGCAGGGGCTCGGCCTGCTCGTAGGCATCGAGCATGGTGAACAAATCCTTGAGATATTTCTGCAGCGTACCCAGGTTGGAGTTGATGTAGCCCACCGGGTTGTTGATCTCGTGCGCCACGCCCGCCGCGAGCTGGCCGATCGAGGCCATCTTTTCCGACTGCAGCAGCTGGTTCTGAGCATCTTCCAGGCGTTTGTTGACGCTGCGGATTTCATCGTTCATTTTCGACAGCATGGCGATGCGCTTTTCCTGGTCGCGGTGCAGCCGGGTATTCTCGACCACGACCGTGATCAGGTTGACCACCACCCCGCCGTTTTCCAGATCGACATCCGTATAGGGCTCGGCAGCATCCTTGCGGTTGATGCTGAGCGCGCCGATCACCCGATCCTCGATCTTCAGCGGCCAGCACATCGCCGAATGCGGTCGTGTCGATTGATCGCGCGCCACGGCAGCCTTGAAGCGCGCGTCACTCGACATGTCGCCGTTGAGCAGCAGCGCCTGGCCGGTTTCCGCTACCTTGCCAAGGATGCCGCTGCCGAGTTCGATCTTGCTGCCGATGACATGATCCGGGATATCGATACCGGCGACGATGGTGAGCCGCTGGTTGTCTTCCTCGATCAGGGCCAGAGTGCCGCTGTTGGCGCCGAAACCCTCGACGATGTGCTCCAGGATCGCGCGCAGCACCTGCCCCGGCTTTTCGCGCAGGCTGGAAGTCTGGCCCAGACGGTAGAGCTGGTAGACCCAGGAAAGTTTGGTGACTTTATCGGACAGCATCGTGATCCTCCATTATTCGCCGATCAGCAGGCTGAGGCCGGCATACTGCCGCTCGGTTTCGGCCCACAGTGCAGGCATGGCATCCCAGTCCAGGCCCAGGCGCGACCAGGCGCTGCCGGACAGCGGCGGCACCCTGTCATAGCCGGCATTGCCGATGTCCAGCGCGTGGCACAGCACGTTGGCCACGTGCACCAGATCGGTCATGGCACCGGGCTCGCAATCGGGCTGATGATGATCGCGAATCGCCAGCTGGATCGCAACCGGAAATTTCCAGCGACTGGCCAGTTCATGACCGACCAGGGTGTGATCCAGGCCAAGCACGGCAAGCTCCGCTTCCTGCAAGGTGGCGTCTTCGGCCAGGCGGTACGCCAGGGCACGCTGATAATCCTCGTGAAAATAGGCGTCGAGCGCCAGCTTGCCGATATCATGCAACAGCCCGGCGGTGAATGCCAGTGCCGAGTCCTTGCCCAGGCGCTTGGCAAGCGTCTGGGCGCATGCCGCAGTGCCGATGCTGTGCTGCCAGAAGCCGGTGCGGTCGAAATCCTGATGTTCGGTCTGCGGAAACTGGCCGATGATTCCCGCCGCCGCCACCAGCGAACGCACGCTGTGCAAACCCAGCACCACCACAGCCTCCTGCACCGTCCCGACCTTGCTGCTCATGCCATAGAACGGCGAATTGGCCACCCGCAGCACGCGCGCCGTCAGCCCCTGATCCTGGCCAAGCTTCCGCGCAAGATCGGCCATCTCGATATCCTGCCTGTCGAAGCTTGCCAGAATCTCCATCACCACCGCCGACAGCGAAGGAACCTGCTGGATTGCCTTGGCTACCTGATCAAGGGTCAGCGGCTCCATCTGCTCTCCCGAAAGGCGAATCATTCTTTCAACCCGGATAGCCGGTACTGCAGCAGCGTGGCGCGCAGCTTCAGCAGCATCGGGTCGTCGCCGGCCTGACGGAACAGATGCTCGATACGGCTGCCAATGGTCGCCTTGCGCGCGGCGCACTGCTCCGGCGTCAGGGTTTCTTCCACCGCCACCATCACCTGCTCGACGCCGCGCCGCCGCAACGAGGCGATGGTGGCGTCGCTCAGCTCCACCCCTTCGGTCAGCAGCCGACCGCCGCCGGCATCGCAGACATCCTGCGCCAGCACCATGCCGGCCTCCAGTTGCTCCAAAGAAAATCTTTTTGCGGTGATCATCTCAGTTTCCGCTTTCCCCGTTAACATGAACCTCGCGAAGCGACACCCCATCACCCTCTGGACTAAATCTATGCACACAAGTCCCCTCTCCCACTTGACGCCACACTTTTCACCGAATCTGATCACATTTAACGAAATACAAAATTAGTCATGTAGGTTGGGTTGAGCGGTTTTTTGCGCCTAACCCAACATGGGACTTAATATGGCAAATTTCCGCTCCTACCTGAATTGTTATAAAGCATCAATTCAGCCAAAGCTGACCGGCTGAAATATCCGGCACTCCCGGCTTCATCGCCATGAATGGGAAAACCGCATCGGTCATAGCGTGTGCAGGTCACTATCCTTATTCGCGGATTTCCCCAGCCAGGCGCTCATTCTCCAGCACAAGCTCGCGGGCGGCCAAGGCCTCCATGACGGACGATTGCATGCGCAGGATATACCATATCCTGCGCCTGATATCCGCCTTCATTTCGTGGGGTTCCCAATTGAAGTCGAGGCAGCAATAGACCTGGGCTTCGTTGATGGCTTGCGACAGCAGCGCCACATCAGCCAGGCTGCCCATGAGCATGCGTGCCGCACCGGGCTGCACCTGCATCCATTTGCCGAGGAACTGGATGCCGCTCATGTCCGGCAAGGTTTGCGCGGCCATCACCAGGTCGTAACTGGCAAACCGGGCCTGATCCAGGGCCGTCTTGCCCGAGACGAAGGTATCGACCTGGAACTCGATCCTGGCGGGCGCGGCGGGGTGATCGCGAGAAATTTCGTGCCATAAGGCGTCTTTCTCCGCTTCGTGCCCGGCATCAGGAGCGAGACCGTTCCGAATCAAGCCCAGGACGACTTCGTTGCCAATGACCACCGCGATGCGGTACGTGTGCCTGAAGTCGGACCGGTTGGACTTGGGCGTGAGCGCGCTTCGCCGATAGGTTTCGGCGATGCGGCGGTTTTCCTGGAGGATACGGCGATAATTCAATGCTTGTGAAATCACGGATTTCAGTTCGGCATTTTCCCAGGGCTTGGCGATAAAGCGGTAAATGTGTGTTTCGTTGATGGCGCCGAGCAATCCTTGAATATCCGCATGCCCGCTCAATATCAAGCGCGCTGCGTCGGGCTGCATTTCGCCGAACTGCTTGAGAAATTGCACGCCATTCATTTCCGGCATCAGGTAATCGGCGATCACCAGGTCGAAATCGGCATCGCCGCAGCGTGCCAGTGCGTCATTCGGCGAGGCGTATGCCTCGATTTCATATTCGTCCTGCAATTCCCGCCTCAGGGCATTGAGTACGTTCTGTTCGTCGTCCACCAGAAGTATGCGGTTCATGCTGGCTCCTTGGTTCCTGCGTTATCGTCTCAGGGTAAAAAAAGTGGCTCTTATTAACGTTAGCACATGCCAATCCGTTATTAACCAGGAGTTCCTATGGAAGCCCGTTCGGGGTGCGATTCAAACTGATGTGGAATACGGTCATGTAGATTGGGTGGAGCGCTTTTTGCGAAACCCACCAGAAGTAGGCGCCTCAATTTCCGCTTCTGCCTGCCTCGTCCGGCAGGGTCACGCCTACCGGCAGAGATTCGAGCATTTCCTGCGAGCTTTGAAGCACGCCGACGGTGTGCCGCGCTTCGCCCGCATCCTGCTCCCTGAGTTTTTCCAGCTCGCGCTTGGCGAGATTCAATTCCTCATTGATCGAGGCCATCTTGTCACTGAGGCGCTGGTTATCCTGCGTCAGTTCATAGTGCTGGAATGCCTCCCGAATGTTGGCGCGCAGCAGTTTATCATCCCACGGCTTGGTCAGGAATTTGTAGACCGCCCCTTCGTTGATCGCATCGGTCACGCTCTTCAGGTCAGCATAGCCGGATAGCACCATGCGCACGGCATCCGGGTAGATCTGCTTGACCCGGTGCAGGAATTCGACCCCGCTCATTTCCGGCATGCGCTGATCGGAAATGACGACCCCGACCTGATGCCCTGCCAACAGCTCGAAAGCCGAGGCGGCACTGGTCGCACTGAGGATCTTGTAGCCTTCGCGACTCAGCAGGCGAGTCAGCGAAGCCAGGATGTTTTCCTCGTCATCAAGCAAAAGCAAGGTGCGCTGTCCGAGCGCTGCGGCGCTGTCTGCCACCTGCAGGCAGCGCCGCTCCCTGAGCAGCACTTCGAAGTCCTCTGCGGGCAGCGGCTTGCTGAAGAAATAGCCTTGCATCTCGTCGCAGCGCCGCAACTGCAGAAAAGACTTTTGCGCCTCGGTTTCCACGCCTTCGGCGATGACCTTGAGCTGCAAGTCATGTGCCATGGAGATGATGGTCTTGGCGATGGCCGCATCGTCCGGATCGGTCGTGATGTCGCGCACGAACGACTGGTCGATCTTCAGGGTGTCGATCGGAAAACGCTTGAGATAGCTCAAGGAAGAATAACCGGTGCCAAAATCGTCGATCGACAGCTTGATTCCCATCGCTTTGAGACTGCCCAGCGTGGCGATCGTCACCTCGACATTCTGCATGACCAGGCTTTCGGTCACCTCAAGTTCAAGATAGGCGGGATCAAGCCCGGTTTCCCTGAGAATGCCGGCCACCACCTCGACCAGATTCGGTTGCCTGAACTGGCGTGCCGAGAGATTGACCGCAACGCTGATGGATTTCAGCCCGGCGCGCTGCCACGCCTTATTCTGGGCGCAGGCGGTGCGCAGCACCCACTCGCCAAGCTGCACAATCAGGCCGGACTCTTCCGTCACCGGGATGAACCTGGACGGAGAAACCAGCCCCAGTTCGGAGTGCTGCCAGCGCACCAGCGCCTCCATGCCGATGATCTCGCCGCTGCGCAGGTCCACTTGCGGCTGATAATGGAGCAGGAATTCCCTGCGCTCCAGCGCATGCCGCAGACCGTTCTCCAGCATCAATCGCTCCAGCGCCTTGAGATTCATCTCGGCGGCGTAGAACTGGGCATTGTTGCGCCCCAGATCCTTGGCGCGGTACAAGGCGGCATCGGCGTTTTTCAGCAAGGTCTGCCCATCCTCGCCGTCCTTCGGGTAAAGCGCGATGCCGATGCTGCAAGTAACGAACAATTCGTGACCGTCAACGTCGAAAGGCTCGCTCATTGCATGGAGGATTTTCCGCGTCACCGGCGTGACATCCTCTTCCTCCGCCACGTCCGGCAGGATCACCACGAACTCGTCCCCGCCCTGACGCGACACAGTGTCAACCTCACGCACACAGCCGGCAAGCCGGACGGCAACCAGCTTGAGCAGCCGGTCGCCGGCCTCATGGCCGAGGCTGTCGTTGATATTCTTGAAATGGTCCAGATCGATGAATAACAGCGCCAGTTCGCGCTCATGACGGCGAACATAGGCCAGTGTCTGGCCGAGGCGATCCTGAAGCAGGTTGCGGTTGGGCAGCCCGGTCAGCATATCGTAATTGGCCTGGTGTTCGAGCTGGCTTTCATAGCTCATGCGCTCGGTCACATCGTTCTGAACGCCAACAAAATGCGTGACCTTGCCGGCCTCGTCACGCACCGGAGCAATCAGCAGTTCGTTCCAGAACATGCTGCCGTCCTTGCGGTAATTGCGCAGCACCGCGCGGCCTTCATGCTGATCTCGAAGCGCCTGGCGCAACACTTCAAGTCCGGGCTGGTCACGGTCGTCGTTCTGCAGAAAATTGCAGTTGCGCCCCAGCGCTTCTTCCTGGCTATAGCCGGTAATGCGCTCGAACGCCGGATTGGCGTAGATCAGCGGATTGCCCGGCCGGGTGGCGTCGGTGATCAGAATGGCGTTGACGCTGGATTCAATCGCGCGCTCCTGGATGCGCATTTTTTCCTCCGCCTGCTTGCGCTCGGTGATGTCATAACAGGCGCCGATATAGCCGGCAAAATTGCCGTTCAGATCCTGGTACGGCGTTCCGCTGCCCATGATCCAGCGATATTCTCCGTCATGGCGGCGCATCCGGTACTCGATCTCGAACGGCTCGCGCTTGCCCAACGCTTCCAGATAAACGTTGAGGCAGCGCTCCAGATCGTCAGGGTGCACGTCCTCCTCCCAACCATCGCCCAGCTCCTGCTCCAGCAGACGACCGGTAAAGTTGCGCCAGGCCTTGTTGAAGTAGTTGCATTTTCCGTCCGTGCCGGAACGCCAGATCATGCTGGGAAAATCCTGGAACAGCTTGAGATAAAAATCGCGCGACTGGGTCAGCCGCGACTCGAGTTGGACCCGGTCAGAAATATCGCGGGTAATCAGAGAATAATGGCTGACTCCCCCATCCGTATCCCGATGCGCGATGACCACCTGGGATACCGGAATTTCCACGCCATCGCGGCCCTGTACCGCAGCTTCACCGATCCAGATGCCGTCACGCGCGGCGGCTGGCATGGCGACATTGGCGAGCACCGTGCCAACCCATTCCGAAAAACAGTCCGCCAGCTTCAGGCCGGTGATGTCGTCCGCCTCGCCGAGGCCGAGCATCCGGCGACCGGCCGCATTGAGATAGAGCATCCGGCCTTCCGGCGTTGTGGTGCAGATCAGATCGGGGGTGGCATCGAGAATCGCCAGCTGTTTGCCGACGGTATCCGCAGTCTGGTTGAAGTTCCGCGCCAGTTCCCCGATCTCGTCGCGCGACTTGAAGTTGATCCGCACCGAGCGATCGCCTGCGGCGAACCGGCTGACCAGGCGCGAAATTTCCCGCACCGGCAGAATCACTTTCCAGCGCAGGTAGAGGAAGAGCGCCAGAATGAAAGCGACCTCCGAGGCCATAATGGCTTGCAGGATGAAATCCACCCTCGAATGCGCCTTGGCCGAAGCGCGGGTCAATTCATTGACGATGGCATCCGAAGCAGCCAGCATGGCGGCTGAATGAACGCCAAGGCGACCGACCGCGACCTGGGCATCAATTTCTCCCGGCGAATTGCGTATCAGGTCTACCACGGGACGATAACTGCGCCAGGCCTCGCGCAAATCCAACAAGAGACGGGTGAGGCCCTTGGTCTCATCGCCCACAATCGGCGCTATCTGCCGCACAGCGAGGTCAATCTTGCCCAGCCTTTCTTCGTACTCGTCACGCAGTTGACCAAGCGCCTCGCCATCCTGGCGTTTTTCATAGGCCAGGATGGCAGAATGGAAGGCCATCTCCTGGCTCAGATAGCGCAGGCGGCCACTTTCGTCGACGATGACCGAGGTATCGACGATGCCGTCATATAGCCGCTCGGCAACGATCAGGTTTCCCGCCACCAGCGCGAGAAACAGCAAAAAGGCAACACTGAGTTTTTTGCCCAGAGAAGGGCGCAACAACCGGTCACGCAAGGAATCCCGGCTGGGTTCGGCCTGGATGGTGGGTTGCGGGCTGGGTTCGTTTACCATGCTTCCTTTCTCCACCTGATCCAGTTAGCGTCTAACTAAACAACCACCCGCTAAAGCTGGTGGGTTTGAATTACGGACTGAAAATCCGGATACGCGTCGACTGAACGACGCGTCTCATGTAGGTTGGGTTAGCGGCATTATCGCGTAACCCAACAAACCTGAACATCAAAAATAGGTTTTGACGTTTGGGTTTGTTGGGTTACGGCGCAAAAACCGCGCCTAACCCAACCTACATGGGACTTATGGCGAATTTCTGCTGCGCACAAGAAAAACCCGCGAAACCAAGCCGTTATCACGCCATCGAATCGGTGTTCTTTCCCAGAACGCTGTCGATTGCGGCAAGCAGCTTGTCGATCTCGATGGGTTTGGTGACAAAATCCGAGAAGCCCGCTTCCAGCGCCAGTTCGATATGATGGGGGATGGCGTCCGCGCTCACCGCAATCACCGGGATGGCGCAAAGCCGGTCATCCTCGCGCAGCGTGCCCAGGGCTTCCATGCCGCTCATGCCGGGCAGGTTCATATCCATCAGTATAGCGTCTGGCTGGGTGGTGCGCAGAAGCTCCAGACCCTGTTCCGCAGTCAATGCCGAAAGCAGGGTCAGGTCCGGGCGCCGGTTTTTCAGCAACCCGCTCACCAGTGCCTGATTCGCCGAATTGTCCTCGATATACAGCAACACATGGCCGGTGCCTGAGGTTACAGGCACAACTCCGGTGGCCACGTCGTCGCAGCCATGCTCCGGCAAAACCAGCCAGAATGTCGAACCCTCGCCCAGCCGGCTTTCCACGCCGATCTCGCCGCCCATCAGTTCCACCAGACGCTTGGCCACAGCCAGCCCGACGCCGGTGCCCTGGGTCTGGGATTTGTCCGCTTCCAGCCGGTTAAAAGGCACAAACAATTCATCCAGCCGGTCAGCCGGAATGCCGGGGCCGGTATCGGTGACGCTCACCTTCTGCCAGCCGGGGGCGTAGCGCTGGCATGCCAGGGTGATCGTCCCCACCTCGCGGTTGTATTTGATTGCGTTGGAAAGCAGATTGATCAGCACCTGCTTGAAACGGGTGAGGTCCGCCCAGACAAAACATCCCCCGCAGGCCGACACATGGTCTTCGATATTTAGCTGGCGCTCGTTCGACAGGGGCGAAACCAGATCGATGCATTCCTGCACCGCCTGCGCCAGCATCACTCTTTCAAGATGCATCTGCATCCTGCCGGCCTCGATCCGGGCAAGGTCGAGCACTTCGTTGACCAGCGCAAGCTGATGCCAGCCGGCCTGGATAATCTGCTTGACGCTCGCGCTCTGGGAAGGCGATAACTGCTCCTCCGGGTCACATTCCATCAGTTGCGCAAAGCCGAGGATGGCATTCAGCGGCGTGCGCAATTCATGGCTCATGCGCGAAAGGAATTCGGACTTGGCGCGGTTGGCCTGTTCCGCATCTTCCTTGGCGCGCAGCAACTCCTGCCCCGCTAGCCGGTTTTCAGCGGCCAGCCGCAGGGATTTGATGCCATAAGCGAGGTTCCCGGCCAGCTCCCGCAACAGATCAATTTCATCCTTCTCGAACCCGCCGGCAATTGCGGAATAAACCGCCAGCACACCGGGCGGTTCGCCGTCCAGCGGCAGCGCAATCACCGACGCATATCCGCGAGACAGCGCCTGCTCGCGCCACGGCAGCATGATCGGATCGCTGGCGATATTCTGTACCAAGCCAGGCTGGCCGCTTCGAATCGCCACGCCGACCGGGCCCCTGCCAAATTCGCTGTCGGCATCCCAGGCCACGTTCGCCTTCTCCAGATAGCCCAGCTCCCCCCCTGCCGCCGCGACCGGGCGCACCGATTTCACCGCGTCATCCATGGCAAAACCGACCCAGGCCATGCGATAGCCGCCGGCTTCCACGCAAATCCGGCATATCTCGTGCAGCAGTTCCTTCTCATCGTTGATGCGCACCAGAGCAACGTCGCACGAGTTCAGCATTTTCAGGGTGCGGTTAAGCCTGGCCAGCGATTCTCCCGACTGTTTGCTCGCCGTGATATCGGTGCGTATCGCCACATACTGGTAGGGTTTGCCCAAATAGTCGAGAAATGGAACGATAGTGGTTTCCACCCAATAGAAGCTGCCATCTTTTTTGCGGTTGCGTATCTCGCCCCGCCACACCTCGCCACGCGCGATGGTCGCCCACATCTGCTTAAAAAATTCATGGGGATGGTAGCCGGAATTGAGCATGCGGTGATCCTGCCCGAGCAGTTCCTCGCGGGAATACTGGCTGACCTCGCAAAATTTGTCATTGGCGTAGACAATCTTGCCGGCAGGGTCGGCAATCGCCACGATCGAATGCTGGTCCAGGGCGAATTTCTGGGCTTCCAGCTCTTCCATGGTTTTTTCGAGCGTAAACGCGCGCTCAGCGAGTTTCTCCTCGAACTGTTTGCGCTCGGTGATTTCCATTTCAAGCTGCTTGTTGATTTCATGCAGCTCATGGGTACGCTCGTTGATGCCTCGCTCAAGTTCTTCATGCGAGTGGGTCAGCTCATTGAAACTTTTCCCCAGACCAATCGCCATGTCGCCAAAATTGGCGACCAGCGCATTGATCTCGAGAATCGGGCTGGACGGAAGAGGGACGCTCTCTCCCTCGATGACTTTCCATCTCAGGTTGGTCGAAGCTTCCGCCAGCCTGGCCAGCGGAACGGCGAGTTTGTAGCTGGCCCATCTACCCAGTACAAAAATCACCACGGCAAAGCCCAGCATCGACTTTATGCTGCCGACAAAAATCTGCCGCATCGTTTTTTGATAAGGCTCGGCGGGAATTTCCACCAGTACGGTCAGGCCACCATTTCCCGGCAGTATCGTTTCCCGCTCGAAATAATAACCTTCACGGTAAATCGCATCGGCAGTAATAATGCGCGGCGCCCGGCTCACCCCAGCCGGGGTAGCCTCCGGGGCCAGTCTGATGTTGTTTTTATGCGCATAAGCCTGGCCGGGAACGAGATCGCCGCGCGATGCGGCAACAATTCGCCCGGCCCGGTCAAGCACCGTCAGTGTCATTTGGCCGTGGAAATCATGCGCTTTCAATTCCTCGACCATTTCCGCCGGGTCGGAGTGCCCCCGCAATTCGCGCTCCACTTCCTCGGAAATGAACCCCAGCTCCCGGTCGATATTGGCCTCCAGCATCCCCTGCTGTTGACGGATGCTGGACGCGGTCAACGCGATGGTCGGCATCAGCGCCGCCGCAACCAGCAAGGTGAATACGGCCTGACGCAGCGTAATTTTCTGCCCTTTATTCGATGACCCTCCCAGCAATATCGGCAGTTGTATAATCAGGAGTGCGACCAGTGCGTTGCCGATGCCGTTGATCCCGTTGCGCAGGGCATAATAGGCGGCCATGTCGCTGTCGCCGCTGCCGACCAGGACATTGAGCAACCAGGTTGCGGGCATGCCGATCAACAGCCAGTAAAAACCGTCCAGCGCAACGATATTGCGCCGGTTGTAATGGCAGGCGACGCTCAGGGCGACCGCCTCGCCGCCATACAGGAGCGGGCCGAACGGGTGATGCCAGACCGCGACCAGAGGAATGATGGAAATAGCGCCGACCGCCAGAGTCCAGAACAGACCGAGGGTGCGAGCCGCAATCAGCACAGCAATGCTGCCGAACAGGATTTCAACGCCGGGGAACAACCATAGCGTAAAGTGATTGCCCAGCGCACCCGCAAAGGCTAGAACCAGCAGGGCAACCACGGCTTGAGCCGAGAATTTAGACTGCCCTAACAGGAGTTTATTGTCCAACATTGTTTCCCTTGATCGATTGCCCCCCGCTATGTAATCATGAAAACCAATATAACCACAATCACAAAATATATTTTTTTGACATATCAGGGAAATTGCGTATAACACCCTGTCAACAAGAATCAGCCCAGCATTTAATATCTATGGCGAAACCACTGACCTCAACCTCCACGCGCTACTTCTATAAAGCCATGTCGATCGGAGTTGCAATCGGACTCCTCGGCGTTCTCCTCGAATGGGTTTTCGGCACGCTTTCACAGGTAGCCCCCTTCATCCTGACCATCCATTTTCTCCTGTTCGGCGCCGTTTACTTCGGCTGGATGATCGTGTTCCTGCTCACGCTGCGCCGCTTCGAGGCCAAAGCATCGGCGGAATGGCAGGTTGCCGATGGCGAAATCCACGAACTCAGCCGCCGCACCCATGAATTGTTCGTCTTGCTTTCTGCGGAATTCAACGAACAGATGGAAATCACCCGGGCCGAAGTCCAGCAAATGCAGGACCTGCTTAGGGATGCCATCGACAAACTGCTGGACAGCTTCACCGGCATGGAAGCCAGCACGCGCAAGCAACAGGAGCTGGCGCTGGAAATGACCTCGCTGCAGCAGGGCAAGAGTGGCAGCCAGGCCGTCAGTTTCGAACATTTCGTGCAGGATACTTCCAACACCCTGACCCTGTTTGTCGACTCCACCATCGAAACCAGCAAGGCCGGCATGGGTCTGGTGGAAAAAATGGACGACATTACCGCCGATGTGGACAAGATCGTCAGCGTGCTCGGCGAAATCGAGGCTATTTCCAAGCAGACCAACCTCCTCGCTCTCAACGCGGCCATCGAAGCCGCCCGCGCCGGCGAAGCGGGACGAGGATTCGCCGTGGTGGCAGACGAGGTGCGCAACCTTTCCAACCGGTCGAATCAGTTCAGCAATGAAATCCGGACGCACATGGATTCGGTCTATCGTTCGGTCAAAACTGCGGAGGCCGCCATCAACGCAATGGCCTCGCGCGACATGAATTTCGCCCTGCAATCGAAAACCAAGGTCCAGGGGACCATGGCCGAAATCAAGGCAGTCAACGACCGCATGGGGAGCACCGTCACCGACCTGTCCGATATCGCCGGCGAAGTGGAAGGCAATGTGCGTATGGCAGTCACCTCGCTGCAGTTCCAGGACCTGGCCTCCCAGCTGCTGAACCATATCAACACGCGCATCGGCAACATGGGCGCCATCATCCATAGCATTGCGGGCATCCCCATCAACAACGCCATGACCAACGAAGACAAGCGCAGCGAATGCATACTCCGGATGCAGCGCTTTCATGAGGCCATCGACCAGGCCTCGGAACTGATCAAACAATCCAGACACAACCCGGTTACACAAAACCAGATGGAATCCGGTGATGTTGAACTTTTTTAGGACATTAGCATCCTGTTGTTTTACAAGCAATATTCATTTGCACGTCCAGGGCATAAGGATTATCCTTAGTCATAGATAGTACTTTTAGAGGGTTACACAACGATGGCAAAAATGATTCTGGCAGTAGACGATTCCGCTTCCATCCGTCAGATGGTCGCCTTCACACTCAAGGGCGCAGGCTATGAAGTCACCGAAGCCGTGGATGGGCAGGACGGCCTGAACAAAGCAAAAACCAAATCCTTCAACCTGGTCCTCACCGACCAGAACATGCCGAACATGGACGGACTGACCCTGATCAAATCGCTCCGCGCCACACCCACCTACAAAACCGTTCCCATCCTGATGCTCACCACCGAATCGGGAGAGGCGATGAAAGCCCAAGGCAAGGCGGCGGGCGCCACTGGCTGGCTGGTCAAACCCTTCGACCCGCAAAAACTCCTGGACGTGGTGAAAAAAGTCATCGGCTAGATAAACGTGAGGGGTGAGGAGTGAGGCGGAAGATCAAGACCGCGCACCGAACCGGTTTCACGCCTCACCCCCCACGCCTCACCCCTCACGGATTCCATCATGACCATCGATATGAGTCAGTTTTACCAGGTGTTCTTCGACGAAGCTGCCGAACACCTGGACGAGATGGAGCGCCTCCTGCTCAGTCTCGACGTTGATACACCCGACCCCGACGATCTCAACGCCATTTTCCGCGCCGCGCATTCCATCAAGGGCGGCAGCGGCACCTTTGGCTTTACCGACATGACCGGGGTGACGCACATCCTCGAAACCCTGCTGGACCGCCTACGCAAGAACGAACTCGCGCTGCGCAGCGAAATGGTGGATGCGTTTCTCGAAGCCGGCGACGTGTTGCGCGGGCAACTGGCCGGCCATCAGGGTGCCGAGGAGGCCGATACCCAGGCCGCCGACGAAATCTGCGTCAAGCTCAACAATCTGGCGAGGGACAACCCGACAGCCGAATCGCAACCCGCACCTTCGGCCCATGCTTCGCCACCTTCGGGCGCGGGGTGGTCCGAAAGAATTTTCCGCATCGAATTTTCCCCTGATCAACAAACCCTGGAGCAGACCAAGGATCTGGATCCTTTGTTTGCCGATCTTGCCGCCCTGGGCGAGCTTGAAGTTACCGAGCGACCATCCAAAGGCAAGGGAAAAAAAGCCACCCCTCGCTCTTGGCAGATGACACTGCGAACTTCGGCGGACGAAGCGGCCATCAATGACATCTTCGCGTTCTTTGCCCAGCCTGAGCAGGTCAAAATCGAATCCGAAGCCTTCCAGCCACAGACAGAAGCGGGCGAAGCTGACCAAGGTTATGGTTTCTTTACCGACACCGAGACCCCCGCCGAAAGCGATACAGGCTACGGCTTTTTTACCGATGATACGGCAGTGCCTGCCTCAGACGATGAGAGCTTTGGTTTTTTTGTGGATGTCTCGGCAGCCCTGGCCATTCAACAGGATGACGAAAAACGCGGTTATGGTTTCTTCAAAAAAATCGACACTCCTGTAGACAACCCCGAAGTCGAAAATCAAACCGAACCCAGCACCGCCTCTGTCACCACAGCACCGCAGCCAAACCCGGATGAGTCCGCCAGCCAACCCCCAAACCCGGGCCGACGTGCGACAGACAAGGCGCCAGCCGCAGCACCAGCCGAATCCGCTTCGATCCGGGTTGGCATCGACAAGGTTGACCAACTGATCAACCTTGTCGGCGAACTGGTAATCACCCAGGCAATGCTGGCCCAGACCGCCTCAGAGGTAGACCCAGTCATCTATGAAAAATTGCTGAATGGCCTTTCCCAGCTGGAACGTAACACCCGCGATCTGCAGGAATCGGTAATGTCGATCCGGATGATGCCGATCAGTTTCGCCTTCAGCCGTTTCCCTCGCGTGGTCAGGGATCTGGCTTCCAAGCTGAAAAAGAAAGTCGAGCTGGTCACCATCGGAGAAGGCACCGAACTGGACAAGGGCCTGATCGAGAAAATCACCGACCCGCTCACCCACCTGGTGCGAAACAGCCTGGATCACGGCATCGAGCTGCCGGAGCAGCGCATCGCCGCCGGCAAGCCGGCGCAGGGCACCATCACCCTGCAGGCCGCCCATCAGGGCGGCAACGTCGTGATCTCGGTCAACGACGATGGCGCCGGTCTGAACCGGGAAAGAATCCTGGCCAAGGCCCGCGAAAAAGACATTCCGGTTCACGATGGCATGCCCGACAGCGAAGTCTGGCAACTGATTTTCGCCCCTGGCTTTTCCACCGCCGACGTAGTCACCGATGTGTCCGGTCGCGGCGTCGGCATGGACGTGGTGAAAAGAAACATCCTCGCCATGGGTGGCCAGGTCGAAATCGAGTCCTCCGCCGGATGGGGCAGCCGGATCACCATCCGCCTGCCGCTGACCCTGGCCATCCTGGACGGCATGTCGATTGCGGTGGGCGGCCAGATCTTCATCATCCCGCTGACCTTCATCACCGAATCGCTGCAACCCACGGCGGAAGAGGTCAAAACCGTCGCCGGCAAGGGCCAGCTCGTCCTGGTGCGCGGCGAGTATTTGCCGCTGGTCGCGCTGCATCAGGTCTTCAAAATCGAGAAACATATCGCGGAGCCGGAACGGGGCATCATGGTATTGCTGGAAACGGACGGCAAGAAGATCGCTCTGTTTGTCGACGAACTGGTCGGCCAGCATCAGGTCGTCATCAAAAGCCTGGAATCGAATTACCGCAGGGTTCCCTGCGTCTCGGGCGCGACCATCATGGGCGACGGCCGGGTGGCGCTGATACTCGATGTCGCGGCGCTGGTGCGGAAGACTCAGGGCGGTTGAATTTTACATTGAGCCCCGATTATCCATGCATGCAGGTCAGAGATTAAAAAAGGAGGAGCACGATGCAAGGAACACAGGAAGCCCCGGCAGGCAGCAACTTTGCCGGCAACAATGAATTTCTCACCTTTACGCTGGGCAAGGAGGAATATGGCATCGACATCCTCAAGGTGCAGGAAATCCGCGGCTACGATGTGGTCACCGCCATCGCCAACACACCGGCATTCATCAAGGGCGTGATCAATCTGCGCGGCATCATCGTGCCCATCATCGACATGCGCATCAAGTTCGATCTGGGCAATGTCGAATACAACGAGTTCACCGTCGTCATCATCCTGAATATTGCCAAGCGTGTTGTCGGCATGGTGGTGGACGGCGTGTCCGACGTGATCACACTGACTTCCGCGCAGATCAAGCCCGCCCCGGAATTTGGCGCCGCCCTGGATACGCAGTACCTGATGGGGCTGGGCACAGTGGACGAGCGCATGATCATCCTGGTCGATATCGAGCGGCTGATGACCAGTCGCGACATGGACCTGATGGATGAGGTTGCGGCTTAAGACCGGGCTTGAAGAACTAATAACTAATTCACAGGAGAGACCCAACTATGTTTTCAAATATGACGATCAGAACCCGCCTGATTTTTATCATCACCCTGCTTTCCGTACTCTTAGTAGCAATCGGTGTGCTTGGACTGTCCGGCATGAGCGGTTCCAACCAGGGCCTAAAATCGGTGTATGAGGATCGCACCGTCCCGCTAATGGATCTGGGCAAGATCATCGACAAGATCAACCTCGTCCGCCTGAATGCAGTCACCGCGTCCAACGCCACCAATCAGGATATAGTCAAGGAGGCTATCAGCAAGACACAGCAGCGGGATAAGGAAATCGAGGAACTCTGGGACAAATATATGGCAACCACGCTCACGCCGGAAGAAAAGAAACTGGCGGATGCCTTTGGGCAGCAGTGGAAAGCCTACCGCGAATCACGCGATGTCACATTGCACTTAGCGACCGCAGGCAATTTCGAGGCTGCCAGGGAGAATGCGAAGAAAGATGCGGGCCCCAAATACAGCGCTGCGCGTGAAACCATTTTCAGCCTGATCGAGCTGCAAGGCGCGGTGGCCAAGACCGAATACGAGACCGCACAGTCCAACTACTCCTCCGTGCGTAACATCACCGTCGCCTCCGTCGTCATCGGTGTGGGCTTGTCCGTCTGGATCGGCTTCATACTCATCCGCGCCATTGTCCGCCCCATTAACGAAGCGGTTGCCGTTGCCAATGCAGTTGCCTCAGGAGACCTGACCAGCAAGATCGAGGCCAGAGCCAATGACGAAACCGGGATGTTGATCCAGGCGTTGAAAAGCATGAATCAAAATCTGGTCGAACTGGTCAGCGACGTGCGCGCCAGCGCGGATTCCATCGCCACCGGCTCCAAGCAAATCGCCCAGGGCAACCAGGATTTGTCACAGCGCACCGAGGAACAAGCCTCCAGCCTGGAAGAAACTGCTTCCAGCATGGAAGAACTGACCTCCACCGTGAAGCAGAACGCCGAGAACGCCAAACAGGCCAACCAGTTGGCCAAAGGCGCCAGCGAGATTGCCATGAAAGGCGGCAGTGTGGTCAGCCAGGTTGTCGGCACAATGAGTTCGATCAACGAAAGCTCGCGCAAGATCGTGGACATCATTTCGGTGATCGACGGCATCGCCTTCCAGACCAACATCCTGGCGCTTAACGCCGCAGTGGAAGCGGCGCGCGCCGGCGAGCAGGGCCGCGGCTTCGCAGTGGTAGCCGCCGAGGTGCGCAACCTGGCGCAGCGTTCCGCTGCCGCCGCGAAGGAGATCAAGGCGCTGATCGGGGATTCGGTGGAAAAAGTCGAAGGCGGCACCAAACTGGTGGACGAGGCCGGCAAAACCATGGAGGAAATCGTTACCGCAGTGAAGCGAGTCACCGACATCATGGCGGAAATCTCCGCCGCCTCCTCGGAGCAAAGCGCTGGCATCGAGCAGGTTAACCAGGCGATTACCCAGATGGACGAGGTGACGCAACAGAACGCAGCGCTGGTGGAAGAAGCCGCCGCCGCTGCCGAGTCACTCGAAGAGCAGGCGCAGAATCTGGCGACGGCGGCAAGCGTGTTCAAGCTGGACAACAACGGTTCGAGCAGCCGCGCCTCTACCTCGAGGCAGCTTGCCGCACCCGCAGCCAAAACAGCCGTTGCACTGCACCGCGCCACCACACCGGCCAGGTCTGCACCCAAACCGGCCAAAGCTGCCAGCGATGCGGACGAATGGCAGGAGTTTTAAAATCAGTCCTGAGTGCTGAGTTTAAAGTCCTGAGTGAAAGTGGCGCAGGCCCCGGCACTCAGGACTCGGCACTCAAAACTCAGGAATAAAAAATCCATGGCAGAATCTCCAATCAACGATGCCCGCGAGTTTCATTTCACTGCGCAGGACTTCGAACGTATCCGCAAGCTGATCTATGATCGGGCTGGAATTTCCCTGTCTCCCGCCAAGCAGGACATGGTCTACAGCCGACTGGCGCGACGTTTGCGTGCGACGCGAACACCTAGCTTTAATGAATACCTGGCTCGCCTGGAACGAGGTGACAATGTGGAAATGGAGGCCTTCACCAACTCCCTCACCACCAACCTCACCTCTTTTTTTCGCGAGCAGCATCATTTCCCGCTCCTGGCCGAGCATGTTAAAAAAATCGGTCGGCACCACCCGATCTCGCTCTGGTGCTCGGCTTCATCTACCGGCGAGGAGCCCTATTCCATGGCCATGACCATGGTTGATCTGTTCGGCACTTTCACGCCGCCGGTGCACATCCTGGCGACGGACCTGGACACCACGGTCCTGCAAAAAGCCCAGGAAGGCGTCTATCCGCTGGAGCGCCTGGAAAAGATGCCCGAGGCGACGGTGAAAAAGTTTTTTCTCAAGGGTACAGGCAACCAGGAGGGCCAGGCCCGTGTACGCAAGGAATTGCGCGACATGATCACCTTCAGGCAAATCAATCTGCTCGATGAATCCTGGCCGATGCGCGGACCCTTCGATGCGATTTTCTGCCGCAATGTCATGATTTATTTCGACAAGAAAACCCAATACGATGTGCTGAAGAAGTTCGTCCCGCTGCTGCACAAGGACGGCTTGCTGTTTGCCGGCCACTCGGAAAGCTTTTATCATGCCGCCGACTTGTTCCGGTCACAGGGCAAGACTGTCTATGAAATATCGCCCCAGGCCAGGCACCTCGCTGCCCGTGGATAACCGGAAGCACGCTCCATGAACTCGCCGGATTATCATGAAGTCCTCTCGCCCAACCTCTACTACGACCGCCATTTCAATCTGGATGCGGCCAAGATATTACCGGGCGAATATTACGCCACTACGCGCGACATGCTGGTCGTCACCGTGCTCGGCTCGTGTGTCTCCGTCTGCCTGCGCGACAAGACCAATGGCATCGGCGGAATGAACCACTTCATGCTGCCCCACAGCGACAATGATCCGCAGAATCCGGTCAGCATCTCGGCTCGCTATGGCACCTATGCGATGGAAATGCTAATCAACCATCTCATCAAGCTGGGCGCCAAGCGCAATAATTTCGAAGCCAAGGTGTTTGGCGGGGGGAACGTCCTGCGCGGATTCACCGTAACCAATGTCGGCGCCCGCAATGCCGACTTTGTCCTGGACTATTTGCACACCGAGAAAATCAAAATCGTCGCCGAGGATCTGCTCGACATCTATCCGCGCAAGGTCTATTACTTTCCCAAGACAGGTCGGGCGCTGATCAAGAAACTCAGGGGAGTACACAACAACACCATCGTGGAACGCGAGAAGGATTACGAATCTCGCCTGGATTACGGCAAGATGGAAGGTGATGTGGAGTTGTTTTAACGAGAGGCTAGGGGCAAGAGACTAGGAATCACCCGGCGCAGAGCGCCGGACAAAACCCCTGGCCCCTAGCCTCTAACATGAGGATTCAAATGTCCATCAAAGTACTGATCGTCGATGACTCTGCCCTGATTCGCAGCGTGCTCAAGGAAATCATCGATAGCCACAAGGATTTACAGGTGGTCGGTGCGGCCCCCGACCCCCTCGTCGCCAGGGAAATGATCAAGTCGCTGAATCCCGACGTGATTACCCTCGACGTCGAAATGCCGCGTATGGACGGGCTGGATTTCCTGGAAAAACTGATGCGCCTCAGGCCCATGCCGGTGGTGATGATTTCCTCGCTCACCGAAAAAGGCTCCGGCATCACCTTCCGCGCATTGGAACTGGGCGCGATCGATTTCATTGCCAAACCCAAACTCGATATCAGCCACGGCTTAAAGGAATACAGCGATGAAATCGCCGACAAGATCCGCGCCGCCGCCAAAGCGCGACCGAGAAGGCCCTCTGCCATGATAGTCCAGAAGAGCCTGACGGCAGATGCCATACTGCCCTCCCTGTCCAACCACATCGCCTCGACTGAAAAATTGATTATCGTTGGCGCCTCCACGGGTGGGACCGAGGCGATCAAGGATTTCCTCATCAAATTGCCAGCGGACTGCCCCGGTATCGTCATCGCTCAGCACATGCCTGAAACCTTCACCAAATCGTTCGCCCAGCGCCTCGATACGCTATGCAAGATTTCGGTGAAAGAAGCCGAAAATGGCGATCGCATTCTGCCTGGTCACGCCTATATTGCCCCGGGGCATTCCCACTTGCTGGTAAAGCGCAGCGGCGCCAACTACGTCTGCGAACTGTCCGACGGGCCGCCCGTCAATCGCCATCGCCCCTCGGTGGACGTCCTGTTCCGTTCCGCTGCAAATCATGTAGGCAAGAACGCAATCGGCGTCATCCTGACCGGCATGGGCAAGGATGGCGCCAAGGGAATGCTGGAGATGAAGCAGGCCGGCGCGTTCAATTTTGCCCAGGACGAAGCCAGCTGCATCGTATTCGGCATGCCCAAGGAAGCCATCCTCACTGGCGGCGTAGATGAAGTCGTTCCCCTGCAGGACATGGCTGCGCGGGTTATGGCACACTTGGCCAGTCTGGGTACACGGGCTTTCAGGGTTTGATAATCTAGAGGCCAGGAAAAACCTGGCGCGTAGCGCCACAAAACCCACTAGCCACTAGCCCCTAGTCTTTTATTAACTGAAAGGAAAAAAGCATGCAAATCACCGTAGAAAAAAAGGGCGAAACCGCCCGACTGATCCTCAATGGCCGTTTCGACTTCAGTTCACATCGCGAATTCCGCAACGCCTCCGACGAGGCTTTGCAAACTCCGGAGGTCAAGGAAATCGAGGTGGATTTCAGCCGCGTGGACTACCTCGACAGTTCAGCGCTGGGCATGCTGTTGCTGTTGCGCGAAAAGGCCCAGCATGCAAACTTGAAGGTCTCGCTGACGAACTGCTCGGGCCTCGTCCAGCAAGTTCTCGATGTGGCAAACTTCCAGAGACTGTTTGCCATCAGCTAAACTGACCGCGCAGGTACACATGGATAAAGCACTCAACATTCTGGTCGTTGACGATACCGAGCAGAATCTGGCGCTGATCAGCGCGTTCATCTCCAAGCTGGGCCACACCGCAATACTGGCGAGAAATGGCCAGGAAGCGGTCAACTCGTACCGTGATTCATCGCCGGACATGATCCTGATGGATGTCATGATGCCGGTCATGGATGGCTATCAGGCTACTGCCGAAATCAGGAAAATGGCCGGCAACAAATGGGTGCCGGTGATCTTCCTCAGCGCAAAAGCCCAGGACAGTGATCTGGTCAGGGGACTGCAGGCAGGAGGGGACGATTACCTGACCAAACCCATCAACCTGTCGATCCTGCAAGCCAAAATCAAGGCGATGCAACGCATTGCGGGTATGCAGCAGGACCTGGCCGAAAAAGCCGAGCTACTGGCGCGTTATCACGCGGAGAACGAGCGCGAGCAAAACCTGGCCAAACACCTGCTGGAAAGGATTATTCGAGCCCACAAGCCGAATGACCCGATGGTCGAGCAACTGGTTCTTCCGACAACACGCTTCAGCGGCGACATTATCGCTACCGAGTTCACGCCCAACAATATATTGCACGTTATCCTTGCCGATAGCGCCGGCCACGGCCTGGCCGCCGCGCTGAACGTACTGCCTGTCGTCGAGGTGTTTTACAGCATGACGGAAAAGGGCTACAGCCTTTCAACCATCGTCCGTGAGCTGAATAACAAAATCAAGCAACTCATGCCGACAGAACGCTTTGTCGCCGGCGTGCTGGCCGCCATCAATTTTTCGGAACGCACCATCGAGGTCTGGAACGGCGGCATGCCGACCGCCTATTTTGTCGATGGAAAAGGCGAAATCATGCGGGAGTGGCGGGCGCTACAACCGCCGATGGGGATCATGAATCAGGCTGATTTCCTCTCAAAAACCGATATTTTTCGCTGGGACAAGCCCGGTCGTCTGTTTCTGTACTCGGATGGCCTGGTTGAAGCGGAAAACGCGGTTGGCGAACGCTTCGGCGCCGACCGCGTCCTGCAAGCGCTGAAAGAGGAGTGTGACCAGGGGCAGTTCTGGTATCTGATCGCTGCGGCGAATAAATTCATGGGCCTGGATAACTCGGCGGATGACATCTCCCTTGCCGCCATCAGTTGCCCGATGCCTTCCATTGGCGAGAATATCGTCCAGCCTGAACCGCCATTCGCCCCTCCGGTCGAGCCAAGCGATTCGAGGCTGGCAGTCAAGCTCAGTTCACTGGAGCTCAAGTCCTTCGATGTACTGCCATGGCTGATCAACTGGCTACAACAGTTAGGTTGCAGCCAGCGGCAATGCCAGGAAATGTTCCTGATCCTTTCCGAACTCTACAACAACGCGCTGGACCACGGCGTATTGGCGCTGGATTCCGGATTGAAACATCAGGAAGACGGCTTCGGTCGCTACCTTGACCTGCGCGAGGAACGCCTGGCTAGCCTGCAACATGGCGCTATCGAAATCGAACTGGAACGGGTACAGGAAAGCCAGGTTCCCTGCCTGAAACTACGGGTCACCGACAACGGCAAGGGATTTCATGCTGATTCCATACTGAATGCGGACATTTCATCCAGCACCCGGCCCACCGGGCGCGGCATCGTGCTAGTCAAGACCCTGTGCGCTGAAGTGAGATATCCGGGTTGCGGCAATGAAGTGGTCGCGCTATACCGGCTGGGATAAACCTGAAAAAACAGTTCAAGCCACAGAGAACACAGAGGTCACAGAGATGGCGTGGCTCTTGGCGTAATGTACTTTTCTCCTGGGGGTACGCAGGGAAAAAGTCAACGAGTTGTTTTTCTTCTGTGTTCTCTGTGGCCTCCGTGGCCAATTTCTGTTTCTCAGAGGGTATCGTCTCGAGATATCCCCTTGCGCTTCAGGCTGCGGCGTAATTGCTTCAATGCCTCCACCTGAATCTGGCGCACCCGCTCCCGGGTGATATCCAGGGTGTCAGCCACTTCCTCCAGGGTGTGAATGGCGTAATCGTTCAAGCCAAAACGCCGCTCTATTACGCAGCGATGTTTGTCTCCCAACTCCGCAATCCACTGACGCACCAGCGCCTCCAGCTCGGCGTGCTGCATTTGCAGTTCGGGCGAGAGGGTATTTTCGTCCGGAATCGCATCACTCAAAGAGAGTGAAGGGTCGATGTCCAGCGGCGTATCCAGGGAGGCTATCCGCTCATTCAGGTGCAGCACGTAGCGCACATCGGCCACCGGCTTGTCCACCAGGTGCGCCACATCTTCAGGGCTGGGTTCGTTGCCATTGTGGGCTTCAAGGTGACGAAACGCATGCAGGCAGATGTTCATCTCCCGAATCACATGCACCGGAATACGGATGGTCCGTGACTGGTTCATGATGGCGCGTTCGATATTTTGCCGTATCCACCAGGTGGCGTAGGTGGAAAAACGGAAACCCCGCTCCGGATCGAATTTCTCCAGGGCGTGCATGAGCCCCAGGTTGCCTTCCTCGATCAGATCCAGCAGTGCCATGCCACGATTTGCGTAGTGCTTGGCGATATTCACGACCAGCCGGAGATTGCACTCGATCATCCGCTGGCGCGCAGCGAAATCCCCCTGTTTTGCCTGGCACGCAAGGGCATACTCCTCGCCCGCGCTCAGCAGCCCATTCTGGGCAATTTCATGGAAATAGGCCAGGGTCGGGTCATGCGGGGTATCGTCAGGCTGTTCGGAATGTTCCGGCTGCACCTCGACCTTCTCCTCGCCCAGAATAATCCTGTCTTCGCTCAGAAACTCGTTGTCTTCGCTGTGTGTGTCTTCGCTCATCATGATTTGTCACCAGGCAGATATTTCATCGGATCGACCGGTTTGCCAAACCGTCTTATCTCGAAATGCAGTTTGACCTGATCGGCATCAGAATCACCCATTTCAGCAATTTTCTGGCCCCTGGTCACGCTCTGCCCTTCCTTGACCAGAATCTGGTGGTTGTGCGCGTAAGCGCTCAAATAAGTCTTGTTGTGCTTGATGATCACCAGTTTTCCATAGCCACGCAATCCGCTGCCACTATAAACCACTTTACCCGGCCCCGCAGCAAGGACCGGTTGGCCGCTCTTCCCTCCGATGTCCAGGCCCTTGCCGGAACTGGATGCCTCATTGAACGGCGCGATGACCTTGCCCGTGGCGGGCCAGTTCCATTCAACCCGCTCATCATCCTCAAGCAGGGCAGTTTCTTTTTTCTCTGCCGGCACTTCGACCGGCGCTGGCTTGTCCTGGGACTCCACCTTGGATGAGGAACCCTTTTCTGCCTGCTCGGCATACGGGCGCTTGACCGCTTTGGGCTGGGTCTTCAGCAAAGCATCTTCACCGGCCTGCCGGGTTTCCACAATCGACCCGGCTTTCAACGGAGTGACCACTACCGTCTGTGAAGAAGTGTTAAATTTCAATTGCTGGCCGATGCGGATGGTGTAGGGCGACGCGATGCCGTTCCACTCGGCTATCTCCTTGTAGTCGAAGCCATGCTCCAGCGCGATGCCATACAAGGTGTCACCCTTCTGTACAGTATAGGTCTGGGGTCGTAAATCGTCGTCCTTCCTGGCTTTGGAGTGCGCCTTGGCCACAGAAGCACGTTCGAGCACAGGCGCGCCTGACTTTGTCGATGCGCAACCGCTGATCAGCAAGGCAACTGCACAAACTGCCAGAACAGCGCCAATCGAAACGAGCAAATCAAAACAAGCGCCCCACACCATTGCCCCCTCTCCCGCTTGCGGGAGAGGGGAACGCCTTGCAGGAGAGGGTTGGGGAGAGAGCGGCACCACCGGGACATTGTTGCCCCCTCTGAAAACCCTGTTCTCCAGAATCATGCCAACCCCGGCAATAGCGGCACGAATTTCACCGCTTCCAGCGTCGTCTGGCGATATTCTTCGGCAGTATGCTCTATCAGACAAAGACGCTGCTCGCCAGTTCCAATCGGGAACACCATCCGCCCACCCACTGCCAATTGGGGCAGCAGCGCCTCCGGCACGTGAGTGGCCGCCGCAGTCATGATGATGCCGTCGAACGGCCCCAGTTCCTCGAGCCCGATGGAGCCATCCGCATGCTTGACCCTGATGTTGGCGGCACGAAGTTCGCGCAGATGCCCGCGCGCCTTCATCAGCAACGGCGCGATCCGCTCAACGGAATACACTTCCTGCGCCAGGCGTGCCAGCACGGCAGTCTGGTAACCGCAACCGGTGCCGATTTCCAGCACCTTACCCAGTGGCCTGCCGCCGCGCAGCAGTTCAGACATGCGTGCCACGGTTTGGGGGTTGGAAATAGTCTGGCCGAAACCGATCGGCAGCGAGCAATCCTCGTAGGCACGGGTGGCCAGTGCCTCGTCCACGAATATATGGCGCGGCACGGAAGCCATCGCATCGAGCACCACCTCGTCCTTGATGCCCTGGCTGCGCAAGCGCTCCACCATGCGCACCCGGGTGCGCTGCGAAGTCATGCCGATGCCACTAAGCTTGACGCTCATTTCAGCCATCCTTTGATCACGTCCATCTGCCCATAATGAGTCAAGTCGATCTGTAACGGTGTCACGGAAACCATACCGCGCGCCACGGCGCCGAAATCCGTACCGGCCCCGGCATCCTGCGCAGCACCGGCCGCGCCCACCCAGTATACCGTTTCGCCGCGAGGGTTCTCCGACTTCACCACTGGTTCCGCCTTGTGCCGCCGGCCCAGCCGCGTGACTTCCCGGCCCTGAATCTGCTCGTAAGGAACATCCGGCACATTGACGTTCAACAGCATCGGACTGGTGAAGGGTCGATCCTGGTGGCGCTTGACAAGCTCGGCGACCACGCGCGCTGCGGTCAGGTAGTTGCCGGCCCCTTTGCTCACCAGGGACACTGCGATCGAGGGAACACCCAGCAGGTAGCCTTCGGTTGCCGCTGCCACCGTGCCCGAATAGATCGTATCGTCGCCCATGTTGGCGCCGTGGTTGATGCCCGAAATCACCATATCCGGCAGATGATCCAGCATGCCGGTCACGGCGAGGTGAACGCAGTCGGTGGGTGTACCGTTAACGTAATAGAAACCGCTGTGGGCTTTACGCAGGCTGAGCGGACGATCAAGCGTGAGCGAATTGCTGGCACCGCTGCGGTCGCGCTCTGGGGCGACTACGGTGATATCGGCAAGAGAGGAAAGTGTTTCGGCAAGGCAGGCCAAGCCAGGAGCGAAATAACCGTCATCGTTACTCAACAGAATTCGCATCGTTGATTTTTACGGTTGGCCAGTGAAATCTCGAAGCGGCTCTCCCTTTCGGGCTTCCGCTTCAGTTATAAGTTGGTCGGGGCGAGAGGATTTGAACCTCCGACCACTTGCACCCCATGCAAGTACGCTACCAGGCTGCGCTACGCCCCGAGAAACGGCATTATAGCAGAGGCTAGAGACTAGAGGCTAGGGACTAGCATTTTTGTCTGGCGCTTTGCGCCAGATTTTTCTAGCCTCTAGATATGAAGCAGTTCCAGCACGCTTTTGATTTCCTGCCGCAGCAATGCCATATCCATACTGTTACCTGTGTCTGGCATGGCGTCTGAAACGACTGCCGGCGCCTCCCGCTCACCCGCTTCGTCCAGGCGATGGCGTGCGCCGCTGATGGTGAAACCCTGTTCGTACAGCAGGTCGCGGATGCGGCGCACCAGCAGCACTTCGTGGTGCTGATAGTAACGGCGGTTACCGCGACGTTTTACCGGCTTGAGCTGGGTGAATTCCTGCTCCCAGTAGCGCAGCACGTGGGGCTTGACCCCGCACAACTCGCTGACTTCACCAATGGTGAAGTAGCGCTTTGCCGGAATCGGCGGCAAATCAGGCTTGCTTGCGAGTTCCGCCATTTGCGGCCTCTAATTGATAGGATTCTTCCACCAGCGCCTTCAGCTTCTGGCTGGCATGAAAGGTCACCACGCGCCGCGCGGTGATCGGAATTTCTTCGCCGGTTTTGGGATTGCGACCGGGACGCTCAGGCTTGTCGCGCAGTTCGAAGTTGCCGAACCCGGACAGCTTGACGCCATCCCCTTTTTCCAGGGATACGCGAATCTCTTCAAAGAAGGACTCCACCATGTCCTTGGCTTCCCGTTTGTTCAATCCTACTTTTTCGAACAGCATGTCTGCGAGTTCGGCTTTTGTTAATGTCATGTTCATTCCTCAATTACGTAACTTCGCGCCGAAACGGGAAGTCAAAACTTCAGCAAGTTGCGCGGTCACCGCGTCTACTTCTTCATCGGTCAGAGTCTGTCGAGTATCTTGCATCAACACGCGGAATGCAAGACTTTTTTTACCTAAATCAATGCCTTTGCCACGATACACATCAAACAACGCGAGCTCGGCCACGACCTCCGGCAAGTGCTCACTCATGCCATCAAGCAGGTCCTGCACGCTGACTCCCTCGTCCACGACCACCGCGATATCCCGGCGCACCGCCTGAAACTTCGAGATCTCGGCAAACGCGGGAACCCTGCCACGCAGCAGCACGGCCATGTCCAGCTCGAACAATACCGGCGCAGCCGGCAGCTCGTATTTCTGCTGCCACTTCGGATGCAGCGTGCCGATCCAGCCGAGAAACTCACCCTCCAGCCACACCTTGGCCGACTGGCCTGGATGCAGCGCCGGATGCGGGGCGGCCTCGAAGCGGGGAACCGCAGGCCAGAACAGGGCTTCTACATCCGCCTTGGCATCATAAAAATCCACTGTGCGCACCGCCTCGCCCCACTGCTCGGGCTTGGCGTTGCCGTAACTCAGACCGGCGATTTTTTCTGGCTGGTCAAAGCCATCTGCCGACCGGAAGAAACAGCACCCGGTTTCAAACAGGCGCACGCGCTCCTGTTTGCGGTTGAGGTTGAAGCACAGATTATCGATGAGACCACCAAACAGGGTCGAACGCATCACGCCCATCTGGCTGGCAATCGGGTTCTTTAGCGGCAGCGGACTGTCGTTGCCGGCAATGTCGCGCTCCCACGCTGCGTCCACAAAGCTGTAATTGATCACTTCTTGGTAATCGCGCGCAGTCAGCAGTGACCGCAACGTATCCCGCCCCCGCGCGGCCTCGGACTGGGGCAACATATTCAGGCCGCCTCTGGGCGGCAATGCCGGGATATTGTCGTAGCCGTAGAGCCGCGCCATTTCCTCGATCAGGTCTTCCTCGATGGCCAGATCGAAGCGATAGCTAGGCGGGGTAACCTGAAACACACCGCCGCCTTCGGAATAACTGAATTGCAGGCGGGATAGCAGCGCTGCAATCTGGGCTGAGCTTAAAACAATTCCCAGCACCTTGCTGACACGCGCTACCCGCAGCCGGATCTGCGCGCGCTGCGGCAATTCAGCCGTTACTTCGGCGATCTCGCCTGCCGCGCCACCGCAGATTTCCAGCAGCAACTGCGTTGCCCGCTCCAGCGCAGCGCGCGTTGCTGCGAAATCCACGCCGCGCTCGAAACGATAGGAAGAATCGGTGGAAAGAGTCAGCCGGCGCGCCTTGCCGGCAATGGTGTCCGGGCTGAAGAATGCGCTTTCCAGGAAAATATCGACGGTAGCATCAGACACCGCGCTGGCTTGGCCGCCCATCACACCTGCCAGTGCCAGCGCCTGGACTTCGTCCGCAATCATCAGCATGTCGGAATCCAGCGCCGCCGTCTGCTGGTTGAGCAGTTCCAGTTGCTCTCCGGGACGGGCGAAACGCACACTGATACCGCCCTGGATTTTCGCCAGGTCGAACGCATGCAGGGGTTGGCCCAGTTCCAGCAGAACGTAATTGGTCACGTCCACTACCGCGCTGATCGGTCGCAGTCCGCTTCTTTTCAGCCGGCGCACCATCCATTCCGGCGTCGTTGCCGCCGCATTCAGGCCTTTCAGCACCCGACCGCAGTAGCGCGGACAAGCCGCGGGCTCATCCACCGCAACGGTTATCCGGTCAGGAATGGAGGCCGGCACGACCAGCGCATTCGGCAGGTTCAACGCCGCCCCCGTCACCGCCGCCACTTCGCGCGCCACGCCGGTCACGCTCAGGCAGTCGCTGCGGTTGGGAGTGAGCTTGAGTGTATACAGCTTGTCATCGAGGCCGAGATAGTCGCGGATCGATTGCCCGACAATCGCATCGGAAGGCAGCAGCAACAGGCCACTGCTTTCATCGGCGAGTCCCAGCTCCGTCTCGGAACATAGCATGCCGGAGGATTCGACACCCCTTACCTTGGCCTGCTTGATCGCCATCTTCGGCAGCTGCGCGCCGACCAAGGCGCACGGAACCTTCGCTCCGGCATGAACATTGGCCGCGCCACACACAATCTGCAGCGGCTCGCCGGCACCGATATTCACTCGACAGACATTCAACCGGTCGGCATCGGGATGCTTCTCCAGCGACAGCACTTCCCCCACCACCACCCCGTCGAAGGGAGGTGCGACCGTTTCCATCGCCTCGACCTCCAGCCCGGACATAGTCAGTGCATGGCCGAGCCGCTCACTGTCGAGATCGGGATTGACGTAGGCACGCAGCCAGTTTTCGGAAAATTTCATTCAGTTGAACTGCCTTAAAAATCTCAGGTCGCTTTCAAAGAACAGCCTCAAATCACTCACGCCGTAACGCAGCATCGCCAGGCGCTCGACACCCAAGCCAAAAGCGAAGCCGAGGTACTTCTCACTGTCGATCCCGACGTGCTTGAACACGTTGGGGTGCACCATGCCGCAGCCGCCGATTTCCAGCCAGCCATCACCCCAACTCATGTCCATTTCGGCAGAGGGTTCGGTGAACGGGAAGAACGATGGACGGAAGCGCACCTTGAGATCGTCGCGCTCGAAGAAACGCTGCAGAAAATCCTGCACTACGCCCTTGAGGTTGGCAAAACTCACCTGCTCGTCCACCCACAAGCCTTCCACCTGGTGGAACATGGGTGAATGGGTCGCATCAGAATCCACGCGATAAACCCGGCCCGGTGCGATGATCTTCAACGGCGGTTGATGATCCTGCATATAGTGCACCTGCATTGGCGAGGTATGAGTGCGCAGCACATGCTGGTCATCCACGTAGAAGGTGTCGTGCATGGCACGGGCGGGATGATTCTCGGGAATATTCAGCGCGGTGAAGTTGTAGAAATCGCTCTCGATTTCCGGCCCTTCTGCGATGCTGAAACCAATGGAACGGAACAAGGCCTCGATACGCTGTAACGTGAGCGTAACAGGATGCAAGCCACCCATCCCCAAGCCGCGGCCGGGCAAGGTCACATCGAGCGCTTCCTGTGCCAGCTTGGCCTGCAACAGGCGCTCCTGAATCGCTTCACGGCGTTCTTTCAGGGCCTGCTCCAGCAAGTCCTTCGCCTGGTTGATGCGAGCACCCGCTTCACGGCGCTCTTCCGGCGGCATTTTGCCGAGTTGCTTGAGCTGCTCGGTGAGCACGCCACTCTTGCCCAGATAGCGCGCCTTGGCCTGCTCCAGCTCGTCCGGATTATCAATTCCGGCGAAGGCGGCCTGCGCTTCATTCAGGATGTCATCAAGATTTAACATTCAATTTATATCGGAAGCTAATGGTTTTTTGCCACAGCGCACACAGAGATCACAGAGAAAGCGCGCTCATCCGATACAATCTCTGTGCCCTCTGTGTGCTCTGTGGCTAAACACAAACAAAAAAGGAGGCCTCTCAGCCTCCTTTTTCTTAACTGCTGAATTAAGCAGCGAGGCGGGCTTTTACCTGATCCACGATGTGTGCAAAAGCGGGCTTGTCGAACACCGCCAGATCGGCCAGAACCTTGCGGTCCACTTCGATCATGGCTTTCTTCATGCCGTTCATGAACACGCTGTAAGTCAGGCCCAGTTCGCGAGCAGCAGCGTTGATACGGACAATCCACAGTGCGCGGAATTGACGTTTTTTCTGGCGACGGTCACGATAAGCATATTGACCGGCTTTCATCACCGCCTGCTTGGCGATGCGGTATACGTTCTTGCGGCGACCGCGGAAACCCTTGGCCTGTACCAGAACTTTCTTGTGGCGCGCACGCGCCGTTACACCACGTTTAACTCTTGGCATTTTTCAGTCTCCTTACGCGTAGGGCATCATGGCGCGAACCGACTTCATGTCGCTCGCACAAACCATCGAAGTACCGCGCAGCTGACGCTTGCGCTTGGTCGTTTTCTTGGTCAGGATGTGGCGCAGGTGGGAATGGGTGCGTTTGATACCGCCGCCACCCAAAGACTTGAAGCGCTTGGCAGCGCCGCTCTTGGTCTTCATCTTAGGCATTTACAACTCCTACATTTTAGCTTGACGCCAGGCGCTCCCCTGCGGGGAAACTTGGTAGCCTGAACATCACTTGTTTTGGCTGACAACTTGACGCTGACAGCCGGCCCTACTACTTCTTCTTCGGCGACAACACCATCACCATCTGACGGCCTTCCATTTTCGGAAACTGCTCGACCGTACCATGTTCCAGCAAATCGGCTTCAACACGCTTGAGGAGCCGCAAACCGATCTCCTGATGCGCCATCTCACGACCGCGGAAACGCAGGGTGATCTTGCACTTGTCGCCCTCTTCCAGAAACTTGATCAGATTGCGCAGCTTGATCTGGTAGTCGCCCTCATCCGTTCCCGGACGAAACTTGATTTCCTTGACCTTGATCTGGATCTGCTTTAGCTTGGCTTCGTGCTGCTTCTTGCTTTCGCGGTATTTGAACTTGCCGTAATCCATCAAACGGCACACCGGCGGCTGGGCTTGCGGAGCGATCTCGACCAGGTCGATCTCGGCATCTTCCGCCATTTTCATGGCTTCGGCCAGGCTAACGATGCCTAGCGGCTCACCTTCCACACCGACCAAACGAATTTCCTGCGCAGTAATCTCGCCGTTAATTCGTGATTCTTTTTCCTGAGCGATAGCAAAACCTCCAAATCAAAAAAATTAAACCGTGCCCACCCTCTCGGCGACCTCGCCATTGAACCGCTGAATCAACGCTTCCAGCGGCATCTGGCCTAGGTCTTCGCCCTTACGGGTACGCACGGCAACTTGCTTCGAAGCCACCTCTTTGTCTCCCACGATCAGGAGATAAGGCAGCCTCTGCAAACTATGTTCCCGTATTTTATAGGTTATTTTCTCATTTCTCAAGTCCGCTTCTACACGCAGACCATTCTTTCTGAGTTCAGCCACTACCTCACGCGCATAATCCGCCTGGGCATCGGTGATATTCATGACCACCATTTGAAGCGGTGCCAACCACATCGGGAAAGCTCCCGCATGATGTTCAATCAGGATGCCGATAAAGCGCTCAAGCGAGCCGAGTATGGCGCGGTGCAGCATCACCGGCGTCTGCTTGGTGCTGTCTTCGTTGATGTAGGTTGCGTCCAGCCGGCCGGGCATGGAAAAGTCCACCTGGATGGTGCCGCACTGCCAGACGCGATTGAGGCAGTCGCGCAGCGAAAACTCGATCTTCGGCCCGTAGAATGCCCCCTCGCCCGGTTGCAACTCGAATTCCAGGCCCTTGCGTTTGAGCGCCGTTTCCAGGGCAGCCTCGGCCTTGTTCCACACCTCGTCGGAGCCGACACGCTGCTCCGGGCGTGTAGAGAGCTTTACCACGATATCGGTAAAGCCGAATTCAACATAAACCTTTTGCAACAAATCGATAAAAGTCGCGACTTCATCCTGAATTTGCGCTTCGGTACAGAAGATATGCGCATCGTCCTGAGTGAAATTACGCACGCGCATGATACCGGCGAGCGTGCCCGAAGGCTCGTTTCTGTGGCAGGAGCCAAATTCAGCCAGTCGCAGCGGCAAATCACGATAGCTCTTCAGGCCTTGATTGAACACCTGGATATGGCACGGGCAGTTCATCGGCTTGACCGCGTAATCGCGATTTTCCGAATGGGTGGTGAACATCATCGCCTGGAACTTGTCCCAGTGACCGGATTTCTCCCACAGGCTGCGATCCACCACCTGCGGCGTGCGGATTTCCTGGTAACCGTTGTCGCGAAACACGCCACGCATGTACTGCTCGACAATCTGGTACAGCGTCCAGCCCTTGGGATGCCAGAACACCATGCCCGGCGCTTCTTCCTGGGTATGAAACAGGTCCAGCAGCTTGCCGATCTTGCGGTGATCGCGCTTCTCGGCCTCTTCCAGACGATGCAGGTAGGCCTCCTGGTCTTCTTTCTTCGCCCAGGCAGTGCCATACACGCGCGTCAGCATTTCGTTCTTCGAATCGCCGCGCCAGTAGGCGCCGGCCACCTTCATCAGCTTGAATACCTTGAGCCTGGCCGTAGTAGGCACATGCGGACCGCGGCACAGGTCGGTGAAATCGCCCTGGGTATACAGCGACAGATCTTCGTCGCTGGGAATGGATTCGATGATCTGTGCCTTGTACTGCTCGCCCAATCCCTTGAAGAAGGCGATAGCATCAGAGCGCGACAGCACCTTACGCTCGACTTTCAGGTCGGCCTTGGCAAGCTCCGCCATTTTCTTTTCGATGGCCAGCAGGTCATCAGGCGTAAACGGGCGTTTGTAGGAGAAATCGTAGAAAAAGCCATCCTCGATCACCGGACCGATGGTGACCTGAGCATCCGGGAAGAGGGATTTTACGGCCTGCGCGAGGAGATGCGCAGTGGAGTGGCGGATCACTTCCAGGCCTTCGGCATCCCGGTCGGTGATGATAGCCAGATCGCTATCCACCTCGATGCAATGCGAAGTGTCCACCAGCTTGCCGTCAACCTTGCCGGCCAGTGCCGCGCGAGCCAGGCCCGCGCCAATGCTGGCGGCCACTTCGGCTACCGTTACTGGCTGATCGAATTTGCGCTCGGAGCCATCAGGCAAGCGAATAACAGGCATTTGAATCCTACCAAAACAAAAGTGCGGCATGGCCGCACTTTTTAAGAATTTGGTAGGCGCGATTGGACTCGAACCAACGACCCCCACCATGTCAAGGTGGTGCTCTAACCAGCTGAGCTACGCGCCTAAAAAACGAAACGGCATTCTAACTTAATTTCCACGCCGTATCAAATCCAGCTTTACCGGGCGGCAGGATCCTGCCGGAAAAAAGCAGCCAGCTGCCGGTACACCTCGGGATATTCCCGCAGCAGGGTGTGCGGGATTTCAAAAAAGGCCTCGCTCATCACGGCGAAAAATTCTGCCGGATTTTCCACCGCATATGGGTCGATCACGGTTTCCGCGCCGGATTCGACTTTGGCGCCAAAGTCATCAAATGCCTCGGTAAAAGCCCGCGTCCATGCAGCCCGATCCATTTCGCGATGCAGCGGCGGAAAGCCGTCCGGCGCGCCGTTCAGCATATCCAGCTTATGGGCGAACTCGTGGATCACCACGTTGACGCCGTCGTGCTCGTCGGATCTTTCCACGTCGGCGGCGGACAGAATCACCGGCCCGCGCTCCCAGGATTCGCCGATCATCGGTTCGCGCACCTGGTGCACCACCCCGTCTTCATCCATGAACTCGTATTCCGGCACAAACTCGCCCGGATAGACGATCACCGACACCCAGCCCGCGTAATAATCCAGACCTAGATTAAGAATCGGCAGGCACGCCAGCACGGCGATCTTCAAGCGCATGCCGTCGGTCAATGCCCCTCCGCCCGCCGCAACCAGTTCCTTTTCGTGCAAAAACAAGATCACCAGTTCGCGCAGTCTGTCGAGTTCTTTACCCGACAGGCCGCCCAGCAGCGGCAAGGACGCAACCGCATCCTGCCACACCGGTTCAGGCAGGGTATTGTGCTGCTGGATGCGCCTCCTGCGCCAGCTCCTGAAACTCCACATCACAGCGTCCTGTAAATCATAACCATATGATTAAATGTTATTTTTATTTGACAAAAAACTCTTGCAATCAGCATTTGATCCTCTATATTTAGGAAATGCAGGTAAGGTGCTCACCTTCCCTATGTAAGGATTCCCGTCAACGAAAACCGTGATACGGAGGCGCAAAATGCACCGTTTGGTCATTCAAACAGAGGCTATGCTGTATGAGTTCCGCAAGCACATTTCCACCGACTGCAAGACCGCAAAATCCATCGACCGCAACGACTCCTGGGACAGGGTTGCGAGCATCGCCAAGGACGACGGCTTTCTGGAACTCGCCGAACAACTGGTGAAATTGAAATATCAGTTACTTAAGCAAATTCACTGAAAACCGATCAGCCGCGTCGCGCCCAAGCCACACCGGGTATTTCCCGGACCAGGGTGAGGATGCGCGCAAGCTGCTCGAGGTCGGCTATCTGCACGGTAAAACGCATTCCTGCCTGAAGTCCCCGGCTTAGCGTGTTCACTGCCGTGACGTTGATTTTCTCGCGCGTCATCACCTCGGAAACATCGCGCAACAATCCCTGCCTGTCGTTCGCCTCGATCTCGATATCCACTTCGTAATGGCCGCCACTCTTGGCTCCCCAGCTGGCGACGAGCAACCGGTCGCGCTGGCTTTCGTCAAAATGCAGAATATTCGGGCAATCCTGGCGATGAATCGCCACACCCCGACCACGCGTAACGAAACCCACAATGGCATCCGGCGGCACCGGCTTGCAGCATTTGGCAATCGTGGTGAGCAGCCCGCTCTCGCCATGGATCAGCACCCCGGATGCAGACGGGCCGATACCCGCGCGCGGCGCGGGCAGATGCCATTCTTCCTCGGCTAGCGCAACTTCTTCCTGGATCGCCGCCATCACCTGGCGGGCTGTAATGTCGCCGCGCCCGATGGCAGCAAGCAAATCCTCCGGTTTGGCGAAGCGATTTTTCTGCGCCAACGTTTCCAGGTTGGGCAGAGGCAATCCGAGGCGATGGGTTTCCTTCTCCAGCGCCTCGCGCCCCTGTGCGACATTCTCCTCGTAGTGCTGGTGCTTGAACCAGTGGCGAATCTTCGCCTTGGCGCGCGAGGTCCTGACGTAGCCCAGGCTGGGATTGAGCCAGTCGCGCGAAGGCCCGCCCTGCTTTACGGCGAGGATTTCGACGCGCTGGCCGTTCTGCAACGGGTAAGTGAGTGGCACGATATTGCCATCCACCTTGGCGCCACGGCAGCGATCACCCAGATCGGTGTGGAGATGATAGGCGAAATCAATCGGAGTTGCCCCCTTGAGCAGCGCCACCACCTTGCCTTGCGGGGTAAGGATGTAAACCGTATCCTGGAACAGCCCAGTCTTGAACTGCTCCATCAACTCGCCGGCATCGTGGACATCCTCTTTCCACTCCATGATCTGGCGCAGCCAGGCGATCTTTTCCTCGAATCCGGCGTCCTGCCTGCCGCCTTCCTTGTAGCGCCAGTGCGCGGCCACGCCCAGCTCGGCATGGTTATGCATGTCGTGGGTGCGAATCTGCACTTCCAGCGCCTTGTCCTCCGGCCCGACCACGGCGGTATGCAGCGAGCGGTAATCATTGCCCTTGGGATGGGCGATATAGTCGTCGAACTCGCCCGGAATCGGCTGCCACAGGCTATGCACCACGCCCAGCGCGGTGTAGCAGTCCTTGAGATCGTTCACCAGCACCCGCACCGCGCGCACGTCGTAGACCTCGGAGAAGTCCACGCCCTTGCGCTTCATCTTCTTGTAAATGCTGTAGATGTGCTTGGGACGACCCGACACCTCGGCAATCACGCCATTCTTCAGCAACTCCTGCCGCAACTGCTCGCGCACATCCGCAATGTACTGCTCGCGGCCAAGCCGCTTCTCGTCCAGCAGCTTGGCGATTTTCTTGTAGAGATCGGGTTCGAGATAGCGGAACGACAGGTCTTCCAGTTCCCACTTCACCTGCCACACCCCGAGGCGATTCGCCAGCGGCGCAAAAATATCCTGCACCTCGCGCGCCACGCGCCGGCGCGTAGCGTCGTCGGCACGAGCAAGCTCGCGCATGGCCTGGGTGCGCTCGGCCAGCTTGATCAGCACCACCCGGATATCTTCCACCATCGCCAGCAACATTTTGCGCAGCGACTCGATATGGGCGCCCTGCTCGCGCTTGTCGCCGCCCTCGGGTGCAATGTATTCGCTGATCTGGCCCATGCGGGCGACACCGTCCACCAACCGGGCCACCCCCTCACCGAAGCTGGCTGCAACTTTGGCTAATCCATCCGGATCGTGTTCTGCCGCCCCTTGCAGGATCGCGGCAAGAATACTTTCCTGATCCAGGCTCTGGTTCGCCAGGATCGCCGCTGTGCCCAGCACATGTCTCATGGCGTCGGAAGTTTCGGCATTAAGCCCCTGCGCAAACTCGCAGGCGTGCAGAAAGGTTTCCCTCTCCTGAGGGCCGAATGCTATGCCCAGGGACTCCAGCCAGGAAGGAAAATCGGGTAGATCACCGCCAATTGGCAGTGTACGAGAAGTGTGGACGGAAACCATTGCGAAATAATAGCAGACTTGACCAGAAATACCGGGTTCTCCATATCCCCCGCATCTCTGCATTTACTACACGGAAAGCCGTCTAATCCGTCAAGCTCCTACCAGTGCCCGCCGCGTCTGCGCGATCACCTCCTCGGCCGTGGACGAATCCATGACAAAGGGATTCTTGCGCGCGACCGAACGAAGGCGGGTCACTTTAGGGCTGATCACCTCCAGTTCAAGTTCTATGGAACGTCCTGAACTTTTGGCATTGATCGTTTCGAAAATCCCGCTTTTCTCTGTCGATTCGACCTTGATCGACATCCGGTTCAACGCCACCAGTGCAGCCTGCTTGACGCGCGGCAGGGGCTCGGAAAAAGTGTGGTAGGTATAGCCATTCATGGTGTGGTTGACGCCAGCACCGGCGCCGACTCCCAACGCAGTCAACGACAAGGGGTCGCAACCAGCCAGAATGGTCAGCGAAGCCAATAACAAAGCACTACAGGCGGGCTTCATCATTACTCCAATCCAGAATATCGGGATTTGATGGTAGCCAGCAATCAACCGAACCGCCAGTTAATAATTGGTAACTCGAAGCTCATTAACAAAATTCAGTCAGCGCTCTGCCAGTACCGCCGGCGTTCCTGGCGCCAGGTTTGCAACCTGACCCCCCCTTCCTTCTCAAAGCGCAGAAGCACAGCGCCATCCGAATCCGAGCGATACATCCGGCTACCCAACGCCCGGTAGCGCTCCACCACTTCCGACTTGGGATGTCCAAAATGATTACGATATCCCGCAGTGAAAATCACAATGGACGGTTTGACCTGGCGAATGAACGCCTCGGTGGAAGAGGTCTTGCTGCCGTGATGCGGCGCCACCAGCAGCGTGGCGGCGAGAGCGTCGGGCGCGCGCGCAAGGATTTCCGCCTCTGATTCGCGCTCAATATCGGCGGGCAACAGCACGCTGCCGTAAGGCGAGGTAACTTTCAGCGTACAGCCGCGCGCATTCTTTTTAAGTCGTTCGTCGGCATGACTTCCCCAAGCCGGATGCAGCATTTCAAAGCGCACCCCGTCCCATTCCCAGGACTGTCCGTCGAAGCACGGCAGCGACTTTCGCGCATGGGGCAGGATAGGGCTATCTGCGGGCAACGATGAAGCCAGCCAGCTCACCGGAACCGCATCCAGCACCGAAGCCGCCCCACCGCTGTGATCGCTGTCGTCATGAGTCACGATCATTCCGTCGAGCCGCTTGATGCCGGCGGCACGCAGGTAAGGCACCACGATACGGCTGCCGCTGTCGGCATCGGATGTATATCGCGGACCTGTATCGTAAAGCAGCGCATGGTTTTGGGTCTGCGCCACCACCGCCAACCCCTGCCCGACATCCAGCACGCTAAGCCACAAGGCGCCCTGATCGGGTTGTGGCGGCGATACCATGAACATCGGCACGAACCCCATCACCCCCAGCCAGCGCGCCGGGAATCCGCGCGGCAGCAGCAGCCAGATAATGCCCAGCGCTGCCGCCAGCACCGTCCACACCGGCGGCGCATGCTGCTGCCACACGGCATCCGGCATCTGGCTCAACCATTCCAGCGCAACCATGCACCACGACATCACCTGATGCGCCAACAATAGCGGAAAATCGAGCGGCAGAATCGCGCCGACCAAGGTCAGCGGCACCACTATCAGGCTGATAACCGGAATGGCAAAAGCATTGGCCAGCGGCGAAACGATGGAGACCTGCTGGAACATCAGCAGCAAAGCCGGCACCAGGCCGAGCGTCACCGCCCACTGCACGCGCGCCCACTGATGCAGCCAGTGCGGCCTGCCGATGCGGCCCACGCCGACATAAAGAATCACCGCCACCGCGCCAAAAGACAGCCAGAAACCCGGCGCCAATACTGCCCACGGATCGATCAGCACCACGGTCAGCAAAGCCAGCGCCAGCACAGACGACGCCGAACTGGCGCGCCCCATCCACAACGCCACTGCCACCACGGAAAGCATGAACAGGGTACGCTGGGTCGGCACGCCGAAACCCGACAGCAGCGCGTAAAACAAAGCTGCCACGGCGCCCGCCACCGCTGCCGCCTTGCGCGCCGGCAGGCGCAGGGCAAGCCTCTGGCTGTGCCGCCACAGGCCGTACACCAGCGCGAAGACCAGGCTGGAAATCATGGTGACGTGGAGCCCTGAAATCGATACCAAATGGTTTACTCCGGTGCGCAGGAACACCTTCCATTGGCCTGGGGAAATCGCGCTCTGCTCGCCCACCGCCAGCGCCTTGAGCACACCGGCGTAGGGCCGCTCGCCGAGCACCGCCTGAAACCGCTGAGCCACTCGTTCGCGCAGCATCTCGACCATGTAGCCGGGGCGATAGACACGTTCTGCCAAGCGGCGGTTGCTATCCTCCTGACGCACGTAGCCGGAGGCGCGGATGTGGCGCTCCAGCAGCCACGCCTCGAAATCGAAACCGTTCGGATTGGCATTGCCATGCGGGCGTTTCAGGCGCACCGTCAACTGCCAGCGCTCGCCAGCATGGAAATCGGGCGGCGCGACGTCTGATGCTTTCTTGCCGAAACCCTCGCTGTAGGCAGTGAGCTGAATGTGCGCGGGCACGACCGCTTCGAGGGTTTTTACGCGCTCGACGTCGAACGTAAAGCGCAGCCCGCGTTCGGTTTCCACCGGCAGGCCTGCCACCACGCCGACCACCTGGATATCGCGCCCTTCCCAGGCGGAAGGCAACGCATCGGCCAGCCGCAACTGGGCCATGAAGGCAGCCCAGAAAAAACCGAATCCGAGAAAAAACACCTTGGCCAGCAGCTCCCGTGGTGTCGCCGGAAGAAAACGGCCTGCCAGCCACAGCAGCGGCAGCAGGGGCGCCCAGGCCAGATTCGGCAGCACGGCCTGCTGTTGCAGGAGCCAGACACCCAGGACGAAAGCGAGAATATTGGTGGTCATGGCAAAATCAGGCCAGAGGCAATCGGCCAGAAGCTAGAAGCGTTCCTGCTATGCGGATTTTCTTATAGCTCATCATCGGTTGTCTCTCGCCTGCTATCATCCTAGAAGAGGTTTCCAGGATCATTCACCATGCTCAGAAAATATCTCAGAAAGCTCCTGCCCAGCACTCACAGCATGAGAGATCACAGGCATCTGCGCCTTTTTGGCCCGCTCCTGCATCATCCCAATCTGTGGCACCTGAATCGTCACTCTGTCGCCGGTGGCGTGGCGGTGGGCCTGTTCACCGGCCTGATTCCGGGTCCGGTGCAGATGCTGTTCGCGGCCATTGTCGCCGTGGTGTTCCGCGTCAACCTGCCGGTGGCGGTATTCACCACTTTCTACACCAATCCCCTCACCTTCGTCCCACTCTATCTGCTCGCTTATGAAATCGGCGCATTCGTGACCGGCAGGGGCGACGGCATACACAACCTCCACACTGAATTCCAGGCAGAAAACCTGGCTGACTGGCTGCCCGCCTTCTTCAACTGGCTGGGCTCACTCGGCATGCCGCTGCTGGTTGGGGTCCCCATCCTCGGCTCGATCTTTTCGGTATGTGGTTATTTTCTGGTGCGCGGGCTGTGGCGACTGCATGTCGTGATCAGCTGGCGACGACGGCAAAAGAGAAGAAGCAGGTAGGCTGGGGTAAGCAAAGCGCACCCCAGCAGGTTACCTGGCAAAACGCTGGGATTCGGTTCCCTCATCCCAGCCTACGCACTGTTTTCCAGCACTCCGTCCACCAGACGAAGTACGCGTTGCGTCCGCGCCGCCAACTCGTGGTCATGGGTGACGATGATGAAACTGGTACCCAACTCCTGGTTCAACTCCAGCATCAGGTCGAACACCCCTTCCGCGGTATGGCGGTCGAGGTTGCCGGTCGGCTCGTCCGCCAGCACGCAGGCCGGACGCGTTACCAGGGCACGGGCCACGGCGGCACGCTGGCGCTCGCCGCCGGAAAGCTCGCCGGGCGTGTGGCCGAGGCGGTGCCCCAGGCCGACCTGCTTGAGTATCACCGCTGCCTGCTCATACGCTGCATCCGGCTTCATGCGCCGGATCAGAAGCGGCATGGCGACATTTTCCATGGCAGAAAACTCCGGCAGCAGATGGTGAAACTGGTAAATGAAGCCGAGCGATCGGTTGCGCAGACTGCTGCGCTCGGATTCACCCAGTTTATTGACGTTACGCCCCATGATGGCAACTTCGCCCGAGGAAGCATCATCCAGCCCGCCCAGTAAATGCAGCAGCGTGCTTTTGCCGGAGCCTGACGTGCCGACGATCGCCACCCGCTCGCCCTGCACGATTTGCAGATTTACGCCGAGCAGCACCGGCACATCGACCTTGCCCTGATGGAAAACCTTGCGCAGATTAGTGCAGGAAAGCACGGTCTGGTGAGGGGTGAAGAGTGAGGAGTGAGGAGAAAACCCATCATGCTTTTCCCCACTCATCACCGCCAGCTCCTCACTCCTCACTCCTATCTCCTCACTCATATTTCAACGCCTCCGCCGGATTGGTCTTGGAAGCACGCCAGCTGGGGTAGAGCGTCGCCAGCAGGGTGAGCACGAACGACACGGCGGCGATCACTCCGACATCGCGGCTTTGCAGGTCAGAGGGCAGTTCGCTGATGTAGTACACGTCCTTGGCGAGGAAATGCACGCCGAACAGGCGCTCGATAGCCGGTACCACCACGTCGATATTCAGCGCCAGCACGACGCCGCCCACCACGCCGATGAGCGTGCCGATGACCCCGATCAGGGTGCCCTGGACGATGAAAATTTTCATGATGCTCGCGGGGGAAGCACCCAGCGTGCGCAGGATGGCGATATCCGCCTGCTTGTCGGTGACCGCCATCACCAGGGTAGAGACGATGTTGAACGCCGCCACCGCCACGATCAGCAGCAGGATAATGAACATCACGTTCTTTTCGATCTGGATCGCGCGGAAGAAATTGGCGTGCTGCCGCGTCCAGTCGCTGATATAGATGTCGTCGCCGAAGCGACCGGACAGTTCCCGCGCCACCTGCGGGGCCTGGTTCATGTCCTTGAGCTTGAGCCGTACGCCGGAAATACGGCTGCCCATGCTGTACAGCTTGGCCGCATCGTCCAGATGAACCAGTGCCAGCCCGGCATCGAATTCGTACATGCCGGCCTCGAAAATCCCCACCACGCCGAACTGCTTCACTCGCGGCATGATGCCGGCCGGAGTAACCCGCCCCTGCGGTGCAATCACCACCACCTTGTCACCCACCGAGACAGACAGCGTCCGCGCCAGTTCGGAGCCCAGCACGATGCCGAACTCGCCGGAACGCAATGCATCCAGCCGGCCCACCTTCATCTTGTCGGCCAGCTCGGACACCTGCGCCTCGCGATCAGGCAGAACACCCCGCACCACCGACCCCTGCACGGTCTGGTCATAAGACAGCAACCCCTGCGCCATGATGTAGGGTGCCGTGCCAACCACTTCGGGATGCTGCGCCGCCGCCTCGGCAATGCTTTGCCAATCGGCCAGGGTATTGTTTGCGCCGCTGATCTGGGCATGCGCTGCCACGCCCAGGATGCGGGTGCGCAATTCCTTCTGGAAGCCGTTCATCACGGAAAGCACCACGATCAGGGCGGCCACGCCAAGCGCAATACCCAGCATGGAGACCAGGGAAATAAAGGAAATGAAGTGGTTGCGCCGCTTGGCGCGGGTATAACGCAGGCCGACAAAGAGCTCGAAAGGTTGCACGGGTATGAATGAATGACAAAGGCGCCAGTTTGCCACTTAACGGCTGGAAACACAAAACCGGCCAACCTTCTCCCGAAAGAACCCTGGGAGAGTTGGCCTGTCGCCAGTCTGGTGATAACCTACTCACCTAATGCACTGCCATCTTCTCATTCCGGGCCTGTTTCCGCCCTTCCGCCCCGAAACCAGAAATGCGTTACGGGATCTATCCCTGCCCGCTCTGGCAACGTTGCTGGCGCGCGGCAGCCAGAAAACGCTTCCGGATGACAGCATGGATACCTGGCTGTGCCGAGCATTCGGCGTCGAGAAACAGTACGACCGGCCAGTAGCGGCCTTTACCCTGCTGGCAAACGGCGGCAATCCCGGCAACGACTTCTGGCTGCTGGCGGAACCCGTTCACCTCCAGCTGCAACGCGACCGGCTGGTGCTGGCGGATGCCACCAATCTGGACATCACTCAGGAAGAGGCGGAAAGCCTGACTGCCGCCCTTAACGAGCATTTTTCCGATGACGGTCTGAGCTTCTTTCCGACCCGGTCCGGCCAGTGGCATTTGCGCCTGACGCCCCCTCCCGGCCACCTGAAAACCCATTCCCTGGAAACCGCCATAGGCAGGAATATCCGGAATATTCTGCCTGGCGGGCCGGATGGCAGACGCTGGCACAGCATCCTCAATGAAACCCAGATGTTGCTGCATCGCCATCCGGTCAACGAGTCGCGGGAACAGCGCGGCTTGCCCCCGGTGAACAGCATCTGGCCTTGGGGCGGGGGGGTGCTGCCAACCAGTCTGAGCACAGATTTCGTCCATATCTGTTCAGACAACGCGTTGACCTGCGGCCTGGCAATCGCTACCGACACCCCCTGCACCAACCTGCCCGAGACCGCGAAGGAATGGCTGAAGGCTAACCAGGCTGGCTCGCATCATCTGGTTGTTCTCGACTCGCTGCACACCGCCGCCCTGCACGGAGACGTTCTTCACTGGCGTGACACACTGTTGCGCCTGGAAAAAAACTGGTTTGGGCCGCTGCGCCAGGCATTGTCCCGCGACAGAATCTCCCGATTGACGCTCTATGCTTTCGATGGGAAGCAGGCCAGATCTTATTCAACCAGCCGAACCGACTTGTGGAAATTCTGGCTCCGCGCCAAGCCGCTGGAAGCCTATCTTGGCGACGCCTGATCATGATGAACACCCCTGATTTCTTTACCGATGCGCCCAAAATCACCCTGCATGACCCGCTGGCCGAGTTCCTGGGTGCCACAAAGAATGGCGTCATCGAGTATTGTTACCTCGACGCGGTCAAACTGGCCGGGCACTCCTGCCCGACCGTGGCAGGCGCCTGGTTGATGACGCGCAAGGCACTGGCGAGCCTGTATGGCGACGAACTGCCGGTGAGGGGCGCAATCCAGGTTTCATTTCGTGACGGCCAGGCTGACGGCGTAACCGGGGTGATCGCCAACGTCGTCGGCCTTCTCACCGGCGCGGCGCAATCCGGTGGCTTCAAGGGAATTGGAGGAAAATTCGACCGGCGCAACCTGCTGCATTTCAATGCCGCCATCGCCGGCGAGATTCGCTATACCCGGCTGGATACCGGAACCAGTGTGGATACAACCTATCATCCGGAATGTGTCGCGCCCTGCCCCGGCATGAAAGAGCTGATGCAGAAGGCCATGATGGGCGTTGCCAATGCGGATGAACGAAACCGGTTCGGCCAGCTATGGCAGGACAGGGTCAAGCGCATCCTGATCGACCATGCCGACGATGCCGAGATGATCTCCGCCATCATCAACGCGGGGTAGGAGCGTGGCTGAGCACAATGAAATTTCCCTGGTGCTCACGCCGGATATGGTCGAAACCCAGTGCCTGGAAGCCATCAAACAATCGCGCAACACCAGCCATGCTCTGGCGGCGCTGATTACCCTGCAGTCCTTTATTTCTGCCACTGTCCGCCCGGCAGATCGCCACACCCCCGCTTACGAAGCCAGCAAGTCAACCATCGAAAAGCACGCAATTGCAATACGGGAAAAAATTCTCGCCGAAAATGCGAAAACCCTGGCCGAATCGATCATGCAGAGAAATCGACAGGAAATCGCGCGCATACACACTGCGTTATCCCGCAATGGTTTCTGGCAGGCGGCGCAGCAGGCCATCAGCCAACTTGGGCCGGATGATCTGGCCGCCTCTGCCGCATGGGCAAAAGACTGGTGTAGCGCCGCCAGGACGCAAGCCCAGGCCGCCAGTGGCTACCCGGATGCACTGGATTTCAGCAAGGCCGGGATTGCCGCAACCGAATATGCCGCCATGACGGAAATCAACCATTATTTGTCCGATTTCATCGGTTAAATGGCGATATAAGGGAAATCCTTATTGACAAACAAACCTTCCACACAACCTGTGGATAAGATTGTGCATAAGCTGTATAGATGAGCGGCAAGTCCATTACAAACAAGGAATAAAAACAATTTGATTAAATTCTGCGCTTACGCTCTTATTGATATTAATCAGCAAGTTATAAACAAACCTATGTTTTATCATGATGTTATGCAGGTCATTTCTTGGCCGTGATCCAAATTGTGGATGAATCATTCCCCGAATGCTTTGTCAAGTGATGGTTCATTTAATAAAAAAGGGGGCTTTCGCAGCCCCTGAACACGCGGTACTTCAGTTTATTATTAAATACCCTTACGCAGCCACCCTGAGAAACAGCTTCTCAATTTCGGAATAACCTCTCTCCCTGAGTTGCTCCGTTTCCGATTTCATGATGTTGTTGAATTTAACCCGGTCAATCAGTCCCAGCCTCAAGTCGAAAGAGAAATCCATCTCGATTTCGCGCATCAGCTTCTGAATCATCAATTCCTTGTTCATGGCAGCCTCCTTACTGTTTTTGTGTCTGTAATTTTTTAACGGACGGCCCCATAAAAACTTGAGGCGTAACCTGGGCGTGACGATATTTAACCTGCCGGACATTCGCCCTGCATAAACTTTCCATCACCTACACTATAAAACAGGCACATACTCTCTGAGCGTGGATTTTCCCAGGTATTTTGCAGACTGAACCTCAAAGTCAGGTTTTCACGGCCATGAAACGAAACGACAAAAATTCAGCGCAATTGCGAAAGGAAGCAGAGGAGCGACTTGCACACGTATCGAAAACGAAGCTGAAGCCTCACCCCATCGAGGAACTCCTGCATGACCTTCAGGTGCATCAGATCGAACTGGAGATGCAGAATGAGACTTTGCGGCAGTCCCAGATTGAACTGGAGGAGTCTCGTGACCGCTACGTGGATTTTTATGACTTTGCTCCCGTCGGTTACGTCACCCTCAACCACGACGGCATAATCAACGAAATCAACCTCACCGGTGCCGCGCTGCTCGGAGTGGAGCGCAACAACCTATTGCGCCACGGCTTCACCCATTTCATTGTCCCGGAGGACCGCAACCGGTGGAATCACCATTTTCTGAATGTTCTCACATGATGCGGGTGATTTGCTGCTGATAGAGGTAGCCAATCGTCTCATCCGTTGCGTGCGTGAAGTTGATACCGTCGCACGCTTTGGCGGGGATGAGTTTGTGGTAATACTCAGCGAGCTGAGCGAAGATAAGGCCGAATCCACCACACAAGCCAGCATCGTCGCCGAAAAAATCCGTACCGCGCTGGCAGAGCCTTATGTGCTAAAAATTCAGCATGAGGGGCAAGCGGAAATGAGCATTGAGCACCGTTACTCATCGAGCATTGGCGTGGTGCTGCTTATCAATCACGAAATCAGTACTGAAGATATTATCAAGTGGGCCGATATGGCGATGTACCAAGCCAAAGAGACCGGGGGCAATCAGATTCGATTTTTTGACGCCGCGAATACTTGACGGCCCGGTTTGTCGATTTTTCCCGTGCCCCCTGGTTTAACCGATTTTTCCGGAATCAATCCGCCTCAAATAAAGGATAGTTGAAGCAACGTGGCTTCCCACTCCTTTTTACCGGCAGGCTGGCCAGCATATGCACAGTTCCGCTGCCGTACTTGCCATTAATCGCATCCATCGTTTCCAGCAGCGAACCCTGACGTCCATCCTGTTCCATGACGCCGAACAGATCGTGGGTCACGCCGGCGGCAAAGCGGATATCCGACGCCACCACGCCGCAGCCCCGGTACATCTCCCCAGGCTGGAAAAGCCGCTCCAGCGCCGCCTGCACCACCCGGGACAGGACGAAATAACTGGCGGTCGGGTAGTCGAGGCGGATTTCCGCGCTGGCGCTGTCGAATGATTTCAGGCGCAGGAACACCGCCAGTTTCGCCGCCAGGTAGCGCTTCGTCACCAGCTCCGTCGCCACGCGGGTGGTGTGATGGGTCAAATGGGCGGCCAGCATTTCCCGGCTGGCGGTAATCTCCCCCAGGGAGGCGGTGCGAGCGATGCTTTTCGGCAGGCGAGGTTCAAGCTCCAGCGCAAACACCTTCTCGCCGCGCAGCTCGCACCGCAGATCAGTTCCCGCCCTGCCCATCAGCTTGCGGATCAGCGTTTCATCGGCTTCGATGAATTGCAGGGCAGTGGCTATCCCGAACTTGTCGAGCAGTGCTTCGCGGTTGGCGCCGATACCGGGAATATCGCGGGCTTTGACGCGGGCCAGGAATTCGGCGATGTGCCGCCCCGGAACGATGGTCGTACCGTCCGGCTTGTTGAATTCAGAAGCAATCTTGGCCAGGGTTTTGGTGACGGATACGCCGACCGAAACGGTGATGCCGGTTTCGCGCCTGACCGCCTCCCGCATAGCATGGGCAATCTCGCCATAGCCCTTGCGCCACAAGCTGAGCAGGCCGTTCAGGTCGATAAAACCCTCATCGATGGAATAGACTTCGATTTCGGGAGAGAACCGGGCGAGGATGGCAAACAGCTTGTCCGACATCTGGCCGTAATAGCCAAAATCGGCGGGGATGTACTCGGCATCGGGAAGCCGCTTCTTCGCCTCCCACACCGGCATGCCGGTGCTGATCCCGGCGGCCTTGGCGTCGTAGGTCTTGGCCACCACGCAGGCGTCCTGGCTGGACAGAACGCACACCGGGCGGCCCCTCAGATCAGGGCGGCGCGCCAGCTCGCAGGAAGCGAAAAAACAATCGGCATCGACATGGGCGATAGCGTGCGGCCAGTCGGAAACAAGCATGGTAATGGGTGAGGAGTGAGGAGATAGAAGTGAGGAGCAAGGTCAAAAGCGGCGTAGAAATCGATTGTTTTTTCTCCTCACCCCTCACTCCTCACTTGTACTTCCTGACCAATCCCACCACCACGCCGAAAATCTCCAGCGATCCGGTCGGACGAATGATCGGGTAGGCAGGGTTGGCCGGGCGCAAAACGAACTGGCCCTTTTCGCGTTCCAGATATTTGAGGGTGAATTCGTTATCGACGATGGCGACGACGATATCGCCGACATTCGCGGCGGGCTTCTTCTCCACTGCCACAATGTCACCGGGATGGATGCCGGCATCGATCATGGAGTCGCCCTTGACCGTCACCAGCACAGTTTGCGAGGGGCGCTCGACCAGGTACTCATCGATGGTCAGCATGTCGTGCTGGGCATCGTTGGCCGGGCTGGGAAAGCCCGCCCGCACGCTGTCCGCCAGGTGGCGCTCGAAGAATTTTCCGCCCGGCTTGAGCCGCTTATCCGGCGTGATTTCGAGGAAATCCTGCAATTTCAGGCGCGCGACCAGCGCCGCCACCGAGGATTTCGACTTGAGGCCGAGCAACCCGGCCATGGTGGCATAGGAAGGCAAGACCCGATGCTGGGCATAATAGTCCTGGAGCTGGTCCAGGCAAGAACGATCGTTCAACATGAGTCGAAGTGTAAGGAACGAACGATCGTTCGTCAAGCACTGCCTTCTACCTCACTCCCACAACCATGCGGCACCGCGCACGCCGCTGGAATCGCCGAACCGATTGCGCTCCAGCCGGGTATCCACCCGATCGGAAAACACATAGCGCCTCCAAATTCCGGGCACATTTTTATACAGGCGTTCGATGTTAGACATGCCGCCACCCAGCACGATGACATCGGGATCGAGAATATTGATCACATGCGCCAGCGAACGCGCCAGGCGATTTTCATAGCGCAGCAAGGTCTGCTCGCACGCGGCATCACCAGTCGCCACCCGCGCCACGATGGTCGCGGCGTCGAGTTTTTCACCGCCGACTCGCTGATGGTCTGCCGACATCCCCGGCCCGGAAAGAAAGGTCTCGATGCAGCCGTGCCGCCCGCAGTAGCAAGCCGGCCCCGGAAGCTCTGCATCCTCTGGCCAGGGCAGCGGATTATGCCCCCACTCGCCGGCGATGCCGTTGGCCCCGGTCAAAACATGACCGTTAACAACGATGCCGGCACCGCTGCCGGTGCCGATAATGACCCCGAATACCACCTCGGCACCGGCAGCGGCGCCATCAGTGGCTTCGGAGAGGGCGAAACAGTTGGCATCATTGCTGATCCGCAACTTGCGCTGCAGCAAGGATTCCAGGTCCTGAAAAATCGGCTGGCCGTTGAGGTGCACCGAATTGGAATTTTTGAGCAGGCCGGTAGCCCTGGAAATGGCGCCTGGCGTACCGATGCCAACCGTTCCAGTTTGCCCGAGTATGGCCTCCGCCTGATGCACCAGATCGGCAATTGCCCGCAACGTGCCGGCGTAATCTCCCCGAGGGGTCGGCACGCGTCGGCGCAGAAGCTCGTCGCCCCCATCATCCAGAGCGATGATTTCGATTTTGGTGCCCCCGAGATCAATACCCAGCTTCATGGCGCTTCCTGATGACATTATCCTGTACTGCATGTATCAAAATTTATGCCCTTAGTATAGGCATTCTCTTTATGCATAAAGCCTATTTTTGCTTATCACAGAATACACCTTCTGCTTATTCTAGCCCTTCCTCCGCCTCTGTAGACTAACTCCTGAAATCTGAAAAAAAACGCTGCGCATTTCCGAAGAACGAACAGGCAAAGGAAAATAACATGTTCGCGATGACACGCCATAATACAGATCTGGAAGATAATGGCCTTCTGGACGTCCTGGAAGATGAAGAATCCAATCAGCCGCCAGAAGAACTAGTGGAACTTTCATCCGGAACAGAAGCATTCGGCGAGTTCCAGGGCGACGCCACCATGATCTATCTCAATGAGATCGGACGCAATGCCCTTTTGACGGCGAAGGAAGAGCGGGAACTTGCAACCCGTGTCAGAGAAGGCGATTTCAACGCTCGCCAGCGCATGATCGAATGTAATCTTCGCCTGGTCGTCAGCATCGCAAAACGCTACATCAACCGTGGCATGGCCCTGCTGGACCTGATCGAGGAAGGCAATCTGGGACTTATACACGCCCTGGAAAAATTCGAGCCGGAGCGGGGTTTCCGCTTTTCCACCTACGCCACCTGGTGGATACGGCAGAATATCGAACGCGCCATCATGAACCAGTCGCGCACCATCCGCATTCCGGTTCATGTGATTCGGGAGATGAACACCTGCCTTCAGGCATTCCGGCGCATTGAGTCCCACAAGGGCGACGAACCCAGCGCAGAAGAGGTGGCGCAGTTATTGGACAAACCGGTAGCCGATGTGCGTTATGTACTGAACCTGAATGAACGCATGGCATCCCTGGACACGCCGCTGGATATCGACCCCAGCCTCTCCCTGGGCGATGCGATTCCGGACGAGAATATCCAGCCCCCCGAAGTGCAATTGCAGCAGAGCCAGGTTGAGGCGCTCGTGCAGCAATGGATGGGTGAACTGGGAAGCAAGCAGCGCTGCGTGATAGAGCGGCGTTTCGGCCTGAACGGCCACCAAACCCACACCTTGGGAAAAGTGGCTGAAACCCTTGAAATCACCCGGGAACGGGTGCGCCAGATTCAGCTTGAAGCATTGCAGGCCCTGCGTCATATCCTCACGCGCAACGGTCTTTCGAAGGAAGTCCTGTTCTGACCAAAGCTGGCGTGATTGCCGGCCCCTAACGTCCATGGCAAACTGCCATGACCGTTTCCCTCTCTCCTTGCTCTCTCCCGGAGGGAGAGAGGGACGAAGTCTCGCTTCGCGAGCTTCACTGGTAGGCAAGCAAACCTCAAGCATCCACTTGCGACAAACATGAAGAACCCCGGCATGCCGGGGTTCTTTATGCTATCCAGAACCCCCCATTCTCACACTAGCACATTATCGTTTTGGGTATTACACTGGAGCCCATTCAACCTTTACATTTCAGCAATCCATGTCCATAGACACTCAAAACAATTATCTGGTGATCACCGCTTCAGGCGAAGACAAAATCGGCCTCGTCGATCGGCTTTCGAGCAAAATCACCGAGAGCGGATGCAATATCGAAGAAAGCCGCATGGCCGTACTGGGCGGGCAGTTCGCCTTGATCATGCTGCTTTCCGGCCCCTGGAACGCGCTTTCCAAGCTCGAGGGCCAAATGGGCGCGATGGGCGATCAGTTGGGGCTCACCATCATCCACAAACGAACCCAGCAACGGGAACGGACGCAACCGGTGGTTCCCTACAGGGTGGAAGTGGTGGCCATGGATCATCCCGGCATCGTTCGCAACCTGGCCGCCTTCTTCTCCAAAAACGGCATCAACATCGAAGAACTTCAAACCGACACGTACCCGGCGCCTCACACCGGCACACCGATGTTTTCCGTCACCATGACGGTGGGCATTCATGCCGACGTTCACATCCCCACCCTGCGTGGAAATTTCCTCGATCACTGTGATGATTTGAATCTGGACGCGAGCTTTGAACCCGCACGAATTTAATGCCTAGCAGCTTGTCGGGCTTGAAGAATCGAAGCGAAAATTCGGCTGGGCGAGGACAGATTTTGCTGGTTTTGCAGGTCAATAGTCATTCTATTGACCAAAAAAGCGGCAAGATATGGACCGGCCAGGCGGATTTGCAGCCGATTTCCTTTAAGCCCGACAAGCTGCTAGGTATGCAAATGCTGTCTTCAAGAAGAAATTCAGCGTTCGCAACAAGTTGATTTATTAGACCGATAACGGGCATTGCACCCCTTATCAGCCCATTTCTTCGACGATTCCATTCGACCAGCGCAGCGCCTCTACTTGCGCGCCCATCAGGTCTTTTACAGCCAGCCCCAGATCTTCCAATATTTCTCCGGCATGATCGAACTGCCCAAGTTCTGTCATTTCTGCCAGTGCGAGAAGGCCACCCAGATTGCCTGTCTTATGAATCAGAGCCTCAATAATCTGGTCTGCCGGGTTCACAAGATCGATCACTTCAATCAGGGGCCGGTCCAGGAGCGCATCCAGCAAAGACAAAATACCCGTCATGAAAGCCTGATCATGAAAATCCCTGTCATTTTCCCTGAGTTGCAAAGCGAGCAACTCCATCAACCTCCCCCGCCTTGCCACAAGCTGCAATAGTGGGCTGAAGTTCTCTTCATTTTGTTGCGGGGTATATAGCAAGAGTTGCAGCCAGCGTTGCATCTGGCGTCGGCCAAGAATTTTAATCGCCTGGTTGAATGAGGATATTTTCGTCTTCAGCCCCATCGACACCGAATTGACCAACCGTAAAAGTTTAAGGCTCAAGCCGGCATCCATTTTCAGGGCCTGCTCAATTTCATGGTCGAGCGCATCGGTCAGGATGAGACCCAGCAACTTGAGCATTACCGCCTGATAAGGCGGGGTGCGTCTGCCAATCACCAAATGGGGGCGCGCAAAGTAATAGCCCTGAAACAAGTCGAACCCCGCCTCTGCGCATAACAGATACTGCTCGTGGCTTTCGACTTTTTCGGCCAGAAGTTTTACCTGGTGGGTCCTGAGCTTCTCAACGATCTGTAGCGTGGAAGGCCAATCCTGCTGTGTAATATCTACTTTTACGATATCCACAATTTCAAGAAACGGATCGAAAGCGCTGTCATTGACATAATCGTCCAGCGCCAAACTAAAACCGCTCTTTTTTAGTTCCCGGCAGCGCTCGATCAGCGGAAGGTCAACCACCACTGTTTCCAGCAACTCCAGTGTGACCCGCTGTTGTGACAGAATTTCAATCGCATCGCTCATTACCAGCGCTTTGCCCACGTTGATAAAGCACGCGTACCCGGCCAAGGCTTCGCCAATTTCCAGATGGCTGAATGCGTAGCTGATTACCTGCGCAGTGGCCTGCGTATTGTCAAGAATAAGCGCCGAATTCAGCTCGCCACTACGAAATAGCAATTCATACGCCACCAGACGCTGCCGCTTGTCCAGAATGAGTTGCAACCCCAAGAATACTTCCTGCACTTGCGGCAGGTCATGCATGTTTATTCATCTATCTATCTTTACATTGGGATCAGCAAAAAATAAGTCCTCGTTCGTTTTTCTCATGATATCGTAATATCGCAAAACAGTTAACCCGAATTTTCAAAGCATCCAGAAAGCAAAACTGGTATTAATTTTCGGTCAATCCAACGACCTCTCTGGCTGAGACACGAAGATCCTTCGACCATCTGTCGTCACCGACAACCTGCGTACCGGCAACCAACGCATCGGCAATCTCACCCCTGTTCCACCCCAGGCTAGCAAGCAGATCGAGCGCCACGCCATCGGCCTCATGCAATTGGTCGATTTTGTAACTTTCTATCGCTATCCGGGCACCGACAAACGAAGCCGCCGATGAAACTGCTGAAGCTGTTGCAGCCGCCGAAGCTGACTGTATCAAGGCGGCGGAACCGCGAATAATGTTGGCAACGGGCAGCAACACCTGGGCCGCTATGGAAAACAGGATGCTGGTCGCCGAATCCTCGTCATGGTGACGGCTGATTACATGCCCCATCTCGCGAGCAATCAGGAAGGCCAAAGCCTCTTCATCAAGGCGTAGCTTTTGCACGCCTCGGAAAATTACCACCGTACCGGCCGCACTGGATGCACTCCCCGGTTCGACCTTTTCGGCAACCACAAACTCAAATTGGCTGAACCGCTCAGCGAGATCGGGATAAATTTCAAAGGCGGATTGCGCCAGACGTGTACCCAGTCGCTGGACCCTTTGATCGAAAGCACGATTAAGCATGCATTCCATCCCAGCGCAGGATGAAGGCATGCCCGCTTCAGAAGCGAGACTCAAGCGCATACCCACCTCGGAATGAACAGCGCTTACCGAGGCTGGCACGGTCACCTGCATACGCCCCTGGGGCGACGTTGCGCACGCCCCAAGCAACATACTGGCAAGGACAACAAACCAGACCCGGACAATCATGAGTGCACCCTTCGAAATAACATCGGCTGATTTCGGAGAATGATCCGTTCACCACTCGCTGTCAAATCAAAGCATTAGTGGGCCTGACCGCCACCCCCTAAATATCCTAACAGTCGGCCAACCAGCGAAAACCTATGACTATTTAATGAGCCCGACTGGCTTGTCAGCAGGCGAGGTGGAGACGTAAAAATAGCGAGGATCTTCATCGATGAAGCGATCGATTACGGCGGTCTGTGAACGGCTTTCGCCAGGAGCGAGGCCCGATCGACCGGCCACCTCTGCGCTGCCGATCTGGACGCCATAACGATCGAACACAAATATTCTGGCCTCGGGGTAAACAGTTCTGGTCGTAGTGTTTTCCATCACCAGCTTGTACTCGTAGCGGCTCGTAGCATTTTGATTCAGTATCGTAAAAACGATGTTCTTGAGGTAAGAACCATTGATCTTGAGCACCTTGTCCGGCACCAAATCAATCAGGTGCGGAAGCCGCCCTTTAGTCATCTCCGATAATATCTTCCTGGCCCGCTCCAGTTCGATGCCCGCTTGGCTCAGGTCCTGGCGGAGTTTGGCGAGTTCAGCATTGCGCACTTCGCCTTCTCCGACAAGGCCACTGATGCGTACAACGGAGAATATAATCACGATAAACAATGCCGCCAAGGAAACGGAAAGTGCAATCATCAGCGCCAATCTGCGGCTCACCTTGTGAAGAGTCGGACTCGATCGGTATGAATGGCCACGCCCGGAATGACGCGCGGAGCGTGTGGCCGAGGAATCAAACCGCGCGTCTTCCGCGAAAGGGACGTCGAACGTTTTTTCGTCCATTACACCAGCCTCACTATAAAAAACACCTGACTTCCGCCTTGCATAGCCTGCGGGGGCTTGAAAAAGACGGATCGCATCGGCTCAAAGTAACCGCTTTTGAGTCTAGCAGATACCTACCGATGTTCCAGCCACACACCGACGAAACCAAATTTTACTTATTCATAAGCGTCCGGCCATCACCGCCCAGCCAAGAGGTTTAGCCAATGCCATGCAGAACAGGCAACCGAATAACTCGAGGGCTGCATTCTCACGGCCTTGGCAAAGACACACAAAAAACCGGCATAATAATCGGCACAATAAATTATTAATGTATATAATTACCTATATATATTAACAAGATAAACCGGCATAATAATCGGCATGAAATACACTTTTCCAGATCATCCAGCACAAATGGAGCCGCTCATCTCCCCTGTTGACGACATCATGCTTGATCGTTGCTACGAGATTGCCATTGCATCTGCAAAACTGGTTGCCTCCGTCCATCCGGTAACCGCGCATGAAATTGGATCGCTAGTCAGCGGAATGAACTGCTACTACTCAAATCTGATAGAAGGGCACGATACCAAACCTGTCGACATCGACAGGGCAATGGCTGGGGATTACTCAGAAAAGCCAGAGAAGCGCATTCTGCAACTGGAAGCCCGGGCGCATATTGAAGTTGAGCGCAAATATCTAGGATTAACCCAGCCAAATAATGACCGCTATTTCGATTTGAACACGATGATGGCTATTCACCGTGATTTTTATAATCGTTTGCCAGAAGACCTGCACTGGGCGACTTCTAAAAGCTGGAAAATATCTAAAGTGGTTCCGGGCGAGCTACGCAGCCAGGACGTGGAAGTAGGCGCTCATCTTCCTCCTGCGTTTGCGGCATTGCCTTCTTTCATAGAACGCATGCAAGAGGCTTATGACCTTGAGTGGAAGTCGAACAGACACCCATTCCAGAAAATACCGATTGTTGCCGCCGCTCATCATCGCCTCTTATGGGTTCACCCTTTCCTCGACGGGAATGGGCGTGTCGCACGACTGATGTCAGTCTTGGCAATGAAAGCAGCGGGAATCGATGGGATCGGGATGTGGTCTCCCGCACGTGGGTTATCTAAAAAAGTGGATGACTATCGGCGTTTGCTTCAGGCTGCAGATAGCCAAAGGCGGGGGAATCTTGATGGACGAGGAAACTTGTCTGCGTCGGCTTTGCGCGATTTCTCGATGTTTTACATTGAGACCTGTTTGGATCAAGTAAAATTTATGTTGGACATGTTCGACATGGATAAACTACGGTCGCGTGTTGAGCACTTCTTCGGCATTGCGGAAACGAATAAACTTTATCGTAAGGAAGGCGCCAGAATTGTACTGGAAGCGATTCATTGCGGGGAGATCGCCAGGGGTGATGCCGAACGCCTCACGGGATTGGGTGAGCGACTATCTCGCGATATTCTTGGCTCCCTGATTAGAGCCGGCCTTCTAAAGTCAGACACGCCCAAAGGATCTGTTCGTGCCGCTTTTCCTGCCTTTGTGACGGGATACTATTTCCCCAATCTTTTCCCTGCCGGGTCGCCCGATGAAATATTTTCTGATCTAAAAAATAGGGGATCTATATCTCTTGTCCGCAGCAGGTTTCATGACTCTAGGAATTGATTTGAATGGAGAATACTTGAGTGAAGCCCGTGCAAAAGTGTCACCAATCACGAGATAAAAAAGAAAAAGGCCACCCGAAGGTAGCCTAACTCTTTGTTACGTATGGTGCGCCGGAAGGGATTCGAACCCCTGACCCCTTGGTTCGTAGCCAAGTACTCTATCCAGCTGAGCTACCGGCGCCTTTGTGAAGGCGGCATTATATGCTAAAAAACGCTGCCAAACAATGGCGGAGAGAGAGGGATTCGAACCCTCGGTAAGGCTATAAACCCTACGCTCCCTTAGCAGGGGAGTACCTTCGACCACTCGGCCATCTCTCCGAAGTGCGCAAGGATACCGTCTTAGGCCTAAAAGGTCAAACCGCTCAGACCGCCTGCTCCAGGCCAAATGCCTTATGCAGCACGCGAACAGCCAGTTCCATGTATTTCTCGTCAATCACCACAGAAATCTTGATTTCTGAAGTGGAAATCATCTGGATGTTGATCCCTTCTTCCGCCAGGGTCCTGAACATGTTACTGGCAATCCCGGCATGGGATCGCATGCCGACACCAATCACGGAGACCTTGGCGATGCGGTCATCACCGGAAATCTCGCGGGCGCCGATGTGAGCTTGCACGCCTTTCAGCACCTCCAGTGCTTTTTTGTATTCGTTGCGATGCACAGTAAACGTGAAGTCGGTGGTGCCGTCTGCGCCAACGTTCTGAATAATCATGTCCACGTCAATATTGGCTTCGCCGACCGGGCCTAGTATCTGGTAAGCAATGCCGGGACGATCCGGCACGCCGAGCACGGTAATTTTTGCCTCATCGCGGTTGAACGCGATGCCCGAAATAATCGCTTGTTCCATTTTGTCATTTTCCTCAAAGGTGATCAGAGTACCTTCCCCTTCGTCATCGAAGCTGGAGAGCACGCGCAACTTGACCTTGTACTTGCCGGCAAATTCTACCGAGCGGATTTGCAGCACTTTGGAGCCGAGGCTCGCCATCTCCAGCATTTCTTCAAAGGTGATGGTCTTTAGCCGGCGCGCTTCCGGAACAAGGCGCGGATCGGTCGTATAGACACCATCCACATCAGTGTAGATCTGACACTCATCGGCCTTCAGCGCCGCTGCCAGCGCCACGCCTGTGGTGTCGGAACCGCCGCGACCGAGGGTGGTGATATTGCCTTTTTCGTCCACGCCTTGGAAGCCTGCCACCACGACCACATAGCCTGCGTCCAGGTCGGATCGCATGTTGTGTTCTTCGATGTCGAGGATGCGCGCCTTGGAGTGCGCGCTATCGGTGATGATTTTGACTTGGGAGCCGGTGTAGCTCCGCGCCTTCAGCCCCAGTTCCATCAGTGCCATGGAAAGCAGCGCAATCGTCACCTGCTCGCCGGTGGAAAGCAATACATCCATTTCCCGCAGATCGGGGTTGGGTTGAACTTCCTTAGCCAGAGCAACCAGACGATTAGTCTCACCGCTCATGGCGGAAACAACGACTACGACCTGGTGGCCTAACATCTTGAATTTAGCTACGCGCTGGGCAACATTCTTGATCCGCTCGGGAGTACCGACCGAAGTGCCGCCATATTTCTGAACAATCAGTGCCATTGCACACCCACAAAAAAATCATGATTTTAATTCAATTACGGAAAGATGACGAGCACAGGAAAAACATCCGCCAAAAAAATTGACAAATATCAAGACCGAAGCCCTCTAGGGAACTCCCATAGAAACCCAATGTCATCATTAATGTGTATATTTAAAATAACCATGCTAAGATTACAAAAATAACTAGTGGTTTCCCCTACGTAACAGTAAGGGTTTTATGTGACATCTTTATTAACAACTCACACTAATACTATGAAAATATTTGACAAAATAGCAAACCCCCGGGAAATTCGGCGGAAACTTGGCCTGAATCAGCAGGAGTTCTGGACCCAAATCGGCGTAACCCAAAGTGGCGGCTCTCGCTATGAAAGCGGTCGCAACATGCCGAAACCGGTGAGAGAGTTGCTGCGTCTCGTCCACGTGGAGCAGTTGGATTTAGCCAAGGTCAAGAAAGAAGACTTTGAAATCATCAACTTCATGAAGGAAGAGCATCTGGATTTGTATAAAAGCCTGAAGAAAGCGGCTCGCGCCAAGAAAAAAGACGCTTAAGCCTGTAGCTAGCAGCTCAGCCTTACCGCAACACCCCGCTTCTCGATCTGAGATGAGAAGTGCAGCATCCATTCTTGCGGCAATGGCGACAAGCGCGCAGCTTCAGGCTGCATCGAAGGGCGTGCGAGGCCGTACAACAGCACGCCCTGCAACGGCACATCTTCAGCCTTTAGCCTCTCGATGAATTTCAGATAGGACTCCCGCTCAACATCTGCGGGAGGCCGTCCATCGAATTCAAAAACGCAGGTTTGCAGCCAGGTCGGGCACAACAGCGCAGCTGTCAGCAGATTATCATGCATTTTTTCCACCGACTGGCGGGTACCGTTAATCCTGCGTACCCCGTTCGCCATGGCGCTGTCCAGCTTGAACCACACCTCTCCACCCAGACTAGCCATTTTTCGTAATCCTTCCCTGACCTTGGCACGCTGAATCAGACTGCCGTTGGTAATCAATACCAGCTTGATCTTACCGATCAGGTCGAACTCTTCCATGATCTCGCCGATCAAATTGACAACCTGAACAAATTCCTTGGCACTGGTCGGTTCGCCATTGCCGGACAGGGCAATATCGTTAAGCCGCCGCGCCTCGGCAGGCACACGTCGTTGCATAAAATCGCCCTGCAACAAATCTCGCAAAAAACCGCGCAATTCCCCTGCCAACTTTTCCAGATCAACCTCAGGTGCGCCGCCGCGCTTGAGGCCGGGCACCTGACAATAAACACAACGCCAGTTACAGGAATTGTTTGTATTCAGGTTGATCCCCACTGAAACGCCACCGGCACGACGCGAAATCACCGGATAGACATAGGTCATCCCCGCGCTGTCGCGGTCATGGTCGTAAATATTCAGCACTTGGGTCATAGCGCAGATTTTAAGGCTTCGCCATCCCAGGCGCCAACAAAATCAGTGCAATGGTATAATCCACCAGGAATTACCCACCATACACGGCCCTCCAAATATGCTGATCACGCGCAGACTCGAATTCGATGCCGGTCACCGCATTCCGCACCATAAAAGCCAGTGCCGCCACCTGCACGGCCATCGCTACGCCATCGAGATCAGCCTGTCCGGCAACATCATCAATACGCCCGGCTCGTCGGAAGAAGGCATGGTCATGGACTTTTCCGACGTCAAGGCCATCGCCCAGAAACATGTGGTGGAACCATGGGATCACGCCTTTCTGGTGTATGCCGGCGACACCATCGTTATCGATTTCCTGGATAGTATTGAAGGGCACAAGACCGTAATTCTCGACTGCGTGCCCACTGCAGAAAATCTTGCCGCCAAAGCGTTTCAGATTCTGGACCTGGCCTACCGCGACACCTACGGCAACAATCTGCGTCTCAAGCGGGTGAGAATTTACGAAACACCCAACAACTGGGCCGATGCAACAAGAGATATGTAGCCTGAGAACCAAGCTGGGGCGATTCAGTTTGAATGGAGGTGTGTCTTACACACTATCACCAAACAGCCGCATTGATGCTTAATCTATGTAATGAAAAATATTTATATGCCCCCTACTTGTTCTTGGCACACATAATCATTAGAAATCAATTTTCACTGGAGAACAAACCATGATCGGGCGCGGCAGACTTACTAACAAACAACAACAAGAATTAAGAGTAAATATTTACTACAATTAAAACGCCAGTGAACAAAACTTGATTAAACTTGATTTATTGTTTGCGATAGTTATAATTGCCGACTTATGGAAAAACTACTGAACTCCGTTGTGATTCAGGGTGTTCTCGCAGAACGTGGGATTACACAGAAGCAGCTGGCGGATGCAGTTGGGATTTCGTCCCAAGCGGTCACCAACTGGTTAAAGGGGAAAGACTTTCCCCGTCCGGCATCACTCCTCAAGCTCGCAACCACCCTCGGGTTGACGTTCGACCAACTTGTGCAAACAAGTGCTTCGGGCCGCCCTGTCATCGCTTACCGCAAGAAGGCAAGCGCCAAAACAACCGATGCGCACATCGCCAAGGCTGAAGGCATGGGCATGCTGCTCAAGCCACTGGTCGCGCATCTGCCTGAGTTGCAGGCATTGCGCACGCTGATCACATCCCCATCGACTGACTACGACAAACTTCAAGTCGCTGCGTCGCAAACCCGTAGCCGATTGGGTATAGGCGAACAGGCCGTGCTTGGTTACGAACACCTGATCGGCGAATTCAAGGACTGCGGCGCCATCTTGGTGCCCGTACTTTGGGGTACCAAGGGCAACCATGAAAATGCACTTCATATCCGCTTGCCGGAGGAAGACGTCACTTTCATTTACCTCAACCTCGATACCCGGCTGGAAGACTTCAAGTTCTGGATGGCACATGAACTGGCTCACGTATTCACCCCAGATCTCTCGGGCACCAACGAAGGTGAAGACTTCGCCGATGCCTTTGCGGGCGCGCTGTTGTATCCCAAAGCCTGCGCCGAACAAACCTATCGCGCTGCCATCCAGCAACCAAATTCCGACAGCGCAATTGAGGTACTGCTGAAACAGGCAAGTGCACACATGATTTCGCTTAATACCGTTTTTCAACAAATTCAGCTGTATGCCAAGGCAATGCATTCAACGCCGTTGCCTATCGAAGATAAAAGCATACACATATTGCGCAACAGCCTTCGCGGCCCGTTGGTCAGCGAAGCCATGTTCGATCCGATGCCGCCATCGTCTCAGCGCTATATTGCCGCCTGCGAAAAAACCTTCCAGACCGACTTCTTCCACGCGCTGAAACGCATGATTAACGATAACGGTACTGGCGCGCCTTATATCCAGCAAGTGCTGGATACCCCATTGCAGGATGCGTTTGTGCTCTACGAGGAACTTCGCCATTGATCCTGGCGCTGCTTGACACCAACACCTACCTTCGGTTGGCCAAGCGCATCCGCCCCCTGCTGGGGGTTGAATTCGGACAAAAGCAATACGTTCTTACCGTAGTGAAACAAGTCGAAGACGAAGTCTTCAAAAGCCCTCGGCTCCAATTCCTCTATCCCTGGTTCTCGGATACAGAGCTGAACGACGAGCGGATGTCCAAGCAAGTTCGCCTCAACAAGGAAGAGCGAAAACAAATCGAGGCCGCCGCCAGCGTGCTGCGCGCGCATGTGCTGGCAGACCCGATTGGCTACACCACCCAAGGCCGTTCGCCACCTTCACCGACAGATTGTTTTATTCTGGCCTTCGGCCAAGTTCGGCCCGCCATCGTCGTGACTGACGACCTCGGCATGCACAAGCTCGCAGATGATTTCGACATCACCATCTGGCACGGCCACGAACTGCTGAAAAAGATGCTCAGCGCGAAGGCCATCGACAACGATCTTGTCCAGGAAATTTTCACGGCGCTCGAAAACAACGACGACCTGCCGCGTACCTGGCAGGAGGTTAAACATACCGTATTCAAGAAGCTGTTTGGATTGAAGCCTTAACCGAATCCGGACTTTCAGCCACTCTCTTCCACCGAATACAACGTATCAAACCGACTGTCAGTCAATAGTTCAAATGCAGCAGCGTCACGTGCCGGCGCACATTTTCAGCCCCTAGAGGTCTTGCGTAATCGCCCGCGGCGGGCTCCCACAGTACCAGGTGCGGGTACCTTCAAGCGGCTGTAAGTTAAACTGCTTTCACAACCAAATGTCCTGATCGTGAATGAGATATGCATCTCATCTCTGTTTAACCTAGCCGTCCTGCCGCCAACCTTCCTTTGCTTGCCCATATTTTCTCCTGTTCAAAAGTGCCTCCGCTTAAAAGTTTGCCGGATAGCAGGCACTCAAATCTTTTAACACCGGTTAAAAAATCGCGGTGTTTCAGATTAATGGCAGATACAGGACATAAACAGGGGGAGAGAATGTCCGCTGAGCGGACATTAAGCGCACCGACTTGGCGTGGCACGATAAAAGCACCACAATGAACAACTGAATTTGACCTTACAGCCGCATCAGTCAAATAGGGTGTTGTGTTCTCTGCGTGAGGCGCGCAGCGCATCAAACTCCGAATAGACCAGCTCGGCAGCAGTGAAAAGGTTTGATGTAGAATTGGCGTCAGCCATGATGTTAAACCTCCTATTTAGGTTGCTTCGTGGTTAGGGGGCATAAGTGGTGCAACACTTATGCCCCCGCTTCAAAACCCGGCGTTTAACCCCTGTCGGGCGGGGTGAACTCTATGCCGCCTTGAACGGCAAAACCTTTGCGCCGGCAGCTATCGAATCCAGATAATCGGCCCAGGATTGCATCATCGCCTTGCGCTCCTTGATGTACTCGGCCCGGTTATATGCCCCCCCTCACCTCGTTCCGCTCACAGTGGGCAAGCTGCCGCTCGATCACGTCAGGGCGGAAGCCCATTTCATTCAGCGACGTACTCGCCACGGCTCGGAAGCCATGCCCCGTCATCTTGCCCTTGTAGCCCAGGCGGTAAAGGGCGAACAGCAGGGTGTTGTTGCTGATGGGCTTGTCTCGGTTTCTACCGGGAAATACGAAGCGACTGCCCCCTCCGATGGCTTCAAGTTCTTCCAGAATCGTAAGGGATTGAGCAGACAGCGGGACAACATGCTCGGCTTTCATCTTCATACGCCCGGAAGGGATGATCCACAAGGCGGCGTCAATATCGAATTCAGCCCACTCCGCGCCAATCAGCTCATTGGTGCGCACGAAGGTTTGAGCCAGCAGCTGCAGCGCAAGCTGTGTTTGCCGATCGCCAGGGTAACTGGCGATAGCCCTGAGAAGATCAGGCATCTCTTCGGGCTTGACGGCGGCCTGGTGTTGCTTCTTGTGGGGAGTCAATGCGCCACGCAAGTCGGCTGATATGTCGCGTTTGCAGCGCCCGGTAGCTATGCCGTAGCGGAATACTTGCCCACATACCGCGAGAACACGGTGCGCAAGATCGTATGAGCCGCGTTCCTCAATCTTGCGGACCGTCGCCAACAGATCGGGGGCTTCGATTTCGTCAATAGGCCGGCGCCCCAGGTCGGGGAATACGTTGACCTCCAGGCGGCGTTTCACGTCAGCAGTATGGCTCGCCACCCAGATATGCGTGCGCTTACCGAACCATTCACGCGCTACAGCTTCAAGGCAGTTCTCAGCGTTCACCATATTGGCCGCCTTCAAGGCCTTCTTGCTCATTTCCTCAGATGGGTCTTTCCCGCCCTTCAAGAAATCCTTTGCCTTCTCCCGTTCCTTCCTGGCATCGGCCAGAGACATTTTGGGGTAAACCCCCAGGGCGAGGCGCTTCTCTTTTCCGGCAAAGCGGTATTTCAGGCGCCAGTACTTCGAGCCATTGGGCATGACCTCAAGATACATGCCCCCGCCATCGGCGATGCGGTAGGGCTTCTCTGCAGGCTTGGCGTTGATAACTACTGGATTGGTTAATGGCATGGACCACCCTTCGCGGATACGGCGCGTGTAGCATCAAGAAAGGAGCGTAGCTCTACCGTTTCACCTGGCGTCAGTGACAATCGACGGTTACCCAGAACAACCGCCAGCGCGCCATCATTGCCAAGCGTGAAACGAGTTAAAGCAATCTTCCTGCCTTCTTCTGCCTTCGCAGCGGCCCGTTGCATCTTGACTTGCTCGCCAGGGTCTATTCCTTCAGCCAGCATGGAGCGAAACACCTCTCTCCGCTCCCTGGCTTCTTTGAGTGACACATCAGGATAGACACCAAGAGCAAGCTGCTTTTCCTTCCGCTCGAAGCGATATTTCAGGCGCCAGTATTTGGAACAGTTGGGCATGACCAGCAAGAACAAGCCCTTTTCGTCAAACATCTTGACGGGCTTGTCGGTAGACTTCGCACTATCGATTATGCTGATTGAGAGAGCCATGAGGCCATATTTTCTTGTTTAAAAGATTATGGCCTCAATTATGCCCCCCTTGTTTTGCCGGTTGCAACAGGGCTATTTCGGACTACTTTGGACACAAAACAGACGGGAAACCCTGTGTTTGCTGGTGTTTTTGGACTGTTTCGGATTGCTTTGGATGCTTTTTTGGCGGAAGGTGTGAGATTCGAACTCACGGATCCTTTCAGATCGGCAGTTTTCAAGACTGCTGCCTTAAACCACTCGGCCAACCTTCCGATGGCCGTCATGATACCGTTTGCCGCCGACATTGACCAGAGCTTGAAACTTTAAACCGAATTGCGTAGTCTTAGCTATGTCTTTATTTGTAACGAGGAGTTAACTGATGCAACCTGAACTGCGAATGACGTCACAAACCACCGAACTGACCCTTGCGGCCAACAAGGTATTGCGCAACACCTACATGCTGCTCGGTTTGAGCATGATTCCAACGGTGATCGGCGCAGTGATCGGCATCAACCTGAACTTCGCGTTCATGGCGCAAAGCCCGATTCTGGGCTTCATCGTCATGCTGGCAGTGATGTTCGGCCTGTTCTGGGGGATCAGCAAAAACCGCGACAACGGCTTGGGCGTGGCTCTGATGCTTGGACTCACCTTCTTCATGGGCCTGATGCTCGGACCTATCCTGCAAGTCGCTCTGCATCTGCGAAACGGCGCGCAACTGGTCGGCATAGCGGCGGGCGGCACCGGCTTGATCTTCTTCTCCCTGGCGACCATTGCCACGGTGACCAAGAAGGATTTCAGCTTCATGGGCAAGTTCCTGTTCATCGGGCTGATCCTGCTGATCGTCGCCTCGCTGGCCAACATGTTCTTCCAGATTCCGGTGATGCAGCTGACAATCTCCGCAATCGCCGTGCTGATTTTCTCCGGCTTCATCCTGTTTGACGTGAGCCGCGTCGTCACCGGCGGGGAAACCAACTACATCATGGCCACCCTGGCGATTTACCTGGATATCTACAACCTGTTCGTCAACCTGTTGCAGTTGTTGATGGCACTTACCGGCGAACGCGACTAGGCGTTACGCAACGACATGAAAAAAGCGGCCAACCGGCCGCTTTTTTTATCTCTTGGATTATCACCCAGCCCTTGTGGGTACAGCTTTAGCCGTACATGTCGCCTAGAGGCGCCTACTTCTGGCAGGCTGAAGCCGGACCTACAACACTAATGGATATCCTGGTCTATTTCTCGAATAGGGCAATGGATTCGACGTGCGCCGTATGCGGGAACATGTTGACCACGCCGGCGGCTTTCAGAACATAGCCCTTGGAATGCACCAGCACCTCGGCATCGCGCGCTAGTGTAGCCGGACTGCACGACACGTAGACGATGCGCTGCGGCCCGTCTTCCGCCAGCGCCTTGATCACTTCAAACGCACCGTCGCGCGGCGGGTCGATCAGCATCTTGTCGAAATGCCCCAGTTTTTTCAGGCCGACGGCATCCACCTCGAACAAATTCGCCTCGACAAACCGTGCCCGCGCCGATAACCCGTTGACCTCCGCATTTGCCTGTGCTCGCCGCACTAGGGCGGCACTACCTTCGACCCCGACCACATCTGCGCCGCGCTGGGCGATCGGCAGGCTGAAATTGCCCAGCCCACAGAACAGGTCAGCGACGCGCTCGCCCGGCTTCGGGTCGAGCAGGTTAATTGCGCGCCGCACCAGTACGCGGTTGATATCCGGGTTGACCTGGGTAAATTCGGTGGGTTGAAACGGCATCACGATGCCGAAATCCGGCAAAGTGTAGTTGAGTTCCGGCGCATCCAGCGGATAAAACGGTTGCACCGTTTCGGGCCCCTTGGACTGCAGGAAGAATTGAATATGATGCCGGTCCGCGAATTCCCGCAGCAGCGCTTCATCCTGCTCGTTCAACGGGTCCATGATGCGCAACACCAGCACGTCGACATCCTGGCCCAGTGCCACTTCCACCTGCGGCAACCGCTCGCGGATGGAAAGCTGCTCGACCAGTGCACGCAGCGGCATGAGCAGGGCGGAAATGCGCGGGGGCAGCACTTCGCAGCTCTCCATGTCGGCGATAAAGCTGCTGCGTTTTTCATGGAAGCCAACCAGAACACGCTCTTTTTTGCGTACATATTTGACCGACACCCTCGCCCGATGGCGGTAACCCCAGGGCGGGCCGTAAATGGCGGGCAACATTTCCTCCACCCGCACCTTGCCTATGTGCCACAGGTTGTCTTCCAGCACGCGCTGCTTGGCAGCGACCTGCGCCCCGGCCTCCATGTGCTGCATGCTGCAGCCGCCGCACAGGCCGAAATTCGGGCAACGCGGCGTGACGCGCATGAAGCTGGGCTTGAGGATTTTTGTTGCCGTGGCCTGCTCGTAGCTGGGTTTTTTCTTGAAGGTGGAGTACTCCACTGTTTCGCCGGGCAGGGCGCCTTCGATGAAGATGGTTTTGCCTTCCACATGGGCGACGCCGCGCCCTTCGTGGTCGAGAGATTCAATGATGGTCATGGGGTTCAATCCTAAAAGCGGCGATTCACCGCAGAGGACTCAGGGGACGCGGAGGAGTTCAAAGACATAAGTGCTGCTGAACATTCACCAGAAGAGAATTTCCGGTGAAAGCCAATAATGTCTGGTTTTCCTCTGCGTCCTCCGCGTCCTCTGCGGTTCAAAATATTTTATAAGTCACTTCCACAAAGCCAGGAACTCCTGCCAGTGCGGCGCATCGGACTTGCTCAAGGTGGCGCGCGCCAGGTCGCACTCTGATTGATACGCCTCGCGCGTCAGCGCACCGCGCATCAGCTGAAAACGCAGGTAAACCAGGTAGGTGTTGGCAACGTCGGTCTCGCAATAATTGCGGATGCCGTCGATCTCGCCGTTCTGGAAGGCATCCCAGACTTTCGAGCCATCCATGCCGAGCTTGCCGGGCAGGCCGACGAGTTGCGCGATCTGGTCCAGCGGCGCATTAGCGCGCGGCTGGTAAAGCGCGAGCAGGTCCATCAGGTCAAGGTGGCGGGTATGGTAGCGGCTGATGTAATTGTTCCACTTGAACTCGCGGTCGTCCTCGCCCATGTCCCAGTAGCGCGGTGCCTGGATGCCGTGGATCATGGCGCGGTAATGCAGCACCGGCAGGTCGAAGCCGCCGCCGTTCCACGACACGATCTGCGGCGTGTATTTCTCGATGCCCTCGAAGAAGCGGCGGATCAGTTCTGCCTCGTCGTCCTCGGGATTGCCCAGCGACCAGATACGGAAACTGTCGCGCTCGCGCAGGGCGCAGGAGATTGCTACCACACGCTGCACGTGCAGTTGCAGGAAGTCATTGCCGGTCACCTGGCGGCGTTGGTGGAAAGCCATCTCCGCCACTTGAGCCACGTCGATTTCGTCACCGAGCCCGTTGAGCTTACGCAAGCCCTCGATGTCGGGGACCGTTTCAATATCGAACACCAGTACCGGGGTCATGTTCTTCTAATTCCATTAATCAGGGCGGCCATTATACTCCCGACAACACCAGTTGGATCGGGCCTTAACGCGGCTTTAAAACTTTCTGCGCCGCCAGTTTTTTCTCCCCTGACGAGCCCCAGATATCGGTGACATCTTCATCGACACTCGCTAGCGAGGAAAGCATCATCAACTCGGCGACAGTCTCCTTGTCAAAGCCTACGCGACCGCCTCGATTGTCGACAACGAGGCTTTCCAGATAGCCTGACGCCTCTGGCCCACCCCATATGAAAGTTATATTCTCGGCAATTCTGGGATAGTTTCTCTCTAACGCGGATCTTGTATCTGTTACAGGCGCAAGTTCAGGCTTGGCAATCTGCCCCGGCGACAAAGCAGGGGCGCTGTCAGGCGTTACACCCCACTCCAGTTTGGGCAGATCGCGAGGGCTTTCCTCGGACTCAACGGCAGTGTTTGAATCCATGCTGAATTCGCGCTTTTCAACCTCTGGATAGATCGGTTGATCAACGTCTTTCTGGTCCAATTCTGGAAAAAACTTTGCAACCGACAAGGGCTGGGCAACCTGCGGTTCAATCTCCAACTCGAGTGGAGATGTGAGATCCCCTAAAGCCATAGGGTTTAGCTCGATATTATGCGATGGAATATCGCTTTTCTCAGGCTCAACCGGCACATTTGGCTCAAAAGTGAATTCCAGTGCGCTGATTTCTTCTGAAGGCTTCTCTCCGACAGGCAGATCGGTAAGCTTTCCAAGCATCACTTCCAGGAGATGAATCAGCAAGAGAATATCGCTCGCCACGCCGAGTTCGAATCCCTCCCTGAGCCCGCCCTTATTCTTATTGTCCAGCAAGAGATGATGCAGGTATTCAAGGCAGGTGGAGCTACCCCAAGCGGAGTAAATCTTGTCCATCAAGCGCGGAAAATCCTCAATACTGCGGGAGTATTTTTCCCTCGACGCCATCGTTTCCCAGCTTGGCTTCGCAATATTGAAATACCGGCGAAACTCGGAGGTTAATATTTCAAATTCCGGTCGCATATCGAAATCATGATAGATTTCCAGCAGTTTAAACCAGAGGTCGACCGTTGATCTGGGATGGGAATCGATATGATATTTCAGGTTGGCAATGGCCCTGTCCTTTTCTCCCAGGGCAAGATAAATATCAGCCTCTTCAATCGCGCTCTCGATGCTATCCAGCGTAATTTCAAGATAGGGGTCGGAAACGTCATGCCGCTCTATTAATGCTTCAGAAGAAAAAGTCTGCCTGTTTGTTTCCGGGAAACTTACAGCCACGCTAGCCCGTTCCTTCTGCTCTCCAGCATGCACGGAAACGGGTGGGGATACGGGTGCAGCCGGTTTTTCTACCTCAGCATCTGCTTCCCAGACCTTGTCCAGGTCCACATCGAGATCCATCAAAACTTCTGCATCAGCCCGACTTCTCTTCCACTTCGAATAACCCCATAAGGCAGCCAGAAGCAGTCCCAGCCCCCCGGCAGAGAAGGCAATAATATCGGAGTAGGCCGGCCATTTCGGTGCTGACTGAGCAGCCGTCATGGGCGCTGGCGAGACAGGGCGACCGGACCCCATTTCGCTGTGCTGCCGTTCCAGCCCTTCCAGTTTGGCCTGCAATCCCTGGATGTGTTCCTCCATCTGTTTCAGACGATGATTAAGCGACAGGTTGTTGGCCGCCATGTCATCGATATCCAGCAGGATGCGCTGCTTCTCGCGCAGAATTTCGCGCTCTGCCTCGGTGATCTTGCCGCTGGCAGAGATATCCAGATCGCCCGTAGTCAGCTGGAGACGTACCTCAGGTTCAGGGCCCGATCTTTTGGCCTTTGCAATTTTTCGGCTGGCTGGCGGTTTGTCTGATTTCGTTTCCGGCTGCGCTGTGGACTCCACTGCCAGGTTCTGGACCGATTTTTTTTCAGCAGACTTTTGCGCCAATTCTTTCAAATCCGGCAAATGGAGCACGGTCCCCACAGGCAGAAGTGCATCAGGATTTTTATCCGCAAAGATTTCAGGATTAGCCGCTATTGCATGACGAATGAACTTTCTTTGCATGCGCCGGCTATTCGGATAAATATTTGCGGCTATGCTGGCCAGATTCTCTCCTGCCTTGATTTCCCATTCCTGGCCACCTGATCGATGATCGCGCTGGCTCACGGACAAAACTGGCTTGGGTGGAACAAGGCCGGGTTCAATCAGCGGCACATTGACAATGGTCGGGTCAGACCGGGTGGCTTGCGCGTTATCTGGCAGATTGAGCAGAATCGTGTATTCCCGCGTTATTTCACTCTCACAACCCGCTTTGACCAGCAGCCTGACTGCCAGATCGTCAATCCTTTTACGGCTGGAAACCTTGAGATAAGGCATGCCGCTCCCGCCATTCACGGTCAGCCTGGCGGAATCGACAAGGGGAATTCCATCCAGGTTGTGCTGCTCGCTCAACAACCTGAAACACGATGGATCGAGTGATTCGCCTGCCGTGGAAATAATCGGAATCCGACCGCTGAAATGCTCGCCCAATTTCGAGGTGACTTGTATCTCGCCCAGACCCAGCGCAACGATGCTGGGCGCGAACAATACCATGGCAAGCCCAAGGCAAATATCCGGCCAGCATTTTGGCAGGATGGAAAAACATTCCATCCTTGCTATGAAATTATTTGGTTTCTCTACATGCATGAAACAACGACAGACCTTCAAAAAAGCTCAAACAGGAGACGTTAAGAGTGAAACATTAAAGCATCCTCATGATTTCATGACATTCCGCATCTATCGCGGAAGAAATTGGTCGGGTAAACCTCGCAGGACTACTTTCGCACCCATGCCCCGCTCTGATTCTGATGCCACCATCCCGGAGCAGCCTTCTGCACCCAGCGCTGGGCAAAGGTCGAGCGGATCTCCTCCTCCCATTCAGGATGGCCGTTGGCGCGTGCAATCTCACGGTACAGGGCCTGGCGATCCTGGTTCTCCGCCGCGACCAGCCCGTTCACCGCCTGCCGCTGCGCCAGCGGCACCAGAGCAGCATCGCGCATCGCAATCAGGCCGTCGCGCGTCAGGCCGACCGCCCCGCTGGCATAATGACCGGCAAGCTGGTCATGGCGCTGCTGCATCGTCATTTTCAGACTGCCGATGGCAGGCGTATTGATTTCCAGGTCGGCTGCAGCACACGCCAGCAAAGGCATCCACAACAGAGCAGCAACCATCCACAAACGAAGAATCCGGCTATGCATTGTGACCCCCTATTTCTGTTCGTCCGGTTTGGCCGGTGCCAGTGCGTCGCCCTGCTTCTTCAACTGCCACACCTCGTCAATGATCTTGTCGGCGGCCTTTTCTGCTGCGGCTGCGGGGAAATAGATGTTGATGGTGACGCACGCCGAAACCGTCGAGGTCAGCAGCACGGCCATAACGGTCATAGCGAACCGCTGCCCCAAAACATGAAGCAACGATTCGCCATGACCGTTTCCCTCTTTCCTAACTCTCTCCCAGAGGGCGAGAGGGACGAAGCCTCGCTTCGCGAGTTTCATTTTAGTCATGGATAATGTTCTCATTTGAATCTCCTTTGCTTCGTTACTGGATAACCGGCTTCACATTTTTCTGGGTGACCCGCTTCAGCCGTTCCAGCAACTCGTCCCAGCTCACTTGACGATTGTAACCGATTACGCTGATCGCGGGTATGCCGCCGCCATGAACAATGACATACCCATGCGGGGCCGGCTCGATGCCGTCCATCAGGCACACCCCGTTGCGCAGTACACAGGAAAGACCGATCCGGTCGTAACCGAACTGCTCGAAGAAACTCAGAAAGCTGCGTTGTATCGCAGCGGTCGCTCCTGCGCCGCCCAGAGACGAAATGCTCTGCACAGCCTTCTGGCTGATCTTCTTCGGATAGTTCCCTGGGCTGCTTGCCACCTTGGCATCGAACTTCACCGGGCGCCAGTTCGACAGTTCCAGGCCAGCCACCGCAACGTCGATGCGCCCCTGCATGTTGCCGAAGGAAAAGGCGTTGGTCAGCAGATCGAGGTCGAGATTGCGCATGTCGAGCGTAGCGGACAGTCGTGGAGCGCGACCGAAAGGTTCGTGCAGCGAGAGATCTTTGACCACTGCCGTGCCGTCGAACACCTTGAACAACAAGGCGCCATCCACTTTGAGATTCCCACCGGAATAGCTGACGGCAGGAATGATGCCAGACAGTGTGCCATGCATGAGCGGCAGCTTCAATGCCTCACTGAAACGTTCCATTGAAACAGGCGCCAGGCCACCGCTGAAGCGCCACTGCCAAGAGCCATCGCTGTGGCTGGCGGTGAAACCGTCGAGGTTAAGCTTGCCATCAAGCAGGGGGATGGAAAAGTCGGGCGTACGGAACTGCCAGCCCTTCATCGTCAGCGGCACCCTCGTCACGCCCAGCGCCAGGCGCAATATTTCGCCGCTCTGAAAACCCAGCTCGCCTTGGCGCTCCTCTACGCTTGACCATGGGATACGAGCATTCAGGCCATGCAGCGCAAAGCGCTGGTCCTCATCAACAAATTCAGCGGCGCGCAGATTCAGGTCAAAATCAGTAGTCGCGCCGCCGCGGTAACGCCACGCCAGATCGGCACTGCCCTTGGCCTGCAACTTGGCAAAGGCGGTTTTATCCAGGAATGGTTTTATCAAAAACGTATACAGCCCGGCCACATCGATGCCAGCCGCCTTGAGATCGAAATCCGCCAGGCCCATGCCCGCCCTATCCCACGCGCCTGAAAGCTGGGCCTCCCCCACCCCTGCCAGCCGCAGGCTGCCCTGACTGACGCGCAACAAGCTCGCGTCAAAGCTGCCCTGTCCGGAGAACCGGTGCCCGCCATCGGCAAAATACAGCGGTTGCCAGAACGCCTCGCCGGACTTCCAGTCCACCTCGCCCCGCCATAGCCAGCCGCTATTCTGACGCAATGCGTGGCAGCGCACCCTGCCAGCGACTTTCTCGCCGGCATGCAGTCCGCTGGCATCGCTGAAAGCCAGGTCCTTGAACACCGCATCGGCGGTGACGCTTTCCACCCCAGTCCGGCCACCATCCAGGCTGATGCTGCCGCTCCACGCTCCGGCAGTAGGTCGAATGCCGCTCTGCGGCAGAAAACCGGCCATCCGTGTGACCTGCCCGTTGCGGGCCTCTACCCGGACTTTCCAGCTGGGCTTGCCCCATTGCGCATCGAGCTGCCAGGTCTCGCCGCGAGGAAAACCCAGAGTCAGCGCCAGCGTTTTCGACTGCTGCCGATAAACGAAGCGAACCGGCAACTTTTCCCCCAGATCCAGTTCGCCCTGGTCGCAACGGATCTCGCCATTGTTCCACTGTGTCTTTACGCAATTCAGGCGCACTTTGCGCCAGATCCGATCACGCAGGGCAAGCTCTCCGATGCGCGCCTCGAAACGGGAAAAATCCGGCCCGTCCAGCGTAGCGCTGATGGCCTTGGCGTGAAAAGCTGGGGATGAGATGTCGTCGACGTTGAGCGTGATTTGCCCGGCATGGACAACGGGAGAAAGCAACGCGAACAGGACCAAGGCATGGGCAGCCTGCCGGAAGCATTCAACCATAAAACAACGATTCACCGCAGAGGACGCGGAGGACACGGAGGAAAAACCAAAATGTTGCCAAGTTATGCTAAGTCACCCATTAGGTGAGCGCGCTTTACGTCCGGCATTTGAATTCCTCTGCGTCCTCCGCGTCCTCTGCGGTTCAATAGATTTTTCAAAGCCAATCGCTTTTTATTGGTTTGCGCAGGAAATTATCAGGCCGGGAACACGCCGGTAGACAGGTAGCGGTCGCCCCGGTCGCATACGATGGACACGATGATTGCGTTTTCGGTTTCCGCCGACACCCTGAGCGCGGCCGCCAAAGCGCCGCCGGACGAGATGCCGGCAAATATTCCTTCCTCCGCAGCCAGCCGGCGCGTGATTTCCTCGGCTTCCTGCTGGCCGATTTCGATCAGCCGATCCACCCGCTTGAAATCGCAGATTTTCGGCAGATAGGCCAGAGGCCACTTGCGGATGCCCGGAATCTGCGAGCCTTCGCTGGGCTGCACGCCGACGATCTGGATGTCCGGATTCTGTTCCTTGAGGTAACGCGAGCAGCCCATGATGGTGCCGGTAGTGCCCATGCTGCTGACGAAATGGGTGATCTTTCCCTGCGTGTCGCGCCAGATTTCCGGACCGGTGCCTTCGTAGTGGGCCTGCGGGTTGTCCGGATTGGAAAACTGGTCGAGGATGATCCCCTTCCCCTCGTCGCGCATCCGGTTGGCTGCGTCGATCGCCGCTTCCATACTGCCTTCCTTCGGCGTCAGCACGATTTCTGCGCCGAAAGCGCGCATCACCTGGCGCCGCTCCACGCTCATGTGTTCCGGCATCACCAGCACCATTTTGTAGCCGCGCATTGCCGCCGCCATCGCCAGGGCGATGCCGGTATTGCCGCTGGTCGCCTCGATCAGAGTGTCGCCCGGTTTGATTTCGCCGCGCGCTTCAGCCCGCTGTATCATGAACAGCGCCGGACGGTCCTTGACCGAACCCGCCGGGTTATTGCCCTCCAGTTTCACCAGCACGACATTAGTGGTATTGCCTGGCAATCGTTTCAGCTTAACCAGCGGCGTATTGCCGACGTACTCCTCTATGCTTTTAAACATCTTTGCCTGTTCCTTGTGTGCTTTGTGGAGCGACCCCGTATAGCTGGTCGCATTCGCTGATCACACCCGCCATGGTCACGCAATTCCTGCCATTATTCTTGGAGTGTGCAACCGCCCGTCCAGCCCTGGCATACAGTTCCTGGCGACTTTCCCCCGGCAACAGCATGGCCACACCGAAGCTGGCGGTCAGCGGGCGTGTCATGGGCAGAATAAACTGGCTTTCCAGCTCCATGCGCAGCCTTTCGGCCACGATCAGCGCCCCCATTTCGTTGGTTTCCGGCAACAGCATGGCAAACTCCAGTCCGCCATAGCGTGCTGCCAGGTCGGTGGTACGCACCGAATGAGTGACTATCGTCGCCACATGATGCAGCACTTCATCCCCCACTTCGCGGCCATAATTCTCATTAACCCCGCCGAAGTCATCCATCTCCATCAAGACCAGCCCGAGCGGGCGGCGATAACGTTCCCAGCGACCGATTTCTTCGGCGATACGATCATCCAGGCTTTTGCGGTTAGCCAAACCGGTCAGAGTGTCCTGGCGCTTGAGCGCCTCGACCTCCTCCAGTGCCTTTTTCAGCGCCAGATTGCGCCGTGCCAGAGTGCGCTCCGCATCCTCCAGTTCCCGGCCCAGTCGCTCGATCACGCCATTGAGCTGCGGATATGCCGCAACGTCCACCTCAGAAACAAGCAGCCATCCTGATCCGGTACGGTAGATGCTGCCGGACAGAGCACCCCAGTCATCCGACGAACCTGCAAAAACAATTGCCCCGACGTATGCCTTGCCATCCAGACCGACTTCTGCCTGGCCAAGCTCAGCCTTGTCCGGCTTGGCCAGGCGCACGCCGACCCCCTCCGACTTTACTTCCGCTGTTGCGGAAAGAAAGCCCCGATTGGACGCGACAACCTGACCCTCGTCATCCAGCACCGCTACAGCTATGGCATGAAGCTCCATCGCCCAGGACGGAATCAGCATTTCTCCTGCATCAGACAAGCACGACCCACTTTCTATTCATTGCTAATTTGTTCAATTTAAAGCATTTGCCCGAAACACTCAAACATACCCCTCAAATAACAACAGCCCCGCAAGCGGGGCTGTTGTATTAATGCCTTGGCAGCTTTACTTCTTGTCAGTCGCTTTCTTACTGTCATCTTTCTTGGCAGCCTTGTCATCCACCTTGGCCGAAGCCGCATCCTTCTTGGCTTCCGATTTAGCCTTTCCTTCAGCCTTGGCGGGAGTAGCACCCCTGGTCACCGTCAGGTCGGCGCGCAGCTTGTCCACCGTTTTTTTGCCAAAGCCCGGTACCATTTCCAGATCATCCACCGACTTGAACGGGCCATGCTTGGTGCGATAATCAACGATCGATTTAGCCTTGACCGGGCCAATGCCCTTCAGGACTTCCAGCTCAACTTCATTGGCGCTATTCAGGTTAACTTCGCCGGCAAAGACCGAAGTAGAGAAAGCGAAGCAAGCGAGCAAAATGAGCAGCAGTTTCTTCATGAAAATCTCCTTCAGTTGATTAACAAAACAGACTTACGACTCTTCCAGAGCCGCAGCGCTACGCGCGCTGACGCAGATGACCCACATAGCGCTCCACACCCTGCTCCACGGTCAGGAACGGCTCATTGTAGCCCGCCGTACGTAGCGCGGAGATATCCGCCTGGGTGAAGCTCTGGTACTTGCCTTTGAGCGCTTCGGGAAAGGTCACGTATTCGACCAGTCCCTGCGCCTGCATTTCCTTAAGCCCCAGCGGCGCTTCTCCCTTGGCCTTGCGGCATGAATTCACAGCCGCAACTGCTACATCGTTAAAAGTCTGGCTGTTGCCGGTACCGAGGTTGAAGATACCGGATTGCTCGGGGTGATCGAGGAACCACATATTGACCTTGACCACATCCTCAATCGACACGAAATCGCGCCGTTGCTCGCCATTGGCGTAGCCGTCGCAGCCCTCGAACAGCTTGACCTTGCCCTCAGCCTGAAACTGGTTGAAGAAATGGAAGGCCACCGAGGCCATACGCCCCTTGTGCTGCTCACGCGGGCCATACACGTTGAAATAGCGGAAGCCGACGATCTGCGAAGTTTTGTGCTGCCACATGCGGCGCACGTACTGATCGAACAGGAACTTGGAGTAGCCGTAGACGTTGAGCGGTCCCTCATGCTCGCGCGATTCGCTGAACACTGTGCCGCCGCCATAGACACTGGCCGATGAGGCGTACAGCAAGGGCACGTCCTCGTTCTGGCAATAGTCCAGCAGCGACACGGTGTAGCGGTAGTTATTTTCCATCATGTAACGACCGTCGGTCTCCATGGTGTCGGAGCAAGCGCCCTCGTGAAACACGGCTGCCACCTCACCCTCGAATGCACCATCGAGCAACAGGTCGAGGAAGTCCTCCTTGTCCAGGTAATCGGCGATTTCGCAGTCGATCAGGTTCTTGAACTTGTCAGCCTTTTTCAGATTGTCGACCGCAATAATGTTGGTCTCGCCGCGCTCGTTGAGGGCCTTGACGATGTTGGCACCGATGAAGCCCATGGCGCCGGTAACGATGTAGTACATGGTTATTCCTCTTTCTTAGCTATCAGCTGTCAGCGATCAGCTTTCAGCAAAATCGCGCGGCTCGCCGCGCACAAAACCGCCTTAAAACTGACCGCTGACAGCTGATAGCTGACCGCTCAGTTCTTCCCTGCTCACCACTGCCGTACCCAGCTTGCCAACCACGATGCCGGCGGCGAGATTGGCGACACGCACCGCCTCCGGCATAGAGGCGCCACCCGCCAGCATCACGCCCAGGGTGGCAATCACGGTGTCGCCTGCGCCGCTGACATCGTAGACCTCACGCGCCAGGGCGTGTTCATGCACCGTGTCCGCTTCGCGGTAGAGCGTCATTCCTTCTTCGCTACGGGTTACCAGCAGCGCCTGCAAGTCCAGGTCGTGGCGCAGTTGCTGGGCTTTCATCGCCAGTTCTTCCTCACTTTTCCAACTCCCCGCCACCTCGCGGAATTCACCCCGATTGGGTGTCAGCAGGGTGGCCCCGTGGTAGCGCGCGTAATCGTCACCTTTGGGATCGACCAGTACCGGCTTGTGCATGGCATTGGCCAGCTCGATCATTTGGCGGATATGAGTCAGCCCACCCTTGCCATAGTCGGACAGGATCACCACGTCGGCATCGGCCAGCATTTTCTCGAAATCCGCCAGCTTGCTGAGCAGCACTTCGTGGCTCGGCTGGGTCTCGAAATCGATGCGCAGCAACTGCTGCTGGCGACCGATCACGCGCAGCTTGATGGTGGTATCGAGTCCCTCATCGCGGTGCAGCACCACGTTGACGTTCTCGTTGTGCAACAGGCGGGCCAGACTGTCTCCCGCTTCGTCCTTGCCCGCCACAGACAGCAGGGAAACCCTGGCTCCCAGCGCTGCGGCATTACGCGCCACGTTGGCCGCACCACCCGGTCTTTCCTCGGTGCGGCTGACATGCACCACCGGCACCGGCGCCTCGGGCGAGATCCGGCTTACCTCGCCGAACCAGTAGCGGTCGAGCATGATGTCGCCGACGACTAATACGCGGGCATTTTCAAAATTTGGCAGCATTTATAAAAATCCAATCCTCACCGCAGAGGACGCGGAGGTTATTCGAAATATTTTCCTCTGCGTCCTCCGCTTCCTCTGCGGTTATTCGTTTTTACAAGCGCCCAATGGCGAAATACTCGATCCCAGCAGCACGCACATCCTTCGGGTCGTACAGGTTGCGACCGTCGAAGATCACCGGGTTCTTGAGCTTGGCCTTGAGCGCGGCAAAATCCGGCGCGCGGAAAACTTGCCACTCGGTGACGATGGCCAGGGCATCCGCGCCTTCCAGTGCCGCCATTTGAGTGTCCACCAGTTTCAGGCGCGGATCGTTGCCGAATATTCGCGTGGCTTCATGCATCGCCACCGGGTCGTACGCCGTCACGGTGGCGCCGCGCTCCCACAGCCCCTGAATCAGCACACGACTGGGGGCATCGCGCATGTCATCGGTGTTAGGCTTGAATGCGAGGCCCCACAGGGCGAAATTCTTGCCATTCAGGTCGTTGCCGAATCTGGCGGTGACCTTGTCGAGCAGCACTTCCTTCTGGCGCTCATTAGCCACTTCCACGGCATTGAGGATGCGCAGCTCGCTGCCGTACTCCTTGGCGGTACGCTGCATGGCCTGCACGTCCTTGGGGAAGCAGGAACCGCCATAACCGCAGCCGGCGTAGAGGAAATGGTAACCAATGCGCGGATCGGAGCCGATGCCGTGACGCACGTTCTCGATATCAGCGCCCATTTTCTCGGCCAGCAAGGCCAGCTCGTTCATGAACGAGATGCGCGTGGCGAGCATGGCGTTGGCGGCATACTTGGTGAGCTCGGCGGACTTGATGTCCATCACGATCAAACGGTCATGGTTGCGGTTGAAAGGCGCATACAGCGAGCGCATCAGTTCCACGGCACGGGCGTCGTCGGCACCGAGCACGATACGGTCGGGGCGCATGAAGTCGTCCACCGCCGCGCCTTCTTTCAAAAATTCCGGATTCGAGGCGATGCTGAACTCGAACTTGGCACCGCGCTTGCTCAACTCTTCCTGGACTGCGGCGCGGACTTTGTCAGCGGTTCCCACCGGCACTGTGGATTTGTCCACGATCACCTTGTATTCCTGCATGTTCTGGCCGATGGCACGCGCTGCTGCAACTACGTACTGCAGGTCGGCGGAGCCATCCTCGTCCGGCGGCGTACCTACGGCGATGAACTGGATCACACCGTGCTTTGCGCTCTCGGCCACGTCGGTGGTGAAGCGCAGCCGGCCTGCCGCCACGTTGCGCTTGACCATATCTTCCAGGCCCGGCTCGTAAATCGGGATACCCCCCTGCTTGAGGATGTTGATCTTGTTCACATCCACGTCCAGGCACAACACGTCGTTGCCCACTTCCGCCAGGCAAGTGCCTGTCACCAGTCCGACATAGCCGGTGCCGATCACGCTAACTTTCATAAATTCACTCCATTAAGTTCAAGATTGATTTGCTGTAGAACCTGCAGGGGATCGACCGCCTTGGTAATGGGCCGGCCAATCACCAGATAATCCGAGCCGAGGCGGATCGCCTCCACCGGCGTGACGATCCGCACCTGGTCGTCCTGCGAGGTATTCGCCGGGCGAATTCCGGGCGTCACCAGGCAGAAATCCGTCCCCAGTTCCTGCCGCAGTAACGGTGCCTCCTGCGCCGAGCAGACCACCCCGTCCAGCCTGCTTTCGTGGGCCAGCCGCGCCAACCGTAGCACGGTTTCCTGCGGCTGGCCCGGGATGCCCAATTCGTTCAAATCATCCCGGCCCATGCTGGTCAGCACCGTCACCGCGATCAGCTTGGGGCGATTGGGTGCGTCATCCAGCACCTCGCGCGCCGCTTCCATCATGCGCCGCCCACCGAGGGCATGCACATTCACCATCCACACCCCGAGCTTCGCCGCAGCCTTGCAGGCGCTTGCCACAGTCTTGGGGATGTCGTGGAATTTCAGATCGAGGAAGACATCAAAGCCACGCTCAACCAGCTGCTCAACCAGTGCAGGGCCGGCGACAGTAAACAGTTCCTTGCCAACCTTGAGCCGGCACATCCTGGGATCGAGCCGGTCCACCAACGCCAGTGCATTCTTCTGAGTCGCGAAATCAAGGGCAACAATAACTTTAGAATTGCTCATGCTCACCTCACATCAAGTCCTGCATGCTGGCCTTGACCAGCACCTCGGTTTCCTCGCTGCGACGGGGCGGATAGGTTTCCCACTTGCCGCAGGCGGGGCAATGCCAGAAATACTGGCGCGCTCTGAATCCACAGTTCTCGCAGCGATACAACGCCAGCCCGGCGGAGTGCTGGTGGATCAAATTATGCACCAGCTGCAAATCCTGCCTGCGCTCGGCAGGTGCCTCCATCAATTGCGCCTCCAGCAGCCGGTCGAGGCCGCGCATGCTGGGATTCCGTCGCAATTCGTCACGCGCCAGCTGGTAGGCAACCTGCGGCCCCTCGGTTTCCAGCACCGCCTGGAAAATCACGTTCAGCATATCCAGCGAGCCGTAGCGTGCCAGGTAGCCGCGCAGCAAGTCCATGCCTTCGGCAAACCGGTCGAGCACCCGATGGCTCGCCAGAAGGCGCTCCGCCACCAGCGCGAGATGCGCCGGATTTTGGGTTTCAACCCGTTTCCAGCACTGGATCGCAGCCTCGTGCCGACCTTCAGCGATTTCAATGTCGCCATGCAGAATGTTGGCGCGCACGCTGTCTCGATTCACCCGCAACGCTTCATCCAGATGCTCGCGCGCTGCGGCATGGTCGGAATGGGCGATCTCGCTGGCCGCCAGTTCACAATAAAAATGGGCGATCTCGACGTGGTAAGAGCGACTGGAAATCTCGCCCAGCCTGCGCGCCGCCTCGACCGCCTTGAGCCAATCCTTTTCCAGCACGTAGATTTCCAGCAGGTATTTCAGTGCCCCACTGGAGTAGCGGGTTTGCTGCAACTCACTGAATACCTGCTCGGCACGATCCAGCAAGCCCGCCTTCAGGTAATCCTGACCGAGTTCGTTCATCGCGGTCAGTTTCTTTTCCTCTTCCAGGTCGCTACGCTCCAGCAGGCTCTGGTGCATGCGGATGGCGCGCTCCACCTCGCCGCGCCGACGAAACAGGCTGCCGAGTGCAAATTGCAGTTCTACCGTCTCGTTATCGGCCTTGGCGATTTCAATGAAAGCCTCGATCGCCTTGTCGGTCTGCTCGTTGAGAAGGAAGTTCAGGCCCTGAAAATAGGAAGCGGGCAGCCGGCGCGATTCCGACAGGACATGCCTGATATCGATCCGCGCCGCCAACCAGCCCAGGCTAAAAAACAACGGGAAAGTCAGGAGCCACCAGTATTCGAATTCCATCTTATGAATTATGGGTTATGGATATAGAGATAAGCGGTGGGTATCGCTCATTCTTCATCACTCTTGTCTGCCTGCGCCCTGGCCCGCATTTCCCGCTTGAGGAAAAAAATCTCGCGCCGCTGCCTGAACAGGTAACCCAGGCTGGCCGCCACACCGACTGCAACACCGGCGATAAAAGACACCAGCAGCACCAGAACCAGAGGCGCCTGCCACTGGTACCCCAGATAATAATTGACCATGACGGCGTCGCTGTTCTTTACCGCAAAACCCAGGGCCAGCAGGAACAGAACGAAGCCAAACAACCAGGACAGATAGCGCATTGTTATTCCTAAAGCTATTTAGCTGACAGCCAATTTCCATTAAAAAGGCGGCATGATCTTTCGATTATGCCGCCTTGCCTCGCGGTTAGTCAGTAACCCAACTTGACCGCTTTAATTGGCATCAACCCGCTCGCGCAATTCCTTGCCGGCTTTGAAGTGTGGCACGTACTTTTCAGGTACGCTCACCTTGCCGCCGGTTTTGGGATTGCGACCAACTCTGGGTGGCCGGTAATTCAGGCTAAAACTGCCGAATCCCCTGATCTCGATCCGCTCGCCCTGGGACAAACTATCGCCCATCGCGTCGAGAATCGTCTTCACCGCCAGCTCTGCATCCTTGGTTACCAATTGCGGGTAACGCATTGCCAGCTTCGAAATCAGCTCCGATTTTGTCATAAGCTTGGACCTTCCGAGGTTGAATTGTTATTGGCCAGTTTGCTTCGTATCCATCTTGGCCTTCAACAACGCTCCAAGGTTGGTGGTGCCAGCAGCACCGGTATCGCTAGAGGACATCTTCTGCATCACATCGGCCTCGTCCGCCATATCCTTGGCCTTGATGGACAGGTTGATATTGCGGTTCTTGCGATCGATATTGATGATCTTGGCTTCGACTTCGTCGCCTTCCTTCAGATGAGTACGGATGTCCTCGACACGGTCGCGCGACACTTCGGAAGCGCGCAGATAGCCTTCCACCTCGCCGTCGAGAGTGATGACTGCACCTTTGGCATCCGCCGACTTGACGATGCCTTTGACGATGCTGTTCTTGTCGTTCATAGCAACATAGTTGGTGAACGGATCGCCTTCCATCTGCTTGATGCCCAGGGAGATGCGCTCGCGCTCGGCGTCGATCGCCAGCACCATGGCTTCGACTTCGTCGCCCTTCTTGTAGTTGCGCACGGCTTCTTCGCCAGGCATGTTCCAGGACAGGTCGGACAGGTGAACCAGACCGTCGATGCCGCCAGGCAGGCCAATGAACACGCCGAAGTCGGTGATGGACTTGATCTGGCCGGAAACTTTGTCGCCCTTCTTATGGGTCACGGCAAAGTCATCCCACGGATTGGATTTGCACTGCTTCATGCCGAGGGAGATGCGGCGACGCTCTTCGTCGATTTCCAGAATCATGACTTCGACTTCGTCGCCCAACTGCACCACTTTACCCGGGTGCACGTTCTTGTTGGTCCAATCCATTTCGGAGACGTGAACCAGACCTTCGATGCCCTGCTCGATCTCGACAAACGCGCCGTAGTCGGTCAGGTTGGTGACCTTGCCGAACATGCGGGTGCTCTGTGGGTAGCGGCGGGACAGGTTGACCCAGGGATCGTCGCCCAGTTGCTTGACGCCCAGGGAAACGCGGTTCTTCTCCTGGTCGAATTTGAGCACCACGGCTTCGACTTCATCACCCACAGCCAGCACTTCGGAAGGATGCTTGACGCGGCGCCAGGCCAGGTCGGTGATGTGCAGCAGACCGTCGACACCGCCCAGATCCACAAACGCGCCGTAGTCGGTGATGTTCTTGACGATACCCTTGACGACCATGCCTTCTTTCAGGTTGCCCAGCAGCGCCTGACGCTCGGCGCCCAGACTCTGTTCCAGCACGGCCTTGCGCGAAACCACAACGTTGTTACGCTTGCGGTCCAGCTTGATGACCTTGAATTCCATTTCCTTGTTTTCGTAGGGGGTAGTGTCCTTGACCGGACGAATATCCACCAGCGAACCCGGCAGGAAGGCGCGAATGCCATTGACCATCACGGTCAGGCCGCCCTTGACCTTGCCATTGACCATACCGCTGACCAGCGTACCCTCTTCCATGGCAGTTTCCAGATCCAGCCAGGCGGCAACACGCTTGGCTTTCTCGCGCGACAGCTTGGTCGAACCGTAGCCGTCTTCCAGCATTTCAATCGCAACCTTGACGAAGTCGCCCGGTTTTACTTCGATTTCGCCCTTGTCATTCTTGAATTCGTTGGCGTCGATGACGCTTTCGGATTTCAGGCCGGCATTAACCACCACGCTGTCGTTATCGACACGCACGACCTCGGCGGTAATCACCTCGCCGGCGCGCATTTCCTGGTGGGACAAACTCTCTTCGAACAGAGAGGCGAAACTTTCCATGGATGGGGAAACAGAAGGGGAAGCAGTAGTCATTGTTTAAAAAACCTGAAAAAGCCCGGCTGTTGCCCGGATGGCAATAGCAACGGGGTTAGTTATCACCCGCCAGAAGTTTCTTACAGCCTGAAATGGGAAACATGCCACGAAAGAAATGTTTCAGCCAACCGACAAAACTGTTAGGAGCTTGAGGCGCCTATCGGACACGAAACTGCTTGAACCAAGCCAGCACCTCGTCCACCGCTTCGACAATGGTCATGGAACTGGTATCCAGCAGGCTGGCATCCGCACTTTTTTGCAATGGGGCAACACTCCGCGCGCTGTCGCGCTCATCACGTTGCCTTATGTCATGCAAAATCTGTTTAATATTAGCATGCATTCCTTTTCCCATCAACTGTTTATACCGACGATCGGCGCGAACCTCGGCGCTGGCGGTCAGGAATATTTTGAGCATTGCGCCGGGAAACACCACCGATCCCATGTCGCGACCGTCCGCCACCAGCCCCGGCGCCCGAAGGAAGGCGCGCTGCAAATCAAGCAGCGCCGCACGCACGCGTGGGTAAGCGGCGATCCGCGAGGCGCCGTTGCCGCACTCTTCGGTGCGAATCGCATCCCCCACCGACTCGCCATTCAGCCACACCTCGCTGCCTTCGAAACGAATAGCCACCCCTTCCGCCAGGCGCGCCAACCCCTCCTCATCATCGCTCGACACGCCTTGCCGTACAGCCGCCAGGGCCAGCAACCGGTACAGCGCCCCGCTATCGAGATAGTGGAATCCAAGCTTTTCGGCGACCAATTGGGCCACCGTACCCTTTCCTGATGCGGACGGGCCATCGATAGCGATAACGGGAATCTCGGGTGAGGGGTGAGGAGTAAGGGGTGAGGAGTGGGTCATTATCTTTCTTCAGTCAGTTTTGTTATTGAACTCAGTCGCTCGAAATAGTCAGGAAAAGTCTTGGCGACGCACTTGGGGTCGTTGATGCGCACCGGCACATTGCCCAGCGCCACCAGCGAAAAGCACATCGCCATGCGGTGATCGTCATAGGTGTCGATGCTGGCGTGAGGGGTGAGGCGTGAGGTGTAAGGAGGGGTTACCTTGATGAAATCCGGTCCTTCTTCCACGGTCGCACCGACCTTGCGCAGTTCGGTCGCCATGGCGGCGATGCGGTCGGTTTCCTTGACTCTCCAACTGGCGATGTTGCGCAGAATGGTCGTACCCTCGGCGAACAGGGCCGCCACCGCCAGGGTCATGGCGGCATCGGGAATATGGTTGCAGTCGAGGTCGATCGCCTTGAGCTTCCCGCTTTTGGGAGCGCGCGCCTCGATCCAGTTGTCGCCCATGGAAACCTCGGCGCCCATCCGCGCCAGCGCCTCGGCGAAGCGCACGTCGCCCTGGATGCTGGCTTTGCCCACGCCTTCGACCCGCACTGGCCCGCCGCCAATCGCGCCGGCAGCGAGGAAATAGGAAGCGCTCGAAGCATCTCCCTCGACATGGATCACACCCGGGCTGCGGTACGTCTGTCCGGCACGAATAGTAAATGCCTGCCAGCCTTGGCGCTCGACCTCGACCCCGAATCGGCTCATCAGGTTCAGGGTGATCTCGATATACGGCTTGGAAATCAGCTCGCCGACCACTTCGATAGTCACATCCCGCTGTGCCAATGGCGCCGCCATCAATAACGCCGTGAGAAACTGGCTGGATACGTTGCCGCGCACGCTCACTCGATCCGACGCCTTGATCTGCGCCGGTCTGATGGCGAGCGGCGGGTAGCCTTCGTTCTCCAGACAGACAATGTCCGCACCTAGCTGACGCAAGGCATCAACCAGATCACCGATTGGACGCTCGTGCATGCGCGGCACGCCGCTCAAGCGATAGTCGCCGTGAGACAGCGCCAGAGCTGCGGTAAGCGGGCGAAAAGCCGTCCCGGCGTTACCCAGAAACAAGTCGACCCGCTTCACCGGAAACGCGCCGCCCGCGCCCTCCACCCGGTAGTCCCGGCTTTCATTGTGCTGCGTCCAGCTGACGCCCAGTTGCCTGAGTGCATCCAGCATGTACCGGGTATCATCCGAGGCCAGCAGCGCCTTGACCTCGGTGACGCCCTCGGCCAGCGCAGCCAGCAACAAGGTGCGATTGGAAATGCTTTTCGAGCCGGGGAGCAGAACGGCGCCGCTGACACGGGGAATAGGGGCGAGATCGAGATAGTCCATTGGCAAAAATAATTAGGTAAAAATTCAATTTACCGCAGAGGACGCGGTTCAATCCGTTTTTTGTGAAGCCCAGGCGTTCCTTGCCTGGCTGGCATGGTTGAAAACCTGCTCCAGCGCCGTCCCATCGGCCTGCTCCAGCAGGGCGCGCAGACGGTCAAGCTGCGCCTGGTAGACGTCCAGCTCCTTGAGCAGTGCAGCACGATTGGCCAGGCAGATGTCGCGCCACATTTCCGGGGAACTGCCGGCGATCCGGGTGAAATCACGAAAACCGCTGGCGGCATAGCTGAACAGTTCCTCGCTGTTGCTGCGTGTAGCAATATCCTCGACCAGTGCAAACGCCAGCAAATGCGGCAGATGTGAAACTGCAGCAAAAACCTCGTCGTGTGCCTGCGGCGTCATTTCCCTGACCGTCGCCCCGCATGCCTCCCACAGGGTGCGCACCGTGCGCACTGCCTCAGGGGAAATTTCGGGCATGGGTGTAATCACCACATTTCGATTCTGATACAAAATTGCACTGGCGGCGGCGGCCCCACTTTTTTCAGCGCCGGCGATCGGGTGTGCCGGCACGAAGTGCGCCAGATGACCCGGCAAATACTGGTGCGCCAATACCACCACGTCACATTTGGTGCTGCCCGCATCGGTAACGACGGTGTGCGGCGACAGGTGCGGCGAGATCGATGCCATCACTGCGGCCATCTGCCCCACCGGCATAGCCAGCATCACCAGGTCCGCATCTTGCACCGCACTGATCGCATCAGGCGCAACCCGGTCGATCACCCCGAGACGCAGTGCCTCCTCCAGATTTCCCGCACTACGTCCGACGCCGACGATTTCCCGCACCACGCCAGCCTCGCGCAAGGCCAGCGCGAAGGATCCGCCGATCAAACCGACGCCAAAAATGACTAATTTATTAATCATGAATAATTGTTGTCGCCCGCATCAGAAAAGCTCGACGTCTCTGCTCGCCATGCCGCCCGTAAGTTCTCCCGACGCGATCAGATCCTCATATAAACAGATCCGGTTGCGCCCGTGACGCTTCGCATAATACAGTGCCTGGTCTGCATGCCCCACCACGGTAGCAGGCACATACTGACTGCCCATATCGACAAAACCAATGCTCACCGTCACTTTTCCGACCTGGGGAAAAGCGAAGGATTCAACAGCTTTTCTGAATCGCTCCAGGGTACTCCAGGCATCCTGAACATCCAGTGAAGGCAGGACAACGATGAACTCCTCACCACCATAACGAAACAGCAGATCAGCGTTGCGAAAGGTTCTTTCCATGAGCCGCGACAAAAGCAGCAACACTTCATCGCCGTATAAATGTCCGAAGGTATCGTTGATGCGCTTGAAATGATCGATATCCAGCATCGCCAGCCAGTTCGTCCCTTTTTTCCGGCATAGCATCCGCCGCTGCTCGACAGGGGTTTTTCTGTCGCTGGAATCGCGGTCGGCAAGCAGTATCTTGGCGATCCTGTCGTCGAAAGTTTTACGGTTGAGCAAGCCGGTCAGCCGGTCACACTCACTTTCATTGAGAAGGGAAAGCTGGTTCTGGTATATCCGCATCAACCCGGAAATAAGCCGCTGATCGCATGAAGCTGCCTGATCGCAGATAATCGTCGAAAAACCGACCACCCTGTCATCAACCAGAACAGGGGAAATAATTTTTACTCCCCCTTCGATATCACGGACGACGACTTCCCGTTTGGTCATGCAATCCATGAACTCGTCGTGTTCATACAGCAAAACGGCTTGTTCCTGCCCATCCCGATCCCAGGCGCCCAGCCCGTTTGGACCTGAACTGGTGGCCAGCAACACTTCCTGATCATAAATCTTGTAAAGCGCAATTTCTCTCGCCGGGACAAGTTCGCGCAACGCAGCAACCAGACTCGTTTCCAGAGATTCCCGATCACGCACCCCGGTAATGCGGATAACCGCTTCCAGAAAGTCGTGGGCGATCTCAGCCATTACCGATCAGGGCCGGGTATTCAATCAGAGATCGCGGCCAACCGCTTGCGCCACCAATTTCAACGAGGCCATCAGATCCTTGAATTCCTGCGGGTTAAGCGCCTGATCGGCATCACACCAGGCTTCGCAGGGGTTGGGATGCATTTCCACCAGCAGCCCGTCGGCGCCGGCAGCAATAGCCGCGCGCGACAGCGCCGGCACCATCCACGCCTTGCCGCCAGCATGGGATGGGTCGACGATCACCGGCAGGTGCGTTTCTTTTTTCAGCACCGGAATCGCGGTCACGTCCAGCACGTTGCGATAGTAGGTTTCGAAAGTACGAATACCGCGCTCGCAGAAGATGATGTTGTGGTTGCCGCCGGCGGCAATGTATTCCGCCGCCATCAGCCATTCGGAAATGGTCGCCGACATGCCGCGCTTGAGGATCACCGGTTTGTTGACCTTGCCGACTTCCTTGAGCAGATCGAAATTCTGCATGCTGCGCGTGCCGATCTGGATCACATCGACATCGTATTCCATGAAGGTTTCAAGCTGACGCGCATCCATCAGCTCGGTGACGATAGGCAGGTTATATTTTTCGGCTGCGGTGCGGAACATCTGTAGGCCTTCCACGCCATGCCCCTGAAAGGCATAGGGGCTGGTGCGCGGCTTGAAGGCACCGCCGCGCATCAGGCGGCACCCTGCGGCATGAACTTCCTTCGCCGCCAATGCCATCTGCTCCGGCGTTTCCACCGAGCACGGCCCGCCGATGATCTGCACCTGCTTGCCGCCCAGCGGGATGCCCTTGATATCTATCACGGAGTTCTCTTTATGCCATTCACGCCCGACGATCTTGTAAGGCTTGACGATGTGCATGGCCTGTTCGACGCCCGGCAGGGCCTCGAAATATTCCTGCTCCAGTTTGCGCTCGTCACCGATGGCGCCGATCACGGTACGCTCGGTGCCGCGCGAAACATTGGCGTCCAGGCCGGCTTCCTTGATTTTATTGACTACGCCTTCGATCTGCTGCTCGGTTGCACCGCTGCTCATTACAATAATCATTTTCCCAACTCCTCAAGAGCCCGTTCCAGGGCCTGCAAAAATACCTTGTTTTCCCCTTCCAGCCCGACGCTGACGCGCAGGTGTTCAGGCAACCCGTAATTGGCGACCGGCCGCACAATCACGCCCTGCTTCAGCAGACTGAGATTGACAGCAGCGGCATTGCCCACTCGCACCGCAACGAAGTTGCCATAGGATGGAATGTAAGCCAGCCCCAGGCGCTTGAAACCATCCGTCAACTGCACCATACCGGCGCGATTGATTTCCAGACATTCTTCGAGAAAAGCATCATCCTCCATCGCCATCACCGCCGCCGCCTGGGCCAGGCTGTTGACGTTGAACGGCTGCCGCACCCGGTTCAACATATCCGCAACGGGCTTGCCTGCCAGCGCATAGCCTACGCGCAAGCCGGCCAGGCCATAAGCCTTGGAGAAAGTGCGGGTGACAATCAGATTCGGGAAGCGCTTCAACCAACCGACACTGTCACTCTTCATCTCATCGGGCAAATATTCAGTATAGGCCTCATCCAGCACGATCAAGACGTTCTCCGGCACGCGCTCGATCAATCCCAGCAGATGCACGGGGTCCAGCAGCGTGCCCGTCGGGTTGTTGGGGTTGGCAATAAACAGAATACGGGTATCGCCGCCAATAGCCGCCAGCAGCGCTTCGGGGTCATGGCCAAAGTCCTTCGCCGGCGCCTCAATGCCTCGCGCGCCAACTGCCTGGGTTGCAAGAGGATAAACGGCGAAAGCGTGCTGGCTGTATACCGCAGAGGATTGCGGCGTCAGAAACGCCCGCGCCACCAGTTCCAGCACATCGTTGGAACCATTGCCCAGAACAATCTGTTCAAGTCCGACGCCGTGCCGTGCCGCCAGTGCGGTTTTCAGGGTAAAGCCGTTGCCATCCGGGTAGCGCGCGAGTTCCATGATCACGTTCTCGATCGCCGCCAGCACGCGCGGGCTGGCGCCAAGCGGGTTCTCATTGGAAGCCAGCTTGACGATATCGCTTTCTGGCAAGCCCATTTCCCGGGCCACTTCGGCAATCGGTTTGCCCGGCTGATACGGCGCGATGGCGCGGATGTAAGCCGGTGCTAATTCACTCAAGTCCATTTCAAAGTTCAGCCATATATTTTTTAAAGCACAGCCACGGGATATGAGCCAAGGATTTTCAGGAAGGCCGCCTTGTCGGCGAGCTCAGCCAACGCCTGGGCAACCTTCTCATCCTGACGATGTCCTTCCACATCCACGAAAAACACATATTCCCAAAGCCCTGAATGGGAAGGTCGGGACTCCAGCTTGGTCATGCTCACTTCGTGCCGGGCGAGTGGTGTCAGCAGTTCAAACACCGCACCCGGACGATTTCTGGCGGACATCGCCAGCGAAGTTTTATCCCGACCGGAGAGCGCGGCATCATGCTGGCCGATCACCAGAAAACGGGTGGTATTGTCGGGCTTGTCCTCGATGTTTTCCGCCAGCTTTTCCAGCCCGTAATGCTCCGCCGCCGCCTCGCCCGCAATCGCCGCCGCCGCTCCATCCTCAGCAGCCAGACGCGCCGCCTCGGCATTGCTCACCACTGCCACGCGCTCCACGCCGGACAGGTTCTGGTTGAGCCACTCGTGGCACTGGGCGAGGGACTGCGCATGCGAATAGACTTTCTCGGGCTTGCCTGTTGCACCCGCCTTGCGCAGCAAAAACTGGTGCACCCGCAGATCGACCTCGCCACACACCTGCAGGGGCGTCTGCAGCAGCAGGTCCAGGGTCGTGCCGACCGCGCCGCCGGTGGAGTTTTCCACCGGCACCACACCATAATCCGCCAACCCCGCTTCCACCTCGCGGAACACCTCGTCGATCGAGGCGCAAGGGCGAGTCAGAGCGGCATGGCCGAAATGCTTGATGGCCGCCGCTTGGGTGAAAGTGCCTTGCGGCCCGAGGAATGACACCGCGAGAGGCTTCTCCAGCGCCAGACAGGCCGACATGATCTCGCGAAACAGACGCGCCACGGTTTCATCTGCAAGGGGGCCGGGATTCTCTGCCTTGATCCGGCGCAGCACCTGCGCTTCGCGCTCGGGACGATAAACCGCGCCATCCTTCAGAACACCAATCGCCTTGGCATGGCCGGCGCGCTGGTTCACGAGCTTCAGTATCTCGCTGTCGATCGCGTCAATACTGGCGCGGTGTTGTGCAAGTTCCTTATCCATTTTTCTGCTCGAACTCGCGCATGAAATCCACCAGGGCTTGCACTCCCTCCAGGGGCATGGCGTTGTAAATCGAAGCGCGCATCCCGCCCAGCAGGCGGTGGCCCTTCAGTTGCGCCAGACCGCGCGCCTGGGACTGCTTGAGAAACGCTTCGTCCAGCGCCGCATTCTTGAGGGTGAAAGGCACGTTCATGCGCGAACGGCTGTCTTTGGCAACCGGGCAATGGTAGAAACCGCTGCTGTCCAGGTAATCGTAAAGCAGCGCTGCCTTGGCGTTGTTGCGCCTGTCCATTTCCTCCAGACCGCCGAGGCGCTTCAACCATTTGAACACCAGACCGGCGATGTAGAGCGAATAGGTTGGGGGGGTGTTGTACATCGAATCGTGGTCGGCATGGATCTTGTAGTCGAACATCGTCGGCGTGCCCGGCAGCGGTTGGCCGATCAGGTCTTCACGCACGATCACGATGCACAAGCCGGCCGGGCCGATGTTCTTCTGCGCGCCGGCGTAGATCAGGCCGAAGCGGGAAACATCCAGCGGGCCGGACAGGATGTTGGAGGACATGTCCGCCACCAGCGGCACGCCGCCGGTTTCCGGTACCCAGTGGAACTCCACGCCACCGATAGTCTCGTTCGGGGTGTAATGGACATAGGCCGCATCCTGGCTCAAGCGCCATTTATCCTGGGTCGGGGCATAGCTGAATTTAGCATCTTCCGAACTGGCAGCGACGTTCACCGTGCAGTAGCGTTCCGCTTCCTCGATCGCCTTTTGCGACCAGATCCCGGTATTGACGATATCCACGGTTTTTTTACCGCGCAGCAAATTCATCGGCACCATGGCAAACTGGCTGGAAGCCCCGCCCTGCAGGAACAGCACCTTGTAATTGGCGGGAACACCCAGCAACCCGCGCAGATCAGCCTCGACCTGGGCTGCAATGCCCATGAAGTCCTTGCCGCGATGGCTCATCTCCATCACCGACATGCCGCAGCCCTGCCAGTTAAGCATCTCGTCGCGCGCCTGCTCCAGGACTTCTTCAGGCAATGCGGCGGGACCAGCACCAAAATTGTAAATTCGTTCCATAGTACTTGAACCTTAAAACGGCGTTTCACCGCAGAGGACGCGGAGGACGCAGAGGGGAGTATATGTAGGTTGGGTTAGGCGCAGTTTTTTGCGCCGTAACCCAACAAACCCAAGCTTCCTTCTATCTGGTTAAGCCGATGGGTATCGCTGCGCTCAACCCATCCTACGCGCTTATATTTCTTCGTCTGTGCCTTCCGAATCGGCTTCCACCACCCGCTCAAGGCCGATCAACTTTTCGCCCTTGTCGAGGTTGATCAGGGTCACGCCCTGAGTAGCGCGGCCCATCTCGCGGATTTCGCTGACGCGGGTGCGGATCAGTACGCCACCGGTGGTGATCAGCATGATCTCGTCTTCCGCATTCACCAGTGTCGCTGCCACCACCTTGCCGTTGCGCTCGGAGGTCTGGATCGCGATCATGCCCTGAGTGCCGCGGCCATGGCGGGTGTATTCCGCAATCGAAGTGCGCTTGCCGTAGCCGTTTTCGGTCGCGGTAAGCACCGACTGGGTCTCGTTCTCCGCCACCAACAGGGAAATCACCTTCTGCCCCTTGCCCAGCCGCACGCCCATCACGCCGCGCGAAACGCGTCCCGTGGCACGCACCGCAGCCTCGTCGAAACGCACCGCCTTGCCGCCATCGGTGAACAGCATCACGTCGTGCTGGCCATCGGTGATGTCCACGCCAATCAGGTAGTCATCCTCGTCCAGATTGATGGCGATGATGCCCCGTTTCATCGGGCGTGAGAAATCTGACAACGGCGTTTTCTTGACGATACCGCTGGAGGTCGCCATGAAAATGAAATGGCCCTCGTCGAACTCCTTGACCGGCAGAATGGCGTTGATCTTCTCGCCTTCCTCCAGTTGCAGCATGTTGACGAACGGCTTGCCGCGCGATCCCCGGCTGCCCTGCGGCACTTCGTAGACCTTGATCCAGTAGACCTGACCACGGTTAGAGAAGCACAGGATGTAGTCGTGGGTATTGGCGATAAACAGCTTCTCGATGAAATCTTCTTCCTTCATCGCCGTCGCCTGCTTGCCGCGACCGCCGCGCTTCTGGGCGCTGTAGTCCTCGAGCGGCTGGGACTTGATGTAACCGCTGTGCGACAGGGTCACTACCATGTCCTGCGGCGTGATCAGGTCTTCCATGCTCAAGTCCTGGGCGTGAACAACGATCTCGCTGCGGCGCTTGTCGCCGAACTGCGCCTTGATCGCGGTCAGTTCCAGGACGATGATTTCGGTGATGCGTGCCGGCTTGGCAAGAATGTCGAGCAGATCGGCAATCTTTTCCATCACCTCCTTGTACTCGGACACGATCTTGTCCTGCTCCAGGCCGGTCAGGCGCTGCAGGCGCAGCTCCAGGATCGCCTGCGCCTGGGCGTCGGAAAGACGGTAGCCTTGTTCAGAAAAGCCGAATTCGATCGCCAAACCTTCAGGGCGCGAAGCATCAGCTGCAGACCGCGCCAGCATTTCCTCTACCAGCGGCGAGCGCCAGACTTGCCCCATCAGCCCCTGCTTGGCGGCAGACGGCGTAGCCGCCGCCTTGATTAGCGCAATCACGTCATCCACATTGGACAAGGCCACCGCCAGACCTTCCAGGATATGGCCGCGTTCGCGCGCCTTCCTGAGCTCGAACACGGTACGCCGCGTCACCACCTCGCGCCGATGGCGCAGGAAAGCGTCGAGCATCTGCTTCAGATTGAGCAGGCGCGGCTGGCCATCCAGAATCGCCACCATGTTCATGCCGAAGGTGTCCTGCATCTGGGTCTGCTTGTACAGATTGTTCAGCACCACTTCCGGCACTTCGCCGCGCTTCAACTCGAGCACCATGCGCATGCCGGATTTGTCCGACTCGTCGCGCAGATCGGAAATCCCCTCGATCTTCTTCTCGCGCACCAGTTCGCCGATCTTGATCAGCAAATTGGCCTTGTTCACCTGATAGGGCAGCTCATCGACGATGATCGCCTGTCTGCCTCCGACCTTGTCGATATCCTCGAAATGGGTGCGGGCGCGCATCACCACCCGGCCTCGACCAGTGCGGTAGCCTTCCTTGACACCCACCGTGCCGTAAATAATGCCCGCCGTCGGGAAATCCGGCGCCGGCACGATCTCGATCAAGTCCTCGATATCGGTCTGCGGGTTTTCCAGCAACAGCAAACAGGCATCCACGATTTCGTTCAGGTTGTGCGGCGGGATGTTGGTCGCCATGCCTACCGCGATGCCGGAGCTGCCGTTGATCAGCAGGTTGGGAATCTTCGACGGCAGCACCAGCGGTTCCTGCTCGGAACCGTCGTAGTTCGGGCCGAAGTCCACCGTTTCCTTGTCCAGGTCGGCGAGCAATTCGTGGGCGATTCGCGCCATGCGGATCTCGGTGTATCGCATCGCGGCGGCGTTGTCGCCGTCGACCGAACCGAAATTACCCTGACCATCCACCAGCGGATAACGCAAGGAAAAGTCCTGCGCCATCCGAACGATGGTGTCGTATACCGCAGTGTCGCCGTGAGGGTGATATTTACCGATTACGTCGCCGACGATACGCGCCGACTTCTTGTAAGCCTTGTTCCAGTCGTTGGACAGTTCGTGCATGGCGAACAGCGCACGCCGGTGAACCGGTTTGAGACCATCGCGCACATCAGGCAGGGCCCGGCCCACGATCACGCTCATGGCGTAGTCGAGGTAGGAACGGCGCATTTCTTCTTCGAGGCTGACCGGAAGGGTTTCTCTGGCGAATTGTTCCATGGATGCTCAGTTTCTTATGAACTTACTTGTTGATATACGAAAACAAAATGTCAGCGATTTTAGCATACCGGCGCAGTCCAGGCCAATCTGCCGGACACTCGTCGTTTTGGCAGTTCCCGAACTATGGTGTATGATAGAAACATCAACTGGTTAGGCATCTGACCACGATAAGAACAAGCTTCAACAACAATAGCGGTAAATTCTCAAGGAGAACCAATAATGAAAATCACCCTGGTCAAACAACTCGTTTTAAGCCTTACTCTTGCCACTGGCATTTCTGCCGTCAACACCGCTTTTGCGCACGACGTCGCCAATGCCGGCTACCTGATCGACACCCGAGGCAGCGTGGTCAAGAACAACTACAACCAGTGCTGGCGCACCGGCTACTGGACTCCGGCCATGGCTACCGCAGAGTGCGATCCTGACCTAGTGAAGAAAGAAGAGAAGAAAGAAGCGCCGAAAGCTGCGGCACCCGTGCCTGTAGCCGGCCCTGCAGCCCCTGCTATCAAAGTGTCATTCAAGGCCGAGACCCTGTTCGATTTCGACAAGGCTGTGGTCCGTGCAGAAGGCAAGAAAGAGCTGGACGACAAAGTGGTCGCCAGCATGAAGGCTCACCCAGAAGTGGAACTGCTGCTGGTCACCGGCCATGCTGACCGCATCGGCTCCGACAAGTACAACCAGAAACTTTCCGAGCGCCGCGCTGCCGCCGTCAAGGATTACCTGGCCAGCCAGGGCATTGCCGCTGACCGCGTCAAGACCGCAGGCAAAGGTGAATCGATGCCCAACCCGGATGCCGACACTGCCAACAAGTGCAAAGGCAACAAGAAAACCAAGAAGCTGATCGAGTGCCTGCAGCCTGACCGCCGCGTCACCGTGGAACCGGAAATTCAGGTTCCGACCAAGAAGTAAGCTTCTCCGGTCAGAACAAGCCCCGCCTAGTGCGGGGCTTTTTTTTATGCTAGATTCTGCCGATGAACACTGTAGACACCCTGATCGACGCGCGCTGGATCATCCCCGTCGAACCGGCCCGGGAAACTCTGTCCCGGCACTCCATCGCCATTACCGATGGCGTTATCCGCGACATCCTGCCGACCGGTGAGGCCCACACTAAATACCACGCCAGAAAGCATTTCCAGCTCGACGACCATGTCCTGATCCCCGGCCTGATCAACCTCCACACCCACGCCGCCATGTCGCTGCTGCGCGGTCTGGCGGACGACCTGCCGCTGATGGACTGGCTCAACAATCACATCTGGCCCGCCGAGGCGAAATTCGTGTCGCCGGAATTCGTCCGCGACGGCACCCTCCTCGCCTGTGCAGAAATGCTCCGAGGCGGCATCACCTGCTTCAACGACATGTATTTCTTCCCCGAAGCGGCAGCGCAAGCGGCACTCGGCGCCGGAATGCGTGCCGCTATCGGCATGATCGTGGTCGACTTCCCCACCGCCTACGCCGCCGATGCCGACGATTACCTGAGCAAGGGCCTGGCGGTACGCGACGAATTTCGCGGCGAGCCGCTGCTCTCCTTCACGCTCGCCCCCCATGCACCCTACACGGTGAGCGACAAGACCTTCGCCAAGGTATTGACCTACGCCGAGCAGCTCGACCTGCCGATCCACATCCACCTGCACGAAACCCACGACGAGATCGAGGCCAGTCTCAAGCAATACCAGATGAGGCCGCTGGAGCGGCTGCACCGCCTCGGCCTGCTCGGCCCCAACCTGATCGCGGTCCACGCCGTGCAGCTCAACACCGAGGAAATCCGCCTGCTTGCCGAACACGGCTGCCATGTGGCCCACTGCCCGAGCTCCAACCTCAAGCTCGCCAGCGGCATCAGCCCGGTGCTGGAAAAACTCGAACACAAGATCAACATCGGCCTGGGCACCGACGGCGCGGCGAGCAACAACCGCCTCGACATGTTCGCGGAAATGCGCCTCGCCGCCCTGCTCGCCAAGGGCCAGAGCCGCCATGCCGCCGCACTGCCCGCCTACCAGGCGCTGGCCATGGCCACCATCCATGCCGCCAAAGCGCTGGGCATCGACAGCCTGACCGGCTCGCTCGCCATCGGCAAGGCAGCGGACATCACCGCGGTGGACTTGTCCGCCCCGGAAACCCAGCCATGTTATGATGTCACCTCGCATCTGGTGTATGCCGCCGGACGGGAAAACGTCAGCCACGTCTGGGTAAACGGCAAGCTGGTGCTGAACGAACGGCACCTCACCACCATCGACATCCGCGAACTCAATGCCAGAACCAGCTTCTGGCACGAAAAAATCAGCAACCAGAAAAATTTAAGTGCAGGATAACCTTCAAATGTAGGGTGCGCCATGCGCACCAAACCGACGAAAATGGTGCGCACGGCGCACCCTACAGAACCAAGTGGTGGCATGGCGTTTCTTGAAAGCCGGAGCAAAGAATGAACAACGACACATTGAATGCAGACCAGCAGGAACTGGACAAATTCGCCCAGCTCGCCCATCGCTGGTGGGATCCCAACAGCGAATTCAAGCCGCTGCACGACATCAACCCGCTGCGCCTCGACTACGTCGATCAGGCCACCGGTCTGGCCGGCAAGAAGGTGCTCGACGTCGGCTGCGGCGGCGGCATCCTGTCCGAAAGCATGGCAACGCGTGGCGCCCAAGTCACCGGCATCGACCTCGGCGACAAAGCGCTCAAAGTCGCCAAGCTGCACCTGCTGGAAACCGGCCAGAAAGTTGACTATCGCTTGATCGCAGTGGAAGAACTGGCCAAGGAGCAGCCACACCACTACGACATCGTCACCTGCATGGAAATGCTCGAGCACGTACCCGATCCGGCCAGCGTGGTACGAGCCTGTGCGGAACTGGTCAAGCCCGGCGGCCATGTATTCTTCTCCACCCTCAATCGCAACCCGAAATCCTACTTGTTCGCCGTGATTGGCGCCGAGTATGTTCTCAACCTGCTGCCCCGAGGCACCCACGAATACGCCAAATTCATCAAGCCTTCCGAACTGGGAGGCTACTGCCGCGCCGTCGGCCTCGGCGTCGCCGGCATCACCGGCATGAACTACAGCCCCTTTTCCAAAACCTATTCTCTCGGCGCCGATACCAGCATCAACTATCTGATCCATTGCCAACAGCAATAATGAAAGCGGTACTGTTCGACCTCGACGGCACGCTGGCCGATACCGCGCCCGACCTCGGCCATGCCCTCAACCTGCAGCGCGAATGGCACGGACTGCCACCGTTGCCGCAGGAAATCATCCGCCCCTACGCCTCGCACGGCACCGTCGGCCTGTTCGACATCGGCTTCGGCCTGACACCGCAAGATGAACGCTTCGCGCCCATGCGCGAGGAATACCTGGCGCTCTACACCGCCAACCTGTGCCTGCACACCACCCTCTTCCCCGGCATGGCCGAACTGCTGGCCGCGCTCGAAGCCAGAAACATCGCCTGGGGCGTGGTCACCAACAAGCCGGCACGCTTTACCGAGCCGCTGCTGGAGTTGCTGGGGCTTACTCAACGCGCCGCCAGCATCATCAGCGGCGACACCTGCCCCCACCCCAAACCGCACCCCGAACCGCTGCTGCGCGCCGCCCGCGAAACCGGAGCCGACCCCGCCAGCTGTTTGTATGTGGGCGACGCCGAACGCGACATCGAAGCCGCCCACGCTGCTGGAATGCCTGCGCTAATCGCCGCCTACGGCTACCTCGGTGCCGACGACCGCCCAGAAACCTGGCGCGCAGACGGCACCATTCAACACCCCTCCGAGATACTGCGCTACCTCTAAAACCCCAATCCTGCTAAGATGAAACATGGATTGAACTTTTACATCAAGAGTTCGTCTGATAGTGCAGCATGGGGGCGACCCGGTTTCGACGTGGGTTGCAAAGCAGTGTAGGGCATACCGAGGCTCAGTTACCTCGTAAATCCATCTGAAAAAAACTAGTCGCAAACGACGAAAACTACGCTCTAGCCGCTTAATTGACGGTTAGACTCTGCACCGGTTGGTCTCTGGGCCGGCTTGAAGCCGCAAGGTGACAAGAGCAGAGTCATTAACAGAGACTCGTGTCGGTCCGGGTTGCTTGAACCGATCCTAAACTTAAGGCAACTAGCGTGAATTCAGCCTGTTCGGTTGGCGTAATTCGGGCGAAATCAAATAATCGGACTAAGTATGTAGAACTGCCTGTAGAGGGCTTGCGGACGGGGGTTCGATTCCCCCCGCCTCCACCATAAATACCCCCAACGGGGTTCAACGCCGTCCAAGTGACGGCGTTTTCTTTTGTACTTCCACATAGTTACCGTCCATCGCCATCTTTCTAAATCCAGTGACATCCTATCTCCATGGGGGTATCATCGGGGGTATCGAGTGAAATCGAACCGGGGGAAATATCATGGCTGGGGGTATCGGCGGGAAACTCACTGACAAGGCCGTTAAAGCCTTTTTGGCGAAAGCGGAATGCGGCAAGAAGCTGGCTGATGGCGGCGGGCTGCATCTGTTCATCACCCCGGCTGGGGGTACTACTTGGCGAATCAAATACCGGATCGACGGCAAGGAAAAAATTTATTCCATCGGCCCCTATCCTCTGGTTTCCCTCTCGGCGGCGCGGATCGAGCTCAGCGAGGTCAAAGCCCTGCTGCTCGAAAACAAAGACCCGGTATCAGAGCGCCGGGTTAATCGGGCTTCAACGTCAGCTTGCTCTGACAACACTTTTCAGGCGGTCGCTGCCGAATGGCTCGCCATGAAGCAAAAAGAATGGAGCGCCGGACACTTCACCAAATCAGCGCGGGCCTTCGAGCGCGACATCTACCCCGCCATCGGCAAATTGCCCATTGCCAGCATCACCCCCGCCATCGTGGCAAAAGCGGTTGAAGACATCAACAAGCGCGACGTACTCGAAACCGCTACCCGCATTCTCCAGCACCTAAACGGTGTTTTTCGTTACGCCCAGGCCAAAGGGCATTGCCGTGATAACCCGGCAGGCCCAGCCCGTGAAATCCTGCCACGCAAGAAAGACAATGGCCGCATGCCAGCCCTGCTTGATTGGAATTCATTGGGTGATGTACTGCGGCGGGCGGAAATGGCCAGGCTTTCCCCTTCCGTGCGCATGGCGCATCGCCTGTGCGCCTTCTCATCGGCGCGCATCGGCAACGTGGTTAGCGCCGAGTGGAAAGAGTTCCACCTCGACGATGAACAACCCGTCTGGATCATTCCACGCGCGAAAATGAAAGTTGTCTCCCGCGACATCGACCACCGCATTCCCCTGTCACCCGAGATTGCAGCTGAATTACGTCAGTGGCGGGAAGTGTTCGGAAGCCGGGGTTTTGTGTTTCCCTCGCCACAAGGCGGCAAGCACATTGGCCGGGAATCCATCGAAAAGGTGTACCGCGTCACCTTGAAACTGGAAGGCAAACATTCGCCCCATGGCTGGCGTAGTGCTTTTTCCACCTTGGCGCGCGATCAAGGCTTTGCTCGCGACGTGGTGGAACTGGCCCTCGATCACGCCCACGACAACGACGTGGCCCGCGCCTATGACCGTGGCGAGCGATTCATCCAGCGGGTGGAACTGTTCAACTGGTGGGGGGAACATCTTGCTGCCGCGCAGCGCGGGGCAAAAATCATCACGTTGCCGGACAAGGCGGGGATGGCAGCCTAATTGGGTGAAAAATGAAGAAACCACACAAGAAACGGCGGAAAAATCGCCCTGTAGTAAAAGCTCCAGCAGCTACTACAGAAACTCAACAGAAGCATACTAAGCTCAGTAAACGTGAGATGAGGGCCTATGCTGATCTAACCGCCAGTGACCCTAGATTCAAGATACTTTATCTGATCCCTCATTTTCCGCAAGATTTACGAGAAGCCAGCGTATTGGGGTGGTATTCACCGGCTCTGCTTCATGCAGCAGAACCTTTGCTATCGATAGCAACGTGGCCTGCCGATATCCGTGAACCTTTTTCACCACAATATGCAATTCTCACTAATCGCTTAACCCGACGCATATGGCCAAAAGTGATTCCAGTTGAATTTGATGCCCTTGTCGCCGGAGCACATCTTTTTGATAGCCCATTTCGTGTTTTCGTATCAAACGATCCTGCGATGGCCAAGGAGATTGATGCATTCATTAATCAATCGGGCTGGCTTTGTCTCCATATTTCATCAATAGATGGTGGAGGGCGTCTTCTCATAGGCGATTTCAGCATCAAGAAACTATTGGATTACTTTATGTCCGTTGTGAATGTGTTGTCGGTTGATGCCAATTGGGCATCATTCGCACGCATTGCAAAAAAAGAAATGAATCCTCAACACGTTCAGAAAACGCATCGCCATTCATTGCCGCGCGGTTTGCACAACGTAACCGAACCAAACGAAGCGGCTCTTTCAGCCTTCGGTTGGATGCTTCACCGAAGTGACCCCATTAGCAATCAGATCACACCAGGGGGGCATAATCCGCAGCGTTATGTTGATCGGATTTGCCGAAGTGCGAGCGCAGTCAGTAAGGCACGATCTCAACTGATAAAGAATATACCTCCAGAACTGTATGACTACCGCTACATTATTGCAGTACAGAGTATGTACTGGGGTCACTTTACTGACTGGCGCAAACTACTCTCGAAATCCGGGGACGTTGACAAAAAAATCCTGCGTCTTGCATTGGGCTTCACTATCCAGGCCACAACGTACTTCGATTACATCAAAGTAGAAGATAACTTACTGAGCAATCCTGTTTTTCGCTATTTTCAAAATGAGCGTACAGCTGATGCACGCTCATTTACAGCTGGGTTGACGATCTTGGCTGCTGCTTCATTGGCTCCGGTACTTCGCTTGGAGCCAAAATTGAACCAAGTATGTGGAGACCTAAAGCAGTTAGCGAACTGTGTCAGGGCGATGGCTCATCATCATTTCGACTGGAAGCAGTCTCGCTTGGCAAGCCGCCTTGGCGAAAAAATGCGATCCCTGGTAAACCCGAGTTTCCTAGCGCTTATAGACAAGCCAGAAGCCGGCCCAATCGAAGGACTGAAGCTAGTATCCGATCTCCCACTGGAATTAATGCGTAGCGGGGGGGCTGCCACTATCTATGCGCTTTGACGTTTCAAGACTACCAGTAATGCCAGGAAATCTATATCTGATGAGTTGCCTCATGCTTCCTGTGATCCTACCTCTAGAAGCGTTTAGTAATGTTCTTGTCATCCGATCCTTTCAACCCAAAGATCCGTTGCGTAAGATGCTAGAAATTGCAATCTCAGCCGCACTGGAGTTGGCTCCTGCCCCTGCTTTTAACATTAAAATTCGTTTCGTTGATGTTCTGGATGAGAACGAATTTGTTGCCGCGCTGGTGAGCTTCAATGGAGCCATGATGATTTTCGATGGTCATGGGAGTTACGATAGTGATACTGGAGCGGGGACAATTGTTATTGGAGGAAAAAATGTAGACGCTTGGCAGCTCAAGAAACGATGCTCGCCTCACTGACATCCCAGCGCTTGGCCAGGCTTCTTTGATTGAAATGAATGATTTCCACGTGGGACTTCACCGACCCGACCGCTGACAGTGCCGCGCCCACCGAGTCCTCGCCCTGAACCTTTCGACGGACGCGGGTTCAATTCGCAAACCAGGAATCGAACTGGCGAAAACAAACATGACCCCACTAGCCCAACTCCATGCCGATATTGACGCACGCGTACAAACCATCCGCGAGGATCGCCCCGACTGGCTGTGCGGAAAGGGCTGCGACAGTTGCTGCCGTCAACTCGCCGACATACCTCAACTGACGGAAGCAGAATGGGACTTGCTGCGTGATGGCCTGGCAGCCCTGCCGCCGGAACGACTCCGGGAAATCCGCATAAACATGGCCGCCTTGTCCGGCCAGCGGTCGCGCCCAATCACCTGCCCACTGCTCGACCTTGCTACCGGCTCCTGCCCTGTCTATGCCCAGCGACCGGTGGCGTGCCGCACCTACGGCTTCTACGTGCAGCGCGACCTGGGGCTTTATTGCCACGACATCGAAACCCGCGTAGCCGATGGCGCCTTGGTCGACGTGGTGTGGGGCAATCACGATGCCATTGATCACCGGCTCGCCGACCTTGGCGAAAGCCGCGCGCTGACCGACTGGTTCGAGCGTTGGGATAGCGGCAAATAAATAGCGAGGAATGGCTTTCGCGTAAGCGGGCTCCTGTGGAAGTTTACGGATTTCGGCAGTGCGCCTCGACCCAAGCCAAGAGCCCGAGCCCAAGAACATGACCCGCCACGCCGCGCAACCCAGCCGTTTTGGGTGTAAATGGGTGTTTTTGTGGCTGCCCATCGAAAATGGGTGTAATTGGGTGTAATATTGGTTCCATGATCCGACCAGATACCATTCAGATCACCCCGGAGATCCTGAGCCTGATCGCCAGAATCGATGAATTCAAAGGCGCTTGGCGCGCCTTGGGCACGCTTGCGCCAGATCGGTTGTCGGCCCTGCGCCACGTCGCGACCATCGAGAGCATCGGCTCATCCACCCGTATCGAGGGCAGCAAGCTCTCCGACCGGGAGGTCGAGCGCCTGCTGTCGAATCTTCAGATCAAGTCCTTTGATACCCGTGACGAGCAGGAGGTGGCGGGTTATGCCGAGTTAATGGATCTGGTGTTCAACTCGTGGCAGGAGATCCCATTCACCGAGAACCACATCAAGCAACTACACCAGATCCTGCTGCGCTACAGCGAGAAGGACACCCGGCATCGCGGCAACTACAAGACCAACTCCAACAGCGTCGCCGCCTTTGACGAGCACAGTGCCCAGATCGGCATCGTTTTTCAAACAGCCACACCCTTCGACACGCCGCGCCTGATGACAGAACTGATTACCTGGGTTCAGGAGGAGCGTGAAGCGGGACGATTACATCCGTTGCTGCTCATTGCCCTTTGTGTTGTGGTGTTTCTGGAAATCCATCCATTCCAGGATGGCAACGGTCGACTCTCCCGAGGGCTCACCACGCTGCTGCTCATGCAGGCGGGCTATGCCTATGTGCCCTACAGCTCATTGGAGAGCGTGATCGAGCAGAACAAGGAAGCCTACTATCTGGCCCTGCGACAAACCCAGGGGACGATTCGTACTGATGCCCCAAACTGGCAACCTTGGTTGGTGTTCTTCCTGCGATCTCTCGCTGAACAAGTCAGGCGACTGGAGAAGAAAGTCGAGCGCGAGAAAATCGTTTTGGCCTCCATGCCTGAGCTCTCACTTCAGATTGTCGAGTTTGCCCGCGAGCATGGTCGCATCACCATCGGCGAGGCCATCAAACTGACCGGAACCAGCCGCAACACGCTCAAACAGCATTTCCGTGCGCTGGTCGAACGCGGACACCTGAACCAGCACGGCAGTGGCCGAGGTGTCTGGTACGAACTGCGTTGATATTTTTCTTTCCTGCGGACACAGACTAGATTTGAAATAATCGAACTGACGTCCGTATTTCCACGACAGCCCCCGCCACCATTTAAAGCTGCCGGCTAGACTACTCAACCCGCCAGAATTTTTTATTCGCAAAATTTGCACTTCTTAAAATCTGTGCTAATTTTTAATTGCGAGGCGCCGATTTGAATTAAGTAAACAGCTTGCAGGGCGCTTAATAAATCCTGCTAAAGCGAAGTAAACACAGAAACCCGTTCCGGCGAGAAAAAGCTGAAACGGGTTTCTGCTTTTGGGGCTTCAGGCCCGGCCCGGTCGCGGTCGTGAGCCGGGGCAGTGACCACTTTAAGAAATGTGTCGAAGCTGACCTCTCTTGAGTAGCATCACTCTTAAAATTAGGCCGGCACCACGATCAAGCCCTCCGTGGCGTCACCGTAGGTCTTGTAGCTGCCGGCAAGAATGGAATGGACTGCAAGGGCGCATAGCGCGGCATCGACGGTGTCGATGTTGGTCCGCCACCTCGATTCCCGCATACAGTACAGTCTGCTCTGTACCCTACAATTGTGCCGGTCGCAAAAAAACTAACGCAGTCTGTCTAATTATGAAAGATAATCTGGAAAGCAACATTTCCTTAGCCATTGCTCAAGTGAAGGCGCTCATGTCGGACGACGAAAAACCAAACGGATCTGCTCTGCGCCCTCGGGCCCGGATCATGAAAACACTGGGCAGTGAGCTCATAAGCAATGATGCCGTGGCGGTCATCGAATTGGTGAAGAACGCTTATGACGCAGAAGCAAGTCGGATCCTCATCAAATTCGTAGGGCCTTTGCTGCCGGGGCAAGGTCGAATCGAGATCTTTGATGACGGCTCTGGGATGAGCTTGGATGTCGTCCGCGGAGCCTGGATGGAGCCGGCAACACCAGGAAAGCGTCAAAAGACCAGTTCTGGATCAAAAGGCCGAAGGGTTCTTGGTGAAAAAGGCATCGGTCGTTTTGCCGCCATGCGGCTGGCTTCGGAACTGGAGTTGATCACCAGAGCGCGAGGATCAGACCAAGAGGTCTACGGAATCTTCGATTGGACGCAATTCGAGGACGAGCAGAAATATCTCGATGAGGTTCTGATCCTCACTGACGAAAGAAAACCCGAAGTCATCCGGAGCGACGTGGGTCTCGATGCCATCTGGCCCAAACATGAGGTTCCAGTTGAGTGCCCGCCCTCGGAACAGGGCACGCTACTGCGGATGAACAATCTTGCTCAGGTCTGGGATGCTGAAAGGTTCCGCCTGATCCAGAGGGGTTTGTCACGTCTGGTTTCTCCCTTCAAGGAGAACAAGGATTTCAGCGTGTTTCTTCAGGCGCCTGAGGAGTTTTCCGAGTTCTCGTCTGAGATCACACCCCCTGCGGCATTGAATTACCCGCATTACAGTGTTCAGGGCACGATCGATCCACAGGGAAAATGCGATCTGAGACTGGAGGTGAAAGCCACCGGTGAAGTCAGGCCCGTCACTGGAGGGTTTGTAAGAGATAGAAAGGATCGTCTTCAGCATCTGGAAGAGGATGCCTACTCTAAATTGAAGCAGACAACAGAGGGTCAGCCTGAAAGCGGCAAGGTTGAATGGAAAAAGAAGCTTCCAGTTTGCGGGCCGCTGCAAATTGAATTGCGTATCTGGGATCGGAATGAGCTCGGCAACGTCATCCAGCAAACAAAGTCAAATCTGCAGAATATTCGAGCAGACCTCGATGCCTTCGCCGGCATCAATATCTATCGGGATGGATTCAGGGTCTTGCCTTATGGGGAACCAAACAACGATTGGCTGAGACTGGACCTTCGAAGGGTCCTGACACCCGGTATGCGTCTATCCAATAATCAGATTGTCGGCCACATATCGATTTCAGCAGATCGGAACATGGGCTTAAGGGATCAGTCCAATCGTGAAGGTCTGGACGAAAACCAAAGCTACTCAGACCTCCGGGAGATCATGAAATCGATCCTTTCCAAGATCGAAGATCTTCGAAAGAGCTCAAAGGGCGCAGGCGAAGGTGGCAACAAGGATGACCTGACCCTTAACCTGTTTGCTCCACTGGATCTGTCACCTATCCGACATCATTTGGAGTCTGTCAGACCTAAGGACGAGGTAGCCCAAGAGCTGATCAACAATGTAGAGCGCGCCTTCAACAGACAGGTTGAAAGCCTGAAGGCTGTCGTTGCGAAATATCACGCATTGGCGACATTGGGTCAATTGATCGACGTCCTGCTCCATGATGGTCGCCTCCCTTTGGCAAAAATCAGGAAAGAGGCCCTGCTGGCTCACGAGGACATTGTCGAGGGGCGTCTGTCTGGAGAAGAGCTGCTCAACAAGCTGGCAGTCCGCCTGCGCATCATCGATGGGCAGAGTGATGTGCTTGCCACGGTTTTCCGACGGGTAGAGCCTTTTGGGGGTCGCAAGCGAGGACGCCCCAAACAGCTTTACCTCGAAAAGATCATCGAAGATGCATTTGGTGTGTGCACAAGCCAGATTGAGGACCTGAAGACTGCAACTTCATTGCCGACCGGCCAGACACTGGTGCGGGTGGATGAAGCTGAAATCCAGGAGGTCATCGTCAATCTGCTGCAGAACAGCCTCTACTGGCTCCAATTCGTCGACGCTGCACATCGGCGTATAGACGTGTCTGTGTCGCGTACAGCGCAGGATCACGTCGAGATATTCTTCAGTGACACTGGTCCAGGAATACCAGAAGAGAACAGGGCGCGGATATTTGAACCCTATTTCTCTACGAAAAAGGATGGCGTCGGCCTTGGCCTAGCGATCGTTGGCGAGATCATCATGGATTACTACGGGGGAAAGCTTGAGCTGCTGGATTCACAGGGGACGTCAGGGGCCGTCTTCCGTATTACTTTGACCAAACGGGTCTGATATCAAGGGGAAAGCATGGATTGGCGGGTTCTGGTCGTTGATGACCTACAAGCAGCTGATGTAATAGAAGTCATCGAGGGGAACAAGACAGTCGAACTGCCGGATTCACTCATCTGCGTTCCGTGCACGAATTTTTCTGAGGCGACCAAGCGCCTGAAAGAGGAGAAGTTCGATCTTGTCATCCTTGATCTGAAGAATGATGCCGCTAACGAGCAAGACGTTCTTGCTGGCGAAACCGTATATAGCGAATTGAAGGAATGCCGCTTCCTTCCTGTCATATTTCATACCGGCTACCCTCTAAAAGTCAGTGATCTGACTTCCCCCTATGTAAAGGTAGTGACCAGGGGTGGCGATTGGAACGTCTTGAGGGCAACAATCAAAGAGGTTTTGGATACGAAACTTCCAAAGCTGATCAGACACATTGAAGAAGAACAAAGAAAATTCATGTGGGAGTCAGCCGGAAAAATATGGGCTGAGGATTTGGACAAAACCAGTCCGTCCGATCTGGTGTATCTCTTGGCGCGAAGACTCGCGAACACACTATCTGGCGATGCGGTAAGGAGTTTCCTCGAAGCCGATGGTAACGGCGGTGCCCCAAAGTCTGACAAGATTCATGCCGTTGAGCTGTATGTTTATCCCCCACTCTCCAAATACTTCCTTTTTGGAGATGTCTTCAAGAAAAAGACTGGTGACAATATTGAGTACTTTGTCGCGCTCACGCCTTCTTGTGATCACGAGCAGAATAAAGCAGACTTTGTGCTACTAGCTAAATGCAAGTATTTGGTTGAGACCAACCCCGGAAAAAATGCAAAGGGCATGCTTGATGTGGGGAAAGCGCTTTCTGAAACTTCCACTAAAGAGCTAAAGGAGTTTATTCGCGACAATTCCAGCCCGGTAGATAGATACAAATACCTGCCGGGCACCAGCTTCCTTCCTGATTTGCTTGTTGATCTACAGGACATCATGAGTGTTACGCCTGCAGCACTGAGCCCTGCCAAGGAAGAATATGAGCGCATCGCCTCATTGGATAGCCCTTTCGCCGAGGCACTACAAGCAAAGATGACGAGATATTTGGGAAGAATTGGGACGCCAGATATTGATCCCGATTTGGCTCTCGATAGATTCAAGGTACGAATCAAGCCGAACTGACGGCAAATGACGAACCCAATCCTGTGGCCGTATTGAGGCAATGGCTTTTCAACTTCCAACGTCAGCTCAGCGCCGCCAGATGATGTCTCGTATCAAAGGACGAGACACCGGTCCGGAGCTGAGCCTGCGTCGCAAGGTTTGGGCGCTTGGTCTGCGCTACAGATTGCAATACCGGATCGGCCGGACACGTCCCGACATGGCCTTCGTCAGAGCCAAGCTGGCTGTTTTCGTGGATGGCTGCTTCTGGCATGGCTGCCCGCTGCATTCGACGATGCCGAAGAACAACCGGGATTTCTGGGAGCAGAAGCTCAGGCGCAACCGCGAGCGGGACGCGGAGAACACACAGTGGCTTGAGGCAAAGGGCTGGCTTGTGCTGCGTTTCTGGGAGCATGAGATCGAAACCTCGCCTGAAGATTGCGCGCGGCGGATAGCGGCGATGCTTGGCAAGACAGAGGAATCGAAAGCATGACCTTCTTCACCAATGAAGAGTTGGGACAGGTTGACTTGATCGTCGATGCTGTCTACGCGGGTTACAGGACTGAACGTGGCGGCATGGCTGACCCTTTGGTTCCCTTGGTTGGCGTGAGCCGGCAAGGCGGTTTCCGCTACCGCGGCACCAAGGAGCGCCCGACCCTGCTCGTGCTGACTTCCAACTTGGCCGAACCAGAATGGCCGGACCAGTTGGATGAGACGACCGGGACATTCATCTATTACGGCGACAACCGGCATCCGGGGCGCCTGCTTCATGACACACCTCGATTCGGCAACCAGTTGCTGCGCCAGATCTTTGACTGGACGCATCTGGGGCAACGCCATCTGGTGCCGCTCATCCTGATTTTCACCACCGAGGCCACTGGCCGGGCCTTCCGGTTCCGTGGGCTTGCTGTGCCCGGCAGTCCCGCCTTGGCGGCGACAGAGGATCTTGTGGCGTTGTGGAAGACGACCGAGGGGCAGCGTTTCCAGAACTATAAGGCAGTGTTCACAATCCTCGATGAGGCTGTGATCCCGCGGGCCTGGGTCCATGCCGTTGGGCGCGGCGAGGCGACGGGGCTGGCACCTGACACATGGAAGGCATGGGTTACGGCTGGCGGCATCCGACCACTAATGGCTCCGCGCTCCCTATTGGTCCGCAGCAAGGCGGAGCAATTGCCTGCAACACCTGAGGATCAGGCGCTGATTGAAGTGATCCGGCAACGCTACAAAAACAATCCCTACGGATTCGAGGCCTGTGCGGGGGCGCTCACCCGCCTGTTGCTGCCTGATGTGGCGCGACTCGACCTGACCCGCCCATGGCGTGATGGCGGGCGGGATGGAATCGGCCGGCTGCGCATCGGGCGCAGCCCAGCTGCGATCGAAGTCGATTTTGCGCTGGAGGCAAAGTGCTATGGCGTGAACAACGCAGTCGGAGTGAGGGAGGTGTCACGCTTGATCAGCCGTATCAAGCATCGCGAGTTCGGCGTGCTGGTGACGACCTCTTATGTGGATCGGCAGGCGTATCAGGAAGTGACCGATGATGGTCACCCGGTGATCCTGACCGCGGCGCAGGACATCGTTGGCCTGTTGCGCTCCGCTGGGCTGCGGACCCCGGCGCAGGTCGATGCGTGGTTGGACGGGATCACGGCAAGCAGCTGATCAGGCGGCGTTCAGCTGCTTAGCCTGATTCAATGAAATCCACTGGAAGATCGCGGTCATGACGTCAGAGCACACGCCATTGCCGCAGAGTTTCACCTTGTCCCGCCGGTTTCCGTGAGGCAAGACATGCTCGGTCGATCCTCCCATGGCAAGAAGCAGCTCGTCAGGCTGGAGCATACGCAAGTAGGGGGTATCGCCTTTCCATGTCACCAAGCCGAAACGGTCGACCGTGGTCACCGTTCGGAGCGGAACATCCAGCGACTGCCAGCCTCCAGCATAGTCTGAGCCGTAATAGACAATCAGGAAGGGCACCCCCATCCCAAGTTCGGCGATGGCACGTTCGGTTCTTTCCAATGTCGCCTTGGCACGCCCTGGCTTCCGTAGCAGAGCGGCTGGATAGCTGGCTTTCCAGTTGATGATGTCGCGAGCAGTCTTTCTCGGTGTGCTCACCAGATCGAGCAGATCCGCGCGGCTGACGGTGGTGCCTTGCCTGTCACACACCAGGAACATGCGCTTGCGGGCCTGGGCTGATCCAAAGTCGGCAGAGTTCAACAGCAGGTCACTGACTGCATAGCCAAGTCTTTCGATGGTCTGGACCAGTTCGTTGTGGCGATCCCATTTCTTCATACGGTTCACGTTCTCGACGATGACCCAACGTGGTTCCATTGCCTTGACCCAAGGGACAATGCCGATAGCCGTCTCACGGCTTTTTTCTGAACCCGGTTTGGCGCCGCGAGCTATCGAGTGTGAAGTGCATTCTGGCGAGGTCAGTAGCACATCCGGTCTGTACTTGGAGCCAAGCTTCTTGGGGGAGACGTCCTCGATCTTCTCGGTGAGGATATCGGCTTGTGGAAAGTTGGCCTTGTAGGTTTGCGTGGCTAGACTCCATGCGTCTAGCCCGAGCAGAGGAACACCACCGCCTCGCACTGCACCTCGCGCTCCGAAACCCGCGCCGCAGAATAGATCAACAAAGGTTGGCATCCAAAAGCTCCGATCTGGCCTAGTCTGAAATGAGTAAGAATCATACCAGGTACAGGGCCTCGTATAAACACTTTCTGGCCCTACCTAGTAAAGTAATTAAATTGCTCCGGGTTCACTAGACACTCAACGGCAGCTTTCTGACGCAAGGCTGCCGTTTTTTTTGGAAGAGCCTTATGACCGCTTTGGCCTGCGGATTCAACCGGTCGATGCAACATACTAGAATCTGCGTAAGCAGAAGGAGTGTTGCATCGACCGGCTGAATCCGCACCGACAACCAGTCAGTCGCGGCGATCATCGTGATGGTCCTCTTCCTCGGAATCAATGAGGGTAGCTTTGGGTTGTTTTTCTTAGGATCTCTCATTTCGTTGCCCCCTTTGTAAAAACCATTCGAAGCCAGCCCCTTTATTTATCAAACGTCTATATTTTGATATCCAAACGGAGCGCGGAGGCGGCGATGACACAACAGGGAAACGAGACATCCACTGCAAACAGCATCTGGCTGCGCGGGGTGTTCATGATCCTGTTCGGCATACTCTACAGCCTGGCGGGGACGGTGTTGGTGGTGATGGCGGTGCTGCAGTTCATCTTTGTATTGACTGGCAGCGCGCCCAACGCCAGGCTGCTCAGCTTCGGCCGCAGCCTGGGAAGCTACGTTCAACAGATTGTCAGCTTTCAAACCTTCAATACTGAAGAAAAGCCCTTTCCTTTCTCCGATTGGCCGTCGTAACAGCGACTTGCGCAGCACAGCTACCCTTTGCGACACCGCTTTTAAATTCCCGATCGGGAATATTTTAGTCTCAGCATCCAAGCAGCCGCATAATTTACCGATCGGTAAATTAAACTTGCGAAACACCCTATTCTGCTCGATAATTTCCCGAACGGGAAAACTTATGACCAGCATTCGCTCTACTCAACAACTCGGCCAGACACTGCGCGCTGCGCGCAAACAGCTGGGTCTGACACAATCGCAATTAGCGCTGGCGGCGGGTGTCGGCTTGCGCTTCATTGTCGATCTGGAAGCCGGCAAGCCGACGTTGCGGCTTGAAACCGTCTTGCGTGTCATCGAGTCACTCGGCGGCGAGGTCAACTTGAGCGGCTTGCCCGTCGCCGCTGAGGGCAACGGCCATGACTCATGAGCTTGATGTCTGGCTGTTTGCCGACCGCATCGGCTCTTTGGCGCTGATTCAAGGGCGTCTCAACTTCTGCTATGCAGCCGAATGGCTGAAACAGCCGAACGCCGCTGCGCTGTCGTGCTCGCTGCCTTTGCAAACGGAGCCTTTCGACGACCACAAAGCCCGCCCCTTCTTTGCTGGTCTGCTGCCAGAGGGGCAAATGCGCCGCCTGATCGCGCAGCAGTTCCAGGTTTCGGGCCAGAACGACTTTGCGCTGTTGGGCCACATCGGTGGTGAATGTGCTGGGGCGGTGACGTTTCTGGAGCCAGGTCAGGCTTTACCTGTGCCAAGCCATCATGACGATGTTCAATGGCTGAGCGATGAAGAAGTCATCGCCATTCTGGATGAGCTGCCGCGCCGCCCCATGCTGGCCGGCAAGGATGGCCTGCGTCTCTCATTGGCCGGCGCTCAAGACAAACTCCCGGTGGTGGTGGACGACAATCGGATTGGTTTGCCCTGCAACGGCACGCCCAGTTCGCACATCTTGAAACCGGCGATTCACGCCGTCGAAGACAGCGTAACCAACGAGGGCTTCTGCCTGGCGCTGGCCGAGGCCATGCAACTCAAGCCTGCACGCTCGCGTATTCACTCGGTTCAGGATCGCCGCTTCCTTTTGGTCGAACGCTACGACAGAATTCACGATGCTGAGGGGCACTTGCAGCGGCTGCATCAAGAGGATTTCTGCCAAGCCTTGGGCGTGGTGCCTGAAATGAAATACCAAAACGAGGGTGGGCCGGATCTCGCGCAATGTTTTGAGCTGGTGCGCCGCGTCACTCGCCCGAGTGCACCGCAGGTGCTGCGCTTGCTCGACTACGTGATCTTCAACGCACTGATCGGCAATCACGATGCGCATGCAAAGAATTTCTCACTGCTGTACTCGGGAGAGACACCGGTCCTGGCCCCGTTCTACGACACGCTCTCGACAGCGGCATATCCAACATTGACGCCCAAGATGGCGATGAAAATCGGCAGCAAATACAAATTCAGCGAAATCCAGGCGCGGCACTGGAATCAGTTTGCGGAAAGTGCCGGACTTGCCAGGGCGCAGGCCAAAAGGCGCATTCTGGAGTTGGCAAAGTCGCTCCCACTGGCCGCGCGCAAGCTGCATTCCAATCCTGGGCGCGGCTTTGCTGGCAATGTAGTGGTTGAGAAAATCATAGCTTTGATTGAACAACGCTGCGCGTTGACGATTCGGCAGCTCACGAACACTGCCGCTGACAGTGAGGCACCCACCGAGCCCTCGCCCTGAACCTTTCGACGGACGCGGGTTCAATTGCGTCGCCATGAATTTAGCATCGGCACACGCATGAGCGCATTCAAGAACGCTTAAAAGGGGTCCGCTTAACTACCCGACCCCCTCTTACCGGTCACGTCCATCGCGTCGATCACGATCTGGACCCCTGCCCCGATCATCAGGGCCACCTCTGCGCCTGATCTCTTTAGGGTAGTGGCTCCTCGGCAGATCGCTCCAGGGGCCAGATCTTGAATTTGAGTAACTCCAGCGGTCATTGTGGTAGTAATAATGATATCCGCCATGATAGTAATATGGTTCTGAGCCTAATTCCACGACCAGCGGCAGCGCTGGTGCCACAACCACTCCTCCATATCCATACCCACTGTCCGCAGGTGCCACCACGCACGCGGCGAGCAGAAGCGCAAAAAGTGGCGCGGCGATTAGTATCCTTAACATATCCATTCTCCTGGTTAGGCACCCTGAATACGATGCTCATCCTCGCTCATGCTTGTGGTTTGATCACCAACCTGCCAAGAACAAACATCGGAACGCTGGTTGCAAAAATATGCCACGCGGCTGGAGAGTCACATTAGAGCTGAGGCACAATATAAGTAATTGTCAGTGAATGACCTTTTAAGGTTAGCTCATCAACCTTGAATTTCAAGTAGGCTTGCTACGCACCACTTGGTGGGTTACGCAAAAACCGCTAACCCACCCTACATTTGGCTAAAGCAAGGAACCAAAGGGATCAGCTCAGCTTCGATATATTTCCCAAGCGCCATCCTTTCCTGAAATCTGACATCAGCCCGGAACTTCGCCATCAACCACCAATCTCAATCCAACACCAATCCAGTAAGTTATATAATGCTGCTTCACTGATCCTGAAATAGCATTTTTGACGCCCCATCGCTTGCGGGTGCCTTCCCTTTGAGACATCCATGACGCTCCTGCCCAATCAGCTTGAACTGCTCGCCCCGGCCAAGACCGCCGACATCGGCCGCGAGGCGGTGCTACACGGCGCGGATGCGGTGTACATCGGCGGGCCTTCGTTCGGGGCGCGGCTGAATGCCTCGAACAGCGTGAGCGACATCGGCGGGCTGGCAGACTACGCGCACCGCTACCATGCGCGGGTATTTGTCACCCTCAACACTATCCTGCACGATGCAGAGCTGGAGCCTGCGCGCAAGCTGATCTGGCAGCTGTACGATGCCGGCGCGGATGCGCTGATCGTGCAGGACCTGGGCCTGCTGGAAATGGACCTGCCGCCGATCGAGCTGCATGCCAGCACGCAGACCGACATCCGCACGGCGGAGAAAGCCAGATTTCTCGCCGATGTGGGTTTTTCCCAGATCGTGCTGGCTCGCGAGCTTGGCCTGAAGGAAATCCGCGCTATCCGCGCCGCCACCGATGCCACACTCGAATTTTTCATCCACGGTGCGCTGTGCGTGGCGTTCTCGGGCCAGTGCAATATCAGCCACGCCCAGACCGGCCGCAGCGCCAACCGCGGCGACTGCTCTCAGGCCTGCCGCCTGCCCTACACGCTGAGCGACGACCAGGGCCGCGTGGTGGCGTTCGAGAAGCACCTGCTTTCGATGAAGGACAACAACCAGAGCGCCAACCTACGCGCCCTGATCGACGCGGGCATCCGTTCCTTCAAGATCGAGGGGCGCTACAAAGACGCCGCCTACGTCAAGAACATCACCGCCCACTACCGGCTGCTGCTGGACGAAATCCTCGAGCAGCAACCGGAACTCGCGCGGGGCTCCAGCGGCATCTGTACTTTCCATTTCAAGCCCGACCCGGACAAGACCTTCCATCGCGGCGCGACGGATTACTTCGTGAGCGGGCGACAGGCCGACATCGGTGCATTCGATTCGCCCAAGTTCGTCGGGGTGCCGATCGGCACGGTGACCCGCATCGGCCCCGACTGGTTCGAGCTGGAAACCAGCGAGCCCCTGCACAACGGCGACGGCCTGAGCTATCTGCACAAGCGCGAAATGTTCGGCACCAAGGCCAACATTGCCGAGGCGGCCGGCAATGGCTGGCGCGTGTTCCCGAATGAAGCGATGGCGCAGCTGACCGGGCTGAAGGTGGGCACCCCGATATACCGCAACCGCGACCACACCTGGGAACAAACGCTGCTGAAGAAATCGGCCGAACGCCGTATCGAAATCTGGATCAGGCTGTCAGAAACGGCGGACGGCCTGGCGCTGACCCTGACCGACGCCGATGGCTGCAGCGCCACGGCCACCGTTACCCTCGACTATCAGCCGGCGCAGCAGGCGGAACGGGCGGAAGCCAGCCTGCGCGAGAACCTGGGCAAGCTCGGCAACACCCTGTTCAGCGCCCGCGAAATCACGCTCGACCTGCTGCGGCCATGGTTCGTGCCGGCTTCCACCCTCAACGCCCTACGGCGCGATGCGGTGGAAAAGCTGGAAATCGCCCGCCTTGCCGCCTGGCAGCGTCCGCTGCGCAAGGCGCCGACTGTGCCGCCGGCGGTCTATCCGGAAGAATCGCTGAGCTACCTGGCCAATGTGTACAACCACAAGGCGCGGGCGTTTTACGAGAAACACGGGGTCAAGCTGATAGCGGCGGCCTACGAAGCCCACGAAGAACCCGGCGAGGTGTCGCTGATGATCACCAAGCACTGCCTGCGCTTTTCCTTCAACCTCTGCCCGAAGCAGGCCAAGGGGGTGCAGGGCGTACAGGGCCAGGTCCGTGCCGAGCCCATGACCCTGGTCAGCGGCAACGAGAAGCTGACGCTGCGCTTCGACTGCGCCCCCTGCGAAATGCACGTGATCGGCAAGATCAAGAAATCCATCCTCAAAGCCCCGCCGCCTTCCTGCGTGCCGGTAGCGGCGCCGGAATCTTGCCGCCAGCGCTGACCACCCTGGCTTGCCAGAATCAAAAGGGGCAGCGGAACTCTTTAGGGAAACACTGAACAAGTCCCGGTTTGTCATTCCGGCGAAAGCCGGAATCCAGTATTTTCAAGGCGCTGGACACCGGCTTTCGCCGGTGTGACGGACTTGTTCAGGGCTTCCTTAGTTCATGGGCTCTTCCAAGGATAGTGGCCCAACATTCCGCTGCCTTGCTCCACCGTGGCCTTCTGCAGCAGCAGGACATTGAACAGAAGATGATGCACTGATGTGCCAACTTTTTCCCAACCGGTGGTCAGGAAACCCACGTTGCCGTATTGCCCGGGGATGTTTTCCGGTGCGTCCGTGCGTGTTCGGTCATCCTGCAGGGTGAGGCGTGCTTCGACCGGCAAATTTTTCTCCATTTCCAGTTGAACCATAAGCAGGCCGTGCCCATTTTCAACGGCAAAACGCTGGCCGATGATTTTATTGAACCGGTCTTTTTCCGGGGTCATGTGGCCGTCGACGGCAAGCCCCTTGGGGGTGTCGCCGCCATGTATGCGCAACCCGGGCAAGGCGGGGTCGTCATTCCAGTCCATGGTGGTGAAGGTCTTTATGTCGGAAAAGAACCAGCCCAGAGGGAATGGGAAGTCGATGGTGGTGTCCATCAGCAGGCCATTGGCATAGGCCACGTAATCGATAGTCACCGAAGGACTCTGCAGATAGCCGATGACGCGCACTGAATTGATGGTTCGCCGAATGACGCGCACCGGGCCCTCTTTGACAGCGGCAATGCGCGACAGGTAATCGTCCTGGGTTCGGATGAAGTCGATGTTGCCGAAGAGTTTTCCATGGTGGCGAATCTTCATGGTGTCGAGCACGTTCGGGCTCCATTTGTTTGCACCGCTGATATGCCATTGCAGGCTATTGACGATGAAAGGCTGAGCGCTGGAAAAGCCGATCCGGTAGGTATTGGTTTCAATGACATCGCGGAGGCGATCGTAAGTGATATGGTGCTTACCTGAGGCCGGCAGGTTTTGTGCGCTCTTTGTTTCCAGTAGATAGACCCACTTCTGCGCACCGCTTTTCGGATCGACCAAAGCAATTTCAACGGCAGGTTGCTGTGCGTATTGTTCCGGCAGGGGATTGATGCGCTCCCCCGCGTCGGCGGTCATGAATACGCACTCGTCGGCAGCGCCGAGCACTGGGGGGTTGCCGGCAGCATCCCTGACGAGGTCATAGCTGCCGCTGGCATCCCGCTTGTCGATCTGAAAGGGGATGGTTTCCAGCGCATTACCATGCTTGGCTATCGCGCGTATTTTTGAATCGGTTGCGCCCAGCAAGGCTTTGACTTCGGCGCCGCGAACGATGACGGGATAGTGCGGCGATGACAGCGGGACATTGACAGTCATTTTCGGCATCGGGCCGATCTCGACAGCGTGTGCCGGGGAGGCGCAGAGGGCTAGTGCCAGCAAGACAAAAGACAACCTCTGATGGTCTGCATGATGATAGGTGCCGTTCATTTTTCCCTCTGAATATCCGGCATCGGCCATGTGGGTGCGTGGGATAAATGGTGAGTTTAGCAGTTGCCTCTATCATCGACATATCGACTTCTTGCAATGAATCCGAGTCTGTCAGTCGGATTATCCTAGATTATTGACCAGACTTAATGACGCCGTATCCGGTTGGTGCGATAGCCCACAGTGATCACTTCGTTTTTCGGATCAAGGACGGCGTACATATCCGCCCAACGGTCGATCTGTTTTGGCGACAGCGATTTGGACAGGGCCGCCTTTCCCACGTTGCTGAAATACACCACTCGGCTGCCATGAGGGGCATGCTCGATCCGTCCATAGGCGAACAGCGTTTCCAGTGCCAGGGGCGGGATGCCTCGACGCTTCATGCTCATTCTGGCGTGACTGCTGACGATACCTAGTTTCATTTTTCTCTCCTTGCTCAATGCAACGGGGTCAAAACAGGCTTGCGGTGAAAGCTTTTTCGGATAGCCCGGCATTGAGGGTCTTGCGCATCCGGCTGATGTGCTTGTCCATCTGGCGCAGCGTGGCCTGGCGCACGGTGGTTTTTCCCTCAGCCGCCGCACGGTTGCAAATCCGGCGTATCGCCAGCATCAGTTTCAGTCCGTTATGGTTTTCCATCTCTATGCCCTTTCAAGTCGAATAATGCAGTTTTCAAATAGGTGCTCTCGTTCTGTCATGCATTGTGAGGTATAGTGTGGCTCACAGGATGAGCCACCAGAATTCACGCAGGAAATTTTTATGGACCGGACGGAACGCTTCTATCGCATCGACCAGTTGCTGAATGAACGCAAGATTGTCCCCATCGAGGTTTTTCTGGAGGATCTGGAAATCTCCCGCGCCACCTTCAAGCGGGATATCGAATACCTGCGGGACAGGCTGAATGCGCCCATCGTCTGGGACCGGGTAGCCGGGGGATACCGCTTCGACAAACCGATGACCGGGAACAAGTACGAACTGCCCGGCCTGTGGTTCAACGCCTCGGAAATCCATGCCCTGCTCACCATGCAGCATCTGCTGCAAAACCTGGGGCCGGGCCTGCTTTCACCCCATGTCGATCCGCTGCTAACCCGCTTGAAATTGCTGCTGGAGTCCGCCGACATCCCGATGGATTCGATCGAAAAGCGCATCCGCATCCTGCGCGTCAACGCCCGCTCCTACGAACCCGAACATTTCTCTCCGATCGCGACCTCCGTCCTCCAGCGCAAGAAGCTGGAGATCAGCTACTACACCCGCAGCCGGGATGAAACGCAGGACCGGGTGCTGTCACCCCAGCGCCTGACGCACTACCGCGACAACTGGTATCTGGATGCCTGGTGCCACATGCGCAAAGGCATCCGCAGCTTTTCGCTGGACGCCATCCGCCATGTGAAGCTGATCAACGAGCAGGCGCTGGACGTCAGCGAACAGGAACTCGATGAAATTCTCGGCACCGGCTACGGGATTTTTTCCGGCAAGGAAGTGAAGTGGGCGGAACTGCGTTTCACGCCGCAACGCGCGCGCTGGGTGAGCCGAGAAGCCTGGCATCCGGAGCAGAAATCACACTTCGACGATGAGGGGCGCTATTGCCTGAGCGTGCCCTACAGCGACGACCGGGAACTGGTAATGGATATTCTGAAATTCGGCCCGGAGGTGGAGGTGCTGGGGCCTGATCTACTGCGCCGCCGGATCATCGAACTGGTCGGGCAGACCTCGGTGGTTTACAGCGGCGCCCGTTAGCGCATTAACTGACACGATAAATACTCATGACGTGCTAGGATGGGAAATCAATAAATAACGGGGAAACCAACATGAAAAAACTGACCATCCGCATCCACGCCGAGCTGGAAATTCCCGACGACTGGGAAGTCGTCGAACACAAATCGGGCATTCAGGCGCTGAAAATCGGCGACAAATTTATCGATTTCGACATCGTGCCACTGGCTACCGAGGAAAATGACATGGATGCGACGTGGACCGACGAGGATGAGGAACTGACCAACGACATCCTCATGACCGTGACTGGACTGGATACCACGCTGGAAACTGGCTGATCAGCCAACGGGGGTTGGCCGACTGACATAGATACGTGTCTAAAGGTGCTTCAAGCCTTCCCAATCGGTCAAGACCTGTTCCTCCTGAGGTTCCGAAGCAGCCTGGGCGAGGCTTTTGCCCATTAAGGCCTCCCATTCATCCAGGGATACCTCCTCCACTTCGGGCGCCCGCTTCTCGGTGGAAAGGCGGCGCTCCTTCCAGCCGGACGGGGGGCCTTCATCTTTGACACGCCTGCTTCTCACACGCCGGTCTTCCGCATTTCCCGGCTTGGTGCTCTTGCTGTTCATGACACACCCATATATTGGTAAAGCATTTACTATTTACGAATACCCTCGAATTGTCAAATGCAACGCGCGCGGGCAGCCGGAGACCGAAAATGCCATAGCCTCGTGGCTTTAACACCAGACCGCTTCGTCGTGATGTCACTATCCCGGCCAGAAGGCTCAAGGTATGATCCCCTCTGAAATTATTGCCCATAACAGGAAATGTATGGAGACCATCGCGGTCATCGACTTTGAAACAACCGGGCTATCACCCACCATGGGAGATCGTGCGACCGAGGTGGCGGTGGTTATCGTGGATAACGGCAAGATTGTCGATCGCTACCAGAGCCTGATGAATGCGGATGCACACATTCCGGCATTCATCGAAGCCCTGACCGGGATATCCAATGCCATGATACGCAAGGCGCCGCCGGCAGCGGAGGTGATGCGTGCGCTGGCGGAGTTTGTCGGCGACGTGCCCCTGGTGGCGCACAACGCCTCATTCGACAGCAAGTTTCTGGATGCCGAGTGGCTGAGGATCAACCAGCGGCGGCAACAGGAATTTGCCTGTTCGATGTTGCTGGCTCGTCGGGTTTATCCGGCGGCACCAGATCACAAGCTGGGAACGCTGGTCAGGCACCTGGGGCTACCCTCGGCGGCGCGCCATCACCGTGCCCTGGCTGACGCGGAAATGACCGCCCATCTATGGGTAAGAATGGTGTCGGATATCAGGCAGCAATACGACCTGAACGCCGTTCCTCACGATTTTTTGCGCACGCTGCAGAAGGTACCGAAAGCGCAGATGATTACCTGCGTTGAGCGAGCCAAATGCAGGCTCGGCCTGTAATCAGCGACCAGGCTCAGCCAAGGGCCGTCAGCCCTTCTTCCCTTCCAGCTTCGCTTTCAGATCGGCAAATGGGTTATGGGTTGCCACGGACGCCTGATCGCCAGAGTTTCTCCCTCTTACCGCCTCATCCATAACACGGGAATGCTCGTTATCGTGGCAATACAGGCAAAGCAACTCCCAGTTACTGCCATCCAGCGGATTATTGTCGTGATTGTGATCTTTGTGGTGCACCGTCAATTCTTTCAGGCGCACTCCAGCAAATTCGCGTCCACACCGCCCGCAAATCCACGGAAACAATTTGAGCGCCCGCTCGCGATAGGTGTTCTCGCGCTCAGTGCTGTGCTTGCGCGCTTCCGCAATAACGCGATCGAGTCGCGCGTGATCAGGTTGTTTGGTCATGGCTGTTGATTAACTGGCTGATTATTGGCTGAAACTATATCAGCAATATCAGTTACCCTTCAATTGTGCATTCGCTCAAACTCTCTGATGAATTCCTGCTTAGCCACCTCCGGCGGCATCGGCAGTATCGTCTCCCTCATCGGATCCACCCCGATCAGATAGACCCAGTTTTCAACGGAATACGGCATCAGGTCTCGCTTTTCCGTGGCCAGCGCGATCAGGTCGGCTTGCTTGACGATGGGATTGTGGTTCAGATCAACCCCGAAGCGCTCGCCGATGATGCGGCTGACGTTGTCCTCGATTTCCGAAAAGGCGGGCAACAGCACCTTGAGCGGTTTCACCATGTCCCCGAGGTAAGCCTCGGCAGCATCGTGAAGTAAAGCTGCGAAGCGCAATTCTTCAGGCACCAGCTCGGCGACGATCAGGCTATGCTGGGCAACCGAATAGAAAGCGCTGGTCTGGCCGTTGAAGCGGCACTGGTAGGCCAAGCCGTGCGCGATGTCCTCGATATCCACATCGTCGATGCGCGGCTCCAGCGGATAGAAGCGGTTTCCCAGGTAGGTGGAGACGTAAAGTTTGCTCATTGGCGACCCATTTCTGCTTGCTTAATCACTCATCGGCCCCTAGTATAAACTGATAGATATCGCAAACATGTTGTACCACTAGCTTGAACAATAGAATCTGGAGTAAAGTGTTGCGGGGTTCCAGCCAATTAGACTCGGCAACTGCGCGGCGAAAAAATCACGCCAGCATTCATTCATTGACGATTGGCTTGATGTCAAATTTCCCCTACAATGTATTTGCTTTAATCAACCACAACGGGAGCTAACACCATGAACAAAGCAGAACTGATCGACGCCGTAGCAAAATCCACCAAGCAAACCAAAGCCGATACCGAAGCAACCCTGAACGCACTGATGGCCACTGTTCAAAGTGCCATGGCCAAGGGCAACAATGTCCAGCTGATCGGCTTCGGCACCTTTGCCGTTGAAGAGCGCGCCGCACGCACTGGCCGCAACCCAGCCACCGGCAAGGAACTGAAGATTCCTGCCAAGAAGGTCGCCAAATTCAAGGTTGGCAGCAAGCTGAAAGATGCTGTTGCCGGCGTCAAAGCCAAGAAGAAGTAATAAAGCAATTCATGAGGGCGGCCTACTCGGCCGCCCTTATTCTTTACAGCGACACCCCTCTTGCGCAGGATCTCCGCAACCCGCGTTATCCGATCATGCCGCTTCAAAACGCAGCAATAAGCTCAGAACCCCGCCATTTCGATTTCACGGCAACCGCATTTTCTCTACCGCTTACCTCATTTAGCCTTCCATGCACTTCGATGTCATCGTAATCGGCGCCGGTGCCGCCGGCATGATGTGTGCCGCACAGGCTGGGCGCCGTGGCCGGCGCGTATTAGTCATCGACCACTCAGCCAAACTCGGCGAGCGCATCCGCATTTCCGGCGGCGGGCGCTGCAATTTCACCAACCGCAACGTAGGCGCAGAGAACTATCTCTCGCAGAACCCGCATTTCTGCCGCTCGGCGCTCGCCCGCTTCTCTCAGCGCGACTTCATCGCGATGATCGAACGGCGCCGCATTTCGTACCATGAGCGAGCACACGGCCAGCTTTTCTGCGACGAGTCGGCGCAAGACATCATCGACATGCTCAAGGACGGCTGCGACGATGTCGGGGTGCAATGGGCGATGCCGTGCCCGGTACACCACATCGAGCGCATCGAAAACTCTGATGAAGGCTCGCGCTTTGCGGTTGCCACCGAGCTCGGCACCTTCCGCTGCCAGTCGCTGGTAATCGCCACTGGCGGCCTCGCCGCCCCGAAAATCGGTGCCAGCCCCTTCGGCTACAAGGTCGCGGAGCAGTTCGGCCTGCGCGTAGTGCCGCCCAAGCCTGCGCTGGTGCCGCTTGCACTCGCACCAGAGACGCTGGAGCCGCTCAAGCCACTCGCCGGGGCATCGCTTGATGCCGGCACCCACTGCGATGGAGGATCATTCCGCGAAAACGTGCTGATCACGCACCGCGGCCTTTCCGGCCCCGCCATCCTGCAGATTTCGAGCTACTGGCAGATGCAGGAATATGGCGGCGGCAAGAAACAGCCGGTTGAAATCGACCTGCTGCCCGACCTCGATGCGGCTGCCTGGCTGGTGGAGCATCGCCGCAGCAAGGCGCTGCTGTCGAATCTACTGGCTGAACGCCTGCCGCGCCGCTTTGCGCATGAATGGTGCGCGCTGTTCGGCTGGGCCAAGCCGATGAACGAACTTTCCCAGCGCGAACTCGATGCTGCCGCGCAAGCCCTCAAGGGATGGGCACTGCTACCCTCCGGCACGCTGGGCTACGCCAAGGCCGAAGTCACGCTGGGTGGCGTCGACACCAATGGACTTTCGTCGAAAACCATGGAGGCCAAGCCAGTGCCGGGGCTGTATTTCATCGGCGAAGTGGTTGACGTCACCGGCTGGCTCGGTGGCTACAATTTCCAGTGGGCGTGGTCGTCAGGCTGGGTGGCGGGACAGGTTGCGTAGTAAAATCATGCGCACCGAAACAATTAACCACGGGGTACACGGGGATCGCGGGGTAAAATCAATATGGTTATATCGCTCTGCCCAAGCACCCACTGAGTAAATGATTTGATGTTCCCAGTCCTTGTCGCCTAGGGGCGCCTACTTTTGGTCTTCCCCGTGTGCCCCGTGGTTCAAATGTTTTTAGGCTCAACATGCGATAAGATAACGAATAATGTCATTCAGGCAGTGAATCGAGTCAGCAAGGAGACGAAAGTTTTGGAGCAATCCCCGGAAAATCTGGTCGAAATCAGCGACCTCCATTTTGCATATGGTCGCCGAAAGATACTCAAGGGCGTCAACCTCACCATTCCGCGCGGAAAAATCGTCGCCATTCTGGGGGTGAGCGGCTGCGGCAAATCCACCCTGCTGCGCCATGTCGGCGGGCAACTCAGGCCATCGCGCGGCAGCGTCAAGGTTGAGGGTAAGGTCGTCCACGAACTCGACAATGACGGTCTATACGCCTTGCGCCGGGAAATGGGCATGATGTTCCAGGTGAGCGGGTTATTCAGCGATCTGTCGGTTTTCGACAATATTGCGTTCCCGATGCGCGAACACACCGACCTGCCGGAAAGCGTGATCCGCGATCTGGTGCTGCTGAAGCTCCATGCCGTCGGCCTGCGCGGTGCCCACGCCCTGATGCCGAGCGAACTGTCGGGCGGCATGGAGCGGCGCGTGGCTCTGGCGCGTGCCATCGCACTGGACCCGACGCTGATCATCTACGACGAGCCCTTCGCCGGTCTCGATCCGATCTCGCTCAACACCATCGCCAACCTGATCCGGCGCCTGAACGATGCGCTCGGCGTGACTTCGATTGTGGTGACCTACGACATGTCGGAATCCCTGAAGATCGTCGACTACGCCTACTTCGTCCATGACGGCGTAGTGGTGGCCGAAGGTGCGGCGGCAGAATTGCTCGAGTCCACCGACCCGTTCGTCCACCAGTTCGTCCATGCCGAACCGGACGGGCCGGTCGGGTTCCAGTATCCAAGCAACCCCTATTCCAAGGACCTGGGACTCACCGGCTGACGCCACTCCTTTCAGCACAAGCGCCCTTCACGCTTGCTCCCTCTCCCGCTCGCGGGAGAGGGTTGGGGAGAGGGAACATTGCCTACGCAATACTCACGCCCTTCGCCAGATACACATCCTGGATCGCGTTAAGCAGGATCACGCCGTCCCCCATCGGCTTCTGGAAAGCCTTGCGGCCGGAAATCAGCCCCATGCCGCCGGCGCGCTTGTTGATCACCGCAGTGCGCACCGCCTGGCCCAGGTCGTTCTCACCCGAGGCGCCGCCTGAGTTGATCATGCCCGCCCTTCCCATGTAGCAGTTCGCCACCTGATAGCGCACCAGATCGATAGGGTGGTCGCTGGTCAGCTCCGAATACACTTTGGGATGGGTCTTGCCGAACTTGATCGCGGTGTAGCCGCCGTTGTTCTCGGCCTGCTTCTGCTTGACGATGTCGGCCTCGATGGTGGCGGCGAGGTGGTTGGCCTGGCCGGTCAGGTCGGCGCTGGTGTGATAATCGACGCCGTCCTTCTTGAAGCCGGGATTGCGCAGGTAAGCCCACAGCACCGTGGCCATGCCAAGTTCATGAGCGTGGGCGAAGGCTTCGCTGATCTCGATGATCTGGCGGCGCGATTCGGGTGAGCCGTAATACACCGTCGCGCCCACCGCCACTGCGCCCATGTCGAACGCCTGAGCGACGCTGGCGAACAGGGTCTGGTCGTAGATTTCCGGGTAGGTCAGGATCTCGTTGTGGTTGATTTTGACGATGAACGGAATCTTGTGCGCGTACCGCCGAGCCACCGAACCCAGCACGCCAAGGGTCGAGGCCACCGCGTTGCAGCCACCCTCGATGGCCAGCTTGACGATGTTTTCCGGGTCGAAGTAGATCGGGTTGGGGGCGAAAGAAGCGCCGGCCGAATGCTCGATGCCCTGATCCACAGGCAGAACGGAAAGATAGCCGGAGCCACCCAGCCGCCCGTGATCGAACAGAGTTTGCAGCGCGCGCAGCACGCCGGGCCTGACATCCTTCTGCGCCACCACCCGGTCTACATAGTCCGGCCCCGGCAGATGCAGCATGCCCTTGGGAATGCCATTGCACTGGTAGGACAGCAAACCTTCCGCTTCATTACCCAGCAACTTGATGATATCGGTCATTTTCGTTTCCCTTGCTGATCAAAGTGAATAAGGCGCATCGCTTTTAAATATAGCAGCCTTGAAACTGGCGAACCGGCATGAATTTCGGCAAAATGCATGAACACCAATTCAAAACAAAGGGAAACTGCCATGGGATTTCTCGTCCTGCTCGCCATCCTGACTGTCATCGCGGTTTATTTCATCATGCTCTACAACGGCCTGGTCAACCTCAAGCACAACGTTTCCAAGGCCTGGGCCAACATCGACGTACTCCTCAAGCAGCGCCACGACGAGTTGCCCAAGCTGGTGGAAACCTGCAAGCAGTATATGAAATTCGAACAGGAAACCCTGGAAAAGGTGATGAAGGCGCGCTCTCAGGTCGCCGCCGCTAGCGCCAGCCAGAACATGGGTGCGCTGGGCGCCGCCGAAGGCTCGTTGCGCGGGCTGCTCGGCAACCTGTTCGCGGTGGCCGAGGCCTACCCCGAACTTAAGGCCAACGAAACATTCCAGCACCTGCAGGGGCGCATCACCGGGCTGGAAAACGCCATCGCCGACCGGCGCGAGTTCTATAACGACAGCGTCAACCTCAACAACGTGCGCATCGAGCAGTTCCCCGATGTGGTCGTGGCGCGCATGTTCAACTTCCAGCCCGCCGACCTGCTCGAATTCGATGCTGACGAGATCGCCGACGTCAACGTGAAACAGTTATTCAATAGTTAATGTTCGAGGGCCTCAGGCAGCACTACGTCAACCTGCTCACCTCGGGTGGGCATATTGTGCTGCTTTTCGCCGGTTTCCAAATCGACTCCAAAGAGGCGTGGCCCGTCTTGCTGGGGCTGATCAGCGTCATCAGCTTCTTCGCCTGGATCGGCAACCAGCGCCGCAGCCGCCTGATTCTCGACACTCCCACTTCCCGGATTGTTTCAGCCGCCCAGGGCTATGTCGAGCTGACAGGCCGCGCCAGACAGGCACATGACACCCCCCTGCTGAGCAAACTCACCCTGCTCCCCTGCGTGTGGTATCGCTACATCATCGAACAGGAGCGCAGCGACAACAAGGGCTACGACATCGTGGAACAGGGCACCAGCGACGACACCATCCTGATCGACGACGGCAGCGGACAGTGCTTCATCGATCCGGACTACGCCGAGGTCATCACCCGCCACAGACAGATATGGAAAAAAGGTAATAATCGCTACACCGAATACCTGCTTTCCCCGCTCGATACCCTCTATGCCATCGGTGAATTCACCACCCTGGGCGGGGCAAACAGTCCCCTCGATTTCAAGGACGATCTCAACGCCCTCCTCACCGAATGGAAGCGCGACAAGACGCAGCTGCACGAGCGTTTCGACCTCAACAGGGATGGCCAGATCGATCCCAGGGAATGGGAACTCGCCGTGCTCGCAGCCAAGCGCGAAGTGTCAAAGCAGCATGGGGAAATCCGCCTCAAGGACGGCACGCACCTCATGCGCAAGCCGAAGGACGGCAGGCTGTTCCTGCTTTCCAACCTGCCGGAGGAGAATCTGGCGCGGAAATACGTGCTTTGGGGCTGGTTCCATCTGCTGACATTCGTGGGAGCCTGCTGCACTGCGGTGTTCATGCTGGGAGCCTGACCAGCCTCTTCAGAATTATAATTCGCCTGTTGTAAACGCATTTAATCTAAACTGTCTTTTGCAAAAACCACAACGACGGCACTCATGAAAAAAGCGATCCATCAGCAATCGTCAACCCCGCAAAACGCCATGCAGATGCTAAGGGATCTGGACACCGGCATCATGAACCACATGACCTGGATGAAAAAAACGCATCGCGCCCTGATCTGCGAGGAACAGCCTGAACCATACGATTTGTCTGAAGAAGCGCATTGTCACTGCAAATTCGGTCGCTGGTATTACCAGGGAAACAATTATCCCGAGTTGCGTGAAAACCCGGTATTCCTGAAAATCGGCGCGCTGCACCAGATGATGCATGACGACGCCAGAACCCTACTGCAGGCAAAAGCCGCCGGACACAAAATCGACCATGTCGAATACGACAAATTCATGGACGGGGCTATCAGCTTCAAATGGGAAGTTCGCTGTTTGCAGTTTGAAATTGTGAAAAGCATCTGCACCATTGACCACCTGACCGGCGCCTGGAACCGCCAATCGATGATGTTAAAGCTCACCGAGGAAATGGAGCGCATGACCAGAAGCGGGCAATTCTGCTGCATCTGCATGATGGATATCGATCACTTCAAGGATGTCAACGACAAACACGGCCACTCGGTCGGCGATCAGGTGCTGCAGGCATCGGTGCAGTTCATCTCTGACCGCTTGCGCAAATACGATTCCATCTTCCGCTATGGCGGCGAGGAATTCCTGGTCTGTCTGCCTGAAACCCAGCTGGAAGAAGCGGAATCGATTCTGAACCGGATACGCACCGAACTCACGGAATATGCCATCCCCTTGCAGGAAGGAGATTCGACGGTATCCATAAGCGCCTCATTCGGAATTGCCTCCATGACCACGGAAATGTCCATTCAGGACGCCATCAACATGGCTGACCATGCGCTGCTCTGCGCCAAGGCCACCGGACGAAACAAGGTCTGTGTGTGGCGGATCGACGACTAGCTGGGCCGAGATAGCGTACCCGGGGCATCAGTCCCAACCTCCTGAACAATGGTTCAATCCATACTTGAATAGTCAGGCATTCGAGCTATATTTCAAGCTGGATCACAACCATCGACAGGAGCCAGACATGACTGATCAAATCCAAATCCCCATCGACCGGGAGATTTACGACCGGTTGCAAATGCTGATGGTGCCCCCCATCAGCGATGCCAACGCGGTTATCAGGGAACTGCTATATCACGATGGGCGCACCAGCCCGGCCGCAACTGCGCTGGAAGCCTCCGAACAACACTACACTTATGCCCAGGAACTCGAACGCTCCAGCCAGGGCGTCTACGACTGCGGCGGAGGCACCTAAACCGGACCCGCTAATGTCGCCCAGCCGGCTTGTTAAATAGTGGCGCCGGATCGCGAAGCAGCATATCCGGCGCGGAAAATGGCGCCAGCCGTTCGAGAAAATCCAGCAGCTCCAGCACCGGCGAGTTGCGGAAAAAGCGCGCCTTGGGAATTTCCATCCAGATCCGGTCAGCATAGGCATGCAGTTCGTAAGGCGTATCGCCGGTGCCGTCATGGTTGCGATCAAAACCCTGGTAATCGTCCCAGTAATTGCCGCGCCACTCGTTTTTGCTCGGATCGCCGCTGCCAAATATCATCGAGACATGGGTAAGATTGCTCTCGAAACTGTTGCCATGCAGAACGTGCCCGCCCCGCTCGCCGGAAAACTGGATTCCGATCGCATTGTGGGCAAAGCGGTTGCCGCGTAGCAGGGTCTTGTTGGCCGGTTCGATAGGTGAGTCGGCCAGCAATCCCACCGCACAATGGACGACTTCGTTACCCTCTGCCACCCCTTCAGCGCTCATCTTGAACGCCAGCCCCGCCCCGCTTACTCCCTGGGAATGAAAGACCCGGTTTCGCAGCAGCTTCACCCGGTCTGAATTCAGCACGATGACGCCGGTGGCGTTGCGGTCCAGGCTATTACGCTCGATCACGCTGTCCGGCGAAAAAAACAGGTGGATGCCGTAGCGACTGTTGCGGATACTGTTGCCGATGAGGCGATTGCGTGGCGAATTCATCAGGGTGACGTCGCGCGCCTGATCGATATCGTTGCCTTCAACCAGGTTGTCCATGCTGTACCACAGGCGAATCGCCTCGCCCCGCATCGCCAGCTCAGCCGGTTTGGAGCGGATCCGATTGCGCCGCAAAGTATTCTGGTTGGCTCGTTTCAGGCTGATACCGAACAGCGTGCCGTCAATCACGTTGTCCTCGATGCTATTCCCGCTGCCAGTCAGCGCGACACCCGCATCCAGACGGTCATGGGAGCTGCCCGAGTTCGTCAGCCGCAGCCCCCGCACCACCACCCCGTTGGCGTTGATGACCAACACCGAACCCGTACCGCCGCCATCGACCGTGACCTTGCCGCCGCCATCCACAATGATCTGGCGCGAAATCAGCGCCGGCCCGGCATAGACCCCTGGCTTGGGATGCAAGGTTCCGCCGGTGGGTGTGGCGTCGATCAGGGCCTGTAATGAAGGATAGGCTGCCGACACAGCCAAAGGGCACGCCAGCAACAACAGGAATACGAGGATTTTGACCACGGCACATCAGGCAATATACGGATACGCCATGTGACCTGATTTTTGGAAAGCTGGCAATGAGATAAATCAATCATTGACCACCCATTGGCATTTGGCCATAATGATCAATATGGTCATATTAGTAGTGAGGACATCATGATTACAGAAACCAGTGCGGTTACCTTCAGGCAAAACCTGGGCGAAATGCTCAACCAGGTGCAGTATCGGCACGACAGTGTGGTAATCAACAAAGACGGCAAGCCAGTGGCCGCGTTGGTTGATGCTCGGTTGTTTGAGCGCATTCGCCGCATGCAGGGCCGCTTCGACGCACTATGCCAACGCATTGAAGCCGGTTTCGCGAATGTGCCGGAGGCGACAGGGCTCGCCGAGATTGAGGCTGCTATTGCACTTGAACGAGCAGAGGCGCGTTTAAAAGCCAAAGAGCGATAACGACTTTGGCCACTTTACGCGTGGTACTCGATACGAACGTGCTGCTCTCTGGCATTGCTTATCCGGCCAGTGTGCCGGGCAAAATCATGGCCGCCTGGCGTCACGGCTCGGTAGAGGTGCTGCTTTCTGTTTATATTCTGGAGGAGTTGCGCCGCGTGCTGCCCCGGTTGACACATCGCCATGGCTTGGCAGAGACGGAGATTGACGACTTGCTGGATGTTCTTTCCATACAGGCCGAAGTCATTGAGCCACTGCTGGGCGTAGAACCGGAACTGCGTGATATTGACGACCAGCCTGTGCTGGGAACTTTGCTTGCAGCACTGAAAACATCGGGTGCTGACTATCTGATCACCGGCGACAAAGACCTGCTGGCGCTGGACGAACGTTACCCCATCGTGACCCCAGCGGAATTCTGGACAATGCATGCAGGGCTCTGATCATAAGGCGGAAACACGATGGGCCGTTATCCGCTACACGGGGGTTATTCATACGGCGAATGTTACTTTCCCCTCTCCCCAACCCTCTCCCGCAAGCGGGCGAGGGAGCAAGCGAAAAAAACGCTTGTTTTGATTCGCTATGCTCATCCGCCCTACGAGTTCTGCTTGGCTTCCAGTTCTTCCCAGCGCGTCATGACTCCCAGCAGCGCTTCTTCAATCTCGGCGGTGCGCGCCTGCAGACGCTTCACCTCTTCGGGCTTGGTGCGATAGAGTTCACCGTCCGCCAGCTTTTCACCTAGCGTGGCCTGCTCCTGCTCCAGCGCCTCGATCTGCCCCGGAAGACTTTCCAGTTCGCGCATTTCCTTGAACGAAAGCTTAGACTTGGCCGCCGGCTTTTCCTGCGCCGGTTTCGGTTTGGCGGCAGCGGCTTTCTTCTCCGCTTCCGTTTCAGGGCGGGGCCGGTAGCGCAGCCAATCTTCATAGCCGCCAGCGTACTCGGCCAGATGGCCATCCCCTTCGAAGGCGATGGTCGAAGTCACCACGTTGTCGAGAAAGGTCCGGTCATGGCTGACCAGGAACAGGGTGCCGGAATATTCCAGCAGCAGCTCTTCGAGCAGTTCCAGGGTTTCGATGTCGAGATCGTTGGTCGGTTCGTCCAGCACCAGCACGTTGGCGGGGCGGGTGAACAGACGCGCCAGCAGCAGGCGATTGCGCTCGCCGCCGCTGAGTGAAGATACCTTGGCACGCGCCCGCTGCGGCGGAAAGAGGAAATCGCCGAGATAACTGATGACGTGTTTTTTCACCTCGCCGATTTCGACGAAATCGTTACCCTGGCTGATGGTATCGATCAGGGTCGCCTCCTCGTTGAGCTGCTCGCGCATCTGGTCGAAATAGGCTACGGCGAGCTTGGTGCCGCTTTTCACTGTGCCGGAATCGGGCTGCAACTCGCCCAGGATGAGCTTGAGCAAAGTGGTTTTCCCGGCGCCGTTCGGCCCGATCAGGCCGATACGGTCGCCCCGCATGATGCGCGTGGTGAAATCGCGGATGATGACCTTATCGCCGAAAGACTTGGAAACATGCTCCAGTTCCGCCACCAGCTTGCCGGATCGATCCCCTGCGTCGACCGCCAGCCGGGCCTTGCCGGTCTGGGTGATGCGCGCCGTATGCTCGCGCCGCAGTTGCTCCAGCCGCCGCACCCGGCCTTCGTTGCGGGTGCGCCGGGCTTTGATGCCCTGGCGTATCCAGACCTCTTCCTGGGCCAGGACCTTGTCGAATTTTGCGTTGAGGACTTCTTCGGCTTCAAGCATTTCCTGCTTTCTGCGCTGAAAAGCGGAGAAATTGCCGGGAAAACTCGCCAGTTGCCCGCGATCCAGTTCGATGATGCGGGTAGCGACGTTATCGAGAAATCGCCGGTCGTGAGTGACGAACAGCACGCCACCGTTAAAGGATTTGAGCAACTCTTCCAGCCACTCGATGGCAGCCAGGTCGAGGTGGTTGGTGGGTTCGTCCAGCACCAGCACATCCGGCTCGGCAACCAGCGCCCGGGCCAGCGCAACGCGCTTTTTCCAGCCACCGGAAAGCGATGAAACCAACGCGTCTTCAGGCAGCGCCAGACGGGTCATCACCGCATCGATACGGCTTTGCTGGCGCCAGCCGTCACGCGCTTCGAGTTCGGTCTGCAAGTGCTGCATCTGATCCAGCAATGTATCGGTATCCGCCCCCTCCTCACCCAGCGCATGGGAAACGGCATGGTAGTCGATCAACAACTGGCTCAAGCCCACCAAGCCCTCCGCCACCGCTTCGAATACGGTGTGGTCAGGATCGATCTGCGGCTCCTGCGGCACATAGGCCAGATTCAGCCCGGGCGCGCGCCATACCTTGCCGTCATCGGCAACAGCCACACCGGCGATGATTTTCAGCAAGCTGGATTTGCCGCCGCCGTTGCGTCCGATCAGGCCCACCCTCTCGCCAGGATCGAGCTGAAGATCCGCCTGATCCAGCAAGGGATGGTGGCCATAGGCGAGAGAAAGTTTTTCCAGGGTGATGAGAGGCATGATGAAGTAGCAGGGGATTTTAACGAAAGGCGGATTTTACACTGTGCAGGTCGAACCGGGCGATTTAACTCGCCACGGAGGACAGCGGATAATTCAACTTCAAAACCATATTTTAACCACGGGGCACACGGGGATCACGGGGCAATCAATACGTTGTGGTTCTATCCAAGTACCCGCTGTGTGATGAGTTGATGACCTCAAGTCCTTGGTTTTCCCCGTGATCCCCGTGTGCCCCGTGGTTAACTGCTTTTTTCAGGCTTGAACAAGCAAACGATTTCCTCGGGCGGAACCGGGCGGCTGAAATGGAACCCCTGGTACTCGTCGCATTTCTGCACCCCCAGAAACTCAAGCTGATCAGGCGTTTCCACGCCTTCGGCGATCACGCTCAGGCCCAGGCTGCGCCCCAGACTGATGACGGCCACGGCGATTGCCGCATCGTTCGAATCGGTAATGATGTCCCGCACGAAAGACCGGTCGATCTTGAGGCGGTCGATCGGGAAGCGCTTGAGGTAACTGAGCGAGGAATAGCCGGTACCGAAGTCGTCGATGGCCACCTGCACGCCACGGCTTTTGAGTTGCGCCAGAACCAGGCTGGTCTCGTTGGTGTTTTCCATCAGCAAACCCTCGGTCAGCTCAAGCTCCAGCAGCTTGGGGCTGATCCCCGTTTCCTGCAAAATACCGTCGATCATTTCCACCAGGTTATCCTGGCGGAACTGGCGAGCAGATAAATTCACCGCCATCCGCAACGGGGGCAGTCCGGCATCCTGCCAGGCCCGGCTCTGGGCGCAGGCGGTGCGCAGCACCCACTCGCCGACGGGAATGATCAGATTGTTCTCTTCCAGCAGCGGGATAAACTCATTCGGCGGAACCAGGCCCCGTTCGGGATGGTTCCAGCGCAGCAACGCTTCCACACCGATCACCCGTCCGCTTTTTATGTCCACCTGGGGCTGGTAGTGAAGGGTAAATTCTTCTCGCTCCATGGCTCGCCGCAGCGCGCCTTCCATGGCAAAGCGCTCGATCGCGAGCGCATTCATGTCGGTAGTGTAAAAACGGAAATGGTTGCGGCCATACTCCTTGGCGGCGTACATCGCTGCGTCGGCATTCTTGAGCAGGCTGTCGCTGTCGTGGCCGTCCATGGGGTAAATGGTGATGCCCATGCTGGGCGTGACATAAATTTCCTGGCTGGAGGGCGTAAATGGCAGGGAAAAAATCTCCACGATTTTCTGTGCAATTATCGCAATTTCCTCAATCTCCGACACCCCTTCCAGAACGATGGAGAATTCGTCACCGCCTATCCGCGCCAAGGTATCGTCCTCCAGCACGCAGCGACGAAGCCGATCCGCGATATCCTGCAACAGCAGATCACCATGGGTGTGCCCGAGGGTGTCGTTAATGGTCTTGAAATTGTCGATGTCGAGCAGCATTACCGCCACCATCTGGTGGCTGCGCGTAGCCCGGCTGATCGCGTGCCCAAGGCGGTCGAGAAACAGGAAGCGGTTCGGCAGCCCGGTCAGCACATCGAAGTGGGTTACCTGGGCCAGGTCCTGTTTCGCCTCTTTATGATGGCTGAGAATACTGCTCATCTGGAGGGATCTTTCCGACAACTCTTTTTCGGCTTCCCTCAGAACGCTGACCAGATAATAAAGGAAAGGCGCTATCGCCGTAGTAGCGACAACAGCGGTGATCAGGCTGACCCTCAGATAATCGCCTGACGCAGTACCGGTGAGCGCCATGATGGATTCCGTTAAAAGTACGGAAACCAGAACCGGCAGCACAACAAAAAACCATAGCCTTCCGGATCTGGCTTTTTCAGCCCGGTGCGCCGCAGTCGATTTGAGCAATTCCAAGCCGTTACCTGGCCTTACAGGGTAGGACGCCCTTCATGAGCATAGGTAAGCTCATGAAGGGACTGACATGAAATGCAACGCGCTGCAGTCGGGTAAGCCCGCAGCCGCTCCAATGGAATATCCGCATCGCAGTCGATACAGGAACCGTAATCCCCTGCAGCGAGCCGCTTCAGCGCTGCTTCGACAGCCCTCACCTCGACGACTTGCCGGTCAACCATCGCAGCGCCCAAGTCGGCCAGCATGTCCGCCACCGACTCATCTCCCAGATCGGTAACGCGCCCGGCAAAATCAACATAATGCTGCTCACCCGAACGAGCCAGCTCGTCACGAATTTCTTCAAGCAGTTGCTGGCGGCGCTTCTCCAGACTCTGCCTGAATTCCGCAGCTTGATCAGCAGTAAAAGCAGCCATGATTCAGACTCCTCATAAAAATCCGGCAAACCAGATTAACAATTCTATCATAGGACATACAGGTCCTGTATTAAGTATTGTTCATCAACCCACCATTCATTACGTCAGATTTCTCTGCGCCCGCCGCACAATATAGCAGCAAGCACGGCTGTCCGGACAATTCTGAAGCCAGCCACTGCACACCGCCCTGACCCACTCCGGTTGACTCCTGGCGGCATCGTTCAGCCAATTGGCAACAGAATCCTGCACATAGCGGCTCTCGTCGCGGCAGCACGGCGCGAGCAATGACAGGCCATGCCAGGGTTCTGCCTGCAGCGGAATAATGTGTTTCGCCCACACCCCGCGTGGCCGGGTAATTTCGACGGCAAATCGGCGCAAATTGGCATCCGGCTCGGACACCCACCCCTGCAACAAGGCAATCGCCTCGAACGGTGCGGCCACAACAACCGGACGCAACGCCAGCCAGGCCCATTCGCGCACGCCGAAATGGCGATCTGCGGCAAGTTGCCTGATCACCATGAATTTATCGGCGAAACCCAACTCCGGATGCAAAGCGATCGCAAAACAGGCAAAACCCCGTACCGTATCGACTGGATGAGCGATGAGCCGCTGCAATGCTGACCTGTCGTCAAAAGCACCGTGCCGGCCCAACATCTGCCCGGCCAGTTCCATACGCTTTACCAGTCCATGCCCGGAAAAATTCTGATGCATCGCTTCCTGTGCCAGTCCTGCCGCGTTTCCCGACCAGCCATCCAGCGTGCCGAGCAACACGGCAAAATCCATCGCCGCCTGCTCCGTCAGAGTAGCGGTTTCCATCACAATGATTGAGAAGAGTGATCAGTTCAGGCGGGTATCACGCAGCCGGACATAGCCTTTACGCTTCGGCATTTGTCGGTCGCGACAATCGATTTTATCCATAAAGGAATTTTAGCGTAAAATGGCGACCGCGCCCCAGTAGCTCAGTGGATAGAGCGACCCCCTCCTAAGGGGTAGGTCGGACGTTCGATTCGTCTCTGGGGCACCAGATTTCTGCCTGATGCCAGCCACCTTACGCTTCAGTGTCGCCGTCCCCGCAGCCCCATCTGAGACATAGGCGGGTTATCATCGGCAGGCGGACTTAAAGCTTCTTTCCACCCATCCGCGCAGTCGCTTCCGCAATATTGGAATCCGCCAGCTTGGCATCCATCGAGTCGACCGGAGCCGCTGCTTTGATGCGTTTCCAGTAGTCGATGGCAGCTTTGTAATCGGCGCGATCGAAGGCCTCGCCGCCTGCGAGTGCCAGTGATTTAAGGTGCTTGGGATTGGCGGCAAGCGCTCTTTTCACGATTGCACGCGCCTCATCATTCCACTTGCGATCCTGGGTCATGACGTAGGCGTCTGCCCAGCCCGCCAGCAAGGCGGCATCGGGAGGCAGCAGCGCAGCAGCTCTGGTATAGGCGCTGGCCGCCTCCTTATGCTGCCGAAGTTCGCCGTAAGTGCGCGCCAGCAGCAACCAGCCTTCGCCGTTATCGGGGTCTTTAGCCATCTTGTCGGCCAGGCGCTTAACCACCATATTGAGGTCCCCTCCCGAGTTCGCCTGCGGCTGCGGCTTCGGTTCCGGCGTGCGCATCCCTGAAGAAGCAACCGGAGCTGGAGCAGGGGCGATTTCTACCTCCTTGGGCTTGCCAAAATAGGCATACAACACCACTGGCGGCACGACGATGACGGTAATGAGCGCGGGCACGGCCCAGCGCAGGTAGCGACGCGCAGTTGCGTTCTTCTGCGGCAAATCCATTAACGAAGCATGCAGCGCGGCCTGACGGCGTTCGAACTCTTCCCCGTCAACCCTGCCCTCGGCTCGTGCCAGCAGCAATTCTCTGAGTGCCGCACTGATCTCGGCGCCCCGATCCTGACGCCAGAAAGGCAAGGCGCCACTGAGGCCGAGCACAACAAGAACGAGGATGACTACGACGACTATGGTAAAGATGATCACGGTTGATACTCCGGTTGAGTTTTTCTGAGATAACGATAAAGTGAAAAATGCATTTGAACCACGGAGAACACGGAGAGCACAAAGAAAAACAATATATTATGGAAGTTATTGGCATCACCCAGCAGGCGATACACTAAACCTGCATAACACTTTGATATAACACCGTGTTCTCCGTGATCTCCGTGGTTAACTGCTTTTTCTGGGTTCATTCACCCAGCGGGCGCCTGGACAGAACCACGAGATATTGATTTTTCCCCGTGATCCCCGTGGACCCCGTGGTAAACCGTTTTTTCAACGAAAGTCCCAGCGCACACCCATGTACACATAGTCGCGCCGGCTATGATCGTTGCGGGTCGGCCCCGAGGAATTCGACACCTCACGGCCCATTTCCCCTTCCAGGTAAAGGCTAGCGCGCCACTGCCAGGAAAGCTTCAGGCTCGGGGAGAGCCGATCCTGCCTGTCGCCGCTGTCATCCTTTTGCGTATAGTAGCGGACGTTGGTATCGATACGCCATTGTTCCCAGAAGGGAAGCACATAGCCGACACCCAGTGCCTGTCCGGTATAAGTCGGGGCCTGAATCAGGCTGAGGTTGGCAACGCCCACGGCGTTGGCAAAGAACAGGTTGGTGCCCACCGTCTGAAATGTCACCACATGGTTCTTGCCCGATGCCTGCTGTGCAGCCGTGTCGATAACACAGGTCTCATTGACATGGTCGATCGTACCCAGACAAGTGCCGATCACCCCCAGCGGCAGCACCGCCATCACAGGCTGCGTGCTGGAAATGGAAGACAGCCGATAATCGACCCCGATTTGCCAGTTCTCCGACAAGGGATGCGTGACACCGACGGAGAACATGTCGGACATGGCGGTCAAGGCACTCGCTTGCGCCCTGACCTGGTCGATGCCTTGCAGCGCAACCATCTCCTGTAACGACAAACCCGGCGCGGCGGGCAAGGCATTGGTCAGGCTGTAAGAGGGGGCCCGGCGATGGTCGATAACGAAGAAGAAATTGTCGCCGCCTTCGTTCAGATAGTTACCTTGTAGCAGCGCGATATTGACCCCTTTGTACAAGACGTCGTAGTCGACCATGCCGTAGGCGGTGGCACGCCCATCGAAGTAACGCACCTCGGAACCAACAGCACGGCGGTTGGCCATATTGTCCAGGGTCTGCTGGATGGCGTAGACACTGACCCCCGGGAGACCGGTCTGAGGCAGCAGATCCACGCTGGCGCCGTAGAAATTCTTCTTGAATGGAGAATTGAATTCAACCGCATCGCCATACACCGCATTCACCCGCCATTCGGGATTCAGGTTGTAACCCGCCTGCAGGCCATCGAAGCGATCCATTACGCCCATGCCATTCGGGTTTTGTCTCCCAGCTCGCAGGTAATAGCCGGCTTGCCGGTCGTTGTGATCGATATAGGCCGAATACAGCCGGTTGTAGCTGCGCGCTGGGGAGAGGAAATTTTTGTTGTCAGTGTCGCGAACGACGATGCGCGTATCGGTGAAGGCATCGCGGCGCCGGGCATTCAGATTGATCGAGGAGATCAACGAATTCTGATCCACCAGCGACAAGGTATCGCGACTGAAAGTCAGCTGCCCGGGAGGAGGCGGGACCAGGGTCTCGATCTGTGATTTCCCGGTGTAATAGTAAGAGGAAACACTGCCGTTGAAGGTCCACTCTGCCGGCCCGGCTTCTTTCGGCAATGCCCTCGGCCTGGCGCGCGCTACAGCAGCGTCTTTGGGCAGGGCTGCCAGGCGCTCCCGGACACGCGTGGCGTTCGGCCCGGCGGCAAACAATTTGAGGTACAACTCGTATTCGGCTTTTGCCTTCAGGATCTCTCCATTCATCTCCCGTGCCTCGCCGATCAAGGCTTGCGCCGCCTCCGTCTGGCTGCTGATGGGTAGCCCGAGAACCCGATTCAATCGATTCACCGCCATGGCGGGATCTTTTCCGGCCATGGCGCGGCGAGCCTCATCCAGATAAGCCCTGGCGCGGGTCTCGATTTCGGCTGCGGAAGGCGCCGGAGGTGGCGCAACCGGCGTCGTCAAATCTTCTGTGGATACCTGTGGAACCGCCTCAGTGGGTTGGCTCACCGGCGGTGCCACAATTGCAGCCGGTGCCGCTAACGATGCAGGGGGCAAGCCCTTGGCGATCTCCTCCGCTGGCTTCTTCGCCGGCAGCATGGGAGCCGGCGTTTTGGTTGCCGGGAGCAGAGGAACCGTGATGATGATGCTGCGACCGTCCGTTCCGGGGCGCACTGAATACTTGGTAGCCTTTGAGAAGGTCACCAGCATCCCGTTGATCAGCTCAGGATAGAGCACCGTGACATTAGGCACGCGGTCGGTTTTGGATGCGCGTACCGTTTCCTGCATCAAATCACTTTCCACCAGGTTGGTATCAATCAACCGGATGAAAATGCGCAGGTTCTTTCCGTCATGCAAGGGAGTGTGCCTCAGGTAGAGGATTTTTTGCGAAAACTGGACCACGATCTCGGCCTCGCTCTCTCCCGGCGTGATATCGACGCGGTCGATAATCTGGGCGTTGGCCACAGAGCAAGCCAGTAACAACACAGCTGCCAGCAAGTGGCGCATAGAAAAATCAGGATTTTTTAAAAAAGTCATATTCAGTAATGTTGTCACTAGAAATCAGTCACGTTAAAACAACGCCTCACTCTTTGAAAAATGGGCTGGGGGGATTTAACTGTGGCGGCAAATCCCCCTCAATCCCCTTTTTACAAAGGGGGAGGCAACCGTTAACGGAATCAATTCCATTTGATGTAAGTGCTGCCTTTTGATCCCAGCGGCTTGTGGCATCCGCTCGACGAACAATCCTTGTTGCGCGCATCCACACCGTGGTGATTCGACGTGCGGGCGACTTTCTCCATGCTTCCAAGATAAGTGGCGGACGAATCGTGGCAAGTAATGCAGGAGGTCTGCATGCTGCCGTGGTTCATTTTCTCTACGCCAAAAGATGTCGTGCTGCTGTGGCACTTGGAACACTCATTACCCGGCATTCCGGCAGGTGTTGTCGTCGGAATGTGGTTGGACGGTTTCGCCATGATATTGGCGTAGGAGCCGCCATGGCAGGTTTGGCAGGTTCCCGTCACGACGCCGGCGTGGTTGTAGGTCGTCGGCAACCAGTTGGAAAAACTGTGGTGACAGGACTCGCACGCGGCTGTCGTCGGCAAGTGGCTGGCAGGCTTTACATCGATGTTGGGATAAGCGCTGCTGTGACAGTTGCTGCAACCGGTGGTCGGGACACCCGCATGCGAATACGGCGTTTTGAGTGGCAACCAGGCAAGTCCGGTCCGATGGCAGGAATCGCAGGACTGCGTCGTCGGGATATGCGGGGTCGACTTGCCGCTGGCATTGACGCTGTTGTGACAAGTCGCGCAGCTACCGGCGACAACACCTGTATGCGCAAAACTGGTGGGCTTCCAGGCGGTTGTCGTATGGCAAGCGTCACATGACTGGGTCGTCGGGATATGCGTGGCGTTCTTGACCTGGGCGTTGACGGCAACGTAGGCGCCGTTATGGCAGCTCGCGCAGTTGCCGGTTGCGACCGGACCCGTTGTGCCGCTGTGGCTCATCGTCGCCGGTGCAAAAGCCGTGTAATTCTTGTGGCAAGTGTCGCACTGCGCCGTAGTAGGAATATGGACGGAAGGCTTGCCAAGGGCGTTGGTGCCGTTATGACAGGTCGAGCAACGGCCTGAGACAGTGGGCGTGGCGATAGCGTGATTGAAGGTGGCTGTTGCCCAGCTAACCGTCGAACTGTGGCAGGTATCGCACTGTGCGGCGGTCGAAATATGGGTCGGGGTCTTGGTCTGCGCGTTCTGGGCGACGTAGGCGCCGCTGTGGCAGGTCGAGCACTGGCCGGCCAGCCCCGCGTGGTTCATTACCGAAGGCGACCAGGCCGCATAGCCGCGAGTATGGCAGCTGTCGCACTGGGAGGTCGTCGGGATATGCGTCGCCGGCCTGGATAACGCGTTGACCGCGATGTAACTGCCGTTGTGGCAAGTCGAGCAATTACCAACGGCGACCGGCCCGGTCGTCCCGGCGTGACTCATTGTGGCAGGCCGGAAGGTATTGTAGTTGTTATGGCAGGTGGAGCACTGCGCGGAGGTCGGAATATGGGTGGTCGGCTTGCCCAGGGCGGTCATTCCGTTGTGACAAGTCGAACACTGGCCGATCGCAGAGGCATCGTGGGTATAGGTGGCGGTGGCCCAACTCACCGTCGACTTGTGGCAAGTATCGCATTGCGCCGTGGTGCTGACGTGGGTGGCCGGCTTGATCTGGGCATTCAGCGCCAGATACGCCCCGGTGTGGCAGGTTGAGCAGTTGCCGGTCGCAACCGGTCCGGTTGATCCGGCATGGTTCATCTTGGCCGGTGCGAAGGCATTGTAGTTGGTGTGGCAAACATCGCACGAGGCACTGGTCGGCAAATGCGTTGCCATCTTGCCGAGAGCTGCCGACCCGTTGTGGCAGCTGGCGCAGGTGCCGGCCACGACGCCCTGGTGAGAATAGCTGGTTGGCTTCCAGGCCACGGTGGAGTGGCAGGTATCGCAGGACTGCGTGGTCGGAATATGCGTCGCCGTCTTGGCTTGCGCGTTGATGGCGACGTAGGCCCCGCCGTGACAGGGGGCGCAATTACCGGCGGCTACCGGGCCGCGGGTGCTGCCCTGGTTCTTCAACCCCGGCGCGGCCAAGGCGGCGCTGGGTCTGCTCATGGCTCTGAAGCTGGGCTTTGGGGCCTGCCTGGTGCTGGCTCACCAACGGTTTCTCCAGAACAAGGGATTGGTGCTCATCGTCTTCACATCGCTTTTGGCGAACCTGATCGTAAGCTTCCTGCACGCCGTGGTCCCTTCGGTGTTGGTGAGCATTACCGACGGCATCGCGGGCATTGTCGTTCTCATCCTGGCCGTGATCTGGGCGATTTTTCTACTGATCGGTTCAGTAATTTCAGTTATCAAGGCAATTGCGTAGAGGCGCCGCGATTTCGCGGCGCGAGACGGCGCTATCCCCAGATGGCGGAGCGCCGCTCGAGTCTTCCCTCAGTCCAGCTTGAACACCGCCGGTTTGGTGTTGGCAAGGCGTTGGACATCGAGCTTGCCGCCGTGTTCCAGGATCGTGAGTTGAAGGGGCGGCTTTCCTGCCTCGAATTTGGTGATGCGGAGCGGGCTGGCGTTGGCGTCGGCGAGTTTGGTTGGGTGGTTGGTGTCGGGGAGTGGAGTGAACCGGACCTCGAACGGGTCTCCGCCTGCCAAACTCAGACTGAGGCGACGGATCTTGGTATTGTCCTTGCTCGGCGCAACATCGAGGCTTGCTGTCAGGATGTTTCGGTCGATGGACCACTGCCCATTCTCCAGCCGGCCGCCGCGCGCGGTCAGTTCGCCCGGGTTCACGTTCTTGAAATGGATCCACTTGTTGAACGACGAGGCCTTTGGATCGACTGGCCTATCACTGTTGCGACTTCCCAGAGCCAGGCTCACTCCGAAGAGGACGGCGATAAGGACGGCCGCCAGCAGGAGGATTCGATTCGCGGACATAGACAGGGCGAGGTGGTTCCGAACTTACCGCGGGCGAGCAGGGCCCATCCGCTTGATAATCCCCGGATTCGCCAGAAAGCTTGGATCCAGCAGGAACAGGTTCGTGAGCGCGACGTGCGTGGATACGCCCGGAGGTGGATGTCCGGGGTTGGCCGGTTCCTGTTTGGCCCAGACGGTCATCGTGACGGTTCTGCCGCGAAGCACGAGGGCGCCTTCAGCCGGGTCCAGCTCTTTTACCGTGTTGGCAAGGTTCCCTTGAGGGGTACCAGCCTGTTTCGCCTGGTCTGCCACGTTGAAACCCGCCTCCAGAAGCCGCTTCGTTGCCTCGATCACGCTCACCCCCGCCACGTGGGGCACGACAACCACTGGCGTGCCCAGCGTCACAGTCACGGGCGACTTCGCTTTCGCTTTCGAATGAGCTTGAGGGATTTGCAGCACCACTCGCTCCGCCAGATTTGTACTGGCGTTGGTATAGACGACGTCGCCTAGTTTGAGACCCGCCCGAGCCAATTCGTTCGTCACCTCCGCCGGCGTGGCATAGCCGCCGTCTTTCTTGCGGTAGGGTTCGTGCACCACCATGCCTTGGGGGGAGAGACCGGCGAAG